>Ga0209061_1000164_pt1 | contig 214484 bp, 168 predicted proteins | sample Coa_R1_10_FD_187157 | JGI IMG/M metagenome (GOLD analysis project Ga0209061, IMG submission 187157) | Surface soil microbial communities from Centralia Pennsylvania, which are recovering from an underground coalmine fire - Coalmine... | ecosystem: Environmental > Terrestrial > Soil >... | reverse complement strand
AAGCTGACCCGCTCGGCTCAGCGCGCACCCCAAGCGCGACAGCTGTCGCGCTTGGGGTATCTTCCCCCATCGAATTTGCATGCTGACACTCTAATCCGAGTGTCACCAATCATTCTGAACGAGAACAGCGAAGGCAAAGGAATTTTCGGCGGCTCGTTTTAGATATCCAAATAGGCGTGCGGGTCATTGAACTGGTCCACGCCGGCGTAAGGCTCATCCAGAAAGAGGTGCGCTTTGTTGCACTGGATGGTGCCGTCGGGTTGAAGGCCGATCCAACAGCGATCCATGGGGCGGGGAGCGGGACCGGCGAAGTTGATGCCGTCAATGTCGTATTCGCTGCCGTGGCAGGGGCAGTGGAAGATGTTCTGGGAAGGTTCCCAATCGGGCGTGCAGCCGAGATGAGTGCATTTGGCGTGAATCACAAAAATTCTTCCCGGGTCCTTGCGCACCCAGATGCGATGGCTCTGCAGAAACTGCTGGTTGACGCCGATTTGAAAATCGCCGGAGTGGCCGATATTGAACTGCGTGGGAGGCTCAAAAAGAGCGCGCGGGAAAAAATAGCGGAGAAACATGAGGAAATTCACGCCCAGATAGCCCCAGAGAAAAGTCCAGATGAAGCGGCGGCGGACGCGATTGATTTTTTCTTTTTTGGTTTTTTCGTCGGCGGGCGCAGCCGGCGGCGCGGATGTGCTTCCGGGCTGCGACGGCACGGCAGTGGCGGGATTTTTTTTCAGCGGCGGCGGAATTTTTTGCGAGTCATCTGTCATGGTATCACCCGGTAGAAGGCCAATTTTTGAAGAAAAGCAATCTCCTTTAATGAGGATGCGCGGCCGGGTTGTTTCGTTGTCATTTTTGAGGCGAATTTCGCGATTTGCGGAAAGGGTAAAGGCGGGACTGCTACATATTAAGTGCAACGCTGGCGGCGCGGAGCGTTTCGAGAGCGAGCGAGTTGCGGCAAAGTCCAGCGCTGCGCAGGCGCGGCGAAAAACGAGGGCGGGCTACTGGCGGATGATGTCGGCGTTGGCGCTGGGAACGGAGATTTTTTCGAGGCGCGGGCCATCGAGATACAAAACGATTTCGAGGTCCTGGCTGCGGACGCGAAGGCGCTGGAGATCTTTGCCGTTTTCCGTTTGCGGATCGAGGGCGGTGACGGTGATGGTGCCGGGAGTCATTTCCTGCGGGATAAAGACGGAAAAAGTTTGCGGGCCTTTTCGGGACCAGTCGTAAAGAGAGGCGAGAATGGCGTACTGGTAATAGAGATTGTCGTCAAGGATGACGATGTTGGGAGTTTTGAAAAAAAACTGCTGGGTGAAAGGACGGGAGCCGTTAACCTGGAGGTGAACCGTCGCGGTACCGCCATCGAAATCCACAGAGGCGGCGGATTTTTTGGGGCCGGTGACGGCAGTCCACTGGTAATGAACGGGCGTGCCGTTGGAGGTGAGCAGGAGCTGGGAAGTGATGTGAGTTTCGGGGCCGTTTGAGGATTTCACGACGGCGTTGCCGCGCGCGAGCCAGCCGCCGCCGGAGGCGGAAATTTCGAATTCCTCGGAGCCGACCTGTTTGCCGGCGATGAGGTCGCGGAATTTGCCTTTCTGGGCGGAAAGAGAAAGGCCGGAGTCGAAACTGAATGCGGAATGCTTCCGCGAGAGAGGGGACCGCGCAGGAGATTTTGCGGCGGCGGGCAGCGGCAGAAGCGCAGAGAGCAGGAATGAAGCTGCGACGAAGCGTTTCGCGGGTCGAATCATGATTTGAATCATCGGGGGACGCCCTCCATGATTCCCAAAGAGATGATTTCCTGGACGACGCGCAGAGGCTCGACGGAGCTTTCGACGCGATAGGGAGCGAGCTGATAGAAAGGCAGGCGCTCTTCGTAAAGGCGGCGAAAGCTGGCTTCGTCCCTGAAGAGAGGACGATCGGTAATATGCGAGCAGCGCTGGAGGAGTTCCTCGACGGGGCAATGCAGCCAGATGACGGCGCAATCCGCCGCGGCGAGCAGTTCGCGATTGGAGGGTTGAGCGATGGTGCCGCCGCCCAGGGAAACGATGGTTGGTTTGCCGTGCGAAGAAGCTTCGCCGAGGATGCGCTGGAGCTCTTCATGCTCGGCCCGGCGAAACGCGGGTTCGCCAAGCTGGGCGAAAATCGCGGGGATGGGCAAGCCGGCGCGTTCGATGATGCGCTTGTCCAAGTCGGCGTGAACCCAGCCGGTCTGGCGCGCGAGCAGGCGCGCGACGGTGGATTTGCCGGAGCCCATGAAGCCGGTGAGCGCAAGGAGACGACGGCCGGCGCGCGCGGGAGCCGATGCGGGAGCCGTTTGTGCGACGCGATGGAGCGAATGCGGAGGGTTAGTCACGCTTGTGAATATTGATTATACCATTGAAGGAGGAGATCTCGAGTTTCGCGCGGCCCTGATTGAAACTGCCGAAAAGGGTTTGCGCGAAATGAGGAGGACGGCGGCGGGCATGACGGGGAGGAACGAGTTTGGCCTGGTTGTCGACTTTTCCGTAGAGGGAGGTGGCTTCGACATCGAAAGAATCGCCGGGCGAGAAGCGGACGTTGATGGGGCCGCTGTAATTTTTCAGGCGGTAAATGCCGTTGGCGAGGAAATCGCCGTCGAGAAGAATGCTGCCGGTGGAAGTTTGAGCGAAAATGTTGGAACTGTGGTCATCAATGAGGCGGATATCGCCGCTGATGGAGTGGACTTCGATGCGGCCGGTGCAGCGCATGCACTGAAAAGCGCCGCCGACGGTTTGAACGACGAGATAGCCGCCGATGTTTTCGGCTTCGATGCCGGCGGCGATGGTTTCGACGGTCATGTCACCGAGGATGTTGGAGATGTTGAGGCTGCCGGAGTCGCTGTGAATTTGGAGTTCGGCGTCTTCGGGGACGGTGATGACGTAATTGGTGTGCAGCTCGGAGGGGGAAATGTTGTCGGAAAGAAGATGGGTGACAACGTCGACGCGGTTATCAACCTGCTGAGCTTCGACGGCGATTTTGGGGCTGTCGTGGTCGGCGACGACCTTCACGGTGGGTTTGTCCCATGAGGAGATGATGACCTTGCCGCTGGGATTGTGGAGAGTGACGAGGGGATGGGCGAGGACGGTGAACTGCTTCTCGAGATGGCGCTGAGCGAAAACGGGCGAAACGGCGAGGAGCAAAAGTGCGGCGGCGCCGGCGAGGAGACCGCGAGCGTGACTGGAAGAAATCGAAGAGAGTTGCATCACCGACCCTCACTATCGGCCACAGTGGCCAGGAGATCTGCTTTCTGCTGATAAGCGGAATAGAGGTAATCGCGCATCATCTCATTCTGGGGATGCTGGCGAACGCCTTTTTCACACAAGGAAATCATATTGTCAACGATGGCGAGGTTGCGATTGAGTGTGGCGGTGACGTCGTTGTCTTCGGACTGGAGGACGGGCATGGTTTTCTTTTCGGCGCTGCGCAATTCGACGGCAAGAGGCACGACGGTGCGCTCGGTGCTCTGGAACCAGAGGGCGCGGTCATTGGCGCGGCTAAATTTCGAGTTGGCGCCGAGGAGCATGGCGCCGACGATGATGAGCGAGAGGTAAGCGCCGGCCAGGGCGGGGCGGAGGGCGCCAAAGGCGGCGAAGCGCTCGCGCCACGCGGGCCGGGGAGCGCGAAGGAGGCCTTCGGCGTGCAACTGGGCTTTGATTGCGGGCCAGAGGCGCGGGGAAGGCTGCTCTTCGGGGAAGAGCGCAGCGGCGCGGCGAATGGCTTCGAGGTCGGCGAGAAGGGCGCGGCAGCCGGAGCAACCGGTGAGATGGGAAACGGCGGCGGGAGTCCGCCGGCCCTCCATCCAATCAGCGGCGAACTGCAGGAATTCACGACAATGCATAGGAGCCATGGTGTTCAGTCCTCGCCCGCGGCGTCGTGCTTGAACGCCTCACGTTCCTCGCGGGCTCTTTGCCGCTCAGCCTCGTGAAGAAGATCGCGAAGCCTCATACGAGCCTTGTGCAACTGCGATTTCGAGTTTCCGATGGAACAGCCCATAATATTTGCAATCTCGTTGTGCTCATAACCCTGGACATCATGCAAAACAAAAACGGCTTTGTAGCCGGCCGGCAATTGATCAATGGCGCGCTGCAAATTGACGCGGTCGATGGAGCCGCTCAAGCCCAAATCGGGGCCGCCGAAGTCGCGGCGGGGACCGCCGCTTTCTTCGTCCGGTTCGGTGACCTCCTCGAGGGAGGTTTCCGAGCCGGTTTTTTTGCGCAGGCGCATCAACACGACATTGACCGCGAGCCTGTGCAGCCACGTCGAGAAAGCGGACTCACCCCGAAACGTACTGATCTTTCGAAACAGCTGCAGAAAGGCCTCTTGTGTCAGGTCCTCTGCTTCGGCGGTATTTCCGACCATGCGCAAGCATAGAGAATATACGCGCCGGTAATGGAGCTGATAGAGCCGCTCAAAAGCCGGAGCATCGCCCTGCTGCGCGAGCCGGATCGCATCCGCTTCCGGCAACTCACCGTTTTCGATTCGCCTCGTCCGGGCCACGATACCCAACGCGGCGCACCTGATTCTCGGATGCGCCGCCTACTCCAGAAGTTGTCCTTGTGATGTTCCTGAAGCGCGCCGGAAGAAAGAAGAGGCCGGTGCGAATCCAGTGCGCCATTCCACAGGAAAAAACAGCGCGATTTTCAACTGCCCGACTATTCTCTTCGGAAATGGCCTGCGCGTCTAGCGGGGATCGCCGGCGCGGCGGAAAGACGGGGATTTTCGCGGGGCGCGGGAGCGCAGGCGATCAATTCGGATTGAAAAGCCGCGAGCGCGCTGGTGGGCAGGGTAAGGAGGAAAGACTTGAGCAGAACGACGGTTTCACGAAGGCAGGTGTTCACGTCGTAATGAATTTCATCGAGGCGGAGCCAGGAATCCGAAGGCTTCGAGCCGGCGGACAAATCGTCGCAGATGCGGCAGAATTCGGCAGAGAGGTCGGCGATCATAATTTCGAGGACGCGCAGCTTGTGCAACAGGCGCGAGCGTCCACTGAAGAGAACGTGGTGCATGAGCTGATTCCAGTAGGCGCTCTGGCGGGCGCTTTCGCCGCGAAAAAAGGTTGGATTCAAAGAAAGAACCGCAGGAATCATAGCCGCATGGCGCCCGATTCTACCCATGGCGCGGCAGCAGGTTTCGATGGGCTCGGCAAGCCGGGGAATGGAGCAGGCGGCAATATCGGTGCACTGGCGAGCGCGAATGAGTTTGCCTTCGGAGCGGAGCGAGAAAGCGTCGTCGAGAGCGACGGAAAAAATCGCGTAGGCGTCTTCCCATTCGCGAACGATTTTGTCGAAGAGGGATCTTTTCTCCGGGGGGAGCGGCGTGTGCCAATCTTCCTTGACGGACGCACGGGCAGACGCAGAATCGCGGGATTTTTCCCAAAACATTATGATTGCACCCGTAGCGGGAATTATACCAGAGGGCGCAAGGGGATACGCGCGGGCCAGGCGCGAAATCTGGACGAGCGCGAGGAATTCCAGAAATTAGATGATTTTCCCGTGGAGAGCATCCGCTTCGGCCGGCGCGCGAGTTTTTCCGCGGAGCAGAATGCCAGATGCTAGGAGAAGATGTTTGTGCCGGCGAGACAGGCAGCGAGAAGAGCCACAATGTCCTGAATGATGACGGCCATGCCCTTCAGGCATTCCTCCCGCTCGCGGGGATCTTGGGTACTCTCGGCGCGGGTTTTGAGCCTGGCAAATTCGGCGTCCGTTTTCTCGAGTATTTCGCGCGGTACGGGCTGGGGTCGAGACATATTATAGAAAGCCTCCCGTCTCGATAGCATTTCACGTAAATCGGAATGTGTCTGTGATGGCGGTCACCTCAGATGTGTGCGATTTTTTTCTCAGTACGACAGGTGTTGCCTGCGAGCGGGGCGATGAGCGGGATCTGCATCGGGAGCCGCTGCTTTCTTGACGCTGCGCGAAGGCGGTGGCTATACTGCGAAAGCCTTCGCGAAAGGGAACCGCTTGGAATTCGAACCGCGCGATCAACTTCTTCAGCGACAAAAAAAACTTGAGCGAATTGCGGCGCTGGGGTTCGATCCATCGCCGCACAAATTCGAATGGACGCAGACGGCGGCGCAAATCGTCGCGCAGTACGGGAACTGTTCGGCCGACGAGCTCAAAGCCGGCGCGGTGCAAGTGCGCGTGGCGGGACGGATTCTGACCATACGGCTGCACGGGAAGGCGGGATTTGCGCATATTCAAGGAGACGGGCAGCGACTGCAGATTTACGTGAAGCTGGATGCGGTGGGGGAAAAAGCATTTCAGCTTTTTCAACTGCTGGATATGGGCGACATTGTGGGGATTGCGGGTCATCTCTTCCGGACCAAGACGAATGAATTGACGGTTTGGGCGGAAGAGCTGACGCTGCTGACCAAGGCGCTGCTGCCGCTTCCGGAAAAATGGCACGGGCTGGCGGACGTGGAGCTGCGCTACCGGCGGCGCTATCTGGATTTGATTGCCAATGAGCGCGCGCGGGAGATTTTTGTGCGGCGCGCGCAGATCATCCGGTATATCCGGAAATTTTTTGACGCGCGGAATTACCTGGAAGTGGAAACGCCGATGATGCATCCGATTCTGGGAGGGGCGACGGCGCGTCCGTTTGTGACGCGGCACAACACGTTTGACGTGGACTTTTATATGCGCATCGCGCCGGAGCTTTATTTGAAGCGGCTGGTGGTGGGAGGATTCGATCGCGTTTATGAGATTAACCGGAATTTTCGGAACGAGGGAATTGACGCGATTCATACGCCGGAATTCACGATGCTGGAGTTTTATCAGGCGTACAGCGACTATCGCGACCTGATGGAGCTGACGGAAGAACTGCTCCGGGGGCTGGTGAAGGAGATTTGCGGCGGCAGAACGAAAGTGAAATACGGCGAGCAGGAGATTGACTTCGGGAAATTCGAGAAGCTTTCGATGCGCGAGGCGATTGTGAAGCTCTGGCCGAAGGATGCGGGCGCGGCGCCGACGATGCAACTGCTGGCGGACGCAAGCGGTCCGCGCCGCGCGGCGGAACAGTACAACATGACGGCGCAAGCGAACGGGGCAGATTTGATCGAAGATGTGGATACTTCGTCCGCCGGCGAGCTGACCGGAGCGCTTTTTGAAGCGGTGGCGGAAGAACATTTGATTTCGCCGACATTTATTTACGACTTTCCGGTGGATATTTCGCCGCTCTCGAAGCGGCGAAAGGATGATCCGGACATGGCGGAGCGGTTCGAACTTTTCATTCACGGGATGGAGCTGGCGAATGGATTTTCGGAGTTGAACGACGCGGAGGATCAGGAGCGGCGGTTTCGCGCGCAGGTGGAAGCCGGCGGCGCGGAGATGCCGAAGGAAGTGGATATGGATTATATCCGCGCGCTGGCGCATGGAATGCCGCCGACGGCGGGCGAAGGCGTCGGAATTGACCGGCTGGTGATGCTGCTGACGGACTCGCATGCGATTCGCGAAGTGATCTTGTTTCCCACCCTGCGGCCGCAGAAAGATTCGGAAACGGAAGCTGCGGCGGCGAGCGAAAAACCAGAAGAGAAAAAATGAGCTTTGAATGGCTGGTGGCGCGGCGGTATTTGCGGTCGAAGCACAAGCCGCCGGTGCTGCGGCTGGTGACGGCGCTGTCGGTGGTGGGCGTGGCGGCGGGCGTGGCCACGCTGGTGATTGCGCTGGCGATGAACACCGGTTTCAGCGACGCGATACGCAACCGATTGCTGGTGGTGACCGCGGACATCAATTTGAAGCCCAATGGGACGGAGGGAATTCGCGATTACCGGCCGCTGATGGCCAAATTGGAAAAGACGGCGGGGGTGCGATTTGTGACGCCGGCGGTGTATGACACGGTGCTGCTTTCCGCGCACAATCAGGCGCGGGGAATTGTGCTGAAGGGAGTGGATCCGGCGCTGGAGGAGCGGGCGGACGCGGCGCTGCGCAGCATTGTGTCGGGAAGCAACAGCTTCGCGCCGGATTCGTTTGGAATTCCGGGAATGATTATCGGGCGGGAACTGGCGGACGATTTGGATTTGAAAGTGGGCGATTACCTGACGGTGACCAGCCCGCAGGGCAGCCTGACGCCGTTTGGGATGCTGCCGCGGTCGCAGCGATTTCGGGTAAACGGGATTTTTGAATCGGGATTTTATGATTACGACGCGAATTGGACGTTTGTCACCATGGGGGCGGCGCAGAAACTGGCGGGCGTGGGGGACGTGGTGAGCGTGCTGGAAATTCGGGTGAACGATTTGGACCGGACGAACGAAATCGCGGCGGAAATCGCGCGCGAAGCCGGAGCGGGATTTCATACCACGACGTGGATGGAGGAGAATCGCGCGCTGTTTCGGGCCATGAGTTTGGAAAAACTGGTGACGGCGATTTTCATCGGGCTGATTACGTTCGTTGCGGGGTTGAACATCCTGGTGGTGCTGGCCATGACGGTGAGCGAAAAAGCGCACGACATAGCGGTGCTGATGGCTCTGGGCGCGCACAGGGTGCAAATCCGGAAGATTTTTGTGATGCAAGGATTTCTGGTGGGAGTGGCGGGGACGGGAATCGGGCTGACGGTCGGTTACGCACTGTCATGGGTTTTGAATCGCTGGCGGCTGGTGCCGCTGAATCCGGCCGTGTACGCCGTGCCGTATGTGCCGTTTCATTCGAACGGCTGGGATGCGGTGTGGATAGCGGCGGTGGCGCTGGCGATCAGCACGGCGGCGACGATTTATCCGGCGCGGTCGGCTTCGGGGACGCGGCCAGTGGAACTGCTGCGGGCGGAATAGCGATGGGGCGTGGGTGAGCGGGCGATGAAAGCAACTGGGAGCCGGCGAAAAGGACTCGAATTTAATCCGGAGGGAATGGCGGAAGGAAATGCGCCGTCAGGGTTTTGGGAAAAATAGGCAGAAAGTCCTGTATCCGGAGTACGGTTGAATTGGCGCACATCGGATGCGGCGGGAGCGAGAGAAAAAGCCAACGTGCTACAATATTATAAAGCGCAAAGGCTGAATTGACGGGCGCTCGGAGGGAGCCTGGAGCGAGCGAAATGGAAAAGTTGGACTCAAAATGTGCAATTAATTCGCGGCGCGCAAAACCGGGCGCAAGCGCCTCGGCTAAGGCATAGAATGGAAAGAGGTAAGAAACGGCGGTTCGGCACGAGAATTGAGGGGGGAAAAGAGTAGCGGGCGTGGCGACGGGAGCGAGCAGGGAAAGGCCGGAGATGAGCGAAAGCGCGACAATCACGGCGGAACGAGGGCAAACGGAAGTACCAGCAGAGGTTTCGCAGCCGCTGGTGCGAGCCGAGGCGCTGTGCAAGGTTTTCCGCTCCGGCGGCGCCGAGGTGGTGGCGCTTGGCGGCGTGACGCTGGCGATTGCGCCGGGCGAGATGGTGGCGCTGGTGGGACCATCCGGCTCCGGAAAAAGCACGCTGTTGCATTTGCTGGCGGCGCTGGACACGCCCACGAGCGGTACAGTATACTTCGCCGGAAATTCCCTCGCCGAGTTTGCGGAAAATGAATTGGAGGATTTCCGCAGCCACGCGGTGGGATTTGTGTGGCAGAGGCATCAGCTTCTTGCCGACTTTACGGCGGTGGAAAATGTGGCAATGCCGTTGTTGATTCGGGGAGACGCGCAGAGCAAAGCGGTGGAAAAGGCGCGCGCATGGCTGGAGGAAGTGGGGCTTGGCGGGCGCGCGCAACACCGGTCGGGCGAGCTTTCCGGAGGGGAACAACAGCGTGTAGCGATGGCCCGGGCCCTGGTGACGCAGCCAAAGCTGTTGCTGGCTGACGAGCCGACCGGCGATTTGGACGAGCGAAATACGGAGTCGATCTTCGAACTCATGCAGCGCTTGCACCGGTCTCATCATCTGACTTCGATTCTGGCAACCCACAACTACTCTCTGGCGAAGCGCGCCGATCGCGTGCTGGCGCTGGAGCATGGTTTACTGACGTCTGATGATGCAACACTCGCGCGCCGCTCCGCGGAACGGAGCGCGGGTATGGAGCCGCAGGCTCCGGAAGGGCGCGGGTGACGCGTGTTTGAACGGTACACGGAAAAAGCACGACGCGTGATTTTTTTCGCGCGATACGAGGCGAGCCAGTACGGCAGCCCGTACATCGAGACGGAGCATCTGCTGCTGGGCCTGTTGCGCGAAGACAAAGGGCTGGCGAATCGCTTTCTGCGCACGCACGGCTCGATCGAATCCATCCGCAAAGAGATTGAAACGCGCATCACGGTGCGGGAGCGCATCTCGACATCCGTGGAAGTTCCGCTGAGCCAGGAGTGCCGGCGAATTTTGAATTACGCCGCCGAAGAGGCCGAGCGGCTGAATCACAAACACGTGGGGACGGAGCATTTGCTGCTGGGGATTTTGCGCGAAGAGAAATCGTTTGGCGCGGAGATTTTGCAGGAGCGAGGCTTGCGGCTTTCGGGGGTGCGCGAGGAGCTGGCGCGGAGCTCGGGAGAAAAAGTTCCGGTGAACCGGCCGAAGGAAACGTCGCTGCTGGCGGAATTCAGCCGGGATTTGACGCAGGCGGCGATGGACGGACAGCTGGATCCGCTGGTCGGGCGCGACCGCGAGCTGGAGCGCGCGATTCAAATTCTTTGCCGGCGCACGAAGAACAATCCGGTGCTGATCGGCGAACCGGGAGTGGGGAAGACAGCCATCGTGGAAGGCTTGGCGCAGCGAATCGCGGACGGCGAGGTGCCGCCGTTTCTTGCGGACAAGCGGATCCTGTCGCTGGACCTGTCGTTGATTGTCGCGGGGACGAAATATCGCGGACAGTTCGAAGAGCGGCTGAAGACCATCATGAAAGAGTTGATGGAAAGCCAGAACGCGATTGTGTTCATTGATGAGCTGCATACCTTGGTGGGGGCGGGCTCGGCGGAAGGATCGCTGGACGCGGCGAACATTTTGAAGCCGGCGCTGAGCCGCGGAGAAATTCAGTGCATTGGGGCGACCACGCCGGGTGAATATCGCAAATCGGTGGAGAAAGATCGTTCGCTCGAGCGGCGTTTTCAGGCGGTGAAGGTTTCCGCGCCGAATGAAGACGAAGCGATTCGCGTTTTGCAGGGCGTGCGCGACCGGTACGAGAAGTTCCATGCGGTTTCGTACACGGACGAGGCCATTCAGTATGCGGTGTATCTTTCGAACCGTTATATTCCCGACCGTTTTCTGCCGGATAAAGCGATTGACCTGATTGATGAATCCGGCGCGCGCGTGAAGCTGCGCCAGGCGATGCTGCCGGAGGAGGTCTCCGAGGCGCAGAAGCGCGTGAAATTCATCACCCACCGGATGGAAACGGCGATCGCCAATCACGAATTCGAGAAGGCGCGCTTCTATTCCGAGGAAGAGCGCAAAGAGAAGGAAAATCTGCGGGCGCTGCGGGAGAAATTGAAGATTGACGACTCCTCGACCGGGACGGTGACGCGGGACGACATTGAAGAAGTGGTGGCGCGGTGGACGGGCGTAGCGGTGACGGCGATTAAAGAAGACGAGCAGCAGAAACTGCTGCGTATTGAAGAGGAATTGCACAAGCGCGTTATCAGCCAGGATAAAGCGATTACCGCGCTGGCGCGAGCGATTCGCCGCAGCCGGGCGGGGCTGAAAGCGCCGGGGCGGCCGGTGGGATGTTTTCTGTTTTTGGGGCCGACGGGCGTGGGCAAGACGGAAGTGGCGCGGCGGCTGGCGGAATTTTTGTTCGGCAGCGAGAAATCGCTGATTCGCTTCGACATGTCGGAATACATGGAGAAGCATTCGGTGTCGAAGCTGATCGGCGCGCCTCCGGGATATGTGGGCTACGAAGAGGGCGGGCAATTGACGGAGCGCGTGCGGCGGACGCCGTATTCGATCATTTTGCTGGACGAGATCGAGAAAGCGCATTCGGATGTGTACAACATTTTGCTGCAGGTATTCGAAGACGGGCAACTGACCGACGGATTGGGAAACACGGTGGACTTCCGGAACACGATCATTATTCTCACTTCGAATATTGGGGCGCGCGCGCTGCACAAACAGGCGACCATGGGATTCGGCAGCGAGTCGAATTCGAAGACGCTGGACGACCTGGTGATGAACGAAGTGAAGCGAGTGTTCAATCCGGAGTTTTTGAACCGGCTGGACGAGGTGATTTTGTTCAACGCGCTTACGGACGAAGATCTCCTGCGGATCATTGATTTGCTGGTGAGCCAGATCAATGACACGCTGGTGCACCGGCAGGTGCAGATCCAGATGACTCCGGAAGCGCGGCAGTGGATTCTTGAGAAGACGTGCACGGACCGGAATTACGGGGCGCGTCCGCTGCGGCGGGCGCTGCAGAAGTACGTGGAGGATCCACTGTCCGAGGCGCTGATTCAGGGGAACCTGCAACGTCCGGCAATCATGGAAATTTATCTCACATCCGATGGGCTGGGATTCCGTCCGGTGGTAGAAGCAACCCCAGTGGCCAACTAAAGAATCCTACACGCGCGAGTCGGACCAAAGCGGACGGTCCGACGGGGGAGCACACTATATTGGATGGCGGAGCGCGGCTTTGACTGCGAGCAAAGCCGCAAAGAAGAAATGTTGCCCGCACGCCGGCACGGTCAGCTTGATGTGCGCGTGCCTTCTGATTTTGTGCGCCGGTTCCTCAAAAGCCCAGCAAACCTCGCAAAATCAACAGAATTTGTCCCAGACCGAAAAGACCGCGAATGGCGCGCCGCCGGTCATCGAGCGGATAGAGTTCGTGGGCAACCGCCGGGTGCAGCGGGAGACGCTGATGGCGGACATTTTCTCGCGGCCGGGCGACCCATACAGCGTAGCTGCGGTGGACCGCGACTTCCGTGCGCTGTGGAACACGCAGTTTTTCGAAGACATTACGCTGCGCGTGGAAAACAGCCCGGACATGCCGAATGGCAAGATTCTGATCTTTTATTTGAAAGAGCGCCCCACGATTCGCAACATTCATTACCGCGGAAACAAATCCATCACCGAATCGGACATTCTGGACGCGTACAAAGACCGCAAAGTGGATTTGACGGTGGAGAGCCGGTTCGATCCCACGAAAATCAAGCGTGCGGAGGTGGTGATCGAGCAGTTGCTGGCGGAGCACGGGCACATGTACGCGACGGTGAAGCCGACGTACGAGCGCATTCCCGCGACAAATTCGGTGAGCCTGACGTTCAACATTGACGAAGGCCCGAAAGTGAAAGTGGGGCAAATCAAAATCACCGGGAATCACGCGTTTTCGTCGGTGCGCATCATCCGCTCGATGAAGCACTCACGGCCGATCGCCATACCGCTGGGTTTTGCGGACATCAATTTGATGAGCAAGACGTTTGATCGCGACAAGCTGGATGAAGATATGGCGGTGGGCATTCAGGGGCTTTACCAGGATCACGGATATTTTCGCGTGCTGGTGCGGAATCCGATTCTGAAGACGATCAAGACGCAGCACAAAGGAATCATTCCCGGGCCGTGGCCCTTAATCGGCAGCTATCGCAGCATTCACACCAATATAACCATACCGATTGAAGAAGGGGCGCAGTACCGCATGGGCCGGCTGGTGATTCGCAGCTCGAACCCGGCTCAGAATTTGTATTTCAATCCGACGTTTCTGGAGAACGCGTTTCCGATCAAAAAGGGGCAGATTTTCGACACGTCCAAGATTCGGAAAGCGATTAAGGATTACACGCAGCTTTACGGCGATTATGGATTCATCGATTTCACGGCGAATCCGGACTTTGACATCAACGACGCGACGAAAACGGTGAATCTGACGCTCGATTTTGACCAGCAGAAGCAGTTCTACGTGCGGCGAATTGAATTCACGGGGAACACCACGACGCGCGACAAAGTGATTCGGCGCGAAATTCTGCTGGATGAAGGCAGCCTGTTCAATGACCGGTTGTGGGAATTGAGCATTTTGCGGCTGAACCAGCTCGGATATTTTGAGCGCATCAAGAAATCGAATGCGGACCTGAAGCGAAACACGAAAGCGGGAACGGTGGACATCAACCTGCACGTGAAGGAAAAAGGCAAACAGTCCATCAGCTTTTCCGGCGGCGTGAGCGGGCTGGCGGGCACCTTCCTCGGGCTGGCGTATCAGACAAATAATTTTCTGGGACTGGGCGAGACGCTGACTTTTTCCGCGAATTTGGGCAGCATCGAGCAGAGCGTGCTGTTTGGATTCACCGAGCCGTACCTGATGGACCGGCCGATTTCGACGGGATTCACCGTTTTCTCGAACAAGTACAACTTCAACCAGGAGAAGGAACTTTCGATCCTGGTGGGGCAGTCGGTGGCCATTAATCCGACCCTGGCGCAGGATTACAGCGAAAACAGCAAAGGTTTCACAATTTTCGCCAGCTATCCGCTGCACCGCTTTGCATTCGCGCGATTCAGTTTGACGTACGGGTGGACGAAGAGCAGCATTTCGACGTTCAGCAAGGCGTCGCAATTGCTGTTTCAGTCCATTCAGTTCAGCAGTCTGAAGGGCTCATCGCAGCTGAACGGAATTGTATCGAGCAAAATCACGCCCTCGATTACCTACAACACGGTGAATAATCCGGAGAATCCGACGGCCGGGAAAATGTTTTCGTATTCGCTGGGGTTTGAAGGCGGGCCGCTCGGCGGTAACGTGGATGCGCTGTCGAATACGTTTGAAGCGGAATATTTTCATCCCACATGGCACAAGCGAAACGTCATCGGCATACGCTTCATCGGCGCGTGGATCACCGGCTACGGGGGCCGGCTTGTGCCGCCGTATGAGCGGTATTACATCGGGGGCGAAGACACGGTGCGCGGCTTTAACTTCTTCAACATTTCGCCGTGGACGTTTATTCCCACGGCGACGAGCGTGCCGGTTACGTTCACGAACCCAACGATTTTGGGCCCGAACGGCAATCCCACGACGCAGACGATTCAAGTGCCGGTGCTGGAATATTACGCGACGCGGCCGGGCGGCGACGTCGAGGGAGTGGGGAATTTCGAATACCGTATTCCGATTGCGGGCCCGGTGAGCATGAATCTTTTCCTGGACGTCGGGTTGGACGGAATTTTGCGGCCGAGCCAGTTGCAACTGGATCCCACGGCTGCGACCGAGTTGAATTCGGAATTTCCGAATCCATTTTTTCCGAATACCCGCGTGTCGCCGAAGCTGAGCGTTGTACCGGGGACGAACTTTTTGCCGCGCACCTCGACGGGCATTGAATTTGTTGTGTTTTTGCCGATTGTTCGTGCACCATTCCGTTTTTATTATGCGTACAATCCCACGCGCTTGAATGAGACCATAGCGGGCCAGCGGGGCGCGTATTATCTGAGCCCGGCGGAGATTGCGTCGCTGCCACCGGGCGTGCTGCAATCGCAGATTATTCCGTCGCTGAATCAGATACTGGACCAGCAGATACAGAGGTTTCCGACCGGATTGGTGGAACCGCGCAGCACGTTCCGGTTCACGGTGGGCAGGACGTTTTAGACGGGCGCGGACGAGGCCAGTGTCCGCCTGTTGCATTCGATAAAACCAAATGTGGAGGGCATTCTGAAACCGCGCGACGAAAGAGTGACAGCCAGCAGACGAATAAAAATCGCAGGATTGACGGCGATTTTGCTCGCGGCACTTGCCATAGCGGGATGCAGCAGCGGCTCCTCCAGCCCGGTCACGGTCAGCATTACGCCGACCAGCGCGACGGTGGTGCTTTCGGGGACGCAACAATTCAGTGCGACGGTGGTGGGATTGTCGAATACGCTGACGACCTGGGACGTTTGCAATCCCGCTCCGCAGGCCATTGCCACGGGTGCATCGAACGCGCCGAACATCGTTATGCCTACCGGGTGCGTCACAGGAGGAAATACCACGCTGGGCTCGATCAGCACCAACGGGCTATACACCGCGCCGGCCGCGCTGCCGCCCAATTCAGAAGTGAGCGTGGTCGCGATCGCGCAAGGCAATACGAACGTTTTTGCAATCGTGGATGTGACCATTGATTCCGGGGTGCGCGTGTCGGTTTCGCCGACGAGCGTGACGGTCGGAACGCTCGAGCAATTTCAGTTCAGCGCTCTGGTAAGCGGGACGGGCAACACAGCCGTGAGCTGGTCGGTTTGCGATACGAAGGGAAATTGCACGGCCAATGGAAACTCCACGATCGGAACCATAACACCGACAGCGTGCTCGGCTTCGATGCCGATTACTCCGACCTCGTCGAATCCCGTGCCGCAAGGGACGACCTACGGCTGTTATACGGCGCCGGCTACGGCACAGAGCGGGCTGGCGGTGAGCGCCACTGCGGCGGCGGATAACAAGCAGGTGGCCAAATCCACGGTGAATGTAATTATAGCGACCGACCCATCGTTCAGCAGCAGCACGCCGCTGGAGCCAACGTCAACGGTCGAGGGGGCGGCGGAGCAAGAGGTCTATCTTTTCGGCAGCAACTTTTTTTCGACGAGCCAGGTGCTGGTGAACGGTTCGCCGGTGCCGACCACATTCGTAAACAACGGCACGCTGCGCGCCACGATTCCGGGCGTGTTTTTCTCCGGGCCGGTGCCATCGGGATTGCCCATTACCATCGAACGGCAAAACGGCGATACCATTCAGCCGGTTTCGCTGGGCGTGCAGCCGACGCGACCGGCGGTAATTGCGTCGAATCCGGAAAGTTTTCCGACGAGCACGGCGTCGGCCAATTTGACGGTGAACGGCGGCTATTTTTCGTCTTCGACGACGGCGAGTTCGGAAGGGACAGCGCTGCCGGTAACGCTGGTAAACAGCCGGCAGATCCAGGTGGGACTATCGAGTTCTTCGTTTACCACGCCCGGGCTTATTCCGGTTGTAATCCAGAATTCCGACGTGCCGAGCGGCTCGCCCGCGGAGGCTTCGACGAATGTGGCGATTTCGCCGTCGGCGGCGGACATACCGACGTCGCCCAATCCGCCAATCTCGGTTGGGACGCAGCCGGTCGCGGTGGGGATTGACGGTTCGCTGGGAATTGCAGCAGTTGTGGATGGCAACAACGGCGGCGCGGGCACGGTCAGCCTGATCAACCTGGACACGAATTCCTCCGCGGGAAGCGTGGCGGTGGGCCATGCGCCGACGAGCGTGGGCGTAGACGACATTTTGCATTTGGCCGCGGTGGTGAACAGCGCGGATAACACGCTCTCGGTCGTCAATCTGCAGACGAACGGCGTTTCGACGGTGCCGTTGCCGGCGAATCCGACGGGGAGTTTGCCGGCCCCGGCACCTTATGCCGTGGGTGTGAATTCGCTCACCCACCGCGCGGTAATTGCCTACTCGTCTTCGAACATCGCCACGGTATTTGATCTTTCGACGAATCCGCCGAGTCTGGTTTGCACCATGGGCGGCTTCAACCCGAACATGCCGAACAATTGCTCGACGGTTGCAGGGTCCAATACGCGGGCGGTCAGCACCGGTCCGGCTCCGTCCATCGCCGTGATGCCGCAAATGAATTGGGCGCTGATTACGCCCGGCGGCTCGGGGACGATTTCCATTGTAGATCTGGGCGCCGATGCAACCGCTAATCAGGTGGCGCGCGTACCGAACGTGATTGCTTCGCTGAATATTGGTTCCACCAGCGTTCGCGGCGTAGCGGTCAATACGGAGACCGGCCAGGCGCTGCTGGTGGATCCGAATTTCACAACCATGACTCTTTTCAGCATGCTGAACCAGAGCACGAGTTCCGTGTCGGTGTCGCAGGGTTTTGTGGGCGTGGCGGTGAATCCTCTGACCGACATCGGCGTCGCGGTGAATGGCGCAGCAAGCACGGCTACGGTGATCGATTTGCGCTCGCTGAAACAGATCGGCGGCAGCATTCCGGTGGGAAACTCGCCGCAGGCGGTGGCCATCGATCCCGGGAAAAACGTGGCGGTGATTGCGAACGCAGGAGACAATACCGTTTCCATCCTGCCGCTTGGCGCGATTCGCACGCCGCAGATCACAGAAGTGAGCCCGCCTGAGGTTTTCGCCGCGCCGAGCGCGGGGAGCTTAACGCTGACGGTGAATGGATTTGGATTTGCGTCCGGGGCGCAGGTGCGACTGGACGGGACGCCGGTTCCGACGACCGTCAGTGCGAATGGCCGGCAAGCGACGGCCAGCGTGCCCGGAAGCATGCTTTCCACGGCGCGGGAATTCGCGCTGGATGTGTCGAATGGGGCGGGGGCGAGTTCGAATATCGAACGCTTTTTTGTGGTCGGCACGGTACCGATCGGAGTGAATCCCATGGGCGTGGCGATTGATCCGGACTTGAACGAGGCTCTGGTGACCATCCAGGGTCCGATCAGCGTCCCCACGGGAGCGTGTGCGGGTCCGGGTTCGGTTTCGGTGGTGAACCTGGCCACGGAAACGATGAGTAGTACGTTCGGGGTGGGCACGTGCCCCGAGGGCGTGGCGCTTCTTCCGAGGCTGGGCCTGGGCGTTATCGCGAATAACGGCACGGCGAACGCGACCGTTCTCGATTACGTGAATGGCAATGTGACGAACACCGTGAGCACGGGCCTGAATCCGACCGGCGTGGCGATCGATCCGGACTCGGCCAAAGCGCTTGTAGTGAACAGCGGGGCGAACAGCGTAAGCACGTTTACTGTGAGCAGCTCAGGAACGAGTATCGGTTCCGGGTCGATTTTCGTTGACCAGGTTCCTTACGCCGCAGCGGTCGATTCGATTGATGAACTCGCGGCGGTGACTTCAACCTCGCAAGGTAACGCGGACATAATTGATTTGAGCCGGAATTTTCTGACCGGACGGGCCGGCGGATTCAGTGAGCCAACAGATGTAGCTTTCGATCCTCTCACGGACACGTTTTTGGTTGCGGATAGCCTGGGAAATCAGATCGGTGTGGTTGACGCTAAAAACGCAGTTTCGGGCACATCGAATTTCGCAGCATTTCGCGTGGGCATCAATCCCACGGCGCTGGCGTACAATTTCCAGACGGGAACGGGAGTCACTTTCAACCAGGCGTCGAATAGCCTTTCGATTTTTAATTTTGTGGCCACCAATCAGAATTCGGCTCTGAACGTGAGCTTGTCAAATGTCGAGATGGTGCTGCCGATCGGCGGCTCGACGGCGTTTTCGGTTGCAGTCAATCCGTTGACCAACGTGGCCGCAGTCGTGGATCAGGCAAATGGAAGGCTGCTGCTCGTTCCATTGCCGTAGAGGTTGCGGGCGGTTGCACGGCCGGTTCCGGCGGGCGGGTCCAAAAAAAGGCCGGCCAACTGTGCAGGGCGGTTCTGCATCGGTATGTTTTAGGATTTTTCCCGGCGGAGCGTGTTGATTCCGATTGACCGTTTCGCAGGGGGTTACTATAATCACAGTTTTCAAAACCCCTGAGATTTGCAATGAGGAGCCAGCAATGAGGATTCGATATTTGAGTGTGGCGGCTTTTGCCGCGATTTTAGCCGTGCCCGGCGCCTGGGCGCAGGCGGGCGCGGCTGCATCTCGGCCAGAGAAGGTAGCCGTCATTAGCCTGCAAGAGGCCATTGCCGGCACGCAGGAAGGGAAGCAGGCGTCGCAGCAGCTTAAGGCACAGTTTGCGCCGCGGCAGAACGAGCTTAAAGATCTGGGCACCAAGATCCAAAACCTGCAGCAAAGACTGCAGACGGGACAAACAACGCTGAGCGATAACGCGAAAATGGATCTGCAGCGGCAGATTGCGGAGGAACAGCGGCGCGGGCAGCGCGAGCAGCAGGACCTGCAGGATGACATGAATGACGCTTCGCAAGAGGCGATCAATCGCATCGGAACCAAGATGATGCCTATTCTCAGCAAATATGCCAAAGAGCACGGCTACAGCGTTGTTCTCAGCATCGATGGGGGCACGCAAGCCACACCTGTGGTCTATGCCTCGAATGCGGTTAACATTACGCAGGAGATCATCAAGCTTTACGACCAGGCCTATCCGGTGAAGACTGCGGCGCCGGCTGCAGACGGAAAAGGCGCAAAGCCGGGCACCAAGCAGAAGTAGGGCCCCCTTTCGGCGATCGGACTTTTCAAGTCCGTTCCCGGGCGGGATGGCGGCGGCTTTTAGGCGAGTCAGTAGCGGCCGCATCGCTTGCGTTTCAGTTTACGTCCATTTATACTGTTACAGTTCGAAGCTGGACGAAAGTTCAAGTGGGCGCGAGCCCACTTTTTTGTTGGCGGCAAAATGGGCTCCGGGCTTTCTTAGGATTTTACCGGGGCGCACGCCAGCGCGGGAACTGTGGTGTCGATGGAGCTCGACAAGATTCGCGAGGCAGCAGAGCGGGTAGCGCGCTCGGTCGGCGTCGAAATTGTAGATGTCGAATGGAAAATCGGCAAGCAGCGGCTGTTGCGGATTTACATTGACCGCGAGCCATCGCCCGGACAGCGGATGGGTTCGGGAGTCACCCATAGGGATTGCGAAGCGTTGAGCGAGCAGTTGAGCGTGATCCTCGACGTGGAGGAGCTGGTTCCCGGAGGCGCGTACGTTTTGGAGGTAAGCTCTCCGGGACTGGACCGGAAACTCATCAAACAGGCGGATTACGAGAAGTTTTCCGGGCGGCTGGCGCGGCTGTGGCTGAACGAGCCGGTGGAGAATTTGAAGTATTTTGAAGGACGGCTGGCGGGATGCGCGGATGGAAAAGTGCAACTTTCGGTGAAAGACCGAATCCTGTTCATTGAATACGCGAATATTCGCAAGGCAAATCTGGTGGCTGAGTTTTAGGGAGCAGTCGGAGAAATGGCAAGCTTGCTGTATCAAACAATTGAGCAAATCAGCCGGGAGAAGCACATCGAGCCCGAAGTGATCGTCGCGGCCATTGAAGAGGCCATGGTTGTGGCTGCGCGCAAGTTCTACAAGACGGATGAGGATTTGCGGTCGAAGTTCAATCAGGAAACGGGGCAGGTGGAGCTTTTTGCCGTGCGCAAGGTTGTGGAAGAGGTGGCCGATCCGGATCGCGAAATCGCGCTGGCGGAAGCGCGCAAACAGCAGCCGGCGATTGAGGTAGGCGGCGAGATTGTGCAGGCGCGCGCTACCGATGTGCTGGGCCGCATTCAAGCGCAGACGGCCAAGCAAGTCATTTTGCAAAAAGTGCGCGAGGCCGAGCGCGATACGATTTACAACGAATACCACACCCGCGTCGGGGAGCTGGTGAACTGCATTGTCAAGCGGCTGGACGGCCCGGACGTGATCGTGGATCTCGGACGCACGGAGGCGCGTTTGCCGAAACGCGAGCAGTCGCGGCTGGAAACTTACAACGTGGGCGACCGGATTCGCGTGGCGATTCGCGCCGTGGAGCGGGCGGCAAAGGGGCCGCAAGTGGTGGTTTCGCGCGCCGATCCGGTACTGGTGCAGCGATTGTTTGAAATGGAGGTGCCGGAAATTTATGACGGCACGGTGCAGATTCGGGCCGTCGCGCGGGAGGCGGGCGAGCGGACGAAAATCGCCGTGGAAAGCCGGGATAAGGACGTGGACCCGGTCGGCGCTTGCGTGGGAATGAAGGGCATGCGCGTGCAGTCGATCATCCGCGAGCTGCGCGGCGAAAAGATCGACATCATTCCGTACAACGAAGACATTCTGGTTTTCGCGCAAAAGGCGCTGAGCCCGGCGAAGGTGACGCGGGTGCAAGTGGCGGACGTCGAGGAAAGGCGCTTGGAAGTGATTGTCGAAGACACGCAACTTTCACTGGCCATCGGCAAAAAAGGCCAGAACGTGCGGCTGGCCAGCAAGCTGATTGGCTGGAATATTGACATCAAGAGCGAAGAAGAGAAGCGCCGCGATATCGAAGCGCAGATGGCCGAGTTGACCGTGCCGACGACTTCGCTTTCCGAGCTTGCCGGTGTAGGACCGAAGACCGTCGAAAAACTGGAAGCGCATGGCATCACTTCGATTGAAAAGCTCGCCGATATGACGCCGGAGCAATTGCTGGAGATCCCCGGCATCGGTGAAAAGATGGTGGAAAAGATTCGCGTGTCCGTCGAGCAGTATTTCCACGCGCTTGAATCGCAGCAAACGCCGAGCGCCGGCGAATCGGCTGACGCTGTACCGGAAACGGTTGCGGAATCTGAAACGGAAATCGCCACGGAAGCGGGTGAAATCGGAGAGGCGGCGCCTTCGGAGGAAGTAACGGAGGCGGAAACCGAAGGCGGCCCGCTGCCTGCGGAAGCGGAAGCGAATGCCGCCGCAGGAGGAGCATCCAGCGCTTCACCGAATGAAACAGAGGCAGCGGCGGGAGAAACGCCGAGTGAAAGGGATGCTTCGGAAGAGAGCGATCGCGAGGGTAATGTTTAATTAATGTCAGAACCGGGTCAAATCCGCATTAACGAACTGGCGCGCGAGCTGGAAATCAAGGCCAAGGTGCTGATCGAGTACCTGCCCGAGATCGGCGTCACCGAAAAGAAGACGCATTCGAGTTCGCTCGATCACGATCAAGCGGAGAAAGTGCGGCGGCACTTTCGCGCGCAAGAGGACGCGGAAGCGGCGGCAGCGGAGGAAAAGCAAAAGGCTGCAGCCGCTAAACCGAAGCCTGTGCTGCGTCCCGGTGCCGAGCCTGCATCCTCGGCCGCTGCGCGTCCCGCTCAGACGCCCGGAGTACACGCGCCTCCTTTGGTTGCGCAACCAGCCAAGCCGCCCATCGCGGCGAAGCCGGCTGCGCCTGCTGCGGTTCCCGGAGTCAAGCCGCCGGTACCTCCCCGGACAGTACCGACGACAGCTGCGCCAACGCAGGCTGCCGGCTCGCCGGCATCAGCTGCTCCGGCACAACACACTGTTCCGGCAGCTCGCACGGCGCAGCCCTCGCACGGCGCACCCGTGGCTCCGGTGCAGCGGACAGGAACCATTCCGCCGCAAAAATCGCCGATCGTAAACCGTCCTGCGGCCGCAAGCCGTCCCGCCGCAGCGCCCGGAACACAGAGAATTGGCGGAACGCGCCCCGGAACGCCGGGTTCAGGACAACCGCTTCGCCCCGGTGCGGGACAGGGGATGCGGGCGGGAGCTCCGGCCGGGCGCCCGGGCAGCGCGCCCATGCGAACAACCCAGCGCCCCGGCGGCCGCGCTCCGGGGGCCGGACAACATCCGGTCACGCCGCTGCCAAAACCTGAGCCGGGCAAACCGTTGTATGTTCGCAAGCCCTCGCCCACGCGCGCCAAGCCGACCATCGAGAAGAGATTTGCAGAGGGCGAGCGGAAGCTCCATCCGGTGCGCTCCCGCATCGGCGCCGCCGGCGGCCGCGGCGCGGCTCATGCCGAGCCTGTCGCTCCGGTTGTTCGAGAGCCTCGCGACGTGACCATTACCGAGGGCATCACGGTTCGCGAACTTGCCGAAAAACTGGATCTGCGCGCAAAGGAACTGTTGAAAACGCTCTTGGACCGCGGCATTTTCGCCAGCATCAATCAGGCGCTCGATGTGCAAACCGCCTCGAGTCTCGCCGAAAGCTTCAATGGAATCGTTCACGTGGTTTCGTTTGAAGAGCAAATGGCGCAGGAGGATTTGGGCGCGACGGAAACAAAAACGGAGCAAGCCGCGTCGCGTGCGCCGGTGGTTACCGTGATGGGACACGTGGACCACGGCAAAACCAGCCTGCTCGATGCGATACGCTCGACCGAAGTCGCGGCGGGAGAATCCGGCGGAATCACGCAGCATATCGGGGCGAGCCAGGTGCACGTGGATGGCCGCCGCATCGTATTCATCGACACGCCGGGTCATGAGGCGTTCACGCGCATGCGCGCCCGCGGAGCAAAAGTCACCGACATCGTGGTGCTGGTGGTTGCCGCCAACGACGGTGTGATGCCGCAAACCGAGGAGGCCATTGATCACGCGCGCGCGGCAAAAGTTCCGATTATCGTGGCCATCAACAAAATTGATTTGCCGGACGCCCAGCCGGAGCGCGTGAAGCGCCAGCTTGCAGATCGCGGGCTGATGCCCGAAGAGTGGGGCGGCGACACGGTGATGGTGGAGGTTTCCGCGAAGAGCAAGAAGAATATCGAACGTTTGCTGGAAATGATTCTGCTGGTCGGCGATCTTCGCGAACTGCGCGCGAGCCCGGCTACGTCCGCAAGCGGCACGGTGCTCGAATCGCGCGTGGATAAAGGCCGCGGGCCGGTTGCGACCGTCCTCGTTCAAAACGGCACGCTCAATGTGGGCGACGTTTTCATTTGCGGCGCGGTGTATGGCAAAGTTCGCGCGATGTTTGACGACAAGGGCCAGCCGGTGAAAAGCGCCGGGCCTTCGACTCCGGTTGAAGTGCTTGGTTTGCAGGGTGTGCCGGATGCCGGCGATCAGTTCCAGGTCGCCGATGAGGCCAAGGCGCGGCACATCGTGGAATACCGCCAGGCGAAGTTGCGCGAAGCTTCGCTGGCCAAATCGGCCACCTCGCGGCTCACGCTCGACCAACTGCACGAGCAGCTCACCGCGGGCGAAGTAAAGGATTTGCCGATTCTCATTAAGGCCGATGTGCAGGGCTCGGTGGAAGTTCTGAGCGAAATGCTGCCGAAGCTTTCGAACGATCAGGTGAAGCTGAAAATCATTCACGCGAGCGTCGGCGCGATTTCTGAGACCGATGTTCTTTTGGCGTCGGCCTCCAATGCGGTCATTATCGGCTTCAACGTTCGCCCGGAGCGCAAAGCGTCTGATTTGGCGCAGCAGGAGAGCGTGGAAATTCGCCTGCACACGATTATTTACGAGGTCGTGGACGAGATTAAGAAGGCGATGCAGGGCCTGCTGGCGCCGGTGCTCAAGGAACAGTATCTTGGGCGCGCGGAAGTGCGCGATACCTTCCGCGTCAAGGGCGTGGGCATGATCGCCGGGTCCTACATTCAGGACGGCATGATCAAGCGCGATGCGGAAGTGCGCGTTTTGCGCGACAACGTGGTGATCTACACCGGCCGCGTGAGTTCGCTGCGGCGCTTCAAAGACGACGTGAGCGAAGTGCGCACCGGATTTGAATGCGGCATCGGCATTTCGAATTTCGGCGACGTCAAAATCGGCGATATTCTGGAGTGCTTCACGGTGGAAAAGATTCAGCCGCTCCGAACCGATGCGTCAGATCGCCTGCGAATGGGAGACAGTGCGGAGGCGAAGATCCGCTGAGTCCTTGCGACCGCCGCTGAGGCTGACCAATGCCTATTGGCCTCATTACGTTGGAAATTCACATTCCCTATGCGCGATCGCTCAAAGACAAGCGCCAGGTTCTGCGCAGCTTGAAAGACCGTCTGCGCGGGCATTTCAACGTTGCCGTCGCCGAGCTGGATCATCAGGACGTGTGGCAGCGGTCGGTAGTGGGCGTTGTGGGAATTTCCGGAGAGGATCGCCATTTGGCGGAAACGATGTCTGCGGTGCTCGAGGAATCCCAGGACGCGCTCGGCCGCGCGCTGGTCTCGCACGAGATTGAATATTTTTGACGCGCGCCGTTGCTTCAAAGAGCGCAAAACAGAAACAGAGCGTCTCCCATGACTGTCGCGGGCCATCGTCCCGAACGCATTGCCGAAGAAATCAGAAACGAAGTGAGCCTGATGCTGACGGGCGAGCTGAAGGATCCGCGCCTGGCGGTCACGATGAACGTTACCGAGGTGCGCGTGACGCCGGATTTGAAAAACGTGCGCGTCTACGTGGAAATTTTCGGTTCCGATGCGGAGCGCCGGGCCACGCTCGACGGACTTCATGCCGCGTCGGGGTTCATTCGCCACGAATTGACCGAGCGCCTGCGTTTGCGCCGCGCGCCGGAAATTTTCTTTGTTCCGGACCGCTCCGAAGAGTACGGCCAGCACATAGAGGACCTGTTGCGAAAAACAAAATCGCAGGAGGGCTCCTGATTGCGGGCGCGAAATCGGTTCGCCCGGCGCCAATCGTACGTCTCTGAAAATGCCCCGTCCTGCTCAACCCGCGCCGATTGACGGCGCTCTCGTGATTGACAAGCCTTCGGGCAAGACCTCCCATGATGTGGTCGAAGCGGTTCGCCGGCTGCTGGGTTTTCGGCAAATCGGCCATTTGGGAACGCTCGATCCGCTGGCGACCGGCGTTCTGGTCCTATTGCTGGGACGCGCGACACGGCTGGCGCGTTTTTATGCCGGCCGTCGCAAACGGTACGACTGCACGGTGCGTTTTGGATTCGCAACCGACACGTACGATTCGGATGGCGAAGCGCAGGGGCCCGATCGGGCGCCCGCGCTCGACCGCGAAGCCATCGAGCGCTTCGCCGCCGGCTTTATGGGGCGCATTCAGCAAACGCCGCCGCCATTCTCCGCAAAAAAAATTCACGGCCGGCCCGCGCATGAATTGGCGCGCAAGAAGAAGCCGGTTGAACTTCAGCCGCTTGCAGTGGAAGTTTATGAATTTCGTTTGCAAACAATCGAAGGTTCGCTCGCGCGGTTCGCCATTGAATGCGGCGCGGGAACGTATATCCGTTCCCTCGCGCACGAATTGGGAAAGCTCCAGGGTTCCGGCGCGCATCTGTCGCAAATTTGCCGCACGGCAGTGGGCGAATTCACGCTGGATCAAGCGATTGATGTGAACGAATTGGCCGCGGCGGCGCGCTCCGGGAAAATTGCCGATTGCGTGATCCGCATCGAGGATTTGCTGCCGGAATTGCCGCGCACGACCGTTTTGCCGGTGGTCGAGCGTCGCATCCTCCACGGCGCGAAATTCAATGTCCCTCTGGCGCAAATCCAGCCGGGGCGCGCGGTTCAAGCGCAGGGCGCCACGAGCGAGCTGGATTCCGGCGAATGGAAACCGGCTCGCCTGCGCGTTTTCAACGACAAAAAATGCCTGCTCGCGATTGCGGAAGCGGTAGTGCCGGGAACCTATCAGCCGATTCTTGTCTTTGAGCCCGCGCCGTGATTCAGCGAACGGCACGCGGGAAAAAGACGCCGCCCGGCATAGGCCGGCCCGCATAGATCGGTTTGCCGGTTTTGGGCCGCCACTGCAGCACGTGCGGCGTCAGCAAAATCAGCAATTCAGTGTGGCTGTTCTGGTTGTTGAGCGCGCTGCCGGCGAGCGCAAGCGGCCCCAGGGCTTCCGCGCCCGGCACTCCGCTGATGGCGCGCATTTCCTGCGTCTGAATAATTCCGGCGAGCGCCGTTGTTTCTCCCGCCTTGACGCGCACGGTCTGCTCGACCGTCTGATTGCTGATTACCGGAATGCTATTCACCGTGCTGCCGGTGAGGCTGCGCAACTCAAAGTGAAGTTTTAAGGTGACCTCATCGTGTGCTTGAACGTATGGCGTGGCGCGAATTTTCAGGCCGATATCTTCGTATTCCGCCGCAGGATACGGCGTCGTGGCTGTGCCGCTGCCCGTCGGTGAGGCGAACGTCGCGTTGTCGGTAATGATTGTGAGTTGATTTGCGCCCGAGTCCGTAACGGCAAGATCCGGAGGATGCGACGTGCCCAGAAATTCTCCGGCAACGAGGCCCGCGGGCGCGCTGCCCGCCGGCAAATTCAGCGGCGAAGCAAACGTGCCGTTGCCGTTTCCAATCAGAATCGAAACCGTGTCGGCGCTTTGATCGCTGACGGCTAAGTCCGTCAGGCCGTCGAGGTTGAAATCCCCCGCGGTAATCGCCACGGGTTTGTTTCCGCTGCTGGATGTGCCGTTGAGCGCCACGTTGTTGGCTTGCGTGAACGTGCCGTCGCCATTCCCGAGGTAAATGGAAATGGTATTGTCCGCCTGATTGACCACGGCCAGATCCACATTCGTGCTGTTATTCAAATTGAATTGCCCGGCGGATATCGCTACGGGAGTGTTCCCGGTCGTGAGTGTCCCGTTATTCTTGAACGTGCCGTCGCCGTTTCCGAGAAAAATTGAAACCGTATTTGCGGCCTGGTTGGTTACTGCAAGATCCGTTTTGCCGTCATTGTTGAAATCGGCCGCGGCTATCGCGGAGGGCTGCGAGCCGGTCGCAAACGTTGTTTGCGGCTGAAAGGTGCCGTCGCCGTTCCCGAGCAAAATCGAAACGGTATTGTCCTGCTGATTCGCGACGGCGAGGTCAATGCGCCCGTCGCCGTTAAAATCTCCGGAGACCATCGCCACGGGATCCCTGCCGGTGGCGAACGTGCCTTTCAGCGTGAACGTGCCATCGCCGTTTCCCAGAAAAATGCTCACGGTCGCGTCGGTTTGATTCAGAACGGCAAGGTCGGGAATTCCGTCGTCGTTGAAATCCGCCGTGAGAATCGCCACCGGGCCGGTTCCGGTGGCGAGCGTGCCATTGCTGCTGAATGTTCCGTCGCCGTTGCCCAAGAGAATCGAAACGGTATTGTCCGCTTGATTCGCCACGGCGAGATCGAGGTTTTCGTCGCCGTTGAAATCGGCGGTTGTGACCGCGACCGGATTTTTGCCTGTTGCCACGGTTGATTCAGGAAACAGATCCGAGGAGACGGCAGGAATAAACTCCGGAGAGCCGAGGCTGGGCGAGTACTGCGCGAGCGCTATGGGAACGCGATCGCCGACGAAAAACGTAGCTGGCTTCCCATCTTCAGCCCGCAGCAATATGCGCCGGCCCGCGCGAACTGTGTTCAGCGTGTTGGAAAACGCGAGCGCCGCTCCCGGCATCGTCGCGAGAAACGTGGATTTGCCTCCGCCGAAGGCCACAATCGGCGGAATCAGCGAGCCCGCGCCCAGCGCACCGGAGCCAAGAAGTGAAGCAAGCTGAGCCGTACTCAGCCCTGAAAAATTTCCCGTTGAGCCGAACAATTGCTGAATGACGGAGACCAGGCCGGAAGCTCCCTGCTGCGCTTCTTGAATCTCCTGGGGCGTCAGCGTGAATGCCTGAGCTTTGGTCGGGGGAGTCAGGCCAAGCTGCATCGCGGCATTGCGGTCCACTTCGAGCACATCCATTTCAATGACCACCTGACCGCGCGGCTTTTGCAATTGCTCCAGCAGCCGCGCCGCGACGGAAATCTGCCGCGGCGAGGCGCGCATGGTGATGGTGTGCGTCGCGACGTTCAGCTCGGCGCGATTGATCCCCGCAATAGCGCGCAGCACGCGCAAATCCTGGGTCATGTCGGCGGTAGTTTCCGAATCGGGCAATTCCACCGTTCTCACCACGGAGAGATCGTAGGCCAGTCTTTTCTGCGCCGTATCGTCCGCTACGAAAAACAGGTGTTTGGTCAGTGGCCGCCAGAACGTGGCGGTCATGTCGCCCAGCGCCCGCATCGCGGTCGCAAAATCCACTTTGTTGAGTCGCAAACGCACCGGTCGGCGCTGCAAATCCACGTCGAATGAGGCATGCACGCCGAACTGCTCGGCCACATATTCGTATGCCGTCGCGGTATCTCCTCGAAAGTCCAAATTTCGTGTGCCGCTTTGCGGCTGCAGATTCACCGCTCCGGCAGGCTCTCGCAGCAGATTTCGCAGCATAATTTCCGCAGAGGGCGCCAGTTGCGCCAGCCGCTCGCGCACCATCTCGTCTGTTGGGTCCAAAACCAGCGCGGCGTGCAAATCATTGCGCGCCTGTCGGTCGTTGCCGGAGATTAATTCGCGTTCCGCGCGGTCGACTTCCTGCCCGACAAGTATGCCCCGCACGATTTCGCGGTTGAGAAGGTATTGGCGATTGGCCGGGTCCAGGCGCGCCGCAAGCGCATAATCCGCGAAGGCCATTTCCCAGTTGTGCTCTTTTTCTTCCTTCTGCCCGCGCTCGTATGCAGCTTTTGCCGCTTTGGGATTAGGATGCGCCGCTTGCCGACGCGCGGCCTTTGCAGGCGCTTGCTTCCCTTCCTGCGGAACGGCTTTCCGCGGTGCAGACCTGTTCTGCATTCCCGGCGCGCGCGCGGCGAGCGCGGCACACAGGAAAAGCGCGGCAAATGTGTTCAATCGCAATGAATCAGCCTTTGAACTATTTTACAGAGATTGAAAGAAGTTATCGGTAAGTTGCCCGCGGTTGTGCCGCGAAACGCAAGTTTGCGCGCTTTGCCAAGTTCTGGCTGTTTTGAGTTCCTTTGCGCGGCCGATAGAAATTTCTCGCCGGCCGCGATTCGCCTTGATTTCTGCGGGCAGCCCGCGTTACACTGGGATTTCCAGTTGATACCTAGTTTCAACTGACTGGTTTCGCCGAATGTTCTCTGCCCTCATTGTTGCGCTTCGCGAAGGCGTGGAAGCCGCGCTCGTCGTCGGCATTGTCCTCGTCTATCTCAGCCGCACCAACCGTCGCGCACTGGCTCGCTACGTTTGGGTCGGGCTTGGCGCCGCCGTGGTCACCAGCTTCGTCGCCGCGGTTTTTCTGCTGCGCTGGCAAATCAGCGAAGACGGTTTTGAAGGCGTGCTGATGCTCGCGGCCGCCGCGCTGGTGGTTTCGATGATTGTCTGGATGAACCATGTTGCTCGTCATTTGCGCAAAGATATCGAGCAGCGCATCGAGCGCTTCGCGCAAAAAAGCGAACGGCTGGCCGGCTGGGGAATCGGTTTTTTTGTTTTTCTCATGGTTGTGCGCGAGGGAGCGGAGCTTATTCTGATTCTCCGCGCCGTGGATCTTTCCATCAGCGGCCTGCAGGTTTGGATGGGCACCGGCATCGGCATCGCACTGGCTGTCGCGATCGGGATATTCTTTTTCCAGGGCACGCTCAAGGTTCCGCTGGGGCGCTTTTTCGCCGCCACCAGCACAATTCTTATTGTGGTTGCCGCGCAACTCGCCATTACTGGCCTTCACGAAATGAGCGAAGCTCTGTGGCTTCCTTCGAGCGCGCGCGAAATGGCCATTATCGGTCCCATAGTCAGCAATGAGGATTTCTTCTTTGTGGTGATTCTAGCGGTGACCGCGATTGTCGTTCTTCGCGAATGGTTGGCGCTGCGCCGCACGGCGATCCAGACCGCTGAAAACCCGGCGGAAAAGCGTCTGCTCCGCCATGAACATCGTCGCCGCAGCATCTGGGCCGCAGCGACGGCGTTTCTCTGCATGGTGGTCATTCTGTCGTTTACCGCTGAATTCGTTTACACGCGCGCTTCCGCCGCTCCTCCGGCCGCCGAGCAGCTCACGGCTGCGGGAAACATTGTGCGCGTCCCGCTCTCGGACATGAGCGGAAACGTGGTTCGCTTCTATTCCGTGGACGTGCAGCAAGCCTCGATACGTTTTCTCGTAATTCGCAAACCCAACGGCGGCTACGCCACGGCTCTGGACGCTTGCCAGATTTGCGGCCCCATCGGTTTTCGCGTGCAGGGTTCCACGCTGATCTGCCGCAACTGCGGCGCGCCGATTAACACCGCCGAGGTCGGCCTGCCCGGCGGCTGCAACCCAATTGCATTTCCTTCGCGCGTCGTCGGGAGCAACATTGTGATCAATCTGTCTGCGATTTCCGGGGCAACTTCGCAAATCGCAAAACAGTAGGGGAGCCTGCAAAGTACCAATGTTTATCCGCCTGCTGAAAGAATCCATCTCGCGCAATCCGCGCCGCAAAATCCTTACCGGCGCGGCCCTCGTCCTGGGGATGACCGTTGCGACCGCGACGCTCACCGTCGCCGTTGACGTTGGCGAACAGCTCGCGCGCGAATTTCGCAGCTTCGGCGCCAATCTGCTCGTCACGCCCAAGGCCGACAGCCTGCCCGTGGAAATCGGCGGCGTGGATTACCGCCCCGTCGCGCAAGGCGCTTTTCTTTCCGAATCCGCCCTGCCGAAACTGAAATCCATTTTTTGGGGCCACAATATTCTCGGCTTTGCGCCGTTTTTGGACGTGCCCGTCAGCATTATGCGCGCACCCGATGGCCGCGATGCCGAAAGTCTCTCGGCTACCTTGGTGGGCACGTGGTACAAGCACTCCCTCGCGGTCGAGGATGGTTCGGGCGCATTCCTTACCGGCGTGAATGCCACCGATCCATGGTGGAAAGTCCGCGGGCGCTGGTTCAACGAATCGGCGCCGGAATGCGTCGTGGGCGCCGCGCTCGCGCAACGCGCTCACGTCGGCATCGGCGATCAACTGAGTTTGTCCGCGCCGAATGCCAAACAGCCGCTGGCCGTGGGAATCACCGGAATCCTGACGACAGGCGAGTCCTACGACGACGCCATCGTTTGTCCGCTTGCGCTTGCGCAAACTTTGGCAGACAAGCCGGGTCAGTTTCGCCAGCTTGCCGTGAGCGCACTTACCACGCCGGAGGACGCATTCGGCCGGCGCAATCCCAACACTATGACTCCGGCAGAATTTGAGCGCTGGTATTGCACTCCTTACATCAGCTCCATCGCGCACAATATCGAGGAAGTTTTTCCCAACGTTCACGTTCAAACCATTCGCCCCATCGCGCATACCGAGGGCCGCGTGCTCTCCCGCGTCAGCCTGCTGCTCTGGATTATCACCATCGCCGCACTCATTGCCGCGGGATTGGCAGTCGCCGCCACTTCCGCGACCACGGCGTTGGAGCGCCGCTCCGAATTGGGCCTGATGAAGGCGCTCGGCGCAACAAATCTGCTGGTGGGCGCGCTTTTCCTTTCGGAACAGCTTCTGATTGCCATTGTGGGCGGCTGCATCGGCTTTGCCATTGGAGCGGGACTGGCGCGCGAACTTGGCGAAACCGTGTTTGGCGTGGCCACGTCTCCGCATTGGATCGTTCTGCCCCTGATTCTCGCGGCGGCTGCGCTGGTAGCAATCTGCGGCAGTTGGATCCCGCTCTATCGCGCCGCGCATGTTTCCCCTGCGCCCATCTTGAGGGGCGAATAATGTTCCGGCGGCTTCTCTGGCATCTGCTGCGCGGCAATCGCGTGCGCATGGCTGTTGCGCTGGTCGCCCTTACCAGCGGCGGCGCGGTCATTTCGGCGCTGTTGAATTTGAATCTCGACGTGAGCCGCAAGCTCAGCGCGGAATTTCGCTCGCTCGGCGCGAACGTCGTTGTTTCTGCGCCGTCCAGTTCCGTCGCGGCCGGAAATTCTTCCGAGCTTCTTGATGGTTCCGTGATGCAAACTGTCGAACGCGCTGTTCCCTCCGGCGCGCTTGCGTCTCCCTATATTTACACCGTTGCTCGTGCAACTTCCGCCGGCAATGCAGACGTAGTCGTTGCGGGAACCTGGCTGAACCGCCTGTCTCAAATGGCGCCCTCGTGGAAAATTTCCGGCCAAGCGTCCTTGCCGCCCGGCGATTCAGCCGATTGTCTGATTGGCGAGAATGCAAGCGAGAGCCTTAAAGTTTCCGCAGGAAGTAAGATTGTCCTCAAATCCCAAGACCGCGTTGAAAATCTCACCGTTGCCGGCGTCATCAACGCCGGCGGCTCGGCGGACAATCAAATTTTCGTGAATTTGCCCGTCGCTCAGGCGCTGGCGGGCGCTCCCGGCAAAATTCAGCTCGTTCAACTGAGCGTTCCCGGCTCGCCGGACGAAATCCGCGCGGTGCAATCGCGTCTGCAATCTGCGCTTCCGGCTCTCGCGGTGAAACCCATCCCGCAAATCACCGAGGCCGAAGGCAAGTTGCTTGGCCGCATCCGTTTTCTGGTTGTTTCCACCGCGGTGCTCATTCTCGTTCTGACCTCGCTCTGCGTTTTAGCGATTATGGCCGCGCTGGCCATGGAGCGCCGCAAAGATGTCGGCCTGATGAAGGCCCTCGGCGGCTCCATGCAAACCGTCCTTCGCATTTTTCTGGCCGAAGTGGGAATTCTGGCGCTTGCCGGCGCGATTCTCGGTTACGTCGGCGGAATATTCTTATCCATCTGGATGGGCCATCGCGTTTTTGACGCGAGCATTACACCGCGCTGGGAAGTCTTTCCTGTGACCGTGGCGTTGATGCTCATGGTTTCGCTCGCGGGCGCTTTGCCCTTGCGCCTTTTGGGCAATATTCGGCCGGCGGTAATTCTGCGTGGCGAATAGCGGAGAAAATCGCGTGCCTCTCGTCCGGGTGACAAACCTCAAAAAATCATTCGGCGAAGTGCGCGCGCTCGACGGCATTTCCTTCGAAATCGAATCGGGCGAGTGGATCGCCATCATGGGCCCTTCCGGTTCCGGAAAAACGACTCTCGTCAATATTCTCGGCGGACTCGACACGCCCACCGGGGGCCAGGTCATCGTGGATGGCGTGAACCTCGGCACGCTCGACGAACTCGGCCTCACCCGTTTTCGCGCGCAAAAAATCGGCTTCGTGTTTCAGCAATTTCATCTCGTTCCGTATCTCACCGCGCTCGAAAACGTAATGCTTGCGCAGTATTTTCATAGCACTACCGACGAAGCCGAAGCCGCCGAGGCTCTTCGCCGCATGGGCCTCGACGACCGCCTCAATCATTTGCCTTCGCAGCTTTCCGGAGGCGAGCAGCAGCGCGTCGCCGTTGCTCGCGCGCTGATTAATCATCCCAAACTGATTCTCGCCGATGAGCCCACCGGCAATCTCGACGAACGAAACGAGCAAACCGTCGTTCACCTGCTCCGTGAGCTCCACGCCGAAGGTCACACGATTCTGCTGGTCACGCACGACCCGACCCTCGGTTCGCTCGCCGATCGCCGCATCGAACTCGCTCATGGGCGTCTCGCGCAAATCACCGTCTATTCCGCCGAAGACGAAGCACGGTTCGATCACGTGCTCGAAGAGATCTGGCTTTGCGCCGAAATCGGCAAACGCGCCCGCCTCGCGCGTTTTCACTCGCTGGATCCCGATCCCGAGCGCACCATTGAGCGCCTGGCGCTCGGAGGACTCGTTTCTCTCCAGGATTCCGAAGTCGAACTCACCGAACGCGGCCGGCGCCGCGCTCGCGACGTCGTTCGCCGCCGCCGTCTCGCCGAGCGCTTGTTTACCGACACATTTTCCGTCGGCGCCGACGCCGATTCCCACGCCTGCAAATTCGAGCACATTATCAGCCCCGATCTCGACGAACGCATTTGCTCCTTTCTGGGTCACCCGAAAACCTGCCCGCACGGCAAGCCGATTCCCCCTGGTCCCTGCTGCCCATCCAAATAGTTTTTCTGGAACGTTGACATACAATTCGGTATCCTTGTGCGCCGCAGAACGTTCTGCGGCTCATTCGTCCATGCGGCGGCGTCAGACTCTTCGCGCCGCACTTACCCAGCCCCCTTGATTGTTCGTTGCTCGAGATTTCACTTTAAGAGAGGGCCTGTGACTTCCGAAAGTTGGTTGTGGCGCTTCTGCGTTTCTTTTTCCATGCTTTGCATTTGCGGATGCAGCAGTATGAACCAGCCTTCTTCGTCTTCCATCAGTCCCGCCGCTGCAGGCGTTGCGCCGGGTCAGTCCATTTCGTTCACCGCCAAAGTTGCGGGGCAAAGCTCCGGTCTTGCCTGGTCGGTCAACGGCACCCCGGGCGGAAGCGCAAACGTCGGCACGATCGACTCCAATGGAAAATACACCGCGCCTTCCGCTTCGCAGGGGATTGCGGTTACCGTTTCGGCGCAATCGGGAGCCAGTTCCGTTTCCGCCAGCGTTGCCGTTATCCCTCCCGGCCAGGTGACGCCGACCAACAATCCACAGGTTGCCCTGTACGATACAATTCGGAACGGACACATCCTATGGACTGAAGACTTGGACGCAATCCGCTCAGGGGAACGATGCTCCTCTGGCAATGTACGTCGCAGGGATGCAGGCTTCGACGCCGTACCACATGCAGGCGGTCCTCAATCTTTCAAATGGTGCGCAATTTGCCGATTCGGATCACACTTTCACCACCGGCGCACTCAACATTTCGCCCTTGCCTCAAATTAGCACCAGCACAACTTCCGGAACCGCGCCGCAATCGGGAGTCGAGCTGCTGGATTTGACCGGGCAGGGCCTCCAGGCGGTTGCCACGGATCTCCTGGGTCACATTATTTGGACCTACACCTACACAGACGGCACGTCCGCCGACATAGTTCAGCCGATCAAACTGCTGCCGGACGGAGATTTTTTGGTTCAAATCGGCCCGACTTCCTCCTATCCGCTGAATACCGCCCCGCCGTCGGGAACGATAACCGTGATTCGCGAGGTAGATCTAGCCGGAAACGTGGTTCGCGAACTTTCGCTCGCGACGCTCAACAGCCGCCTCGCTGCAGCGGGATTCAGCTTGACCGCTCTGGCGATGCACCACGACGTGACACCCCTTCCGAACGGCCACTTACTTTTGATTGTGAACTCCACGAAGCAGTTTACGAACCTGCCCGGTTACCCGGGCACGACAACGGTTCTCGGCGATCAGATTGTGGATTTGGACGCGAACTGGAACCCCGTCTGGGTCTGGAACTCATTTGATCATCTGGACATTAACCGTCACCCGATGAATTTTCCCGATTGGACGCACACTAACGCCGTTCTGTATTCCAAAGACGATGGAAATATCATCATTTCCATGCGCCACCAGAATTGGCTTCTAAAGATAAATTACGACAATGGACAGGGCGATGGTTCCATTCTATGGCGCCTCGGCGAGGGCGGCGATTTTCAACTCAAGAACGGAGTTGACCCCACCGATTGGTTCTGGGCTCAGCATGGCCCATCCTTCGCCAGTTCCACTACGGCGGGGAACTTCTCACTGGCCGTATTCGACGATGGCAACGACAGACAATTTCCGCCGGGCACCACATGCGGGCCGCCGCAGACTGGAATTTGTGATTCATCTTGCACCTGTTACAGCACCGGGCAGGTTCTTCAGTTGGACGAATCCGCAAAAACGGCGACTCTGGCGGTCAATGATGTGCCGAACACCTACACGTTTTTCGGCGGCAACGCGGAAATTCTTCAAAACGGAGATTTCGAGTATGACCTGTGCAGTTCTTCACCTTCTCCACCCACGCCCGGCGCCACCGTGCTCGAGGTCAGCGAGCAGGCGCAACGCCAGGTTGTTTGGCAGATGAACATCTCGGGAAACTACGCCTATCGCGCATTTCGCATTCCCAGTCTGTATCCCGGCGTGCAATGGTGAACGCTTGAGCTGAAGACTTGACGCACAGCACGCAAGCGGCGAACGGCGCCGGCGAGTGCTGCTAAAATATCCGTAGATGCCGATCCCGCTCGACCTGCGCAAAAAGCCCATGGACGTGAAAGTCCGCGTCTCGACGGGCGAAGGTGTGGACGTCGTCTGGTCCGACGCCCACACCAGCCACTACGATTTCGCCTACCTCCGCGAGCACTGTCCCTGCGCCGCCTGCCGCGAGGAGCGCGAGAAACATGGCGGACTCAGCGCGAAAACAGCCGCCGGTTCGTCCGCTCTTCCCATGTTCAAGCCCAAAATCACCGCCCGCTCCGCCGTTGCCGTGGGGAACTACGCGATTCAAATCGAGTTTACGGATGGCCACGCCACCGGCATTTTCAGCTTTGATCACCTCCGCGAAATCTGCCCGTGCGAAGCCTGTGCGCGCGAGTTCCGCTCCAGCCGCGCCTCCTAACTCTTCGAAAAATCTCCTTTTGCTCGGTGTTTATTTTTTGCATCAAACCACGTATAGTCGTTTCCCGCGTCTTTCATGGCTTCCAATCCTGTAAATCCCGGCACGCAGCGGCCTGTCGCCAACGTCCTCGTGGCCACCACGGCCATGCTTAGCTTTATTACCCTGTGGCAAGCCGCGGCGATTGTTTTGAACGACCTCGGTTCCTCCGCTTTTTACGCCGGCGCCATCGCGGAGCAGGCCATCGGCCAGTCCGCACCGTGGTTCATTCTCGCCGTGATGCTTTTCGCCGCTTGCGTCCTTCTGCTGTACATCGAGAGCTGCAGCATGTTCGTTCGCGGCGGTGTTTATCGCGTTGTGAAAGAGGCCATGGGCGGCACGCTCGCCAAGGTCTCCGTCTCCGCCCTGATGTTCGATTACATTCTTACCGGGCCGATCAGCGGCGTTTCCGCCGGCCAGTATCTAACCGGTTTCTTGAACGACGCGTTTCGCTCCGCCAACATCCACATCGTTCTCCCGCCCAACGCGACTTCCGCCGCATTTGCCATCCTGGTAACGCTCTATTTCTGGTGGCAAAACGTCAAAGGCGTGCCGGAGTCTTCGGAAAAAGCCCTGCGCATCATGTATGTCACCACCATCATGGTCGTGCTCATGTTTCTCTGGGCCGGTTACACTCTCTGGACGCGCGGCTTTCACTGGCCGCCCGCTCCCGTTCCTTCCCACCTGACTTTCTCCTCCGCGGCTCTTGGCTGGCTCAAAGGCTCCCGCCTCCCCTATGAGATCGGCTTTATAGGAATTCTTATCGGCATGGGCCACTCCGTTCTGGCCATGAGCGGTGAAGAAACCCTCGCGCAGGTCTATCGGGAAATCGAGCATCCCAAACTGAAAAACCTTAAAAAAGCCGGCGTGGTCATCGTCGCCTACAGCGTAATTTTCACCGCCGGCGTTTCCTTCCTCGCTTCGATGATTATCCCCGACAAAATTCGTCCGCAATTTTTCGCCAATCTCATCAGCGGCCTGGCGATGAATTTCGCGGGCCCTTATCATCTGCGCCTCGCGTTTCAAGCCTTCGTCGTGCTCGTCGGCATTCTGATTCTTTCCGGCGCGGTGAACACCGCCATCGTAGGCTCCAATGGCGTTCTCAGCCGCGTTTCGGAAGACGGCATCTTGCCGGAGTGGTTTCGCCATCCCCATTCGCGTTTCGGCACTTCCTACCGGATCTTGAATCTGGTCGCCGCCCTGCAGATCCTGACCATCATTCTCAGCCGCGGCGACATTTTCGTCCTCGGCGAAGCGTATGCCTTCGGCGTCATGTGGAGCTTCTCCATGAAGGGCCTCGCCGTCCTCGTTTTGCGCTTCACCGAACCCGAGGCTCGCGAATTCAAGGTCCCCTTGAATTTCAAAATCGGCAAAACCGAAATTCCCCTCGGGCTCGCGCTCATCACTGTTGCTCTTTTCGCTCTCTCCACCGTGAATCTTTTCACCAAGCAAGTCGCCACGCTCTCCGGAGTCAGCTTCACCGTCGCGCTCTTCCTGATCTTCACGATTTCCGAGCATTATTCCCAGCGCGGAGGCGCCGCCGTCGCCGCCGAACTCGATCAATTCAATCTCGCGCAGGAAAAGGACCTCACTCCCGATACCGCCGGCGTTCGCCCCGGCAACATTCTCGTTCCGGTGAGCAACTATTACGCGCTCTATCATCTCCATTACGCTTTGCAGCGCGTCAAAGCCAGTGAACAGGATGTCATCGTCCTGCACGTGCGCTTGCTTCGTCGCGCGGCTTCCGGCGAATACGGTTTGCGTCCCGAACAGCTTTTCAGCACCATCGAGCAGTTGCTGTTCACAAAAGTCCTTTCCATTGCCGAAAAGGAGGGCAAGCCGGTCCACCTCGCGGTCGTCGCCGCCAATGATTTGTGGGATGCCGTGATGCGCACGGCCGCCAATCTTCAGTCCAGCACCATTGTCGTCGGAAGTTCCTCGAAAATGCCGGTAGCCGGGCAGGCTCGCGAAATCGGCCTTGCCTGGGAACGCCTTTCCGAGCCTCGGCCGCCCCTCACCCTCGATATTTTCACCCCTTCGGGCGACGAGCGCGTCGTTTACCTCGGCCCTCACGCACCGCATCTCACGCCGAAGGAAATCGATCTCCTCCACAACATCTGGTTGCGATTAAGCAGCGAATTGCCCGGCGAGGAACTCCACCATCACGATATCGTCCACTTCGCGCTCACCGAACTCGTCCGCGAAATGGCTCACGGCCAGGACGGCGCTTTGCGCGAACGCCTCCTCGAACATCTTCGCGAAATCAAAGACCGGCGCTCGATTCCGTGATGCTCTTCCGTTTGCCCCCGCGCGCCTTCTACGCGGCGAGCGCCGTCGTGCAATACGCGCACTTTTTCGCATTCACCGGAATTTTTGACAGACAGTAAGGGCAATCCTTCGTCGTCGGCTCCGGAGGCGGCCCCGGCTTTTTCGTCCAGCGGTTTACCTGCCTCACCAGCAGAAACACCGCAAACGCGATGATCAGAAAATTGATGATCGTGTTGATGAACACGCCGTAATTGATCGTCGCCGCGCCCGCCGCCTTCGCCGCCGCCAGCGTCGGATAGCTCCGCCCGGAAATGTTCACAAACAAACTGCTGAAATCCACGTGTCCCAGCAGCAGCCCAATCGGAGGCATGATGATGTCATGCACCAGCGAATTGACGATGCCTCCAAACGCCGCCCCGATGATGATTCCCACCGCCATGTCCAGTGCGCTTCCCTTCATCGCAAATTCTTTGAATTCCTTCAGCATCGCCGGTCTCCTTCCTTTTTTGGACACCCGTTCGCTTTTCGTGGCCTTGCCCTGACGGGAAAAACTCGCGGGAAAGTATAGGCTGTGTGCCTTTGAATTTTATAGCTCTAAAATAAACGGAAAGCTCGCTTTTGATTTTTCAGAATGATCGCGGCTTCGGCTTTCCCCTGAGCCCTCGCGCACCTGCGAATCCGTCCCACCGCCCGCGTCGCCGCCGCGAGAACACGCCGTGCCCGTGCTAAAATGCCTTGCACTTTTCTGAATCGTGGATCGAACGGCGGAATCGAATCGCTGAGGAGCTTTTCGTGCACAAAGTGGTCATTATCGGAAGCGGTTGCGCCGGCCTTACCGCCGCCATCTACACCGCGCGCGCCAATCTAAAGCCGGTCGTCATTGACGGGTATGAGCCCGGCGGCCAGCTCACTCTCACCACTCTGGTCGAGAATTTCCCCGGCTTTCCTGACGGGATTCTTGGCCCGGAACTGATCGAATCCATGCGCAAACAGGCGCAGCGTTTCGGCGCCGAGTTTCGCGCCGGCGCGGTCACTGCCGTGGATTTGAAAACGCGTCCCTTCAAAATCGAAGCGGGCAGGGAAATCTTCGAATCCGAAACTCTCATCATCGCCGCCGGCGCTTCGGCGCGCCTTCTCGGCCTTGAGTCCGAACGCCGGCTCATCGGCCACGGCGTTTCCACTTGCGCGACGTGTGACGGCTATTTTTTTCGCGACAAAGAAATCGCCGTCGTCGGAGGCGGCGATACCGCCATGGAAGAAGCCAATTTCCTCACGCGTTTTGCAAAAAGAGTCACCGTCCTGCATCGTCGCAACGAGTTTCGCGCCTCGAAAATCATGCTCGACCGCGCTCGCGCCAACGACAAGATTCGCTTCATCACCCCCGTCGTGGTCGAAGAGATTCTCGATCCCGCAAAACAGAACGTTGAGGCGGTCCGGCTGCGATACCTGGACGACAATCAGTTGCGCGATCTCCCCGTGGATGGCCTTTTCATCGGCATTGGCCACGAACCCAACACAAAACTTTTTCGCGGCCAGCTCGACATGGATCACAGCGGCTATCTGAAGACCCGCCACGGGTCGCGCACCAATGTGGAGGGCGTTTTTGCCGCCGGCGACGTGCAGGACCACGTTTATCGTCAGGCGGTCACCGCCGCCGGTTCCGGCTGCATGGCGGCCATGGACGCCGAAAAATTCCTCGAATCCCGCTCGCAATAAAAATTCAGCCGCACCGCGTGGAAAAGCCGTCTGCGCTTTCCATTGCATTCGCGCGCGCTTGAATTTATTCTCTTATGCGGCCCAGATGCTGCGTTCCACTCTCCTCGCGCTTTCAAAAAGCCCACGCGTCGCAAAATTTGTTACTCACAATTCTCTCAGCCGCCGCGTGGTGCGCCGCTTCGTCGCCGGCGAATCGCTCCACGACGCCGTCGCCGCCGTCCGCGCCGTCAATCACGCCGGATGCCTGGCGTCCCTTGATTGCCTCGGCGAAAGCGTCACCACCGAACCGGAAGCGCGCGCCGCCGCCGCCGTCTACGCGGGCATGTTTGACCGCATCGCCGCCGAAAACCTCGTCTGCAACGTCTCCCTCAAACTCACTCAGCTCGGCCTCGATCTTGACCGGCAGCTTTGCCAGGAATTGCTCGCCGAAATCGTCGCGCGCGCCGATGCGCACCGCAATTTTGTGCGCATTGACATGGAAGGCTCGGCCTATACCGATCGCACCATCGAAATTTGCAAACGCATTCACGCCCAGCGCGATTGCGTCGGCACGGTTCTTCAGTCTTATCTTTTCCGCACCGAGCAGGACGCGCGCGACCTGATTTCCGCGGGCATTCGCCTGCGCCTCGTGAAAGGCGCTTACCAGGAACCTCCCGGCATCGCCTTTGCCAAAAAATCCGACGTGGACGCCAATTACGTCCGCGTCATGAAAATCCTTTTGACCAGCGGTCTGTATCATGGCATCGCCACGCATGACCCGCGCATGCAGGAGGCCACAAAGAATTTCGCGTCAGAGCAGGGAATTCGCAAAGATCAATTCGAATTTCAAATGCTCTACGGCATTCGCACCGATTTGCAGGCGCAGTTGATTCGCGAAGGTTACCGCCTGCGCGTTTACATTCCGTTCGGCACCGACTGGTTTCCCTACTTCATGCGCCGCCTTGCCGAGCGCCCCGCCAATCTGAAATTCTTCCTTTCCAACCTCTTTCGCCGCTGACTCGTGGGTGTATCATCTCCGAGTTTTCAATTGCAAGAGGAGCATTTATGAGCCGGCGCTTTGCGATTTCTTTTCTCACCACCACGACAATGTTCGGTTTTGCAATTGGCTCTCTGCTTTTTGGAAGCGGACGAAATTCACCGGGCGCGGCGCTGCGAATCAAAATTGACCGCGTCATTGTGCATCGGCCCATGCGATTCGATGTCTCCGCGCCGCTCGCCTCTTCTCCAACGCGTGTGACCCGGGAGATTTTTGCGCGCAATTCGCGCTGTGCGGTTGCCGGTGGCTGCGGCCTCTCGCCGCGGAGTGCGGTTCGCGGTTCGCAGCAGGAAAATTCCTCCGCGCCTCCGCCTGCTCCGGTCATTACTGCGGCGGGAGCCGCGGTCGAGCAAACGTCGCAAGGGCCGCGTCCGGCGCTTCCCGTCCTCGTCGGTTTCGACGGCCTCGGCGAAGGATTCAAAGGCCCGCAAACGATTCCCGGCCCGCAGTTTTATCGAAATCCCTCCGACAACAGCCTCGCCGTGGGACCAAATGACATCGTGCAAATCGTCAACGCGCGCTTCGCCGTCTACACGAAAAAAGGTTCGCGCTACAACCGCACCGGCCGCGTGCTTTACGGCCCGGTTCCCACGAACACGATTTTTTCCGGCTTCGGCGGCGTGTGTCAGGATCGCGACAATGGCGACGCCGTCGTACGCTACGATCAGCTTGCCGACCGTTGGCTTTTCGTCATGCCCATTTTCAGTCCCGTTTTGCCGAAGGCAAAAGCGGCACGGGGCGCGATTCGCACCGGCGCACCGGCGCAACCCGGCCACGCTTCGATTCCCGGTCCACCCGCAGCGCCGCCCGCGAATCCGTCGCGCGCAAACGCAACCTATGCGATGTGCTACGCCGTCAGCACCACCAGCAATCCGCTGGGTCCGTATTATCGCTACGCCTTTCAGCGCAAATTGTTTCCGGATTATCCGCGGCCGGCGGTCTGGCCCGACGGCTATTACGTTCCCACCAGCAGCGGCGACACCGTCATCCAAAAACATGATTGCATCGCGGACCGCAACAAAATGCTTCGCGGCCTTCCCGCCACCGAACAGTGCATCGTGATTGACGGCGTGAATTTCCTGAATAACTCCGACATTGACGGCCGCGGTGTGCCGCCGAAAGGCGCGCCGAACATCATGATGGCCGCGGGCGGCACGCAGCTGAAAAAAATATTCGATGATGACGGAATTTATTTCTGGAAAGTCCACGTGGACTGGCGCCGTCCGCAAAACACCCGGGCCAGCGGGCCAGTGAAAATTCCCGTCGCGCCATATCATTACCTTTGCAATGGACAGCTCAGCAGTTGCGTGCCGCAGCCGGGCACCGACGTGCGCCTCGATTCGCAGGGCGACAAAATCATGCAGCGCCTGGTCTATCGCAGGATCGGCAATCGCGAATACATTGTCGCGGCGCATTCCATCGCCACCAAAGCAGGCGGCGGCGGCGTTCGCTGGTACGAATTTCGCCTCGATGCGAATCGCGATCCCGTGCTTGTGCAGCAGGGAACGTACGCGCCGGACGCGCTGTATCGCTGGATGCCGAGCATCGACATCGACCGTAAAGGCGACATCGGCGTCGGCTACTCGTATGGCGGCGCCAGCGTTTTTCCCGGCCAGCGATTCGCGGCGCGGCTCGCGTCCGACCCGAAAGGGCAGCTCACGTTTCACGAAAGCGTGCTGGTGAACGGCGAAGCTTCGCAAACCACCACGCTGCGGTGGGAGGACTACACCACCACGGCGATGGATCCGAGCGATGACTGCACTTTCTGGTACGTCGGCGATTACCTGAAAGCCGGCGCAAAAGCCTACAGCACGCGCATCGGCGCATTTCGCGTGCCGGGCTGCCGGAAATGAAATTGCGCGGCGGCGGAGCGCGCCGCATTCCGCGCCGAGAGGTTCACAGTTTGCGGCAGACGGTGACGCCGTCGCGCAGCGGAATCATCACCGGAAATAATTCTTTTGAGGCGTAGACTGCGCGATTGAATTCCTGAACGCCGCGGGTGGCGTCGCTGTCGGCCGGGCGCGTCACGCGGCCGGACCACAGCGTGTTGTCGGCGAGGAGCAGGCCGCCGCGCTTGATTCGCGACGCGGCTTTTTTCAGCGCCGCGGGATACTGCTCTTTGTTCACGTCAATGAAAATCAGATCGAATTTTCCGCGCACGCGTTCGAGCAACTCGAGCGCGTCTCCGGTCATGATGCGGATTCGCTTTTCGACCCCGGCGCGCTTGAAAAATTCCCGCGCGCGTTGTGCATTTTTCGGATCTCCGTCGGTATAGAAGATTTTCGCTTTGGGGCCGGCGGCGCGTGCGAGCCAAATGGTGGAATAGCCAATGGCCGAGCCCATTTCGAAGATTCTTTTCGCGCCGGAGGTTTGCGCCAGCAGGTACAGCAGCCGCGCCACCGCCGGGCCGATAATCGGAATGTTCTCCGCCGCGGCCTGCCTTTCCATCTCCGCGAGCACGGCGTCGCGAGGCGGCAGAATTTCGTAGAGGTACTTTTCCACTGCTTCGTTGGTGATTTCGCCGGCCATAAATGCTCCTAGATGCTCCTTGGATGCCGTCCTGTTATGCCATAAAGCAGACTGTTTTGTCGCGGCGCAGGCGGATGAATGGCCCAGGGAGGGGCGCCACAGGCAAGGAGCCACCGTCCCACCGGATTCGCGCTGATTGCCGTCCGCGCCGGAGAATGGATGGCACTGAAATGGTGCAATTGGGGCGTGAAAAAGGTGCAAATCTGTAGCGATTAGGAAAACGTTTTCCTCTCATTCTAAAGGTACTTACAACGAGTTCTAATTTTTCATAGGTCTGGCGATTAGAAATGCGGCAAGAGGCGATAGCTGACGGCTCCGGGTAAGGCCGTTGGGCGTGGCGGGCCGGGGTTTTGGCAACGGAAGGGGCGGTCATTGTGGCGTCGTTCCATTTTGGGAATGAAGGCGCGAGGGGCGCGGGATTCAATGGTGAAGCGAGCGGCGAGCCGGCCGAGTTGGCGTTGAGCGATGACATCGAGCATGGTTAGCACAGGGCGCGCGCGCCGGGCAAGGAAATGGCAGCGAACGGGGAGCGGGAGGGGTTGAATGGAGCGCAGGCGGGGGTGAGCCGCGCAGGCAGCGGGCCGCGGGCGGGCAGAGATGTCGCAAGCCGCCGCAACGCTTTACAGGCTTGCTGAGGGAATCGCGCCTGCGCGCGCACTTTGTGGCGCGGCCGAAGAGGTTCATTCGTGCCGCAGAGCGACCATGGGGTCGACGCGCATGGCGCGACGGGCGGGGATGTAACAGGCAAGGAGGGCGACGGATACGAGGACAGCAATCACGCCGACATACGTGAGCGGGTCAGAAGGGCTGACGCCGACGAGAAGATTAGCGGCGAGGCGAGCGACGGCAAAAGCCGCGACGCACCCGGCGAGGAGGCCAATGCCGACGATGATAAGGCCCTGACGCAGAATGAGCGTCAAGATTTGCGAGCGCTGAGCGCCCAGAGCGATGCGAATGCCGATCTCGTGGGTGCGCTGGCTGGTGGAATAGGAAATGACGCCGTAGACGCCGACGATTGCGAGCGTGAGACCGAGGAGGCCGAGAGCGGCAGCGAGTCCGGCGCCCAACTGAAAAACGAGAAAACCGCCGTTGAGTGTGTCGAGGCTTTCGGTCATGGTTTCGACATTGAAGACGGGCAAGTTGGGAGCGAGGCTGCGGATGACGGATTGACCTTCGCGCATCGCGACATCGGGAGGCGCGGCGCTGCGGATTTGAAGGACCTGAAGAGAACTCAAGGCATAGCCCTGCGCGAGCGGAACATAGAAGTAGGGATCGATCACGCCACTGAGGGCCGAAAAACGAGCGTCCTGGGCCACGCCGACGACGCGGTAAAGGGGATTTGCAGATCCGCTGACCTTGGCGAAATGCCGCCCGATGGGATTTTGGTGGGGCCAAAAGCGGCTGGCAAAAGCTTCGCTGACGACGGCGACAGGCGCGGAACCCCGGGCATCCGCATCCGTGAAGGCACGGCCCTCGAGGATGGGAATGCGCATGGTTTTGAAATAGTCCGGCGAAATGACGCTATAGGAGACAGGGGGAGGGCCTTGGCCGGGAGGATTTTGATAGCCGGCGATTTTCAAGTAGTCGTTGCTGCCGTAGATGCTCATGGGGAGGCTGGAGCTGAGCGATGCGGACTGGACGGCGGGGAGAGCGCGGATGCGTTCGAGAAGAGAGCGGTAAAACGCGAGGCCCTGCGTTTCGTTGTAGCCGATTTCGGTGGGGTCCATGATGAAATTGACGACGTTGTGCGGATCGAATCCGAGATTGACATGCTGGACGGCTGCGAGGCTGCGCGTGAAAAGTCCGGCCATTACCAAGAGCATGAGAGAGCCGGCAACCTGCAGAACAACCAGAGCAGCACGGAAGCGATTTTTGCCGCCGGCCACAGAACGACCGGATTCATGGAGCGCGGTGCTGATGTTGGTTTGCGAAACGCGCATGGCGGGAACGAGTCCGACGAGAATACCGGTGAGCAGGACGGCGCCAAAGGCGTAAACGAAGACTCTCCAGTCGAATCCCGAATAGAGGGGGATATTTACGGGCGTACCCAAGTTCAGCGAGGCGAGAGAGCGAGCACCCCACAGGCCGAGAAATATTCCGCCGATGCCGCCGAGGAGCGCCAGGAGGATACTTTCGGTGAGCAGTTGGCGGACCAAGCGGCTGCGCGGCGCGCCCAGCGCGGCGCGAACGGCCATTTCGCGGTGACGAGCAGTAGCGCGCACGAGAAGGAGATTCGCGATGTTCGCGCAAGCCAGGAGCAGAACCAGAGCAACGAGTGCGAGGAAAAGGGCCGCGGCGGCGAGGAAGGTCGGCGCTGTCGAAGGGTCGGGACGAGAGAAGCGTTCGGGATAAGCGCTGAGCTTCAGATTTTCATCGGTCTTGGGATATTGATGGGCGAGGCGGCCTGCAACGATGTTCAGCGCGGCTCCGGCACTTGCGACGCTCACGCGCGGGCGCAAACGGGCCAAAAGATACAGATTTTGAAGGACGCGCTTGGTCATGAAGTTCGCCGGCCAGCCCTGTTCATAGGTGCCAAGCATGGCGAGAGGCAAAAATGCTTCGACTCCCGGAACAGGGAACAAACCGTTGAATCCTTGCGGGGCGATGCCAACAAGCGTAGCGGGCCGGCCGTTGACCAAGATTTGCTTGCCGAGCATCGAGCGATCGCCGCCGAAGTGATTTTTCCAAAAAGCATAAGAAAGGACGACGACGGGATCGGCGCCGGGTGTTCGACCTTCCGACGCAAGAATTAGGCGCCCAAGATAGGGTTTGAGTCCGAGAGTCGAAAAGTAATTGCCGGTGACGTAGTTGGTTAGAACGCGGTCGGCCTTTCCTTTCACGCTGATGCCGTCGAGCGAGACCTGGAAACCGAGCATGCTGGAAAAAGCGCCGCTGGTTTGGGCGCGAATGTCGCGATAGTCGGGAATGGAGAATTGCGTCGAAAGCTGCCCATTTGCCTGGCGGAAAGCGATAACCGTGAGCTCACCCTGGTCGCTCACGGGCAGCGGGCGGAGGAGCAGAGAATCGACAATGCTGAAGATGGCGGTGTTGACGCCGATGCCCAGGGCGAGAGTGAGGACGGCGACGGCGGTGAAGCCGGGGGACTTGCGCAGCATGCGCAGGGCGAAGCGAATATCCTGAAGAATGCCGGGGAAAAAATTGTTGCTCGCGGCGCCGGGTGCGATGGGCTCGCGGTAGAAATTTTTTTCGACGGGTTTGAGGCTGCGGGCGAGGAGGTCTTCTTCTTTGAGTTCGTCGAGGGCGGCGCGGAAGGCGGCGTCTTCGGACTGGCCGTTCGCGAGGATTTCCTCGTAGCGGTCGTCGAGGTGCTGGGCGAGTTCTTCGGCGATTTCGGTTTCGCGCGCCGGCGCGAGTTTCAGCGGGGCAAGGCGGCGGAGAATTTCGGACTTCCAATCAGGCATTTTCCGCCTCGGTGATGCGATTGATGCCTGCGACAAATCGGCGCCAGCCGCGAAGCTGCGAAGCGAGGACGCGGCGGCCCTGGGGAGTGAGGCGGTAGTAGCGCCGGCGGCGCTGTCCGCTTTTCTCGACCCAGCGGCCGTGAAGCCAGCCGCGGCGTTCCAGGCGGTAGAGCATGGGGTAAAGCGAGGCTACGTGGAAACGCACCGTGCCGCCGGAGCGTTGCTCGATGAGTTTGCTGATTTCGTAGCCGTGGCGCGGGCGAGCCTCGACGAGCGAAAGGATGAGCAGTTCGGCGCTGCCTTTTTTCCATGCGACCTGGGGGGATGTGCTGTCCATATATGGCATATACACATATTAAGCGACAATCCCGCCCCGGAGGTCAAGCAGAGATTTTCGACGCTGAGATGAGGGCGGCGAGGAAAAAAAGTTCAGGGTTTTTGGGTGGGGCGGAGGAGGACTTCGGAGATGAAGGCGTGGGGCGCGGCGGAGAGAGTCATTTCGACGGCGTGGGCGACGTCGGCGGGCTGAAGCATTTTGGCGGCGTCCTTTTTTGAAGGGGAGCCGGAAGGATGGCCGAAGCCGGTGGCGACGGTGCCGGGGCAGACGGCGGAGACGCGGATGCCATAGCCGCGGAGGTCTTCGGCCATGCAATAGGTGAGGCCGAGGAGTCCCCATTTGGAGGCGCAGTAGAGGCCGCCTCCGGCGAAGGCGTTTTTTCCGGCGAGCGAGCTGATGTTGACGATGTGGCCGCGGCGGCGCGAGATCATAGCGGGAATGACGGCGCGGCTCATGAGGAACACGCCTTTCAAATTGGTGTCCAAGACGGCGTCCCAGTCCTGCTCGGTGCTTTCGTGGAGCGGACCGAAGCGAGCCGTGCCGGCGTTGTTGATGAGGAAATCGATGGGGCCGAAATGGGCGGCGGTTTTTTCGGCAAGCGCAGCGGTTTGCGCGGCGGAGGAAACGTCGCAAGGCATGGCGAAAACGTCGAAGCCCGCGGAGGCGAGGCGGGAGCGGGCGGAGTCGAGTTCGCGGGAATCGCGAGCGCAGATGGCCAGGCGCGCGCCGAGTTGGCCGAGGCGTTCGGCAATGGCGAGGCCGATGCCGCGGCTGGCTCCGGTGATTAAGGCGACATTTCCGGCGAACGGGGAATTGCGGTCCATGCGAAAGTTCCTTCCATGCGACGAGCTAGGGCGACATTTCGCGCCTGTTCATCATCTTATCATCTGGATAGCGGCGTTACGTGGGCGTGGAGGAGCGGCGCGAATGTCCCGCGCCGAGTGAAACGGGTCTTGCACCAGTTCCGAGGTTTCCCTATAATCCGAGGGTTTTACTGCAATCCTAGTTTCTTTCAGCGGGCGCAACGTTCAGGGGCGGGCAAATTTCGAAGGGCTGAACGACTGCCGTGGAAATGAGCAGGCAACTTAGGCGAGGAGGCAGGAGAAAGATGATGCGAAAACGGCTGGCCGCAAACCCGGCTGTGTGGCTGATGGCCGCGATGATGTGTTTTGCCGCGCCGCGGGTATTTGCGCAGGATCAGAACGGGCAATCGGCTCCAACGAAGACGCCGTATACGCTGGCGGAGTACAACGCGTATCAAGCGGCGGCGAGCCAGACGAATCCGCAGGCGAAGATTCAGGCGCTGGACGATTTCGTGAACAAGTTTCCGAAATCGGTGCTGATGCCGCTGGTGGATCAGCTTTACTACGCAACGTACGTACAACTGAAGGATTATCCGGATGTAATCAAATACGCGGACAAGTATCTGGCGTTTTCGGATGCGGACATATTGAAGATTCCGGGGACTTCGAAGGACAAGCTGACGGGCGACCGGCTGCAGGCGCTGTATTTTCGCGCCGTGGCGTTCAATCAGACGTTCAAGCCGACGGATCCGAACGCGAACGATGAATTGACCAAGGCGCGGCAGGCGGCGCTCGAAGGTCTGCAACTGCTGAATCAAATTCCCAAGCCGGCGAACATGACGGACGAGCAGTTCGCGCAGCAGAAGAAGCCGGCGGCGATTTTGTTCAACTACACGGCGGGAAATGCGGCGTTTCAACTGAAGGATTACAAGGACGCAATTGCTTCCTTCCAGGCGGATATTGCGGCGAACGGGAACGCGGCGACTCCGGACGTGGCGGCGATTTATTTCCGAATCGGGGTAGCGTATTTGGACATGGCGGCGCAGCAGCCGGCGGCGCAGACTCCGGCGAACCCGCCAAACGGCGCGGCGACAACGCCGCCGAACGGCACGCCGCCGGCGAATCCGGCAATGGGAACACAGCCGGCGACGGGAACAAATCCCACGAGCAATCCGACGACCGATATGTACATGAATGGATTTTGGGCGCTGGCGCGTTCGATTGCGCTGAAAGGGCCGGGCGAAGCGCAGATGCGTTCGTATTTGCGGGCGCAGATGTTCAATTACGAGCAGCCGGCGTGCGGCAGCCTGCTGGATCAGCAAATGAATGAGCTGATTCAACTGGCGGGAACGCAAGCGGACCGGCCGACGAGCTATTCGATTCCGAGCGCGGCGGATTTGGCGAAAGTGCTGCAGGGCAGCAACCTGCTGACGATTATTTCCAATTTGCAGGCCGGCGGGGATCAGGCGAAGATGACCTGGCTGGCGGTTTGCGGGCAGGAAATTCCAGACGTGTACGGGAAAATTATAGATATCGTGCCGGGGACGGATTTGATTGACTTCAAAGTCTTCACTGCAGCGACGGGCCAGGAAATCGCGGCGGGCACGACAGCGAATCTGGACGTGCCGGTGTACACGGCGGCGCCTCCCGCGGGAACCAACACCACGGGAACGGCGAATGCGGCGGGCAGCGCAACCGGCGCGACGGGCCAGGCAGCGGCTTCGACCAATCCGCCGCCCGTTCAGCCGGAAGTGGCGCGAATGCAGAAAGGGACGGCGATCAAATTCACGGGAACGCTGGTGAGTTATGACACGCAGCCTTTCATGTTGCATTTCGCCAACGTGAAGGTGGATCCGTCGGTGATACCGCCGGCGCCGAAAGGGCCGGCGCGGAGGCCGCGGCGCCCGAGAAGGTAAGAGGCGCAGGAAGCCAGCTTAGTGAATCAAAATTGAACGGAAAGGCCGCCGCGAGCGCAAGTTCGCGGCGTCTTTTTCAAGTGTCTCGAAAAATCCGCGATGCGTTTTGGCTGCTCCGCGGCTGATCTAGCGGCGGCCGTTGGCGATTTTGTATTCTTCGACCTTGCGGCTAAGAGTGTTGCGGTGAATGCCGAGGGTGCGGGCGGCGCTCGTCTGGTTGCCCTGGCAGTGATCCATCACGCATTTGATGAAGCGGCGCTCGAATTCGGTGAGAGCCTCTTCCAGCAAAATGCCGCGGTCCACCATTTGAGCGACAAGAGCTTCCAACTGGTCTCTCACGAGTTAAATTCCTCCGGCGCACTTTCGCGGGCCGTGCAGCGCGAAGACGTGCGTCCGCAAAACAGTTAATCGAGTTCCTGACCGGTGAGCCTTTTGTAAGCTTCGCGGTACTTGCCACGCGTGGCGCTGACCACATCGGCCGGCAAAGGCGGCGCGGGAGGCTGCTTGTTCCAGCCGATGCGTTCGAGATAGTCACGAACATACTGTTTGTCAAAAGACGGCTGCGCTTTGCCCGGCGCGTAGGAATCGGAGGGCCAGAAGCGCGAAGAATCGGGCGTGAGAGCTTCGTCAATCCAGACGAGCTCGCCACGGTCGAGACCGAATTCGAGTTTTGTGTCGGCGATGATAATGCCGCGAGCGGCGGCGAATTCCGAAGCGCGACGGTAAACTTCCAAAGTGATCTCGCGAAGGCGCGCGGCGAGCGGCTCGCCGATGCGCGCTGCGGCCTGCTCGAAGGAAATATTCTCATCGTGGCCGGTGGTGGCTTTCGTCGCCGGCGTAAAAATCGGTTCGGGCAGCTTATCGCATTCGCGAAGGCCCGCAGGAAGCGGAATGCCGCAGATTTTTCCGGTGGCGCGATAATCTTTCCATCCGGAACCGGAAATATAACCGCGGACGACGCATTCGATGGGCACGGGCTCCGTGCGGCGGACAATCATGGAGCGCCCGCGGAGCGCACCGGCATACGGCGCGAGCTCGCCGGAGAAATCCGTTGCGTTGAGGACGTGATGCGGCACGATTCCGGCGAGTTTTTCGAACCAAAAGAGCGAAAGCTGGGTGAGCACGCGGCCTTTGTCGGGAATGGGCGTGGGCAAAATCACGTCGAAGGCGGAAAGGCGGTCCGTGGCGACGATCAGAAGGCGATCGCCGAGGTCATAAATATCGCGAACTTTGCCGCGCGCAAGAAGTTTGAGCGCCGGAAATTCCGTTTTCGAGATTGCTGCATACATTCCTGGAGAGGCCACAGTGTTTGTCCTAGTCAAAAGAGAATTGAAAAACGAGAAGACGATTCTAGCGCAGCAGTATTTGGTGTCAACGAAGAAAAAAGAAGGCTGAGGAAAACTTTTTCCCGCGAAAAATGATTTTTGCCGCGAAATTTACGCGGCAGTGGATCTGGCGCGTTCGGCGGGCTGCGCGGTTTCATCCCAGCGAACGGAAACGAGCTGGGAGACGCCGGGTTCCTGCATCGTGACGCCGTAAAGCACCGAGCCCATCTCCATGGTTTTGCGATTGTGGGTGACGATGATGAATTGCGTATGCTCGCCCATCTCCGTCAGCATGCGATTGAAGCGGCTGACGTTGGCCTCGTCGAGCGGCGCGTCCACTTCGTCGAGAATGCAGAAGGGGCTCGGCTGAAAACGGAACACGGCGATGAGCAGAGCGAGCGCGGTCATGGCCTTTTCGCCGCCGGAGAGCAGCAGAATGTTTTGCAGGCGCTTGCCCGGGGGCTGCGCGGCGACGTCAATGCCGGATTCGCCGGAGCTGTCGGGCTCGGTAAGCCGCATTTCTCCGGTGCCGCCGCCGAAAAGCGCGCGGAAAGCTTCGGAAAAATTGCGATTGATGATATGGAACGCCTCTTCGAATTTCTGACGCGAGACGGCGTCGAGCTCGTTGATGGCCTGCTGGGTATTCTGGATGGATTCGACCAGATCATCGCGTTCGCGGGAGAGAAACGCATTGCGCTGGTCGCATTCCTGAAATTCCTCAAGGGCCATCATGTTCACCGGGCCGATGGATTCGAGACGTTCCTTCTTTTCGATGTAGTTTGCTTCCGCCGTCGCCAGCTCCTCGCCGGTGAGAAGCTGCGGCAACTGGGCGATGAGCTCTTCGGGCCGGGCGCCGGCGTCGGCGATGCAGGTCTGACGCAGGTGCTCGCGGTCGGAATCGTTGCGAGCTTTTTCGATTTCGTGGTGATTGCGGCCGGCGCGCAACTGCTCGAAGGCATCGCGTTGGGCGCGCAGTTCGCCGTCCAGAACGCCGGCACGTTCACGAAGGGCATTCCACTGGGATTCGAGCGCGGTTTTGCGCTCCTCGAATTGCTCTTTTTCGCGGCGATGATGCGCCACCTGTTCGGCGAGCTGCAGGTTGCCGGCATCGCGTTCGGCGCGGTCGCGCAAAAGCGATTCACGCTGCGTGAGGATTGCGGCGAGGCGTTCGCGGGACTGGGCCGCTTCCTCCGCGAGCCGCGATTCCAGAACTTCGGCATTCGCGAGGCGCTCGGCCATCGCGGCCAGCTCTTCGCGGCGCGCAGCCACTTCGTTTTGCCGGGACTGAAATTGCGCGCGCAGAACGGCCAGGCGCTCGGCGGCTTCGGCGGCTTCTTCTTCTGCGGCGGTGCGCGAATGGAGCGCCTGCTGGCTGGCCGCGCGTGATTGCGCGGCGCGGGCGCGGGCCTGTTCGGCTTCGGCGGCGAGTTGAGCGGCCTCGCTCGAAATTTGACTGAGCTGCGAAGAAACGCGAGCCGCTTCGTCGCGCGCCTGTGCGAGCCGATGAAAGGCGCTGACGCGGGATTTTTCCGCTTCGACGTGGGCGGCCAACGTTTGCTGCAATTCGGATTCGACGCGGCGCTGCTCGGCTTCAAGCCGGCGAAGCTCGGCTTCCTTTTGCGTAAAAAGATGCTCGAGGCGGGCGACTTCCGCTTCATGCATGCGCAGTTCACGCTTGAGCGCGAGCGGGCCGGCTTCGCCCTGGCGGCCGCCGGTGACCATGCGGCCGTGGAAGCAAGTGCCGTCGAGGGTGATGAAATAATTTTCGGTATTTTCGCGCGCGAGCTTTTCCGCCTCCGCGGAGGTGTCGACGAGGTAGGCGGACTGGAGTTTCGAAAGGAATTGCTTGGCGGCGGGGCCGAGCGGCTCGCGGAAATTCACGAGATTGTCGAGGCGGGAAACGATTCCCGAGGAAGAGAGAGATGCGTTCGCGGGCTTCGGCTCGTATTTCAAATGGCGCAGCGAATCCACAAAAAACGTGGCGCGGCCGCCCATTTCTTCGCGGAGCAGCGTGATTCCGGCGCGGGCATGGTCGAAAGTTTCCACCACGACATATTCGAGTTCGTCGCGGAGAAATTGTTCAACGGCGCCTTCGTATGGCTCTTCGACTTCGGCGTAATCAGCGAGCACGCCGACGGCGTGAAAGCCGCGGGACTGGCCGCCGGCGGAAGCGGAAAAGAGCTTTTGCACGGCTTCGGCGGTGTAAGCGCGTTCGTTCAGGATTTGTTCGAGTGAGCCGCGGCGCGCGCGAGCAGCGGCGAGGTCTTCGCGGAGTTTTTCGTGTTGCTGCGCCTCCTGCTGATGCGCGAGGCGCAATTGCGCGAGCGAATGCTGCATTTCGCGGACCTGTTCGGCGAGGGCCAGGGCGCCCGACTCCGCCTGCTGATGAGCGGTTTCGGCGGAGCTGACGAGCGCGGCCTGGGCCACGGATTCCTGTTCGAGGCGGATGCGGACTTCCTCGCGCTGCGCGTGCTCGGCGGAAATGCGCGCGGCGAGATCTTCGGCCTGCAAGGATTCGACCTGCGCGCGCACGGAATCTTCGCCGCTGCGCGAAGCGGCTTCGCGAAGTTGGAGGATGGTCTGGTCCAGCGAGATCTGCTCGGCGGCGGAGGCGTCCAGCTCGCGCGCGAACGTTTGCAGGCGCGCATCGAGCGTGGCGTACTGCCGGCGCAGATCCGCGGCTGCTTCGCGATGGGCGCTGAGCCGCGATTCGACGTGAGCAGCCTGCTCCTCCGCTTGCGCGATTTCCGCGGCGAGTTGCGCAAGGCGCGAGGCGATTTGCGCGTCCTGCTCGCGATTGAATGCGATGCGATTCTCGGCGCGGTCGAGCGCGAGCGCCGACTGATTCAGCAGGTTGTGAAGCCGGCGCAGTTCGGTTTCGAGCTCGTAATTGCGCACGTCGAGCCGCTCCTGCTCGGCTTCGAGTTCGCGGATGGCGGCGGAGGCGGCGGATTCGGACGCGACGAGCTCGGCGAGAATGGATTCCAGGCGCTCGGCTTCCATTTCAAGCTGACGCGCCTTGCCGGCGAGGACGGCGCGCATCAGACCGCGCATTTCGTCGCGCAATTCGGCATAGCGGCGCGCCTTGGAAGCCTGGCGCTTGAGAGAGGCAAGCTGTTTTTCGACTTCGACGAGAATGTCGTTGACGCGCGAGAGATTTACTTTTGCTGCTTCGAGTTTTGCTTCGGCGAGGCGGCGCTTGGTTTTGTAGACGGTGATTCCGGCGGCCTCTTCGATGAGCGCGCGACGATCCATCGGACGCGAATTGAGAATCTGACCGATACGTCCCTGTTCGATGATGGCGTAGGAATCGGGGCCGAGACCCATGCCCATGAAAAGTTCCTGAACGTCGCGAAGGCGGGCGACGCGGCCGTTGATGAGATATTCGCTCTGTCCCGAGCGATAAAGGCGGCGGGCCACGATAATCTCGCCGGGTTTCAGCGTGATGGCCGGTTTTTCGGCGGCGCGTTTTTTGAAAGGCCTTGCGGATTTGTCTTCAGGATCGTCAGTCGGCGCTGATTGCCCGTCCGTAACAGCCGCAGAAAGTTCATTCGAGGCAGAGGGAGCATCAACGCCAGAAATTTCAGCGGAGGGCTCGCACGAATTTTGCGCGGAGGGATCATCTCCGAGGACTTTTGCGGCGGCGTCGGCAAGCTCAGGGTCGACGAGGGTGAGCGTGACTTCGGCAAGGCCCAGCGGCGGACGCTTGGCGGTGCCGTTGAAAATGCAGTCGGACATGCGTTCGGCGCGAAGCATTTTGTGGCTCTGCTCGCCGAGCACCCAGGAAATTGCGTCCACGACATTCGATTTTCCGCAGCCGTTGGGGCCGACGATGCACGTGACGCCGCCGCCGCTGAAGACGATGTTGGTCTTCTCGCAAAAAGATTTGAAGCCCAGAAGTTCGACTTTGCGAAGTTTGAGCACGCTGCTCCTTGGAGTTGCCGATTTTGCGCGCTGGGACGCGCATCCGCTCAAATTTAACGGGCCGAGCAGGGGATTTTCGAGACAAAAATAGTGGCAGGTCGCGTAAACGCGGGCCCGGCCGCCTGGCGCTTTGGAGAGGCGGTGATTGACGCAAGATAGCACGGAGCCGGCGTCGTGTAAAGCGGCGGGATGCGCAGGGTGTGCGCGATAGCAACGGAGGAGAGCCATTCGCGGAGGTGCGTTGAAAGGGGCGATTTGGGAAGCGCCGTTGAGGGCGCGGCCGTCAAAGTGCCGCTTCTTGGAAGGGGCGAGCGAATCTCTGTCCATGGGTTCAGTCAAGCGGCTGGACGCACGGCCAGTCGCGTTCGTTTAACGGACGTACTAACCTCATGTAGTGCAAAGGTTAGGTACTTTTTGCCGTTGCATTTTCGGCACGCGCCCTGCGATCGGCGCGTTTTTGATTGCGGGTGCGGAGGTACTTACCTAGAATATTTCTGTTGCACAAGCGAGCTGCCATCTGAGGGCAGCAAGGGAACGGAAATTCATGACGAAACGCCCGGCCCGTTGTCTCCGTTTTCGGGAATTCCTGAAGAAATTCGGCGTGTTTGCCGCGCTGGCCGCGTTTTTTTTGTGGTGCGCGCCGGCGCGCGCAAAGGGAGCCTCTTCGGCGAAAAGGCGCGTGACCGTTCGTAAAGTGGCCGCGCGGCACGTGGTGCACCATTACTATCACCGCCGCTATCGCCGGCCATGGCTCTCGACCTATGTGGCGGATCCGGGCAGGGGAGACGATGCGCAGTTCGACGATCCGGTGGTGCGGCAGGCGGCTCTCGAAGCGCTGGGGCAGCAAAACGGCACGGTCGTGGCCGTGGATCCCTCGAATGGCCGGATTCTGAGCATCGTCAACCAAAAGCTGGCTTACTCCGCCGGATTTGAGCCGTGCTCGACGCTGAAACCAGTGATTGCTATTGCTGCGCTCGAAAATCACATCATCACACCGGATACCATGATTCGCGTCAGCCCGCGCCGGTATATGAATTTGACCGAAGCGCTGGCGCATTCGAACAACGAATTTTTTCAGACTCTCGGCGCGCGGCTGGGATTCCAGACGGTTTGGCACTACGATCATCTTTTTGGCCTGGGCCAGCGCGCCGGTTTGGGTATTGGCGAAGAACAACCCGGTGTCTTGCCTGCGGCGCCGCCGCACTGGGGCGGAGTCGAGCGCATGTGCAGCTTTGGCGAGGGAATTCGCATGACGCCGCTGCAGCTTGCCTCCATTGTCGCCACAATTGCCAACGGCGGCACAGAGTATTATCTGCAATATCCGCAAACCGAAGAGGCCGTCCGCGATTTTCAGCCGCGTGTGCGGCGGACGCTTGCGATTGCGCCTTTGCTTCCGGATTTGCGCCGCGGGATGCTGGCCGCCGTGCTTTACGGGACGGCGCGGCAGAGCAACGATCCCGATGGCGCGCAGGCGCTTGGAAAAACGGGCACGTGCGACGACCCGACCATGGGCGGGCGGTTGGGGTGGTTCGCGTCGTATGCGGGTGAGAGCAATCCCAAAATTGTTTTGGTGGTGCTGCTGCGCGGACTGGCACGCATCGTGAACGGGCCGCATGCTGCTGATGTCGCCGGGAAAATCTACCGGCAGCTCGATCAGCAAAATTATTTCGTCAGCGCGCCCGCGGCTTCAGGAACTTCCACCGCTGCGAACAGCTCCGAACGCTGACCGGAGCTTTTTTTCATAGAAAACACTTCAAAGCAGCCGCGGCGTCACGCCGCCTATCCCGCCGAAAGCAAACATACGCAGAGCAAGAAGGCCCACGTTAACGCGTAAGCGATTTGTTTATACCGGCCGCCCCTCTTCCCGTTTTTGCACTTTCCGATAGCGGTTTGCCAAAGGTGCGCGAGCGGTTTTCGCTGATGACGAAACCGGCAACGTTCAGAGATCACCGCGAAGCGTGACGCTCGTCACAGAAGCTCGTGCCGTCATACGTTCAAATGTCACACGCGGCGGTCTTCAAAGGAAAAGCAAAGTCGCGAAGTGTTGGGCGATTTGACTGAAAAGCTCGCGGCGGGTGCATGCATGGGGAAGATTTGCACGCGGAAATGAGCCGGAGAAGTGAAGCCATTCTAACCAGGAGTCTTAGAGATGAGGCGACAGCAGATTTCGATCGGGTTGGGCGCAGCGTTACTGCTTTCAGGAATTGCGGTTTGCATTTTCGGGTCGGCGCCACGCGTGCAGGCGGTTCCCAGCTATGCACGTCAGACCGGCCTGCCGTGCAGCGGATGCCATTACACCCCTCCGGAACTCAATCCTGCCGGGCGCCTGTTCAAACTGCTCGGGTACGTTCAGCGCGCCGATGACACGAAGGAAATCAAGTCCGGCTCGAGCAAGCGCAATGCGGGGCTGGATTTGCTGGCATCGTTGCCTCTTTCCGCGATGTTTGACACGTCGTTTACATCGCTGAAAACGCCGCAGCCCGGCAGCCAGAACGGCGGTTTTGAATTTCCACAAGACATTTCGATTTTTCTTGCGGGGGCCTGGACCAAGCACATCGGAAGTTTTTTGCAGACAACTTACGATACCCAGGACGATCATTTCACGAGCGACAACACGGATATTCGCTACGCCAACGAAAGAAAGTTTAAAGGAAAGGACGTCATCTACGGCATAACTCTCAACAACAATCCCGGAGTCGAGGATCTGTGGAACGACACGCCTGCGTGGGGATTTCCGTGGATCGCCAGCGATTCGCCGCCGGGCCCTACGGCGGCTCCGATTGTTGACGGCAACCTGGCGCAAGACGTCGCGGGCATTGGCGGGTACACCATGCTCGATAACCACCTGTACCTGGATGGAACGATCTACCGCTCCGAGCACGTGGGCGGGCCGCAGCCGAATCCGGGAAATGGATTCAGCTACAACATTCGCGGCGTAGCACCGTATTGGCGTGTGGCCTGGCAGCAATCCACCGCGACCACGCAGTTCGAATTCGGCAGCTACGGCATGCACATGAAATCGAGCCCCGGCGCGGTCAGCGGGGTTGAGGACGGTTATACCGACTGGGCCCTCGATTTTCAGATTGACCACACCATGTTCCGCCAGGACGTGCTCTCTTTGCGCGGGACGTACATCCGGGAAAATTCCACGCTGGCGGCAAGCTTCAGCCAGGATGCCGCGGCGCAAATCAATCACCACTTGAACACGGTGATGGCCAATGCTGAATACCACTTCGGCAACCGTTTTTCCGGAACGCTCGGCTGGTTCAACACCGATGGAACGCCGGATCCATTTTTGTATCCACAGGCGCCCGTCAGCGGCAACGCGAACGGGGATCCGCGCAGCGCGGGTTTGCTGCCGAGCATTTCGTTCTGGCCAAACCAGAATGTGCAACTGGGGCTGCAATACACGGCCTACACGCGGTTCAATGGCGCGGCAACGAATTACGACGGCGCGGGCCGGAACGCCAGCAGCAACGACACGCTTTATTTGCTGGCGCGATTCATTTTCTAAGTTTGAGAGGAGAGGAAGAAAACCATGAGCGTGAAGACTTTGTTTCAAATCGCCGTACTCGTTGTCGCAACCGCATTCATCGCCGCTCCCCAAGTGCGCGCCGGCAGCATCAGCGGAAAAGTGAGTGTGAAAGGGCTGCGCTCGCCGGAAAACATCGCAGTCTACATCGACGCCATCCCGGGAAAAACTTTTCCGGCGCCGGCGCAGCACGCGGTGGTGGACCAGCTGCACATGCAATTCATTCCGCACGTCATTGTGGTGCTCAAGGGAACCACGGTCGATTTTTTGAACAGCGACCCCGTGGGCCACAACGTTTATTGGCCATCCATCAGCGGCAACAAGCGTCTGGCGAAGAATTTGGGCACATGGCCGAAGGGAGTGAAGAAATCGTTTCAATTCAACAACGTCGGCGTGGCTCCGCTGCTCTGCAACGTTCATCCCGAGATGTCCGGCTACGTGGTCGTAGTGGCCACGCCTTATTACGCGGTGACGAATCGCGCCGGCACATTTGAAATCAAAGACGTTCCGCCGGGCACGTACACGCTGAAAACCTGGAGCGAAAGCGGCAAGCCGACGGCGCAGTCCGTCACCGTGGGGAGCGGCCCGACGAACGTGAGTTTGACGGTCGTGCGGTAAACACAGAAACCAGGGCCACGGCATGAGCGACCGTCAGGAAACGCAGCGAAAACCCGGCGCTGAGGAGGAACATTTCCTCAGCCGCCGGGAATTTTTCATTAAAGTCGGCACAGGCTCGCTCGCGTTTGCCGGCGCGGGCGCGATTATTTTCGGCGTGCAGTACCTCTCGCCCAACGTGCTCTACGAACCTTCTCCGGTGGTCAGCGCCGGCCTTCCGGATCATTTTCCGCTGAACTCGGTGACCCTGGATCCGCGCTTCGGCATTTACCTGGTGCATAGCAGAAAAGGGTTTTATGCGATGAGCGCGGTCTGCACGCATCTCGGCTGCATGACGGTGTGGAAGCAGGATGCCGGAGTGATTGCCTGCCCGTGCCACGGAAGCACGTTCCGTGAAAATGGAACGGTGATTGGAGGTCCCGCGCCAAAGCCGCTGCCCTGGCTCAAGACCTGGCTTGCCAGCAACGGCGAAATCATGGTGGATCGCTCGACCATCGTTCCGGAAGGAAAGGAGTATATCCCGGCGTGAGCGCACAGAATCCCGTGGCGGTTCCGGCAAAAACAGCGGTGCGCAATCCCATTCATGCGCTGGGCCGCTGGCGCAGCGAGTTCAAGGAGATTTTTGCGGCGCGCGTGCGCGAGCAGCAGTTGGGCTTTCGAAAAAGCTGGTATCTCGGCGCGCTGACGCTGGGCTGCTTCACGATTCAGCTCGCTACGGGCCTGCTGCTCATGCTGTATTACCATCCTTCGATTCCGCAGGCTTATCTGGACATGAAAGATTTGCAGTTCGTGGTGTCCTCGGGAGTTTTTCTGCGGAATCTTCACCGCTGGTCGGCGCACGCCATGGTTTTTCTGATTTTCGCGCACATGGCCAAGGTGTTTTATCGCGGGGCTTACCGTCCGCCGCGCGAATTGAACTGGATTGTGGGCGTTTGCCTGCTGCTGCTGACATTGCTGGCGAGCTACACGGGTTATTTGCTGCCGTGGGATCAGCTGTCGTACTGGGGCACGACGGTGGGCTCGAGCATCATTTCGTCCACGCCGTTTATCGGACAGAAGTTGCGGTTCATTCTGCTCGGCGGGCATTCCGTGAATGCGAACGCGCTGCTGCGCTTTTACGTGTTGCACGTGGTGATTTTGCCGCTGGCGATTATTGGGCTGGTATCCATTCATCTGTGGCGTTTGCACCGCGACGGCGGAATGTATACGAATCACCCGGACGGGAATCATCAAGGGAAAGACGAACAATGACCGGCAATCTTCCCACCGCTCACGCGACTGAGTTGCCAAAACAACCTGCGGAAGACAGTTCGCTACCCTATTGGGAGCTGTTGTTCCGCGAGACGATTGCCATTGAATTACTCGCCAGCGTGCTGGTTTGGATCGCGCTCGTCTGGAATGCGCCGCTCGGCCTGCTGGCGAATCCAGAGCAAACCCCCAAGCTGGCCAAAGCGCCATGGTATTTCACCGGATTGCAGGAGCTTCTGCATTATTTTCCGCCTTTCGTGGCGGGAATCATCCTGCCGACGCTTATTGTTGCCGCGCTGATTGTTGTGCCGTTCTTCAACGTAAACATAAAGAACGAAAATTTGTGGGTCCGCCACAAAAAGCAGCGGCTGACGATTGTGGGCATAATCGTCGCAGCGCTTACAGGCCTGCTGGTCTGGTATCAGGCGTGGGATCCGCTGGTGCCGGTGTGGGTGATCGCGATTTTTATGTTTCTGGGCGCGGCCAGCCAAGGAAAACATGAAAGAGGCTTTCGCCACTGGCTGAGCGCAAAGCCACTTTCCTTTTGGATCATGACTTGGTTTCTGATGGAGGCGGTGGTTCTGACTTCCGTCGGTACGTTTTTCCGCGGGCCCGGGTGGACGTGGGTGCGGCCGTGGTGAACGGCTCGAACTCGCGCGGATTCCTCGCCCGCTTGCGCCTGCTGTTTTTTGGCGACCCCGCGCGGCGGTTTGCATGGGTGAGTCTGCTGCTGACTCTTTCCCTTGCCGTTTCGCCCCTGAAGGATTTTTTTCGCCAGTGGCGTGGTTACCAGCGGCAGTATGCGTCGTACATCAAAAGCCGGCCGGATGCAAAGGCGCTACGCAGCCGGATGGAGCCGGGCATTCATCAGATTTGGCTGCCACGGCTGGGCGTGGTGGACCGCTGCACGACGTGCCATTTGGGCATCAACGAGCCGACGCTTGCAGGCGCTTCCGTGCCGGAGCCGTTTCGCGCGCATCCCGCGATTCCGCACAATCCCGAATCCTGGGGTTGCACAGTGTGTCATCGCGGGCAGGGCCCCGCAACCAAGGTAGAAGAAGCGCACGAAATTACGGACTCGTGGGAGCAACCCATTTTGCCGGGCCGTTTCATTCAAGCGTCCTGTGGCACTTGCCATTACAACGACTTGGCGCAGGCGCCGCGGCTCGACCGTGGACGTCGCCTGCTCGCAAGGCTCGACTGCACCGGATGCCACAAAATCGCAGGAATCGCGCGTCCAGCGATGCTCGCGCCGGATCTGACGGACATTGGCACAAAAGTGAGCCGCGAGTGGATTTACAAATGGCTGAAGGAGCCGCGTACGATTACCGATGCGAACGGCAATCAAACGGTTGATGGCGTGGACGTGGGCGAGCCGCGGATGCCGACGTTCCGCCTGACAGACGCCGAGCTCCGCGACCTTTCCGCATATCTGAGTGTGCAGCGCGTACATCCGGTTCAGCCCTATCCTTTTGATCCGCGCGTGGTTGCGGCGCTGGCGAAAAGGCCCGATCTGGCGGATCAGGGCGAAGCACGCTTCCGTCAAATGTTCTGTTCCACCTGCCATTCGCTGGCAGTGACGCGCGCGGGCGAAACCACGCTCATCGGCGGCGATATCGGCCCGGAACTCACGAAGGTTGGCAGCAAAGTGAATCCCGACTGGCTGGTGGACTGGCTGCGCAATCCGCAGCAGTATCTGCCGAATAGCCAGATGCCGCGCTACGAATGGTCGGACAAGGATCTGTATGAGGTTACGCAGTACATGGAACGAAGGCTTACCGATCCTTCTTTGCTTGCCGACGTTCCGCACCTTGCTCCGCCGACAGAGGCTGAAATTGACGCGGGCCGGAAGCTCTTTACCGACAAAGGCTGCGCCAGTTGTCACGCGATTCAGGGCATTCCGGCGCAAAAAGATTTCGGCCCGGACCTTTCCACTATCGGCGCACGCAACGTTTCGCAACTGGACTTCGGCCCGGCGAAAATTCCCCGTACGCTCACGTCCTATCTTGAAGCAAAAGTTTCGAATCCGCTCTCCGTGAATCCGGCCGGCCGCATGCCGCAATATCATCTGGACAAAGCAAGTCTGACCGATGTGACCACCGCGCTTTTGAGTCTCACCGGCCCGCCTCCAACGCTCGGAATGGAAAAACTGATGGTCGTGCAATCGGCAGCGGAATTTCATCCCGCCGGAGAATTCGGCAAACTTTATGAGCAGTACAAATGCTACGCCTGCCACAAATTCAACGGCTTCGGCGGAACGCTTGCGCCGGATTTGTCGTACGAGGGAAGCCGCGCCCGGCGCGCATGGATGATTCAATTCATGCTGAATCCGCAAACCGTGCGCCCCACGCTGATTTTCCGCATGCCGCAATTCAATATGTCGAAGCAGGAGGCGACCATCATCGCCGACTATTTGAAGATGGTGATGCAAAGCCCCATTGTGGATCCCGGCGTGGATCGCAAGCAGTTCACTCCTGCAATGGCCGCCGCCGGCAAAGAGCTGTACGAAAAGAAGTATGCCTGCCAGTCGTGCCACACGATCGGCTCCGCAGGAGGATACGTTGGGCCCAGCCTCAGCAGCGCCGGCAACTGGCTTACCCCCGGTTGGATCGAGGCGTGGTTGCGCAATCCGCAGGCGCTGGTACCGGGAACGATTGAGCCTCGGCGAAACTTCACGTCCGAGGAAATTCAGGACCTCACCGCTTATATTCTTTCGCTGAAGCAAGGCAGCGCGCCGGCGGAATCAACAGCCGGTGCAGGAGCGGCTGCGAGTAGTTCCGCCGGAGGTTCGAAATGAACAGGCGCGTGCTGCTCATCAGCGCCGTTTCGGCAGCGCTGGTTTCCGGCTGCGCGCGCAAAGCCGCTCCGGTGAAAATCAATCCGCTCGAAAATGCCTACGCCACGGAGACGGACTGGAACAATCCCGATCACGTGATTCCGCTCAATTATCGGCAAGCGGAGGGGAAGCGGATCTTTTATGAGCAATGCGTTTGGTGCCATGCGGATCAGACGCCGGCGGGTCCCTCAAATCGTTCTAACGTCACACCCGCGCCGCCGCTGTGGAACGACGGCAAAACTCTTAATCCGCTCGCCGATGCGTATCTGGAAAAATTCACGGCGGAAGGCGGCAGCGCGATGGGCCAATCCCCGATGATGCCTCCGTACGGGAGAACCCTGACGCGCTCTGAAATTCAGGCGGTGATCGCCTATGCGCGTGCCATCGCGGATCCGCCGTACAATTCGCCAGCCACGAGCGTACAAAAGAAATGAGCGAAGCTTCAAAAGCCGGCGGCCGCGGCCTTTCGCAGGTCTCCAGCGTCGGAGAGCGTGCCCGTAGGCGCGAGCGCGGCGAATCCCCCGGAGAGCATTTTCAGGATTGCCTCCCCTGCCCGCAATGCAGCCGGCGAATCACAGCAGGTGACGTTGCAGCAGCAACGCCTCCCCTCGGCAGTTCACCCCCTGTGGCGTCGCCTGCTTTCGCCGGCTCTACTTCAGATGTGTACTGCCTGCGTGACTGGAGTCTGCTGTGAGCTGGAACAGCTAATCCTGCAACCGCGCAGCGGCCCGGCGCTCGCGGTTGGCTGCATTCCCGCAAAATTCCTGATACGCTATTTTGAAAGTTGCACGCCCGGGTGGCGGAATGGCATACGCAGGGGACTTAAAATCCTCGGGCTGAAAAGCCGTGCGGGTTCGACTCCCGCCCCGGGCACCAGTTCACCTCTAAAGATCCACAGCTCGAAAAGCCGGATTCGCCTTCGCGATTGAGGAATGAGTGATTTTTGACGTATGATTTTCCGCGATGAACGATGAAAAAAAGCCAATCTGGCATCCCGTGACGCACTGGATTGGCCGTGGCGCGGGCTGGCTGCTTGAGCGTGTGGTCAAGGCGCTGTCGGCGACCGGCATCACTCCCAATGTGCTGACCGTCGTCGGAATGGCTGTGAACGTCTGGGCGGCTGTACTTTTTGCCTACGGGGAATTTCACGGCGCCGCTGCGGTTCTGTTTCTTGCCGGATTCCTGGACATGGCCGACGGCCAGGTCGCGCGGCATTCCGGCCGCACTTCAGCATTCGGCGCATTTTTGGATTCGACGCTCGACCGCTATTCCGATTTAGGCCTGTACATGGGCCTGGTGGTCTATTACACGCTGATTGGGCGCCCTTTTTACATGGGTCTCGCCGCGGTCGCCATGGCCAGCTCTTTCATGGTCAGCTATTCGCGCGCTCGCGCGGAGTCGCTGATTCCGCAGTGCAAAGTGGGCTTCATGGAGCGACCCGAGCGCCTCGTGCTTTTGATTATTGGAGGCACGTTTTTGCGCATGGCGCCGGTACTCTGGGTGATTGCGGTTCTTTCGACGCTCACGGTGATCCATCGGGTGATTTTCACGTGGCGGGAAATTCGCGCCGGCCGAATGAGCCCCGGGCCTCGCGAAATCTTTTAGTCCGGCCAATTCTCCGCGGCTTCTCCGGCCTTCGCGTGTGCTCCGCGGCCTTTCCTGGCTATTTCCGCAATGTGCTTTTCGACCGGGGCGGATACAATTTCGTGAACGCGCTTGCCCAGTTCCTCCGCGTCTTCTTTGCGCATTCCTGCCGTTTCGATCGTATCGTGCAAATACACGGTGATTTTTCCCGGATTCAGCATCCAGTTCCCGGTGCGATGAAATTCATACGCGCCGACGATGCTCATCGGAACAATCGGCACTCCGAAACGAATCGCTAACCGGAAAACGCCCTTTTGAAACGGGCCCACATGGCCGTTGCGCGTGCGGGAGCCCTCGGCGAAAGCAATCAGGCTTACGCCGGAACGGAACGCCTGCTCTGCTTTGCGCGTCATCTCCTGCATGCTGGCGCGCGAGCGATCTTTTTCATCCGGCACGGGCACGTTGCCGAAGCGGCCCATCATCCAGCCATAGGCGGGAATTTTGAAATGCGAGGCAAGCTCGAATCCGCGCACGAACTGCGGAATCGCCGAGTAGATCACGAAGGGATCGAAGATATTCACGTGATTGCACACGAAAAGACTCGTGCGCTGCGAATCGAATCCCGCCGCGCGTCGCACCTCGAATTTCACGCCCGCCAAACGCAGAATGTTGCGAAAAAAAATGCGCTGCGGCCGGTCGTTTTTTCGCGGATCAAAAATCGCGCCAAGCCCGACCAGCAGCGGGCATACGATGAAAAAATGTGCGCCGCTGAGGGCCCACAGCGCCGCGGAACGCACCTTGCGGTAGAGCTGCCTCATACCATCACGTCCAGCGCGCCCGGTAAAATATCCAGCCGCTCGCACTTCAATCGCAGGCTTTCGCCGTCAATGGTCACGTTCACCGCAGCATCGAGGGAGAATTCCACTTCGCGAACGCCGCAGCGCGATGCCATCGGATGACGAACGTGCGTCCCGTCGAAAAGCGTGGGGAAATTTCGCAGCAGCCCGACACGCCCGATCGGCCCCCAGCGTACATATTCAATCCATCCATCGAACGCATCCGCGTTGGGTGCGATGAGCATGTTGCCGCCGGTGTATTTTGTGTTGCTGAAGGCGAGAAACAGGCACCGCCGGCGGTCAAACTCCGCAGCGCCGTCTGCGCGCAGCGGAAACGCGCGGCGATTCAAGCGCGCCAGGCAGGCGAGCACGCTCAGTGTGTAGCCGAAATATCCAAACGGTTTCAAATACCGGTTCGCAACTTCCGCGGCGTCCGCCGCGAAGCCCAGCGTCAAAAGATTCATGTAAAACAGCTCTCCGCCCGAGTGTCGCAGGCGGATGACGTCGCAGCTCCGCGCAGCTCCCTGGGTGATTGCGCGCTCCAGCCTTTGCGCGAGCATCCCGCCTTTTTCGCTGTAAAAATCGCGCAGAAACGAATTGCCGGTGCCCAGCGGCAGAAACGCCAGCGTGCAGCGCCCCGCAGCCGGTTGTGCAGCGCGGGGAAAAATGCCGTTCAGAATTTCGTACGCCGTTCCGTCGCCGCCGACCGCCAGGAAATTGCGAGTCCCGGTGCTTTGCGCATCGCGCGCGAAAGCGGTGGCGTCTCCTGCGGCGCGCGTTTCCCTTACGTCGAGTTGCACACCCGCCGCGCGCAGGCGCTCCAGTGCGGCCGGCGCAAGTTTTCCGCAGCGTCCGCCGCCCGCCGCAGGATTCACAATGGCGAAAAATCTCCCCGGCACGCACGCCCCTCAGACCGGAATCAGCGACGCTCGATCCACGGCAGCGCGAATTTCTTCCGCCAGTGCGTCGCGCTTGATTTTCATCGAAGCGGTTCGCGGAAAATCGCGTTTCCACGTCAAAAATGCACTGATTCTCTTGAAATCCGGCAGCCGGCGATTGCCTTCGGCGATTTTCGCGCCCAGTTCTTCCGCAGGAAGCGAGCTGTCGTCAATGCGAGCGACCAACACAAGCTGCTCGCCGGTCATGCTTCGTTGCGGCCAGATGTAATTCGCCGCGAAGACGCAGAATTCCTTCACCGGCAAATCCGCGAAGGCGTTCTCGATGTCTTCCGGATAAATATTTTTGCCGCCTGCGGTGACTATCATGTTCTTCTTCCGTCCGAAAAGCTGCAAATGTCCGCTCGCATCCAGCTTTCCAAGGTCGCCGGTCATCAGCCAGCCGTCCACGATGGTCGCCGCGGTCATTTCCGGATCGTCCAGATAATGCGACATAATCGTCTTCCCGCGCGCCGCCACTTCGCCGATTCCATTTGCGTCCGGCTCGACGATGCGCACCTCCGTTCCGGGCAAAGGCTTGCCGACGGTATCCGCGCGAAACGGTTTGAAATCGTTTAGCGTAATCACCGTGCCTGCTTCGGTCAGGCCATAACCGTTGCCCACCGGAATGCCCAGGTCGTAGAAAAACTGGAGCGTCGAAGGCTCGGTGAACGCGCCGCCGACAAAAATCGCGCGCAGCTCTCCGCCGAATGCCTGATGAATCGGGCGCAGCAGCACACGGCTCATCCATACGTGCGGGCGCCGCCGCGTCAGCGCGCGATGGATGGCGATCATCGCCTGCAGCACGCGCCGCCGCTGTGGAGGCAGCGCGGCGAAGCGCTCGCGCATCCCGCGTTCCAGATTTTTCAAAATCATCGGCACCACGGTGATGTAGGTGATGCGATATCGCGTGAACGCCTCGCGGATGAATTCCGGCCGAAGCGTTCGCAAATGCACAACGGTGGCTCCGCAGATGAAGGGCCCGATAAATCCAATCATGAAATCAATCGCGTGATTGGTCGGCAGGATGCTGAGGTACCGCACGCCGGGCCAGAACGGAAAAAGCGAAGTCAGCGCAACGCACTGTTCCAGATAGTTGTCGTGCGTCATCACGCAGCCCTTGGGCCGCCCGCCGGTTCCCGACGAATACACGATGCACGCCCAGTCGCTGCGTTTGCGCTCCACAAACTCCGGTTCGCCGCCGGCGCCAAATTCTTCCCAGCGCGCCGCCCCGTGCAGTTCCGCATTCGCGGGCACTTCGGTGACGATGACCACCCGCGCCATCAAATCCCTGAACTGCGCAGCTTGCGCAATCGCGCGCCACAAGTAATATTCAATAATCAAAAATTCCGTTTTCGAATGCGCCAGCAATTGCAAATGCTCCGCTGCGCTGAGCTTGTAGTCCAGCGGAACCAGCACGCCGCCGCAATAAAAAATCGCGTACGCGGAAATCAGCCATTTCGACTGGTTGGTCATAATGATTGCCGCGCGCGTGTCCGCTGTGAAACCTGCACTCTGCAGCGCGCGCGCAAAAGGCAGCGCTCTTTCCTTGAATTGCCGGTAGCTGAGCCGCAGATTCTCCCGTTCACGATCCGCCTCGATCAGGCAGATCTCATTGGGCCAGCGCTCGAGCGCCGCGCGCAGCGCCGCGCCCAGCGAGGAATATTCGCGGAGGTTCAGCATCACAAACGCGCGTGGATGCGCGCCGCGAGCGTGCGGAAATCGCTGACGCCCTGAAGTTCGTAATCCGGCAGCTCAATATGAAAATGATTCTCGATTTTCGTCAGCAAACTCAGCGCCTGCAGGCTGTCAATTCCCAGCTTCTTGAAAAAATCGTCGCCCGGCGCGAGCTGCTGGCGCGGCACTTTGAAATGGTCCGCCGCAAGCTGTAAAACTTCATTTGTGACTTCGTCGAGAGTCGGCATTTTGTCTTTTGTCGCTGCGCGGTCTGGCCTTATTTCAAATACTGATTGAGCCAGCCAATCCATCTTCGCATCACATCTTCGCGATGCACCGGATCCCCCGGAAAATGGCCATGCACCGGATAGGCGTAAAACTCGACCGTCTTGCCGTTGTCCTTGAGCGCATGATACATCTCATAGCTTTGCACAATCGGCACGCGAAAATCGCCCGTGTCGCTCAGGATCAACACGGGCGTGCTGATCTGCGCCGCATAAGTAATGGGCGATTCCTCGCGATACAGTTTCCAGTTCTCGCCGACCCACGGCGAGCCGCCCATCGAAGGATAGTCTTCACGATTTCCGTCGGACACCGCCGCTTCCATCACCAGATCATTCACCGCCGCACCGGAAACAGCGGCTTTCCAAATGTGATGGTGTCCAATCATCCACGAAGTCATGTAGCCGCCGTAGGACCATCCGCAAACCGCCACGTCGTTCGCGTCAACGTCTGGCATTCTCTCAACCGTGCCGAGTCCGGCCATCACGTCGCGTCCGGGCCCCTCGCCCGCATCGCGATAAATCGCGCGCTCGTATGCGTTGCCCAGATTGTCGCTGCCGCGGTAATTCGGCTGAAAGACCATGTAGCCCTGGGCCGCAATGAGCTGTCCCAGCAAATCGAAGCTCAGCGTCGAGGCAGCCTGCGGCCCGCCGTGAATCAGCAGCACCAGCGGATATTTTTTGTCCGCGGAAAATCCGGGCGGATAATCCAGGACGCCGTCCTCATGAAAACCGTCCGGTCCCTGCCAGTCGACGCCGCGCGCGCGGGCCAGCTCGAAGGACGAGATCCAATCATTGTAGCGCGTAAGCTGCCGCGGCGTTGAATCAGCCGAGCTCATGTAATAAAGCTCGGTCGGATGAGACGACGTGCTGCCGGTGAACGCGATGTCGCCTTTCGGTCCGACCATCGCATCCACCCAGAAACTCCACGAAGGCTCAACGTTGCCGAGGTTCAATTTCTTTGCCGGGCCGTTCAGCGGCTGCACCCACAGCGTGGTATTCACGCCATCGTGGCCGCCGACGAGCAACGATTTTCCGTCCGGCATCCAAATGGCGCGCTGAATGTTGCGATCAATCGCTGCCGTGACGTCAGCGCCGTCGCCTCCTGTGATTGGCGCGACAAAAATTTCGGTTTGATTGTTGAGGTCGCCGTCTTTGTTGTACCAGTACGCGACTTTCGACCCGTCCGGCGAAAACACCGCTGTACTCTCCAAATGCGCGTGCGATGTGAGTTTCCGCATTTTTCCCGTATGGACGTCGAGCACCTCAATGGTGGACATGTCGCTGTCGCCCGGCTCCGCCGTTTTTTGCCGCGTGATGAGCAGCGAGTTTCCATCCGGCGACCAGGAAAGCGGCGATGCCGGCGGCGACGGCGGAAACACAATCGGCAGACTCCAGGTTCCGGACGTGATTCGCTTGGCATCTCCGCCGTTCGCGGAAACGAGCCACACATGCGAAGGCTCCGCCGCCGCCGTTTCCAGATAGTCCGTGTCTCCCACCTTAAATGAATCGTGATGCTCTGCGATGGCTTTCTTATCGGCGGCGTCGGGCGTCACGTACGCAATCATTTTTCCGTCCGGACGCCACGCGAATTGTTCCACGCCGTCCGGCGCATGCGTAATTTGCTGCGCTTCGCCGCCATCCATCGGCAAAATGAAAATTTGCGGCGTTGCGCTTTTCCCTTCTCCTGATTCCGCGAGGAACGCCAGCCGCTTCCCGCGCGGCGACCATCGCGGCGAGCTCGCGTGTTTGTGTTCGGCGGTGAGCACGCGCTCGCTTCCGTCCGCGATGTTGACCAGCACAATTTGCGTATCGGTTCCGTCCTCTTTCCTATCAACGTGCCCGACGGTTGCCGCAATGCTGTTGTCATCCGGTGAAATCTGCGGATCCGAAACGCTCACCAGTTTTTCCGTGGTTCGAACGCGCAACCGCTGCACCTGCGCCCGCACCGTCGCCGGAAAAATCGCGCAAAGCGCCGCGCCCGCAAGCGCTGTCGCGATCTTCCGTCCTGTTTTCCCGGCCGTTCTCACTGCCGCCTCGTTTTGGTTCGCGCTCGAATTGCGCATGGATTTCGCTCCTGAACTTCGTTTGCTTACGGCAGGTACGGCATTTTATCCGTGCCTTCCACGAATTTCCGCAATCCTTTTTCCACGGCGGGCCGGCTGAACATCTCGCAGAAGAGCTCGATTTCCCGGCGAAGCTCTTCGTAAGGAATCGGCTTGATGAAACGCTTCGCCGCAACCGCCGTGTCGCGGTCGAACTTGCAAAGTTGCGCCGCCATGGCGCGCGCCGCCGCGAGCGCCCCTCCTTCCGCGGTCACCTGGCTGACCAGTCCCGCTGCTTGCGCTTTCGTGGCATTGAAACTGCGGCCGGTCAGCAGCAAGTCCCGAATCACCGCGTTTCCCGCATCGCGTTTCAGCCGCGGAATTCCGCCGAAGCCGGGAATCAATCCCAGCCGCAGCTCCGGGAAGCAAAACCGCGCCGTTTTGTCCGCGATAATCAAATCGCAGGCTAGCGCCAGCTCCAGGCCTCCGCCGAACGTCACGCCGTGTACTGCGGCAATGGTGGTCATCGGCGCGGCGTCAATGGTATTCAACACGCGGTGAATGCGCTGCAAAAAGTCGCGCACTCCGGCGAGGCGTTCCGTCGCCGAAAGATTTTGCACGCCGCGATAAAGTTCGCGCAGATCCGCGCCCGCGCTGAATCCAGAGGCCACCGCGCTGGAAATGATGATCACGCGCACATCTTTTTCCGCATGCTCCATCGCGTGCGCGAATTTTTCCAGTTCCTCAAGCGTCGCCGAACCAATCTCATTGCACGGAGGGTGATGCAGCTCCAGCTCGGTGACGTTCTCGCTCGCGCTCCACGACAGCGTTCTTCCCGAAAAGCTCTTCATGCCTCGCGCTTCCGATAGAGCTGCTCGATTTGCGTTTGGAAATGCACCGCCACCGCCTCGCGTCTGAGTTTACCATTCGCCGTCAGCATTCCGCTTTCCATCGTGAACGCCTCGCTCGCCAAATGAAACGCACGGATCTTCCGATAGTGCGGCAATTGCTCGTTCATCGCTTCAAGCGCCGCGCCGGCCTTTGCTTCATTCAATTCGGAGTTTGCGCCCGCAATCAGCGCCGCCAGATAACTCCGCCCGTTTCCCACCAGCATCACCTGCGCACCCGGCAGCCGCTTCTCCAGTTCCTCTTCCAGAGGCTCCGGCGCGATGTTGTGTCCGGAATTCAAAATGATCAAATTTTTAATTCGCCCGGTGATTTTCCACCGCCCGTTTTCATTCACTTCACCCTGATCGCCCGTGTGAAACCAGCCGTCGCGCAGCGCCTTCGCCGTCTCTTCGGGACGCTTCCAGTATCCTGAAAAAAGGTTCGGCCCGCGCACCAATATCTCCTGATTCTCCCCGAGCTTCATCTCGATTCCCGGAATCGCCGGCCCCACGAATCCCGGTTCGACGTTTGCCGGATCATCCAGCGTGCAAATCGCCGTCGTCTCGGTCAGCCCGTACGCTTGCAGCACCGGAATCCCCAGCATCATAAAAAAGTTCTGTGTTTCCACAGCCAGCGGCGCGGACCCGCAAATCAGCGCTTTCAGATTCGGCCCCAAACCTTTGCGCACCGCCGGAAAAATCAGCGCGCGCGCGATTGCCAGCGCCGCCCGTTCCGAAAGCCCGAGTCGCTTCCCTCCGTCGCGCAGAAATCCGCGCTTTGCCTTCGCGTAAATCCCCGCGATCCATCCGCCCTTACTGCGAATGTTCTCCTCGATTTTCCCGCGCACGCGCTCCAGCAGCGCCGGCACGTTCAAAAAATAATGCGGCGCCGCCGCGCGCATTTCGTCGGCCAGTTTCGTCAAATCCGTTGAAAGCGCCACCACGCTGTTTCGCGAAAGACAGCTCAGCAGTGAAATCCACGACGCCGCAAAATTGAATGGCAAATAGTGAAACACGCGCTCCGGCCCGGCGTGTCCGTGCATCAGCTGATCGAGTCGCGCGGTCGTGCGCGCCAGCATAAAATCCACATTTCCCGCGCTCAGCACCACTCCCTTCGGCTCGCCCGAAGTGCCCGACGTGTAGATGATCGTCAGCGCGTCAGTCGCCGCCGGCGGCCTGAGCTTTGCTTCCGGCGCGGACCTTTGCGCACCGCCGCGCGCTGCGAAAATCTCATCGAACAGCGAGACCGGCGGCGCCGCGCCCAGTGCGCTGCGAATCGCATCGCGCAATTCCGCGCTTCCGCAAAAAATTCGCGCCGCGCCGCTGTCGCGGACCATCACCGAGAGCTCCTGCGCAGCCTGCCGCGCGTAAAGCGGGACGACAATCACGCCCTCCGCCATCAGCGCCAGATCCGCCGCGGCCCAGCGAATGCTGTTCGGTGCCAGCAGCGCGCAGCGATCACCTTTTTTCAGCCCGCATTCCCGGAGGAACGCGCGTGCCTGCGCGATCCGCACCAGCAAATCCCTTCCGCTCGCCGTGGTCGCTTCGCCCCCGTGAATTTCCTGCAACACGGGCGCATCGCCCGCTTTTTCCAGGCGAAGAAAAATATTTTCCAGAAAGGTCGCGGTGGAAGAGCTCACGGATCGTAGGTCTCGGCGATTTTGCGCAAATTCGCGCTCAGCGGGGGCAAATAATCCTCCCAGCTCAACGGCCCCGGACGCAGCGGAAACTCCGGATAGCATTGCGCCACAAGCTGCTCGAAATAAATTCCCATTCGCGCCATCAGCTGCAAATTGCGCGCCACCGTCCGGCCGATTCCCTCCCGCACGCATTCGCGCTCCCGGCACAGCCGCTGCAGCGCCGCAAAAAGTTTTTCCTCGAGTTGCGGATCGTCCACTTCCAGCAGCAGATGCTCGTGCCCGCGCTGCCGCATCAAATTCCGAATGCGCTCGTCCATCGTAATTCCAATCGAAGCGACTCCCGCCGGCATGGACGTCACAATCGCGTGATACCGCGACGAAGCCATCAAATCGCTTTCGCGCAGTATGCTCACCAGTTGGTACATGTCATATTCATCGGAGCAAAAAACCGGCGCCCCGCCCATTCGCGCCGCGAACCGCTCGCACGCGCGCCGATCCAGCATCTCCATCCCCACGCAGATCGTGAAAAAATGGTTCTCTTCGCGAAACCTTCCTACCGCCCGCGTAAATGCCTCGATGTATCGTGCGTATTTCTCCTCCACTTTTCTTCCCGACTGCAAAAAGTAAATGGTGCGGTAGTGGCTGTTTTTGTACGCGCCCGTCAGCAGCTTCGCAGCGGACTTCATCACCGAAGCCTTCACCGGCCACCAGAACGGATTAATCGGACACGCCGCCAGCACCGGCGTCTTTCCATCCCATCCGGCGTCGCGCAAAACTTTTTGCCCGTACTCGCGCCCGAGCGGCTCGAACGTCCACGCGGTGTCCGTTCCCAACTCGGTCGCGATTCCCAGCTTTCGCAGCGCGCTCTGTGATTCTTCGCTCCGCGTGATCACCACCGAGTCCCGGCAATATCGCCGGCACAATTTTTCGACCAGCGGGTCCATGTATCCCGCTTCGCCGCCATATCCCACCGACAGCCGGTTCTGCGCCGACGCCAGTCCCAGCGCGCCTATCATCATCGTGGTCAGCGCGTTCGCAAACTTGCTCTTGAACATCGAGCCTTCGCACGCCACCACCCCGTGATATTGCGGCACTTCGCGATTCAAAAATGGCGGAAACAAATCCGGCAGGCGCACCTGGCGCGAGCCTTCGAAATAGCCGCGCGTCAATTCGAAATTCTGCGTCATCACCGCCAGGTCCACATTTTCCGCGCCCAGCACGCGCCGCACCTGCCGCAGAATTTCCTCCACGCGTAGATCCGACCCGGTATTTCGCGCTCCGCAGTAGCACGCAAAGAGCAGCCGCAATTTTTCGCCCGGATGCCAGCGCTCTCCTCGCCCCAGCATCCATCCGAGCTTGGCCCGCTCGATCGAACCTGCCACCCACGCTTCCAGCAGCAAATCCATCATCGGCGTGTTTCCTGCGCCGCGGCCCGCGAAGCGCCGAGCTCCTGCTCCTCCGGCCACGGCTGATACGGATACGAGAAATCATTTTCGCGGCTGAATTTCAAAAGCGCGAAGCAGTATTTCGAAAACGGCGCCGGCTTCGCCCCCATCTCTGCGGCCACGCGCGCATTCTCGAAGACCGTGTTCCACGTCAGGTACGGCAGAAAAACTTTCAGCAGCGTCGCCAGCTTTCCCGCCTTTCCCAGCCGGCCGGAAAGCAAATTCACCATTCTCTTTGTCGAGCCTTCCAGCGCCGGCGCAAACGCGGGCGGGCGTTTTCCCTGCGCCTCCGCGAGCACGCGCGTCAATTCGCTGTACATTTCCGCATCGCGGCCCGAAGACAAATGATAAATCTCGTGCGCCGGATTTTCCTTCCGATGCAGATGCGAAATGGCATTCGCCACGTAATCCACCGGCACAATATCCACGCGGTCCGTCGCGCGAAACGGCAGCACCGGAAGCGACGCCAGAAAAGCGAACGCGCGCACCATGTCGAATTGATTCGTCTCGGCCCGGCGGCTGTCTCCCAGCACGATGCTCGGGCGAAAGATGGTGCGCGGCACATCCGGCAGCAGCTCTTGAATCATGTGCTCGCAAAATTTTTTGGTGCGCGCGTACGGGTCGTAATCGGAACGCTCCCAGTCAATCGCCGAGTCTTCCTCCACGATTTCATTTTGCCGCTGGCCCGCAACCGCTACGGTGCTCACATGGCTGAAGCGCCGCAGCCCGTGGCTGTCGCGCGCGCGCATCGCCAGCTCGATCACCTGCAGCGTCCCGCGCAGGTTCACGTTCAGGCAGCTTTTTTCCGATTTACGGTTGAGCGAGGCGGCGCAGTGGATCACCGAATCCGTGCTGCGCACCAGGTCCGCGTATTCCCCGCGCTCCATTCCCAGCCGCGCATTCGTCAGCTCGCCCGGAAAAATCCGCACGCGCGCATCGAGCGCGGCGCGAAACGCCGCGAAATCCATGTGCAATTGCCAGGCGCGCCACAGCCGCTCGCGCGCTTCCGGCCCGCTTTTCGCGCGCACCAGCAGATTCAGCGGCTCGCCGCATTCCCCCAGCAAATTCGCCGCCACGTGCGCGCCGATGTATCCGGTGGACCCGGTGATGAAAATGGCCACTGTCTTGGAGTCTCAGGGAGCCGCGGCGGAAACGCTTCGATTCGCGGCCTTCTGCGAATCTTCGGCCGGCGCTGTTTCGCCGCCGGGCGTCTCTCCGGCCCGTCCTTCGATGAGAGGATAACACCACTTTCGCAGCGCGGGGATGTGCAGATTGATCCAGTAATCCCACCAATCGATGGAACGGCAGTCGTATCCGAACGTTTCCTTTTCTTCCGGAATCAGCGCCGCGGACAGCCGCTCCACGTGGTTCGCTTCAAAGGTGTGATCGTTGTACAGAATGAACGGCTCGAAAAGTTTGATCAGTTTAATCACCCGCTCGAGCTCCCGCTCGCGCCGCGCCAGGGGGGCGGCGTTCAGCCCCATGCTCGACGCGCCGCGATTGATCGCCTGCACGATCGCTTTCTGCGCCGGAGCGGAAAGTTTCTCGTAGCGGTTCTTCGAAACCGGAATGGCGTCGAATCGCGAACGCAGCCAGTGATGAAATCCATTCTGCGTCCGGTAAAATTTCCGGTGTCCCAGGCCGGTCAGCTCAATCGAGCGCCGCATGTTGCACGGATTGGTCACCGAGGTCGCCAACTGGTACAGCGGCTCGTGCCGGCGCTCGAGGAGCGCCGCGGCGACGAGCGTCATCCCGCGCGTCACTTCATCCACGGGAATCAAATCCAGACATTTTCGCTCGTTTGTGGGAAGCTGCCGGAAATACGTCCCCAGCAAATACGAAAGCGACGCCGAGGTGTTGACGCCTTCATTCCATCCGCGAAACGGTTTCTCGAGCGAAGATTCCACGATCGAGGGCCGCACAATCGCAATCGGCAATCCCGCGCCGCGCTTTACAATCAGCGACTCCGCCAGCCCCTTTGTGAGCGTGTAGGTGTTGGGCCAGCCCAGCTCGTTGGCGCGCCGCGTTCCCGCCTCCATCATCGCTTGCCGCAGCCAGCGCGTGCGGTTTTTGCGAATCTGGTTTTCGAGCGCCGCCCCTTCCAGTTTTTTTGCCGCCGTCGGTTTCCGCAGAGCGGTCTTCCGCAGTTCCTCGGTGATTTCCGCGCTTTCCGCTCGCGCTTCCGCGTCGCGAATCATTTTGCGCAGCGCGGCCCACTCCTGCTCCGCGTCGAATCCCTCGATTTGCGCCGGCGCGTAGTTCGCAACCAGCTTTTCGACCACGCGGCCGTCGCGCTCGCCCGCCGTGTAGCACGTCGAAAGGTGCAGCAGCGCCGCGTGATCCGTTCTTCGCAAAAATTCCAGAACATTCGCCACCGAATCCACATTCGCGCTCAGCGCATCGCGCAAATCCGGATTGAAATCGGTCAGCCCCGAGCTGTTGATAATCAAATCCAGCTCGCGTTCGAGGCGCGACGCGGTCGCTTCATCCAGCCCCAGCATCGGCTTCGTCAGGTCGCCTTCCACGACTTCCACGCGCGCGTTGAGCATCTCGAAGAATCGCGCGCCGTGCTTTTTTGCCAGCGGCTCAAATACCGGCGAAGTCGTTACCGTCTTCCCGAACCGTTCTTTCGCCGTCGTCGAGCGCGTTCGGCGAACGAGCACGAAAATTCTGCCGAGCTCCGGCACGTCCGCGAGAATATTCGCCAGCCACACTTTGCCGATGAATCCCGTCGCGCCGGCCAGCAAAATATTTTTCCCGCGCAGGGCTTGGCGCACGGAAAGCGGCCGCGGGTCATTTTTACCGCTGAAATTCACGGCGCGGACGGGCTTCGCCGCCACGCGGCGCGCCGCCGGCCGGATCGCCGCCTGTAAAATCTCCAGGCGCTTTCCAAATCCCAAACTTTTCGCCAGTTGCTCGCGCGCCACGCGTCCGTCCGGCTTCGTTCCGATCAGCCGCGCCAGCGGACCGCGCGGACGAATCACCGGCGCGAGCAGTCTGCCGGTGGCCATCCCGTCGCGAAAATCCAGCCGGTTGCACACCAAAAATTTCACGCCAAGATGCTGGGCCAGCGGAATCATCACCTGCTCCAGTCCCTGGCTCACCAAAACAATCGTTTCGCCGCGGTTCTGCGCCTGCTCCAGCGCTTCGAAACCCGCTCTTTTCAGCGCCGGTTTCAATTGGTATTCGAAGTATTCTTCGCCGAGCAGATCGAGCCGGTCGCGGCTCACTCCGCGCAAAACGGTATGCAGCACGCGCGTGGCAAACGCGCGATTCGTGAGATAAAGCGCCGGACGCGCCAGCGCGAGCGCCAGCATCCCGCCGCGCCGGCTCCAGCGTTCGGAAAAGCGCTGCGCGTTCCACGCAAAAAACGCCACGGGACGCACCGCCGTCAGATTCAGCAGGCTGCCTTCGACGCGCCAGAACGTGGCGCCGGAGAGATCGGAAATCGCGGGAACTGGAACCGCAAGCCCAGAATTCCCCGTATGCTCCGGAGGCTTCGAGGTCTGGCTCATTGAACGAATCAGGGCCTTCAGAGGATTGAAAGTATCATCACTGTTGCACGAGAATCAAGGCGCGATGCGCTTTGCGACTCGAGCGACGCGCGTGCCTTTTCACGCGAATTCGCGGCGAAAATTTTTCCGCAGCGAGCGCTCACTTGGCCAGTTGCGCGCGCGACACGCTGAAAATCGCCAGCACGTAAAACGCGAACATCAGCGCCAGAAATATTTTTGCGCGCGGGCGCGCTCCGCGAAATTCATGCCACGCAAAAACGCCCCACAGCGCCGCCACCATGGGTGACGCCTGCCCGATGGCGTACGAAATGGCCACGCCGGTGAAATTCGCCGCGACCAGATTGAAAACCGTTCCCACGCCCCAGATGAATCCGCCGGCCAGTCCCAGCAAATGATACGCCGCCGGCGCGCGAAAAAATCCGCCGATGCTCACCGGCTCGCCCTGGAGCGGCCGGCGCATCAGATAAATATTAAAAAGGAAGCAGGAGAGCAGCGCGCCCAGCGTGAAAAAAACCGAAGTGCTGTAGGGCGTGAGGGGAGCGGCGCCGGTGAGCGCGCGCGTGACAAACGGCGCCCACAGACCCATCAAAATTCCCGAAATCACGCAGACCACGATGCTTTTGCGCGACACCGAACGCTCGCCACTGGCCAGCGCCGCGTAGGACTTGCCGTCAAAAATCACAGCGATAATCGCGAACGCTACGCCAAGCGCCAGCAGCCACGGATTACCTTTCGGCTGCAGCGCGTAGCTCAGCGCCACGCCGACCACCAGAGCAATGCCGATGGATACGGGGAATGCGACCGCCAGTCCGGCGAGATCGATGCCGGCGACGAGGAGCAAATTCGCGAGATTGAAAACCGCGCCGCCAATGAGCGCGGCGATGATGTTCGCATGTCCCGCCGCGTTCACGTTTTCGGCAAACGAGAGCGGCCCCGCGTGCGTGCTGCCCATCGTGAAGGCGAGCAGCAGGGAAATCACAAAAATTCCAACAGCGTAGTCCCAGTAAAAAAGTTCGAAGCGGTAATTTTTTGCGCCTTTGAATACGTTGGCCCAGGAGCCCCAGCAGATTGTGCTGGTGATTACCATCAGCAGCGCGATGAAAAAGCTGTGCGGTGTGAACATTTATTTTTCGCGCCTTACAACGAGGCCGCAGCGGCGGGCCGCTGCTCGCGGATGAAGGAGACCACTTCGTTGAATTTCGACATGGCGCGCGCACCGACTTTTGTGCAGCAGAGCGCGGCGCAGGCGTTGGCGAAAGCGCCGACGCGCTCGAGGTCCCAATTCTGCAGCAAACCAAAGGACAATCCGCCCATGAAGGCGTCGCCGGCGCCGGTGGTATCCACCGGTTTTACCGTGAACGCCGGCACGTGGACGGTTTTTTCGAGGCTCGCCAGCAGACAGCCGTTTGCGCCCATGGTGATGGCCACGATTTTCGGGCCCATTTGCAGGAGTTTTTGCGCCATGCGTTCCGGCTCGTTTTCGCCGGTAAATTCCACGGCGGCGGCTTTGCAGGGTTTCAAGACGTCCACCAGTTTGAGCGATGCGGCCAAATCCTCCTGCGAGCCGAGATTGCAACTGCAGAAAAAATCGGGCGAAACATCGAGATCGAAAATGACGCGCACGCCCGCATCGCGTGCGATTTGCATCGCTTGGCGCACCGGCGGCAGCGGAAGCTGCGACGCTTCGGTGTGAAAATGCCTGGCGGCCCGAATGTGCGGAGCGAAGCGGTTCATCACCTGAAATTCGGTGATTTTTCCGGTGACGTTGGGAAACATATAAATGCAGCGTTCGCCCTGATAGTCCACGGGAATCCAGGTGAGCGCGGAAAGCTCGCCCTTGACGATTTCGATTCCCGAAACGTCCATGGCGTCTGCCAGGAACGCTTCCTCGATGATTTTGCCGTTGGCATCGTCGCCGAGCAGCCCCAGCCAGCCGGATTTTGCGCCGAGGCGCGCGACCTGCGTCAAATTATTGGCGGTGACGCCGCCGGCGTGAATTTCGAGGCGGTCGGCATTGGTTTTTTCGTCGGGGCCGAGAAGCCGCGGGACAATAGCGAAAAAATCCACGGTGCAACTGCCGATGCCGACGACTTCGGCGGAAGGTTTGGCTGGTTCAGTCATGTGCGCCCCTTTGTTGCTGTGCCGTTGGCGGCTGGCTGCTTATAGTGCGAGCGGAGACGGGTGTCAAGTGGACGCTGAGAGGGGTGGTGTGCCGCCGCTCTTTTCCCCGGTCAGCGTGAGAGTGGAAGCGGAAGCGAACTGCACTAAAATTGTGCATTTTTAAGTTCGAAAAAGTGTGATTTTGTAGCGATTAGAAAAATTGATGTTATTGATTTCAGGCCGCTTACGTCGAGTTCTAATTTTTCATAGCAGTTGCGATTAGAGTACGGATGCCGGGCGGAGATTAGGCTCGGAGTTGGGCGCTCCAGGGCCTGGCGCGAAGTGCGGGGAAGACCAGGGAGGCATCGGGCTTTGTTTCCGCGTTTGGTCATGAGGCTCGTTTTTCGGTGCATAAAACTGTTAACTGCGAATCTCCCTGATAAGGGCCAAAAGTGGCCCGATTGGACTCCATAAAATGCGAAAGCCGCCAAGAGGCGGCGTTGCAGGACTGCTCAGCGCTTTATCCGCTGATTCTCAGCGGATAAGCTTATGTACCCTAAAGTTAACGATAAGTCAAGGGAAATCGGGCGAAAAGAGCGTCAGATATGTTGAGTAAAGTCGGGGTTTGGGGCCGTCGCTCGCAGCGCGCATCGCCGAATTTATGTGGCGAGCGGAAGGCGCCGACGCGGCAGTGATTCGCAAGCTCCTCGGGAATGACGGCGGGAATTCAAGGACGCGGCTTGGGCGTCTGGCGGGACATGAGAGAGATGAAGTCGCGGTAGAAGGCGGCGGTGTCGAGGTCGACGTTGACGGTGACAGGCTGCGCCGGTCCGTTAACTCCGCCGCAAGCGCCGCAAGCGTTTCCGGCAGGCGGAGAGCCTTTTCCGGTGCCCGTTGTATTAGGGATGAGTATGGCGGGTTCGGAGCCGGGGGGCCAAGCGAGGGTGTCGCCATAGGAGGGTCCGGGGTCAGTGGAGACGTCGAGGTAGAGCTTTTCGGTACGCGTGATGATGGACGGATGAAGCCAGGCGATAGCGGCGAGTTCATCCCACATGTATTCGGAGTCGGCGTATTTGGCGATGTATTGCGCGGCGGGGGAATGGGATGCGGCGATCTGCGCGATCATTTGCTTGGTGAGGCGGGTTTTGATGGAGATGTCCACGGGCGTGTCGGTGATTTTGGCCCAGTCGGCTTTGAGGACGGCGTGAGAGGCTTCGGGGTCCATCCAGAAATTGAATTCGCGGCGTGGATTGAGGCGGAATTCGGGGTCGGAGGTTTGCGGATTGATGCTGCCGCCCATGACGACGAGCTGCTGAGCGAGGGAAGCGAATTGCGGGTCAATGGTGATGGCGAGCGCGAGGTCGGTGAGCGGGCCGCCGGCATAAATGGTGACCTGATGCGGATAGCGATGGACCATGCGGATTAGAAAATGGGCGGCATCTTCGGCGGAGGGTTTGGTGTGCGGGGCGCCTTCGATGAGCGGAGGAATGAAGAACGGAGCGTGCGTTTTGCCGGGAGGGAAGTTCCAAGCGCCCTGATAGATGACTTTGCCGTAGAGCTTTTGCCAGGCGGCGATGAATTGCGGGGAATTATCGAGGGGGAAAACGGCGCCGGGGACGACGGGAATGTCGGTGCGATGAATGAGTTCCAGCATGCGAAGGGTGTGAGCGACCTCTTCGTCGCGCCACTGGTCTCCGGTGACGACGGTGATGCCGAGGACCCGGGTCTGCCGGGACTGAATGAGAGCGAGGATGGCCTGCTGGTCGGTGGTGGCGGGGCCGCGGGCGTCTTCGTCAATGATGATTTTGCGGAGCGGGCGAGATTGCGATTGCGCGGGCGCAGAATTTTGGGGCGTGGCGCGGGAATCCTGCGAGGCAGGGGGATTCCGCCGCGCCAAGGCGACGGGCGCGAAAACGATCGAGAAAATCATGGGCAGAGAAAGAAATGCCGTGAATGAGAAGCGGGTGCGCGTGAAATTCATGCGCGAGATTGTACATCAGCGGAGCGCCGCGCGATGCATCCGTCGGCGCGCCTGGAGCAAAACCGCTGCGGGGATGGCTGGAGTTGCGCGAAGTGATGTCCGGAAAATTTCAGGCGGACCTGGTTGCGGAGGAGAGCGGATCGCTCAACGTGGACGCAGAGCCGGATGTGCCGCTCTTGTGTATGCGGCCATGGGAGCGGGTCATGTAGTAGTAGATGGTGGGGGTAACGAAAAGCGAGAGGACCATGGCGATGAGCAATCCGCCGATGACGGCAATGGCGAGAGGCTGAAGCATTTGCGAGCCGGAGCCGATGGCCAGCGCGAGAGGAAACATTCCGGCGACGGCGGCGATGGCGGTCATGGTGATGGGGCGAAGACGGCGGCGGCCGGCCTGGAAAATAGCTTCTTCGCGGGAGAAGCCGGCATCGCGGAATTTTTCGTCGGCGTCGAGAAGCAGGATGCCGTTTTTGGCGACGATGCCGATGACCATGATGAGGCCCATGAAAGAGGAAAGATTGAAAGTGATTCCGGCGGCGAGCAGAGCGACGAAAACGCCGGCGGTGGAAAGCACCGCGGAGACGAGAATGGAAATGGGCGCGGAGAAATTGTGAAATTCAAAAAGGAGAACGAGAAAGACGAAAACAATGGCGAGAGCAAGGACGAGGGTGAGGTCGTGGAAGGACTTTTGCTGGGTTTTGTAGAGGCCGCCGTACTCGATGCGGATGGAGGGCGGCAGATTGAGTTTGGCGAGCGCGGCTTTAACGTCGGCGATGCCGTGGCCCATGTCGAGGCCCTGGAGGCGGGCGGAGACGGCGACGTAGCGCTGTTCGTTGTCCTGAAGGATTTCGGTTTGGCCGGGGAGGTCGGTGATGGTGGAAAGCGAGCCGAGATTGGCGGTGGTGCCGGCGGGGCTGACGATCGTGGTGTCGTCCATGGCGGAGAGGGATGAGCGAATCTCGGAGGGATAACGGATGCGGACGGTGTAGGGGCGATCGGCGACGACGACGGGTTGCGCGGCGGGGACGCCATCGAGCATGGCTTCGGCTTCGTTAGCGACGTCCTGGGGAGCAAAGCCGGCGTGGGAGGCTTTGGCCATGTTGACGTGAAAAGTAATAGCCGGGCCGGAGGTGGTGGAATCAATGCCGTTGTCAACGTCCACGACGGGATGTTTGCCGCCGACGGTGATGTTACTGATGGCGTCGGCGACACGCGGCGCCCAGGTGTCGAGAAGTTTGGCGTTGGGATTAAACATCATGATGAAGATGGGCTGGGGCGCGGCGGTGAGGTCGCCGATCATGTCTTGCAATTTTTGGACGAAGTCCACACTGACGGCAGGCTCGGCAAGCGCGACTTTTTTGCGCACTTCATTGATGATAGACCAAACGTCGCGGCTGCGATGGGATTTCAGATTGACGGAGATATCGCCGATGTTGGCTTCGGTGACCGCGGCGAGGCCAAGCTGCAGGCCGGTGCGGCGGGAAGTGGCCTTGACCTCGGGGATGGTGCTGATGATGTGCTCGATGCCGAGGACCATGCGATTGCTTTCGGCAAGGGAGCTGCCGGGAGGGGTGACATAGTCAACGATGAAGCTGCCCTCGTCCATTTTGGGCAGGAGGTCGGTGCCGATGTGGCTGTAGCAAGCGTAGGAAATCAGGATCAGGCCGACGATGGCGATGGGAACCCAAACGGGGTGGTCGAGGCTGCGACGGAACCAGCGTTCGTAGAAACGGATGATGCGGCCGAAGTAGCCTTTCATGAGCTCTTCTTCTTCCGCCTGTAGCAGGAGGCTCATCTCCTGTTTCTTGGATTCTTCTTCCGAGAGCGGGGCGAGCGATTCTTCGTCAGGAGTGACCGGGCCGTTGGAGGCGAGCGCTTCTTTATTTTCCGGAAGAGGGTGATGAGCTTTGGATTGTTTGCGCAAGAGGTAGAGGCAAAGAGTGGGCGTCCAGGTGAGAGCGAGAGTCAGAGAAGTGAGCAGCGCGGCGCCGATGGTGATGGCCATGGCGCGGAAGAAGACTCCGGTGACGCCGGTGATGGCGATCAAGGGCAGGAAGACGACGATCGGGGTAAGCGTGGAGCCGACGAGAGCGACGGAAAGTTCGCGGAGGGTGAGAGAAACGGCGCGGAAGCGGTCTTCGCCGGCTTCGCGGTGCAGGACGACGTTTTCGAGGACGACGATGGCGTCGTCAATGATGAGGCCGACGGCGGCGGCCATGCCGCCCAGAGTCATCAAATTGAAGCTTTCGCCGAGCACGCGCATGACGATGAAGGTGACGAGCAGGCTGATGGGAATGACCATTCCGGCGATGAAGGAGGTGCCCCAGTCGCGGAGGAAAAGAACAAGAACGGCGGAGGCGAGAAGGAGGCCGATGAGAATGGCGTCGCGAACGCTTTTGATGGACTGGCCGACAATCCATGACTGATCGTAGAAGGTGCTGACGTGAATGCCGGGCGGGAGGGTTTTTTCGATCTGGGCCATTTCGGCGTTCACGGCATTTGCGACCTGCATGGTGTTGCTGGCGCGCTGGCGATTGACGTTGACGAGGACGGCGGGCTGGCCGTTGGCGGTGCAGATGGTGAAGTGGGGTTGAAACGAAGGGATGACTTTGGCGACGTTATGAACGTAGATGGGATCGCCGGACGGGGAATTTTTGATGAAAATGTCGCCGATCTGCTGCGCGTCGTGAGCCTGGCCGCTGATTAAACCGAGATACAACTGGTGATTTCGCGGGAAAAGGCCGGGCGAGGTAATGATGTTGGAGCGGTCAACCGCGGCGAGAATATCGGAGACGCTTACCGAAGCGATGCGAAGTTTAGCGGGGTCGGGCACGATGTGGAATTCGGGGATGTCGCCGCCCTGAATGAGGATGGTGCCGACGCCGCTGAGGCTTGCGAGGCGGGGTTTGATGTCGTAGGTGGCGATTTCCCAGAGCTGTTGCTGGGAGATATTTTTTGAAGTGAGGCCGTATCCGAGGATGGGGAAGCTGGAGAATTCGAGGCGCTGCGCGTCAACATGAGCGGTGGGCGGGAGGGTGGTTTCGACGCGGGCCAGGGCGGCGTTGACGCGCTGGAGGGTGCGGAACATATCCACGCGCCAACTGAAATAGAGGTCAATTTCGGCAGAGCCGCGGCTGGTGATGGATTGGACGTCCTGAATGCCGCGGACGCCGCTGATGGCCTCTTCGATGGGGCGGGTAATGGTGACGAGCATCTGGTCAATGGGCATAACGCCGTTATCCACGCCGATGATGATGCGCGGAAAATCAGTGGTGGGAAAAACAGCGATGGGAATGCTGAAAATGAGATAGCCGCCGACCAATGCCAGGGTGATGATGAGGAAAATGATGGATTTGTGTTCGTGGGCAAACCAGTGAGCGACGGACTCGAACCGCGGCTCGCGGCGACCGTTTTTTGCCGATGGCGATTGGGTGGAAGTGGCCATAAAAAATCAGTCGCCGGAGCGAGAAGCCCTTTCCCTCTGGGTGATTTTTACGGCGGTGCCATCGGGCAGGCCGTAGGCGCCGGCGGTTACGACGGTCTGGCCGGGAAGGACGCCGCTGAGGATTTGGACTTCGTCGCCGGAGTGAATACCGGCGGTGACATTAATTTGATGCGCGATGTGATTTGGCCCGACGACCATGACGGAAGTCGTTCCGTCGGATGCGGTGAGGAGCGCGGCTGCGGGAACGACGATAGCGTTTTTAACCGTCTTGGCCACCATGTTGACGCGGACGGTTGAGCCGGGCTTGAGCTGATCGTGAGAATTGGGAGCTTCAACCCAGACCTGGACGGTGGTGCTGTTGGGGTCGAGGGCCGGGCTGACGATGGCGACTTTGCCGGCGACATCCTTCGCGGAGTCTCCCTCGACGAGCGTCGCGGGATCGCCCGCACGAAGGAGCGCGGCTTGATTGGGCGAAACGTAGGCGCGGGCGATGACGTGGGCGAGGTCCATGACGGTCATCAGGGGCGTGCCGGCGGTGGCCATTTGGCCTTCGTAGAGGGGACGGTCGGTGACGACACCGGTGATGGGACTGCGAATTTCCGAATATTGCAAATTGGCGAGAGCGGCTTCGTACTGGCCCTTTGCGGCGGCTAATTGTCCGGCGGCAAGGCGAAGAGCCTGGGCGTGGCCGATGGATTCGAGGCCGTTCAGTTTGGCGACGGCGAGTTCATATTGATTGCGGGCCTGGATGTAAGCGACGTGGGACTGAGTCATTAAATTGCGGGCGATGGCGCCGGATTTGTAAAGCTTCAGACGGCTTTGGTAAATCTGCTGCTGGGCATCGGCGGCTTGGCGGGTGGCGAGGACATTCAGTTTGGCCTGCTGGACGAGTTGCGGAAGATTTTCCTGGGTGCTGGTGGCGTAATTGGCTTCGGCTTGTTCGTACGCGCCTTTGGCCTGTTCGACGGCGGCGGCGAGATCTTTGTTTTCGAGAACCGCAAGGAGCTGGCCGGCGTGAACGTGGCTGCCGCGATTCACATAGAACTTTTTAATGGGCGCGCTGATTTTGGGAACGATGGTGGCGATGCTGCGGGCGTAGATTTGAGCGTCGGAAGAGACGATTTGCTGGATGGAAGTTTGCTGGACAGTGGCGGCCTGGACGCTCACGACAGGTTCAGGCTCGGCCGGGGCTTTGCCGCCGCAGCCGGCGCTTAAACCGGCAGAAACAACGGCGGCGAGCACCGCGAAAAAAGCAGTTTTGGCGGACGGAATTCCGTGGGGCACGCTCAGAAACTCCCGGTCATGGTCTGGAGGACGGCGAGGGCTTCGCGATAGCGGGCTTCGCCGGCAGCTTCGCTATTGCGGGCAAGTTCCAGCGAATTTTCCGCGTCGAGGACCTGCAGCACCTGAGATTCTCCAGCCTGATATTGCATGGTAACAAGCTGCAGATTGCGCTGCGCGAGATTGAGCGAATCGCGCAGACTGGAGAGCTCATTCCATGCGACAGCCGCATTATTATAGTAACTGTAGAGCGACGCAAGCACCGACCTTTGCGCGTAACTGAGATTCAAGCGCGCCAACTGTTTTTGATCTTCGGCGGCATGAAGCCGGGCCCAGTTTGAGCCCCAATCCCACAGCGGGACATTCATGGAATAGGTGACGAAATAGCCGAGGTTCGGCTGGACGACGCCGGGTTTGGTGGTGTTGACGCTGTGAAGCGCGAGAGCGTTGGCTTCGATGCCGTAGTCAAAATCAATCGAGAAAGAAGGAAAAAACACGCCGCGCGCCATGGCGACGTTGATGCCGGCTTCATGATAAGCGGCCAGCGCGGAGCGAAGGACCGGGTTGCGAGTTTTGGCCAGCGTGGTGGCCTGACGGAAGCTGGGCAGGGGCGGAGGAGTGTCGAGGTCGTCTACGACGGTGAAGTTTTCGTTAAAGGCCGGGAAAAGCAACACGGCGAGGTTCAAGCGTGCGCCGGACATGGCCAGTTTGGCTTCGTCGAGAGCGCGCTGGGACTGGCTGACTTGAAGCTCGAAGCGAATGACGTCAGCGTGAGCGACTTCGCCGCCCTGCTCGAGGGCGCGGCTGATTTTGAGAAAGTGTTGCGCATCGGCGAGGGCTTGCTGAGCGGTAGCGTAAGCGCGTTCGGTGACCAGAAGAGCGTAGTAGTCCTGCGTGACGGTGACGCGGAGGCCGCGGCGCGCAACGTCCTGCTGCGCCAGGGCGAGCGCCTTGGCATAGGAGGCGAGGCGCGGGCCGGCGTCCATGAAAAAATTGGGCGAGAGGTCCTGATGAACGACGCCCCAGGCGCGATAGACATGGATGCCGTCGTTGGTGACGAAGCGGCCGACGGGCGAGATTTTATTACCCTGCGTATTGAGGTACTGCATGAGGTAGCTGAAAGACGGAAGCATGGTGGCGCGAGCCTCGACCTGATTGTGGCGGGCAAGCTTTACGGCAGTGACCGCAGCCTGGAATGCGGGGGTGTTCTTCTCGGCGCGGGAAAGCGCATCGGCGAGGCTGAGGGTCAGCGGCGGACCGGTGCCGGCGGAAGGCGGCGCGGCGAGCTGCACTGTGGGTGACGGCGTCGCGTTTGCGGAACTCTGAGCGCGGGCGAGAGCCGGCGCGAGGCACAGGCAAAAACAAAAGGCGACCGCGGCGAGAAACAATTTTGACGCGCCATTGAGCGCGGCCTGAGAAATCGGACGTGAATCATGAAGAGGATTTACCGGCGCGACCGGCAAGGAGCTATTTTTCGTTTGGGTTATGCTGACATTCATTCTCATCTCCCACTTTCGGAAATCGCCAAGGAATAGAATACGACGCGCTTCAAGCGTGTCCCGCTGGAGTAGGACGGGATCGAAAGGAAATCTGTTTCAGAATCGCAGGCGACGGGGCCATGAAACTTCAGTTTATGGCGGGAAGCGGCGGAAAACATGAAGTGAAGATTAAAAATTGTTTAGGTTTCGACGGGGACGGGTTCGACGATGCGCGGCAGAGAAATAGTGAATGTGGAACCTTCGCCGGGGACGCTGGAGCATTCGATGGAGCCGTTTTGCGCGCGCACGATGGCCTGGGCGATAGCCAGGCCGAGGCCGCCGCTTTGCGTTTCGGTATCGTCAGGCTGCGGGACACGATAGAAGCGTTCGAAGATATGCGGAAGGTGCTCGGGGGAAATGCCGACGCCTTCATCCTGAAACTCGATGCGGATGGACTCGTTCGACGCGGAGAGGCTGACGCGAATCGTTCCGGGGCGCGCGGAGTATTTCACGGCGTTATCGAGAAAAATCAGGAAGAGCTGGCGGAGAAAGGCTTCATCGCCAAGATAGGAAATTTCTTCCGAGAGCCGGCGCTCGATGCGAATGCCCTTGGCGCGCGCGCGGGGAGTAATGAGTGCGCAGGCTTCTTCGAGAGTTTCATTGAGGTAGAGCGGCTCGCGGACCAGGCGAAGCTGGCCGGCATCGGCGATGGAAAGAGTGAAAAGAGATTCGACGATGCGGCTGAGTTTTTTGAGTTCGGACTCGATGACCTGAAGGGCTTTGTGGTATTCGGCGGGCGAGCGCGGTTCCTGCAGGAGAAGCTCGGTTTCGCCCTGAAGCACGGAAAGCGGAGTGCGCAGTTCGTGCGAGGCGTCGGAGACGAACTGGCGCAACTGAGCGACGGCGGCCTGCATGCAGGCGAAAAGTTCGTTGAAGGCGCGGGCGAGGCGGCCCAGCTCATCGTCACGGCCGGCGGCAGCGAGGGGAGGGTGGTCACCGGACGGGCCGGCGGAAATGGCGACGGTTCCAGCGGAGCGGACGCGTTCGGCCATTTGGGAGGTCTCGCGGGTGAGGGCGGCGATGGGTTGGAGGCTGCGTCCCACGTACCATGCGGCGACAGCGCCGACCACAAGCAGGCTGCAAGGAAACAGGATGAGCAGGAGGTCGAGAAAACCGGCGAGAGTTTGATCGGTTTCGCGTGTGGGCATGGCGAGCAGAAGCGTTTCCGAAGCGGCGCCGTGGTGTACCGGCGTGGAGCGGACGCGAAGCGAGCCAAGCGCGCGGTCATGAACCGTGACGGGATTGCGCAAACCCGGCCGCCAGGGAATGGCGCGATTGTGAAGATTTTTGGAAAGAGCGATGACGCTGCCGGACGGGCTGACGGTTTCGAAGTATTCATCCGGGCCGTCCATAGCGAGAATGTCGGCGTCGTTGGGGTCAGAATCCAAATCGTTGGTGAGGAGGGTGGCGGCTTCGGCCATGCGACGGTCCATCTGAGTGCGAACGACGCTGCGCGCGGCGAAATAAACGGCGGTGTAGGAGCCGAGAAGAAGAATGCCGACCGTGACGCAGAAGAGAAGCATCATGCGGAGGCGAAGGGACATGGCGCGTCGAATCGTGCCGGAAGTTTTCAACGCGGTGCGGCTCATGACTCAGTTCCCAGGCGGTAGCCGACGCCGCGAAGAGTGTGGAGGAGTTTTGCGGCGGGCGGATGGTCGATCTTTTGGCGGAGGCGGTTGATATAGACCTCGACGAGATTGGTTTCGCTGTCGAAATGGCTGTCCCAGACGTGTTCGATGATTTCGCTGCGCGTGACGGAGTCAGGCGAGCGCAGAAGGAGAAGTTCGAGAAGTGCGAATTCTTTGGAGGTGAGAGGGATTTTATTTCCGGCGCGGGTGACCGAGCGGCGATGGCGGTCGAGTTCAAGATCGGCGCAGCGCAATTTGGCTTCGCCACGGGTGAAGCCGCGGCGAATGAGGGCGCGGACGCGAGCCTGAAGTTCGGCGAGGGCGAATGGTTTGGTCAGGTAGTCGTCAGCGCCGGCGTCGAGACCCTCGACGCGCTGCTCGACGAGGCCGCGTGCGGTGAGCATAAGAATGGGGGACTGAATGCCTTCGTGGCGGAGCTTGCGGCAAAGTTCAATGCCGGTGATGCCGGGCAAGCGCACGTCGAGGAGAATGGCGTCGTAGGAATTTTCGGTGGCGAGGCGAAAGCCATCCTCGCCGGTGGGAGCGACGTCAACGGCGTAGGCGTTTTCGCGAAGCGCGCGGGCGACGAAACTGGCGACTTTGCGTTCATCTTCGACGAGAAGGATACGCATGGCTCTGTGAAAGCAATTATACGCCAACGGATGGGGCGTTTTGGGCGATGGCCGTGCGGCAAATCATCAGAAAACCATGTTGCAGAGCCATTTTGCGAGATAAATAAAGATTCATTTTGAATTAAAGCTTCTGGGCGCGCGCGGGCGTACATTTCGGCTTGAGAGTGGATTGGAGCCGATGCAGATGGCCCGGCCGGCTTACGGCTCCGAAAAAATTGGGAGCAGGGAGGTCACGATGATGGACAGCGCGAATGCGAAGATTTTTCTGCTGGCGGCGCTGGCGGTGTTTCCGATGCTGGCGCTTTCCTCCGGACGTCCCGTAGCGCGGCCGGCGGTACGTGAAGAGGTTTCCGAGCAAGTTGCAGTGGAACGAAGCACGGTGAAGCAGCCGTGGAGGAATGAGATGGGCGCGGCGGCGAGGCCTGCGCGAGAATGCCAGAGGGCAGCCTCAAAGAGGGAGATGAAGGCGCGCGAGAAATGCGGTAGAGATGATTTTGAAGCCGTGCAGACGGGCAGAACGTGGCGTTGAAGGAATGTTGCGGAGGCCGAACGGATCTTCCGGATTATTTCCCGGTAAGATGGCTGGCGCGAAGGCGCGTTTGAATGACGCGGAGAATGGAGTCGCGGGAAATCATGCCGATGATGTGTCCATCCTGCAGAACGGGCATTTGATTGACGTCCTGCGTCTGCATTTGTTCGAGCACGCCCATGACCGGCTGATTGGGCGAGACCCAGTGAATGCTGGCCTGCGGAATCATGGCAGCCTGAACGGATGTGTTGGCCCATTCGTCGCGAGGGAAGTGCTGGGCGCGATGCAAAGTGACGAGACCAACGGCCATGCCGTTGCCGGTGACCACGTGGCAGCGTCGGCCGGTGCGCAGAACTTCCTGAACATAGTCCTCTAAGGAGGTATCGCGCGTGACGGTAGGGACATCGGGAGACATAACGTCACCGGCGCGAAGGCCCTCGAGGGTGTGGCGAATGGCGACCTGCGCGTAGCTCTCCTGCGCGGCGCTGAGCAAAAACCATCCGATGAAGGCGATCCAAACGCCACCGAAAGCGCCGCCGATAAAGCGTCCGATGGGAGTAGAGGGTTCGAAGATTGTCCAGATGCCCAGCAAAATCATGAGGTAGGCGATGAATTGTCCGCTGCGGGCGGCGATGCGGCTGGCCTTTTCGTAATTTTTTGTAGCGCCCCAGACGGCGGAGCGGAGGACGCGGCCGCCATCCATCGGGAATCCGGGAATCAGGTTGAAAATGCCGAGGGCAAAGTTCACGTAGGCCATCCAGGCGCAAACGACCTGAATCATGCTGCCGCGCGCGGTGAGTGCGGCGATCATCAGGAAAATAAAAGCAAGCAGAAAACTGGAGAGCGGGCCGGCGATGGCGATGTTGAATTCCTGTTTGGCGCTTTCCGCTTCGCGGGAAATGCTGGAAACGCCGCCAAAGACGAAAAGCGTGATGGAGCTTACGGGAATTTTGTAATGAATTGCCAGGACGCTGTGGCTGAGTTCGTGAAAAACGATGGAGGCAAAAAACAGCAGGCTGATGGCCGCGCCGAGGCCCCAGTAAGCGAGAGTGCCCCAGGAAGGATCCTGCACTTTGAACTGCTCGGCAAAAGAAAAAGTGATGAGTCCGAAAATGATAAACCAGCTGTAATGCAGATAAACGGGAATCTTGAAGATGCGGCCGATGTAGATTCCGGAACTGGGCTTTGGCTGCGGCATGAAAGTTGGTCTCGCTTTTATTATAGCGAAGAGCGCGCGGGAGAGTTCAGATTTCGGACGGGCGGGGGTTCCGGCGCGCGAAGAACAACGCTGCACCCGCCGTCAGACACCCTTCAATCTGGCAAAGATTTGCGGGAGCAATCAGCGCGGAAGGCGCGGAGCGGCGGGAAAGGTTTTAGCAAGTGCGAGATGCACGGGCAGATAGAGGGCGAGGACCAGGGCGAGCCAAACCAGTGAAACATAAACGGGCGCTGAGCCGATCTGGGTACCGGTGAACGGATTGCGAAAGGCGTAGTTGATGTTCAGCGCCGGATTGCAGAAGCGCGCGGCAATGAGCGCTGCGGCGGCGATTGCGGATTGCAAAGAAAAGCCGCGGCGGTCGTACCCGGTGCGCGCGAGCGCGAGAAGCAAAATGATCGGCCAGACGATGTGGAATAGAGAAAGCAGGCGGACCCAGAGAGGATAATGCGCGTCCCACATGTAATCTGTGCCGCCGGTGAGCGGATGGCCGGTGAAAAGCCGCCAGGCGGCGTCGAGGTCCCAGAGCAGATCGGGGAAAATTGAGGCAACGGCCTGACTCGAGAGCAGCAGAGAGTCGCTGAACCAGAGGCCAAGGCAAGTGAGAATTACGGCGATGTCGCAGACATGCAGAAAATTCCCGGGGCCCCAGAAGCGCCAGTAGACCGGAATCCAAACGACAAGCCAAGCGATGCTGCACCAGCGCGCCCACGCGGGGAGTTTCGCAGTGGTGGTGAGGCTGGACATTTTGACGGCTCGACGCGCGTATCGTAGCAGAAACACAGGAGTATGTTGCGAACCGCGGAAGTTCGAGGCGTGCCGTTCTGCAGCCAATCTTGGGCAGCCGCACGCTCAACTAGATAGAGCAAAAAAACAAAGGCGGGGCACTCAGTTTCCTTCGGCAACCCGCGGCACGGGCTGGCGATGGGTTGTCAGGCGTGCGACATATTCCTGATAGGTGGGATAAACCATCACGTGAAAGCAAGGCTCCTGGAATTCCTCAATGGCATCGAGATAACGCGCCTGGCGAAGGCTGAACAGCACGCGCCTTATCCATTGGCGCGCTCGAAATGACATGAAGCGCTTGGAAATATCGAAAGTTGCGCCGGTCAAATGCGAGGACCTGTCCGGCCCGATGGCCTCCGCCGCATTCGGATTGGTCCGCACCAGCCGGAATTGTGATTCCACGGTGCGTATCAAACTGGTTATGCGCAACCGCTGGCGGAAGCGGGCGTAGAATTCCTGGCTCAGGCGGTCAAGGAACAGCTTGCTCCACGGACGGAGGTAGCGGTATTCCGGTGGAACGCCATCGAGGTAATAAAACGAGGTGCTTGCCGGCACGCGGACCAGATAGCCCGCGCGATAATATTGCAGAATCATCGCATAGTTGCGCATCCGCGAGAGATGATAGTAATTGGCTTCGGTATTTTCGATCGCCAGTGAGGAATCGTTCGCCACGAGCAGGGTGCGCGGGGCGCCGCGCGCGAGCGCAGGGGTCAACAGCAGGAAAATCGCAGCGAGCGAAGAGGCCAGGACGCGCATGGTCAGAACGGGCAGCCTAAAGCGTTGTTAGACCTGATTCAAGTCGAAACTGATTTTTGCTCGCGATTTGTTTCCAAAGAGAAAATGAAAATGGGCTGAGGCACCGTTCAGAGTGCAACGCAACGCTTGAGTTCTCTCGCGCTGTGAATGCTCCGGAAAGCTTTCGTGCGGAATTGCCGAGCGAGGCAAGCTCCTGGGTGGCCAGACGCACAGAGCAAAAAGCCCTCACTTCGATTGGAAATTTGCGCGACTTGTAAGTGTTGTGAATTCAGTTGGTTGCATCCGGACCGCTGCGGGTAATGATGAAATCGGCATGCGCGGCGAGGCGCAACTTTAAGCAGCGGTGGGTGTTAGATAAACTGTGGAGGCTATGGCCAGAAGCGACGTCCAACTGATGCTGGACGTGAAGGCGGGGGACGAACTGTCCTTCGAGATACTGTTGCAGAAGTATCGCACGCCGCTGGTCAATTTTCTCTGTCGAATGGTGCGAGAGCAGGCGCTGGCGGAGGATCTGGCGCAGGAAGTTTTTTTGCGCGTGTATCGCGCGCGGAAAGAGTATGCGCCCAGTGCGAAATTTACCACCTGGCTTTTCCGCATTGCGACAAACCTGGCGCTGAACGCGATACGCGACGGAAAATACCGCCAAATGCAAATTTCGATTGATACTCCGCGGGATGAGGATGAGCCGGTGATTGAGATTGCCGCGCCGGACGCGCGCGCGGACGAGCGGTTGATTGAAAATGAGCGCAACCGGATGATTCGCGGAGCAATTTTGGCGCTGCCGGAAAAGCAGCGCGCGGCGGTAATCCTGCACAAGTACCAGGAAATGGATTACGCGGAGATTGGAAAAATTCTGGGATGCTCGGAGAGCGCGCTGAAATCGCTGCTCTTTCGGGCGTATGAAAGTTTGCGAGTGGAGTTGGCGCTGCTGGTGGCAAGGCCGGCGGCGCAAACGGCGGGGGAAGGGAAGCCATCATGAGCTGCGAGAAAATATCGAAATCGCTGGTAAGTTATCTGGATGGCCGGGCCAGCGCGCGGGAGCGCGAGACGGTCGAGGCGCATTTGCAGGTGTGCGCAGAATGCGGCGAGCGCGCCGAGGAATTTCGCCGGCTGTGGAGCGTGCTGAGCGAAGTTCCGGCGGTTGAGCCGTCATTTGGATTCGACGCGCGCCTGCGCCAGCGAATTGCCGCGGAGCCGCGCCGAAGGGTTTGGGCGTGGCTGGTGCCCTCACCGCGCTTTGCGGTGACGGTGGCGCTGCTTGCCGGGCTGGCGGTTCTTGTGACCGTGCGGCGGAATCCGCCCGCGCAGCCCGCGAATGCAGGAGTGAATAGTGAAGAACGGTTCCAGATGATCCAGAATCTGGGCGTGCTGGAAAATTACGATGTGCTAAGCAATTTCGATGCGCTTTCGGATTTGCCGGCGATGCAGGAGACATCCGCTCAGCCGCAGCAGGAAAAACAGACAGCGCCCGGCGACGGCACAGGCGAGAGCTGAAGGGAACGGTGCGCAACGGATCGGCGGTGTGACGAAGCGATTGCGCAAATGAAAATGCGATGAAGCGGATCTTTCAATTCGGATGCGTTGCGGCCGGGCTGCTGATGATTTTTGCGACCGCGCCGCAAGCGTCTGCACGGCTGAATTTTGGGCAGCGCGGAAGAGGCCAGCGGGTGCGGGAGCGTCCGATGCGGCCCATGCGCGGGCCTGGGCCGCAACGAGGAGTGCAGCGGCAGGAGAATCGTCCCGGCGTGCGCGGCGCCATGGGCTTGCCCCCGAAATGGGTTGAAAAACTGCAAAAAATGCCTCCCGAGCAGCAAGAACGGTTCATGCGCAACAACAGGAAGTTTCAAAACCTTCCGCCGTGGAGGCAGGAGCAGATTCGGCGCGCTCTGCAGCGCTGGAACCGCATGACGCCGCAGCAGCGCCAGGCCTTGCAGCGGCGGTTGCAGATTTTCCGGCGGCTCACGCCGCAAGAGCGCCAGGAAGTAGTTCGCGACATTGCGCCGCGCTGGCGGGCCCTGCCGCCAAAGCGCAAGCGGGTGCTGACGCAAAAAATGCGCGTGCTGGCGGGAATGACGCCGCAGGAGCGCCAGCAGGCGCTGCACGATACGCAGTTCATGCGCGGACTGGATGGAAACGAGCGCGATCTGCTGCGCAAAATTACCAATTTGCGGCTCGCGCCGAACCCAGGGCAATAGCGGTACCACTTCGGCACAGTTTTTCACGCGCTCTCGCCTTGCTCGTAACGCATAAAGCACATTTCGATGCTTCCGTCGCAAACAAGCTTCTAGGCATTGCGTGCGGCGTTTTGCCTCGCTACCACATATAGGGGTTTGCGGAAGGGCGAAATGTTTCCCCCGGCGACGCCCACGCAAAAATAATTTTACTTTTTCGCGCGATTCCTCTTGACAAGGAAAGAAGTCCGCGTAGAATCGCGCGCAAGTGGGAAAAAGTGGTAAGAAGTGGCTGGGGTGGAATGAGCCGGAAATCAAGCTGGGCCGGTTGGAAAGCAGTCGGAAATGCTGCGGGGAAGCCATCTAGCGACAGTGGACGAGAAGGGCCGGGTGAAAATACCCGCGGACTTTCTGGCGGAGCTGCGCCGGTATGGCAAGCGGTTTTATGTGACCAGCGAGAACGGAGATTTCGCAAGGGTTTATCCCATGAAGGTGTGGGGCAAAATAGAGAAAAAGCTGGCCAGGCTTTCCTCGCACAATGCGGCCAAGAAGAAATTTTTGGCTCGTACGAATTACTTCGGGCAGGTTGTTGAGTTGGACGGGCAGGGACGCATCTTGATTCCTCCCGTGTTAAGGGAGTCCGCGGAGATGAAAGGCGAGGTTGCGGTGAATGGCTCGCTGGAATACCTGGAAGTCTGGAATCACGCGCGGTTCCTGGAGCGGTTGAAGAATGAGCCGATAACCGCCGAAGACGAAAAGGCCCTGGATCAATTGGGAATTTAGACCGTTCGAACGGCATGAAATATTGAGCGTGCTGCATACGCCGGTTATGGCTGGCGCGGTGGTGGAATGGCTGCGCGTCAGACCGGGCGGAACGTACCTCGATGCCACGGTCGGCACCGGCGGGCACGCTCTGGGGATTTTGAAGCGCTTGGGGAAGGCGGGGCGCGTGATTGGATTGGATCGCGACCCGCAGGCTCTGGAAATCGCGCGGGAGCGGCTGAAGGAATTTGAAGGGCAGGTAACGCTGGTGCAGACGGATTTCTCGAGGATCGGCGAAGTGGCGGGAGAGCTGAGATTGCCGAAGTTCGACGGAGTCGTAGCCGATTTGGGCGTTTCCTCGCTGGAACTGGACACTCCGGAGCGCGGATTTTCGTTCCGCTGGGGCGGGCCGCTCGATATGCGGATGAATCCGGAGCATCCGTTTGTGGCCGAAGAGATTGTGAACCACTGGCCGGAGAAAGATCTGGCCGACGTGCTCTATCAGTTTGGTGAAGAGCGCCAATCACGCAAGATCGCCAGGGCGATTGTCCGGGCGCGGCCGATCCGCGACACCGAACACCTGGCAACGGTTGTGGCAGGGGTCCAAAAAGCAAGGGGAAGGCAGAGACTGCATCCCGCGACAAAAACGTTTCTGGCGCTGCGGATAGCGGTGAATCGAGAGTTGGAGGAACTCGGGCAGTTTCTTGACCGGACCCCCGCCACGTTATCTCGAGGAGCGAGGTGGGCGATTCTGAGCTACCACTCGCTGGAAGATCGCCTGGTCAAGCGCGCCTTTCAGCAGCTTGCGCGGGCCGGCGGTTTTCAGATTCTGACGAAGAAGCCGGTGCAGGCCGACGAAACGGAAATTCGCGAAAACCCGCGCGCGCGCAGCGCGAAACTGCGGGTGATTGAGCGCGCGGCGGACAGCGACGAGATCGAAAGCAGCAGCGAAAGGCGAGCATCATGACCGAATTTCATACTTCGAAGCGCATTGACAATTCCAGGCTCTCGCGCCCGGCGATTCCGCGCTGGCGGGAATATGTGCGGCGCATGGCCTGGGCGGCAGCGCTGGCGTCATGCGGCCTCCTTTATGCGTGGCAGCATTTTCAAGACATTCAATTGCAGTATCAGCTCGAGGATTTGCAGGCGCGTCAGACAGAGGCCGCGGAATTGAACCAGCAGTTGCATCTGGAGGCGGCTTCGCTCAGCTCGCCGATGCGCATCGACGCGATTGCGCGGCGGGAGCTGGGAATGACCGTTTCCGTTCCGGCGGAATATGCTCCAGCGGCTGCGGACCTGTCACGCGACGCCTATCTCGCGCCGCGCGGGCCGGTGCAGACGCTTCAGCGGTGAAAAAGTTGAATTCACCGATGTGCGCCAGAGGCTTCGGTCCATGTGCCGAGGCGGAGTGCCGGGCAGTGGGCTGTCGCATTGCGGGCTGAAAAGTTTTGTAGAAGCAGGCCAGAGCCCATGGCGCAAAGCAGTTCCCGTCTCCGTCTAGTGGTAGTTTTCGGTTTCGCATTTCTATGGATTTTCATTGTTGTAGCCCGCCTCAGCTACCTGCAGCTTTACCGCTATAAGGAATATCTGGAGCGCGCACGGCGCCAGCAGGAAAGAATCATCGAAGTGAGCCCGATGCGCGGGCCGATTTACGACCGCAATGGGCGCGAGCTGGCGATGAGCATTCCGGTGGACTCCTGCTTTGCCGACCCCAAAGAAATCGCCCATCCCGGAATGGTGGCGCGGCTGCTGGGGCATGTACTGGGCGTGCCGGAGCAGCAGATCGAAGATAAGCTGATGATGGCGCGCGAGCGTGAGTTTTTGTGGATTGCTCGGAAAATCACGCCGGAGCAGGCCTCGCGGATCAAGGCGCTGAATCTGCGCGGAATCTATTTTCAAAAAGAGAATAAGCGTTTTTATCCCGAGCACACGCTGGCTGCGGCGGTGCTCGGATATGTAAGCCTCGACGAACACGGGCTGGGCGGACTCGAATACTCTCTGGACAAGGAAATTCGCGGGCGTCCGCAGCGCATGATTGTGCTGGCGAACGCGAAAAGGCAATGGCTCGATCGCAGCGAGACGGCAGCGGATCGCGGCGACACGGTGATTCTGACGATTGATCAAACCATCCAGTACATCGCCGAAAAGGCGCTGGCGGATGCCATCAGAAATACCCACGCGAAGGGAGGCAGCGTGGTGGTGCAGGACCCGAATAGCGGGCAATTGCTGGCGGTGGCCAACTGGCCCACTTTTGATCCGAACCATGCGCACCGCTATCCGCAAAAGGATTTCGTGGATCGCGCGATTGCCACGGCGTACGAACCGGGATCGATTTTCAAGACGATTCTGTTTTCGTCGGCGTTACAGCAGCGCGTCATTCACCCGGATGAGGTCGTGAATTGTCAGATGGGGTCTATCGTGGTGGCCGGACAGTTGATTCACGACTGGCACCCGTTTGGAATGTTCACCGCTGAACAGGTACTGATGCACTCGAGCGATGTGGGCTCGATAAAAATCGCGCTGCAACTGGGCGCGCCGGCATATTACCGCTACATTCGCAGCTTTGGTTTTGGGCAACTGACGGGAATCAGCCTGCCGGGCGAGAATCCGGGGCTGCTGCGGCCGCTGAGCGAGTGGACGCCGACCTCCGTCGCGTACATCGCTATCGGGCAGGAAATTAGCGTGACGCCGATTCAGATGGTTTCCGCAGAATCGGCCATCGCGAATGGCGGCGTATTGCGCAAGCCGCAGATCATATTGAAAGTGCTGCGCGGGAACAAAGTGGTAATGCAGCCCGATCCGGGTCCACGGAGGGTAATCAGTGAAGATACCTCGGCGACCATGCGGAACATGATGCAGCAGGTGGTTTTGGGGGGCACGGGCCGTCTGGCGCAGCCTTTTGGATACACGGCCGCAGGGAAAACGGGTACGGCGCAGGAAATCAATCCGAAAACCGGCCGGTATTCGCGGAGAGACTACAACGCATCGTTCATCGGTTATGCGCCCGTGAATAATCCGCGGGTGACGATTCTTGTCAATCTCGATTCACCCACGGGAAACGACACCATCAAATATCGCGGCCATGAGGGAGGGTTTACTGCCGCGCCGGTTTTCAAGCAGGTGGCCGAGCAGACGCTGGCCTATTTGAATGTGCCGCATGACATGCCGGAAGTACCCGCATTGGAGAAGGCTTCGCTCAAAAGAAAGCCGCGGCAAACGCTTGCGGATTTGGATTTCACTCCTGCCAGGCGCAGCGCTCCGGCAAACGCTGCGGTGGTTCAGGATCCGCCGGCGGCCGTGCCGGAGCTTTCGACGTTGGCGATAGCGCAGGGTCAAGCGGTGACCGTTCCCGCGCTGGCAGGCCAGAGCGTGCGCGCGGTGATTGAGGCGTGCTCGCGGCTGGGGCTGGTACCTGTGCTCGTCGGGGATGGATTGGCGACTGCGCAAGCGCCGGAGGCCGGCACGAAAGTGCTGCCGGGAACCAGGGTGATTGTGCATTTCGGCAGCGGCGCGGACGCTCCGTCTGGGTCAGGGGAAAGCAACAATTGAAAGGCGTGCGGGAATCCCACTTGGGCAGCGTAAATTTGAAGAGTAGCAGCGGAGGAACGGCAGCATCGGTCGTAGAACATTCGATGAAAGTGAAGGACTTATTTTTTGGCACGGAAATTGCCGCGATTTCCGGTTCAGGTGAAGCGGAAATTAACTCGGTTGCTTACGATAGCCGGAAGGTCAATCAGGGCGCTCTGTTCTTCGCCTTGAAAGGCGAGAAGGAGGATGGAAACAGGTACGTCCCTGACGCGCTGGAGCGTGGCGCTGTGGCGATCGCGAGCGAGGCCGTGCCCGGCTCTGGGGTTTCGGAGCCGGTTTGCTGGATTCAAATGCAGCCGGGCGCGCAGCGCCGCGTCCTGGCCTCTGTCTCCGCCAAGTTCTTTGGGTATCCGGCGGCCAGCTTACGCCTGGTTGGCGTCACGGGAACGAACGGCAAAACCACGACCACGCACCTGATTGACTCGATTTTGCGCGCCGGCGGCATGCGCACGGGGCTGATTGGCACGATCGCGGCGCGAACGCCGCGCGGGCAGCGTGACGCCGTCAACACCACTCCGGAATCGCTCGACTTGCAACAGATGTTTGCTGAGGTGCGCGATGAGCGCGGCCAGGCCGTGGTGATGGAAGCAAGTTCGCACGCGCTGGCCATGGACCGACTGTGGGGCTGCCACTTCGCGGCAGCGGTTTTCACCAATTTGACGCGCGACCACCTCGACTATCACAAAACATTTGAAAGCTATTTTGCCGCAAAGCGGCGGCTTTTTGAGGGCACCGGCGCCGGTCCGGCGGACGCGGCGGTTATCAATGCGGATGACCCCTACGGCAAGCAGCTCGCCGGAATCGCACAGCGCACGCTGACTTACGGCCTGAAAAATGGAGCGCAGATCAAACCGCAGAAATTCCCGCTGTCCTTCTCCGGCCTGGAATTTACCGCGCAAACGCCGCGGGGAAAAATCGAAGTGCAATCGCGGCTGGTCGGAAAAATCAACGTGTACAACATTCTGGCGGCGATCGGCGCCGCGATAGCTCTCGAAGTCGGCGATTCCGCTATCGAAAAGGGCCTTCGCGAACTGGAAAGCGTGCCCGGGCGCTTCGAGCGCATCGCGGAGGGCCAGCCGTTTCTGGTAATCGTCGACTACGCGCATACCGATGACGCTTTGCGCAATTTGATCTCCACGGCGCGCGAACTTTGCGGCGAAAAGCGCATTATTACGCTCTTTGGCGCGGGCGGCGATCGCGACCGCACCAAACGCCCGCCGATGGGCGAGGCGGCCGGCAATTTGAGCGATTTTGTGGTGCTCACCAGCGACAATCCGCGCAGCGAAGACCCTTTGCGCATTATCAATGACGTGCTTGTGGGATTGCAGAAGACCGATGCGAAGTATCAGGTCGAGCCCGACCGCGAGAAAGCGATTGAGATTGCCTTCCGCGAAGCCAAGCCCGGCGACATTGTTCTGCTGGCCGGCAAAGGGCATGAAACCTATCAAGTACTTCGCGACGGCCGGATTGAGTTTGACGATCGCGAGGTAGCGCGGCGGCTTTTGCGCGCACAAGGATACGGCGCGGACAAAAATTAGTTTTCAGTTTGGTTTGGATCGGCCAAAAACGGTGGCGTCCAGCCTGGCGGAGAGACGATGCGGTGGACGGTGGCAAACGCGGCGAATGCTCTGGGTGTCGCAGCGCCCGCGCGCGGCGATTCCCTGGCCCGGCTGGCCGGCGTCTCGATTGATTCGCGCACGGTTCGACGCCGAGAGCTTTTTATCGCCATTCGAGGGCCGCGTTTCGACGGACATGACTTTGTGGCCGGCGCGCTGGAGCGCGGCGCTCTTGCCGCGGTGGTGGAAGCGCGGCGCGAAGCCGATTATCCCGAAGAAATCCGCGGCAGGCTTGTGGTCGTCGAAAACACGCTTGCCGCTTTGCAGCAATTGGCGCGCGCCTACTGCGATTCCTGGCGCAAAGCCAAGCCGGGCCGGCGCGTGGCCGCCGTCACCGGTTCTGCCGGCAAGACTACCACCAAAGAAATTCTGGCGGCGCTGCTGGCCACGCGGCTGCGCATTTTGAAATCCGAGGGAAACCTGAACAACGAATACGGCCTGCCGCTGACGATTTTCCGGCTGAGTGATGAGCATGATGCCGCGGTGGTCGAGCTGGGCATGTCGCATCGCGGCGAAATCGCGCGGCTCGCAGAGATTGTGCAGCCCGATGTGGGCGTGGTGACGATCGTCGCGCCGGTGCATCTGGAATTTTTCTCTTCGGTGGATGAAATTGCGCTCGCAAAGCGCGAGCTGATTGAAGGGCTGGGCGGTGAAAATCCCGTGGCGGTTCTGAACGCCGACGATGCGCGTGTGGCGCAGTTTGCGCACGGATTTCGCGGCCGCGTGCTGCGTTATGGTATCGCCAGTCCTGCCGATTTCCGCGCGGAAAATCTCGAGGATCACGGCATGGAGGGTTTTTCGTTCGATTATGAGAGTCCGGAAGAATTGGCGCGCCTGCGCTTGCCGCTCGCGGGAAAACATAATGTCCTCAACGCGCTGGCTGCTTTGACCGCGGCGAGCGAATGGGGAATCGGCGCCGCGGACGCCAAAAAGGTTTTTCCGGCCCTTCAGCCCGCATCCCTGCGCGGGGAATTTCTGAAGTTTGCCGCAGGATTCGCGGTCATCAACGATTGCTACAACTCAAATCCCGTGGCGCTCGAGCGCATGGTGGACGTCCTGTGTTCCGTCTCGGGATATTCGCGGCGAATTCTGGTTGCGGGCGAATGGCGCGAAATTGGGCCGAGTTCGGCGGAGCTTCATCGCGCCGGCGGGCGATACGCAGCCCAAAAGGGCGCGATTGATTGGATTTTCGGCGTCGCAGGCGATGCGCGCCAATTCCTCGGAGGAGCCATAGACGCGGGCTTTCCGGCGGAGCATACGAGGTTTTTTGAAACTTCGGACGAGGCGGCAAAGTTCCTTCCGGAATTTGTCGCGCCGGGCGATTTGCTGCTCATTAAAGGTTCGCGCGGCGTGCACATGGAATCCATAGCCGCGGCATTGCAGCGAAAATTTCCGCTGGTTCCAACGGGCGGCGAGGTTGCCGCGGCGACAATCGAGAGGCGCGCCTGAAATGCTCTATTATCTCTTCGTCGAAATCCTGCGCCCGCATTTCAGCCCGCTCAACGTGTTTCGCTACATCACCGTGCGCACCGCGCTGGCCAGTCTGACCGCGCTCTTTCTCACGCTCATTATGGGTCCGTGGACCATTCGCCGTTTGCGCGAGCTCCAAATCGGTCAGTTCATTCGCGCCGAAGGGCCGGAGCGGCATCAGTCGAAGGCCGGTACGCCGACCATGGGCGGCGTATTGATTGTGGCCGCCATTATTTTGCCGACGCTGCTCTGGGCGAACCTGCGCAGCCCGTACGCGTTGCTGGCCGTTTGTTCAACCGGATGTTTTGCGCTCATCGGCTTTGTCGACGATTACAACAAAGTGGTGCGCAAGCGCAGCATGGGCCTCAGGCCCAAAGTTAAATTCCTGTATCAGGTGCTGACGTGCATCGGGGTGGGCGCCGTCCTTCTCGGATTGCAGGAGCGCGGCGCGTATTCGACGGAGCTGAGCGTGCCGTTTTTCAAAAAGCTTCATCCCGATCTTGTGGTGCGCTCGCTGCTGCTGCATGCGCACATCTGGCCGCTGGCGTTTGTGCCGTTCGTGGTTTTTTTGATTTTTGTGATTGTCGGCTCGTCGAACGCGGTGAATTTGACCGACGGTCTCGACGGGCTGGCCATCGGCTGCGTGGTTGTGGCCGCCGGCGCGTTGACGGTTTTGACGTACATCACCAGCCACGCAAAGTTTTCAGCTTATCTGGACATCCAGCACATTCCGCAGGTCGGCGAGCTGACGATTTTCTGCGGCTCGGTGGTGGGCGCGGCGCTGGGTTTTCTCTGGTACAACGCGCATCCGGCGGAAATGTTCATGGGCGACGTTGGTTCGCTCGCGCTCGGCGGCGTCATCGGCGTCACCGCGGTCATTATCAAGCAGGAGATCCTGCTGCTTTTCATCGGCGGAATTTTCGTCATTGAAGCGCTTTCAGTGATTATCCAGGTCGGTTCGTTCAGACTGCGCGGCAAGCGCGTGTTTCGCATGGCGCCGCTGCATCATCATTTCGAGCTGATTGGCTGGAGCGAATCGAAAATCATCGTGCGTTTTTGGATTGCGGCGCTGGTGTTTGCGCTGTTTTCGCTGACGACTTTGAAACTGAGGTAAATTTTGTGCGTCCGACGGTAGAACTGGAAAACAAACGGCTGCTGGTTGTGGGTCTGGCGCGCACCGGGCTGGTCGTTTCGCTCTTTTGCGCCGCCTACGGAGCGCGCGTCACCGCGACGGACGAAAAGCCCGAATCCGCGCTGGCGGACACTTCCGCAAAATTGCGCGAAGCGGGTGTCACGCTGGCTTTTGGCCAGGCGCCCCAGGAAATTTTCCTGAATCAGGACCTGATTATCATCAGTCCCGGTGTTCCCGCAAAACTGCCGGCGCTCGAGCTGGCGCGAAGCCGCGGCATTCCGGTGTGGAGCGAAATCGAGCTGGCGTGGCGCTTGCTGCGCGGCAAGCTCGTGGCGATTACCGGCTCGAACGGAAAAACCACCACCACCGCGCTGACCGCGCACATCCTCCAGTCTGCAAAAATTCCAACGCTCATCGGCGGCAACATCGGCACTCCGCTCCTCGCGCGCGTTGAAGCGTCGAGCGATTCCAGCGTGACCGTTGCGGAAGTCAGCAGTTTTCAACTGGAGACCACCGAGGCGTTTCGCCCGGACATCGGCGTACTGCTCAATCTCACGCCGGATCACATTGACCGTCACGGCTCGTTCGAAGAATACGCGCGCGCCAAGCAACGGCTGTTCGAGAACATGCTCGACCGCGATTTCGCGGTTTTGAATGCGGACGATCCGCAGGTCGCCCAGCGCGGTCCGGCGCATGGACGCGTGTTTTGGTTCAGCCGGCAGAAGCGTCTTGTCTCCGGCACTTTTTTGCGCGGTGACGAAATTCTTTTCCGACGCGACGGCAGTGAAAGCGCGCTCATGCGGCGCAGCGAAATTCCGCTGCGCGGCGAGCACAATCTGGAGAACGTGCTCGCGGCAGCCACGGCGGCGATTCTCGCCGGAGCGCCGACCGATTCCATCGCAGCCGCCGTGCACTCATTCCCCGGCGTCGAGCACCGCCTGGAATTTGCGGCCGAAATCGGCGGCGTGAATTTCTTTAACGATTCGAAGGCGACGAATGTTGACGCCGCATTGAAAGCCATCAACGCCTTCGACGGCGGGCTGTTTGTGATTCTGGGCGGCAAAGACAAGGGCGCGCCTTATGCGCCGTTGCGCGAGCCGCTGCGCGAAAAGGCGAAAATGGTGCTGCTCATTGGCGCAGCGGCGGAAAAAATTCGCGGCGAGCTCGAGGGCTCGGTGGAAATGCGGCAGGCGGGCACGCTGGAGCGTGCGCTGAAAATCGCAACCGAAAACGCGCAGCCCGGCGACACCGTTTTGCTTGCGCCGGCCTGCGCCAGCTTCGATCAGTACGAGAATTTTGAGCAGCGCGGCCGCCGGTTCAAGGAAATCGTCGGCCGGCTGGCTGCGGAACGTTCCACAGAAAGTCCCGCAAGGAAAGGATAAGGATAACGATGCCGCGCACTTTACAGCCCGACAAAAAGCTGTTCGGAGTGACGCTGGCGCTCTGCTTCATCGGCATCATCATGGTGTTCAGCGCATCGGCCATCACCGCCAAGCAGCTTTACGGCAACGGCTACGTTTTTCTGGAGCGCCAGATTGTCTGGCTGGCCATCGGCCTCTTCGGCATGATTCGGCTGATGAATTTCGACTACCGCAAATTCCGCGAGCCGCGCATCATTTATCCCAGCATCGCGGTGATTTTGCTGATGCTGCTCGGCGTGCTGTTTCTCGACCGCACGCACGCCACGCACCGCTGGATTCACGCCGGCCCGGTCAGCGTGCAGCCCTCGGAATTCGCAAAGCTCGTCGTGATTTTGTACTTCGCTTGGTTTTTGGAATTGCGCTCGTTGCCGGGCAGCTTCGGTGTCAACGACGCGAAACGCACGCTGCTGCCCGCGTTGGGCCCGATTATCGTCATGCTCGCGTTGATTTTGAAGGAGCCGGATCTCGGCACCTCCTGCATGATTTTTCTCGTGGCCATGGTCATGTTTTATGAGGCCGGACTTTCGATGAAATACATCGCCGGTCTCGCGGCGGCTTCCATTCCCGCGGTTTATCTGCTGATTATTCACGCGCATTACCGCTACGAACGCATGCTGGCGTTTTTTTCGCCGAATGCCGATCCGCAGGGAAACGGTTTTCAGCTCATCCAGTCGCTCATTGCCGTCGGCTCCGGCGGGCTCACCGGCGTGGGCCTGATGGAGAGCAAGCAAAAACTGTTTTATTTGCCCGAAGCGCACACGGATTTTATTTTCGCTGTGTTGTGCGAAGAGCTCGGCTTTCTCGGCGCCCTGACGGTCGTTGCGCTTTTCGCCGTGTACGCCTGGCGCGGATTCCGCGCCGCCTTTCGCGCGCCGGACATGTTCGGCCGCCTGCTTGCGCTGGGCATCACCACGCTGGTCATCGGTCAGGCGCTGGTGAATTTGAGCGTGGTGCTCGGCTTGATGCCCACGAAAGGAATTCCGCTGCCGTTCATCAGTTACGGCGGGTCGAGCCTGGTGGTTATGTTGCTGGCTACCGGCGTGCTGCTGAATATTAGCCAGCATGCCGAGGCGGTTTGATTTCGCGCGTGGCACCGCACGTGGAGAGCGCAGCGAGGTTGCTCATCGCCGGTGGCGGCACCGGCGGACATGTTTTTCCGGCCGTTGCTGTCGCGCGCGAATGGCTGCGCCGCGACGCTCTGGACGGAAGGAAGCGGGAAGTTTTGATTGTCGGCACAAAACTCGGTCTGGAATCGAAAATTGTTCCCGAAGCAGGCCTGCCTTTCGCCGCCATTCGCGTCGCGGGACTGAAAGGAATCGGCGGGATGAAGCGCGTGCGCAATCTTGCCACGCTGGCGCTTGGCTTCTGGGATTCCGCCGCGCTTTTGCGCGAGCACGAGTTTGATTTTTGCGCCGCGTTCGGCGTGGGCGGATACGCTTCCGGCCCGGTGATGTTGCTCGCCGCTGTCCGCGGCATTCCCGCGGTGCTCTTTGAGCCGAATACCGAGCCAGGATTCGCCAATCGCCTGCTCGCGCGCACCGCTCGGCGCATCGCCACCGGCTTCGAGGAAACGGCGCAGCGCTTCGGCGCAAAAGCCGTTGCCGTCGGCAATCCTGTTCGCGCGGAATTTTTCGGCGCGCCGAGCCGCGCGCCGCATCGCGCGCCCTTTCATCTGCTGGTCACCGGCGGCAGCCGCGGCGCCCACGCCGTCAATGAAGCCATGACCGGCGCTCTCGACTTGCTGGCTGCGAAAAAAAATCAGCTTTTCATCGTGCATCAAACCGGCGAACGTGACTATAATGCCGTCCGCGAAGCGTATGCCCGGCGCGAATTCAATGCGGAGGTCAGTCCCTTTATCGGGAACATGGCGGAAAGGTTTGCGCAGGCCGACCTGATTGTTTGCCGCTCCGGCGCGATTACCGTGGCCGAAGTCGCCGCCGCCGGACGCGCCGCCATCTTCATCCCCTTCGGCGCCGCGACCGACAGCCATCAGCTTCGCAACGCGCAAGCGTTCGAAAAATGCGGCGCGGGCCGCGTCATCCCGCAAAGCGAGCTGACGCCCGAGCGCCTCGCCGGCGAAATTCTCTCGTTACTGGATCAGCCCCCAAAAATCGAGGAACTGGAGCAGCACGCCCGCGCACTCGCCCGCCCGCGCGCCGTCTCCGACATGGTGGACCTCATCGAGGGGGTGGTACGCAAATGATGACCATTGCATTCGGAAATTTTCAGCGCATTCACCTGATCGGCATCGGCGGCAGCGGCATGAGCGGCATCGCCGAAGTTCTGCTTGCCTCCGGCTACGCGGTTTCCGGCTCCGACTTGAAAAGTTCCCCCGTCACCGAGCGCCTCCGCAATCTCGGCGCGAAAATTTTTGAGGGCCATCTGCCGGAGCACGTGCGCGGCGCTCAGGTCGTGGTTGTGTCTTCCGCGGTTCGCCCCGACAATCCGGAAATCGCCGAGGCGCGCAAGCTGAAAATTCCGGTCATCCCGCGCGCCGAAATGCTCGCCGAATTGATGCGCCTGAAATACGGAATCGCCGTCGCCGGCGCTCACGGAAAAACCACCACCACTTCGCTGATTGCTTCGGTGCTGGCCGCCGCGGGATTCGATCCCACTTTCGTCGTCGGCGGGCGCGTGAATGCCGCCGGCGCAAACGCGCGCGTCGGCCAGAGCGATTACATGGTCGTGGAAGCGGACGAAAGCGATCGCTCGTTCCTTTTTCTCGCGCCGGTCATTGCCGTCGTCACCACAATCGACCGCGAGCATCTCGACCACTATCATTCGCTCGAAGAAATTCAGTCCGTATTTCTCGAATTCGTGAATCGCGTCCCGTTTTACGGCGCGGTGGTCCTCTGCCTCGATGAGCCGAACGTTCAGGCAATTCTTCCCGGCGTAAAGCGCCCGGTGATTACCTACGGCGTCTCCAACCAGGCCGACTTGGTCATCGGCGAAATCGAGCTCGCCGGCCTCGAAAGCCATTTCCGCCTCGCGTTTCACGGCGACGACCTCGGAAAATTCCGCCTGCCTGCGCCTCCCGGAATTCACAATGTGCGCAATGCCGCCGCCGCCGCCGCGGTGGCGCTCAATCTCGGCATTCCGGCGGATCTGATTCGCGAAGGCCTCGCGAAATTCGCCGGCGTCGGCCGTCGCTTCGAAATCAAGGGCGTTTTCGCCGGCGTCACGCTCATTGATGATTACGGCCATCATCCCGCCGAGATTCGCGCCACTCTGGAAGCCGCGCGCGGCTGCAACTACAAGCGCTTGCTCGTGTTCTTTCAGCCGCATCGTTACACGCGCACAAAACATTTGTGGGATGAATTTTGCCGCGCCTTCAATCTGGCGGACGTGCTGGTGGTTTCCGAAATTTACGCCGCGGGCGAGCCGCCCATCGAGGGCGTCACCGGCCAGAAGCTCGCCGAAGCCGTCTCCGCCGCGGGCCATAAAAATGTCTTTTTTGCCGACACGCTGCAAAAAGGCGTCGACATTCTTTTGCGCGAAGCGCAGCCCGGCGACGCCATTATGGCCATTGGCGCCGGCACCGTGAATCGTTCGCTTGACGAGCTCGCGCTTCTGCTCGGCACGGAAGCGCCGCAGATTCGCGCGCTCCGGTAGCGGCGTGCGGCGCCGGCGATTTTGACATTTTGCGATTTTCGTATGGGGAGCAAAACGAAAATTTGGCCAAGCTGAAAAAAGTCGAGGCGGAAGCGTACCCGCAGGAAGTGCTCGCCGAAGAGGAGCCGCGCTATCTTCGCCGCCAGAAGCCTGTCGAAATCCGCCGCCGCAAATTCGGCAGAAAAGCGTGGAAGGGCTATTTTCGCGTGACGCTCATCGCATTCTTCTGCGCCGCGGGCGCCGGCGTCATTTTCGGCGCCGCAAAATTTTTGCTGACCTCTCCTTTGCTGGCGCTGCGGAACCCGGGCCAGATCGAAATCAGCGGAAATCACTACGTGACACGCTCGAGCGTCGTCGAGATTTTCGCGCCCGACCGCGGCCGCAGCGTTTTGCGCATTCCGCTCGAGGAACGCCGCGCCCAAATCGAATCCCTTCCGTGGGTCCGCAGCGCCGTCGTGCGCCGCGCGCTCCCCGATCGCATTCAGGTGCAAATCACCGAGCGCCGGCCCATCGCCTTTCTCCGCGAAGGCGCCAATCTCATGCTCGTGGACGCCGACGGAAAAATTCTCGACCGTCCGCTGCAATCTAATTTTCAATTTCCCGTCGTCACCGGGATCAATTCCGCCATGCCCCGCGATGCTCGCGCCGGCCGCATGCAAATGATGGCGCGCTTCATGGCTCAAATTCGCGAAGTTCGCGCCGACGCCGGCGACTGGGTCAGCGAAATTGACCTTTCCGACGCCACCGATTTGCAGGCCACCTTCGCCGGATTGCAGGCCTCCGGCAGCACCATTCCCGGCGCTGTGCTCGTTCATTTCGGCAATAATCGTTTTCACGATAAATTTCAGGTGTTGCTCAATAACATCACGCAGTGGCAGGCCGCGGCCGGCCGCATCGCCTCGGTGGATCTGCGCTTCCAGCGCGAAGTGGTCGTGAATCCCGAGAATCCCGCGCCCGTGGCTCTGCAAGCCGCCAATGCCGCCGGTACCTCGGCGCCGGCGTTTATTCCGGCGCGTCCGCGCGTGCTCCGCCCGCACCGGCCGGCGATCAGAAAAATTCGCCGCGCCGGGCCGAAAGCGAAAATCAAGCGACGCCGCATCGTACGAAGCCGCGCGCGCCGCGTTTCCGCGAACCGGCTTCGCCGTTCCGCGTTCGCCGCACATTTTGGAATTTGAGGAGCCGCAGTTTGGGAAAGAAAGAACGCTATCTCGTAGGGCTGGACATCGGCAGCACGAAAACCTGCGCGCTCGTCGGCGAAATGGAAGAGCAGGGCGCCGGCGTGAAATTCGCGGCGCTCGGCGCGGCGGAATCCAAGGGCTGGCGCAAAGGCCAGATCGTCAATCTGGAACTCGCGGTCAGCTCCATTCGCCGCGCCGTCGAAGAGGTCGAAAACATCGTCGGTGTGCCCGTCGAAACCGCAATCATCGGCATCGCCGGCAGTCACGTCCGCGGCGTGAACAGCCGCGGCGGCATCGCCCTCGGCCAGCGCCCGCGCGATATCCATCGCGATGATGTGCGCCGCTGCGTGGAGGCCGCCAAAAACGTGAGCTTGCCGCCCGATCGCGAGGTGCTCCACGTTTTGCCGCAGGAATTTTTCGTGGACGGCCAGGACAACATTCGCGACGCCATCGGCATGGTCGGGCAGAAGCTCGAAGCCAACGTGCACATCGTCACCGCTTCGGCCATCGCTGCGCAAAACGTGGTCACTGCGGTCAATAAAGCCGGTGTGCGCGTCGAAGACACGGTGCTCGAACCGCTCGCCTCTGCGGAAGCCTGCCTCACCCAGGACGAACGCGAGCTCGGCGGCTGCTTGCTCGATATCGGAGGCGGCACCACGGAAATGATCATCTTCTCCGGCGGCGTGGTGCGTCACAGTTCGGCGATTCCCATCGGCGGAGACCATTTCACCAACGATCTCGCCGTCGGCCTGCGCACTCCGATTCCCGAAGCCGAAAGCATTAAGCGCGAGCATGCCTGCGCCTGGCGCGAGTTGATGGGCGCGGATACGCCGATTGAAATCGCCAGCGTCGGCGACCGTCCGCCGCGCACCGTCTTCGCCCGCAATCTCTGCGAAATCGTCGAGCCGCGCGCGCGTGAACTTTTGAGCATGCTTCGCGACGAACTGCGCCGCGCCGGCCTGGATTCCCAAATTCCCGCTGGAATGATTCTCACCGGAGGCGGCGCGCGGCTGCGCGGCTTTGCCGAGCTTACCGAAAAGCTTTTTTCTCTGCCCGTGCGTCTCGCTGCGCCGCGCGGGCTTTTGGAAATCACCGATGGAGTTTCTCAGCCCGAGTACTCGGCCGCCGTCGGCCTGGTGCTCTACGGCGCGCGCGCCCGGCGCCACGCGGCGCAGCGCTCCGGCGGTTGGACGGAAAAGTTAAAAGCTCTGTTTGCGGGGAATTGATTCCGCAATCCGAGCGCAAAAAAAGAAACACGGCAAGAGATACGATGCAGTCGAAAAAAACTTTTAAGCGGTCACCGGGAGGAAAGCATGACGCCTAAAGAATCAGGTTTGCGGGTTTCATTCACGGAAGAGCCGCAGAACGGCGCGCGCATCAAGGTAATCGGCGTCGGCGGCGGCGGTTGCAACGCGGTCAATCGCATGATTCGCGCCAAGGTCGAAGGCGTGGAATTCATCGCCGGCAACACCGACTTGCAGGCGCTCAAACTGTCGCAGGCGCCCCTCAAATTGCAGCTCGGCACCAAACTGACCAAGGGCCTCGGCGCCGGCGCCAATCCCGAGGTCGGCCGCAAAGCGGCGCTCGAGGATACCGAGAAAATTCTCGAAGCGCTCGACGGCGCCGACATGGTTTTCGTCACCGCCGGTCTCGGCGGGGGAACCGGCAGCGGCGCCGCGCCGGTCGTCGCCAATCTCGCCAGCGAACTCGGCGCGCTCACCGTCGCCGTGGTTACGAAACCGTTCGCGTTCGAAGGCAAGCGCCGCATGCAACAGGCCGAGCAGGCGCTCGGCGAGCTCATCGGCTGCGTGGATACCGTCATCGTGATTCCCAACGAGCGGCTGATGGAAACGGTCGAGCACGGCACCAGCTTCTTCGAAGCGTTCCGCATCGCCGACGATATTTTGCGGCAGGCCGTGCAGGGCATCAGCGACATCATCACCATTCCGGGCATCATCAATCGCGACTTTGCCGACGTGAAGACCATTATGTCCGGACAGGGCTACGCGGTGATGGGCACCGCGGTGGCCACCGGTTCGAATCGCGCCATCGACGCCGCGAACCGCGCCATCAACAGCCCGCTGCTCGAAGACAATTGCATTCAGGGCGCGCAGGGAATTTTGATCAACGTCACCGGCTCGTCCACTTTGAGCCTGCACGAAGTCCACGAAGCATCATCCATCATTCAGAAAGCGGCGCACGAAAACGCCAACATTATTTTCGGCGCGGTGATGGACGATGCCATGAAAGAGTCCGTGAAAATTACGGTCATTGCCGCGGGCTTCCGCGAAGTGGCCAACAAGAAAACGCACACGCGGCCGTCGTATCTGCCGAAGACGTGGAAATCGGAGCGCCCGCCCGAGTCGGCGCATCCCGAGGTGGTCGCACAGGTCGCGCGCAACGTCACTGATGTGATTCAGGAAGTCGCCGCGGACGATTTGGACGTGCCGACCTTCCTCCGCCACCAGGCGGCCAAAGCGTAGTGGTCAGAATATCGTGTATTGCTTCTGCCATTCCGGGGACTTGGCCAGTGCGGACGCTGGTTCCTCCTTGGGGATAATCCTAAATGAGCTCGCCAGAAACAGACTTCAGCCGCGAAAGAGCGTGGCGGGATGCGAAGGCTGCTAAAGAGGATCACGCCTCAGCGGATGAAAGTGTCAACCGGGCCTTGTGCTGGCGAGAAGTCGAGCGTCACCTGGAAAGTGTCAAGACTATCCTCGACATCGGCGCGGCGACTGGTGCATTCTCGATTCCGTTGGCCCAGCGCGGCTTCACGGTCACGCATTTGGACTTTTCGCCCGCGATGCTGGCCATCGCACGCGAAAGAGCAAAAGGTATAACGACCATATAATTCGTCGAAGGGAACGCTGCCCGCTTGACGGAGTTTCCCGACCACAGCTTCGACCTGGTATTGAACATGGACGGCGCAATATCGTTCTGCGGGTCTGAAGCGATCGCCGCAGTTCGCGAAACATGCCGTGTAGCGAAGAGGACAGTTATTCTGACTGTGTCCCATCGGGTGCAAATGGTGGCTTCATGGGTCCGTTCCAGTCTGGCGAAGACCGGGCGGCTCGGCCCGGCGGTCGATGCGATGCTCAACCGCGGCGAATGGCATCAGAAACAATTCGCGGACAACAAGATCCTGACGGAAGGCCTAACGCAGAATTATCTTGGCGCTCTCAAAGCGTTCGTGCCCGGCGAACTGAAGTCACTTTTGGAACGTTGCGGCATGAAGGTTTTACGCTGCGGCGGACTTGCCTCGCTGGCGGCATTTTGTGATCCGCTTGCGGTCGAGCGCGCCTTGAGCAACACCGAGGTGTTCAAGTCGTTCCTTTCCATTTGCGAGCAGGTCGATAAGGAACTAATGCCCGACAGACCCGGAACGCGCCAGCGCGCCGGACTGATCGCAGTAGCTCAACGGTCGAGTGGGTGAGATGCGTTCGCAGTGTACGATTTCCTCTTCAAACGATATGACCTCTGTCGTTCGAATCCGTAGCGATGTTCTTATGCAGTTGCGTGAGGAAGCGGCAACAGCGCCGGGTCGGGAGTTCCGCGGATTGCTCGCCGGGCGCGGCGGAATCATTTCCGCGATTATTATCGCGCCGGTTTTGCGCGGACAGCACGGTGGGCGATTCGCATGAATACGCAAGTGTACATTTTCATGGGCGTTGTCGCCGCGGCCGCGCTCTGCGGTTTGGCCAATGCGATCGTCAATTTCGTCATGGTCAAATCGCTGAACCGCGTCTATTCGTCCGAAAACAAGATTCCGCTCGCCATCACCAATGTTGCGCAATGGAAGGCGTTCACCGGGAATTCGCGCCTGCCGTATTTTCGCGTGCTCAAGGAATATCATCAGCAGTTTCCGGAAAGCCCGCTCTATTTCTGGAGTATTTTCCTCGCCATCGGCATGCTCGCCGCGTTCCTGTTCGCCGGATTGGTGCTGGTTTTTTCGCTGCGAAGCACGTGAGCGCAAGCGTACGAATCCGCCGCGAAATTCTGGCGCAGCTTCGCGACGAGGCCGCGAAAACGCCCGCGGAGGAATGCTGCGGATTGCTCGCCGGACGCGACGAAATTATCACCGTAATTTTCCCGGCGCGAAACGCACACGCGAATCCGGCGAGTGCATACGAAATTGCGCCGCAGGAATTATTTCAATTGATGCGCGAAATGCGCGCGCGCAATTGGCGGCTGCTGGGAATTTACCATTCGCATCCGCACGGCGAGAATCGCCCCTCGCCGCGCGACATCGCGCAGGCGTTTTATCCCGATACGCCGTACCTTATTCTTTCTCCGCTGCCAAACGCGCCGCATCCCGTCCGCGCATTTCGGATTCGCAACGGCGAAGTCACCGAGCTCAAAATCGAAGCGCTTTGAGTTTCTGAAAATTGTTCGCGCCGCGAATGCTCGCCGCATCCGCGCGCGAATCACGGTCTTTTTTTCGCTCAAGCGGTGGTCGGCGCGGAGTGGGCGTGCTGCGCGGCGTCGGCTTCGGCGAGCCGGCGGGCGTACAGCGGGAAGCGTGACGCGAATTTCGCGACTTCCGCGCGGACGCGGCGCTCGGTCTCCGACGCCTGCGCCGGAACTTTTTCCGCGCCGGCAGCAGCGGGAACTGCGGCGTGCGTCTGTTGCAGAACTTCCGCGATCCAGTGCGCGATCTGCTGCATTTCTTTTTCCTTCATCCCGCGCGTGGTGACGGCGGGGCTGCCGATGCGAATGCCTCCCGCTTTGAGCGGCGGCTGCGTGTCGAAGGGAATGGCATTTTTGTTCACGGTGATGCCGGAGCGCTCGAGAGCCAGCTCAGCGTCGCGTCCGGTGATGCCGCGCGATTGCAAATCCACGAGAAACAGATGCGTATCCGTGCCGCCGGTGACAATGCGGAATCCCGCAGCGGCAACTCCCGCAGCGAGCGCGCGCGCGTTGGCAACCACCTGTTTTTGATACTCGCGAAAGCCCGGCTCCATCGCTTCTTTCAGGCAAACGGCCTTCGCCGCGATGATGTGTTCGAGCGGACCGCCCTGCGTGCCGGGAAACGTGATTTTGTCGAGTTCTTTGGCGAATTTTTCGCGGCACAGAACCATGCCGCCGCGCGGGCCGCGCAAGGTTTTGTGCGTGGTGGTGGAAACGAAATCGGCATGCGGCACAGGGCTGGGATGAATGCCCGCAGCGACCAGTCCGGCGATGTGCGCCATGTCCACGAAGAGCAACGCGTTCACCGCGCGGGCAATTTCCGCGAGGCGCGCAAAATCAATGACGCGCGCGTAGGCGCTCGCTCCGGCGACAATCATTTTCGGCTGATGCTCGCGCGCGAGCCGCTCCACTTCGCCGCAATCAATCTGTTCGGTTTCTTTGGTGACGCCGTAGGGCACGAATTTGTAAGTGCGTCCTGAAAAATTCAGCGGATGACCGTGCGTGAGGTGCCCGCCATGCGCGAGATTCATGCCCAGGACCGTATCGCCGGGCTGCAGCGCGGTCATGTAGACGCTGATGTTGGCCTGCGTGCCGGAGTGCGCCTGGACGTTGGCGTGCTCGGCGCCGAAAAGCTGCTTGGCGCGTTCGATGGCCAGGCGCTCGACGCGATCCACGTTTTCGCATCCGCCGTAATAGCGTTTACCGGGATAGCCTTCGGCGTATTTGTTGCTGAAAACGGAGCCCATCGCTTCCATCACAGCTTCGGAGATGAAGTTTTCCGAGGCGATGAGTTCGAGGCCCGTGGCCTGGCGGCGGACTTCGTCGCGGAGCGCGTCGGCGACTTCGGGATCGACTTCGGCGAGCGGGCGGGACATTCTGTAAAGTTCAGGCGTGTCGTTCATGGGCAAAGGGTCCTTTGGGGTGAGCGAAAAAAGGCGTGATTTTGTAGCGATTAGAAAGGGGTGCCATCGTTTGTTTTGTGTAAGTTACAGGCATTTCTAATAATTTCGTGTGTCGATTAGAAATGGGATTGGATACGGCGCAGGAAGGCGCAGGAGCGGCTGCGAAAGTTGTCTTCAAAAGAGAAAAAAAGGAGCAAAAATCAGCGGTTATAAAAAGCCAAGCGTCCCTTTTTGTGTGACTTAATGTGAATTCGGATTCTTGCGGCGAGGGGCGATTCAAAAAAGGATGAAGCGCTGAGGGATAAACCGCTAAATGCGGGCAGGGAATTGAAGCCTGGCTTGAGCGGCGTGCTTTCCGGCGCCGGTCTGAAAGGCGGCGAACGGCTATGACGAGGTGCCGCGCCGCGGGCTGCGTTGACGCATGCATTTGGCGATTCTCGATTCGCAAAACAGCATTATCTCACGGGTGTAAAGAGTTTCGAATCGAATGGCGCCTACGAGGGATTGAGCGGTGCAAAAGAGCGGTTGGAACGTCAGAGTGAGCGGCTAAAAGCGAAAGGCCACGCTGACTTCGGCCTGGAAGGCGTTCGTGGTGGATCCCGGGAAACGTCTTCAATAGGGACTTTACGGTATTTTTACTGCGGTCCCATTTGGGGATCTGGGAATTAGCTCTTGAGAAGGACAAGAGAAGCTTTTTGCGGCGACCGCCGGCAGTGATGAGATTGCAATGGACGGCGAGACGAGCGCAGGCTTTGGCATTCACGGGAGTTCAGGCATAATCGCGTGGGAAAAGGAAGAAGACGAGAGCGAAAACAGGTCCCTCACCACGGTTCGCAAAGGGCGCGGCCCGGGTTCGGGATGACAATTCATTTTTGTGCGGGGCGATGAGCGAGAAGGCGCATAGATTTTCGGTGGGCGGCGTGGAGATGGGCGCGGGGACGGCGCTGTTTTTCATCGCCGGGCCGTGCGTGATTGAGAGCGAAGCGCACGCGATGATGATGGCGGAACAGCTTGCGGCGATAGCGCGCGAATTGAAGCTGCCGCTGGTTTTCAAAGCGTCGTATGACAAGGCCAACCGGTCGTCGGTGAAGTCGTTTCGCGGACCGGGGCTGAAGGAGGGATTGCGAATTCTGGCGAAGGTGAAAAAGAAAACGGGGTTGCCGGTTCTGACGGATGTGCACGAGCCGGCGCAGGCCGCGCCGGCCGCGGAAGCGTGCGACGTGATTCAAATTCCGGCGTTTTTGTGCCGGCAGACGGATTTGCTGGTGGCAGCGGGAAAAACGGGCTGCGCGGTGAACGTGAAGAAAGGGCAATTCGTATCGCCGTGGGAGATGGCCAACGCGGTGGAAAAAATCGCGAGCACCGGAAACGAAAAAATAATTTTGACGGAACGCGGCGCGATGTTCGGTTACCAGAATTTGGTGGTGGATATGCGGTCGTTTCCGATTTTGCGGAAGCTGGGGTATCCGGTGGTGTTTGACGTGACGCATGCGGTGCAATTGCCGGGCGGCGAGGGAAAAACGAGCGGCGGGCAGCCGGAATTCATCGAGCCGCTGGCGCGCGCGGGAGCAGCGGCGGGCGTGGATGGGATTTTTATGGAAGTGCACGACCATCCGGCGAAGGCGCTTTCGGACGGCGCGAACGCGCTGGCGCTTGGGAAATTCAAGCCGCTGGCGGAGAAAATCATGAAAATTGCGGCGCTGGTGCGGGAGTGGGACGGGCGATGAAGCATCCGGCAAAGGCGGAGGCTCGTTCGATGAAGGCGGACGCTCGCGCCGGCGTGACGAAAAGGGCGAATCAGGAAGGAAAAACGGACGGGAGTCTGGCAGCGGCGCGGCGCGTGCTGCGGATTGAGGCGGAAGCAATCACAGAGTTGATCGAGCGGCTCGATGAAAAATTCGCGCGCGCCGTGGAAATGATTTTTGCGTGCCGCGGACGCGTGGTGGTGACCGGGCTGGGGAAATCGGGGCTGATTGGAAGGAAAATTTCGGCGACGCTGGCGAGTACGGGGACGCCTTCGGTGTTTTTGCACGCCGCGGACGCGCTGCACGGCGATCTGGGAATGCTGATGCGTGAAGACGTGCTGCTGGCGATTTCGCAGAGCGGCGAAACGGAGGAACTGGTGGCGCTGCTCGAGCCGGTGAAGCGGCTGGGAAGCAAGCTGGTGACGATGACCGGAAATGCGCGTTCGACGCTGGCGGCGGCGAGCGATGTGGCGCTGGATATTTCGGTGAAAGAGGAGGCCTGTGCGCTGAATCTGGCGCCGACGGCTTCCACGACGGCGGCACTGGCGCTCGGCGATGCGCTGGCGATTGCGCTGCTGGAGCGAAGGGGATTTCGCGAAGAGGATTTTGCGGCGCTGCATCCGAAGGGAAGCCTGGGAAGCCGGCTGCGACGAGTGGAAGCGGTGATGCATACGGGCGAGGCGGTTCCGCGCGTCGGCCCGGAAGCTCCGATTGCCGATGTGATTTATGAAATCAGCCGGAAAAAACTGGGGATGGCGGTGGTAATGGACCGTCACGGAAAGCTGCTGGGAATTGTGACCGATGGGGATTTGCGACGGCTGATGGAGCGGCGGAAAAAGGAAGCGCTGGATTTGACCGCGGCGGAAAGCATGACGAAAAGTCCGGTGACCATTGCGCGAACGGAGCTGGCGGCGAGCGCGCTGCGGTTGATGGAGGAGCGGAAGATTACCTCGGTGGTGGTGGTGGACGCGGAGCGGCGCGTCGAGGGCGTGGTGCATTTGCACGATTTGTGGACGCTGCAGCTTTTCTAAAGCGGCGGCCAAGAGGCGAAGAAAGAGCCGAGAGTCGTGGCGGAGAGAAAAATTCCGGCGGAAGTGAAGCGACGGGCGAAAAAAATTCGCCTGCTGCTGATGGATGTAGACGGCACGCTGACACAAGGGACGGTATGTTTGCAGGCGTTTCCGGACGGCAGCGTGGCGGAGCTGAAAATTTTCAATGCGCATGACGGCGCGGGAATCAAGCTCGCTTCGCTTGTGGGATTGCGCAGCGGGATGATTACGGGAAGAAATTCACCGGCGACGACGCAGCGCGCGCGAGAAATGGGAGTGGAATTTGTGTTTCAGGGGCAGGCGCGAAAGACGAGTGCGTACGACGAAATTCTGGAGCGCGCCGGCGTGAAGGATGAAGAAGTTGCGTACATGGGCGACGATTTGCCGGATTTGCCGTTGCTCGGGCGCGCAGGACTGGCGGTTGCGGTGGCGGACGCGGCGGTGGAAGTGAAGCGCGCAGCGCATTACGTCACGCGAGCGAAGGGCGGCGCGGGCGCGGCACGGGAAGTGGTGGAGCTGATTTTGAAGGCGCAGGGAAAGTGGGAGAGTTCGATTCCGAAGGCGCTGGCGTGATGAGCGAGCGTTTGCTGCGAAACGAAGCGGCGGAATTTATGCGAGCGAATCCGCTGGTAACGGCGGCGAGGGTGTCAGCACGCGGCGAAAGCGGAAACAGCCGGATGGCTGGCGCAGGGCAGAGTTCTGCCGGTCGGTTTCGGCGGTCATCAATGGAGATACAGATCGGCGGCGCGAAGGGCGAGGGCGGCGAGGTCCACGTCGGTGCGATTGGCGAGAATGATGATGGTGAGATTGTTTTGGGTGAAGCGTTCGATGATGCTGTGGAATCCGATGGTGCTGCCGTAGTGCCACATGCGCGGATGGCCTTTGTAGGGATCGAGAAACCAGCCGAAGCCGTAGGCGAGAGGCTTTGCGGCGGCGGCTTTGGGCAAATCGTCAACGGCGGAAGGTAAAACAGCGGCAGAATTTTCGGGAGTGACGGCGGGCTGGAATTCGGCGGCGCTTAGAAGCGTGTGGTTGCGCAGGGCGTCATCCCATTTGGCAAGATCGTCGAGAGAACTATAAACGCCGCCGTCGCCAAGCGTGGCGGAGGTGGGACTTTGATCGGTTTCAAGCCACACGCCGGCGTCATTTGTATAGCCGTAAGCGCGCTGGAACACAGAATCTTTGCCGTAGACGTGCGCGACCGTGTGGTTCATTTTCAGCGGCGCGAAGATGTGCTTTTGCAGGAATTCCGGAAAAGGCATTCCGGAAATTTTTTGCACAATCATCGCCAGAATGCAGTAGCCGCCGTTGCTGTATTCCCATTTTGTTCCCGGAGGAAATTTTGTGCCGGTTTGCTGCTCGGCGAGTTTCAGGACCTGGGCGTCGGTGATTTGCGGAATTTCGTACCATTCCTTGCCGGCGTACATTTTGTCCATCAGATCTTCGTAGGCGATGAGGCCGGAGGTGTGATTGAGCAGATTGCGAATGGTGATGGTGCGGCCGTACGCGGGGAAATTTGGAAAAACGTCAGTGAGATGCTCGTCGTAGCGCAGTTTGCCGTCATGAACGAGGAGCATAATGGCCATGGCGGTGAATTGCTTGGTGCAGGAGGCGAGGCGAAAATCGGTCTGTGGGGTGATGGGAAGATCGGAGCGCAGGTCGCGCATGCCGTAACCGCGCTGGAAAAGCGTGCGTCCGTTTTTGCGGATCAGCACGGCGAGCCCGGGCTGGCGCGGCGAGGTGACAATTTGGGAGAAAATCGCCTGGAGCTGCGCGGGCGTAGGATTTTGCGCGAATGCCGCCGGCCGAGATGCGGCTAGAATCAGAAAAACGCCGATAAATGCAAATGCCAAGCGGGCGGTGCGAGATGACATGGGACCCTCAATTCAAATTGGATTGCGGGAAGAATTTGCCTCAGAATGGCGGAGGAAGCCAGCAGATTTTTGCGACTGCGAACCGCGCCGGCGGCAAGCGGCCGCAAGGGAGCACCGTCGCGAGGGGAAGAACGAGAGCGAGACTGCGGCCGGCTGAAATTTTATGCGGGAGGGGGTATGGGCGGCTGCGCGCCTGCCCAGAAAACCAAAAAATAATGCTGGACGCAGTGGGTGAAATATGGTAGGGTAAATCTGCATTTGTGGATCTTGTGCAACCTTTAGATTCGATGAAAGGGGCTGCAAGTGAACAACACTTGCGGCCTTTTTTGATGTCCGGCTGGAGGCATGACGAGACGCAAATAGCTTATAAACAAAGAAGAGGAAACACTCAAGTGGGAAAAGAACAAGGAACTGTGAAGTGGTTTAATGCAAGCAAGGGCTATGGATTCATCCAGCGCCAGTCGGGAGAAGATGTTTTTGTACACTTCTCAGCGATTCAAGCGGATGGATACAAGTCGTTGAACGAAGGGCAAGCGGTCGAGTTCGACGTCGTGTCCGGGCCCAAGGGCTTGCAGGCGGCCAACGTCATAGGTCTCTAGCCAAAAAAGCAGGGAGGGCCTGCCAGGCAGGTCCTCCTTCGCGAAACAGTTTTCAAGAAGCCGCCTCGAGAAGTTAACCTCAGCAGACGCAAAATACCGCAGGCGTAAATCTCCTCAGACGCAAACCGCGCGCGATTGGGAGTTGAGCTGCTACCAACAGGTGTCCGCGGGCATCTGAATTGAGCTGCAGCACGAGTGCACGCGAAGGAGTCCCTCTCATGCCGAAGCTGTACGTGGGGAACCTGCCATTTGATGTTACGGACGATCGATTACAGGAATTTTTTACGGGCCAGGGCTACGAAGTGCAATCCGCGCGCGTCGTGCGAGATATGGGTACCGGACGCTCGCGTGGATTCGGATTCGTGGAACTGGGCCCGAATACGGATGCGGCGCAGGCGATTTCGCGGCTGAACGGCGTTCCGCTGGATGGGCGGCCGTTGCAGGTGAATGAGGCGCGTCCACAAGCGGCGCGTGGCGAAGGCGGCGCTAGCCGTGGCGGATACGGCCGAGGAGGCGGACGCGGGGGATATGGCGGCGGTGGACGGGACCGCGACCGTGACCGCGGCGGCTATGGCGGACGGCGACGCTGACGACGTCGCGTGGCGGCAGGTTTTTTCCCCGAGCCCGGCGGGAAATGGCTGAGAAAATCGTGAGAATTTCAAACGTGGCGGGAGCTTGCATCCTCGGCCGAGAGCCCGGAGGCAGATGAGTCCGCCGAAAGATAATTCGGACTCGGATGCACCTTAGTATGGAGCGGGAGAAGGGAATCGAATTGTACAACCATTCACTAAGTCTCATTGAATCTGCTGACCTTGCATCTCCCGCACCCTCAATTTTGGCACTAAACATGGGGGTTTTGGACTGATTTTGGACGGACGGGAGTCTTGCGGCCACGGTTGCGGCCAAGTTTTCAGGCGTGCGAACGGCGATTTTGGATGGGCGACTCTCAAATTCGGCGGGAATTCGTGGGCATTCGTCGCGCAGGCAGAGCGAGAAATTCCACTGTCGCCAGTCATGGCTTCCTGCTAGTGTTGTGTCCCTTAAGTAACTAGCATAAGTATTGCTTTCGACATTTCAGTATAGGCACCTTCAATGGAACAATGGAGGTGCCTATGCTGATGGGACGACCCAAGCCGCCCCTGCTGTTGCGTCCAGAGGAGAGTGAGCAACTCCGCTCCGTGGCGGTCTCGCGCACCCTGCCGCATGGTCTGGTCAGGAGAGCGCGGATCATTTTGCTGAGTGCTTCGGGAATGAGCAACCAAGCCATCGCGGCCGAGCTTCATCTCCACCCCGTGACGGTGGGCTATTGGAGGAGGCGTTTTCTGCAACAAGGTCTGCAGGGGCTGCACGGGGAGCTGCGCCCGGGTCGCCCTCGCTCGATCAGCGATGAGCGAGTCGCGGCGCTGATTCGCAAGACGCTGCGGACAAAGCTCACCGACGCCACGCATTGGAGTTGCCGTTCGCTGGCCGCGCAAACGCGTCTGTCGAAGAACACCGTACATCGCATTTGGCGTGCGTTTGGTCTTCAGCCACATCGGCAGCGTCACTTGCAACTTTCCACCGATCCCTTCTTCGTTGAAAAAGTGCGGGATATCGTGGGGTTGTACTTGAATCCACCGGACCAAGCCGTGGTGTTGTGCGTCGATGAAAAGAGCCAGATCCAAGCCTTGCAACGCACCCAACCTTTGTTGCCCATGGGCCTGGGCTATGTCGAAGGCGTGACTCACAACTACGTTCGCCATGGCACCACAACGTTGTTCGCCGCTTTGAACCTGGCCAACGGAACCGTGATCGGCCGGTGCCAGCGCCGTCATCGCCATCAAGAGTATCTCCATTTTCTAAAACAGATCGATGCCAACGTTCCCAAAGGACTGGCCGTCCACCTGATTGTGGACAACTACGCCACGCACAAGCATCCCCGCGTGCAACGCTGGCTGGCCACACATCCCCGTGTTCAAGTGCACTTCACTCCGACCTATGCTTCCTGGTTGAATCAGGTGGAAATCTGGTTCCACATCATCACCCAGAAAGCCATTCGGCGCGGCACTTTTGGCAGCGTCAGAGAACTGGTAGCCCAAATCGACCGCTTCGTCCGAACCTACAATGCCCAAGCCAGCCCGTTCACCTGGACCGCTACTGCCGATTCCATCCTCCAAAAGATCGGGCGACTTTGTGAACGTATTTCCGGGACACAACACTAGCAGCAGCTTTGCTCTTTTTTGCATGCACCGCCACCGCCATTGTAAGCAGTCGGACATCAAGGTCTGAGCTGAGCCAGCCGCCGTCCCTGTTGACCGCATCGGAGTCCGGCAATTGCCGGGCCATTATTGCTCTCTGGTCGGACTCAGACATGGATGAATTTTCCAGGCTATCTTGATACGCATCGAGTGCTTCGTACACTTCATTAAGGTCGCGTCCGACTTGATACTCAACATATGCTACTTCCCAGGGATTGCCAAAATCCTCAGTTTTGCCCGCCCGCACGGAGCCACGCAGATCGTTCAGCGTGTGCAGCAAGTTCTTTCGTATGCCATTGACTAAACGACCGTGAACATATGAGTCGTCTACACGCGGCTGCATCGCTTCCGCATCGTCGTTTCGTTTAGGCAAGTGTGTCTCAACATCCTCGTAAATCTTGAGCAGGGTTGTCTTATCGAACGGGTTGCCGCTAGACATCTTGGCGCGAATTGCTTTATCGAGCGAGTTGGCGTCCCCTTGGGCACGCACCGTATATCCCGAAACGAGCAGTCCGGCAAACAGCGCCAGCGGAAAAATTGACAGCCATTTCCAACCGTTCATTCTGTTCATGGCCAGTTTCTCCTCGTTCTCACGCGATTCTGAGAGCCACAGCCGTCATGTCATCCGCTCGCCCGGTGCGGCCCGCCGCTTGCAAAATAGCTTGCGGAACTTCGGAGAAATGCCGCGCTGCCGCGCTCACTACGGTCTTTTGCAACAGGTAGAGATTTAGCGGCGTCCAAGCACCGTCAGTTAGCAAGAGCAGTGTGTCGCCAGCGCCGAGCGTGACACGGATCGGGAAGGTTTGGGCCTGGCCGCTGCCGAGCCGGTGTTTGGCTGCGCCGTCCGTGATTATCTTCGCTTGGCCCTCTCGATTGATGAGATAGGCCCGCGAATCTCCGGCGCACGCTCCGATTGCTTCGCTGCGTACAAGAGCGACACCTACAAATGTGCTCTGCGATCCGCCCAGCAAAGACGAATCAAGCAGCTTGATCCATTTGGCCCATGTCTCAGCCGATGCGACCTCTTCGGGTGCAGCTTCGTTTAGTAATTTCTCAAATAGGGTCAGGACGCGCTTGGCTGCCCGCTCTGCATTGCCAGCACCGTCACACAGAGCAACAAACGGGGATTCGCCGCGACCGATGAGGAAGGCATCTTCGTTCCGCGTGCGGCCCTGCTGGGGCAAAGTGGCGGCAAAACATTCAACGCGCATTTGCGGTTTTATCTGTTCTCCTGAAGGCGAGTGCTCCACCTTCAGCATGTCCGATTTTCGCCCCTATTGAGCGATCTTGAAGTTCAGAATTCGGAACTCCACTTTCCCAGTGAGATCGCCACCATACCCATCCGTGGTCTCCGTCTCTACGCTCTCATCCTCCCTGCCGCTGCACCGCACCCCTAAGCCTGGAAGGATGGAATCAGCAATACAATCAGTGTAGGACAATTCGAGTGTGTCCAGCGGCGTGCCATCCCGAGCGTAAAATATCAGCAGACCATCAACATCCGAGACTGGCTGTTGTAGGTGGTTTACCAGTGTGAAGCTGTAATCGCCGATTGTATCGTCCCAAAGGAACTTCACGCCAGTCACACCTTCAGTGGCAGCACTTCCCATCTGCGCAACGACGGAATGGTTAGAACTCTGCGCAGTAACCGCAGCAAGCGGCTTGATAGCTGCTCCTGTGCCGCCGCGCGCTATCAACGCCTTAAGGTATGACACCGGAACCGCGAAATTGAGATTCTGGCCCTCTTTGAATGTGGCTACTGCGATGCCGAGAACTTTGCCCGTCGAATCAATTACGGGGCCGCCACTGCTACCCGGCGAAATGGGAGCGGTTATTTGGAGCAGCGAGTTCGTGTCTACAGTTCGTATTCCACTGATTATGCCCTCCGAGAACGTGCCCTCTAGCCCCTCTGGATTACCCACCGCAAACACTTGATCTCCTACTGCTACTTGTTTGCTGTCCCCAAGTTGGAGAGGCGGAGCGTCGAGGCCATTGATCTTCAAAAGAGCCAAGTCTGCGACGGCGTCGGTGCCAATGACTCCGCCAACTGTGTAGGTCTCGTCCCGCCCGATCACCTTTGCACGAGCGGCTGAAGCTCCCTCAATAACGTGCATGTTCGTGGCAATCACCCCGTCCCCGACTGAAAAGCCACTCCCCAGAGCTAGCGGCTGTCCATTGGCATCGCTCGTCACGATCATAACTACAGAAGGAAATGTCTTCTGGGCTAACTGTGGTGCAGTTTGCGCCGAGACAGTTGAGCACGCCGCAAAGAGTAGGAAAGCGATTGATAGACAAGTTTTAGCCATTCGATTCTCCCCTCGTCGAAGCCTTACCTGCCCCTTTTCACAAGTTGGTCTGCCGCGAGCTTCGACGCCGCTGCTCGCGTTCTCGAAGCCGATGAAAATGATTCGTGCGAATTTGGAAGAGGCCCGCGAGAGAAAGTGCGTAACGCATCCTCAATTTTCTCCGCAGACAGACTGCTTGAGCCAACTATAGTAGTTTGCACCGGCTCCATACTCCACATGGTAAGTGTTCAACGTCAGACGCCCGTAAAATCTGCCCGCGCTATCTACGATGACCGGCGGGTCGGTCGCGTAGGAGTTACATGCCCCGTCTTCTGAATAAGCAGAACCGTATTCGCCGTAATGATTCCAGATGCTTTCAGGAAAATACGGGCTTCCATACTGCCCGTAAGCGTTGAAAACAGAATCGGTCGCATACTGTGAACAGTTAAGGCAACCGAGATAGGTCTTGTGCCCCTGCCCACCAAAAATCATTAGCTTTATGGTTTCGCGCTGCGGAGCCGATTCTCCAGCCGCGCTCGCCACGGCTGCAAAATTCCGTCGGGCAGCGGGACTGCAACCCAGACACCCCGACAGTACGAAAACCAAGAAAACAGTTCGCATGGGTCTGTCCTCCAACGGTAAGAAACCCTGGAACGATCAGGGAATAGTTTGAGAGGAACGATATGTTCTGCATAGCTGGCCTAACGGACAGGGAGTGCGAAAAAGGCATTCTCGAACAGTCGCGGCGCTCGCGCCGGTAGTACCTGAATCTAACCTGTCCCCAACACCAGCTTATTTATCAGTTGGCCAATAAGCTTACGAAAAGGTACCAAATCTCTATGGAACAGAGGGCTGGATGCGTGCGACTCTGATGAAGAGGGAACGCGCGTATGAAATGGATGGATGATGGCATTAGAGATATTTTGCACCTACCTGCCGACGAGCGCGCCAAGTTGAAAAGGCTGGATGAGGCAATTCAAGGCAAAATGAAAAAGTCGTGGCTGAGTTGGTGGGGCCTCATCCTTCTCGGAGTGGGCATCGCGGCAAAGTGGATCAACCCCCTTTTTGCCATCGTCGTTTACGTTACGTTTATCGGTTATAAAAAAGTTATCTGCGTGTTGGCTGGCAGTGGCGAGACCATGCTAAATGAATACGAGTCGCTACAACGGCAAAATGAGAAACTCAAGGCAGATCGTGATAAACGCACAGAAGAAGAAAAGACGGAATTGTTGGCAACAGTGCGCGCAGGCAAGAACGTCCAAGATCACGCAGAATCACGAATAGGAACGATTGGATTCGGACGCAACTCTGAGGATGAAGAGTAAAACAGACGGGAGTGAAATAACTATTCTCCAAGCGTTCTGCTCAGTGCATCAAGTACGTTTGTCAAACAGACTCAGAATTGCCCGACGATGGGGGCCTGGGGCGACCGCACTACGTCATCAAGATGGTACCTACCCTTAACGTCTCTATGCGCAGCGCCGGTCACGGTGATTCCTCGATGTCCGCGTTAAATCGGATGAAAATCAGCCGCAATTTACGCTCAATTTGCGGATGATCTCGCGCGTCACTTGCCCGCAACGTGCGTTGCGCGTCCGTTGCGCCTTTCAAGAAACAACTGTTTTTTGACGGCGCAGACTTGCGGAATGCGAGCACGCGGAATCAATGACTTGCGGATACGCGGACAGACAGGTTTTTTGAAAACCGACTGGGCACAAACGGAGCAAAGGGACGCGGCGTGCAACCGGCGTGCCATTCTCGAAGATTTATTTTTCATAAAAGCACGGATTTTTATTGACATAGGCCTGTGTCTATGATATAGGTCTGTGTATGAAACGCTATTCCACAGTGCAAGCAGCCAAGATGCTCGGAATGCATCCGGCAAACTTGCAGCGTCTTATGCGACAGAAACGGGTTCCGTTTCCGCCGATTGAGATGGTGGGTGGATTGAGAATCCGGCTTTGGACTGAGACGGACGTGGAACGCGCACGCAAGGCAATGAAGCAGAAGTGAAATAAGACGCGCCCTGCCAGTGCTATCAACACTGACAAGGCGCTAACCAAAACTCGAAAGTGAGGTTCGAGAAATGGCTACGCTCGATTCTACCAAGTCTCATTCCAGCGTCTATCAGATCATCACCGAACAGATCATCAAGCAATTGGAATCCGGGGTTGCGCCGTGGCATAAGCCCTGGATTAGTGAATTGCCTAAAAACTTCATCAGCAACCGGGAATATCGCGGCATAAACGTATTCTTGCTTGCGAGTCTCGGCTACGGTTCGCAGTATTGGCTCACGTACAAACAGGCTACGCAGCTAGGCGGAAACGTCCGGCGCGGAGAGCACGGCGCTAAGGTTGTCTTCTGGAAATTCGACAAGTACGAATCCGAAGATGCAGACGGACAGACGGTAGACCGCACATCGGCCATTCTGCGCTATTACACGGTGTTCAACCTGGAGCAATGCGACGGTTTGAGAATCCGCGAAACGCGCCGCAACGTGAATCCTATCGAAGAATGCGAACGCATCGTTGCGGGAATGCCGAATCCGCCGCGATTCGAGCAGGATTCGCGTGCGTGGTATCGGCCATCGACGGACGCAGTAGGGATGCCATCACGGAACACGTTCGAGTCTGCCGAGTCTTACTACAGCACGCTCTTTCACGAATTAACGCACAGTACAGGGCATCCCAAGCGCATCGGACGTGACGGAATCGAGAAGCTAAACACGTTCGGCTCTGAGTCCTACTCGAAAGAGGAGCTAATTGCGGAAATGGGTGCGGCCATGCTCGCGGGTGTGGCAGGAATCGAGCGCAGCACGCTCGCCAATAGCGCGGCCTACCTGAAATCTTGGGTTGACGTGTTGAAAGCCGACTCCCGCATCGTTGTATTCGCCGCATCCCAAGCACAGAAAGCAGCGGATTGCATCCTGGGCAAGGCTCAGCCGGACGCGGGAAAGGTAGGTGCATGATGGCTACGCCTACCTTTGCCTTTCCGCAATCGCTCGCAGAGAAATACCGTCCGCGCAAGGTTGCCGATTTTATCGGACTCGAAAAACAGCGCCGGATTCTGTCTAAATTGACTGCGAATCCGTTCCCGTCCGCTTGGCTTTTCGTTGGCGCATCGGGCACAGGCAAAACAAGCCTTGCTCTGGCGATTGCAGCCGAGCTAGGCGCAGAGGTTCATCATGTAGGCTCACAGCAATGCAATCTGCCAACGCTCGAAACAGTAGTGCGGCAATGCAATTTTGTGCCGTTGTCGGGCGGATTCCATATCGTGATCTGCGACGAGGCAGACGCGATGTCGGATGCGGCGCAAAAGTACCTGCTATCGAAACTGGATTCGAGCGAACCAGTCCCGAATACGATCTGGATTTTCACCTGCAACGCTACGGACAGACTGGAAGCACGCTTTCTCAGCCGGTGTCGCGTGCTGGAATTTTCGAGCTACGGTCTGAACGGGAATCTAGTCGGCCTACTCCGGCGAATCTGGCAAGCGGAATCGAACGGCGCGGCGGAGCCTAACCTAGAACGGTTGTCGCGGGAATCCCATAACAACGTGCGCGAATCCCTCATGCGCTTAGAATTGGAATTGATGAGCGCGGAACCTGTCGAGGTGCAGCCATGAAAGCCGCTATCTATGCTCGTGTCAGCACCAGCGATTGTCGCTGCACGATCTGCTCGCACAAATGGATTCCCAAGTGTGATGCCGAAACGCTTTGTTGTCCGAAGTGCGGCGGAACATCCATCAAGCGCCAAGATACGGCAATGCAGACACGCGAATTGCGCCAGTTCTGCGAAGCGCGTGGCTGGCAGATCGCAGCGGAATATGTAGACGAGGGTGTCTCTGGCGCTAAAGATTCCCGGCCAGAACTGAACGGTCTGATTGCGGACGCGCATCGGCGAAAATTTGACGCGGTAATCGTCTGGAAGTTTGACCGATTCGCCCGCTCTGTTTCCCACTTGTTGCGGGCACTCGAAACCTTTAACTCGCTTGGAATCGCGTTTGTTTCGTTATCGGAACAAATCGACACCACGACGCCAGCGGGCCGGATGATCTTCACCGTGTTGGGTGCCGTGGCCGAGCTAGAGCGCAGTTTGATTGCCGAGCGCGTCAGGGCCGGATTGCGGAATGCTCGCGCTAAGGGCAAGCGACTCGGTCGGCCCCGCGTGCCCGTGGATGCTGCGAGGATTGCCCTCCTGCGTGCTTCTGGGGCTTCGTGGCCACAGATTGCAGCGGCGTTGGGCGTCAGCGTTGGCAAGGTCTATCAAACGGCTGCAAGGCTTTCAAAAAGCCCCTCTCAGATTGCTTCCGCAACTGATTGAGCCTTCAGAGTGCGCCGAGTGCAGAATCGCGTTTTCAAGAATCGCCTGTTTTACTCAAAAGCCGCCGTTGGGTTAAGCTCTTTTAATTAACATCGCACACGATGAAGATTTCGAAAACTAAATACATCGCTGGTGTGCAATGCCCGAAGCGGCTCTACCTCCTCGTCCATCAGCCCGAACTGGCATTGCAGGCGGACGGTTCAGACGAAGCCGTCGTTGAGCAAGGGCGCGAAGTTGGGCTGCTTGCCCGTCAACTGTTCCCCGGTGGGGTCGAGGTTCGCAGCGATGGCGGGCTAGGTCAGGCAATTCACACGACAAAGCAGCTAATGGCGAACCCTGAGATTCCTGCCATTTTCGAGGGTGCGTTTGAACACGAAGGCATAATCGTAAAAACGGATGTTCTGCAACGGCGCAAGGGAAACCTTTGGCGTCTTGTGGAAGTGAAATCCGCCAGCGATTTGAAAGACCAATACATACAAGACGTGGCGATTCAGAGCTACGTGCTGTCTGGCTCCGGCTTGAAACTAGCGTCGGTCTGGCTGGCTCACATCAACAGAGCATACGTCCTGACGGGTACAACCGTCGATCCCCGGCAGTTGTTTTCATTTCGAAATCTCAGCGACAGAGCACGACAATTCCAGCCAGAACTTATTTTGCGGCTTCGCTCACAATTTCATGTTCTTGCTATGCCCGAAGCTCCTAAAGTTCCCACGGGACCGCACTGCATCAACCCTGTAGTTTGCGAGTTTTTCGATCACTGCAATACACCCAAGCCACACGATTACATCGGCTACCTTCCACGGATTGATGCCAACGCAATGGAAAAGCTGGAGGAATTGGGTATCCAATCAATCCAAGACATACCCTCGGGAACAGGTATCCAGTCACGCTCTGCAAAAAAGAACGGTGCTTCCAAGAGCACACAACCGATCTGGTAGTCCTCTGCTGGATCCGATTTAGCTGGGCGGTAATGTGCTAATTTCGAACGCATTTCTGCTTCGGTCGAAGCTCCGTTCTTGGAACCGAATGCTTTCCACGCGAAGCTGACCGGAAGAAGACTGAAATGGCTGAAGAATCCTCCGCCGACGATGAAGTTACGCGGGGAGTGCAATTTGAAAAGAAACGGCTCTCCAGGCGTTAAAGCACGAAATTGTGATCGACCACCGGGTTGCCAGAAGTTAACCTCGTCCGGAGGTTCACCGTGGGAAAGGTATGAGAACCAGTCCCAATCCGTGATGGCTACGAAGGCGCGCAATTTGAATGAACCTACCGGCGGGGATTCTAACTCTAGATTGACTGACAACGGGATGAAAATGAAAACGCGATCAATTCTAACAATTCAAACGGTCGGGTTTCCCCGGAGCTTGCCCCCGACCGCTCTACTCCCTCGACTCGGATAATCAAATCATTCTCACTTCGTCTTCGGCTCGCAATGCCGGTCCATGTTCTCTGCCGCGCGGCATGAAGCTTTATTGAGTTGTCAACGAATTACTTTGAGTCCACTGGGGCGAATCAAAGACGGGCGCAGTCGTGGCTTCTTGCGGTACATCCGGATCGACAACATCTCTTGCTCGATGCGGTCTGCTGCTTCCTCCAGCGTCTTGACGAAAATTGCATTCTTTACGTGATGCCATTCCTTGCCGAGTTTTGGATCGGCGAGCTGGTAGCCCCTGGCATCGTGCCAAGGTTCTTCATCGCCTCCTGGTCGAGGGTTGGTTCGGATAATCTTGATGGTCATGATCTTGAAGTTTATCACGCGGACTAATGGGCCGAGTCGCTGGAATCTGCGGCGCTAGAAGTATGCAGAAATTGCGTTCTAAGTGTCGATCAGTCTCCACGATTCTGACTACTTTTTCCGTTTCTTATTGGCGTGAAACTCTCGAAACCGGCGCACGTTGGCTAGGACAGCGCATTCGTGACTGCAATAGATCTGCCCTTCTCGCGCGCGCAAAAAGTATGGCTTGCGTGGGCAATCGGGAATTTTACAGATCGCTGTAATGCCTGCCGCATAGTCGCGCAGAAATAGCATACAAATGAAGGGCCAGAGCTGCTCTGTCATAAAGTTAACGTGCTCTGCCTCGACAATCGGCGTCACCCTAAGCTTTTTCTGAACTTGCCTTCGCACATTTTTCAATCCCTGAGCAGTCCCCTTCCAAGCCTCTTGGAGAGTGTGTTGACAAATCTCGAATCCCATCGCGCTCTGTCTGAAGTAGGTGTTTCCTTCCTCATCTGAAGTCGTTTGGGCATCCAGCAGCCCATACTCCTTGATGAACATATCCATTGCTTCCAAGCTCGGTCGGTTCGCTGCCAACAAGCTCGGGCGGTCGGATCGGCCAATATCGGAAGTCAAACGGGTGAGCCCGAAAGACACCGGAAGGTTAGCGAGACGCTCATGCGGCATCGTTTTCCACCGAGAAATGTCACTTTTCAGTTCGAGCCGTCCGTCGATGAAAAGATCGCTCTCGTTTTCGCCAACCTCAGTCTCGACTGGCACGAATCCGTAATACCGAAGCGGGGTCTCGATTGCGTAATATGATTTCATAGTTGACAGTATTACGAACCTCTATTAGGCTGTCAAGTAGAAACAGCGCGGCAATCAGCCGCCGGAGTTAGGCGAGATGGCTAAAGAGAAGATATTGAATCCGAGAGAATCCGCTCAGAGGCTCAGCGTGGGCGTCTATGCGTCCCCCGTCAGCTTCCGGCCTCCAGGTTTTCCCAGGACAAGCAAGGTACAGATGCCGTCTGAAGTTCTGATCATGGACGAGCCAAGTGCAAAAGAGCGCCGAGCCAAGAAGTGGGATTCGACGTTCATTCCCTGTAAGAGACATCCGGAGAGGCGGTGTAATCGTTCTGCTTTTGTCTCCAGCGGTCACTATCGTTGCGCTCGGTGTAAGAGTCACAGAGTCAGTGGTGAGATGAGGCCATCTTACCGTGCGCACGTCGCTCATACCTGCGCGCGGAAAGATTGGGCGCGTTCAATGCGCGCGAAATTGCACAGCATGAAACAGGGCTGGTGGACAGACCCATTGAAACTTTTCGAGCGTTATTGCGGCGTCACTCTCGGTTACACATACGACAGCAAAATGGAGGCATACAAATGGAACCCTTCAGCTTAACTCGGCCAGACTCCGAAGGCGATGACGGTGTTCTCGACTTCGATCCCGTCGCCGCTCGGCAAGCCTCCCAGAAGGCGACCCAGAGGACGAATCCGTTACAGGCCCGGACACCCGCGTCAAAGCCCGCAACTCCCAGCCCGCTTTCGCTTCATCCGATCCTCAACCATGCGGACGCCATGAAGTCGGAGGCCACAACTCCGCCGTCGATTGTCGAAGGATTGATCCTCGACGAGACCGTAACCTGTACATCGGCCCAGCCACACGGTATGAAATCTCTATCGTGGCTCGCCGCATGTATGCAGGCGCCCAGCACTCACAAGGTCTGGAATCATTTCGACGCCAGCCGCGTCAAGTCAACTCTCTTCATTGAGACCGAAGACCCTCAATGGCTCGTAGAAAAGCGCATTCAAGGCTTGACGCTGGGACTTCCCAAGGAGACCCGCGAACATCTTGATGGATTCCACTACTGGTGCCCCGGGCCGTTTGATTTGGTCAAGTACGGCTCGGAACTAACAACAAAGATCAAGGAATGCAATCCGGACTTTGTGGTGCTCAGCACGCTTCAAAATTCCATCGGCGGGCGCGACATGAAAGACCAAGAAGCAATGGCCCCGGTGATGGAAATGTTGATAAGGATCGTTCGCAATGCATGTCCAGTGAATGTCATCACGCATAGTCCGTGGGACACAAAACAGCGCCGAGCCGTCGGTGCTATAACCCAGACCGCGAACTACACCACGACGCTGCATTACAAGAAACTTGTTAATAAAGCGACGGGCGAAACGCTGGCTCATGTGGCTTTGGAATCAAAAGCCGGGGGCGATGAACCCAGTTTTCATCTGCGGCTGGCAGTAGACGGTGACCCCAAAGACCCGGCTAGTGTCCGAGCCGTTGTGTTCGGCGGCGAAGGATGGCCGAAAGGATTCATTAAAGAGCAGGTGCTTGCTGCTCTGCGTGACGATCCGGACGCCCCGGACAAGCAGATTGCCGATGAAGTGGGATGCTCGTCCCGATACGTTCGACAGCTAAGGGCGGAAGTGGGTACAAAATCAACAAAGGGGCGCAAAAAGATGGGCGCCGACACTGCGGGCGCTAAGGGCGGAGGATTTTTGGATCGTATTTCCGCTGCGTCCAGCCCGGCGGACAGCGACAAAGAGCCGGAGGATGATCAATGACCCCCGCAATTTTCTTCCTGAACACTGCCGCCGGTTGTTCCAAGGTTGTTCCAAGCCCATTTTTCGAGTTGCTCCGTTTTTTGTTCCGGCACTGTTCCACATTTTCGTGGAACTCGTTGGAACTACGAGAGTTACGCGAGCATCCTTGTTCCAGTTTTGTTCCGAACTCACTCCCTGACTTTTGGAAGGAACATGGTGTGTGCAGTATGCACACCTGTTCCGTTCCTAAAGCCAAGGGAACTCAAATCCATTCCCTTCTACCGCCGCATGAACAGACGAGCCGGAGTAGTTGCCTCTATTTGTGCAAAATCCAAGCTGAGGAAATGGTGATTTGAGATGAGCGCGCCTAGCCGCCATAGGAAGGCCGCCGGAGAGCACGAGGCAATCACCCTTCGCCCGGTACCTTCGCGTTTCTGCCGGATGGGAATAGGAAATTGCCAGCCAAGCCGGGCCTGTTTCACGCTTTGTTACCAAAGTCCGCCCAAGAAGAAGCGCCGTCGAAGGGGCAACCGATGAGCAGCAGGGATTACGAGGCCGGGCGCGCCGAAGGGTTTGAGTCTGACCCTAAAGTGGGGGCCAAGGTGCCGAAAAGTCTTCCGGGCTTCAAGAGGCTAGAGATTGTGGGCCACGCACGGGGCGCGGCGTCGCGCAAATGGGGCTGACAGAGGAGCGGCAGACCCCCGCTTTCGACCCCGGTTAGACCCCCGGTCTGCTTCTCGTTCGCAGCGTTATTCAACGGGGAGCGGAGGTGGGGGATGCAACAAATGCCGCATTACAGAGACGGAGGCAGAAAATGGCAAAGAGACGATCCGGCGGGAAGCCTAAAGTTGACCTAATAATCTCGGACTATTTCCGGGAACTGGCGCGGCGGCGCAATGCGGGACGCACGAAGGAAGAGATGCTTGATCGCTATCGAGCCAACGGCTTGGAAAAATATCAATTCGGGAAACGCGAGCCTGGAGTCTTTGAATGTGGTCATCCGAGAAGCCCGGAAAATGAGTACTGGGTTGATGCGAATCATGCGGTTTGCCGTCAATGCAAATCAGTAGAATCGCTTGCCGCCGCTGCCGAGAAACCTGCTCCGGCCAAAGTGCCTGAGCTTTCCTTGGCTGAGCGCCAGGAGAACTTACGGCGCTGGGAAGAGCAGAATCAGTGGGCTGATGAGCTTCACCGTCAGGAAGAGATAGACCGCATTCGCCAGTCATCATCGCACGCTCGTTCCGTTCAGCCCAAGCGCGTCTGGGGAATTGCGCTCAAAGACAAGACGAGATAGCTGAGATCGCGCGTTTTTTCCTGTGCACCATAGAGGGGGATGAACAGCAGAACGAAAAAGTTTCAGCAGTTCTAACGGGGGGTAGAAAGGGAAAGTAGATGTCAGCTCAGCCATCAATCTTGTTCATCGACCCGGAGCAGTATCAGCATCCGGCTTGGCGACCCACGCTACTATTCATCAGTCCTGAATCCCCTCGTCTCTCTTTGGTAGATCGTGTTACTCTTCCCGCGCAAGGTCAACGGGTCAATGAGCGAGGAGGCTCTTTGGCTCGAAGAAGGTTCCAAACAGGAAGTCTTATGCTCGAAGGAAAATCGTGGGTTGCTCGCTGGCGTGAAGATGTCGTGGGGTCTGATAACAGAACGCGACGCATCCGAAAGTCCAAGGTTATCGGATCGCTTGCTGAACTACCCACGAAGAAACTTGCGCTTCGCCGCCTCGAAACCATTTTGGCGCGGGTCAATTCGGCTGCCTATCGTCCAGGCCGGATCGCCACGCTCAACGAGTTTTCGGAGCGGTGGAAGGCTGAAGTCCTGTCCCAAAGGAAGCCATCAACGAAATTGGCTGCGGAGGGACATCTGAAGAGGCACATCCTGCCTGAACTTGGAGGACTCAGGCTCGATGAAATCACGGTCGAACGCCAGCAGATGTTTGTATCCGCTTTGGCGAGCCGGGTCAGTCGCAAGACGTTGCTGAATGTCCTCGGTACGTTGTCCTCGATCATCTCAACGGCTGTAGCTTGGGGATACGTTGCCGAGCCGGTCAACCGGCGCAAACTCGCGTTTCCAAGCCGCACGGAACGAACTCTTCGACGATTCTTCACAGTCGATGAGATCAAGCGCATCGTCGCAGCTGCACCGGAACCACTCGCTACGATTTGCTTCCTGGCGGCGTCGACCGGGATGCGAGAGGGTGAGATATTCGGTTTGAAGGTCTCCGATCTCGATTTCGACCGAAAACTCATTCACGTCCAGCGTTCGGTATGGCGTGGCAAGATTCAATCTACCAAGAGCGAATCGAGCGTTCGAGTACTTCATATGCCAGAAGTGCTCGCTACGCGGCTGAAGGCATATCTGGAAACGTGGCGTCCGAACGCGATGAATTTGCTGTTCCCATCGCGGCGCGGCACACCGGTCAATCCCAATCACGTTGTGCCACGAAAACTCCATCCCCTGCTCGACAACCTCGGAATTGAGCGCGCCGGTTTCCATGCGTTTCGGCACTCTCATAGTTCGCTGCTTGTCGAGATGGGAGCACCGGTCACGGTTGCCCAGGCCCAGCTCGGACACAGCGACCTCGCCACAACGATGCGCACATACACGCATGTGATTCCTCAATCTCAGCGTGATGCTGTAGACCGTTTGGCCGGGGTTTTGGACGGTTCTGGACGGAAAATCGAAGCTAACTTGTTGAATTGATTGGAGCGGGAGAAGGGAATCGAACCCTCATTTCTAGCTTGGGAAGCTAGCGTTCTGCCACTGAACCACTCCCGCCGGGTAGCAGCCTGCTAAGAATAGCATTCGGATTCCAGCGACTCAAGGGTGTTCGCCGGCGATTTGCGATCGGGCAAAACTTCGGGCCGCCGGACTACCGCAGGACTGCGGCGGCGCAAACAAGACGGTGACGCGGCAAGGGAAGCGGCGCGGGAATTGCCATCGGGGATGGCGAGAATCGCTGCAAAGCGGGCCGTTTTCGGCGCCGTGAACCGACACTTCCACGATAGGCATTCTCGCGGCCGAGGAAAGCTCTTGCTGCAATTCAGCGAACGCGCGCGGCGAATCCGCACTCGCGAATTGGCCGGCAGCGGCGATGCACAGAACCTCACCGGCGCGAATGGTATTTTGCGCTTCACGAATGGCGCTCAGCCCTTCTGCGGAACCGTCCCCGGGGGAAACAGGAATTGCTTTGAGGATTTTAGCGAGGCGTCTTATCGTCGAATTTTCATACGCGTTGCGGTCCACGAGGAAATGAAGCCGCCGGTCGGTCGAGGCGTAAAGAAGCAGAGCATCCACGGCGGACAGTTGGCCCGCGAGAAACAGAGCGCCGCCGCGCTCGGGAATGCCGGCGCGGCCTTCCACGCGAATCGAGTAGAACGAATGCGTTGCGAGCCACAGCAACAAGCGGAGAAGGGAATCCGGCAGGAGCGCGATTGCGGAGACGGTTGCGACGAGCGTGAGGCCGGAGCCGATGAGGAACACCGCCGCAGCGCTGAGATGGAACACGACCAGAAGCAAATAGTAGGCGCTTGCGGCGATGGGCCCGATTGCCACAAAGGAAAGCACGCCGGCGGTCGCGAGCACGGCGCCGCGACGTTCAATTTCCGGGCGGTACTGAATTAAGGCGTTCACGGGCACCGCGAAGAAGCCGCCAAAAAACCCCAAAACGGCGAGAATGGCGAGGACCGGGCCGAAGCTCAGATGCTTCGCAGCGAGCGGAATCGAAAATATCGTCAGGCCAAATGCGCCGAGCGGAACCAGGCCGTATTCAATTTTCCCTCCCGACAGATAACCCGCTGCCACGCTGCCCGCGCCGATGCCAATGGCCAGAGCGGCTTGCAGAAAGCCGTTGTGCGCATCGCTGAGATGCAAAACGTCTTTGCCATACAGAATGATGGTCGGCTGGAGCAGAGCGCCGAGAAACCAGAAATAAGTGTTGCCGAGCACGGCGAGCCACAGGAGCCGATCCTTTCGAATTTCCGAAATTTCGCGCCAGACTTCCGCGACAAAATTCGCCTGGAATTTGCGCCGGGGATTGGCCGCCGGCACGCGGGAAATGGCGAGGCTGGTGAGCGTGCCGAAAAGTGCGAGCGCAATCAAAATGACGCCGGACCATTGCTGCCGTCCGCGAAAAATATCGGACAAAAATCCCGCGGCGATGGTGCCGGTGATGACCGCAAGAAAGGTTCCGAGTTCGAGGAAGCCATTGCCCCAAGAGAGATTTTCTTCGGAGAGAATTTCGGGCAGCAGGCCGTATTTCGAAGGGCCGAACACGGCGCCCTGCGTGTCCAGAAGGAAAATGGCCAAAAATTCGAGCGGAAAATTCTGGAGCGCCAGGCCGGCCAGCGCACAAGACGCGGAACCGATTTCAAAAAGTTTCGTGCCGATGGTTACGGTGCGTTTGCTGAAACGGTCGGCGAAGTAACCGCCGAGCATGGAAAAAATAATGAAGGGCAGCGCAAAGAGAACCATTACGATGGGGACGAGTTGGTTTTTTTGCGTGGCGCTGAGTCCGAGGCCGAAGATGATGAAGATGATCAGATTTTTCAGCGCGTTTTCGCTGAACGCTCCTTGAAATTGCGTGACGATGAGCGCCCAAAATCCGGTGCGCCAGCGGGAGGGCGTGGCGCGTTCGAAAACGGGCGCTGTGTCGGCGGCCATAGCGGTCTCAAAATGTTCGACGAGCGAAAACGGGCCAAGTTTGCCAATTTTGCCCGCGAAACAGAAGATTTATTTGCGGAACAGATTCACGGAGGCGCGGCGGCCTCCGGAAGAATCACGGCACACGATTATGCGGAAGTGACTGCGGCGATGCGGCGGTCCAAAGCGGCGGCGGCGAAATACGCGCACATTTTTGATTGCTGCTGCGTCCATTTGCGGACTACGGGCACGAACGGCGAAATCAGCAACGCTGCGGCGCGCACCAGCGCGTAATAAATCGAGACTACGCGCATGTCCCACTTGTCATCGCCGGGGTCTGGAGCCGAGCGCGCGAGTCCCAGGAGGCGGCGGAACTGTTCGCCGCGAATTTGCGACGGCTCGAGGCCGATCGCCTGACGAGTGGCGGCGGAAAGTTCGATGCTGGCGTAGGAGAGCAGAATAGAGCGGCAGTACGACATGAAAAACTGCACCAGCGCCACGCAGGAGAATACAAGCATGAGAGCGGCGATCATTGTCTGGCTGGCGAACGGTCGCCAGTTGGACCTCCTCGAGAAATTTTGAACATTCGCTTCTTTTCCGGACGCTTTACGAATGCCGAACCCGCTTTTCGCTGCTCACATCGTTTCTTCTGAATACACTTGCAGCAAGTTCGCAGAGATAATTGCACGCCAGTGGCCTTTTATCGGCCCTCATAGGCGCACGAATTTCGCGGGCAAGGTACTAGGAAAGTCGTCTCACGACGCGCCGCCAATTTCTTATTTTTCGGCGGCCCACGCGGTGAGAAGGAAAGTGAATAGTACTTTTTCACGCTGAAGCGAGCGAAAGAAACTGCGCCGCATTGAAACAGTTGTTTCAATCACGCGCAATTTGTGGGCGAGGAAAAGCCATGATTCGCAAAATTCGCAAGAAAACCGCTACACTTTGGGCCACTGAAAGTATTAGGATTGCCCCTCGCAATTTATAGAAACCGTACGCGTTTAGGGAGGATGGCAAATGAACCAGCTCCGCCGCAGTATGTTGCGAACTGCATTTTTTGCAACCATCGCTGTGCTGATGTGCTCCGTTTCGGGATTCCAGAATGCTGCCGCGCAGACGCTGAATAAAAATTTATGGTCCGGGATGAAATGGCGATTGATCGGACCGTTTCGCGGCGGGCGCTCGGAGGCGGTGGTGGGAATTCCGGGGAATCCGAACGTGTATTACTTCGGCGCGGCCAGCGGAGGCGTTTGGAAAAGCACGGATGCGGGGCTGAGCTACCATCCGATTTTTGATAACGAGCCGGTATCCTCGATTGGCGCGATTGCCATTGATCCGCGGAATCCCAACGTGATTTATGTCGGAACGGGCGAGCCATGCCTGCGTGGGAACATTTCGTTTGGCGATGGAATGTACAAGTCGGTGGACGGCGGCGCGACGTGGACGCACATCGGCCTCGACGATACGCGCCACATCGCCAAGGTGCTGATTGATCCGAATGATCCGAACACGATTTTCGTAGCGGCGATCGGGCACGCTTACGGGCCGAACGAGCAGCGCGGAGTTTTTCGCTCCACCGACGGCGGGAAGACGTGGCAGAAGGTTTTATATAAGGACGACAAGACCGGGGCGGTGGATCTGGTTTTCGATCCGCAGAATCCGCACATTTTGTATGCGGCCCTCTATCAGGTGGTGCGCACGCCGTGGGGATTCACCAGCGGCGGCCCGGGAAGCGGAATCTATAAATCGATTGACGGTGGGAGTACATGGAAGCACCTGACGGGCCATGGCCTTCCAGAAGGGATTTACGGGCGCATCGGGCTGGCGGTGGGCGCGGATTCGAGTCCCGTTTACGCGCTGATTGAAGCAAAAAAGGGCGGGCTGTATCGCTCGGATGACGGCGGGAAGCACTGGAAATTCGTCAATGGCGACCAGCGCTTCACGCAGCGCGCCTGGTATTACATGCACATTTTCGCAGACCCGAAGGCCAGCGACACGCTCTACATTCTGAACACCGGAACGTACCGTTCGACGGATGGCGGCGTTCATTTCACTCCGATTCCCGCGCCGCATGGAGACGACCACGCGCTGTGGATCGATCCGACCAATCCAAAGCGCATGATCGAAGGCAACGACGGCGGCGCGACGATTTCCGTGGACGATGGAAAAACGTGGACCAGCGAAGACAATCAGCCCACCGCGCAGTTTTATCACGTCAGCGTAGACAACCGGTTTTTCTATTACGTTTACGGCGCGCAGCAGGATAATTCCACAGTCGCGATTGCCAGCCGCACGAATCATGGCGCGATTACCGATAAGGATTGGTACGACGTGGGCGGCGGCGAAAGCGGGTATATCGTCGCAGACCCGAAAGATCCGGACATCGTTTACGCCGGCGGAAACTGGGGAATTATCACGCGATATAACCGCCATACGGGGCAGGTACAAGATGTGACCGTCTGGCCGGTCAATCCCAGCGGCTGGAGCGCAGGACAGTTGCCGCATCGCTTCCAGTGGACTGCGCCCATTGCCATTTCGCCGTTCGATTCAAACACCGTTTACATCGGCGGCGAGCGGCTCTTTGAGACAACTGACGGCGGAATGAACTGGACGGCGATTAGTCCCGATCTGACGCGCAATGACAAGACCAAGCAGGTTCCTACCGGCGGGCCAATCACCATTGATGAAACCAGCGTGGAATACTACGACACGATTTTCACCATCGCGCCATCGCCCATCGCGCGCGGACTGATTTGGGTCGGCAGCGACGACGGATTGGTGCACATCACCCGCGACGGCGGCAAAACGTGGACCGACGTTACACCCAAAGGCTTGCCGGCGTGGGCGCGCATCGGATTGATTGACGCTTCGCCGTTTGCACCGGGCACGGCATATCTGGCCGCCGATCGCCACCGGCTGGACGATTTCAATCCGTACGTTTTCAAGACCACCGACTACGGGAAAACCTGGACGCAAATCACCGAAGGACTCTCGTCGGCGGATGGCTGGGTGCATGCGATTCGCGCTGATCCCGTGCGCAAAGGCCTGCTCTATTGCGGAACGGAGACTGGCCTGTTCGTCTCCTTCGACGACGGCGCGCACTGGCAGTCGCTCAAGCTGAACATGCCGACCGTCTCGGTCACGGACATGGTCGTTAAGAACAATGATCTGGTGATTTCGACCAAGGGCCGCTCGTTCTGGATCTTGGACGACCTCGCTCCGTTGCGCCAGGCGAGCGCTGAAATCGAGAATGAGGCCGTGCACCTCTACAAGCCTGACCTGGCGTGGCGCACGCGCCTCGGCGGCACGAACCCGCGCAATCTGGTGTGGGTCGGACAAAATGCGCCGAATGGCGCCGTGATTGATTATTACCTGAAGTCCAAGCCGGCGAAGGATCAGACCATCCGGCTCGAAATACTCGATTCCAAAGGCAAAGTGATTCGCAGCTACACGAACAAATCCAAACCGCAGGATATTGAGCCGGCCGAGGGCGGACGAGCGCATCCGTCCGTCGCGATTCCCGCGAAGGCCGGCGATAATCGCTTTGTCTGGGATTTGCGCTATCAAACGCCGACGCTGATTCCCGGGCAAGTGTGGGACAGCGACGACAAGCCGAAAGGGCCTCTGGCTCTGCCGGGAACGTATCAAGTCCGGGTGATTGCTGCGGGCCAAACAGAAACGCAGCCGCTTACCGTGAAGCTTGATCCCCGCGTGAAAGCGACGCCGGAGGCTTTGCAAAAGGAGTTCGATCTCTCGATGAAAATCCGCGACCAAATCACGCTGGCGGACGAGACCGTGAACGAAATGACCTCGGTGCGCGAGCAGATGGATGCGCTGAAGAAGCGTATCGCTTCGAACGCGCAATTGAAACCGATTGTCGACGCCGCCGACGCCATCGAGAAGAAAATGGAGCCGATTAATAACCGGCTCTGGCAGCCCAAGATGAAGGCCAGCGAAGAGGATCTGAACTATCCGGATGAGCTCAACGATCAGTTGAAAGGGGTCGCGGAGTTCATGGAGGGTTCAGATAATGCGCCCACAGCCGCGGATTACGCCGCATATCAATATTTGAGCAGCCGCGTGGCGAAATACGTCGCGCAGTGGCGCGAAATTCAAAGCAAGGACCTGGCGGCGTTCAACCGGCAGGTTCGGAAAGCAAATATTCCGCCTGTTGCGCCCGTGAGCGGAAGCGGTTCGGGAGCAGAGTAAAAGTTGGTGGCGAGGGGAGCGCAGACAAAGGCGATTTGACTTCTTATAAATTATCCATATGCTGGCGCCGATTGGCTCTGTCTTGCGGTTACCGCGCCACTGGGCTTTGAACTCTCCGGCGCGAAGTGACAGTAACATTTTGCGCGTTCCGCTCAGGTCAGCCTTCGTCAGGACTTATAAGCTTTTTCGGGAGGAGCGAGATGCGGTTCAAAAAGCTATCGTATGCGTTCGCGGCGGTAATCATCGCGGCAATTTCTCTGTGTGCAGTCTCGGCTCTGGCGCAGTATCGCTTTCGCCGGCCGAACTTTAACCGTTTTCGCTTTCGGTTTATCGGACCGGCAATCGGCAATCGCGTGGCCGCGGTGGTCGGCGTTCCGGGCGACCCGAACGTGTATTACGCGGGCGCCTCTTCCGGCGGAGTTTGGAAGTCGGTGGACGGCGGAAACACCTGGCATCCGATTTTTGATAAGGAGCCGGTTCAGGCCATCGGTGCGCTGGCGATTTCCGAGTCCAGCCCAAACATCGTTTGGGCGGGAACGGGAGAGGCATGGGAAATTCGCGACAGCGACCTGATGGGCGATGGCGTTTACAAGTCCATAGACGCTGGCAAGACCTGGACGCGCATGGGGCTCGACAAAACCGGCCGCATTGGCCGCATTGTCGTGAATCCGACAAATCCTGATAACGTTTTTGTCTGTGCGCTTGGCCGCACAACCGGACCGCAACAATCGCGCGGCGTGTTTCGCACCATGGATGGCGGCAAGACGTGGCAACGTGTTCTCTTTGTAAATGAAAACACCGGATGCTCGGGCCTTTCCATGGACGCGGAAAATCATCAAACGCTGTTTGCGGGAATGTGGCAGGTGACCATGCACACGTGGGCTCTCGAAGACGGCGGGCCCGGCAGCGGCGTCTACGTTTCGCACGACGGCGGCACTACGTGGACGCACATCGTAGGCCACGGCCTCCCGAAGCCTCCGGTCGGCAAAATTGACGTGGCCGTCGCGCCGTCGGATTCCAACCGCGTCTACGCGCTCATCGAAACGAAAGATCAGGGTTCCGTGTGGCGCTCGGATGATGGCGGTAACAACTGGCGCGTGGTCAACTGGCAGCGTCCGCTGATTGGGCGCGCGGGTTATTACATTCGGCTGGCCGTTTCGCCAGCGAATGAAAACGAAGTGCTCATCGCCAATAGCAGCTTTTTCCGTTCGATAGATGGAGGATTGACGTTCAAAGAGGTGCCCTGGGGCGGAGACAACCATGACATTTGGTTTGATCCCAAAAATGCCAACCGTATTGCCATGACCGACGACGAAGGGCTGTTCATCACCGTGAATGGCGGCCTCGGGCTTCATCATGTGACGCTGCCCATCGGCCAGATGTATCACGTTGCTGTGGATAATCAGGTGCCGTACGACGTCTACAGCAATATGCAGGACGACGGCAACATGCGCGGTCCCAGCACTTCTCTGGGATTTTCATTTGGCGGCGGACACCAGGCCGATTGGGACCATGGAATGGGCGGCTGTGAGTCCGGCTGGACGCTGCCGGACCCTGTGAATCCCAACATCGTCTGGGCGACGTGCTATGGGGATGAAGTCACGGTGTGGAACGCAAAAACAAAAATGGCTCGCTCGGTCAGTCCCTGGGCGCACACGCTGGATTCTCCGCCGAATGAGACAAAATACCGCTGCCATTGGACGCCGCCCTTGGCGATTGATCCGTTTGACCACAACACCGTTTATTACGGATGTCAGGTCATTTTCAAAACCACCAACGGCGGCCAGAGCTGGAGCGTCATCAGCCCCGATCTTTCCACGCACGACCCCAGCCGCATCGTTCCTTCCGGCGGAATTATTCAAGACAATCTCGGCCAATTTTATGGCGAAGTCGTTTTCGCCATTGCGCCTTCAACCATTCAAAAAGGCCTCATCTGGGCCGGCACAAACGATGGACAGATCTGGTACACGCGCAACGGAGGCGGGAACTGGACGAATGTTACGAAGAACATCACCGGCATGCCCGCTTGGGGCGAAGTGACCAGCATTCAGCCTTCCTTTTTTGATCCCGGAACGGCCTATGTATCCGTTGATTTCCACCTGGTGGACAATCGTGATCCTTACATCTACAAAACCACCGACTACGGCCGCACCTGGACGAAAATCAGCGACGGCATCCCGAAGAGCGAAATGTCCTACGTCCGCGTCATCGCGGAAGATCCTAATGCGAAAGGCTTGCTTTTCGCCGGAACCGGCAACGCGCTTTATGATTCGCTGAATGACGGCGCAAAATGGACGGAACTCAGCGCCGGCTTGCCGCACGCGGAAGTTTCGTGGGCGGTGGTGCAGAAAAATTTCCACGACCTCGTGGTTTCCACCTATGGCCGCGGGCTTTACATCCTCGACGACATCACTCCGCTCGAACAGATGGCCAGGAGCAGTTCCGATGCGGACGTGCGTTTTTTTACCCCGCGCGCGACCTATCGCTTCGTGCGTTTCGGACGCGCCTATCTGAATTATTCGCTCAAGACTGCGACCAAGGGGCCCGTGCACATCGAAATTCTCGATGCCAAGGGCAATCTGATTCGCAGACTGACGGGTCCCGGTAAGGCCGGGCTCAATCGCGTCGTCTGGGATTTGCGTTACCAGCCGCCGCATCTCATCGCGCTGCGCACCCTGGCGCCGGACAATCCCCACATTTGGCAGGATCCGCGCTTCGCCGGCAAGGATTCCCGGCCGGTGATTCACTGGGGAATCGAAGGCGCGCAGGTAGGGCCACTGGTTGCGCCCGGAACTTACCGCGTGCGCCTAAACGTGGGCGGGCAGAGCTACACGGAGCCGATTACGATTTTGCGCGATCCCAAGGCTCCGGGCACGGATGCGCAAATTGATGCCTCGGTCGCGGCGCTGCTCCGCATACGCAACGACATTACGCATACCTCGGATATGGTCAATCGCATCGAATGGGACCGCAAGCAACTGGAAGACATCAAGGCCATGCTTCATTCGGAAATCGCCACGGCTAAGGCGGACCAAAAGGAAGACGCCAGAGCCGCCGATCTGCTGAAATCGGTCGAAGACATGGACAACAAGATGAAGGCCGTCGAGTACATGCTGGTCACGCGCGAAGCTACCAACAGCGATGACAAAGTGTACTCCTCCGCGTACAAGGTCTATCTGAATCTTATCTGGTTGAATGCGGAAATCGGCACCGGCGGAGGCGACGTTGCCGGCGGAGCGGATTTTCCTCCTACCGACACAGACATGACGCTGCTCAATCTGTATGAAAAGGATCTTGCAGCGGCAACGGCGCAGTACGATCAGCTGATGAACAAGGAATTTCCGGCGTTCAATCGTTCGCTGGCGAAAAGCGGAATCGCGGTCGCTCTTCAGCCGCCGCCCGCGGCGACGCCGGAACAAACTTCAAATTCGCAGGCGGACCGTCAGTAGATTCGTTTCGGTCGGCGGCTTTGACGCGATTTGTTTTGGGATTGGCCGCAGCGGGCTCATTGTCGCCTGCTGCGGCAGGCTTGGGTCCCGCGCGGTTTGCCGCGGTCGGTCGCTACTTCCGGTGCTCTTTTACAAATTCCTTCAGCATGCGGCCGGCGTTGTGAATGTGCGTTTCGAGCAGCTGCGTAGCCCCGGGAATGTCGCGTTTCTGGCACAGTCCAAGCAACTGGCGATGCTCACGTTTGGCGCGATCCAGTGCGTGCGTCAAATAGAGTTGCAGGCGCGTGTAGCGGTCGCCATTGTTGTTGACCATTTTTATGATGGACATGAAATGCGGCCGGTTCGCGCGCGAATACAACAACGAATGGAACTGTGAATTCAGTTGCCCCCAGCTCCGCACTTCTTCTTTCGACAGCGCTTTTTCATACGTCTGTAAGATGGCGTCTGCTTTTTGAAAATCCGCCTCGGTCAGATGAGGAATCGAAAGCTTCAGCACTTCACACTCCAGGAGTGCGCGAATATCGAAGAGCTCTTCGATTTCCTCCGGCGATAGCGCGGAAACCACCGCGCCGCGATGCGCGACAATTTTAATCAACCCCTCGGCTTCGAGCTGCCGCAGTGCTTCGCGCACCGGGATGCGGCTCACCTGGAAATCAGTGGCGATGGCGTCCTGCCGGAGCTGTTCGCCCTCCTGGATGTCGCCGCGAATAATCATCGCGCGCAATTTTTCGGCAACGGCAGAGGCAAGTGACTGCCGCGGAATGCGGTTTCCGGAGTCGGCCAGTTCTTCGCTTTCGAGGCTTTGTTTTACGGGCATGTTGGACACGCGAAACGTTTCGGGTCGGAAAACCATCTCCCGCAACCGGCCATAACATAACACATCAGCAACGTATCAATGCGTGATTTCTATTTCGAACTCCGGAATTCACGATGCATGGCCCCAAAGATCTCCCACTGTGAATCCCTCTGGAAACGGATCGGTTTCCTCCAGCACATATTTGGCGTATCCGGTGATCCACGCTCGTCCGCTGATGGTTGGCACCACGGCCGGATATTTTCCCGTGCGCGTTTCGGCGATGAGTCTGCCCGTGAATGTGGTGCCAAGAATTCCTTCGTGCACAAAATCGCGGTCGAGCGGCAGCAATCCTTTGGCGTGCAGCGCGGCCATTTTTGCGCACGTTCCCGTGCCGCACGGCGAACGATCAAGGGCGCCCGTCCACGAACTCGGCCGCTTCCAGTCCAATTCTCCCGTCGAAACAATTACAGCGTTTTTGCGGTGCACGCCGGAACGGTTGCTCCGGCCCGAAATTTGCGCGATGCTGATCCCGCTAATTTCCGGATTTTCCGGATGCGCGACCGGCAATTGCTCGCGCGCCGCCGCTTTGATCATTTCTCCCAGGCGAACAATCTCGCGCGCTTCATTCGGCTCGAGCTTCAGCCCCAGTTCCTCTGCATCCGCAATCACGTAGAACATTCCGCCGTACGCAACATCCACGGTAACGGAACCGAGCGTGGGCACTGCGATGCGTGCGTCAATATGGGTGGCGAACGCCGGCACATTCTGAAATGCGACTCGCGTAACTTTGCCGCTGTCCATCTCCGCTTGGACTTCCACAAGGCCCGCGGGCGTATCGAGCTTCAGTTTTGTGACGCGTCCTCTGGGCGCGACGATTCCTGTCTCCAGCAGCACGGTGGCCACGCAAATTGTATTTGTGCCGGACATCGGCGGGTATTCGGTTTGCTCCATAATAACGAAGCCCGCGTCCGCGTCAGGATGCGTCGGAGGCAAAAGCACATTGCAATTCGCCGCCGGATAGCCGCGCGGTTCGCGCAGCATCAGCTTGCGCAGATTGTCGCCGTGGGCTCTCAGGTGCTGCATTTTTTCGAACATGGTGTTTCCGGGCACATCCGGAACACCGCCGGTAATCACGCGTCCCGGCTCGCCGCACGCGTGTGCGTCCACTGCGATAATGGCTCCGGCCAGTTGCAATCACCCTCCATTTCCTTCCGCAGTAAGCGACGAAATCCCGATGGCGCCCTGTCGGCGTGCCACGAGCGCCAGTTACATCGGAAGCGCTTGCAGCATATAATAACCGGGACAGTCGGAGACCGTTCCAGCAGCAGCGGCTATGCGGAAAGATTGACAGAGGATATTTTATACATACAATGGTTGGGTTGCCGCTCGCGCACCAGTTCGTCCTGCTTCGGCGCGGCTTTGCTTCTTGGGTCTGTTTCGTTGAAGAAAGTTGCCGCGGGGCCGCCTCGGCGTGATTTTGTGTAAACGTTTACTCTAATGGATTCCGGGGTAAGCCGCGTTCGCGTCATTGATTCCCACACGGGAGGCGAGCCCACTCGTATCGTTATCGACGGCGGTCCTGATCTTGGCAACGGCTCGCTGGCCGCGCGTCTCGAAGTTTTTCGCAAAAAATACGACACCTTCCGCTCGGCCGTGGTGAACGAGCCTCGCGGTTCCGACGCCGTGGTCGGCGCGCTGCTCTGCCAGCCGCAGGATCCCTCCTGCGCGGCCGGCGTCATTTTCTTCAACAACGTTGGATTTCTCGGCATGTGCGGCCACGGGACGATAGGGCTTTTGGTCACACTCGCCTATCTGCGCGATTTACAGCCGGGTCTGCATCTGATCGAGACGCCGGTCGGAAAAGTCACCGCGCACTTGCACTCTGATTTGCGAGTGACCGTGGAAAATGTGCCCAGTTATCGCCACGCCAAGAATGTTGCTGTCGAAGTTCCGGGCTACGGCAAAATTGTCGGCGACGTCGCCTGGGGCGGAAACTGGTTTTTCCTGGTTCAAAATCACGAAATGAAAATCGCTTTCGAAAATATAGATCGCCTCACCGAATTCACCTGGGCGATTCGGCGGCAGCTCGGCGAACAAAAAATCACCGGTGCGAACGGCGCGGAGATTGACCACATCGAAATTTATGGGCCTGCGCAGCTCTCCGGAGCCGACAGTAAAAATTTCGTGCTCTGTCCGGGAAAGGCCTACGACCGTTCGCCCTGCGGCACCGGCACGTCGGCAAAAATGGCCTGCCTCTATGCGGATGGGGAGTTGCGAGCGGGCCAGGTGTGGCGGCAGGAGAGCATCGTCGGCAGTCTGTTTGAAGGCCGCATCGTGGAGCGCAACGGACGATTATATCCGAGCATCACCGGGTCTGCCTTTGTCAATGCGGATAGCAGCCTGATTCTGGATTCCCGGGATCCGTTTTGCTTCGGAATTCGGAAATGACTTCGCCGGTTCATGACGTGTTGATTGTGGGCGCGGGTATCGTCGGCGCGGCCTGCGCCGCTTTGTGCGCCGCGGAAAAACTGCGCGTCGGAATCGTGGAAGCGGAGATGGTTGGAGGCGGCGCGACCGCCGCGGGCATGGGCCATCTGGTGGTGATGGATGATTCGGAAGCCCAGTTCGTGCTGACCCATTATTCCCGCGCTCTCTGGGAGGAATTATCGCCGGCGCTTCCCGCTGACGTGGAATATGACCGCTGCGGAACGATTTGGATTGCCACAGATGACGAGGAAATGCACGCGGTGGCGCAAAAAAAGCAATTCTACGAATCCCGCGGCGTGCGCGCGAAAATTCTGGATTCCGGCGCATTGCGCGAAGCCGAACCCAATCTTCGCGAGGATCTTTCCGGCGGGCTGCTCGTTCCCGACGATGCCGTCATCTACGCTCCTTGTGCCGCGCGCTTCTTTGTGGAACGCGCGCAGTCCTGCGGCGCACAATTGCACATTCCCTGCGTGGTTACGGCGTTGACTCGCGACGGTGTTCGCTTGAATAACGGAACAACGCTCAGCGCGCGCTTCACCGTAATTGCCGGCGGCGCATGGTCCACTGCGTTGCTTCCCGGCATCGCCGTGAAAAAGCGCAAAGGCCATCTGGTTATTACCGACCGCTATCCCGGCTACGTGCGCCATCAGCTTGTTGAGTTGGGATATCTGAAAAGCGCCCACTCGCTCACCGAAGATTCGGTGGCATTCAATGTGCAGCCCCGCCGGACGGGCCAATTGCTCATCGGTTCCTCGCGCCAATATGATGCGGAGGAATCCGCCGTGGACCATTCGATCCTGAGCCGCATGCTCGCGCGCGCGCAGGAATTTATGCCCGGGCTGGCGAAGCTTTCGGCCATTCGTTCGTGGACTGGTTTTCGCCCGGCAACACCGGATAAGCTGCCTCTCATCGGCCCCGCGCCCGATCGCGATAATCTCTTTCTGGCGACCGGCCATGAAGGCCTCGGCATCACGACTTCGCTCGGAACCGCGCAATTGCTCGTGAGTCAGTTGCTCGGGCGTGAATGTGGAATTTCTCCGGCGCCATACTTGCCGAACCGTGCTTACGAGGGCGTGCATGCCTGAGGAAATCTCCGTCACTGTCAACGGCGCGCACCTGAATGTCACTTCCGGAATGACGGTGCTGGCTGCAATTTTGTCTTCGGGAGCGCACGGCGTTCGCAAATCCGTTAAAGGAGAGCTGCGCGGCCCGCTCTGCGCCATGGGAATTTGTTTCGAGTGCCGCGCGACCGTGGACCGAAGACCGCATACGCGCACCTGTCAGCTTCTATGCGCGCCGGGAATGGAAATTCGAACCGATGGATAATGTGTTCGCATTCGACGTGCTTGTCGTCGGCGCCGGCCCCGCGGGAATCGCCGCTGCATTTGGCGCGGCGGAAAGCGGCGCGCGCGTCGGCGTGATTGACGACAATCCTCGTCCCGGCGGCCAGATTTGGCGCGGCGAAACGCAGCAGCGCGCCGATCATCCCGAGGCGAAATCCTGGCTCGAAAAATTCGCCCGCTGCCCAATCGAATTCTTTTCCTCTACGGAAGTGGTTGACCAGATTGATCGCGGTCATCTGCTCGCACAGTCGCATGACGGACCGCGCGAATTCGTTTGCAAAAAACTGATTCTCTGCACCGGCGCACGCGAATTATTTTTACCGTTTCCCGGATGGACTTTGCCCAACGTGATGGGCGCCGGCGCTTTGCAGGCCCTCGCCAAATCCGGGCTGTCCGTATCCGGGAAGAAGGTCGTCATCGCCGGAAGCGGCCCATTGCTGTTAGCCGTGGCTGCGTACCTGCGCGAGCACGGAGCGGACGTGCGCTTGATTGCCGAACAGGCGCCGTGGCATCGCCTGGCTCGCTTCGGCATTTCCTTGCTTCTTCAAAAAAATAAATTCGTGCAGGCGCTCGCCATTCGCCGGCAGCTTGCGGACATTCCCTACAAGGCAAGTTGCTGGCCGGTTCGCGCCGCCGGTAACGGAAAACTCGAAAGCGTCACGCTGCGCTGCGGCGACCGCACCTGGCAGGAACCTTGCGACTATCTCGCCTGCGGTTTCCATCTGCTGCCGAATACCGAGCTGGCGGCGCTGCTGGGATGCGAAATTCGCGGCGGCTTCGTGCGCGTGAATCATTTGCAGCAATCCTCAGTGAGCGGGATTTTTTGCGCCGGAGAACTCACCGGCATCGGCGGCGTGGATGCTTCGATTCTGGAAGGAAGCATCGCCGGCTATGCCGCCACCGGCCAGGATGCGCGCGCCGCCCAACTTTCCCGCCAGAAAGCGCGCAGCGAAAATTTCACCGCCGCACTTCGCCGCGCTTTTGCGCTTCGTCCCGAACTGCGCGCTTCTGTTTCGCCGGATACCATAGTCTGCCGCTGCGAAGACGTGCCGCTCGCGCGCCTGCGCTCCTGCGCGTCCTGGCGCGCGGCCAAGCTGCAGACCCGTTGCGGCATGGGGCCCTGCCAGGGAAGAATCTGCGGCCCGGCCGTCGAATTTTTGCTCGGCTGGAAGACGAGCTCTGTCCGCCCTCCGGTTTTCCCGGTACCCATTGAAACGCTGGCTCGAGCGCCCGTATCGCAATTTTCCCGGCCGTCGGAAGAAAACCTGATCCCTCATGAGGAGCCTCGATGAACTGGTCTGGAGTTATGCCTGCAGTCACTACGGAATTCGATTCGCATTACAACGTTGACCACGCCTTCCTCGCCGAACATTGCCGCTGGCTTATCGACAATGGCTGCACCGGCATTGTCGCGCTGGGCTCGCTCGGCGAAGGTTCCACGCTCGACTACCAGGAGAAGCTCGCAATTCTCGACACCTGCGTGCGCGCCGTTCGAGGCTCTGCGCCGGTCATAGCGTCGATTTCTTCGCTGCGCACCAGCGAAGCTGTCCAGCTCGCGAAGGAAGCGGCTCGCCGCGGCTGCCGGGCGACCATGATTCTGCCTCCCTATGTCTATCGCGGAGACTGGCGCGAAATGAACTCGCATGTCGCCGCCGTTTTGCGCGCCAGTGAACTGCCGGCGATGCTCTACAATAATCCGGTCGCTTACGGAACCGATTTTCTTCCCGAGCAGATTGCGGAACTTGCCGCCGCGCATCCCAATCTGACCGCGGTGAAGGAATCAAGCACCGACGTCCGCCGCGTCACCGCAATTCGCGCGCTGCTTGCCGATCGCCTGGCGATTTTCGTCGGCGTGGATGACGCGATTGTCGAGGGCATTCGCATGGGCGCCGTCGGATGGATTGCCGGGCTGGCCAATGCGCTGCCTCTCGAATCCGTCGCTCTGTTCGATTACGCCCTGGCAGGACAAATTGACAAAGCCATGGCGCTCTACAACTGGTTTTTGCCGCTGCTGCGCATGGATACGGTTCCTAAATTTATTCAGTTGATCAAGCTTGTTCAGCAGGAGGCCGGACATGGCAACGCCCGCGTGCGCGCGCCGCGGATGGAACTGGAAGGCGCGGAACTTCAGGAAGCCAGACGCATCATTGCGCGCGCGTTGAAAACTCGTCCGCAAATTGAATCGGCTAAAAGCGGCGCACATTCGTAATTCATTTCTGCAAGGAGAAGTCATTATGGAACTCACAGGAAAATCCATTCTTGGCGGGCAGGCGCCTGAAACACCTCGCGGTAAGGCCTTTCGCGCGACGAATCCCCAAACCGGCGAAAAAATTCCGCCGGATTTTTACTCCGCGACCCGCGAGGAATTGAATGCGGCCGCCAACCTCGCGGAGCGCGCATTTTTCGAATGGAGCCGCGCCTCCGGCAAAACCAGAGCCGCTTTCCTGCGCAAAATCGCGGACCATATCGAAGCGCTTGGTGACGAACTCGTGAACCGCGTGAATCTGGAAACCGCGCTTCCGGCTCCTCGCGTAAAATCCGAAGCCGCCCGCACCTGTTTTCAGCTCCGCATGTTTGCTCAATTGGTGGAGGAAGGCTCATGGGTCGCTGCACGCATTGATCAGGGCGATTCCAGCCGAACTCCCCTCCCCAAGCCGGATATGCGTTCGCTCTGGCGTCCTCTTGGCCCGGTGGCCGTTTTTTGCGCCAGCAATTTTCCGCTGGCCTATTCCGTTGCCGGAGGCGATACCGCTTCGGCGCTTGCCGCTGGCAATCCGGTGATTGTGAAAGCCCACGGCGCTCATCCGGGCACGGCCGAAATGGTTGGGCAGGCCATTCGCAACGCCGCACGCGAATGCCGCGCGCCCGATGGCGTGTTTTCACTGCTCTTCGACGCGGGCATTGAAGTCGGTCTCGACCTTGTCAGGCATCCTAAAGTCAAAGCCGTCGGCTTCACCGGCTCCAAAGAAGGCGGCCGCTCGCTCATGGATGCCGCGGCATCCCGTCCCGAGCCCATTCCCGTTTACGCCGAAATGGGCAGCATCAATCCCGTTTTCATTCTTCCGGGCGCCATGAAGGAGCGCGGCGCCGAAATCGCCAAAGGTCTTCATGGCTCGGTAACGCTCTCCGCGGGTCAGTTCTGCACCAAGCCCGGCATCGTTGTCACCGCTGAAGGCGCTTCATCGCAAGCCTTTGCCGAGCATTTTCGTAGCTTGATGGACTCCGCCGGCGGATTCACGCTCTTAACGTCGCGCATCCACGAAGCCTATCTTTCCGGAACGAAATCCCGCAGCGCGTTGCGGGCCCCGGCCGGTAGCTCAGCGGGCAGTGCTCAAGGCGCGGCCCCGGCCAGCTCCGCAGGCGGATTTCACGTCGCGCCGGCGGTTTTTGAAACGTCAGCTTCGGCATTTCGCGAGCAGCCCAGCCTGCATTCCGAGATTTTCGGCCCCGCGACCATGCTGGTTCGCTATTCCTCTCGCGAAGAGCTGCTCGAGACCGCCCGTTCGCTCGAAGGCCACCTGACCGCAACCATCCACGGCACCGAACAGGACCTGCGCGACTACGCCGACCTCATCGCCATTCTGGAATCCAAAGTCGGACGCCTCATCTTCAACGGTTTTCCCACCGGCCTCGAAGTTTGCCACGCCGTGGTTCATGGCGGCCCGTACCCGGCTACTTCCGATGGCCGCACGACTTCCGTCGGCACGCGCGCGATTTACCGCTTCTCGCGCCTGATCTGCTATCAGAATTTTCCGGATGCGGCGCTTCCGGAGGAATTAAAGGACCAAAACCCGCTCGGCATCTGGCGCCTGGTTGACGGCCGGCACACGCGCGAGCCTCTCTCGCCGAAAGCGCGCGCCATTTCGCGTTGACTCCGCGCCTTTTGAACTAAAAAATGCTCGCCCCTTAAATCAGGCGGACACGGAGCATCGCGAACGGCTCATAAGGCAGAGCCTGAATTCATATCGATGCGGCTTCACGCGGGGCGTTTTTGACGCGGAAAAACGGCGTCGCGGATTTCTTTGGCGATCCACAGGGGACCGACAAGGAAATAGACCAGGCCTTGAAAGAAGGCCGGACGGTTGCCTTCAATGCGGTGTCCGCCGAAGAGAAAAATCCAGCCGAGCACAAAGAGCGCGAGGCCTTGTTTCCAACGCAAAATCAGCAGCAGGACGATTCCGGAAATCACCAGCGGAATGCCAATCGCGTGGCAAACCTTGTTCCACCGATTGGTGTGCTCGTGATCGTATCGCGCCATGTATTCTTCCAGCGTGGGCATGGGAGCCTCCGAATTGCGGAGCATTATACAGGCAAATTTTTCTCGTGCGCTGCGGCTGGCCTTTGCCGATTGCCGGCGATTCATTCCGTCTCGGACGAAGGATTTTCCCCGAGGGTGAAGCGCAGGACCGCGAGCGCGGCGATGACCGCGGTTTCAGCGCGCAGGATTTCGCGACCCAGCGATGCTTCGCGAAATCCGGCTTGCGCGGCACGGGCAAACTCGTCCTCGGTCCAGCCGCCTTCCGGCCCAATGGCCAGGCAAATGTCGTTTGCGGTCTCGCCGTGCAGAACTTTCCGGAGGGGCGGCGCTTCGGCTCGCTCGGAAAACAAAATCTTCAGTCTTTCATTTGCGGCGCGAAAAGCCTCTTCCGCGCTCACGGCTGTCGTCAGCGCTGGCGGACGCAATCCTCGCGACTGCTGCGCCGATTCCCGCAGGATTTTGCTCCAGCGCTGGCTGCGTTTGGGAGCCGCCAGCACCAGCGCTCTTTCGCTGCGTGCCGCGGCCAGCGGCGCAATTTCAGCGATGCCGAGTTCGGTCGCCTTTTCCAGGCACCACTCAAAGCGGTCAAATTTGAAAATGGAAAGGAGCAGGCGGATTTTCAGTCGCGGCGCGGTCGCCGGCAGTTTTTCCACGAGCGCAAATTCGATTGGCCCGCCGCGCTCGCGCGAAATATTTTCCACGCGTCCCAGCCAAAGATTTTCGCCGTCGCTCAGCTCGTAGAGTTGTCCCCGCTGCGCGCGCAGGACGCGTCCGAGATGCTCCGCTGCCTCGCCGCGCAAGTAGGCGCGTTCCGCTTCGAATTTTTCCACAAAGAATCGCCGGCGCATCAGAAAAGAATCATCGCCACCATAGCACCGCGTGGCTTCCTTGCGAGACCGCAATCCGCGTCAAATTCGCGTGGTCGCGTCACTTCCACCCATCGCCAAACATCAATTTTCAGGATTGGAATGATAAACGCCTCGCAGCGTGCCGCGCCGCTGCGCACTTTGTCTACGGAGTGAGCCGCCCGTGCGTGTAGCGGAATTCGTGCTTCTCTTCATCGTAATCTTGCATTTTCGGCAGCACCGGAACTCGGCAGTTGACGCACCCGCGCCGGTAATGTTGCGCGAATTCCTCGCGAAACTCGCGCACGATGCTCGGAATAATCAGCGAATGTTCCGTCGGCAAAAAGCAGCGGTTGCCCCGCGGCGCATTCGTCGAGGAGTGCAAAATGGCCTCCACGTCTATTTCATCGCCGTCACCGGCGATCAATTTCTCCAGCCGCAGCGTGGCCTCCTGCGTTCCTTCCTTGCAGGAACGGCACTGCCCGCATGATTCAATCCACAAAAATTTCGAGAACACATGCGCGACCTGCACCATGCAGTTCGAGTCGTCGTAAACCATGAATCCCGCCGAACCAAGGCCCGAGCCCGCGTTGCGCATCGAGCCGAAGTCCAGCGGAGTGTCAAAGCTTCTCGGATACAATCCCGGGCTGGCCACTCCCGAAAAAATCGCCTTCAGCTTCCGCCCGGGCTTCATCCCGCCGGCATGGTTCTCGATAAGCTCGCGCATCGTGGTGCCCATCGGCAGCTCATAAATCCCCTCGCGCTGCACGTCTCCCGAGACGGTAAAAATCGTATGCCCCGCCGTATCCGCCGTGCCCATCGAGCGGAACCAGTCCGCGCCATTCCGCATGATGTGCGCGACCGTGGACATCGTCTCGCAATTATTCACCAGCGTCGGATTCGTTTGCCCGGGAATGTACGACGGATAGCCCGCGAAAAGCCCCAGCACATACGGTGGAAAATCCATTTCCCGCGGCAGCGCGTCGCGCCCCTCGATCACCTCCAGCATGGCTTTTTCTTCGCCGAGCAAATAATCTTCCGGGCCGTACGCGAACTCGATCGGAATATCCCCCAGCGCGTTTCGCGCGGTCATCTCTTTATGCGCCTGCGCCGTGCGTGCAATCGCCTGCTCAAACGTGCGTTTCATTGCGATGAACGCCTTCTGCGCGTTCATCACGTACGCCGCAATCGCCACTCCCTCCAAAAGCTGATACGGATTCCGCCGCATCATCATGCGGTCCTTGAACGTTCCCGGCTCGCCTTCCGTCGCGTTGCAGGCCACGTATTTCGTCGGACACGGATCTGCCGCGATGCTCGCCCATTTGATACCCACCGGGAAGCCCGCGCCTCCGCGTCCGCGCAGTCCGGATTTCCGGATCTCCGCGATGACTCCTTCGCGCGTCATCGAGCGCGCTCTCTTCAATCCTTCCAGCCCGCCGATTGCCACGTAATCGTCAAGCGACTTCAGCGGCTTTTCAGGCAAAAGATAAGGTTTTCCGTTCCGCGAGGCCTGGCTGTCCATTCCGCTATGCATCTCCTCAGCAAAAATTAAACCAATGGTACGATGAATGCTCAAAAAATGCGTCGGCAGCGAGCGCAATCCTGCATCCTAGCACAGAGCCGCAACCGGCGGGAGCAGCAAAGGAAAAATTTCCTGCCGCTTGCAACGGGAAGCTTCCGGCAAACGTCTGATACTCAGAGACGCGCAACGAGCAGACAATTGCGCTTCGGACGGATGGCGCGAGCCTTTGGCGAGCTCTTTCGGGTGTCTCCAAAACGAAAGGGCGTTGCAGCGCCGCCAAATCTGGGCGGACGCCGGGCTGCGGATGCAAATTAAGCATGCGGGTTGAGGAACTTTACAAACAAAAATGACTCGATTCCCTAAATGGATTGCTCTTTGTGCGTTCGTTTTGGTGGCCGCGGGATGCACCGAGCATGCGGCTCCGCCGCCGGATGCTCCGGTTGTGCCGGTGCTGGCCGCAAAAGCCGTCTCCCGGTCCATGCCCATCCAGTTGAGCGAAATCGGCACAGGCGAGGCCTATTCCACCGTATCGGTCGAATCGCAGGTCGCCGGAATTGTCAAATCCGTGCATTACACGCAGGGCCAGTTCGTGAAAAAGGGCGATTTGCTCGTCACTCTCGATGACCGTCCGTTCCTCGCGGCGCTGCAAATGGCCGAGGCGAATCTCAGCAAGGATCAGGCCAATCTTAAGCTCGCTCAGATTGAGGCCGACCGCTATCAGCAACTGTACAAATCCGGCATTGTTGCCAAGGAGCAGTTCGATCAATTCAGCTCGACCGAAGCTGCCGATCAAGCCGCCGTTCAAGCCGACGAAGCGGCGGTGCAAACCGCGAAGGTGAATCTTTCCTACTGTTCAATTTATGCTCCGATTGACGGCCGCACCGGCAGCCAGTTGATCTATCCGGGAACCGTCGTCAAGGCGAACGACCTTCCCGTTCTGGTGGTCATCAATCGCATTTCTCCGATCTATGTCGATTTTTCCGTGCCGCAGCAATACCTTGGTCAAATCAAGGACTACATGGCACACCAGCGGCTCCCGATTCAGGCCACTCCCGCCGATAATTCCGCGCCCGAATCCGGCTATCTCAGTTTCATTAACAACACCGTGGATACCACCACCGGAACCATCCAATTGAAGGGAACTTTTGAAAATCGTGACCTGCGCCTCTGGCCCGGAGAATTCGTCACCGTGGTTTTGCAACTGGCCGAGCAGAAAAACGCCGTGGTGGTTCCCTCGCAGGCTGTGCAAACCGGGCAGCAGGGCGATTACATCTTCATCATCAAGCCCGATATGACCGTCGAGTCGCGCACGGTCACGGTGTCGCGCACCGTGAATGGTCTCGCGGTCATCTCTAAAGGAATCACGCCCGGCGAGGTCGTTGTCACCGATGGACAGTTGCGGCTCGTTCCCGGCACGAAAGTCCGCATCCGAAAAAGCTTGTAGAATTTCGAGAAGCCATGCAAATCGCCGAAGGATTCATAAAACGCCCGGTAATGACCAGCCTGTTGATGCTGGCCATTTTGTTGTTTGGCATCGTCGCGTACCGCAATCTGGCGGTGAGCGATTTGCCCAACGTTGATTTTCCAACCATTTCCGTGAATGCAAGCTTGCCCGGCGCAAGCCCCGAAACGATGGCTTCCGCAATTGCCACGCCGCTCGAAAAGCAGTTCACCACCATCGCCGGCCTCAGCTCGATGACTTCCAGCAGCTCTCTCGGCAGCACTTCCATCACCTTGCAGTTTGATTTGAGCCGCAACATTGATGGCGCGGCTCAGGACGTTCAGGCGGCCATTACCGCAGCGCAAAATCAGCTCCCGCCCAACATGCCTTCGCCTCCCACGTTCCGCAAGGTCAATCCGGCCGATTCGCCCATCTTCTTTTTGGCCCTTACTTCGCCCTCGCTGCCCCTTTCCGAAGTGGACGAATACGCGGAGACCCTGCTCGGCGAGCAAATCTCCATGGTCAGCGGCGTCGCCCAGGTGTCGGTGTTCGGCTCGATGAAATACGCCGTGCGCATCGATCTCGACCCCAAGGAAATGGCCAGCCGCCAGATCGGCATTGATCAGGTCACCCAGGCCGTGCAGAGCGCCAACGTGAACATGCCCACCGGCACCCTCTATGGCGCCCACCGCGCCTTCACCGTGGAAGCCAACGGCCAGCTTGACGATGCCGCCAAATACCGCTCCCTCATCGTGGCGTATCGCAACGGCGCGCCCGTGCGCCTCGACGAACTCGGAAACGTCTACGACAGCGTGCAGGACACCAAGCTCGCCAACTGGATCAATACCGTCCCGGGCGTTGTTCTGGCCATCCAGAAGCAGCCGGGAACCAACACCATTGATATCGTCAAGTCCATCCGAAAACTCCTGCCGGCTTTCCGCGCCATCATGCCGCCGGCGATGATATTGACCATCGAGCACGACAAGTCCATTTCCATTCAGCAGTCCGTCAATGACGTGAAATTCAGTTTGTTTCTCGCCATGATTCTCGTCGTCCTGGTGATTTTCCTGTTCCTCCGCAATGCTTCGGCGACCATCATCCCCAGCATGGCTCTGCCCATGTCCATCATCGGCACTTTCGCCGTGATGTACCTGCTCGGCTACACCGTGGACAACTTATCGCTCCTCGCGCTGACGCTGTCGGTGGGCTTCGTCGTGGACGACGCTATCGTCATGCTCGAAAACATCGTCCGCCACATGGAGCACGGCGAAGGCGTCCGCGAAGCATCCTTGCGCGGCTCCCGCGAAATCGGCTTCACCATTTTGTCCATGACTCTTTCGCTGGCCGCCGTCTTCCTGCCCGTATTTTTCATGGGCGGAATTTTGGGCCGCCTGCTCCATGAATTTGCGGTCGTCATCATCTCTGCCATTCTTGTTTCCGGATTTGTTTCCTTGAGCCTCACGCCCATGCTCTGCAGCCGCTTCCTGCGCCCGCATCTCGGCGAGCAGCACGGCCGCATGTACAACGCGTTCGAGCGCTTTTTCAACAAAATGCTGCGCGGTTATGAGGTCTCGCTCCACTGGGCCATGCGCCATCGCGTGACGGTCATGGGCGTCGGCGTGCTGCTGCTGGTCGCGACCGCATGGCAATTCTATGTGATTCCAAAAGGCTTTTTGCCGGAGGAAGATCAGTCCGAAGTGTCCGGTTCTGTCGAGGCGAACGAAGGCATTTCGTTTGACGCCATGAAGGCCCACATGGAGGCGGTGAATAAAATCGTGTGGGCCGATCCGAATACCCGGCAGTTTTTTTCCAGCATCAGCGCCAGCGGCGGATTTGGCGGCGGCGGCCTCAACAATGGCCGGTTTTTCGACCACTTAAAAGATCGCCCGGACAGGCCGTGGACTAAGAACCCCACCTTCGACCGATGGAAGGCGAAATACGGCAAGAACCCCGTTATCAGGCCGATCCTCGCCGCCATTCGCCCGCTCTTTGAGCGTCACATGACCATTTCCGACATCATTCAAGAGATGACCCCGAAACTCGACGCCATTCCGGGCCTGAAAGTGTATCTGCAAAATCCCCCGGCCATACAGATCGGCGGATACGCAACCAAAAGCCAGTATCAGTTTACGCTGGTCAGCCCGGACACCAACCAGCTCTATAAGTACGCCAGAGTCATGGAAAACAAGATGAAGGCTCTGCCCGGGATCACCGACGTCACCACCGACCTGCAAATCAAAAATCCTCAAATCAACATCAATATCGATCGCGACAAAGCGCAGTCCCTCGGTGTGACGCCGCAACAAATCGAAAACGCCCTCTACACCGCCTATGGTCAGCGCCAGATTTCCACGATTTACGCGCCGAACAACGAATACTGGGTCATCATGGAACTGGAAAGCAAGTATCAGCGTGACCCCAACATGCTCACCTATCTGTACATTACTTCGAGCAGCGGCAATCTTGTTCCCCTGAGCGCGGTTTCCAGTGTGACCACTGGTTTGGGTCCGCTGACCGTGAATCACACGGGTCAGTTGCCCTCGGTCACCATTTCGTTTGATCTTGCTGCCGGCGTCGCTTTGGGCCAGGCCGTCAATGAAGTGCAAGCTCTCGCTAAGGACACCCTTCCGCTCACCGTCACCACCAGTTTCGAAGGCACTGCCAAGGCCTTTCAGCAGTCGCTCAAAGGTCTCGGATTGTTGCTGGCCATGGCTATCCTCGTCATTTACATCGTCCTCGGAATTTTGTACGAAAGCTTCATCCATCCGCTCACCATTCTGTCAGGTTTGCCCGCCGCCGCCTTCGGCGCTCTTCTCACTCTCATGGCCTTCCATATGCAACTGGACCTCTTCGGGTTCGTCGGCATTATCATGCTCATCGGCATCGTCAAGAAAAATGCCATCATGATGGTGGACTTTGCCCTCGAACTGCAGCGCAGCGGCGACTATTCCTCAGCCGATGCCGCCGTGCAGGGCTCGCTGATTCGCTTCCGCCCGATCATGATGACCACGATGGCTGCCATCGTGGGTACCGCGCCCATCGCATTTGGATGGGGCGCCGGGGCTGATTCCCGCCGCCCGCTGGGAATGGCGGTCGTCGGCGGCTTGATTTTCGCGCAAATTGTCACCCTGTACCTCACGCCGGTCTTCTACACCTATATGGACTCCTTCCAGAGCTGGCTCGGCAGGCGCGGTCACAAGCGCGGCGAAGAAGCCGAAGCACGCATCCGCCTGCAGGAAGAGGAGGCGTTGTTAGCCCCGCACGCCAAGCGCATCCCCCAAAATTGAGCGATTTTGGCCGGGGAAGAAGCGGCCACGCTCTCTGCTGAACGCCTCCTGTAGGGGATCGAGTCTCTCGTCTGCCGAGTACTAAAATCGGCATGGTACTTGTGCGGCCGCCAAATCGCGCTTCATTTCTAATCGCAACTAAAATTATTAGAAATCGAGCTAACTCCTTTGTTATGCCAGAGATAAAAATTTCTAATCGCAACAACTTGAACCCATTTTGGCGCAAACGAAACCACCGCATATTCGCCTTTCCGGCGCTCTCTGGGTCGCCCTCTCGAGGCAATTTGTTGTTCCCCGGGGAGCATTCGGAACTGTCCGTACGACGGCTGGTTCCGAAAGGTACTTCCTCGCTTTGTGCTACTATTCCGGCCTGACATTTTCTCGCATCTCTGGGAGGCGCACTTATGTCTCATACGTCCAGCTCGCTTTTTCTCCGTTGGGCTTTGTTTTTTGGAGTGCTCTTTGTCCTGCGGCCTGCGATTGCACAGACGCAAGCGCCGATTCTTTTTCAGCATCCGACGGTGAACGCAAGCCAGATCGTTTTTTCGTATGCGGGCAGCTTGTGGACCGTCAGCCGGCAGGGCGGCACGGCCACACGTCTGACTTCGGGCTCGCGCGAAGACAACTGGCCTGTTTTTTCACCGGACGGCAAACTTCTCGCATTCACCGAAAACGACAACGGCAATCTGGATGTTTATGTGATGCCTGCGGCCGGCGGCCCGGCCAAGCGGCTCACCTGGCATCCTGGGCCGGACATCAGCATTGGCTGGACGAATGACGGCAAGGATGTTCTTTTTCGTTCCGGGCGGTATGCGATTGATCCTCTGTACAACCAGCTTTTCACGGTCTCGGTGAATGGCGGATTTCCCACTTCAATCTCGCTGCCTTACGCGACGCAAGGATCTTATTCACCGGATGGAACGCGCCTGGCGTATGTGCCGTTTCGCAATCACACCTCTTTTGAGGCCTGGAAACATTATCGCGGAGGGATGGAGCCGCGCATTCGGATTGCGACGCTCAGCGATTCCAGCGTGGTTTCGGTTCCGCGCGGCGGCGGAAACAACATGGACCCCATGTGGATCGGCAACTCGATTTATTTTCTTTCGGACCGCACCGGCGGCCATTTCCGTTTGTACCGGTATCCACTGAATTCAAAAACCGTGCAGGCGATTTCGCCGGAAGACGGTCACGATATTCTTTCCGCGAGCGCCGGCGCGCTGCACAGTTCGCATCCGGCGATTGTGTACGCGGAAATGGGCCGATTGTTTTTGCTGGACGTAAAATCCGGAAGAATCCGGCGGGTTTCCGTGGAACTGCACGCTGATTTTCCATCCGCGCAGCCGCATTGGGACAACGTCAGCAAGGAGCTGACGAATCCGGGCATTTCGCCTCACGGAGTGCGAGCGGTATTTCAGGCGCACTGCGATATTTTCACGGTGCCGTCGAAGCACGGGGATGCGCAGGATATTACGAACACCCCCGGGGCCTGCGAGCGATATCCGGCGTGGTCGCCCGATGGAAAATCGATCGCGTATTTTTCGGATGCTTCCGGCGAGTATCAACTGTTCATCGCGCCGCAAAACGGCATCGGAGCGGTGCGCAAAATTTCCCTCGGCGAACATCCGACTTATTTTTACAACCCGGTGTGGTCGCCGGACGGCAATTACATCGCATTGCAGGATATCGCGCAGCATTTATGGATTGTGGAGGTAAAGACGGGGAAGCTCACGCGGGTCGCGGCGCGTTACTACGACGAATCCGGCCGGCCGTTTTTTGCCGCGTGGTCGGCGGACAGCAAATGGCTGACCTACACGAATGTTCTGCCCAACGAGCTGCACGCGATTTTTGTGTATTCGCTGGATTCCGGAAAATCAACGCAAATTACCGATGGAATGAGCGATGCGGAGCGCTCGCAATTTGATCCCAGCGGAAAGTACTTGTATTTTCTGGCCAGCACGAATCCGAACACGGCCGGGTCCGTCGGAGAGCTTTCGGCGATTGATTATCCGACCGTTTACAGCCCTTACGTAGCGGTGCTGCAGAACAACATTCCATCGCCGCTCGCGCCAAGAACCGGAGAAGAGAAGGGCTCGCCTGCCACGCCCGCGGGAAAAACCGGCGAGAAGAAGGCTGCGGCATCCTCCCCGGCCAAAGTCACGATTGATTTTGCGGGTTTGAGTCAGCGCATTCTGGCGCTGCCGATGCCGCCGCGCGCGTATCGCGGCCTGTACGTTTCCGCGCCGGGCGTCTTGTGGCTGACGGCGGGAGCGGTGGTGAACGAAAGCCGGCCGGATCATCCGGCGCTGACGCTGTATCAGTTCACGCTGAAGAGCCGCAAAGCGCAACTGGTCCTGCCGGTGTTGCAGAGTTTTGTGCTTTCCGCGGACGGCAAACAGATGCTGATTCAGCAGGGGCCGCACTGGCGGATTGTTCCCGCGGCGGCGAAAATTTCGCCGACGGCAGGGACGCTGAACACCGCGGATCTGAAAGTTTACGTGGACCCGCCGCAGCAGTGGGCGCAGATGTATCACGAAGTGTGGCGCATCGAGCGGGACTTTTTCTATTCGCCGCAGTTTCACGGTTTGAGCATTTCGGCGGCGGACAAATATTACGCGCGCTTTTTGCCGGGCGTGGAGACGCGTTCGGATCTGAATTACGTTTTGCACGACATGCTCGGCAACCTGACTGTGTCGCACATGTTTTTGCTGGCGGTGCCGGCGAGTGCGCCGAAACCGGTACCCGTCGGGCTGCTGGGCGCCGATTATACGATCGAGAGTAATCGCTATCGTTTTGCGCGCATTTACAGCGGCGAGAACTGGAATCCTGATTTGCATGCTCCGCTTACGCAGCCGGGCGTGAACGTGAAGGTCGGAGATTACCTGCTGGCGGTGAACGGGCGGGAGCTTTATGGGAGCGAGGACATTTACTCGTTTTTCCAGGAGACTGCGGGGAAGCAAGTGGTGCTGACGGTGGGACCGAATCCGGACGGAACGGATGCGCGACAGGTGGTTGTCGTCCCGGTGGCCAGCGAGCTGGCGCTGCGCAAACGGGCGTGGGTGCATCACAACCGGATGCTCGTGGAGCAAATGAGCCACGGGCAGCTTGCTTACATTTATTTGCCGGACACGGCGGAAGGCGGCTGGACGTATTTCAACCGCTACTTTTTTTCGCAAATCGGGAAGAAAGGCGCAATCATTGACGAACGGTTCAACCACGGCGGCGACCTGGCGAACTATGTGATTAACGAGCTGCAGCAGCCGCTGCTGAGCTTCTGGTCGGCACGCCACGGCCACATCGCGGTTGCTCCGGCGGCGATTTTCGGGCCGAAGGTGATGATTGCGAATCATTTTGCCGGTTCAGGAGGCGATTATCTGCCGTTCACATTCAAGCAGGAGCACGTCGGCACGCTGGTGGGCACGCGCACGTGGGGCGGGCTGGTGGGGATTGGACGCTATCCGATACTGATGGACGGGACCATGGTGACCGCGCCGCAGGGCGCTGTCTATTTTCCAAACGGCAAATGGGATGTGGAAAACCACGGAGTAGATCCGGACGTCAAAGTGGAGATGAATCCGCAGTTATGGCGGGAAGGGAAGGACCCGCAGTTGCAGACAGCGGTGAGCATCGCGCTGCGTGAATTGCAGGCCCATCCGTTCCAGATGGTTCCGCGGCCGCCTTATCCGAATTACAACGCGGGCACGCCGATCGGCGCGCCGGTGAGCGGGAATTCGGCGAAGCCGAGCGGGGGAAATAGCCCGTCCAAAAGGAAGAACAAATAGCGAGCGCATTTTTCGGCAAACAACGGATGGGTGGAGGCCGGGGAAGTTTGCAGAAGCGTGACGCAACAAGCGCGCGCCGAAACAGTTGGGACGCGACACCGGCTTTCCAAAAAGCCGTGCTGCGTTGCATTCGCGGCTGAAACGATCCGGTGTGAGGGATGAACGGATGCTTTTTTCCGGGAAAAAATTTGCGACATTCGCGCTATTGCTGACGATTTTTTGCGCGTGTGCGTTTTCGCAAGCGCCTGCGCCGGCCGGTCCGCCCCCGCCGACGGTGAATCCCGCGAAGCTGATTCATTTCCTGAATCAGACAATCCGATGGTACCGCCAGATCGCGGTTCAGATGGAAGCAGCCAAAACGCCGGTTGATCGAGTCACCGCGTACGCGAACCGCCAGACCGCGCAGCAGGTCGTGCGACTGGCATTTGAGTTCGCGCGCCAACAGGCTGGGGCCATCGCGGAAGCGGCTCCTGCGAAGAGCGCCGGCACAAATGCTTCGGGCATCCCGCAGTATCAGGCTTTGCAGCAGATGCAGGCTAAACTGGACCAGGACTATCAGAGCACGGAAGCCGAGATACAGGGCGACGAGAAAAAACTGGCGGCATCAACAGGGGCGGCGCGCCGGAAACTGGAATCAACGATTTCCGAGTTGCACGGTGAACTCGCGCTGATTCAAGCGCGGCGGGATGCGGTGCACAGCATGGTGGCGTTCATGAGCAATTCGGCGGAGACGAGCGGAGGCGCGGTGGGGCTGCAGGCGCAAATTGAAGCGCTGGCATCCTCCGTTCCGGAGGCAACGGCGAATTTGCCGCAGAATCAAGGAAACGCGCGTCCGCCGGCGACGGCCGCAACAGCGGGCGCTGCGGAGGCGTCGGGAATTTGGGAACTGACTGCCGAGCTGTTCACGCTGGAGTCGCAAGAGAACGTCCTGACGTCGCTGATTCAGCAGACCCAGAGGGTTTCGGCGGCTTCCGCGGATTTGCGCGCTCCGTTCATTGCGCGAATCCGGCAATTGTCGGGCGAGGGCGACAAGTTGATGGCCCAGGCGGACACAGCCGACCGCGCCCAGCTCGCGCAGGAAAGACAGCAACTGGACGCGCTGGCGGCACAATTCAAACAAATTGCCACCGCCGTAATTCCGCTGAGCAAGCAGTCCGTTTTATTGAATCTGTGCCAGAAAAATCTCTCCGATCAGCGCGACGGCGTAGACGCACGATATGACGCGGATCTGCGAAGCCTGGGCCTGCGCCTGGGATTTCTGGCCGTGATTCTGGCGATTCTTTTCGGGCTTTCAGAGCTGTGGCGGCGCGCGGTGTTCCGCTACGTTCATGAGCCGCGGCGCCGGCATCAGTTTCTGCTGCTGAGGAAATTTTCGCTGTGGTTCGTCATTGCGCTGATCGTGGCGTTTACGCTGGCCGGCAAGCTGGGGTCGGTGGCGACATTTGCGGGACTTCTGTCGGTGGGAGTGGCTCTTGCGCTGCAAAACGTGATTGTTTCGGTGGTGGGCTATTTTTTCCTCATTGGGAAATACGGCATTCGCATCGGCGACCGCGTGCAGGCCGGAGGCACGACGGGCGAAGTGATTGACGTGGGGCTGGTGCGCTTCCATTTGATGGAACTTGGGCGCGGGGGAACGCCGACCGGGCGCGTGGTGGCGTTTTCCAATTCGATTGTTTTTCAGCCGGCTGCCGGATTGTTCAAGGAAATACCGGGAACGGATTTCGCATGGCACGAGGTGACCACTACGGTGCCGCGGAAGGCGGATTTCGCCGCGCTGCGGGAGAAACTTTTGGACGCCGTGGAGGACGTGCTGAAGGATTACCGGGAAGACATTGCGCGTCAGTTTCAGCAAATGCAGAAGACCGGCGCTCTGCTTTCGGAGAACGGGTTGCAACCGCGATTTGATTTGAGCATGACGTCGGCCGGCGCGGAGGTGACGATTCGTTATCCGGTCGCCCTGCAGCACGCCGCAGAAATTGATGCGCGCGTTTCGCGGCAAATGGTGAACACGATCGAAGCCGAATTGGAAGTGCGGCCGGAGGCTCCGGAGATTCGGGTGAATACGGATGTGACCGCCGGCGGCTCGCGCTGACGCTGGAACGACAATTCCCGTGAAAATGCAATTTTTTTTGCGGCGGTGAGATTCTCAGGCCGTCGCTTATGCCCGTGAACGGAACCATCGGGAACTCGAGGGAGCAGGTGCGCGAGGCCGCTGCGGAAAGCGCGGCCGGGGGCCTGGTTCGCGCGCTGGGGCGCTGGGACCTGACGGCGCTGGTGGTCAACACGGTGATTGGCGGGGGAATTTTTGGCCTGCCGATGCTGATAACCGGGATGCTGGGGGTCGCGAGCCCGTTCGGATATGTGGCGGCAGCGGCGGGAATCGGCGTAATTGTCCTGTGCTTTGCGGAAGTGAGCGCGCAATTTCGCGCGGCGGGCGGGCCGTACCTTTACGCGCGCGAAGCGTTTGGGCCGTTTGTCGGATTGCAAGTCGGCTGGATCACCTGGCTGATGCGCGTATCGGCGGCGGGCGCGACGGCGAATCTTTTTGTGATGTATCTCGGCGCGGTCTGGGCGCCGGCGCGTTCGGTCGAAATGCGCTGGGCGGTGATTACGTTTCTGTTCGCCGTGCTGGCGCTCATTAACATTCGCGGAGTGGCGCAGGGAGCGAGCGCGAGCAATTTTTTCGTGACGGCGAAGCTGATTCCGCTGCTGGTGTTTGCGGGCGTGGGGATTTTGTTTGTGCGCGCGAAGACATTCACTTCATGGCCGGCTGCAGGGAGGAATCACTGGCTGGAGGCGATTTTGCTGCTGATTTTTGCTTTCGGCGGATTCGACAACGCGATGTTTCCGGGCAGCGAGATGCGCGATTCGCGGCGGGACGCGCCCTTCGCGCTGCTGGCGGGAATGGGAATCGTCACGGTGATTTATTTGCTGATTCAGATTGTGTTTCAGGGGACGGTTGCGGCGGGCGCGGTTACGGATCGCCCGCTGGCGACGGCGGCGCACAATTTTCTCGGCGCGCCGGGAGCGTGGCTGATGGCGATTGGCGCGATGCTCTCGGTCTGGGGATGGTTTGCAGCGACGATGCTGGGCACTCCGCGGTTGACGTTCGCGCTGGGCGAGCGCGGCGATTTCCCGAAATTTTTCAGCGCGGTGCATTCGCGATTTCGCACACCGTACGTTTCGATTCTTTTCTATGCGGGGCTGGGCTGGGCGCTCGCGCTTGCGGGAAATTTCAAGTGGAACGCGAGCCTGTCTGCGGTAGCGCGGCTGCTGACGTACGGCATTACGTGCGCGGCGCTTCCCGTGTTTCGAAGACGCGACCCGGCGGCGCCGGTTTTTCGCGCACCCGGTGGTTATCTCTTCCCGGCGCTCGGGGTGGGATTTTGCGTTTTACTGCTGACGCAAATGGACCGGCTGGATTTCGGCATTCTGATCGCGACGGTTTTGCTGGCCACGCTGACGTGGATTTGGTCGCGGCGCAGCGTGCCGGCCAATTAAGCGCTTTGCTTGGTTCAGGAATTTATGCGCCGATGGCAAGAAGCGGGTCCGTGTTGTTGATGGCCAGCGAGGAAACGATGAACAGGACCACGCCGTCCGCGGGACTGATCGCCGTTTGCAGCACGCGGCCCTCATAATCTTTCACGCAGCCGAGATTTTGTCCGCGGCGAACTTTTTCATTTACCGCGACGGCGGGATACCAGAAGCCGTGGTGCTCGCTGCGCAGCCAAAGAAATTTTTCGAGCAGCGTGAGCGGCGACGGTTCCAGGGCGCCTCCGGGAATCATTTCGAGATGGCGCATCAGGCGGTTGAGGCCGCTCGTGTGGCGGGCAACATCCTCCGGCGCCCAAATTCCTTGTCCGCCGGATTCCGCCAAAATGGACGGAATGCCCGCGCGCGAGGCGGCACAAAACGTCGAGCCCGGAGTTTCGCTGCAGACGAGAAAGTGAATTCCGAAGGCCCTGGCCATATCGAGAGAGGCAGCGTCCACGCGTTCATTTCCCGAGCGGAAGAAAATCGTGAAGGGAACAAGAGCTTCGATTAAATCGCCGCCATGCAAATCCACATAGTAGTCGGCCTGCGCAATGACATGGCGAAAAACCCAATCGGCGATCTGTTCGGAGGCGGTGCCGTTCGGATCGCCAGGAAAGACGCGATTGAGATTGCGCCCATCGAGTGGACAAATATAAATCGAGCGCGCGGTGAATGCCGGCTGATTCATGACCGGCACGACGATGACGCGTCCGCGCAGATCTTTTTGCGCCAGAGAGCGCCCGAATTCCAGCGCCGCCGCGATGCTGGCGTATTCGGCGGGATGCACTCCGGCGGTCACGACGAGCGTCGGACCGTCGGCTTCACCGTGAATCAGCCACATGGGAAGGCGATAGGGTTGACCCTGAACCGGAAATTCGTTCACGCCATAGCGTTTTTCTCCGCGCGTGGCGGAAAGCGAACCGACCGACAGAATTTTCTCGGACATGGCGCTATTTTCCTCCGTCAACGGCCAACGTCTGGCCGGTAATCCAGCCTGCATGCTCGCTCGCAAAAAACAGAACGCCGTTGGCGATATCCTGCGGCGAACCCAGCCGCTTGAGCGCGATGTTTTCGACGAGCCGCCGCTGGCCTTCCTCTCCGTAACTCTGCCATTGCTTTTCGGTAGTTGAGTTTGAGCGCACGAATCCCGGCGCAATGCTGTTTACCGTGATTCCCCATGGCCCAAGTTCATGAGCCAGTTGGCGCGTGAGCCCGATTTGCCCGGCCTTGGCGGAGGCGTACGCTTGAATGCCGGTGAGGCTGACGCCGAGGCCCGCGCCGCTCGAAATATTTATGATGCGTCCGTAGCGCGCCGCCTTCATCGCTGGAGTGACAGCCTGGGAGCAAAAAAAGGCTCCGTCCAGATTCACAGCGAAGATGGCGCGCCAGTCGGCTTCGGATATTTCCTCAAGCGGGCGTCCAAGCTGGCCGAGGACGCCGCCTGCGTCGTTCACGAGGATGTCAATCCGTCCGGTTTTATGCAGTACTTCGGCAGCCAGCGAGTGAACTGCAGCGCGATTGCTTACGTCCAAAACACGAATCTCGAGTAAGGTTTTCTGCTCGTTTGCCAGACGCGATGTCTCTTCGAGTTCGTCCTGCAAAATATCGCAGGCGAACACGTGCGCGCCGAGCTTTGCAAGATTGAGCGCGATCGAGCGGCCAAAGCCATGGGCGGCGCCGGTAACGATTGCCGTTCGACTGTCAAAACGGATTTGCATAGGCTTGGACGGGTGCGCTCCGGGGAAGAATAAGCCATCCAGAGCGAAGATGCACGGCGCTCAGACCCACGGGCCCTCCAGCGCTTCGCGGGTTTCTTCGACGCCGGCGCGCCACACGCGCATCATGTCATCATCAGGTTTTTCGTAGGCGCCGCCAAAATTTCCATCGCCCAGGTATGCGCGCACGCCGGCCGCGTCCATTAGGCGCATGCGCGAAACATCAATCATCGCTTTTTGAGTGGAGGGCAATTGGGCGCCGGGGAGGCGAGTCCACGCGAAGTTTTCCATCCAGGACGCGTGGGACGCGACAGCATCGACGGCTGCAACGGCAGCGGCCGTTTTGGGCGCGTTCCACCAGTTGTGCCATTTCACAGTGATTCCCGGATGATGATTCATCCATTCCTGAAGAATCGAGCCGCCGGGCGTGTTTCCGCCGTGGCCGTTGACAAAAAGGATGCGGTTGAATCCGGTGCGCGCCAGGCTTTCGAGAATGTCCGCAATGATTCGTTGGTACGTTTCCAGCCGAAGGCTAATCGTTCCGGGATAAGCGAGAAAATAAGGAGTGATACCATAATTCAGCACCGGAAAGACGGGCACGCCGAGCGGTTCAGCGGCTTCGCAGGCCACGCGTTCCGCGAGAATGGCGTCGACGGTCAACCGCAAATAGCCATGCTGTTCGGTGCTGCCGACAGGCACAACCGCACGCTTATCCTGGCGCAATTTTTCTTCTACCTGCATCCAATTCATGTCTGCAATTTTCATCGTAGTGCTCGCAAAGGCCTCAGGCCTCATTTCTCCTCGGGTAGTTGTATTTAGCAAATTCGGATTCGCGGCGCAAAAATTATGTTCGCGTTGTGATGGTCTCCAATCCATGGGCCGCCGGTCCCGTTTCCGCTCGCCACAGGGCGAAGCCGCATACGACAGCCAGCACCGCAATGCCGGTAAACATCAGAAGGCCAGCATCATATCCGGCGGCGTTGGTTGCACTCGCGAGCCAGTGGTCGTTCGCCCAGCCAATCAGCAGATTGATGACCACCAGGCCGAGCTGTTGCACGCTGTCGAGCATGCCGTTCGCCAGCCCGAGGCGCGATTTATCCACGACGTAGACCAGCGCGGGCCACATCACCGCCGGAACAAGAGCGAAGGCCACGCCCATCATGGCCAGCGGAATCACCGGCGGAATTTTCGTGAAGGCCAGCATGGGAAAAACCGGAACGATAAGCAGCGCTCCTCCCATCATCAGCAGGGATCGGCGAGCGTAGCGGTCCACGAGCAATCCAAAAAGCGGCATGCCCACGAGCGAAAAAAATGGCTCCATGCCGATGAGCAGAGCGGCGGTTTGCGGCGAAACGTGCCGGGCGTCTATCAGAAATTTCTGGCCGAAGGTTTCGAAGGGAAAGATGCAACCGTAGAACGTAATGCACAGCGCGCAAATCAGCCAGAAAGATTTGTCAAATTCGAATACTTCGCGCAGCGGAATCCGACTCGTGCGCGCGGAATGGCCCAGAGCGAACTTGCGTTCGCCGCGGACGTCCATGCGCCAGTACGCGAATGCGCCAAGCAAGCATAACGCGCCGAAGCCGACGCCGATCAGAAGAGGCCAGCGCCAGTAGGTGTACGCGCGCGGAGCCCACGCCGGCGAGGTCTGTGCGCTGAAGGAGCCGATCCGCATGATGGACGCACGAAGCCCAAAGGCCAAACTCAGATTGCTGTTCCAGAACCAGCGCGCCACGCCCACATTCGCCGCCAGTTGCAAGGCTTCGCTGCCCGAACCGACAAACAGCCGACCGGTTGCCATGATTCCGAGCCGGGGGCTTACGGCCGTAATCGCGAGACCGATAAACACGAGCACCGCAAAAATCGAGAGGGATTTTCGTGTTCCCAGGCGGTCGATCAACACTCCGCAGATCAAAGTGGTGACGATATTCGGGATGCTGTAGACCGCCTGCATCCAGCCGATGTCGGTATCGGAAAAATGCAGTTGCCGGCTCAGCAGCGGCGCCAGCGGGCTGATGTAATCGAAGGCATAATATCCGCCGTAGCAGGCGATGCCGATGGCGGCGAGTACCAGCCAACGGGTGGTGCGCGACGGGGATGGTTTTTCCATCGCCTGGGCTTCGATTACCGCTTCGGCCATCGGGAGAAAAGTCCTCGCGCCGGAATTTCAGGCTCCCGGCGCTGGCATCATCTCACAGAAAGAGTGCTGCCGCCGCTTTGAAACGACTGTTCGCCGGGCATTCACGCAAGCTCCTGTTGACTGGACGCGCCGGCGCCATTAGCCTTCGTGCGGAGAAAAAGTCATGAGAAAGACATTCGGCGCAAACCGAAACCAATGGATCGCGGCGGCCATCCTGATTGCGTTCGCGTTTTTGCCCGCGCTGCTGCGCGCGGCGCATGCGCCGGAAGCCAGAGAGCAATCGGCCGGCGCAGCGCTCTCGCATGCAGCGGCGGTAGAGGCTCGCGTCGACGCGCTTGTCAAGCGGATGACGCTCGACGAAAAAATCCAGCTCATCGGCGGCACGCCCGATGGGTTTCATACGCATGCGATTCCGCGCCTTGGAATTCCCAGTCTGAAAATGTCCGACGGCCCCATGGGACTGCGCAACGATGAGCCCTCAGCAGCCTTTCCCGCGGGAATTGCGCTTGCGGCGACCTGGGACCGGCAGATGGCTCTGCGAATGGGCCAGGCCATGGGACTGGAGGCCCGGGCGCGCGGCGTGCACATCCTGCTCGCGCCGGGAATCAACATCCAGCGCATTGCCATCGGGGGACGCAATTTTGAATTCTATGGCGAAGATCCTTATCTTGCCGGCGAGACAGCGGTGCAGTTCATTCGCGGCGTGCAATCGGAAGGGGTAATCGCGACGGTGAAGCATTTCGTCGCGAACAATCAGGAGTATCAGCGCGGCACGATTGACGCGGAAATCAGCGAACGCGCGCTGCACGAAATTTACCTGCCCGCGTTCAAGGCCGCGATGCAGGAGGGACACGCCTGGGCGGTGATGGCCGCCTATAATCGCGTGAACGGCACGCACTGCGCGGAAAATAAAGTTTTGCTTACCGATATTTTGAAAAAACGCTGGGGCTTTCGCGGGTTGGTGATGTCCGACTGGGGCGCGACGCACAAAGGGGTGGAAGCCGCGCTTGCGGGACTCGATTTGGAAATGCCGCATCCGAAATTCATGAATGCGCAGACGCTTTTGCCTGCCATCCAAAGCGGCGAAGTGGCGGAATCCGTGATCAACGATAAGGTGCGACGGATTCTTCGCGCGGCGATTGCCATGCACTTTTTTGATCGTCCGCAGGAAAAAGCTGATCTGCCGCGATATTCAGGCGCGTCCAGCCGCGTTGCGCTGGAGGGCGCGCGCGAAGGTATTGTGCTGCTGAAGAATCAGGATCACCTGCTTCCGCTGGATCCCTCGCGCGTGCATTCGATTGCGGTTTTTGGGCCGAACGCCAATCCTGCAGTGACCGGCGGAGGCGGCAGTTCGCATGTCGTGCCGTTTCGCGCCACAAGCGTTCTGCAGGGGCTCGACGATTTTGCGGAACCCAACATTCGCGTGGACTATATTCCCTTTGCATACTCCGCCGGTGCGAACTCAGCCGCGTCTCGGTCCGATTTTCGTGCCGAAGCCGCGCTTGCGGCCCGCGATGATGTTGCGGTCGTCTGCGTCGGATTCAGTGCGAAAACGGAGAGCGAAGGAGCGGATCGCACCTTCAGTTTGCCTCCGGGCCAGAACCAACTCATCGAAGCTGTCGCGCACGCCAATCCGCGCACGATCGTGGTGCTCAATTCCGGCGGAGCGGTAGATATGACAGGCTGGATTGAGAAAATCGGCGCACTTATGGAAGCGTGGTATCCGGGGCAAGAGGGCGGCCGCGCCGTCGCGGAGATTCTCCTGGGCATCGTTGATCCGTCAGGCAAATTGCCGGCCACGTTTGAGCGCCACTGGGGTGATGCGGCGGCGGACCGCAATTATCCGGGAAAGAACGGAAAGGTTGTTTACCGCGAGGGGATTTTTGTGGGCTACCGCTATTTCGATCACGCCGGGGTGAAGCCGCTTTTCCCGTTCGGTTACGGACTGTCTTACACCACCTTTGCTTACAGCGATCTCAATGTCGCGCCTGATGGAACCGGCGAACGGGTCTCATTCGAAATCCGGAACACGGGGTCGCGCGTTGGCGCGGAAATTGCGGAAATTTATGTGCACGAAGACCATCCGCCCGTTCCACGTCCACCAAAGGAACTGAAGCAATTTGTTCGCGTGTCGCTTGCGCCTGGAGAAGCGAAGCACGTGCAGGTTGATCTTCCGCGCTCGGCGTTTGCTTACTACGACACTTCCATTCACGGCTGGAAAACCGCGCCCGGCTCGTATGAAGTTTTTGTCGGCGCCTCCTCCGAAGATATTCGTTTGCGCGCAGCGGTATCCCTTCCCTAGCTGCTCAGCCCGAAGTTTGCTGCACTGCGTCGGTGTGACATAGGTCACAGCCGGAGGGCGGGTAGTGAACATAGGATTGTAACGGAGAAAACGACGTGGGCGCCGCGCAAGTCTCTTGTGAGGAATTCGAGCAAGCGGAACAAAAGGCGCGCATGTCGTTGACGCCAAAGATTGGCGGGGTCAGGAAGCGTTTGGTTCGCCGCAAAGCTCCGGATTACTCACAGCGCCTGCGCAAAATTTACCAATTTGCTTTTCTCCTGCTGAATGTGTGGATCGGCGCTGAATTCTATCTTTGGGTTAGTCAGTTTGAAACGGCATCTGCTGGTATAACGCTTGCGCGCCCGGCGGGCGTGGACGGCTGGCTCCCGATTGCCGGCCTGATGAATTTCAAGTATTGGTGTTTGACGCACCACGTCCCGACGATCCACCCGGCAGCAATGTTTCTTCTGCTTACCTTTGTTTCAATTTCGTTCCTGTTTCGAAAAGCATTTTGCAGTTGGCTGTGTCCCGTCGGGACAATTTCGGAGTGGCTCTGGCGCGCCGGCCGGAAGATGTTTCGCCGGAATTTTCGCATGCCGCGCTGGCTTGATGTTCCGCTACGCGGTTTGAAGTACCTACTGCTGGGATTTTTCGTCTGGGCGGTGGCTGGGATGTCAGCGGCCACGATTCGGGAGTTCATGCATAGCCCGTTCGGCATTATCGCCGATGTAAAAATGCTCGATTTTTTTCAATCACTCGCCTTGACGGGAATCGTTGTGCTAACGATGCTAGTCCTCGGCTCGGTTGTCTTTCAGAATTTTTGGTGCCGTTATTTATGTCCGTACGGTGCGCTGCTTGGTCTTACTTCGCGATTCAGTCCGTTAAGGATTCGCCGCAATGAAAACTCCTGCATTGATTGCGCGAAGTGCGCCAGAGCTTGCCCCTCACTATTGCCGGTGGACAAACTTGCGGTGATTCATTCGACTGAATGCACAGGGTGCCTGGCCTGCGTTTCGGTATGCCCGGCGGAAAATGCGCTGGCCCTTTCTCTTCCCGGAGTTTTTGCCTCCGGCTCCAAAACGCGCCGAATGCCCGCCTGGGCTATGGCCGTGGGAATTGCCGTACTGTTTTTTGGCGTTGTGGGCTTCGCGAAAAGTGCGGGCTTCTGGCGGTCAAATGTGCCGAGGGCCACCTACCAGCGGTTAGTGCCGCACGCTGCCGAAGCCCAGCATCCTATGGGATATTGATCCGCAGAAAACGTTTTCTATCACTTGCGAGTTGGTTTAGGATTTGTCCGGCGCGGTGAACCTTCCATATTCTGGGACGAGTCATTTGTGACAGCTCGCATCCGTGCGTTTCCGATGTCAACGGGTGAAGATGTCCGTTATCGAATTGATTCGAGAGAGGGGTAGAAGCCGCTTATGAGATCATCACAGAATGCGCGGCAGGTGAGATTCTCGTTGACGGCGACCGATTTTGGCGCGCTGTTACTTATGTTGTTAGTTTGTTTTGCGTTGCTGCTGGCGTCGAGTTGCCCGGCGCAGACAAACATTACGGGTCTATGGGTCCTGAAGATACCGACCGCAGACGGGAATGTCCGCAAGATATTTTTCGATTTGAAGCAAGAGGGTGAGCGGGTGTCCGGCGAGCTGATGTTTGGTCCGAATCGCGGCCGGCCCATCAGTGACGGAACTTTCCGTGATGGCGTGCTGCATTTCGTCGTGAAGTTGGGGCAGCCTCCCCGGCGCGTGAGGGAGATCGTCTATGAAGGAACGGTGCAAGGGGAGAAGCTGCTCATCACGTCTCAGTACCCTGGACGGGCACCCATCAAAGGTGTTGCCGAACGGACCACACGAAAGGCTCTGCTGCCGCCTCCGCGGCTTCCTCTTCCCGCGTTGCACGAGGTACCAGATAACGGATTAGCTCGCACACCGCCAATGGGCTGGAACAGCTGGAACAAGTTTGGCGCACGTGTAAACGATAAGGTCGTCCGCGAAATGGCCAAGGCTATGGTGACGAGCGGCATGAAAGCCGCCGGGTATGCCTACATTAACATAGACGATACGTGGGAGGGTCCGCGCGACGCCGATGGAAATATTACCAGCAATCGGAAATTTCCCAATATGAAGGCGCTCGCCGATTATGTTCATTCCTTAGGCTTGAAAATCGGAATCTATTCTTCGCCCGGACCGACGACCTGCGCCGGATACACGGGCAGCTACGGGCACGTGCAGCAAGACGCGGATGCTTACGCCAAGTGGGGTTTCGACTATCTAAAATATGATTGGTGCAGCGAAACCGAACTCTACCCGATCAGCGGCCACGGCTACCCGACGGTGGGCCAAATGCGCGCGGTCTATCAGGAGATGGGGGATGCTTTGCGGAAAACCGGCCGGCCGATCGTCTTCAGCCTTTGCGAATACGGCTGGGATGACCCCTGGACGTGGGGTCCAAAAGTCGGCGGCAATCTCTGGCGCACGACCGGGGATATCAGCGATAACTGGAAATCCATGATCCGAAACGGACTTGCGCAACTGGCCATCGCAAAATACATAAGGCCCGGGCACTGGAACGATCCCGACATGCTCGAGATCGGCAATGGCGGTATGACAAATGAAGAATATCGCACGCACATGAGTTTGTGGTCCATGCTTGCGGCACCGCTGATCGCAGGCAACGATTTGCGCACCATGTCGCCCGCGATAAATGCCATTCTTACCAATCGTGAAGTGATTGCCATTGACCAGGATTCAGCAGGAAAGCCGGTGGAAAGAATCTCCAGTCCAGCTGCATCCCAGCTTGTTTTGGCGCGACCGTTAGCCGACGGTTCGCTGGCGATCGGTCTGTTCAATCTTGCCGACCAGCCACAGAGTATCACCGTGAAATGGAGCGATGTTCGGCTGAACGGTAAGAAGCTGCGAGCTCGCGACCTCTGGAAGCACAGATATGTGCGTGTCTCGGGTCCGAGCTATACGGCAAAGGTACCGGCGCACGGGGTCCTGCTCTTGAGGGTCGAATCAAAATAGGTTCGATGGTGCGACCCCGGCACGTTTTCTGCAGCGAATTGCCGGGGGTGTTGTTCGCTGTTGACGGACTCATTTTGCAGGGCTTGCTGTGACCACGCGACAGGCAAAATGCTTATTGAACGTGCCGAATACAGTAAACCACCGGTTCTATTCTCCGGTTTTTCCTGTATGTCCCGGCGATACGATTCCGTTGTACACATGGTGCTCGCATCTTTTGCGAATCAGGTGATTTGGCTATTCGTTTGGTACCCGGTTGCGCATTGAGGAACGAGTGAATCGCATTCGAATTCTGATTGTTGACGATCATGAGATCTTCAGGCGGGGGCTGAGATCCCTCCTTGAGTCTCGTCCCGAGTTTCAAATCCTGGGTGAAGCGGCTGACGGGATGCAGGCAATCGAGAAAGCAAAGGAGCTCAAACCTGAACTGATTGTCATGGATGTCAGCATGCCCCAGCTCGATGGTCTGCAGGCAACGCGCCTTATCCGCAAGCAACTTCCATCCACGAAAATTCTAATCCTCAGCCAGCACGATACCTCGCACATGCTCAGTGCCGCGTTTGAGGCCGGGGCCAATGGCTACGTCACTAAGTCTCAGGTTTCTCGGTGTTTGCTTGCGGCGCTCGATGCCATTGCAGCCGGCCGCCCGTTTACATGGAACGGGCAAGAGACCGAGGCTGCGGCGCAAAATTCCACGGGAACCGACACGAATTAGCCGAAGAAGCAATCATGTTGTTTGGAGAAAAGCATGGCCAGAGCAGATGCCACGACCGGCGCTAAACCCGCGAATCCCGATGCGCAATCTAAGGCCAACGGCCATAGCAGAGGTTCCGGCGAGCTGTCACTGATTCTTGCAGGATTGCAGACCATGCGGGACGGTGATTTCTCTGTGCGTCTGCCCGGTGATTGGACCGGCCTGGCGGGAAAAGTCGCAGATGCCTTCAATGAGATTGTCGCCGCGAATCAGCAAATGGCCCATGAGCTGAAACGTGTGGGACAGACGGTAGGCAAACAGGGGAGAACGCGCGACCATGCCAAGTTTCGCGAATCTCGAGGCGCGTGGGGCGAAATGGAGAATTCGGTAAACACGCTTGTGGAAGATCTCATCCGTCCCACTACGGAGGTGACCCGCGCCATCGCCGCTGTAGCGCAGGGAAATCTTACGCAAACGGTGCGCATGGACGTGGACGGACGGCCGCTTGAGGGCGAATTTTTGCGCTCGGCCGGCATCGTGAATACGATGATTCAGCAGCTGAGCGTATTCACCGCGGAAGTGACGCGCGTGGCGCGGGAGGTGGGCACGGAAGGAAAACTTGGCGGCCAAGCCGCCGTGCCCGGGGCCGCCGGCACGTGGAAAGACCTCACCGACTCGGTGAACTCGATGGCCAGCAATCTTACCGGCCAAGTACGCAATATCGCCGAAGTCGCAACGGCTATTTCCACTGGCGACCTATCTAAGAAAATCACCGTGGACGTTCGCGGCGAAATCCTGCAGCTCAAAGAAGCCATCAACACCATGGTGGATCAGTTGCGCTCCTTTGCTTCGGAAGTGACGCGCGTGGCGCGGGAAGTGGGCACAGAAGGAAAACTCGGAGGCCAGGCGGTCGTGCCGGGCGTCGCTGGGACCTGGAAAGACCTGACTGACTCGGTTAACGCGATGGCAGGAAACCTCACCGCTCAGGTTCGTAACATCGCGGAAGTGACCACTGCAGTTGCGCGCGGCGACCTCTCACGCAAAATCACGGTGGACGTCAAGGGCGAAATTTTGGAACTTAAAGACACCATCAATACGATGGTGGATCAGCTCAATGCGTTCGCCGGCGAAGTTACCCGCGTGGCGCGGGAAGTGGGCACAGAAGGAAAACTCGGAGGCCAGGCGGTGGTGCCGGGCGTCGGCGGTACGTGGAAAGATCTCACCGACAATGTGAACTTCATGGCCAGCAACTTGACTGGACAGGTGCGAAACATCGCCGAAGTCGCGACAGCCATTGCCAATGGCGACCTCTCGCGCAAAATCACGGTGGATGTGCGCGGCGAAATCCTCCAGCTTAAAGAAACGCTGAACACCATGGTGGACCAGCTCAACCGCTTCGCCGGCGAAGTGACACGCGTGGCGCGCGAAGTTGGCTCCGAAGGGCGTCTTGGGGGCCAGGCGGTGGTGCCGGGCGTCGGCGGTACGTGGAAAGACCTCACCGACAATGTGAACTTCATGGCCAGCAACTTGACTGGACAGGTGCGAAACATCGCCGAAGTGACGACCGCGGTGGCCCGCGGCGATCTTTCACGTAAAATCACGGTGGACGTCAAAGGAGAAATTCTGGAACTGAAGAACACCGTGAACACCATGGTGGATCAACTGAACGCATTCGCCGGCGAAGTGACGCGCGTGGCTCGCGAAGTCGGTACCGAGGGAAAACTGGGCGGGCAAGCCGTTGTCCCTGGCGTGGCGGGTACCTGGAAAGATTTGACAGACAGCGTGAATTTTATGGCCAGCAACCTGACTGGCCAGGTGCGAAACATCGCGGAAGTGGCCACCGCGGTGGCGCGCGGCGACCTCTCGCGCAAAATTACGGTGGACGTGAAGGGCGAAATCCTGGAACTGAAGGACACGATCAATACCATGGTGGACCAGCTTCGCTCCTTCGCCTCGGAAGTCACGCGCGTGGCGCGCGAAGTCGGCACCGATGGAAAGCTCGGAGGCCAGGCACAAGTTCCCGGCGTCGGTGGCACGTGGAAGGACCTCACCGATTCGGTGAACTCGATGGCCAGCAACCTCACCGCGCAAGTGCGTAACATCGCTGAAGTTTCAACCGCTATCGCCAGCGGGGACCTTTCGAAGAAGATCACCGTCGATGTGCGCGGCGAGATTTTGCTCCTGAAAGAAACCATCAACACGATGGTGGATCAGCTCCGTTCTTTCGCCGCGGAAGTTACCCGCGTGGCTCGCGAAGTCGGTTCCGAAGGTCGCCTGGGCGGCCAAGCCGACGTGCCCGGCGTTGCCGGCACGTGGAAGGATTTGACCGATTCGGTGAATTCGATGGCGGGCAATCTCACTGCCCAAGTTCGAAACATCGCCGAAGTGACCACCGCGGTGGCGCGCGGCGACCTTTCGCGCAAAATTACGGTGGACGTCAAGGGAGAGATTCTCGAACTCAAGAACACCATCAACACCATGGTGGATCAGCTCAACGCCTTCGCCGCTGAAGTTACCCGCGTGGCCCGCGAAGTCGGTACGGAAGGAAAGCTGGGCGGCCAGGCACAGGTTTCAGGCGTTGCCGGCACGTGGAAAGACCTTACCGACAACGTGAACGTTATGGCCGCGAACCTCACGGAACAGGTGCGTGGCATCGTGAAAGTCGTCACCGCTGTGGCCAACGGCGACCTGACGCAAAAGCTGATCGTGAATGCGAAGGGCGAAGTGGCGGCCCTGGCGGATACGATCAACAACATGACCGGAACTCTGGCTATTTTCGCGGATCAGGTCACCACGGTAGCGCGCGAAGTCGGCGTAGAAGGTCGCCTGGGCGGCCAGGCCAACGTGCCGGGCGCTGCGGGAACCTGGAAGGATCTGACCGGCAACGTCAACTTGCTGGCGGACAACCTAACCAATCAAGTTCGCGCCATCGCTGAAGTCGCCACCGCTGTGACGAAAGGGGACCTCACGCGCTCGATTCAAGTGGAGGCTCGCGGCGAAGTTGCCGAGCTTAAAGACAACATCAATACCATGATTGATAACCTGCGCCTGACTACAGACCGCAACAAGGAGCAGGACTGGCTCAAGACGAATCTTGCCCGTTTCACCGGCATGCTGCAGGGCCAGCGCGACCTGGCAACCGTCGGGCGCATGCTTCTGTCCGAGTTAGTTCTGCTGGTTAACGCGCAGCAGGGTGTCATTTATCGCATGGAATCGGAAGATTCCGGGCAAATGGTTTTGCTATCTTCTTACGCGGACAATGGCGAGCAGGGCCACAAAAAATATCTCGGGATCGGCGAAGGGCTCGTCGGGCAGTGCGCCCTAGAGAAGCGTCGCTTGCTGATTACCGACTTACCCCTCAGTGCTGTGCCCATTCGTTCCGGTCTTTTCGAAGCGGTCCCGCGCAACGTCATCGTGCTGCCGGTGCTCTTCGAAGGCCGCGTCAAGGCCGTTATTGAACTAGCTTCGCTTGGCACATTCACCGCTTCGCATCTTTCATTTCTTGAGCAGCTTACCGCCAGCATCGGCATCGTGCTTAATTCTATTGAGGCCACTATGCAGACGGAAAGCCTGTTGCAGCAGTCACAGCAACTCGCTACCGAATTGCAGCTACAGCAAAAAGAGTTGCAGCAAACGAACGAACAGCTCGGCCTCAAGGCACAGCAATTGGCGGAACAGAACGCCGAAGTCGAACGCAAGAATCAGGAAATTGAGCAAGCCCGCGGGGCTCTCGAGGAAAAAGCCAAAGAACTGGCGCTCACTTCAAAGTACAAATCGGAGTTCCTCGCGAATATGTCTCACGAGCTGCGCACGCCTCTCAATAGCATCCTCGTGCTCGGCCAGCAATTGAGCGAAAACGCCGACGGAAACCTCACGGGACGGCAGGTCGAATTTGCACGCACGATCCACGCTGCCGGTACGGATCTGCTCAACCTGATCACCGATATTCTCGACCTCTCGAAAATCGAATCAGGGACTGTTTCCGTCGAGGCGGAAGAGGTTTTTTTCAGCAGTTTGCTCGAAATGGTTGCGCGCCCGTTTCGTCACGAGGCCGAAAACAAAAAGCTGGCGTTCGAGGTGCAGGCGGGTCCTCGTCTTGGTCGCAGCATGGTCACGGACTCGAAACGCTTGCAGCAAGTCCTCAAGAATCTGCTTTCGAACGCGTTCAAGTTCACCGAACAGGGCAGCGTTCGCCTGAGCGTTTCTCTCGCCGAAGGCGGCTGGAGCGAACATCATCCGGTCCTCAGCAGTGCGCCGTCGGTCGTTGCATTTCAAGTGGCCGATACCGGTATCGGCATTCCCGCCGAAAAACAGCGCATTATTTTTGAGGCATTCCAGCAGGCCGACGCAGGCACGAGCCGCAAATATGGAGGCACCGGCCTCGGCTTGGCCATCAGTCGCGAACTCGCGAGTTTGTTGGGAGGCGAGATTCAACTGCAAAGCGCACCGGAGAAGGGCAGCACGTTCACTCTTTATTTGCCACAGACCTACGCAGGTCCATCCAGGGTGTCCCTGCCCGAAGATGAATCCGAGGCGGAAGCTCCTGAGGAAGTGGCTGTCACTATACCCGCCGCAGATTCACAGCCGGAGCAGATTCCTGACGACCGCGATGAGCTCTCGCCGGAGGACTCTACCATTCTCATTGTCGAGGATGACCCGCATTACGCCCGTGTACTCCGCGATGTTGCACGAGACAAAGGTTTCAAAACCTTGATTGCCGCGCGCGGCTCACAGGCTCTTTCTCTGGCGCGCGAATACCACCCGACTGCAATTTCGCTGGACGTGTTCTTGCCTGATATGCTCGGCTGGACCGTTTTGAACCATCTCAAGCAGGATCCTACGACACGGCATATTCCGGTTCAAATGCTCACTCTCGACGAAGACCGGCAGCACGGCCTTGCTCGTGGCGCATTTTCATTCCTGACGAAACCGGCTAGCCCCGGCGACCTTAATTCCGCGTTGGATCGCATCAAAAAATACTCCACACAGCGCCGCAAGCGCTTGCTCGTTGTCGAGGACAATTCTGCCGAGCAGCTCAGCATTCAAGAGCTTCTCGGATCGCATGACATTGACGTCACCGTGGTTGCGTCAGGCGCGGAAGCGCTCGCCGCTGTTAAAGGCCGGGGCTTCGATTGCGTCGTACTGGATCTGCGTCTGCCTGACATGTCGGGTTTCGATGTGCTCGAAAAGTTCCGCGATGATCCCGCACTCGCGGACTTACCCGTGGTGGTATTCACTGGAAAGGAACTCACGCCGGAAGAGGACACGCGACTGCATTTGTTCGCCCGCAGCGTCGTAGTGAAAGGCGTGGAATCGCCCGAGCGCCTGCTCGACGAAACGGCTCTTTTCCTCCATCGAGTTGTTGCCGATCTGCCGCTCGAGAAGCAGCGAATGCTCGACCGGTTGCATCATTCCGACGAAGCTTTGGTGGGCAAGAAAGTGCTCATTGTGGACGACGACGTGCGCAATATTTTCGCGCTGAGCAGCGCTCTGGAACGCCGCGGTATGACAGTCCTTACCGCGGGCACCGGGCGCGAAGCCATCGCGACGCTGGAATCCACGCCTGACTTGGCAATTGTGCTGATGGATATTATGATGCCCGAGATGGACGGCTATGAGACGATGCGAGTCATTCGCCAGAAGCCCGCGTGTGTCCGTCTACCTATCATCGCGCTTACGGCCAAGGCCATGAAAGGCGACCGTGAAAAGTGCCTGGAGGCCGGAGCTTCTGAATACTTTGCTAAGCCGGTCAATACCGAGCAGTTACTTTCGGCTTTGCGCATGTGGCTGCACCGTTAAGTTCTGAGGAATGGTCTAGAACAGACGAAAGATGAATGCCGCTCCGGAAAAAGTTAACATCCTCATGGTGGATGATCAGCCCGCCAAACTGCTCAGCTACGAAGTCATCCTCTCTGAACTCGGTGAAAATCTCATCAAGGCCACATCAGGCAAGGATGCTCTTGAGCAACTCCTTAAGCATGACATCGCGGTTATGCTTCTCGACGTCAGCATGCCAGAGCTGGATGGATTCGAGCTCGCCGAAATGATTCGCCAGCATCCGCGCTTTCAAAGCCTGGCCATTCTTTTCATTTCCGCTGTGCATCTGACGGACCTCGATCGCCTCAAAGGTTATCAGCGCGGAGCTTTTGATTACATTTCTGTTCCGGTGAATCCGGAACTGCTTCGGGCTAAAGTCAGCATTTTTATCGAACTCCACCGAAATGCACGCCAGCTCGAATCTCTTAACTCCGAACTGCGTCGCCTTTCCAGCCGGCTGATCACGGCTCAAGACGAAGAGCGCCGCCGCATCGCGCGCGAATTGCATGACGGTCTCGGTCAGGATCTGGCCGCAGCAAAAATGATTCTCGAAGGGATCGATCCGAAAGCCGCGTCGAATCCATCGGCCGGGCGAATGGCCCGCGAGGTCTCCGCGATTATTGACCACGCCATTCAGCAGTTGCGCAGCATGTCTCATCTTCTTCATCCCCCTTTGCTCGATGAAGTCGGCTTGCAGTCTGCGCTTCAGTGGTATCTGGAAGGTCTGACGCGCCGCAGCGGCATTGTGGCTTCATTAGAATTTCAACCGCAGCCGTTTCCGCGTTTTTCGGCCGAAATTGAAAAAGCGGTCTTTCGCATCATTCAGGAAGCTCTCACTAATGTGTATCGCCATTCCCAGGCTCGCAACACCTGGGTTGCGCTTGCCCAGGAGAATGGGCGCGTGATCGCCACCGTTCGCGATGACGGCAGGGGCATTCCGCAATCCGTCGCCGATCTGGACGCAGAAAAAATCGGAGTGGGCATTTCTGGAATGCGCCAGCGCGTCGAAGAATTCGGTGGCACCCTGCGCCTGAGCAATCTTTCTCCCGGAACACTCGTGCAAATCAGCCTGCCTGCACGTGTGGTGCCTGCTGACAATCGCATTCTCTCTCTCTCTTCTCGGTCATGAATCCCAGAGGGAGGCCGGCTTTGAATCCCTCAGCCGTTTGAGGTTGTACGTTACGACCTGGCTTGCACTTGTGATGCCGCAGCAATCCGCCGCACACTAATTGACGCCTCTCACTGGCGTCTGCTAACGTGGAATTTCCAGGAGGAACTCACATGGCTACGGCAGTTGCGCCGACAGCATACAAAAACTTCATCGGCGGTGAATGGGTAGACGCCGCCAGTGGAAAGGGCATTGAGAATCGCAATCCTGCGAATACCGACGAGCTGATTGGAATTTTCCCGGCGTCCTCTGAAGCGGATGTCAATCGCGCCGTCCAAGCCGCTCAGCAGGCCTTCGACGGCTGGCGTCTTATGCCTGCGCCCAAGCGAGCCGAAATTCTTTTTCGTGCTGCGGAAATTTTGGTCCAGCGCAAGGAAGACATCGCGGAAGATATGACCCGCGAAATGGGTAAAGTGCTCGCGGAAACGCGCGGTGACGTTCAAGAGGCCATCGATATGACGTATCTGATGGCTGGAGAAGGACGACGGCTTTTCGGCCAGACCACTCCTTCCGAACTGCCGAACAAATTTGCCATGTCCGTGCGCTCGCCGATTGGCGTTTGCGGACTCATCACGCCGTGGAATTTCCCGATTGCTATTCCGTCCTGGAAAATGATGCCGGCGCTCGTCTGTGGCAACACTGTGGTGATTAAGCCGGCGCAGGATACGCCTCTTTCGGCTTATCATCTGGTGCAAATTCTCGAGGAAGTCGGAATTCCGTCCGGTGTCGTCAACTTGGTTTCCGGCACGGGTACGCAAGTGGGTTCCTCGCTTGTGAGCCACCCCAGTGTGAAACTCGTTAGCTTCACCGGCTCGACCGATGTCGGCCGCGTCATCAATCAAGCGTGCGCGCCGAGTTTCAAACATATACACTTAGAGATGGGCGGGAAAAATATCATCGTCGTGATGGACGATGCAAACATTGACCTTGCGGTTGATGGTGCGATTTGGGGCGGATTCGGCACCACAGGGCAGCGTTGTACGGCGGCCAGCCGGGTGGCCGTGCACAAGCATGTTTACAAGGAGTTCGCTGAAAAATTCGTGGCGCGCGCCAAGAAATTGCGCGTGGGCGACGGACTTGATCCGGACGTGGACATGGGGCCGTGCGTCAACGAGTCGCAACTGAAGACCGTGATGAAATATGTCGAAATCGGCAAACAGGAGGGTGCCAAGCTGGCTACGGGCGGGCATCGCCTCGATTCCGGGAAATATGCGAAGGGCTGGTTCCACGAACCGACGATTTTCCTGGATTGCAATCCGCAAATGCGCATCTGTCAGGAAGAAATTTTCGGCCCAGTTGTTTCGGTGATGCCGATCGGCAATCTCGACGAAGCCATTTCCATCGCGAACGGCGTCAAGTACGGGCTTTCATCTTCGATTTATACACGCAATGTCAACAACGCGTTCCGCGCGCTGCGGGATCTCGATACCGGAATCGTCTACGTCAACGCGCCAACGATCGGCGCCGAAACGCATCTGCCGTTCGGTGGGACCAAACAAACCGGCAACGGGCATCGTGAATCCGGACTTGCGGCCATTGATTTTTATTCGGAATGGAAAACTGTATACCTCGATTATTCCGATCGTCTACAGCGCGCTCAAATCGACAATAACCCGTCATAAAGGGGCAGCCCATCCCGGTACAAGTGTTGGGAGAATTCTTCGACTCCTAGGCGAAGGGGGATTTTAGACTGCCCGTGGTTTTAGGCACGCACGTGAGCGAGAGGTGTCTGCGCCCGCTGCGCATCCCGAAACAGACCAAGCGCGCTCAAAACAAGTACCATTGACGGGTTCTATACGACGTACTAGTATCTTGTCGTCGGTGGAAAGCAAATCAGTAGTTTAGAAGACTAAGCGCCATGTTTTCTGCGAATTAGCATTGACTTTCGTTCGCCGCCCATGACTGAAAAACGCTGGTCTTTGACCCCCTCGTTCGTGGAAGCAAAAATGCGAGCAAAACGCCGTGGCCCGCGCATGAATTCGCGAGTGCCGCTTACGGTCGAATGGCACGAAAATGCCACAAACCAGCCGCTTCGCACCCACGCCCATACCCGGGTGGTCAATTTCTATGGAGGTCTAGTTGTGGCACCCCGGTCCCTGCCGCTCGAGCAGAAAATGACCATTACGAATTTGGCCAATCAGAAAAGCATCTCCGCGGTTGTGGTCTATCGCGGCGGCAAAGGACTAGACGGATGGGAAATGGGCGTGGAGCTGGTCAATCCGGAGATGGATTTTTGGGGCATCGAGCTCTAGGTCGCCTTTTTCGCGGGCGATTTTTTCCGCTTTGCTTGAAGTCTAATCGCGTCGTAGTTTGCGGATGGGCGTATTGCAGCCGTGTCGTATGAACTCGGACGATTCTCTTCAGAGGCTCGGCGGGCAAATGGCGCCACAATACGAGCGCCGACGCAGCCAGCGCGTGATTCTTCGCGTGGCTGTGAAATTGCACTTGAATGTGGACGGCAAACCATCTGTTCTGCGCGCCTGCACTGCGAATGTGAATGATCACGGCGCGCTTTTGATTTCGCCTGAAAATTTCGCGGTGGGCGCCCGGTTCGTTCTCGAACAAGAATCATCGCACCAGCGGATAGCCTGCCGGGTGACTCGCAGTCCGCGTACCTCGCCCGATGGTTTTCAGGTTGCGGTGGAATTCGAGAAGCCGGTGCCAGGATTTTGGCATATTACTTTTCCTCCACCCGACTGGAAGTCCTCAGACAGCTGAAATCAGCGTTCGCAGGCCTGAGCGGAAGCCTTTCGCAATCGCACTGTGAACTCATTTGCCCGAATTCGCAAACGGGATCTGATCCAGATCCAAATTTCCACCGGAGAGAATTATTCCGATGCGCTTTCCGCGTGTCGTAATTTTCCTCTGAAGGATGATTGCCGCGGAAACTGCGCCAGAAGGTTCGACGATCAGTTTGAGCCTTTCCCAAAGCAAGCGCATCGTGGAGACAATTTCCTCTTCGCTGACCAGAGCGATTTCGTCTGCGTATTTGCGCAGGATGGAAAATGTGAGCGGACAGAGAACTGCGCGCAGTCCGTCAGCAATAGTATGCGATTTGGCCGCCGGTTCGATTTTGCCGGAGCCCAATGAACGGTAGGCATCATCCGCATTTTTCGGCTCAGCGCCAACCACGCGGATGGATGGACTCAAAGATTTCGCGGCGATTGCCGTGCCGCTCAAAAGTCCGCCGCCGCTCACCGGCGCGACGACTATGTCCAAATCCGGCACGTCTTCGAGCAGCTCAATCGCCGCCGTACCCTGCCCGGCGATGACGTGGGCGTCATTGTAAGGGTGGATCAGAACTGCGCCTGTTTTTTCCTGGACTTCCTTGCAGACCGCGTCACGCGAAGCCATATCGTATTCGCATTCCGTCACGCGGCCGCCGTAGGACTCGACCGCTTGCCTCTTGGCGCGGGGAGCGTTGCGCGGCATAACAATCCATGCGGGAATACCGCGGCGACGCGCCGCCAATGAGATTGCGCCGGCGTGATTTCCAGACGAAACGGTGAGCACGCCGCGTCTTGCTTCTTCATCGCTCAGCGCAAATACCGCGTTGGTGGCGCCGCGGAATTTGAACGAGCCAGTCTTCTGCAGGTTCTCACATTTGAAAAAAAGGCTTGCGCCGGCGATTTGATCCAGCGTCTCTGACGTGAATATCGGCGTGCGATGAATTTGCCCGCGAATGCGCTCATGCGCCTCGTGTATTGCTTGCAAATCGGGCGCCACGGCTTCGCCAGGTTGTTCCGTTCGTGTCGTCGACATGATCCAGAATTATTGCACAGTCAAGAACGCAGAAAACGCTTTTCGCGAGCAGGCGCCTGAGGCGGTTGCTGTCCGCCGCGCTGTTCGTGGGACTGCAATACTCGAATGATTCGTGGGACGCAGCTTGCAGGGTTGCGCTCTGCTCTTCCTTATCGGCGCAGCTTCGAGGACGCCAAGCTATGCCGGTGCGCTGGCAAAGTCCCAAAACTTCTGCGTGCGAAGGACAATTCGGCGGAGGAATGAAATTACCACGCCGCCGGGGGCCCGGTTTTCATCTCCCGCGCCTGCTTATGGTTCGATAGCGGCGGAGACGTGATCTCGCTTCAGCGTTGCATTGAAGGCCGGCGTCTCAGTACTGACGAAACGCTTAAATTCGGCCTGGATTTGCGCCAACTGCTGCTTGAATTCGCCGTTTACCGCTACTTGCTGCGCCGTTGGGCCTAAATCTCCGCCTCCGCTGCCCTCGCCGGGTGCACCGACCATCGGTCCAATCATCCAACTGATGCGCTCATAGAGCTGCACGGGTTTTCGGAAGGCATCTTCGCTGCGGCCCGTGTTGTGAATATCAATGAGCTTGCCTTCGATCGCAATGGCCTTTTGCTCGAAATCTTTCGCCGCAGCGATAGCGCCTGCGTATTTGTTTGCGCTTGCGTTGTTGTGGGCAGCTTCGCTCGCAGCATCTTTCGGATTTCCGCTGGCGCTGAGAACAGTGACCAGGTTTTCCACCTGCCTGCGCGTCCACTCGAGGTGATTGATCATTCCGGCTGCCTGGTTTTCCTCGCCGAGAACTTCGCGCGCGAACTGCACCTGCGCTGCGATGCTTTGCGGAGTTCCGGGAGAATGGGGGTCGGGCAGAACGGTTAGCGGCACAGTTTCTTCATGCGAACCGGCCTGCACGCGAACGGAGTAATTTCCGGGCGCCACAACCGGCCCAGCCGGTGGAATGCGCGTGCCATATGCTGCGTAATGCCGGTGCGGCGGCGCCCAGGGTGCGTCCGGCGGCGCGACTTGCATGAGAATCGGCAAGCCGGGTTCGTAGCGCAAATCCCACCAGACACGATTTAATCCGGCGTGTCCTGCCATTTTCAGTGTGCGTATGGTCTCGTTTCCCTGACTAATGGTGATTTCGACGCTCTTCTGCGGTGCGGAAAGACGGAAATTGATATCCGCGCCGTAGGGCGGATTTTGGCCCATAACATGGCCACCGACCTCCGTTTCGCGCGGATCATCCGTCTGGCGGAAGCGGTAAGCAGGCCGCGGTTTGAAGAGGTAGAAATTGCTCGCCTGCGCCTTATCCCAATCGCGAAGAGGCGTGACATCATCGAGAATGTAGACGCCGCGCCCATAGGTGCCGATGACAAGGTCATTAAATGTTCGTTGCACTTGTATGCTGTAAACCGGCGCGGGCGGAAGATTATTGCGCAAACGCGTCCAGTGCGCGCCGTCGTCCCAGGTGACGTAAAGACCATTGTCCACGCCGAGATAGAGCATGCCTTTGCGAACCGGATCTTCTGTAATCCAGTGCGCACTGCTGTTCATGCTTTTCGGAATGCTCCCGGTGATAAGTTTCCAGGTCGTTCCGTAGTCGGAAGTTCTGTATGCGAGAGCGTCATAAATGCCCTCGTGTTGCAGATTCACGGCGATGTAGCAGGTTCCAGCGTCGAAATGCGAAGGCTCGACATTCCACACCGTGCCCCATACGTGCAGGTCTGGAATATTCTTCGTGACATTTGTCCAGTGCAAGCCGCCGTCTTTTGTGACGTTGACCTGGCCGTCGTCGCTGCCGGTCCAGATCACCCCGGCCTTCACCGGCGATTCGGCGATTGAATAAATCGTGGCGCCGTCGTACGTCACCAAATCATCCGATGTGATGCCGCCGGAATCTTGCTCGTGGGCCGGATTATTCGCGGTTAAATCCGGGCTGATGACTTTCCAAGATTGGCCGCCGTTTTCGGTCATAAAAACTTTTTGTGCGCCGATGTAAACGCGGTTGTGGTCGTGAGGGGAGATTGCAATAGGGGTAAGCCAGTCCCAACGGTACTTCATTTTCGCCGGAGGCCATCCGTACGAAGTAATCGGCCAGGCGGTGACGTCGCGCGCCATGCCGGTGCGAAAATCCATTCTATAAATGCGGCCGTTATCGCAGCCGGACCAGACAATATTCGCATCCACGGGATCAGGTACGGCGTAGCCATCTTCGCAGCCGCCGGTTCCGGTAATGTAGGCAAGTGAGAGCCCTCCGCCGAAAAATCCGCCGGCGGCGAGTGCGCGGCTCGGGCCCCTGAAAGAAGAGCGGTCCTGCAAGTTGCCCATCACGTGGTAAGGGATGGCGTTATCGGCAAATGCATGGTAGACCTGCGCAATGGGAAGTACAAAGCGCTGGTAGCTTTTTCCACGATTATTGCTGACGCTGATGCCTGCATCGTTGGCGACCAGAATGCGGTTGGCATTTGTCGGGTCAATCCAGATGTCGTGATTGTCGCCACCTGCCGAAACCACTCCCGTCGCGGGCGGTGCAGTGTTCTTCGGCGGCGGAGGGCCGAAGCCGCCACCAAAGCTGGGGATAAAAACGGTGTTGCCTCCATCACGCGACATGCTGAAGGCTACGGAAACGAAATACAGCAGATTTTCATCGTCTGGCGAAACAGCGAAACGCGTGTAATATGGCGAACGCTCATCGGTAACGTGCGTTTGATTCACGAGCGTCCAGGTTTTGCCACGATCATCTGAGCGATAGAGCCCGGGCGTAGTATCTTGCAGGAGGGCATAAACACGGTCGGGATTGCTTTGAGCGATGGCTACGGCGACTTTGCCGATAGGATGGTCCGCCGGCGGAAGACCGTGGCCTGAAATCTTCGTCCAAGTATCGCCGCCATCACGGCTGACGTACACACCACTCGATGGGCCTCCGCTATCCAAATCCCAGCGGTGAATGGAAACCTGCCACATGCCGGCAAAAAGTGTGTTGGGGTCTTTCGGGTCCATGGCCAATTCCGAGCAACCGGTGTGTTCATTCACGAAGAGCACTTGCTGCCACGTTTTTCCGCCATCGGCGGTGCGGAAAATACCGCGCTGATGCTGGGGGCGGAATGCCTGTCCAATGGCGCAGACAAATGCGCGGTCGGGGTTGTGCGGGTCCACAACGATACGTGCGATGTGCCCGGTTTTCTCCAAGCCGATGTGCTGCCAGCTTCTTCCGCCATCCGTGCTCTTATAAACGCCGTCGCCCATTGCGTAGTAGGGGCGAATGAGCCAAGGTTCACCCGTGCCGGCATAGATTACGTTGTGAACCGAAGGCGCCATGGCCAGAGCGCCGATTGCCGCAACGTTTTCATGGTCGAAGATCGGCTGCCAGTTGACGCCTCCATCGTCGGTTTTCCAGATGCCGCCGTCGGCTGCGCCGATATAAACGACGTTTGGATTCCCCGGCTCGCCGATGATGGCCGACACGCGATTCCCTTGAGGACCGATAAAACGGAAATGCAAGGCGCCCAAACCGTTTGCTCTGCCGCCCTGCGCGTCGTTTTGGTGTTCCTGCGCGCGCATGCCCAACGGTAAAAACAGACAAAGGAGAAGAGGAAGAAGAGCACTGCCGGAATACTTGAGCGTATTCTTATGATTTTTCATGAACACTCCTTTACCGCGTCGCAGGCAAAAACGGCTCTTACGGCACGTACCCCTGGCCCGATTCGGTAAGTAGAGGCGTAAACTACAGCACGGCAAGGCCGTGTTTCAAGAAATATTTTCACCTGCTCGTGTTTATCTGTATTTCGAGCGATTGGAAAAATCCGCCCGGATGGCGAGCGCCGATTCTGAGATCTTCTGTTATGATTTGCGCGCGATTGGCGGGCGGCTTTTAGGTTGGCTGTCGAAGTCCCAAACATGAGGCGAGCAAGCATGATGGGAAAAACTTTGATTTTTCTGGCGATAATTTCATTCGCGTCGGGAGCACGGGCCCAGGAACGCAATTCACTGGCGGCGAAAATCGAGGAGATTGTCAATCAGCCGCAATATCGACACGCAAGTTTTGGTATCGAAGTGCTTTCGCTTGCGGATGGGAAAATAATTTATGCGCGAAACGCCCAGAAGCTGTTTACGCCGGCGTCGACGACGAAGCTTTTGACCGAAGGCACAGCACTCGAGCTGCTCGGCGATAATTACCGCTTCCATACACGAATATATCGCACCGGACCGATCGACGCGCAGGGAACGCTGCACGGAGATTTGATTCTGGTGGCCAGCGGAGATCCGAATCTCTCCGGGCGTATTCGCCCGGATGGAACGCTGGCGTTCGTAGCGCACGGATTTGACCATACCTACGGAGGCAGCCGATACACAAAAGCGGTTCCGGGCGACCCTCTTCTCGTTATCCGGCAACTGGCCAAGCAGGTTGCGTCGCGAGGGATACGCCGCATTGATGGCGAGGTGCTGGTGGACGTGAGCTTATTCCCAGAGGGCGAAAGGGAACTGGGGACGGGAGTTGTAATCTCGCCGATCGTCGTGAACGACAATCTGATTGATGTGACCGTCACACCGGGAGCGCAGCCGGGAATGCCTGTGAAGCTCGATGTCTCCCCGGCAACACCGTATGCGAGATTTGTGAACAAGGCAGAGACCGGTGCAGCTGGCTCGGAATCATCCATAAGCTGGACTGCTGATGAAATTCAGCCTGATGGGTCGCGAGTGGTCACGGTAGGAGGCACGCTGCCCGTGGGAGGGCGGAGCATCCTTTACAGCTACCCTGTGCCGCAGCCAAGCCGATTTGCAGAAATGACGCTCGTGCAAGCATTGCGGGACGACGGCGTGCAAGCAGACTTTGCTCCTTACGGCCGACAAGTTGATTTCGCGTCGCTGGCCAGAGACTACGAGCCGGTAAACGTCGTGGCAGAGCACATTTCGCCGCCGTTTTCGCAGGAGGTGAAGGTGACGCTCAAAGTCAGCCAGAACTTGCACGCAAGCATGACCATCGACCTTTTGGGCGCGATTGTCGCACACGCGAAAACACATGTCCTGCAGGCGGGGTTTGACCTGGAGCACAATTTTCTGGAAAAGGCGGGTCTGGATCTGACCGCTGCCTCGCAATCGGACGGAGCGGGCGGTGATGCGCTGTTCACTCCCGATTTTATGTGTCACTACCTCGCGTATATGGCACGGCGAAAGGATTTTGCAAATTTTGAAAACGCTTTGCCCATTTTGGGACGTGATGGGACGCTTTTTAACATTCAGGTGGATTCGCCCGCTGCAGGGCACGTGTTTGCGAAAACCGGAACCATAGGAGGTGAAGATCGTCTGAATCACAACATGATGATAACCGGGAAGGGTTTGGCAGGTTACATGGATACGGCGAATGGGCAGAAAGACGCGATTGCCATCTACGCGAATCGTGTTTCGTTGCCGCTTGGCGGCCTCAACGAAATTGAAACTACAATCGGGCAGACAGTAGGAGAAATTGCGAGCGCGATTTACGAATCGAGCGGGGCACAGAGCGCAGATGCGAAGCATCGTAAGTAGAGTTTTTGTAAAGGATCGAGAACTTGGAAGCGTTTTGGACGGAATGCTTTTCGCGTTCGAGTCGCAAATGTCCTCTCACCGGTTAGCGAATCGTCATGGCTTTAGCAATTGTGGCAAGCATGGGGAAAAGCGTTTTTTGAAGCCGCACATTTCTGCTGGGAACACATTTCAATCACTCAAAATGCCACAATCATTTCTTCTCGTCAGTCTTTTTTGTCCCTACGTCAGTGGAAAGCCCCAGCAGTCGTGCGCGGAGGGTCTCGCCCAGATTCGCAAACACATCGGCGCAGGTATCGCGCAAGCGCTCTTCGGCGGCATGCGATAACGTCTCGAGCACACCTCTGGAGTGCTGTCCCAGCGTTGCGGCGGACGCCAAGAGCCAGGAATTGGATGCATTTTCGAGCCGCTCTTTGTACTGTTCGATCGATTGCTCGACCGTTCCCTTCATGCGCTCCAGCCAGGCGTTCTGTTCGTCTTCGCGTGCAGCGTAAAACTCTTGCACCAGCGGCTTCAACTGCGCCTCCAGGTTCTTTCGCGCCTCTGCGGCGCTCTGCACCATGCGCTCTTCGATGCGGCCTTCGAATTCGGCGACCGCCTGCTCGGATTTCTGCCGCATTCGCGTATGAGCGTCATCACTGGAGGCAATCGCGGCCTCTTCGAATCGTCTTAGGCCTTCACGGGCCAGCCGGTTCAATTCGTCCATTGCCATTGCGGACGTGGTCTGCACCATTTCAGCCAGATTCTCGCGCGTGCGCTCCTTGGCCTCTTTGGCACTTTCTTCGATCATGCCTTGTGCATGCTCCACGTAACTGCGGCTGCAATGGTCGAGTTCGGAAGCGAACATTCGCGAAAGCTCGGCAGCTCTGTTGCGCATGTCTCCGGTGGACTGCTCCAGCATTTTCTCCAGTGCCGCCTGCATTCCCGCCTGTGCTTTTTTCTGGTACCACTCGGACGCTTTGTACAGCGCTTCAAAAGTAGTGTGCGACGCCTCTGTGCTTTTTGCCTCCAGCTCTTCTTCCAGTTTCCCAAGTGCCGCCCGGCACTTCTGTTCGAAATCTACGGGTAAGTCAGCTACTTGCTGGCGCATTTTCTCCAGCGCTGCGGAGAGAGCTTGGCCGGAAACCTCGTGCATCTGCGAGCGGAACTGCTCCAGCACGTTTTCTGCTTCCCGGTTGGAAGCCTTCAGCTGCTCCTCCATCTCTTGCGCGCGCCGGTAATGCGGCGCCAGTTGCTCTTCGAGTTGTTTCGAGAGCCGTTCGAACGAGCGATCTGCTATTTCCTGAATTGGTCTGTCGAGTTCGCCGGCCTTCTTTTGAATAATTTCGGCGGTTCGGCGGTCCAGTTCATCGGCTTGGACTTCCTTCAATTCTTCGAATTTGCGGCGAGCATCCTCATACGCTGCTCGCGACATTGCTTCAAGTTGAGTGGAGATCTGCTCAGCATGCTGCGCGGCCTCACCGACTCTACTCGCTGCCGCCTCAGCATGGGTTTGCTTCTCTTCGAGGCTGGCGCATAATGAATCGAGGTTTCTCTGTGCTTCTGAAGCAGCCTCGTTGAGCAGCGCCTGCAGCGATGCGCTTCGCGCAGAAATCTCCTGCTCCGCACGAGCTGTTGCCTCCTCCGAGAGCTCGGTCAACTTCTGACTCATCTGTTGCGAAGCGCCGGCAAGGGCGGCATCGAATTCTGCGCGCCATTGCTGAGCGGCGGATTGTGATTCCTGATTGAGCTGTGCGAGCGAACGGCTCCGCAGTTCCGTCGCAGCCCGTTCAAGCTCATTGCGCCAGTTTTCGAGCCGCGACTCTGCAGCCTCGTCGAGTTGCTGCAAGGTTTTCGCACCCGGAGCGTTTCCTGCCGTCGAAATTTGTGCCGGAAGGATTGCGGAGGCTTCCTTGACCGCGGCACTCACGGATTGCTTTACCGCGTTTTCGATGCTCTGCTGGACACTTTGCTCGATTGTCTGTTGCGCGAGCTTTGCGGCGGAAGCCTGCACCACGCGCTCGACCGCTGTGCGAACTTGTGCGTCCAATTCCTCGGTTTTTGGTGCGCTTGCCGCTTGTGCCTGTTCAAATGCAGCCAGCGCGTTTTGGACGGCCTGCCGTGAAGCCTGTTCCACGAGCTTTTGAAGCGAATTTTCAACCGCGGCTTTCACCGCCGTTTGCACGGACTCTTCCGCGGCCTTGGCCGCTGACTTCTGCACTGCCTCCTTGACCGCGGTTTGCAGTTGCTGCTCCATCTGTTCGCGTGCTGTGCGGACCTCCTGCGCGACGGCATCGGCGGCGCTGGTTTGCATAGTCCGCCGCAGGTGCTGTTTTGCTTCGGCGAGAAGTCGCGCCATCTGTCGCGCCGTGGACATGGTTTCGTGCGCCGTGGCGGGAGCGGGCAGCACGTGGACCTTGTTTTCTTCTGGCGTGACTGCGGCTTCCACCGGAGCCTCTGGCTCCGCATCATTGCCGGCACTTGAACGCGAAGGCGCCGGAGCCGCCAGTTCTTCCTTCTTCGCGGTCAGCTCGGGCGTGCCTGGCCGTGGAATTTCTACCTGATCCGCAGGCTCGCCCGGTGCAGGGAACCAATCTGCGGGAGGGAAAGCGATGCCCCACACATTTCCCGGCACGGCAAATTCCACGCCGATCTGAAAAAGCTCCCGTACCGTCCTCGGGCGTTGCACCCACGCTACCCGTCCCTCGACGACACGTGGAGGAGCATCGGCCTGGCCGCGCGGAATCTCAATGGTCACTTGGGCGGTTTTGGGAACATAGTGCTTGGACTGATATTTGCAGCCGTGGCAGTTAATGGAGACGGTCGAAGTGCGCTCTTTAAATGCCTGGCCAAGAGCATCCACGCCGATGACAGTTATCGGCACGGACTGAGCAATGCGCGTGCTTCGCCGTTTCTGGACGGCGGGGTCGCTCGATGGCAGAGACTCCGACAAGCCATCCTCCTGGGGAACAGTTTTCCTAATTTAACATCAGTCTGTGCTCACATTTGAGCGGCAAGAGGCCGTCCTTGCACAAAGAGTTACGTAAGCGGAACCCAGCTAACCATCACGTTCCGTTCCGCTTATAGCTGTGCGAGCCTTTCTGTTGATCCTGAATGACTTGCAAATCCTTGAACCGAAGAACTTGTAGTGAACAAGCAAGGCGGGGCCTATTCCTAGCCCGCTCAGTGGCTGAGGAAAAACACCATGGGCTGTGTATCGGCAGGTATGGCCGAGACAGCTCGCGCTTGGGTGGGGGAAATCATGTAAAAGACAAACTGCGACGGTAAGCCGGTGGGCGATCCAAAGCTCATCGTGCCGCGTCCGCTCGCCGCAATCGTATAACTCCCTTTCATGGCTTCGTTTGTGCTTACCGCGCCACTACCACTAGTTTCGTCCAGTTTGCCGGTGATGGTAGAAATACCGTCCGACAAAATTGAACCCACGAAATCATTCGTGCCTTTGCTCCCCGTGAAAGATGAGCCGGAGATTGCTGGACCAAAAGTAAGATAACTGGCAAACGAGGCTGCGGTGTACGGGCCAGTAAAAGTTTGGGGTTCAAGCGTGCCCTCTGAAGACTCCGGGTCCTGTCCAATTATAAATCCTTGATTGGGCGAAACCAGGTAGATGACAGCAAGTTGTTTGCTCAATCCGCTCGTCGCGACGCGTCCGTTGGAGGCAACGGTGTAAGATCCGCTCCCGCCTGCGTTCGTGCTGAGCGAGCCGCCGTCGTTTGCATCGGTAGTTGTGTTTACTGAGCTCGCGCCGTTTGCAGATAGCAATCCAATGAGCACGCTCGAATTTCCGGCAGAATTCTGGCCCGTGGTTGTTGCGATGCTCGAACCATTGAGGTCCCCTGCGCCGAACGAGGATTGTGTTTGAAGCACTGCTTCTCCGGTGGTCATGGGTGCAGAACTGCTCAGCGTATCCATACCCACAAACAGCACATCCGAAGGGGTCACCATGTAGAACACAAAGTTCAACGTCGGTCCGCCGGGGATGGAAATCGAGGCGTTCCCACGTCCACTCTGTGAGACGAGAAATGTTCCCGAACTGCCGCTGATGTTCGTTCCAACATTGCCACCATCATCTGTGTCCACGTTGCCGTTTTTGAACAAGCCCACGCCGTCCGCCTGAAAGACGCCGGCGTATACGGCGCGCTTTCCGCTTGAGTCAATTCCCGCCAACTCGAACGCGTAATTTCCCTTGAAGTTTGAAGCCGTAAAGTTTGGCGTAGCCTCCTTGCGCAAAATGCCGGTACCGTGGGTGCCGGTGTTATCAGACTCAATAAACTGCCCGTCGCCGTTGCCATTGAGCACGAACTGGTAGGTTGACGTAATTGTTCCCACTGTGATGTCTAGCGTACCGCGACCATCCGGGCCAATGTTGTATGTGCCGCCCATGCCGTTATTCTGAGTCGGCCCAGGGCCGTTATTTTGGGTCGAACCGGAAGGATTGTTGTTATTGCTGTCTTCAGAACCCACAAGTACGCCACCACCGTTTGCAAAGAAGGTACCTCCCAACACAACCGGCCCATAAGAGTTATACCCGTTGAAGACGAAGGCGTAATTTCCGTTTAGAAGCTGGTCGTTAGTGCTCGAAGCAACTACAGTTATAGTGAATGTCGCAGATGCCTGCTCAGCGGGACTCTCTGAGTCAGTTACCTGCACCGTGAAAGTGTTTGTCGAAACCGCAGTAGCTGTTCCTGAAATTACTCCGGTGGATGAATCCAGCGACAACCCGGATGGTAGTATTCCGCTGGTGATGGACCAGCTAAACGGTCCTATGCCACCCGTTGTCCGGATTTGCTGGCTGTAAAGCGTGGCGCTATTTGCTTGTGGCAACGAAGTGGTGACAATCGTGAGCGTCCCAGGTGGGCCAACGGTTATCGTCAACGAGCTCGTCGCCGTCTGCGGCTGCTGATTTGGCGGCAAGAGGGAGGAGTCCGTGACCTCCACTGTGAACGAGAATGTTCCCTGCGATGTGGGCGTGCCGGAAATTTGGCCTGTAGAGGCCGTCAGCGACAGCCCCGGCGGCAGGCTTCCCGAGGAAATACTCCAAGTGAGCGGTGGTACGCCTCCTGAAGCACTCAACGGCGCGTTGTACAGCGTTCCCTGCACACCGTTGGGAAGTGCGGTCGTGCTGACTGACAGTGGCGGAGCCGGTGTGACCGAGACGGTATAGCTGCGTGTGTCGGTCAGCGGCGGACTGCCCTGATCGGTGACAGTGACCGAGAAAGTATAATTACCGCCATTCGCGGTTGTTCGGCCGCTGATTAATCCATTCGTATTGAGGTGCAGCCCGGGAGGAAGCGAACCCGAGGAAATCGAGAAAACCAGGGGAGCCGCACCTCCGTTGGCAACAATCTGCTCGCTGTAGTTTGCACCGTTGAGCATTCCGGGAAGAGAGACGGTCCCAATCGAGGGCGCTGGGTTGACGTTTATATTCAAGGTGGCCGTCGCGCGAGGGTCCGCGATGGAAGTTGCAGTCAGCGTGACGGTGAGCAGATTGGCGGTGCTTTTGGGAGCTTGATATGTGACTGAGGTCGAGGTGCTGTTCACCAGCACACCGCAAGCGGCTCCTTTGCAGCGCGGACTGCTCAAGCCCCAACTGACCCCCGCATTTGAAGTATCGTTCGAGACAAACGCGGTGAAGTCAATTGTCTGGTTTTGGTCAACCGACTGATTTCCGCTCGGATTCAGAACGACGAACAGACTCGTTGAGCTTCCGCCGCAGCCGACGAGCACGATCGCCAGGCTGATTGGCAACACCATCTCCCAGAGCGCCAGCAGGCGCATCGAAGCCTTCAGCATTCGCCGGAACCCCGGAACCGGCTTGCAATTAAAGAACTCCAGCAGTTCAGCAGCTTTCTCCCTCGTGTCCGTTGCCTGGCACAGAAAGGCGCGTCCTACCTTGAGTCAAAGCACACTCGCAGCGTTGCCGTCGTTGGCGCAAATAGGTTGAATAACAAAACGACCCTGCGGTGTCAACGCGCATTTGAAATCGAATCAGGTTTCATTTCAGTGCGGTGGATCATCGCGTCGTATGTTCAGGGTTCTGGATGCGTTCGCGCAAGTTGCCGTTGCCCGCCCTGCTTTGGGGGAAAGAGTGTCCGGTCTAGGCTGCGGTGCGGAACACTTGCGCATCGTATGCTTCGGTTTTTCCTCAGCGAGATTTTCGATACACTGGAATCGTGAGCCACGATTCGCGCCAGTTGCTCTGGCTGATCCTGTTTCGGCTGACGCGGAGTTTCGCGGCGGGCATCATTATCCTCGCCCTTCCCTACTATGTGCTCAAGGATTTGCATCAGCGCGCGCTTGTTCTGGGCTTTCTTTACACCGCTGCGACGATTGGTACTGCAATCTTTTCGCTCGCGTGCGGGTATCTGACGGATCTGTGGGGCCGAAAAAAGACACTGTTTCTAATTGGGGCGCTATTGCCTGTGGGAGCTTTGTGCGCATTTGCATCCACCGGGCTGCCGGCTCTGTTTGTGGGAGCTATTCTTGGCGGTTTTACTGCGACAGGGTCGCGAGCAGCGGGAAGTGTCGGCGGCGCAGCGCAGCCAATTCAAAGTGCACTTATTACCGAGTTCACCGCGATTCGTAATCGCACCTTCTGGTTTTCTCTTTTTGCTTTTCTCAGTGGAGTCTTGGGGGCTGCGGGGCTGCTTGCAGCACGTTTGTTCAGCGCCCGAATCGCATTTCTGGCCGCGCTGGTTTCGAGCGGCGCTGGACTCTTGTTTCTTATACCGATCCAATCGGTGAAAGTTCCTGAATCCGCAAGGCGTTCTGTGACTAGCCGGAAAATTATTGGGAAATTCTCACTGACGGCAGCCCTCAACGGCCTTTCCCAGGGCATCGTCATGCCGTTCCTTATCCCGTTTTTCGTGCTCGTCTACCACACGCCGAAGTCTGCCATGTCCATTTATGCGTTCGGGGGAGAAATGATTGCGGCAGTGGCAATACTCGTGGCGCCGTGGCTCGAGCGACTTTTTGGTTTTGTGAAAAGCGTTGCATTCACTCGAGGATTGGGCGCCGCGCTGTTGTTGCTATTGCCATGGACACGGATTTTTGCGTTGGCAATCATCGTTTATATGCTGACTCCTGCGCTGAGGATTCTCGCTGTTCCTGCCCAGCAAACGGCTCTTACGGCCATGGTGAGAAACCAAGAAATGGGCCGTGCGCTGGCGATGAACCAAGTTGCGCGATTATCTTCTTCTGCCGGCGCGGTGGCCTTCAGCGGATATATGTTTGAAACTACCGAGATTGCTGTTCCATTTTATGTATATGCAGCGCTTACGTGCGTGAGCTTGGCTCTCTATTTTCGATTTTTCGGCGCCAATCCGGAGTTGGGTTCCGAGTGAGGCGCTTCTGAATGAAGGACTGTCCACATCTTCCCTCCAAAATCTGTCTCAACGACTCGCGTAGCATGGGCTTCTTGTCTAATTCGCAAGGCGGGCTCAGCAATCAGGCAACCTTATCGTTGCCGATTGATTCTCTGCGATGTACTCATGACGAATTGGCAATACATAAGGACGGGCCCGTTCGTTAGCTCTTGGCTGGCGGACGTGAATTTTGGTATAGATGGCATTTCTACAAAACTTATAAGCGCTGTACTTTGGAGGGAGTGGCTTGATAGAAGTTCAAGGCCTCACAAAAGCATTCGGGCAAAAAACCGCAGTCGATAGCATCACTTTCTCGGTTAATAAGGGCGAAATTCTGGGATTTCTCGGGCCGAACGGCGCGGGCAAAACCACTACCATGCGTGTTCTTACCGGTTATCTTCCCGCCACGGCGGGAACCGCGAAGATCGCCGGTTTTGACGTTTTTGACGACTCGATGGAAGTGCGCCGCCGCATCGGATACCTGCCGGAAGCGCCGCCGCTCTATTTCGACATGTCCGTGAGCAGTTATCTCGATTTCGTTGCCCGGATCAAAAACGTTCCTGCGGAAAAGCGCGCGCAGCGAGTCGAAGCGGCCATGGATATGGCCAAAATTTCCGACCAGCGGGATGAATTAATCAAACGGCTTTCGCGCGGTTACAAGCAGCGCGTGGGTCTGGCGCAGGCGATTGTTCACGATCCGGATGTAATCATTTTGGACGAGCCGACCGTGGGCCTTGACCCCAAGCAAATCATTGAAGTGCGGCACTTAATCAAGGGTCTTGCCGGAACTCACACGATCATTCTTTCCACGCATATCCTGCCGGAAGTCAGCATGACCTGCGATCGCGTGATCATCATCAACAACGGCAAGATTGTGGCCGTGGATACGCCTGAAAATCTCACTTTGCAACTCAAAGGCGGTGAGCGGATTCGAGCGGAAGCGCAGGCTCCCGAGCAGCCCCTTCGAGATCTGCTGAGAAGCATCCCGGGAGCGCAAAAAGTGCAGGTGGAGTCACTCGGTACCGGAGGGCGAATGCTCGCGCTGGTCGAGGCAGGGCAGGGAAAAGATATTCGCAGCCAGATTGCGGCAAAAATTGTTCAGCAGGGGTGGCCTCTTTACGAATTGCGCGGTGAAAATCTCAGCCTCGAGGAAATCTTCTTGCAGCTCACCACCGAAGATCCAGCGCACAAAACGTCAGAAAAATCTGAGGAGCCAAACTGATTATGCGCGGCCTTTATGCCGTTTATCGTAAAGAAATGAGCCATTATTTCGTTTCCCCAGTAGCCTACGTTGTGGTCTGCATTTTTTTGGTGCTGAGCGGCGTGTTCTTCATGGATATCCTAACCGAGGTGATCCGCTATTCCTATACCGCAGGAATGGAAAGCATGCAGATGGGTACTCCGTTCAATATTGATGTGCCGAGTACCGTGATGCGCGGATTTCTCGGCTTGCTGGGGACAATTATTCTGTTTCTTACACCCATGCTTACAATGGGCATTTATTCCGAGGAACGCAAGCGCGGTACCATGGAACTGCTGATGACTTCTCCGATCAGCGACGCGGCCATTGTGGTCGGAAAATTTCTGGCGTCGTTCACCCTGCTCTTGATTATGGTCCTGCCGACTGTTTTCTACGTCGCGTTTATGTTTGCGCACAGCTCCCCTGCCCCGCCCTGGCGAATGATTGCCGGGGGCTATCTGGGCGTTCTGCTTCTGGGAGCCATGCTTCTCGCGCTTGGTTCTTTTCTCTCTTCGCTGACTGAGAATCAAATCATCTCGGCCGTTCTGATTTTCGGCATCTCTCTGTTGCTGTGGCTGCTGGACATTTTCACCTCAGGCGGCAGCTCGAAGCTCGCTCGGACATTGCAGTACGCTGCCGTGTTACAGCATTACGACCCCTTTGTTCGCGGAGTAATTGACACCACCGGACTGGTTTTCTTCGGTACGTGGATCTTTTTTGGCATTTTTCTAACCATGCGATCGATTGAATCCATGCGCTGGAGGCGCGCGTGAGGCCCGCGAGCGTCCATTTCATCAATACGGGGGCTGCCGAGCAATGAAAGTCAGCCGCACAACCATCGTGCAATATGCCGGCGCTATCGGATTGTTTCTCGTTGTCGCCGGCTACGTTCGCTACACAGTCACTGGAGAATTTCAGCTTTCCAGTAAGATTTTACTGATAGCCGGAGGCGCGCTCATTGTTGCCTGGATCGTGTTCGGATTCCGCGCGATTATTGCGTTCTTTTCCAAGCGCTCCTCACGGTTGGGAACAAACACCGGTGTTCTGATCATTGCCGTACTTGCCATTCTAGTGTTCATAAATTATCTTGGTTATCGTCACCATAAGACATTTGATCTGACCGCCAGTAAGCTGTACACGCTCTCCGACCAAACGAAAAAAATCATTGATCCCATCCGCACTACCGTGCACGTCTATATGTTCGACCGCGCCGCTGGTCCGGATGCCCAGCAAGTTCAGGCCATGCAAGACCAGATGAGCGAGTACACGGGCGAAAATCATCACATTCACTTCCGGCTCATTGATCCGCAGGAGCATCCGGAGCTTGCAAAAAAGTACAATGTCACACGAATGGGTCAGGTGGTCGTAGTCAGCGGAAAGCATACCGAAGATTTGCAGGACACTACGGAGCAAGACATAACTTCAGCCATTCTGAAAGCCACGTCCAACGTGGTTAAGACCGTATGCTTCATCACGGGACATGGAGAAAAATCGATTACCTCAACGGGTGCAAATGGCTACAGCGCGGTTGCTGCCGAGCTGAAGAGAGAAAATTATAAGGTGAAAACGATCAATCTGGTTAGTGCGGGAGGCGTTCCGTCTTACTGCAGTGCGCTGATTGATGCTGGGCCGCAGCAATCTTTTTTCCCACAAGAAGCCCAAATGATCGAGAAGTACCTGCAAAATGACGGGAAAGCGATGCTGCTTCTCGATCCGGGAACACATCCGAAGCTGAGCGCGGTGACGCAGCCGTGGAACATTACAGTTGGGAATGACTATGTGATTGATGTCAGCGGCGTGGGCCGTTTGCTGGGTGCCGGACCGGCCATTCCGCTGGTGATTGATTACGGGCAGAGTCCGATTGTGCGCAACTTTGAGCACTCCATGACCTTCTTTCCGCTGGCCCGCACGGTTGAAATCACAGACACATCGAAGGCGCAGCCGCAGGCTGTGGAACTTCTGAAAACATCCGCCGCGAGCTTTACTGTCGCCAGCCTCGGAAATGGCACGGTGAAATACGATCCCAAGAAGGATCAGCGCGGTCCTCTCTCACTTGGGGTCGCAGCGGAGAACAAATCCGGGAAAAAGACAGCGCGGCTCGTGGTCATCGGCAATTCAGAATTTGCCGCAAACCAGTGGGTGGGCCAGCAGCGCAATGGCGACTTATTCTATAACGCCGTGAATTGGCTGACGGAGGAATCGAACCTGATTTCCATTCGGCCAAAGCAGCCGACGAATCGTCGTGTGACTTTGACGCAGGCCCAGCAGCGCGGGCTTGAGTGGGTCAGCGTGATTTTTTTGCCTCTTTTCGTGATTCTTGCCGGAGTTGTGATCTGGCTAAAGCGCCGTTAGCCATATGAACCGATGAAAAAGAGTACTTTCATTGTCGTTCTGATTGCCGTTGCGCTTGGCTTGTTCATTTATTTTTACGGCAGCGGACCTGCCCCGAAAAAAGGCGCACCCGGCGCTGAAACCACCGCGTTTAAGGTAGCGCCAGGCGCGATCTCAAACATCACGCTCGAACACAAGGGCGAGACCGTCGTCCTCACGAAGCAGAAGTCCTCTTGGCAGATTGTCAAGCCGGTTGCGACCAGAGCCGATCAGGGTACGGTGGATGGAATCGCGGATGATTTGAGCGATTTGCAAATTCAGCGTTCGTTTGTTCCCGAAGGCGATCTATCGAAATACGGCCTCGCTTCGCCGGTCGCCCAAATCGAATTTCAAGACACAAAAGGAGCTGAGCATACAATTCAGCTCGGTGATGCCGATTTTTCCGGCGGCGCTGTCTATGCTGTCGTTGATCATCCCTCTCCTGAAAAGGTCGCGCTGGTTTCATCGTCTTTGCTGACCGATGCGACAAAGAGTCTCAATGATCTCCGCGACCGTTCGCTGCTCGATCTGAACGGTTCTTCGCTCACGGCCGTCACGATTCACAATCCCAGCGGAACGATTGCTCTCCAGAAAATAAAATCGCACTGGCAGATTACGTCGCCGGAAAAGACACGCGCTGATTCGGAGGCCGTTGATAGCATCACGAATTCACTTTCAAACAGCAAATTCAATTCCGTCGTGAACGAGACGGAAACCGCGGCGAGCCTGTCTCGATATGGGCTGACCCATCCCTCCATCACTGTCGAGGCTGTGGCGAAAAACGGACAGCAGTTTCATTTGCTGTTGAGCAAACGAGGCGCGAATTATTATGGGCGAGATACGCAGCGGCCAATGATCTTTACCGTGGATTCAGCAATCTACGACTCGTTTGATAAGAAATTCTTCGATTTGCGCGACAAAGACATTTTGCATTTCGACTCTACAAACCTGGCTACCGTAACGGTGCATAACGCCTACGGAACAATCGAATGCGCGCAGGGCAAAGTTGATGAATGGACCATGGTTCAGCCTGCGGCACAGAAGGGCAAGTCGGTGGAAGGCTGGAAGCTGACCGACCCCATTCAGAACGCGCGCGCAAAACAGATTTACGACCATCCTTCCATGGCGATTTTGGCGCATCTGAAAAAACCGGCCGTCGAAATTGTATTCACAGACAAATCCGGCAAAAGCACTACGATTCGCATTTCGTCTGTAGTTGGCAAGTCTGTGTACATCCAAACGAGCGCGGCGCCACAAGTGTATGTGGTCGGCCATCAGATTTTGAAGGATCTCGGATTCAAGCCTTCGGATTTGATTCTCTGAAGATAAGCAACGCCCTTATGCTTCTACGCCAGCCGGTTCTTCGTTCCGGACCGAATCTGCTTCCCACATGGCCAGCAGAGTAATCGTTCCGCTTACGGGGGAAATGTGAACGTAATAGACATCCGAGTCGCTCGCCACCTCGTAAAAATCCGGACGCTTTGGGTCCGGTTCGACGCAGGCTCCGCTTGCCAGCAGACGCCGCAGCGTTTCCACATGCGCGCTTGAATGACGTCTGGGGTCTTCGATGTGGAATTCGTTTTCAAGCCTCATTACCATGGCTGCTCTCGCTTTCTTGTTTCACTTCTTAATACGCCTGCTGCTCCTCAAAAGTTCCTTGTTTTTTCTAATTATTAGACGTATGGCGGGCAAAAACGTGATTGATTTTTTTCAGATCTTGCATCTGAAGAACAACATCCCGTAACCAAGTTGTGACTTGCGCTTCGGGGGCGAACTTGCGATACTCCCGCGGCATAGGACTCGAGTGAAGAAAAAATCCACAACAAAGTCGGGAAAGAGAAGCTCGCGATTTCGGACAGATCGGCGACGCAAACACCGCCACTGGCAGGTCACTGTTTATTATCACGATGGCGAGAAGTTTGCGCGCGTTTACATCGATAGGGAGAAAGCGGTCAGCTTCGCTGATCGACAGAAAAGATCTCCGATCGTCAAGGCGACTCGCATCCTCGAAGTCGACTAAGCTGCCTTATTTGATAGTGCGGCGGTTCGCGGCCTCTGCGCGAAATCGTGCGTGTGTGTCTTTGCGGCGGTGATTTCGGAGGCTGAGCTGGTTGTTGGAAAACCGAAAAGGGAATGGAGCGGCCGAGGGGACTCGAACCCCCGCCTACAGCTTGGCAAGCTGTCGTACTACCCCTATACTACGGCCGCACTGCTCCTGCTTGAGGCACCAACTTTATAGCACGGCGGACGTCGGCGCGGCAACACGCCCCTTCCATCTTTGCGCAAGCCTCGCATCGTGCTAGAGTCCCTTTCTCAGACCCCATGCTGGCCTATCTCTGCGGACCTATAGAATTCGAGACTGGCGGAGGGCGAATGTGGCGCCAGAAACTTGCTCCTTTTCTTCGCGAGCGGCTCGGCCATCGCGTCTACGATCCTGCCGAAGACGAGAAAAAGAACCTGACTGAGGCCGAAGTCGCGCACTTTCGTGAATGGAAAACCACAGATCAAGAGCGTTTCCGTCGGGTGATGCGCAAAATCATTCAGTTCGATGTGGACCTCATCGAAAACCAGGCTGATTACCTCGTTTGTTTTTGGCCCGATTCTGAAACCCAAAGCGGCGGCACTTCAGCGGAGCTCACCATAGCGCATCGCAAAGGCATTCCCGTTTACATGGTGACGCCGTTAGCGCCTGCCCAGATTAGCGGCTGGATGCTTGCGTGCGCCGACAGGGTTTTCGCATCCGTGGACGCTTTGAAGCAATTTTTGGCCATCCGCTTTGGACAGGAAAGACAGGCGCAATTCTGGCGTGAGCGGTAACCTATTTTTGTGGAGCGTGCACGTCGACGATGTCGAAGATTATCGTCGCGGTCGGGAGCACTCGGCGCCCGAAATTGAATGCTGTTTGGGAGGCGTTGACCGTCTTCGGTTCCGTTCTCGACCCGAATAGTCCGTTCGAGGTTGTCGGACAAGAGGTTGCGAGCGGCGTTGCCCATACTCCGCTCTCGCGCGCGGAGATTATGAGTGGCGCAAAAAATCGCGCCGATGCTCTTGCGGTTCGTGCCCGGCGGGAAAGCTTGCCTTGGCATTTTTTTGCGGGGCTGGAAGGCGGCCTCGATGTAGTCGCGCGCGATGGCCAGCGGATGGCTTTTTTGGAAAACTGGGCTTATGTTCGCGACGCAGCCGGTCACGGCGCTTACGGCCAGTCAGGAAGCGTTCTCATGCCTGACCTGCTCGTGCAGCGCGTCGCGGATGAAGGCATTGAGCTCGGCGTGGCTATCGACACATTCGCTGGAGAACGCGGCATTCGCGATGCGCAGGGCGCGTGGGGTGTGCTGACGAAAAACCTGATCACGCGCCAGGATGCTTTTCGGGTCGCCGTGATAAACGCCTTTACGCCCTTCTTCAATGCCGCTCTCTATGGGAGGACGTAAACGGCGCATCATGCTGAATGAGATTTCAGCCCGTGCGCGGGCGACCGGCTTGTAGTAAAAAGGGGATCTAGCAGCGGCAAAACGGAACAGATACGAAGCTTGGCTGGGAGGCGGAGTGGATATCGTCAAGGGCAACATGGGTTGGATTGAAGTCATCGTCGGCCCAATGTTTTCGGGCAAGAGCGAAGAGCTGATTCGCCGTTTGCGCCGCGCTGAAATTGCTCGTCAGCGCGTGCAAATCTTCAAGCCGATAATTGACCGGCGGTATTCGACAAACGGCATCGTCTCACATTCCGGCCTGGAAATAGCGTCAGCTTTAGTTTCGAGCGGAGCCGAGATTCTCGAAAAAGTTGAGGCGCGCACCGAAGTCGTCGGCATTGATGAAGCTCAATTTTTGGGCGAAAGCCTACTGGAATGTTGCACGCGGCTGGCCGACCTGGGCAAGCGCGTGATCGTGGCCGGTCTGGACACTGATTTTATGGGCCGCCCTTTTGAGCCAATGCCGCGCCTTCTCGCTTCGTCGGAGGAAATCACGAAACTCCTCGCCATTTGCGCCCGCTGTGGCAATCCGGCCGTGAATACGCAGCGCCTAGTTGCTTCGGAAGAGCTGATTGTCGTCGGTGCGGGAGGGATGTACGAAGCTCGCTGCCGTCGCTGCTTCGAGCCGCAACTTGCTGCGGAGAAAGTCGAAGAACAAAAGAAGACACAGGCCTCCCGGGCTGCTTTTGGGAACTAAAACTTGCAACGAATCTGCGAAAATGTTGCAGATTTCTGCAGTCGCATTCTCCATCCCCCACGGCGGCTGGAAGTGGTATGATTTTCTCAATACGAGTCCTGAGCTCGTGATCTAGGATGAGGCGAAGCATGTTTCGCCCGACACGTTCAGCCGCTGCGATTTTGCTGTTAGGAAGTTTCAACCTTTTGTGTGTTTCTGCGATGGCCGGTTGGCCGCCGGCGGACTCGTCCAAATCGGAACAGGCCGGACGTCTCGCGATTATTCGTTATGTGGACGAAGAATACGCTCGTGTCGTGCGGCCCCTTCCGTCGAGAAAGAAGGGTTTCAGCTACAGAGTGGACGAGAAAATTGACCCTAACAAATTGCGCTCAGCGCTGGCTTACGGTGCGGCCGCCAACCCCGGAGACGAGGTGCAAATCACCGATATTCAGTTCCGCCGCAAGTCGATCATCGTCAGCATCAATGGCGGCACAAAAAAGCATTGGGACTGGCGCAAGCACATTCAGATCTCGATGGGTGGTGCTGTTCCTGTCGTGCAGTCAACTCCCGCGAACCCACAGGGGCCGGCACGCATCGGAGCTCGGCTCGTTCTCGAATTTCCGTCCGGCGTCCCTGATTTGACTCCGGATCAGCTAAAGCAAGATTTATCGCCATTCCTAAATTTTCAAGGTGAACATTCGGCGGCCATAAACTGGATTGATACACTTCCACCGCAGTTCAAAAGTGCCATCGAAAATCACAAAGCCATTGCGGGGATGGACCGCGATATGGTTCTCGCCGCGCTCGGCCGACCCGATAAGAAAGTCCGTGAATTCGATGAAAGCGGTCACCAGACAGAGGATTGGATTTATGGCTTGCCGCCGGAGAGATCCACGCTCGTCACCTTCTCGGGAAACAAAGTGATCCGCGTCAAAACGTACGGCTAAGTGCGTGTTCTCGTTCAGAATGATTGGTGACACTCGGATTAGAGTGTCAGCATGCAAATTCGATGGGGGAAGATACCCCAAGCGCGACAGCTGTCGCGCTTGGGGTGCGCGCTGAGCCGAGCGGGT
>Ga0209061_1000163_pt1 | contig 216070 bp, 205 predicted proteins | sample Coa_R1_10_FD_187157 | JGI IMG/M metagenome (GOLD analysis project Ga0209061, IMG submission 187157) | Surface soil microbial communities from Centralia Pennsylvania, which are recovering from an underground coalmine fire - Coalmine... | ecosystem: Environmental > Terrestrial > Soil >... | reverse complement strand
AGCAGGCGGTGCGGCGGCTGACTTTTGATTCGGCCTCGATCTTCGGCTTGTACGATCGCGGCCTGCTGCGCCCGGGCATGGCGGCCGACATCGTGATTTTCGATCCCGACACGGTGCGCCCGCTGCCGCTCGATATCGTGCGCGATTTCCCGGCCGGCGGCTGGCGCGTGCGCGAACGGGCGGCCGGCATTATCGCCGTCATCGTCAACGGCGAGGTCTTGCTCGAGGAGGGCCGGCACACCGGCGCCCTGCCCGGCCGCGTGCTGCGCAACACTTGGTATCAGGCCAATCGCGCCTGAGCCGCAGGCGCCCCGCCCCCTCCCGGCGCGCCGGCAGGGGGCGCTTTTGTCGGCGGATGGAGTGGGCTAGAGTCCGGCGGCCCAGCTCCAAAGGGAGGCTTGCCGTGCCGTCCTTCCGCCCGACCCCCGATCTCGACATGCATTATCGGATCGATGATTTCACCGATCCGTGGCGGGCGCCGGAGACGATCTTGTTGCTGCACGGCAACGCCGAGAGCGGGGAGGCTTGGTATGCCTGGGTCCCGCACCTTGCGCGCCGCTACCGCCTGATCCGCCCGGACATGCGCGGCTTCGGCCTGTCGACCCCGATGCCGGCCGATTTCCAATGGACGCTCGACCTCTTGATCGAGGATTTCGTGCGCCTGATGGATCATCTCGGCATCGCTCGCTGTCATCTGGTCGGGGCCAAGATCGGCGGCACGATCGCCCGCGCCTTCGCGGCGCGCCGGCCGCAGCGCATTGTGACCCTGACCGTCGTCGGCTCGCCGCCGCCGTGGCGCCGCGGCGCCGCCGAGCGCGCCCCCGAACTGGCCGAGGAATTCCGGACAAAAGGCGTCGAGCACTGGGCGCGGCGCACGATGGCGGGCCGCCTCGGCAGCGCCTTCTCGCCGGAAGGGGTCGAATGGTGGATCCGCTTCATGGGCCGCACCGCGGTATCGACCCAGATCGGGTTCATGGCGACGATCGCCTGCGCCGATATCCGCGCCGATCTTCCGAACATTCGCTGCCCGACCCTTGTCATCACGACCGAGAACAGCGGTCTTGCCTCCGTTGCAGAGACGCAGGCCTGGCAACGGCAGATCCCGAACGCGACGCTTCTGGTGCTGCCCGGCGATTCCTATCACGTGGCCGCCAGCCATGCCGAGCGCTGCGCCGCCGCGGTGGGCGAGTTCATCGCCCGCCACGGCGGCTAGGTGCGGCGCGCGGCAAGTTGCCGATCGGGGGGAGGGGTGGCGGTATTTCCGACGTCGCGGCGGGCGCTTTTCGCCTTTCTGCACGATCTGGCGATGGCGGCGTTCTCGCTCATCGCCGCGCTCTATCTGCGGCTCGGCGGCGGCGTCTGGGATTACGCGCCGCGGCTGATGCTGATCTACCTTGCCGCCTTCACCGTGATCGCGGCCGGGGCCTTCCTTCTCACCGGGCTTTATCGCGGCATCTGGCGCTACGCCTCGCTGCCCGATCTGTTCAACATCGCCCGCGCGGTAACGCTGACGATCGCCGTTTTTCTGCCGGTCATGTTCGTACTGACCCGGCTCGAGGCCTTGCCGCGCTCAACCTTGCTGATCGACTGGTTCGTACTGGTGGCCCTGCTGGGGGGGCCGCGCATTTTTTATCGGCTGTTCAAGGATCGCGGCCTCGATCACATCTTCGAGCGCGCCCGCCATCCGACCGTGCCGGTCCTGCTGATCAGCACGAAGGACGGCGCCGACACCTTCATCCGCGAGATGATGCGCGACCCGCGCGCGGTCTATCGCGTCGTCGGCGTTCTCGCCGATTCGCCGTCGCGGGTCGGGCGCGAAATCTACGGCGTACCGGTTCTCGGCACGATCGATGCGCTCGAAAGCGTCGTCATGCGGCTCGCCCGCCGCGGCAAGCGCCCGCACAAGCTGATCGTCGCGGCGCAGCACCTGCCCGGCGAGCAGATCCGCCGGCTGCTCGATCGCGCCGAGGCGCTGGCGATCCCGCTCGCCCGGTTGCCGCGGTTGACCGATTTCCGCCGCGAGTCCGCGGGCCCCGTGCGGGGCGGGGGCGGCGGTCCGGAGCCGATGATCGAGCCGATTGCGCTCGAGGATCTGCTCGGCCGACCGCAGGCGGTGCTCGACCGCGACGGCATGGCGGCGCTGGTACGCGGCCGCCGCATCCTTATCACCGGGGCCGGCGGCACGATCGGCAGCGAGCTGGCGCGCCAGATCGCCGCTTTCGGCCCGGGCCGGCTGGTGCTCGTCGATCACGGCGAGTTCGCGCTCTATACGATCGATCTCGAACTGGCGGAGCGCTGCCCCGACCTCGTCCGCGCGCCGCTGCTGCGCGACGTGCGCCAGCGCGCCGAGATCGCGGCGGTCATCGCCGCCGAGCGGCCCGACATCGTGTTCCACGCCGCGGCTCTAAAGCATGTGCCTCTGGTCGAGGCGAACCCGGCGGCGGGCGTATTGACCAATGTCGTCGGCAGTCGCAACGTCGCCGAAGCGGCGCGCGCCTACGGCGTTGGCTTGGTCGTCATGATCTCGACCGACAAGGCGGTCAACCCGGCAAGCGTGATGGGCGCGACCAAGCGGCTCGCCGAGCAATATTGCCAGGCGCTCGACCTTGACGAGGCGCGCCGGCCCGGCGCCGGGACGCGCTTTGTGACGGTGCGGTTCGGCAACGTCCTGGGCTCGACCGGCTCGGTCGTGCCGCTGTTCCAGCGCCAGCTCGCCGCCGGCGGACCGCTGACCGTGACCGATCCCGAAGCCGCGCGCTTCTTCATGACCGTGCGCGAGGCGGTCGAACTGGTCCTGCAGGCGGCGGCCTTGTCGCCGGCCGCCGCGGCTCCGCACGAGCAGGCGGCGCGGGGGCCGCACCGGGAGGCCGCGGCGGCGCGCGGCAAGATCTTCGTGCTCGACATGGGCGAGCCGGTCAAGATCGTCGATCTCGCGCGGCAGATGATCCGGCTGGCCGGGCGCCGGCCCGATCATGATGTCAAGATCACCTTCATCGGTCTGCGTCCCGGCGAAAAGCTGCATGAAGAATTGTTCCATGCCGCCGAGCCGCTGCTGCCGACGCTGCACCCGGCGATCCGTCTCGCGGCGCCGCGCGCCGCCGATTACGCGATGCTGGCCCGCGCGATCGACGAGCTCGAAACCCTCGCCCGCGCCGGCGAAGAGGAGCGCGTGTGCGCGCTGCTCGCCCGCCTCGTGCCGGAATACCGACGCAAGCCGCCGCCGACTATGGCGCCGCGCCTGCGCGAAGGGATCGGGGGGGTCGGCCTCTCCTCGTAATCCTCACGCGCAGATCCGGCATAGCCCCTCGCGTCGCCGGCAAAACCCGATCCGGCTGCCGCCGGAGGCGGAAATGGAACCGGTCGCATTGCGCGCACGGGGCTGCTAGGCTGCCGTTTCCCACCGGGAGGAAGCGGTATGGACGTGCATGCCTTCGCCTCGGCAAGCCAGCTGGCCCGCGAGATCCGCGAGCGGCGGATCGGCTGCCTCGAACTGCTGGAGTTCTATCTGGCGCGCGCTGAGCGCTACAACCCGAGGCTGAATGCGATCGTGGCTTGGCAGATCGATCGCGCGCGCGAGCGGGCGCGCGCCGCCGATGCGGCCCTCTCGCGCGGCGAGGTGTGGGGCCCGTTGCACGGCGTCCCGATGACGGTCAAGGAATCGTTCAACCTCGCCGGGCTGCCGACGACCTGGGGCAATCCGCTGTGGAAGGACAATATCGCCGCCGACAACGCCGTCGTGGTCGATCGGCTGCTCGCGGCCGGCGCGGTCATTTACGGCAAGACCAACGTGCCGTTGCTGCTGATGGACGCGCAAAGCTTCAACGAGGTCTACGGGACGACGAACAATCCCTGGGATCTCGCGCGCGGCCCCGGCGGATCCTCGGGCGGCGAGGCGGCGGCGCTGGCGGCCGGGCTTTCCGCCCTGGGAGCGGGCAGCGACATCGCCGGCTCGCTGCGCAATCCGGCGCATTATTGCGGCGTCTACGGCCACAAGCCTACCTGGGGCCTGATCCCGCCGCGCGGCCATTCGGCCGTCGGCGCTTTAAGCCCGACCGACATCTCGGTGGTCGGCCCGATGGCCCGCTACGCCGAGGATCTCGCCGTGGCGATGCAGATCCTGGCCGGTCCGGACCTATTGCAACAGGCGGCTTGGCGGGTCGCCTTGCCGCCGCCGCGCCACCGCCGCCTTGCCGAGTTCCGCATCGCGGTGTGGACGCGCTCGCCATTGTGCGAGATCGATGCCAGCGTCGGCGAGCGCTTTGCCGCGGCGGTCGCCGCACTGGCTCGGGCCGGCGCCGCGGTGGACGAGGGTGCCCGCCCGCCTTTTGACGATCGCGAGCACCACCGCCTGTTTATGCTGCTGTTGCGCGCCGCCACCGCCTCGCGCCTCTCCGAGGCGGAGTTCGCCGAACAGCACAAGATCGCCGCGACCCTGGCGCCGGACGATATGAGCTTTCGCGCGACCCTGGCGCGCGGCGCCACGATCGGCCACCGCGAGTGGGGCAAGGCCGACGAGCAGCGCACGAAATTGCGCTATGCTTGGCGTGATTTCTTCCAGCGTTTTGATGTGCTGCTCATGCCGGTCGCCGCCACCGCCGCCTTTCCGCACGATCACACTCCGGACCGCGACCGCCGCATGGTGACCGTCAACGGCAAGCCGGCGCCTTACGGCGATCAGCGCTTCTGGGCCGGTCCGGCGAGCCTGTCCTATCTGCCGGCGACGGCGGCGCCGCTCGGCCTGACCGCGGCTGGGCTGCCGGTCGGTGCGCAGATCCTCGGCGCCGAAGGCGAAGATTTGACGACGATCGCATTCGCCCGGCTGCTCGCCGCCGAGATCGGCGGCTTTGTCGCGCCGCCGGGCTTTGCCTGAGCGCCTGCGGCGTGCTGGCAAAGCCAGGCGCCCGCCGGTAGGCTCATATGACGATCAAGCGGGAGGGTTCGCCGTGAAGCAGAGCACGAACCGGATTCTGACCACCCATGTCGGCAGCCTGCCGCGGCCGCCCGATTTATTGGCGATGATCGAGGCGCGCGAGGCGGGCGAGGCGTTTGATGCGGCCGCCTTTGATGCCCGGCTGCGCGCCGCCGTCGGCGAGGTCGTGCGGCGTCAAGCCGAGGCCGGCATCGACGTCATCGGCGACGGCGAAATGGGCCGGATCGGCTTCATCCCCTACGTCAATGAGCGATTGTCCGGCCTTGAGCCGCGCCCGAACGAGGGCAGCGAGAGCCATTGGGCGCATTCGCGCGAACACCGCGCCTTTCCCGAATTCTACCGCTGGATCACCGGGCTGCCGGGCACGGCCGGAAAGGCGCCGCGGCGGCGCTGGGTGGTCAGCGGACCGATTACCTATCGCGGGCACGATGCGCTCGGCCGCGACATCGCGATGCTGAAGGCGGCGCTCGCCGGCATGCCGCATCAGGAAGCATTCATGCCGGCGGTGTCGCCGGCCAATCTCGCGCAATGGAACAGCAACGAGTACTATGCGAGCGAAGAGGAGTATCAGGTCGCGATCGCCGATGCCCTGAACCAGGAATATCGGGCGATCGTGGAGTCCGGCCTGGTGTTGCAGATCGACGATCCGCAGCTTGCCAGCAGCTGGGTCATGCACCCCGAGCTGAGCCTCGAGGAATGCCGGCGCCGCGCCGATCGGAGCGTCGCGCTGCTGAACCATGCGCTCTCCGGCATTCCGCGCGATCGGGTGCGCTATCACACCTGCTACAGCATCAATATCGGCCCGCGCGTCCACGATCTCGAACTGAAGCACATCGTCGATATCATGCTGAAGATCGAGGCCGGCGCTTATTCCTTCGAAGCCGCCAATCCGCGCCACGAGCACGAATGGCGGGTCTGGGCGGAAGTCAAATTGCCGGAGGACCGGGTGCTGATCCCCGGCGTCATCACGCATGCCTCCAATCTCGTCGAGCATCCCGAGCTCGTCGCCGAACGGATCGCGCGGTTCGCCGGCCTCGTCGGGCGCGAGCGGGTCATTGCCGGCGCCGATTGCGGATTTGCCAGCTTCGCCACCTCCTGCGAGGTGCACCCGACGATCGTGTGGGCGAAGCTTGCCGCTCTGGTCGAGGGCGCCCGCCTGGCGACCAAGGCGCTGTGGGGTCGGGCATAACGGAGCGGGGCATGCAGTTCGGCTATTTCACGCTGAGCGACAATCACTACGAACAAAACGCGCGCAGCGCCAACGCCTTTGTCGCCGACATCCTCGACGAGGCGGTTTATGCCGAAAAGGTCGGCCTCCATTCGGCCTGGATCGGCGAGCACCATTTCAGCACGCTGGGGGTGCTCTCTTGCCCCGCTTTGGTGCTGGCGCAGGTTGCGGCGCGCACCGCGCGCCTGCGGCTGGCGCCGGCGGTGACGGTCTTGCCGCTGCATCACCCGCTCCGCGTCGCCGAGGAATGGGCGACGCTTGATCTCCTCTCCGGCGGGCGCGTCGATTTCGCCGCCGGGCGCGGCTACGACCGGCGCGAATACGCGCCGTTCCAGGTCTCTTTCGAGGACAATCAGGCGCTCTTCGCGGAGGGGATGGACATCGTCCGCCGGCTGTGGGAGGCCGACGGCCCGATTTCGTATCGGGGCCGCTATTATCGCTTCGACGATGTCGCGATCACGCCGAGGCCGGTGCAGCGCCCGATCCCTTCCTATGTCGCCTCGTTCTCCGCACCGTCGATCGCGCTGGCGGCGCGGCTCGGCTGCGGCCTGATCGTGGCGCCGTTTGCGGCGGCGATCTCCTATGGCGGGCTGCGCCAGGTCAGGGAGCGCTACGAAGAGGCCTGCGCCCGCCACGCGCGCCCGCCCGGACGGCTGATGTGCAGTTATTTCCTGCATTTCGCCGATACGAAGGCGCAGGAGGAGGCGGCGCGGGCGCGGCAGATCCGCTATTACCGGGAATGCGTCATTCCCGCCTTTCCCGGCGATCCCGCGACGGCGCCGCCTTCTTACCGTTACTTTGTCGATATGGTCGAGCGGCTGCGCCGGGTTCGCCCCGAAGATCTGAGCGAGAATTCGGTCCTGATCGGCTCGCCGGCCGCCATCACCGATACGCTCAAAAAGGTCGAGGCGGCCGGTTTCGCCGAGGTCATCCTTTATTTCAATGTCGGCCTTAAACCGCACGCGCAGGTCAAGGACGAGATGGCGCGCTTCATGGAGGAGGTGGCGCCGGCATTCGGCTAGTCGCTTAGGCTCGAAAGCGGCCGCGCGACGCTTTCAAGCGGCACCCGCTCGGCCTTTATGCCGATCGCGATCTCGACGAGCGCCGCCGCAGCCATCAGCGCCGCGCCGAAGAGATAGCCGGTGAATACCGCACCGCGCTCGCCCGAACCGACCAGCATGCCGAACAACCACGGCGCGGCAAGGCCGCCGAGCGCGGTGCCGAGCGCATAAAAAAAGGCGATCGCGAGCGCCCGGGCTTCCAGCGGGAACCCTTCGCCGACCGTCAGATAGGCGGCGCTCGCCGCCGCCGAGGCGAAAAAGAAGGTGCCGGTCCAGCACAGCGTCAGCTGCTCCGCATCGAGCAGCCCTTGCCGGAACAGCCAGCCGATCCCCGCCAGCAACATGCCGGAAAGAGCGTAGGTCGCGGCGATCATCGGCTTTCTGCCGAGCCTGTCGAAGAGCGGTCCCAGCACCAGCGAGCCGAGGAAATTGCCGAGCGCGAAGGGCAGGATGTACCAGCCGACCGAGCCAGCCCGGATGCCGTAGAAACGCTTCAGGACCAGCGCGTAGGAAAAGAAGATCGCATTGTAGAAAAAGGCCTGCGCCATCATCAGCACGAGGCCCAGGGCGGCGCGGCGCGGATAATCGCGCACGATCGCCAGCACCATGCGCAAGACCGGCGTGCGCGTGCCGACGGCAAGGCGGAGCGGGCGGCCCTGCGGAACCGACAACGGCCCCCCGGCGGCGCCGACAACGCGGCTTTCGATCGCTGCGACGACCCTTTCGGCCTCGCCGAGACGGTCATGCAAAACCAGCCAGCGCGGGCTTTCCGGCACGAAACGGCGCAGCCCGAGGATGATGACGCCGAGAGCCGCGCCGATGCCGAAGGCGGCGCGCCAGCCGCAATCGGGCGGCAGGACGCCGGGCTGCAGGAAAGCCACCGCGCCGCCCGCGCCGAGCGCCGCCCCGATCCAGAAACTGCCGTTGATCGCAAGATCGATGCGCCCGCGCAGGCGCGCCGGCACCAATTCCTGGATCGCCGAGTTGATCGCCGTGTATTCGCCGCCGATGCCGGCCCCGGTCAGCAAACGAAAGACGGCAAAGCTCGGGAAATTCCAGGCGAGCGCGGTCGCGGCGGTGGCGCCCAGATAGAGCCCAAGCGTCACCGAAAAGAGCCGCTTGCGGCCGAAACGGTCGGTCAGATAGCCGAACAACACGGCGCCGGCGATCGCGCCGGCCAGATAGGCGCTGCCGGCAAGCCCGATTTCGGCGGCGGAGAGATGCAACAGCGGGCTCTCCTGCAAGGCCCCGGCGACCGCGCCGGCGAGCGTGACTTCGAGCCCGTCGAGGACCCAGGTGATGCCGAGCGCGATGACGAGGAGGGTGTGAAAGCCGGTCCACGGCAAGCGGTCGAGCCGCATCGGAATATCGGTCTCGACGAGCCGCCGTTCTGCCGGGGCGCCTGCAGCCATGTCCCGATAACGTCGACGGACGCACCGGCTCCGCCCTGCGGGAGGCGGGAGTGATCGGCCGAATGCGCAAAAGCTTGGCCGGCGGATGCCGCCGGGCCTATGTTCATTGGCGGGTCGCCGAAGCAGAGGTCAAGAGCCATGGCACAATTCGGCATCGGCCAACCGGTCCGCCGCGTCGAGGATCGGCGCTTTCTGACCGGCAGCGGCCGTTACGTCGACGATCTGACATGGCCGCATCAGGCTTATGCCTTCATGCTGCGCTCGCCGCACGCGCATGCCCGCATCCGGGCGATCGATACCGCCGCCGCGGCCGCCGCCCCGGGCGTGCTGGCGGTCTATACCGGGGCCGATCTCGCCCGCGACGGAATCGGCACGATCCCGTGCCTGTCGCCATTGCAGAATCGCGACGGCTCGCCGGCGGTCATGCCGCCGCGCCCGGCTCTGGTCCGCGAACGGGTGCGGCATGTCGGCGATACCGTGGCGATGGTCGTCGCCGACACTCTCGCCGCCGCCCGCGACGCCGCCGAGCTGATTGCGGTCGATTACGAGCCCCTACCGGCGACGGTCGAGACCGCGCAGGCGCTCGCTGCGGGGCAGCCGCTGGTGTGGGACGAGGCGCCGGGGAACTTGTGCTTTGACTGGGAAATCGGCGACCGTGCCGCGGTCGCGCGCGCCGCCGCGGCGGCGCGCCATCGCATCGCCCTCGAACTCGTCAATAACCGCGTCGTCGTCACCTCGATGGAGCCGCGCGGCGCGATCGGGGCGTACGATCCCGGAGAGGAGTGCTATACCCTGTGGAGCTCGACGCAGGGCTCGCATTTTCTGCGCAACCTGCTCGCCGAGAGCATCTTCCACGTCCCGGAAAACCGCATCCGCGTCGTCACCCCCGATGTCGGCGGCGGCTTCGGCATGAAGCTGTTTCTGTATCCCGAGCACGTTCTCGTGCTCTGGGCGGCGAAAAGGCTCGGCCGGCCGGTCAAATGGATTTGCGAGCGTTCCGAAGCCTTCATGACCGACAGCCAGGGCCGCGACAATGTCACCCGGCTCGAACTCTTTCTCGACGAGGGGCTGCGCTTCCAGGCGCTCAAGGTCGAGACGATCGCCAATATGGGCGCCTATCTGTCGAACTTCGCGCCCGAAATTCCAACCCTATCGGGCGCCGTGATGCTGAGCGGCGTCTATGCGATCCCCGCCATCCATGTCAGCGTCAAAGGGGTGTTCACGAACACCGTGCCGGTCGATGCCTATCGCGGCGCCGGGCGGCCGGAGGCGGCCTATGCGCTCGAGCGGCTCGTCGATGTCGCCGCCCGCCGGCTCGGCGTGGGGCCGGACGAACTGCGGCGGCGCAATTTTATCCGGCCCGAGGCGATGCCGTACCGAACGCCGCTCGGCCTGACCTACGACAGCGGCGACTTCCAGCGCAATATGGACGACGCCCTGCGCGCCGCGCGGGCTTCCGATTTCGCCGCCCGCCGCGCCGAGGCCAGGCGGCGCGGCCGCTGCCGCGGCCTCGGTTACGCCGTCTATATCGAGCAATCGGGCTTCCCTCCCGACGAATTCGCCGAATTGCGTTTCGATCCAAGCGGCACCTTGACGATCCTGATCGGGACGCAATCCTCGGGGCAGGGCCATCAGACGGCCTATGCCCAGCTCGCCGCCGAGCGGCTCGGCCTGCCGCTCGACAAGATCCGGGTGATGCAGGGCGACACCGCCGCGGTGGGCTTTGGCCGCGGCACCGGCGGCTCGCGCTCGCTGCCGGTCGGCGGGGCGGCACTCGCTGATGCGGCCCACAAGCTGGTCGCGAAGGGCCGCCGCATCGCCGCCCATCTGCTGGAGGCGGCCGAAGCCGACGTCGAATTCGCCGACGGGGCGTTCCGGATCGCCGGCACCGACCGGCGGGTCGGCCTCGCCGAGGTGGCGCGCGCCGCCTTCAACCCGGCGCAGCTGCCGGCGGGGCTCGAACCCGGCTTTGCCGAAAGCGGGCATTTCACGCCGCCGGCGCCGACCTTCCCGAACGGCTGCCATCTGTGCGAGGTCGAGATCGATCCCGAGACCGGCGCCGTCGAGATCCTGCGCTATCTCGTCGTCGACGATTTCGGTACGGTCGTCAACCCGCTGCTGTTGCGCGGCCAGGTTCAGGGCGGCGTCGCCCAGGGGGTCGGGCAGGCGATGCTCGAACGCTGCCTTTACGATCCCGAAACCGGCCAGCTCCTATCCGGCTCGCTGACCGACTACGCCATACCGCGGGCCGACGATCTGCCGCCGATCGCGTTCGACTACAATGTCGTCCCGTGCCGGACCAATCCGCTCGGCATCAAAGGCGCCGGCGAGGCCGGCGCGATCGGCGCGCCGCCCGCCTTTGTCAACGCCGTCATCGATGCGCTCGCCGAATTCGGCATCGAGCACCTCGATATGCCGCTGTTGCGCGAGCGCCTGTGGCGGGCGATCCGCACGGCCGGGCGGGGGCCGTCGTGACCGCTTCCCGCGAGGCGCTGCTCGCGACCGCATTGCGGGCGGCGCTCGCGGCCGGTGAGGCGATCCTCAAAGTCTACGCCGCGGAGTTCGCAGTCTACGAAAAGTCCGACGCCACCCCGGTGACCGAGGCGGATCTCGCCGCCGAGCGGATCATCGTCGCGATGCTGAAAGAGGCTTTCCCGGATATTCCGATCGTCTCCGAGGAATTGGTCGAGGCCGGCGGCCTGCCGCCGGCGGCGGCGCGCTTCTGGGCCGTCGATCCGCTCGACGGGACAAAGGAGTTCGTCGCGCGCAACGGCGAGTTCGCGGTCAATATCGGCCTTGTCGAGGACGGCAGGCCGGTGCTTGGCGTCGTCCACGGTCCAGCGCTCGGCGTCACCTATGCCGCATGCGGACCGGGCACGGCGACGCGCCGCTTTGGCGGCGGCAGACCCGAGCCGATCGCGGCGCGCAGCGCGCCCGCGGAGGGGCTTGTCGTCGTTCACAGCCGTTCGCACGAGAACAGCCGCCGGCTCGGCGAGTTCTTGCGCGCCTATCCGGTGCGCGCCCGCCGCAGCTGCGGCAGCGCCCTCAAATTCGGACTATTGGCGGCGGGCGAGGCCGATCTCTATCCGCGCTTTGGAACGACGATGGAATGGGACACCGCAGCCGGCCAAGCCATCCTCGAAAGCGCCGGCGGCCGCGTCGAGACCCTGGCCGGAACCCCGCTCCTTTACGGCAAGCCGGGGCTCAAAAACGACGGCTTTCTCGCCTGGGGCCGGCGTGCCTCGCCCCGCGCCGCCGCCGCTCCCCCCGCTTCCTCCCGCCCCGCAGGCGGGATCGGCGGGTCGGGGTGAGGGTCCGTATGGGGACGCCCCGATGGCCCGGCCCGGCCCGCGCAACCTGATCACCGACGTTCCGGGGATCCTGGTCGGGCAGGCCGAGGATCGCGACGGCCTGACCGGCACGACGCTCGTGCTGGCCGAGAAACCGGCGATCGCCGCGGTCGATGTCCGCGGCGGCGCCCCCGGCAGCCGCGAGACCGATCTGCTGAGGCCCGGCAACCTGGTCGAGCGCATCGATGCCGTCGTGCTGTCGGGCGGTTCGGCCTTCGGGCTCGACGCCGCCGGCGGCGTTATCGACCGGCTCGCCGCAACGGGCCGCGGTTTCGCGGTCGGATCGCGCGGGCGATCGCCGCCCTTGCGGGTGCCGATCGTGCCGGCCGCGATCCTGTTTGACCTCGGCTTTCCCGGCCGGCGGCCGTGGACCGGCGAGCCGCCCTATCGCGCGCTCGGAAGAGACGCCGCCGATGCGGCCGGCAAGGATTTCGCGCTCGGCAATGCCGGGGCCGGGCTCGGCGCCACAGCCGGCACCTTGAAGGGCGGCGTCGGCAGCGCCTCGCTCGTGCTGGCGGACGGCCTCACGGTCGGGGCGCTCGCCGCCGTCAACAGCTGGGGCTCGGCGGTGCGGCCGGATTGCGGGCGCTTCTGGGCCGCCGATCTGGCCCTTCCCGGCGAGATCGCGGCGCAACCGCCGCCGCCCGCCTGTGCTGTCGACCCGGAAGACTTTTCCGGCTGCGGCGCCGCCGCGCCCGGCGCCCATACGACGCTTGCCGTCGTCGCCACCGACGCCCGTCTCGACAAGGGCGGCTGCCGGCGGCTCGCCATCATGGCCCAGGATGGTCTCGCCCGCGCGATCCGCCCGGCCCACACGCCCTTCGACGGCGATGCGGTCTTCGCCCTGGCGACCGGGGAGGGGCCGCCGGCCGCGCCGGCGGCGCTGTTGCGGCTCGGCAACGCCGCCGCCGACTGCCTTGCCCGCGCGATCATGCGCGCCTTGCTGGCGGCCGAGTCCCTGGGCGGCGTCCCAAGCTGGCGGCAGCGCTGGGGTAAAGACGGCGCCGGTTAATGATCGCGCAGCAGCGAGCCGAAACCGTCGATGCGGTCCGCGATGCCGTTTGTCCTGAGCGCCCGCCAATAGCTCGCCGTGTTGATCGCAAGCACCGGCTTGTCGAGCCAGAATTCGGCGATGCCGGCAAGGCGCGCCATCGCGAGGTTGGTGCCGACCTGGATCACGGCCTCGACGTCGGGTCCGTCGACCGCCATAACCGCATCGCGCAGCGCGCGCTCCGAGACATGCGCGATCAGCACCGGGCTTGCACATTTGAGCCCGTTGAGCCGCACGACCTCGAAGCCGCAATCGGTGAAAAAGCGCCGCACCTCGGCATCGGCGACCGGCATATAGGGCGTCACCACGCCGAGGCGCCGCACGCCGTAGCGCCGCAAGGCCTCGCGCGCGGCGTCCGAGCCCATCGTCACCGCCACCCCGGCATGCGCCGCGATGCGCTCCCGCAGCCGCTCGCTGCCTTCAAGACCGCCCCAGAACGTCTCCGACGACATGCCCATGACCAAATGCTGCGGCTCCGCCGTCATGACGCGGTCGACCGCAAACAGCAATTCCCGGCGGACCGCCTCGATCAGCCGGGTAAAGTCGTCGTCGCTGCGCAGCGGGTCGTTCGGGATATGGATGCGGGCGAAATGATTGGTGACGCCCGCGGGCCGCATCGCGTCGAACTCCGGCTGCACGACGGTATTGGTGCTCGGCGCGATGACGCCGAGTTTGAGCCGCCAGCCGAGTACGTCGCCCATCTTCCGCCGCGCCGCTATGGCTCGATGCGGGCGCGGCATTCGCCAAAGCCGATCGGCACGGCGCCCGGGCGGCGGCAATGGGCGCGGAAGACGACCTCGTCGCCGTCTTCGAGGAAGGTGCGGACCTCGCCCGAGGGGAGCGTGAGGGGCCGCTGCCCGTCCTGCGACAATTCCATCAGGCTGCCCCAGCCCTCCGGCGTCGGGCCGGAGATCGTGCCGGTGCCGAAAAGATCGCCCGCCTCAAGGTTGCAGCCGCCCGAGGTGTGGTGGGCGACGAGCTGCGCGACCGTCCAATAAAGATCGGTCGCATGGCTGGTCGACATGCGGTGCGGCGGCAGCCCGCTCTCGCGCATGAGGCGGCTGTGCAGCAGCGCTTCGAGCTCTATGGCGAAAGCCCCCTGCCGTTGATCCGCCGCGTCCATCAGATAAGCAAGCGGCTGCGGATCGCCCTCGGGGCGCGGCGGCTGCGGCACGCGGAACGGCGCCAGCGCCTCCAGGGTGACGATCCACGGCGACACCGTGGTGCCGAAATTCTTGCCCAAAAACGGCCCCAACGGCTGCGATTCCCAGACCTGCACGTCGCGCGCTGACCAGTCGTTGAGCAGCCCGAGGCCGACGATATGCTCGGCGGCGCGGGCGATCGGGATCGGCTCGCCCAACTCATTGCCGGGACCGATCCATACCGCGAGTTCAAGCTCGTAATCGAGCTTTTGCGAGGGACCAAAACTCGGCGCCGCCGCGGCCGCATCCTTGCGCTGGCCGTGCGGGCGGCGGATCGCGACCCCCGAGGGCCGCACCGAGGAGGCCCGGCTGTGATAGCCGACCGGGACGTATTTGTAGTTCGGGCTGAGCGGATTGTCCGGATCGCGCCGGCGGCCGCCGTTGCGCGCGTGATGGATGCCGGCGAAGAAATCGGTGAAGCCGCCGATCGCTGCCGGCAGGTGCAGCGTGCACGCGGCCGCCTCGTGCAGCAGGCGCCCGGCGATCGCCTCGAGCCTGCCGCGCTCGGCGCCGTCGGCGGCGAGCAGGGCCGAGACCCGTCGCCGCAACGCCAAACGCGGCCCCATCCCCAGCGCCATCAGCGCGTTCAGGTTGGGACCGGCCGCCGCCTCGGCGGCCCGCCGCGCCTCCCCGGAGAACAGCCCCTCGGCGAGCGCGGCTTTAAGGTCGAAGATCTTGTCGCCGATCGCCATGCCGCCGCGCGGCCCCCCGCCCGTCGGCGGGGTGAAGATGCCGAGCGGCAGGTTCTGGATCGGGAACTCGGCATGGCCATTGGCCGAGGCGACCCAGCTTTGACGCCGCGGGTCGTGCGTTTCGTCGGTTGCCGTCATGGCCGTTGACCTCCCCTCCGGCGCGCAATCCCGGGGCCGGCGGCGGCGCCGCCAAGCTCGTCAGGGAGCGCTTTGCGCCGCGACGATAGAACCTGTCCGCGAAAGCGACAAGCCGGGCGGCGCGGCCATCGCCGGTCTCGGCAATGCCCGCGAGCGCATCGGCCGGAAGCTTCTGCCCCTTCGAGATTGAGAGGCGATCACCGCTTTCCGGCATACCGGACCCGCCATCGCTGTCGCAGCCGTTGCTTGCGGGGTATAACACTCGCGCATTTGGCGCGGAACCGCCGACCGATTGCCGCCGTTGTCCTGGTGCCGGACGCGGGCAATGCCCGTGCTCCAAAAGGAGCGCGTGCGGTTTTATGGCTCGCGCATCGCGTCAATGGCAGTGGATCGCCCGTCGTAGGGACGCGATCAGGAACGGAGGAGGATCATGACCGACGGGAACGAGGCCACCGCGACGATCGCCCCGGTTGAGGACCCGATCGCAAGGGCGGCCGAACGCGGGATCCAATATGTCAAGATGCTGGCGGCGGAGCTCGTCGAGGCCAGCCGTTCGGCCGCCCAGTCGGTCCTGGACGAACAGAAGGAGGGCGCGGCCCGGCAGATCGCGGCCGTCGCCGGGGCGGCGCGCGCGGCGGCGCAGGCGCTCGAACAGTCGAACAGCCCCACGCTGGCGCATTATACCGGGCGGGCGGCCGAGAGTGTCGAGCGCTTTGGCGAAAGCCTGCGCCAGCGCAGCTGGGGCGAGCTTGTCGGCGAGGTCGAAGCCCTGGCGCGGCGGCGGCCGGCCCTGTTCATCGCCGGCGCCGTCGTCGCCGGTTTTCTGTCCGGGCGGTTTCTGTTGGCCTCGGAGAGGCGCCTTGCCGCCGCGCCGAAGGCGCCGGACGGGGAAAAGACGGCGGTTGCGAGCGCCGATGATGCGGTCGCCGCGATTGCGTCCGCCTCCGGCGGGCAAGCCGTCGCCGAGCCCGCCGCCGGCATTGCCGCAACGCAGGAGGGTCCGCAATGAGCTCCGAGGGGATCTTCGAGACGACCAGCAGCCGCCCCAAGGCCGAGCGTTCGGTGACCGCGCTGCTCGCCGATCTGGTCAATGAGATCGGCCTGCTGATGCGCCACGAAATGGCTCTGCTCAGAACCGAGCTGGGCGAGACGGTGAGCCGGGCCGGCCGCGGCGCCGCGGTGATGGCTGCCGGCGGGATATGTGCGCTCGGCGGCTTTCTGGTGCTGCTTGCCGCCGCCGTTCTCGGCCTTGCCACGGTCCTGCCGCCGTGGCTTTCGGCCGTGATCGTCGGAGCCGTCTTTGTCGGGCTCGGCGCGGCGCTGCTGCTCTTCGGCAGGAGGCGCTTTACCGCCGAAGCTCTGGCGCCGCGCCGGACGCTGAATGCGCTCCGCGAAGACCAGGCTTGGCTCAAGGAGCGGGTGCGATGACACCGCAAGGAGCGCCGCATGGTCCACGGGAATGCTGACGGGTCGCGCCGGTCCACAGCCGAAATCGAACAGGATATCGAGCGCATACGGGCCGAGCTCGGCCTCACGCTCGAGGCGCTGCGGCACAGGCTGACGGCGCGCCATCTGCTGCAGAGAGGCATCGACATGATCACCGAAGCGATCGGCGAGGAGCGGGGAGTGAGCATCGGCTTCAATGGGTTTCGCGCCGATCCGATTGCGCTCGCCCTGCTCGGGATCGGGGTGGCATGGCTTATCGCCGCCAATACCGGCATATTCGAGGCCGTCGCGGAGGATGAGCGGGTTCGCGCCGCGCGGCGGCGTCTCGCCGATCTGGCGGGCATCGGCGGCGGAGAGGGCGGCGCATCGGCGGGGCAGGAGCCGGCCCCGGGCGCCAACCCGGTGCTGGCAGCCGATGAGCGCGGCCGCGCCGGCTGGGTGCACCAGGCCGCCGATGCCGCCCGCGGCGCGATTCGCGCGGTTCGCGACACCGCCGGCGAATATACCGGCCGACCGGTTGGATGGCTGCGCGCAGCCGGCCGGACGGCGCGCGATCGGGCCGGCTATGCCGGCGAGCGGGCCGGCAATCTCGGCGGCCGCATCGGCGAAGCCTGCAAGCGCCATCCGCTGCTGATCGGCGCAGCCGGCCTCTGCGCCGGGGCTCTCGTGGCCGGCCTGCTGCCGCTGACCCGGACCGAAGCCAGATGGGTCGGCAAGGGCCGCGAGCGCGTGCTGCGGCAGGCGGGGGAGCTCGGCCGCGAGACGATTCGGCGGGTGCGCCGCAATATCGATCGCGTCGCAGAGGAAGCGGTGGCGGACGACGGCGCAGCGGGGTGAGCGCGATCAAAGCCTGGCCGCTCTATAAAACGGGCCCTGCGCTGCCGGTTATTCCTTTCCCGCCGGCGGAAAGAGGCAGAGAAAGTGCCGAGGTCCGTGCGGGCGGGTCCGGCGTATTTTGCCATTTTACTGCGCGCCGACCCTTTCCCGGATTGGGCGCAAGCCGTAATTTGGAAGCCGCCGGCGCCATGCCGGCGCCTGTCGGGGGAGGGGTGATGGCACGGATCGGTGCGCGCCACACGGCGGTTCTCGGGGCCGGAATTGCCGGCCTCTTGATGTCGGGAGCCGCCCATGCGCAGATGCCGACGGAAGCGGCCGAAATCAATCGCTGCCTGTGTATGCAGCGGGAGATCTCGCAGCTGTCGGCGGAGATGTCGGCAAAGATGGCGGCGCTGCGCCGCGCGGATCGCAGGGTGGCCGCTCTGAGCGCACGGCTCCGCCGCGAACGTCCCACCCTCGACGTCAACAATCCCGCCGCGGTCGAGCATTTCAAGGTGCTCCTCGCGGAACGGGATTCGGCGTGGAAAGACTCGGTGGGCCCGGTGTGGACGTCGGCCAATGACGCCGTCGCCCGCTACAATGCCCGGGTGCGCGAATACGACGACAGCTGCGCCCACCGCCTGTTCGATTCGGTGCTGATGCGGCAGATTGCGGCGACGTTGACCTGTCCGGCTCCGGGCTATGCGCCCAGCCCGGCCTATACGCCGGCCCCGGGCTATGCGCCGTATCCGCCCTCGGGCCCGCCTGAACCGGAATATCCGCCGGCTCCGCCCTATCCGGGCCCGAGATAGGATCCGGCGGGCTCAGCCGCCGGCCTTCGGGTAGAGCGCGTCGGGGGAGACCCGCGGCTCGCTCAAAACCTGCCAGCGCCCTTCGCGCCACGCCCGGAAGAAACAGCTGCGCCGGCCGGTATGGCAGGCCACGCCCCGCTGGTCGACGAGCAGGAGCAGCGCATCGCCGTCGCAGTCAAGGCGCAGCTCCCGCAGGATCTGGATCTGTCCCGAGCTCTCGCCTTTGCGCCACAGCTTCTGCCGCGACCGCGACCAGTAGCAGGCGCGGCCCTCGGCAAGGCTCGTGCGCACGGCCTCGCGGTTCATCCAGGCCAGCATCAGGATTTCGCCGGTATCGTACTGCTGCGCGATCGCCGGCACGAGGCCGTCGGAACCGAAGCGGATCTCAGAGAGCCTGTCCTCGATATCTTCTCTCACCTCATTTCGCTCCGTTGCCCCGGCGAGGTGACGGCAATGAAAATCCGCCTTCATTCCGGCGGGGGATATCGCCGGGCACGGCGAGCTATAGAATTTTTACGGGTTCGCAGCAATTGTCCGCACCCCTGCAGCGGCGGATACGGTACCGTTGAGCCCCGATCCGTTCATTGCCTCCGGCGCGGCGGCGACGGGGACCCGGGCAAGGGAAGAGTTGCGATGGACGAGGCGACGACAGGCCGGCGCATGGGCGCAAGCCGCACCGCGGAGGCGGCGCGGCTCGAAGAGATTCACAGGGGGGTCCGCTGGCGGCGCTGGGGACCCTATCTGAGCGAACGGCAATGGGGGACGGTGCGCGAGGATTACAGCGAATACGGTACGGCCTGGGAGTACTTTCCCCACGACCACGCCCGCAGCCGCGCCTACCGCTGGGGCGAAGACGGCATCGCCGGCTTTTGCGACGACCAGGCGCTCGTCTGCCTTGCCCTCGCCCTGTGGAACGGTCGCGATCCGATCCTGAAAGAGCGCCTGTTCGGGCTCACCAACAGCGAGGGCAATCACGGCGAAGACGTCAAGGAGCTTTACTATTATCTCGACGCGACCCCGACCCATTCCTACATGCGGATGCTCTACAAATATCCGCAGGCGGCCTTTCCTTATCGCGAACTGGTCGAGGAAAACCGACGCCGCGGCAGGGACGAGCCGGAATTCGAGTTGCTCGATACCGGCGTCCTTGACGGCAATCGCTATTTCGACGTCGAGATCGAATACGCCAAGGCCGATCCCGACGACATCCTGATGCGGCTGACAATCCATAATCGCGCGGCGCAGGCGGCACTCTTGCACGTGCTGCCGCAGCTGTGGGCGCGCAACATCTGGTCGTGGAAACCCGGTGTCGCGAAGCCGCGGATCATCGGGCGCGATGCGGCCTCGATCACCGTCGACCACCCGCACTTCCCGCCGCTGCGGCTCTATTGCGAGGGCCGGCCGGAATTCCTGTTCTGCGAGAACGAGACGAATTTCCGGCGGCTCTACGGGGTCGCGGCGGCGCGCGGCTATTTCAAGGACGGCATCAACGATTATCTGATCCATGGCGATCAATCGGCGGTGAACCCGGCGCGGATCGGGACAAAAATGGCGGCGCATTACCGCCTTGCCCTGGCGGGCGGGGAAAGCGCATGCCTGCACCTGCGGCTGGCGCCCGAAAGCGCCGCCGAAGGCTTGGCCGATTGCGATCGGGTGCTGCAGCGGCGGCGTGCCGAGGCCGATGAATTTTACGACGCCCTGCAGCGCGACATCGCCGATCCGGACGCCAGGCTGGTGCAGCGCCAGGCGCTCGCCGGAATGTTATGGTCGAAGCAGTTCTACTATATCGACATTCCGGAATGGCTGGACGGCGATCCGCTGCAGCCCAAACCGCCGGCATCCCGATTGCACGGGCGCAATGCCGACTGGCGCCATCTGAACAATGCCGACGTCATGTCGGTGCCGGATAAATGGGAGTTCCCGTGGTACGCAGCCTGGGACCTCGCCTTTCATTGCGTGACCCTGGCGCTGGTCGACCCGGATTTCGCCAAAAGCCAGCTCGTCCTGCTGGGGCGCGAATGGTACATGCACCCGAACGGCCAGCTGCCCGCCTATGAATGGGCGTTCGGCGACGTCAACCCGCCGGTGCACGCCTGGGCGGCATGGCGGGTCTATGAGATCGATCGCGAGCACCGCGGCGGCCAGGGGGATCGCGGCTTTCTCGAACGCGTCTTTCACAAGCTGATGATCAATTTCACCTGGTGGGTGAACCGCAAGGACATCGAGGGCCGCAACATTTTTCAGGGCGGGTTCCTCGGGCTCGACAATATCGGCATATTCGATCGCAGCGCCCCTTTGCCGACCGGCGGCACCATCAACCAGTCGGACGGCACCGCCTGGATGGCGATGTTTGCGCTCAACATGATGCGCATCGCCCTTGAACTCGCTCTCGAAGATCGCGTCTATGAGGACATAGCCAGCAAGTTTTTCGAGCATTTTCTTTATATCGCCGCGGCGATGACCAATATCGGCGGCGACGGGATCGGCCTGTGGGACGAGGAGGACGAATTCTATTACGACGTGCTGCATCTGCCGGGCGGGCAGCGCATCCCGCTGCGGCTGCGCTCGCTGGTCGGGCTTATTCCGTTGTTCGCGGTCGAAGTGCTCGATACTTCGATATTCAAGCGGCTGCCGAGCTTCTCGGCGCGAACGCACTGGTTTCTCGATCACCGCCCGCATCTGGCGCGGCTGGTTTCGCGCTGGCATGACACCGGTTCCGGGGAGAAGCATCTGCTCTCCCTGCTGCGCGGCCACCGGATGAAGCGGCTGCTCGGCCGCATGCTCGACGAAAGCGAGTTCCTTGCGGAGTACGGGGTCCGCTCGGTTTCGAAATTCTACGAGCGCCATCCCTATGTCTTCGAGCATGCCGGCACCGAGATCACGGTCCGCTACACTCCCGGGGAATCGACCTCGACGCTGTTCGGCGGCAATTCGAATTGGCGCGGCCCGATCTGGATGCCGGTCAATTTCCTGATCGTCGAGTCGCTACGGCGGTTTCACAGCTATTACGGTGAGGATTTCCGGGTCGAGTGTCCGGTGGGCTCGGGAACGTTTCTGCACCTTGCCGCGGTCGCCGATGAGCTGACGCGCCGTCTGTGCCACATCTTTCTGCGCGACGAATTCGGCAACCGGGCCGTTTTCGGCGGCTCGCTGCGCCATCGCGACGACCCGCACTTCCGCGATTATCTGCTCTTCCACGAATATTTTCACGGCGACACCGGGCGCGGCATCGGCGCCGCGCATCAGACCGGCTGGACCGGGCTGATCGCGCTGCTGCTGCGGAGCGGGGGGCGGGGAGAAGGCGTCGCGGGAGCGGCGGCGATCGCCGAACCGGCGCCGGCAGGCTGACGCGATATGGCGCCGCCGGCGCAAGACCTGCTCGGGCGCCTCCATCCGATCCGCTTCGGCCGCGACATCTGCGGCGATCTCGCCAGCGCCGAGCGGCGCGAATGGTGGCTTGCGGACGGGCGCGGCGGCTACGCCGCCGGTACCGTAGCGCTGTCCCTGACGCGCCGCTATCACGCCCTGCTGGTCGCCGCGATCGATCCGCCGCTGCGACGCCTGCTCGTCCTCGCCAAGGCCGATGCGCGGCTGTGCACGGGCGGGAACACCTATCCGCTCTTCACCAATCGCTGGGCCGACGGCGCGATCGATCCGCGGGGGCATCTGCTGCTCGAAAGCTTTCACCTTGAGGGCACGGTCCCGGTCTGGCGGTTCCGCTGCGGCGGCCGCCTCGTCGAGCACCGCATCTGGATGGAGCCTGCGCCCGCGGGTCAGTCCCACTCGCGCGCTCCGGCCGCGCCGGAGGGAGCCGCAACGGTCTATGCCGCCTGGCGGCTTGAAGGCGAGAGCGATGCCGAACCGGCCGAATTGCGGGTCGCATTGCTCGCCAATGGCCGCGATCATCACGGGGAGAGCCGGGCCTGCGAGTTTACGCCGGAGATCACGGCCGAAGGGGCGACGCTCCGCGTCGCGGTGCCGGGCCGCTTCACCCTGTCGCTGCGCGCCAGCGGCGGCGCGATTGCGGCGGCCTCGGAATGGTACGACAATTTCGACCTGCCGATCGAGCGCGAGCGCGGCCTGCCGGCCCGCGACTCGCATCGCCATGTCGGCGAGGCCCGGTTGCCCCTGATCCCGGGCGCGTGGGCCGGCTTGGCCGCGAGCCTTGGCCGCCTCGACGCCGTCGATCTCGAGGCCGCGCTGGCGCGCCGGCGCGCGCATGATCGGGCCGTCATCGCGCGGGCGGTGGCGGCCGACCCGGTTTTCGCCGCCGCGCCGGGCTGGATTCTGCGGCTCGTCCTCGCCGCCGATCTTTATCTGATCGCCCGGCCGCTCGCCGGCCTTGCCGAGGGCCGGTCGGTCATCGCCGGCTATCCCTGGTTTGGCGACTGGGGCCGCGACACGATGATCGCATTGCCGGGGCTGTGCCTGGCCACCGGCCGCTTCGACGAAGCCCGGCAGATCCTTGAAACCTTTGCGCATTTCGTCGATCGCGGCATGCTGCCGAACGTCTTCCCCGAGACCGGCGCCGCGCCCGAATACAACACGGCCGATGCCGCCTTGTGGTATGTCGAGGCGTGGCGCGCCTATGTCGCGGAGAGCGGCGACGAGGCGGCGCTGACCGGGATCTTCCCGATCCTCGCCGAGATCCTCTGCGAGCATGTTGCGGGCACGCGCTATGGCATCGGCGTCGATCCGGCGGATGGGCTGCTCCATGCCGGAGCAGAGGGGGTGGCGCTGACCTGGATGGATGCGCGCGTCGACGGCCAGGCGGTGACGCCGCGGATCGGCAAGCCGGTCGAGATCAACGCCCTGTGGTACAATGCGCTCTGCGCGATGGCGGAGCTGGCCGAGCGCATCGGCCGGCCGGCCGGCGACTATCGCGCCGCCGCGGCGCGGGCGCGGACGGGCTTCGCCCGCTTCGTGCGGCCGCAGGGCGGGCTCTACGACGTCATCGACGGGCCCGACGGCGCCGATCCGCAGTTGCGGCCGAACCAGTTATTGGCGCTCAGCCTGTGGGCGAGCCCGCTTGCCCGAGAGCAGCAGCGCGCGGTGTTGCGGTGCTGCGCCGACCGCCTGCTGACTTCCTACGGGCTGCGCTCGCTGGCCCCGGGGGAGGCCCAATATCGCGGCCGTTACGAGGGCGGCATTGCCGAGCGCGACGGCGGCTATCATCAGGGGCCGGCATGGGCGTGGCTGCTTGGCCATTATGCGCGCGCTCATCACCGGGTTTACGGCGATGCGGCGGCGGCGCAGCGCCTGTTGCGGCCGATCGGCGATCACCTGGCCGATGCCGGGCTGGGCCAGGTCAGCGAGATTTTCGACGGCGATCCGCCGCACATGCCGCGGGGCTGCCCGGCGCAGGCCTGGTCGGTGGCCTCGGTGCTCGAAGCCTGGTGGCGTCTCGAACGGGCCAAAGCGGCGGAGGGCCGGGGCCGCACCGGCGCGCCGGCGCGGCGGCTATGACGACCCTCTTGCGGCGCGGCGCGCGCGCGACGCCCGGGGCGGGCCGGCGGCGAGGATCGCGCGGGCGGCCACGCTGTCGGCCGTCTTGCGGATATGCGCATTCGCCGCCGCGACCGCACGATCGCCGTCGCGGGCCAGCACGGCGTCGAGGATCGCACGGTGCTCGCCGTCCACGTCGCGGGGTTCGGAGCCGTCGGCAAAGGCGAGGTAGCGATACCGCGTGTTCTTGTCCATCAGCGTTGCGTAGAACTCGACAAGCCAGCGCGAACCGCAAGCCGCGATCAGCGCAAGATGAAAGGCGCGGTGCCGCTCCTCCCACTCCGGATTGAACGAGCCGTAGCCTTCCGCCCCTTCCCGCGGTACCCGCGACAGCCGGTGGGCGGCGAGGACGATCGCCTCCTCCCACGCGGCATCGCCGTTCTTGATCGCCTCGCGCAATGCCAGCTCGCTGATCCAGCAGCAGGTCTTGGTCAGCTCGGCAAGATCGGACAGGCTGACCGGAGCGACCCGGAACCCGCGCTGTTCCTCGCGCAGGACGAGATCCTCCGCCACCAGCCGGTTCAGCGCCTCGCGCAATGGCGTCGCGCCGATGGCGTACCGTTCGCACAAACTCTCGATGCGCAGCCTTTCGCCCGGCTGGAAGACTCCGCGCAGAATATCACCGCGTAGCCGCGCATGGATCGCGGTGGCAAGCGTGCGGCCGATATCCGTTCCGGGAGGCGAGGCGAACAGCTTGTGCATCAGGCTAACCGGCAAGCGGGCTTCCCAAAAGAAAATATATTTTCTGTCTTGATGATGCAAAAAATATATGTTCAAACCCGATCGAGGGACGCGGTCCAGGGCGCGGCCGCGCCGGCCGCGGGCGCCGGAAGGAGATTTTATGGAACTGTGGAACCACTGCGAGAACCCGTACCCGTTCGTTCCGAACGAGGTGCTGGAAGCGGCCCCCTCGGTGCGGGCCAGCCTGCCGAACAAATACTGCGATCCCAGGATCGCGGCGCAGCTTTATGACGAGGTCTTCGACGAATATCGGCTGTGCGACGAGCTCGGCATTCACATCGTCACCAACGAGCATCATGCCGGCATCAACAATCTGTGGGCGGCCAGCCCGGTCATCACCGGGATCGTTGCGCGGATGACCAGGAATGTGCGCATCCTCTCGCTCGGCACGCTGATCACGGTGCGGCCCGACCCGGTGCGAGTGGCCGAGGAATATGCGACGATCGACGTGCTCTCCCGCGGCCGGCTCGAGATCGGCTTTGTCAAATCCGGCGCGACCGAGATGGTCTCGGGCGACGCCAATCCGATGCGCATCCGCGAGCGGGAATGGGAGGCGATCGACCTCATCGAAAAGGCGCTGACGACGCATGACGGGCCGTTCAGCTGGGAGGGAAAGTTCTTCATTCATTCGCATGTCAACATCTGGCCGCGCCCCTATCAGCAGCCGCGCCCGGAGTTTTGGGCCGCCACCAGCGATTTTCCCACCTGCGCCGAGCTGGGCCGCCGCGGCATCGTCAACACCCTGCTGTTCGGCGGTTACGAGCGCACGCGCCAAGCCTTCAACGCCTACAAGCAGGCGCGTGCACAAGCCGGGCTGCCGCCGCCCGGCGAGGATCGCTTTTCCTATATGGCCTTCACCTATGTCGGCGATACCGACGAGGAAGGTTTGCGCATCGGGCAGAAGATCGCCTGGTTCCTGACCGTCAGCATCAAGAGCGCGCCGCAATTCTCGAAGTTCCAGCCGGGCGCGGTCGCCCCCGAGATGGCTCCCAAGGCTTGGCGCGGCGGTCTCTCAAGGCGGCCGACCAATCTCGACGCGCAAGCGCTGGTCGACCAGGGCCAGATGTTCGCCGGCAATCCCGATACGGTGGCGCGGCAGATCAAGGAGTTTCGCCGCCGGGTCGGCGGCATCGGTCATATCATCATGATGACGCGGCAGGGTCTGGTGACGCATGCGGAGGCGGAGAAGAGCTTCACTCTGGCCGCCCGGGAGGTCTTGCCGCAACTGCAGAACCTGCCGCCGATCGACGAGGACGAAACCGAATGGGCGGCGCGGCGGGCGCGGTCATGATCCCGGCTTCGCGACCGGCGCGGCAGATGTCCGGCATGCAAACCGTGTCGGAACGGCTGAGAGTGGGGCCGTTTGAGCTGGAAGCGCTGCGCTGCGGCGGCGATCGGCGCGACGCCAGGCTGATGCTGCTCGTCCACGGCGTCGATACGATCGCCGCATCGGCGCCGTTCCTCGATCCGCTGGCCCGGCACGGCGCGATCGTCGCGCCGTCGCATCCGGGTTTCGGCAATTCGCCGCGGCCGGCGGATTTCGACACGGTGTACGACCTTGTCCACCTGTACCTCGCGGTGCTCGATGCGATTCCGGGCGATCGGGTGACGGTGATCGGCTTTTCGTTCGGCGGCTGGATCGCCGCCGAGGTCGCGGTCAGCGGGCATCGCAAGCTCGACCGGCTCGTCCTCGTCGATCCGGTCGGCGTCAAGCTCGGCGGGCGCGAGCGGCGCGATATCGTCCATTTCTTCAACACCTCGCCGGAGGAGCTGAACCGGCGCGCCTGGCACGACCCGGCGCGGCGGCCGGCCGGCAATTACGGGCTCGGCTGGCACACCGCGATCGACGAGGCGATCAGCGATGAGGAAATAGTCAGGCTGGCGCGCAATTGGGACGCGCTGTGCCTGTACGCCTGGCGCCCGCACATGTACAACCCGCAGCTCAAACACTGGCTGCATCGCATTGCCGTGCCGACCCTGGTGCTGTGGGGGGCCAGCGACCGGATCGTCACGCCGGAGTACGGGCGCGCCTACAGCGCATTGATCCCGGGGGCGCGGTTCGAGATCATCGCGGCGGCCGGCCACCATCCCGAACTCGAGCAGCCGCAAGCCTTTGTCGATCGCGTCGTCGGTTTTCTCGAGGAGCAGGACCAAAGGGAATAGGCTCGATGATGTTCATCGTTCGCAGTCGCGGGGAGCGGCCGCAGGCGGCCTCGATCGCGGTCAAGGCGGTGCGCAAAACGCCCGCGATCATCCCCGACGGGGCCGGCAAGACCGACTATTTCTGCGTCGGCGATGCCGCAGCCATGGCGGCGCTGCGCGCCGCAGGATCGGAAGTCGTCGAATTGCGCGACGGCTGGTACGAAGACGATGCCGGCGGCGGCGTCGCGATCTGGGGTCAGGGAAAGTACTGGGAGGTCCGGGATACCCCGTTCACGGTCAAGGAGGCGGCCGGCCCGGCGGCGGGGGAGGCCCGTGCCGCCGAACCGGCAGGCGATCTCGTCAATGTCCGCGGCGCGATCTTCGGCGTATAGCCTCTTCGGGCCGCCGCGGCGGCGCCGGCTGCGCCAAAACCGACGTCAGCCGGGGCGGCGTCACTGCGCCGTCAGCCCGCCATCGACGACGAGGCCGGCGCCGGTCATGAAGGCGGCGTCGTCGGAAGCGAGAAAGACGATCCCCTTGGCGATGTCGAGCGGCTGACCGAGCCGGCCGATCGGATGCGCCGCCCCCGGCGAGCGAGGCACGGACGGCGGCGGTATTCACAGTCGGGCGGCCCATCCAACGTTCACCCGCTCGCCGGTGCCGGCTCGAACGAGATCCGCAGCCGCGTGCCGGTCGCGGCGGCGAACCGCTCCAAGGTGCGCGTCGACGGCTTGACCCGGCCGCTTTCGAGGCGCGCGATAACGGCCTGCGTCGTCTTCATGCGCCGCGCCAATTGCTCTTGCGTCAGACCGGCCTGGGCGCGCGCCTCGATCATCGCCTTGGCGAGCGCGAATTCATCCTCGAGCGCGTCATAGGCCTTCACATAGGCCGGATCCTTGCGCCATTCGGCGAAGGCTTCCTCGACCGGGATCAGCTTTCTCGTCATGTGACCTCCCGGGCGCGTTGCCGCGCCAGTTTGATTTCCCGCTGCGGCGTCTTCTGCGTCTTCTTCACGAACACCCGCAGGATCACTACCCGGCGCCCGCTGACCGTCAGATAGAGCGCGCGGGCAATCCCGCTGCGCCCGTGCAGCCGCATTTCCCAAATCTCGTCCTCAAGATGCTTGAGGTAGGGCTCGTGTACCCGCTCCAGCCCGACCGCCTGCACCAGGCGCGCGACGCGCTCGAAATAGGCCCGCATGTCGGCGGGCAGTGCATCCAGCTCAGCCTTGACGGTCTCGTTGGCGAAGGTGAACGACCATTCTTCCACAGTTCAATATATCTTTTTTGCAATAAAAAATCAAGATCCGGCTCTACAGACGTATCCCTGCGGGTCGGGCTCTACGGGTCTCACTCGTTTGCTTTTTTGGCAGAAGGTCCGCCGGGTCGCCGTGGCGGCCGGATCCACGCGACAGCCCGGCAGCCGTCGCCGCGCCGCCCCGGAAATCAGGGCGACCTTGCCGTCGAGACGGTTCACTGTCTTATCCTCCCTCGTGCCTCTGCGCTTTGCGCTATCGTGACACAAGGCGCCGGCCGCCGTGGAGGAAAAGCCGCATGAACGTCGAACGCCTCGACCATCTGGTGCTGACCGTGGCCGATATCGGTCGCACCTGCGAATTCTATACGCGCGTCCTGGGGATGGAGGTCGTCACTTTCGGCGAGGGGCGCACGGCGCTCCGCTTCGGGCAGCAGAAGATCAATCTGCACCCGGCCGACAACATTCCCGGCCTCGTCGCCGACAAGCCGACGCCGGGCTCGGCCGATCTGTGCTTCATAACCGCCGTTCCGCTCGCCGAAGTGATCGCGCATCTCGCGCGCTGCGGCGTTCCGATCGTCGCCGGGCCGGGGCCGCGCGCCGGCGCGATCGGTACGATCCAATCGGTCTATATCCGCGATCCGGATCAGAATCTGATCGAGATCTCGAACTATTGACGGAACAGTCAGGCCGGACGGGAGCGGGCGCGATCGAGGCCTGAAGGTCGCAAACGGGGCGTTTTGCCTATCGCAGCGGCAGGTCTGAGGGCCGGCCGAGTTCCCCCATGCCGGCGGCGGCCGGCGCAAGCAGCGCGGCGGCGTTGTCGCGCACCGCCTTGAGCCTGCCCCGATGGCGAACAAGCCGCTCGTCGAGGGCCGGGCCGCGGCGGACGTAGGCCGCGGCGAGGATCGCAGCGAACGGCATCGCCATTACGGCAGTCCGGAAAATGTAAGCTTGTCGGACAGGCGCAGCAACCGGTAGCCGAGCGCCAGATAGGGGCCGCAGGCCACGTGGCGCGCCGCGAATTCGGCGGCCTTGCAGTTCTGCCGCTCGCGCAGATAGGAGACGACCGTCGCATCGATCGGGATGCGGGCGAAATCCTGCAGCAATACCCGGCAATGGGCCGCCGCATAGGGACCGATGCCCTTCAGAGCGAGCAGATAATCGTAGCCAAGACGGTCGTCCCGGCCTTCGCCGTCCGGGCCGATCGCGCCGTCTTCGAGCATCCGGCGGGTCGCGGCGAGGAGGGTTGCGGCGCGGAAACCGAGCTTGGCGCGCTCACGCAGCCGCGCCTCGCCGTAGTCGAGGATCATACCGGGTTCCGGAAAAGCGCCGCCGCCCGGCTCGGCAACCAGCGCCGCCGCCATGCGGCACGTGCCCGACCAGCTGGTGTTGATCGTCAGGACGGTTTTCACGAAGTCCTCATAGAAGCTCGAGCAGCGTAGAATGCGGCCGCCGCCGCGCGCGATCAGCGCGGCGGCCCGCGGCAGTTCGGTTCGCAACGCCGCGATCGCCGCAAAAGGCTCCCAATCGACCGAGAGCCAGCGGCCGACCCGGCGCAGGATCTCGGGCGCGGCCGCCGCCGCAAAACCGTGCCAGCGGACGCGCACGCAGATAGGATCGGGTTGCGCGATCGCGACCGTGCCGAGGCGGCCGCCGATTCGTTCGCGGCGGGCGAGGATCGCGTCGTCGGGATCCCAGCGCCACGGGGCAAGCTGCGCCCAGCCGTGGCTGGCCACCGTCAGCCTCAGATCGATCGGCCAGCGGAAGCGCAAGACCCTCTCGCTGACGCCGAGCGCCGGCCGTGCAAACCATGCCGCTGTCCCTGCCATACCGGTGCCTGTCGATCGGGCGAGGGGACGCCTCCTCTCTTCGAGGGGGCTTGCGGCAGGCATAATCCTTGCCATTCCCGCTCTCAAGAGCGGGTCGCGCCGGCGGCGTGTCTGATCGCCGCATCGCCCCCTTCGGAACGGGGGACGAATGCGGCGGCCGATTTGCCCGCGCGAAAGCGGACAACGATCCCTCGCCGATACGATCGTTTGCCGATGCCGGCCGCGGCGTGGCATCCTTGTCGTCATGGGAACGGCGGAGCGGCGCGCTTTTCTGCGAGCGGGTCGCGGCGGCAAGCGCGTTTCGCGGGCGGGCCGGCGCAGGGCGGTCCTGCCCTGCAGCGACCGGGAAAAAGGCTTCCCCAGGGGCGATCGATGACGAGATCCTCACCGCGCGGCAATGCCCGCGACCTGATCCCCCCGCAGCCGACGATCACCCGGCTGCGCCAGGCCGCCGCCGCGTGCACCGCCTGTCCGCTTTACCGCAATGCCACCCAGACCGTGTTCGGAGAGGGGCCGGAACAGGCGCCCGTGATGCTGGTCGGCGAGCAGCCGGGCGATGCCGAGGACGCCGCCGGGCGCCCTTTCGTCGGTCCGGCCGGCCGGCTTCTCGACCGCTGTCTCGCCGCCGCCGGCATCGACCGCGCGCGCCTCTATCTGACCAATGTCGTCAAGCATTTCAAATGGGTGCCGCGGGGGCCGCGACGCCTTCACAGCGCGCCCTCGGCCGCGGAGGTCGCGGCGTGTCTGCCCTGGCTCGAGGCCGAAATCGCCGCGCTCGCCCCGCGCCTCCTCGTGGCGCTCGGGGCGAGCGCCTCCCGGGCCTTGTTCGGCCGGGATTTTCGCGTGACCCGCGAGCGCGGCCGCGTGTTTCGTTCGCATCTGGCGCCCTATGCGCTGGCCACCGTGCACCCCTCCGCGCTGCTGCGCGTTCCCGACGAGGACACGCGGCATCGGGAAATCGAGCGTTTCGTCGCCGATCTGCGCGAGGTCGCGCCATTTTTGGAGTGAGCGATGCGGGGGGCGGGCTCGGGATGGACATGGGCGGCGATTGCGGTCGCTGTGGCCGTTGTAGGAACGGTCGTCATCGTCGTTGCCAATTTGTGGGCCAGCGTCGGCGAGACGCAGATCAGCGCCGCCGGCTGGCTCGCCATGGCGCTTGGCGTTCTCGCGACGTTGGGGCTCGGGATCGGCCTGATGGCGCTTGTTTTCATCAGCAGCCGGCGCGGTTATGATGAGATCGACCGTAAGGATTGCTGAGCGATCGACGCCGCCAGGCGGAGCGGAACCGTCCTACCGACGGTCGGATGACCGGTACGATGCCGGCTAGCGGCGGCCTTTTCGGGATAGGGACATGGATAAGAAAACGCAGTACCACGCCTGGTATTGGATCGCCGCGATCGCCGCGATCCTGATCATCGAGACGTTCTTGTCATCTTATTCGCGGGTCGAGGACATCCCCTATAGCCGATTCCAGCACGACCTCAAATCCGGCCTGATCGAATCGGTTCGGGTCAGCGGCAATTACATTCAGGGAAAATTCAAGAAGCCTGATCAAGAGGGTTATACCGAATTTGTCACTGTCCGCGTCAGTCCCGACATAGCACAGGAGCTATCAAAATATGATGTAAAATTTTCCGGAGAAGTCCAAAGTACTTTTTGGACTGACCTGTTGTCTTGGGTGATTCCGACCGCATTGTTCTTTGGGATATGGGTATTTCTCTTCCGCCGCTTTGCCGATCAGCGCGGGTTCGGCGGGCTGATGTCGATCGGCCGCAGCAAGGCCAAGGTTTATGTCGAGACCGACACGAAGACGACGTTCGACGATGTCGCCGGGGCCGACGAGGCCAAGGAAGAGCTTAAGGAGATCGTCGAGTTTCTGAAGAATCCCGAGCGCTACGGGCGGCTTGGCGGCCGCGTGCCGAAAGGCGTGCTGCTCGTCGGTCCGCCCGGTACCGGCAAGACGCTGCTGGCGCGGGCGGTGGCCGGCGAGGCCAGCGTTCCGTTCTTCTCAATCAACGGCTCGGAATTCGTCGAAATGTTTGTCGGGGTGGGGGCGGCGCGGGTGCGCGATTTGTTCGAGCAGGCGCGCCAGCGCGCCCCGTGCATCATTTTCATCGACGAATTGGATGCGCTCGGGCGCGCCCGCGGCACCTACCCGTTGGGCGGCGGTCACGACGAGAAAGAGCAGACATTGAACCAGCTGCTCGTCGAGATGGACGGGTTTGACACGCGCAGCGGCATGGTCCTGCTGGCCGCCACCAACCGGCCCGAGATCCTTGACCCCGCCTTGCTGCGGGCCGGTCGCTTCGACCGCCAGGTCCTGGTCGATCGGCCGGACAAGGCCGGGCGCTTGGCGATCCTGCAGATCCATGTCCGCAAGATCCGCAAGGCGCCCGACGTCGATCTCGAAGCGGTGGCGGCGCTGACCCCCGGCTTTACCGGCGCCGATCTCGCGAACCTGGTCAATGAAGCGGCCCTGCTGGCGACCAGGCGCGGCGCCGAGGCGGTGACGATGGCCGATTTCAATCAGGCGATCGAGCGGATCGTCGCCGGCCTCGAAAAGAAGAACCGTCTTTTGAACCCGCATGAGCGCGAGGTCGTCGCCTATCACGAAATGGGGCATGCGCTCGTTGCCCTGTCGCTGCCCGGAACCGACGTCGTGCACAAGGTCTCGATCATCCCGCGCGGCATCGGTGCGCTCGGCTATACGATCCAGCGGCCGACCGAGGACCGTTTCCTGATGACCCGCCAGGAGCTCGAAAACAAGATGGCGGTGCTGCTCGGCGGGCGCGCCGCCGAATACATCGTCTTCGGCGAGCTTTCGACCGGCGCCGCCGACGATCTGCAGAAAGTGACCGACATCGCCCGCAGCATCGTCACCCGCTACGGCATGACGACGGAGCTGGGTCTGGTCACCTACGAAAAGGAGAACCGCAACTTTCTCGGAGTGCCGACGGTGCCGCTCGGAGCGGAGCGGAACTATAGCGAAGAAACCGCGCGCGAGATCGATGCGGCGGTCAGATCGGTCGTCGACCGCGCCTTTCGCCGCACGGTCGAGATTTTGCAGGCGCAGCGCGACACGCTTGAACGCGGCGCCCGCCTGCTGCTCGAGCATGAAACGCTCGACGCCGCCGATCTTGCCGCGCTGCGCCGCGGCGAACCGGCCGCCGCGGCGCCCGAGCCGGCGGGTGCGGCGATCGCACAATCCTCGTGATCAAGCGCGGGATTGTCCGGCAGCAAGGCGTCCTGCGCGGCGGGGAGGCTGCGATATGGCAACGGGAAGGCGGGGAGAGGGATTGGATGCCGGCTCTTTGGCGGCGGGCGGTAAGCGGGGCGAGGGCCGCCGAATGCCGCTTGCGGTTCGCCCTGAGCGCAGGCAAGGTTAGGGCAGTGTGTGGAGGGGGAGGAGCCTCTTGAAAAAGATGGCAAAACCGGCGGGAGAGAGCAAAGCTGCAGCCAAATACGGGCGCGGCACCGGCGTGCCGAACCCGATCGATGTGCATGTGGGCAGCCGCATCCGCATGCGCCGACTGCTGCTCGGGATGAACCAGGAGACGCTGGCGAACGCGCTCGGCCTGACTTTTCAGCAGGTGCAGAAATATGAGGGCGGCACCAACCGCGTCAGCGCATCCCGGCTGTCGGCCATGGCGGAGATCCTGGGGGTGCCGATTTCCTACTTTTTTGGCGATCTGCGCCCGGATGACGCCGAGCTGAGCCCCGAGGACAAGGAGTGGCGCGAGCACCTGCAGCGGCCGGAAACGATCGAATTGATCCGCATGTACTACGCCATCCCTGATCCGAAAGTGCGGCGCCAATTCTTCGATATGACCAAGACGCTGGCCGAGCAATTCGAGGCCAAGACCGCAGCAGGCCGCTAGGGGCGCCGGCGCGAGCCGCCCCGCAGGGCCTTCCTCGCGCGGCACCGCAGAATAGCGGGGTGCCGCGCTCTCTTTACCGCCGGCGCCGCGACGGCAGCCTTCCGATGCCGCGATCGCTACGAGGAAAGCCAGCCCCATTGAACGAGATCGGCCTTGAAGATGTCGCCGCCAAGCCGGCGGCAACCGCCGCCCGCCGCCCGCCGCCTCGGCAGACCCGGCTCGCTCAGGCCTTGAGCGATATCGGGCGCGGCGCGGCGCAGTGGTGGGTCTGGAGCGCGATGGCCTGGGAGGATATCCGGCTGCGCTATCGCGGCTCGATCCTCGGGCCGTTCTGGCTGACCTTCAGCATGGCAGTGATGATCGCCACGCTCGGGGTCGTCTATTCGACGATCTTTAGGGCGAAGGTGCACACCTATTTGCCTTTTTTGACGCTCGGGCTGTTGCTGTGGACGTTCATCGCCTCGGTCGTCACCGAAGGCTGCAATTGCTTCATCGGCGCCGAGGCGATCATCCGGCAGGTCCGGATGCCGTTCACGACGCATGTTTTTCGCGTCCTCTATCGCAACCTGATCGTGCTCGGCCACAATGCCGTCGTCTATCTGGCGGTGGCGTTGTGGTTTGCGGTGCCGATCAATGCCCGGGCGCTGTTAGCCGTGCCCGGCCTGGCGCTCGAAATCGTCAATGGCATATGGGTTTGCCTGCTGCTCGGCATGCTGAGCGCCCGCTTCCGCGACATCGTTCCGATCGTCGCCAGCGTGATCCAGATCGTGTTTTTCACGACCCCCATTCTCTGGCTTCCCGCATCCCTGAACGGGCACTATCGGTGGATTGTCGACTGCAACCCGATCTACGCCCTGCTTGAAATCGTGCGGGCGCCGCTGCTGGGCCACAGGGTGCCTGCCGCTCTGTGGGGGCTCTCGCTCGCCACCACCGTCGCCGGGTGGGCGGTCACGCTCGCCGCCTTTGCGCGGTTTCGCGCCCGCATCCCGTTTTGGGTGTAGGCTATGGCGTGGGTCGCGCTCGATCGCGTCGCGGTGCGCTTTCCGCTTTATCAGGGCGGCAGCCGGTCGCTGAAAAAGACGCTGTTGTCGATGGCCAGGCCGCGTTCGGTGAGGCGCGAGCACAGCCGCGTGGTGGTGCAGGCGCTCGACGGGATATCGCTGTCCATCGCGCATGGCGAGCGGGTCGGGCTTATTGGACGCAACGGCGCGGGCAAGACCACGCTGTTGCGCGTTCTCGCCGGAGTCTATGAACCGACCAGCGGCACCGTCGCAGTTGACGGCCAGGTCAGCGCGCTGCTCGACGTCAATCTTGGCCTCAATCCCGATGCCACGGGCTATGAGAACATCCTGTTGCGCGGCCTCTATCTCGGCCTGCGCCCGGCCGAGATCCGGCGCCTGTTGCCCGAGATCGCCCAGTTCACCGAGCTTGAAGAGTTTTTGCACATGCCGGTGCGCACCTATTCGGCTGGCATGAGCGCGCGGCTCGCCTTTGCCGTGGCGACCGCGATCCGGCCCGAGATCCTGCTGATGGACGAGTGGCTGATGGCCGGTGACGCGCAATTCCTCGAAAAGGCGCACCGACGCATCAACGCCTTTATCCGCCAATCCTGCATCCTGGTTCTGGCCTCGCATGCGCTTGACGTTATTGCGCGCTGGTGCACGAAGGTCATCTGGCTGGAAAGCGGCCGCCTCGTCATGTTCGGGGAGGCGGAGACGGTCCTTTCCCGCTATGCCGCAGCTCAGCATCTCGGCATTCCGGAGGCCTGAGCGGCATGTGCGGAATTGGCGGCTTTCTCGCCTGCGGCCCTCGGCTTCCCCGCGAGGCTGCCGAGGCGCGGCTTGGCGCGATGATCGCGACCCTGCGCCATCGCGGGCCGGACGATGCGGGCACCTGGAGCGACGGCCGGGTCGGCTTCGCCCATACCCGGCTGGCGGTCATCGACCTCTCGCCGGCCGCGCGTCAGCCGATGACGAGCGCCGATGCGAGCGTCGTGATCACCTATAACGGCGAGGTCTACAACTTCGCCGACATCCGGCATGATCTTGCCGCCCTCGGCTATCCGTTCCGCAGCCGCAGCGACACCGAGGTCATCGTCAATGGCTGGCATGCCTGGGGAGCGCGAATTTTCTCGCGGCTGCGCGGCATGTTTGCGTTGGCCCTGTGGGATCGGCGCAGCGCCCGCCTGATTCTGGCGCGCGACCGGATCGGCAAGAAGCCGCTTTATTACGCCCGCTGCGGCGCCTTCCTGCTGTTCGGCTCGGAGGTGAAGGCGCTCTTTACCTGGCCAGGGATGCGGCGGGAGCCCGATCTCGGCGCGATCGATCGCTACCTCTCGCTCGGCTATGTGCCGGCGCCCGACACCGCCTTTGCCGGCGTCCGCAAATTGCCGGCTGCGCACTATCTCGTCGTCGCGCCCGGGCCGGACGGGCGGTTCGCCGATCCCGAACCCGTATGCTATTGGCGCCTGCCCGAGCCGCGCCCCGAAAACTGCAAAAAGCCCGCGGCCGAGCTCGAGGCCGAGCTTGTCGCCCGGCTCGAGGAAGCGGTCCGCCTGCGCCTTGTATCGGACGTGCCGCTCGGGGCGTTTTTGTCGGGCGGCGTCGACTCCTCGGCGGTCGTCGCGACGATGGCGCGGGTCGGCGGCGGCCGCGTCAAGACCTTCACAATCGGCTTTTCGGCCAAGGCCTATGACGAGACCCGTTATGCGCGCATGGTCGCCGAGCGTTACGGCACCGAGCACGAGGAATTTGTCGTCGAGCCCGATTCAATCGCGGTGCTGCCGCGTCTGATCTGGCACTACGGCGAGCCTTTTGCCGATCCTTCGGCGGTTCCGACCTATTACGTCGCGCAGCTGGCGCGCCGCCGGCTGACCGTGGCGATGGGAGGTGACGGCGGCGACGAATGCTTTCTCGGCTACCGGCGGTACCGGGCGATGCGTTACTTGGCGCGGCTCGACAGGGCGCCGCGCTGGAGCCGCCGCGGGCTCGCGCATCTGCTGGCGCTGATGCCGCGGGCGGCGCAGCGCCGCTTCAAGGTGCCGCAGATCCGCGACATGCTGCGCCTGGGCGCGCACCGGCCGGGACGGCGATACGCCGCAACCCTCGCCTATTTTGCCGATCGCGACAAGGAGGCGGGTTACGGCGAAGCGTTGCGGGAACGCCTCGCCGCCTCCGCGCTCGACCTTTTCGAGCCCTATTTCGCGGCCGCCACCGATCTCGTCACCGGCGCCAACCGGGCCGACATCCACACCTATCTGCCGGATGATCTGATGGTCAAGATCGATATCGCCGGCATGGCGCACGCTCTGGAACTGCGCTCGCCGCTGCTCGATCACACGCTGATGGAATGGGCGGCGGCGATCCCGGTGCCCGTCAAAATGGCGCGGGGAGTGACGAAATCGCTGTTCAAGAAGGCGATGGAGCCCTATCTGCCCCATCCGGTGCTGTACCGGCCCAAGAAAGGCTTCAGCTGCCCGATCGACGCCTGGTTGCGCAACGAGCTGAAAGAGCTTGCCGGCGATACGCTGCTGTCGCGCAGCGCGCGTGAGCGCGGTCTGTTCCGCACCGATTATGTGCAACGGTTGCTCGCCGAGCATTGCGGCCGCGTGCGCGACCACCATACCCGGCTGTGGGCGCTGTTGATGCTGGAACTGTGGTACCGGATGTGGATCGACGGCCCGATCGAGGCCGCCATGCTGCGGCCTGCCGCCTAGAGCCGGCGCCTGCCGGCATCCCGCCGCGGCGGCCGCGGCGCATCCTGGTCATTCTGAACCCGGTCGCCGGACGCCCGCGGCGCGCATGGCGGCGATGGCGCCGCACGCTGGCCGAGCTTAAACGGCGCGGCTGCGCGGTCACGGTTCGCCGCACCGCAGGCGCGGGCGATGCCGAGCGTCTGGCCGGCGCGGCCGAGCCCGTATTCGATCTCGTCGTCGCCGCCGGCGGCGACGGAACGGTGAGCGAGGTCGTCAACGGCCTTGCCGGCTCGCCGCGGCCCTTGGGTATCCTGCCGCTTGGCAGCGCCAATGTGCTGGCGCATGAGCTCGGCCTGCCGCGTCGTCCCAAACGGCTGGCCGCGATGCTCGCAGGCGCCCCCGCACAACCGATCTGGCCGGGGCGGCTCGGCGATCGCCTGTTCGTCTGCATGGCCGGGATCGGCTTTGACGCGGCGGTGGTCGGGCGCGTCGATGCGGACCGCAAACGGCGCTTCGGCAAGCTTGCCTTCCTCTGGGCCATCCTCGAGAGCCTTGCGCGCTATCGCCCGCGCGCATTTACGATCGGCATCGACGGGGCCGAGTACCGGGCCGGTGCGGCCGTCATCGCCAAGACCCGCTTCTACGCCGGACGCTTTGTTATCGCGCCGGGGGCGCGGGCCGCCGATCCGTTCTTTCACGTCGTCATGTTCCCGCCGGTGTCTCGTCCGGCCGTGCTGTGCTATCTGGCGGCGATGGCGCTCGGCCTCCTTCCCCGCATGCCGGGGGTGTCAATAGTCCCGGGTCGCACGGTTTCTCTCCCCGCACCGGAAAAATGGCCGCTGCACGCCGATGGCGAGATCATCGCGGAACGGCCCGCGTCGGTCACGATCGCCGCAAAGCCGCTGCTGATCCTGAGCCCGGCGCGCTGATATGATAAAATCGCTAGTTTTGCTGACATTTCTTCGCGTTTTCGGTTTATAGAACCGCCGGTGCAGCCTTTCCGTGATTACGCCTGGAGAACGGGATGCGGTTGCGACAGCGGTTCCGCTTCGGCCGTCGGCTTTCCTCAGCGGTGCTGGCCGCCGCCATGCTCCCGCCGGCATCGGCGATGGCGCAGGAGCAGCGCTATCTCGTTCTCGACGAGATCAAATTCGGTGCGCTCGCGCATGACGTGGCGTTCGCCGGCGGCAAGGAAGGCGGCGCCGACATCAACGGGGAGGTTCTGTTCGCCTTGCCGGCGCCTATGGCGGCGGGCCTCGTTCCGTCCTCTCTGGGTTGGCTCGTGCGGCCGCGCCTTGATCTCGGCTTTGAGGCCAACACCTCGGGCTATACCAGCCAGGGTTATTTTGGACTGACCTGGACCCCGCTGTCGGTGCGAGATCTGTTGCGTCCCGGCGACGGTCTCGATTTTGACGCCAGTTTCGGGCCTGCCTTCAACAACGGCCTGATCCGCTCGCAACGGCCCGACCGCAAGAGCCTCGGCTCACACGTCCTGTTCCGCATAAGCTTCGAACTCGGCTATCGTCTCACCCCTCGCTATGAAGTGTCGGTGTTCTTTGATCACGCTTCCAATGCCGGTTTTGCCAGGGAAAATCAAAGCATCAACGATGCCGGCCTGCGCTTCGGGATCAGATTTTGACAGAATTTCTCTGTTGGAACCCAATCGCCTTTCTCGCTGTTGTCCTGCAACAGACATGGCCCGCCGTCAAGCGTTGCATCCGCAACTGCGAGCGGCCGTGATCAGGAGAGCGATAATGCTGTATTGGGCTTTAGTATTTCTGATAATTGCGATCATTGCCGGGGTGCTGGGGTTCTGGGGGGTGGCGGCAACCGCTGCCGTCATTGCAAAAATCCTGTTCTTCCTCTTCCTGGTCGTCTTCCTGGTGACCTTGATCGCCAGCCTGCTCGGCAGGCGCCGCGGTCCGCCGGTCGTATGACGGCGCGGCCGACCACAGAGCGGCGGGCAGCCTTCCGGGAGCCGTCGCCCCGAAAGGCTGCCCCGCGGCCACGGCGGACCGGCCGCGGTCGCTTCAGTCGGCGGCCAGGGCGCGCGCCAGCTGGCTCAATGCTTCCTGGTGGCGCTCGTTCGGGATCTGGGCGAAGTTGCGGGCCAGTTCGAGGCACATGCGCTCGCGCGGAGTGATGCCGCGTCCGCCGTCTTCGGCCAGGCCGTCAAAGAAATAGCTGACCGGCACGCTCAATACCTGGGCGATCTCGAACAGCCGGCCGGCCGAGACGCGGTTGATGCCGCGCTCGTATTTGTGCGCCTGCTGATAGGTGACGCCGATCAGATCGGCCAATTGCTGCTGGGTCAGACCGAGCATGATCCGCCGCTCGCGAACGCGGGCGCCGACATGCCGGTCGACCTCCTGCGTGCGGCTCGTGGAGCGGCGCGGCGCGGCGGTTGCGCCGCCCGCTTCGGCGGCGCTGGTGCCCTCTCCGGAGACGGGCCGAGCCTCGCTCCGCCGCGGCTTGACGACTTTCTCCTGCTCTTTCATCGTGCTCCTACTCGTTCAGCAATGCCCGAGCCCCCTTTAGGAGACCCTCGACTCCCGTTGCGCTGGCCTGTTCGGAAAGACCTTTCCACCCCCGTTCCCCCGACACCGGTGCCATTCATCGCTCGCGAACGCCGCATCGCGCGCTCCGGTCCCGGCTAGATCGCATCAGCCCTGCTCAACCGGATGGTGTCGGGCCGATTGAACGGGCGCCATGTGTCATTTTTTAGGCAGGGTTGCGGCGGTTTCGGTCATTATTTCGATTCGCTTATGCGGCAGACGCATGCGGACTGCGTTGACAGGGGGGCATGCCGATGATACCGACGCACATCAGCTCGGAACGGCCGAATCGATGCCGCGCATCTCGATCGGTGACTGCTCGCTCTACTATGAGCGGCATGGTGTGGGGTTCCCCGTCCTGTTCGTCTCCGGGCTCGGGGGGTTTGCTTCGTTCTGGCAGGATCAGGTGGCGGCCTTCAGCAAGCGCTTCGAGGTCGTGACCTACGATCATCGCGGCTTTGGACAGAGCGACCCGAGCCGGATCGGATATGTCGTCGAGCGCCTGGCCGAGGACGTGATCGCGCTGATGGACGCGCTCGAGATCAAGCGGGCGCATCTGGTCGGCCACTCGACCGGCGGGGCGATGGCGCAGGTGCTGGCGATCGAGCATCCCGAACGGTTTGCAAGCGTCGTTCTATCCGCCACCTGGACCAAGGCGGACGCCTATTTCCGCCGGCTGTTCTCGTTGCGCAAGGAGATCCTGCAGCGGCTCGGTCCCAGCCTGTACCTGCAGGAGTCGACATTGCTGCTTTTCCCGAGCTGGTGGATTGCCCGCAACAACGAGCGGTTGCGCCAGCTCGAGGCGCAGCAGCTTGCGACCTTCGCCCCGGTCGAGGTGGTCGCCAGCCGCATCGATGCGATGCTGGCCTTCGACCGCACCGCCGATCTCGGGCGCATCAAACTGCCGACCCTGGTCATCGGGGCGGAAGACGACATCGTCACGCCGGCCTATTTCGCCGAAGAGCTGGGGCGCCTGATCCCGGGCGCGGAGATCAAGCTCTTTCCGCGCGGCGGCCATTTTCTCAATCAAGTCCGCGCCCGCGAGTTCAATCACGCGGTCCTGCCGTTCCTGATCGCGAATACGCCGGCCTGAGTGCGCATATCGCCGCATTCGGCAAGAATTTAAGGATTTCTCAACGGATCGGATCCACCTTTGCAAGGGGGGCGGCCGGAGAATCCGAGACGGGATCGTGCAGGAAGAACAGCAGCGCAGGTGCCATGTTGAGAGGATCGAGACGGCGCTCCGGCAGGGCCGATTGCTCTTTGCCTTCCAGCCGGTCGTCTGCGGGGCGACCGGCGAGATCGATTACTTCGAGTGTCTGCTGCGGGTGCGCGAAGAAAACGGCGCGATCCGGGCGGTCGGCGAGGCGGTCGCGGCGCTCGAGGCGCGGGGGTCGATCGGGACGATCGACCGGTATGTTCTCGAAATGGCTCTCGGCGAGCTTACCCGCCATCCCCGGGTCAGGCTCGGCTTCAATATCTCCGGCCTGACGGCGTGCGACCGCCTCTGGCTGCGGCATCTGATTGCGCGGTTGCATCGCTTCCCCGGCACGGCCTCGCGTCTGGTCATAGAGATCACGGAAACCGCCGCCCTTAGCGATCTCGAAGAGTCGGCCCGCTTCGTCGACACGGTCCGCTCGGCCGGCTGCCGGGTCGCGCTCGACGATTTTGGCGCCGGCCATACCACCCTGCGCCATCTCGAATATCTTGCGATCGATACGGTCAAGCTCGACGCCTCCCTGGTGCGGCTGCTGCGGACGAGCCCGGCGCACCGGGCCGTGCTGCGCCATCTGGTCGGCCTTGCCAGGAGCATCGGTTTTCGTCTCGTCGCCGAGGGGGTCGAGAACGCGGAGCAAGCGGCGCTGTTGCGCGCCGAAGGGGTCGGCTATCTCCAGGGCTACCATTTCGGATTGCCGACGACCGAGCGGGTGTGGCTGGGGAAGGCGCACGACAACGTCGCGGCGATGCCGCCGCGCTGAGCGGGTCTCCTCCAGCCGGCCCGCAAGCGCCTTTCCCGCCCGCAAGAGGACGGGCATGGGGATGGCGCTTGTCCGCAGCCCGCGAACGGCTCACCCGCCCCCCCGCTCGCGGCCGAGGGAATCGAGCTGGCGCTGCAATGCTTCGATCTGTTCCTCGAGCCGCTTCAGGCGGGGGTCTTCCTCCTCCCGCGGAGGAGCGGGCTCGGCGGGCCGCTCCTCGCGGGTATAGGGCGAGAGCATGCGCAGGGCGCGCTCGAACAGCGCGATGTTTTGCTTGCCCATTTCTTCCAATTGCCCGAAGGGAAACATGCCGAATGTCGCCTGCAAGCTCTTGCGTATCTGCTCCTGATTGCGGGCGAACGCGATCATGGCCTGCTCCAAGTAGCCGGGCACGAGAAACTGCATGCTGTCGCCGTAAAAGCTGATCAGCTGCCGCAGAAAGCTGATCGGCAGCAGGTTGCGGCCTTTCTGCTCTTCTTCCATGATGATCTGGGTCAGCACCGAGCGGGTGATGTCCTCGCCGGTTTTGGCGTCGTAAGCGACAAAATCGCCGCCGCTCTTGATCAGCTTGGCGAGGTCGTCGAGCGTCACATAGCTGCTCGTCGCCGTATTGTAGAGCCGCCGGTTCGCATATTTCTTGACGATGACCGGTTTCTTGTCGCTCGGCTTGTCACTGTCCTGGGTGCTCATTTGCGCGGTATCCGGCCTGAGGCAAGGTGCGAGCCGGCAACAATACAGCGTATGGCCGAGTTCGCCCCAGCAAAGTCTCCTCGACCGCGCCCCCGCATATGACGGCGCGCGGTCCTCCTATATATCTGGTATGACGACCGACGCCGAAGAACTGGTCCGCCGCTATCTCGCGCTATGGCAGGAATATCTGACCGCACTCCTGGCCGAACCCGCGACCGCCGCGCTGCCGCAAGCATGGGCCGGCCTGTGGTCGGGCTTGCTCTCCGAGCGCCGCGATCCCGCCGCGGATGAAAGGGACGGGGTCGCCGGGTCGCCCGGATCGCCGGCTGGCGCCGCGGCCGCTGCCGGCGCATATGGCGAGCGCGATCGGCTTATGGCTGAGCTCGCGGGCCGCCTTCAGCGCCTTGAGGAGCGGGTGGCTGCCCTCGAGCGGGGCCGGCGAGCGGCTTCGCGCCCTCGCGGCGGAGTTGGCGGCGCTCGATCCTGAAATGGCCGCCGCCGCCCTCGATCGCGAGATCATTCGCCGCGCCGCCCTCTATGTTGCCGGGCTTGAAGCCTATCGCCGCCACCCCTATCGCCGCCCCACGCGCCAGCGGCGGGTGCTATGGCAGGAAGGCACGACCCGGCTTCTCGATTATGGCGCCGGCGCGCCAGCGCCCGCCGTCATGGTCGTGCCCTCGCTGATCAACCGCTATTATGTCCTCGATCTGCTGCCCGGGCGCAGCTTTCTCGAGCATCTCGCCGCCCGCGGATTGCGCCCGCTCGTCGTCGATTGGGATGCGCCCGGACCGCAGGAGCGCGGCTTCGATCTGTCGGACTATGTCACCCGGCTCGCCGCCGCGCTCGCCGCCGCGGTGCGAGCGGCGGGGGCGCCGCTTGCCGTTCTCGGCTATTGCATGGGCGGGCTTCTCGCCCTCGCGCTGGCGCTGCGCCATCGCCCGCAAATCGCCTGCCTCGGCTTGCTTGCGACCCCGTGGAATTTTCATGCCGACCCCCTTCGCTTTAGCGGCGCGGCGGCGCAGGCGCTGGCGCTGCTCGCCGATATGGCGGACAGCGTTCCGGTCGAGGCCATTCAGACTCTGTTCTTCGCGCTCGACCCGTTTGCGGCCGAGCGCAAATTTATCCGCTTCGCCGGGCTCGATCCGGCGGATCAGGAGGCGCGCAGCTTTGTCGCGCTCGAGGATTGGGTCAATGACGGAGTGCCGCTCGCTTCCGGGGTGGCGCGCACCTGTGCGCGGTCGTGGTACGGCGCCAACGAGCCGGCGCGCGGCCTGTGGCGGGTCGATGGCGATCCGGTGCTGCCGCGGCGTTGGCGCCGCCCCGCCCTCGTCGTGCTGCCCGGCCGCGATCGCATCGTCCCGCCGTGTTCGGCGGCGGCTCTGGTTGCGGAGCTGGAGGGGGCGAGCGTGCTGCGGCCGGCGCTGGGGCATGTCGGGATGATGGCGGCGGCGCGCGCCCCCTCCGTGCTGTGGACGCCGATCGCGGAATGGCTGCGCGCGCGGCTTGATCCTGTATGATGGAAGGGCGCCCGGCTTGGCGCGAAAGCCGTTTCCGCGGATGCGAACGATCGCCGCCATGACCGTTAACCCTGACGAGGAGATGTTCGGATGAGCGAGATTGTCATAGCAAGCGCCGCCCGCACCGCTATCGGCGCCTTCAACGGGGGGCTTTCTTCCCTGCCCGCCCACAAGCTCGGAGAGGTGGCGATCGCCGCGGCGCTGCGCCGCGCGCATGTCGATCCGAAGGAAGTCTCGGAAGTCATCATGGGTCAGATCCTGACCGCCGGCGAGGGCCAGAACCCGGCGCGCCAGGCAGCGGTCGGCGCCGGCATTCCCTACGAGGTGACCGCCTACGGGGTCAATCAATTGTGCGGCTCCGGATTGCGCACCGTGGCGCTCGGCTATCAGGCGATCCGCGCCGGCGACAGCGCGATCGTCGTCGCCGGGGGACAGGAGAGCATGAGCCGGGCGCCGCACTGCATCCATCTGCGCAACGGCGTCAAAATGGGCGATATCGAGCTCATCGACACGATGATCCGCGATGGGCTGTGGGACGCTTTCAACGGCTATCATATGGGCAACACCGCGGAAAACGTCGCACAGCGCTGGCAGATCACGCGCGAGCAGCAGGACGAATTCGCCGCCCGCTCGCAGGCAAGGGCGGAAGCGGCGCAGAAGGCCGGCCGCTTTAAGGACGAGATCGTTCCGGTCAGGATCGAAACGCGGCGCGGCGAGACGATTGTCGACACCGACGAGCATCCCAAGCACGGCACCACCGTCGAGGTGTTGGCGAAGCTGCGCCCGGCTTTTGACAAGACCGGCACGGTCACCGCCGGCAACGCTTCCGGCATCAATGACGGCGCCGCGGCGGTCGTGCTGATGAGCGCGCAGGAGGCCGAGAGGCGCGGCGTGCAGCCGCTCGCCCGCATCGTCTCCTGGGCGACCGCCGGCGTCGATCCGGCCATCATGGGCACCGGCCCGATCCCGGCGACCCGCATGGCGCTCAAAAAAGCCGGCTGGTCGGTCGGCGATCTTGACCTCGTCGAGGCGAACGAGGCGTTTGCCGCGCAGGCCTGCGCCGTCGCGCAGGAGCTCGGCTTCGATCCCGACAAGCTCAACGTCAATGGCGGCGCGATCGCGCTCGGTCACCCGATCGGCGCTTCCGGCGCCCGGGTGCTGGTGACGCTGCTCTATGAGATGCAGCGGCGCGGCGCCAGGAAAGGCCTTGCGACGCTGTGCATCGGCGGCGGCATGGGCATCGCGATGTGTGTCGAGCGGGGTTAGCCCGCAAGGATCACCTGTCAGGGAGGAAAAGCATGGCGCGGGTGGCGGTGGTCACGGGCGGGACGCGCGGGATCGGCCGCGCGATCTCGGTGGCGCTCAAAGAGGCCGGGTATCGTCCCGCCGCCGTCTATGGCAGCGATGACGAGGCGGCGCGCCGGTTCAACGAACAGACCGGGATCCCGGTCTTCAAGTTCAACGTCGCCGATTTCGAGGCCTGCCGGGAGGGCGTGCGCGCGATCGAGGCGGCGCTCGGCCCGATCGACATCCTCGTCAACAACGCCGGCATTACCCGCGATGCGACGATCCACCGCATGAATTTCGAGCAGTGGAACGCGGTGATCCAGACCAACCTGACCTCATGCTTTAACATGTCGCGACATGTCATCGAGGGCATGCGCGAGCGCGGCTTCGGGCGGATCGTCAATATCGGCTCGATCAACGGCCAAGCCGGGCAATACGGCCAGGTCAATTACGCCGCCGCCAAGTCCGGCATCCACGGCTTCACGAAGGCGCTGGCGCAGGAAGGGGCGGCGCGCGGCATCACCGTCAATGCGATCGCGCCGGGCTATATCGACACCGACATGGTGCGCGCGGTGCCGGCCAACATTCTCGAGAAGATCATCGCCCGCATCCCGGTCGGCCGCCTCGGCCGGCCCGAGGAGATCGCCCGCGCGGTGCTGTTCCTGATCGCCGACGAGGCCGGGTTCATCACCGGTTCGACGCTGTCGATCAACGGCGGCCAGCACATGTATTGACCGGTCCGCTGTCAGCGGGGAGAGGGGCGTTCAGCCGGCGATGAAGCGGTCGATCTTGCGACAGCGGAACAGCCAGCGCCCGTCCCGCTTGACCATCTCGTCCTCGTAGCCGCCGCCGGAGCCGATCCTGGGGCCGGCGGGGCTGTTCTGCACGACCGTCCAATTCGAACGGACCCGGGCGTGATCGCCCGCAAGCGCGATGACGATATTGGTGACGAGGTGGATGGCGCGCGGCCGCTCCTCGCCCTCACGCGCGCGGATGGCGCGCGCAAGATCGGCGATCGCGGCGCGGCCTTCGGCCTTGCCGAAGGCCGTCTCCCAAATACCGTCCTCGGTGAACAGCGCCGCCATCTCGGCAAAGCGGCCGCCATCGAGGCGAAAGCAGTATTCGGCCAGAACCTCGCGGATCGCATCCTTCTCTTCGAGCGCTGTCGGCATGGCTCTCTCCCGGCATCGGCGCAATCGGGGCAGGGATAATAAGCCCCGCAGGCGATCGCGTCTCCGGCGGCTTCACGTCCTTGCCGGGCAAGGTTAAGATCCCGGCCTCCGCAATACCAGCAAGCAGAGGCTGTCCCATGGCGATCACGATGTATCACGGGTCGGTGCCGGTCTTCCTGCAGCTCCTCGGCGGCCTCAAGGGTACGCTGCAGAAGGGCGAGGCTCACGCCACCCAGCACAAATTCGACACCGCGGTACTGCTCAATTGGCGGCTTTATCCCGACATGTTCACGCTTGCCCGCCAGGTGCGGCAGGCCTGTCTGCATGCGCTCGGCGCCGGGACGGTCGCCGGCGTTCCGCTGCCGCAGTTTCCGGAGATCGATAACAGCTTTGCCGAGATGTATTCGCGTATCGACAGGACCGTCGATCTGCTGAAAAGCCTCAAGCCCGAACAGCTCGATGGTCGCGAGAACCAGGAAGTCACGATCACCGCGGGCGGGCAGCAGCGCACCTTCCGGGCGCAGAATTATCTCTATCACTTTGCGATGCCGAACTTTTATTTCCACGTGACGACGGCGTACGACATCCTGCGCAGCCTTGGCGTCGAGATCGGCAAGCGCGACTTTATGGGACAGATGCCGAGCTAGGCTTTCTGCTCGCGCCTCCTCCCTCTTCCATCGGCGGGGAGGGAGGAGGCGGGGTTTATATCACCCCCTGTTCGCGCAGGGCCGCGATCGCTCCGGCATCATAGCCTAATTCCTCGAGAATGACGGCGGTATGCTGGCCCTGCTCCGGGGTCGGGGACAGCGCCTCCGGCTGCGGATGGCGGCTCAGATGGAGCGGCTGCCCGACCGCCTTCAGAGGTCCGAGCCTTGGATGGTCGATCGGTTTGGCGATGCCGAGATGGCGCACCTGCGGATCGGCAAAGGTCTCTTTGATCGTATTGATCGGGCCGCACGGCACTCCGGCCTTGTTCAATATTTCGACCCAGTAGGCGTTCGGCTTCTGCCGAATGATCTGCGCCAGATGCGCGTTGAGCGCCGCGCGGTTGCGGGCGCGCAGCGGCACGGTGGCGAAATCGGGATCTTCGGCGAGCTCGCGCGCGCCCGCCGCCTCGCAGAAACGGCGCCATAGATTGTCGCCCGAAGCGGCGATGTTGATGTAGCCGTCGGCGGTCGCGAACATGCCGGTGCCGGGCGAGGTCGGATGAAAGTTGCCCTCCTGTTGCGGCACCTCCCCGGCCATCAGGTAGCGCGCCGCCTGGAAATCGAGCATGAAGATCTGCGCCTCAAGCAGGGAGGTGTGCACCCATTGCCCCTCGCCGGTGCGCTCGCGGTGCAGCAGCGCCAGCACGATCCCATAGGCCAGCAGGAGGCCCGCCGCGGTGTCGTTGATGGCGATGCCGACCCGCACCGGGCCCTGTCCGGGCAGGCCGGTAATCGACATCAAGCCGCCCATGCCCTGGGCAATCTGGTCGACGCCGGGCCGTCCGGCATAAGGCCCGTCCTGACCGAAGCCAGAAATGCTGCCGTAGATGATGCGGGGATTGACGCGCCTGACCGCCTCATAATCGACGCCGAGCCGGTATTTAACGTCCGAGCGATAGTTTTCGAGCACCACATCGGCGCGCTCCGCCAGCTGGAAAAAGATCCTGAGCCCCTCGGCGCTCTTCAGGTTCAGCGTCATCGCCCGCTTGTTGCGATGCAGGTTCTGGAAATCGGGCCCGTCGCGGCGGCTGCCGGTGGCGTCGACCTGCGGGCCCGGCGCCTCGATCTTGACGACGTCGGCACCCCAATCGGCGAGCTGGCGCGCCGCCGTCGGACCGGCGCGGTGCGCGGTCAGATCGATGACGCGGAAACCGTTGAGCGGCAGCGGCGGCGTGGCCATCACGATGTCTCCTTCTGGGGGCGGGGGATCATGCGCGCTCGCGCCTTGCTCACTCCGCCGCGGCGGCGGCCCGGACGGGGCGCGGGCGCCGCACCAGCAGCAACAGCGACATCGAGCACAGCGCGATGATCATCATCAATTTGAAATCGTCGATATAGGCAACCATCGCCGCCTGGCGCGTCACTTCGGCGTTCAACGCCGCGATCCCGGAAGGCGCGGTCAGGCTGTAGGGCGCCGGCAAAAGCGGCGGCCGGGCCAGCGGATTGTCCGGCCGCAAAGTCTCGACCAGGCGGGAATGGACGATCTGGGTGTTCTGCTCGAGCTGGGCCTCGAACACGGCGATGCCGACGCTGCCGCCGATATTGCGCATCAGGCTGCGCAACGCCGTCCCCTGGGTCAGGATATGGCGCGGCAGGTTCGACAGCGCCAGCGTGTTGATCGGTACGAAAATGCAGCCGATGCCGAAGCCCTGGGTCAGGCCGGAGAGGATGACCGGTTCCATCCCCATATCCAGCGAAAAGCTGGTCATCTGCCATTGCGCCGCCGCGGTCATCGCCAGACCGAGAAGGATCAACAGCCGCGTGTCGATGCGGCCGATGAAACGGGCGACGACGAACATCGCGATCATCGTGCCGACGGCGCGCGGCGCGGTGACGAGGCCGGCGGTCATGACCGGGTAATTCATCAGGTTCTGCAGCATTGTCGGCAGCAAGGCCAGCGTGCCGTTCAGGATCCCGCCCAAAAAGAACATCAGCACGATGCCGGCCACGAAATTCGGGCTTTTCAGCAGATCGCGGTTGAGAAAAGAGGGGCCTGCCGCGGTCGCGGTATGGACGAGAAACAGATAGAAGGCGAGGGCCGCGATCGTCGCCTCGATCCAGATCTCGGTTGAACCGAACCAGCCCTTCATCTCGCCGCGATCGAGCAGCATCTGCAACGCGCCGACGGCGATGCTCAACGTAAGGAAGCCGAAAAAGTCAAAAGACTCGCGATGCGCCCGCCGCGTTTCGCGGATGAACAACAGGATGCCGAGGGCGGCGAGAATGCCGACCGGCAGGTTGATATAAAAGATCCAGCGCCAGCTGTAGTTCTGGGTCAGCCAGCCGCCCAGCACCGGCCCGACGACCGGCCCGGCGATCGAGCCGATGCCGAAGATCGCCATGGCTTGGCCGTGGCGCTCGACCGGATAGGTCTGCAGCAGCACCGCCTGCGACAGCGGCACCATGCCGGCGCCGCACACGCCCTGCAGCGCGCGGTAAAGGACGAGCGCCGTCAGGCTGGTCGCGCTGCCGCACAAGGCCGAGGCGAGCGTGAACCCGGCCACCGATAGAAAATAGACGTATTTGATGCCGAAGCGGCCGGCCAGCCAGCCGGTCAGCGGCATCATGATCGCCGCCGCAACGATGTAGGAGGTCAGCACCCATGCGATCTGGGTCTGGCTCGCCGACAGGCTGCCCTCTATGTGCGGCAGCGCGACGTTGGCGATCGTCGTGTCGATCCCCTGCATGATCCGCGGCAGCATGATCGAAAACGCGATCGCGCCGCGACCCGGCGCCGGATCCGTCCTCATCCCGGCCGCATCATGCCGGCCCGGCCGCCGGCCCTGCACAGTCGATCGCGGCGTTCCCTCGGCGAGAGCATCGTTGCCTTTGCGCTCCTCGTGCCGGCGACCATCATACGCACAATCGCGCCCCGGGCAGTATCCGAAGGTTGCGCGGCTGGGTTGCAGCGGCCGGCCATGAGAGCGCGCTCTGCATCTTCGGATGCGGGCGGGAGAAGCCGGTTTCCGGTCCTACCGGCGGACCTGCGAGGGATCGATCCGCACCGCGACGGCGGCACCGGCGATGACCGCGCTGTCATGCCCCTCATCGTCGGGAACGTCGAGGCCGCCCCTGACGACCGTGACCGTGACCCTGCCGTGCGGCAGCGCCGCCGCGACCGCCGCGCGATCGACCTGCTCCGGGCGTTGCACGCCGATCGTGACCGCGATCTCCATCCGCTGCGCCTCAAGGCCGAGCGTGCGCAGGAAGGACAGCGAGCTGTGACGGATCGCATCCTCGACCGCGCGCACCGCCGCTTTCGTGTAGTCGCCGCCGTGCAGATCGGTGCCGCTGCCCAGCTCGAGGATCACGCGGGTTGCCGGCATTATCGCCTCCTTCAGGGGATTTCGAGCCGCACCACCGCGGCGGCATGGGCGAGCACCGTCGCATCGGTGCCGGCCTCGTTCGGAATTTCGAGCCCGCCCTTGACGACCCGCACCGTGCCGGTGCCGTGCGGCAGGACCGCCAGCACCGCCGCGCGATCGACGCGCTCGGGCTCCGGTACGCCGATCGTGACCGCGACCTGCATCGCCTCGGCCGACAGGCCGAGCGCATTGGCGATCGAGAGCGCATTGCGCCACAACGCGTCGCGCAGCGCCCGCACCGCCGCCTTCGTGTAATCCCGGCCGCGGATGTCGGTTCCCATTCCGATTTGCAGTACCATGCGTTTGAGCGCCATTGCCGCCTCTGTCACAGCCCGTCCGCCGTCGCGCCATCATAGCGCTGCCGCGGGGGCGGGCGGAATTTTCGCTCCGGCCCGGACGATCATGCGGCCGCCGCCTCGTCCAGAAAGCGCACGATGTGCCGCGCCTTGCGCCCGAGCGCGTCGGCGATCTGATGGCGGCAGCTGGTGCCGTTGGCGGCGAGCAGCGTATCGGGCGGCGCGGCGCGCAGCCGCGGCAGCACGGAAAGCTCGCCGATCTTCAGCGACATCTCGTAATGCTCGGCCTCATAGCCGAAGGCACCGGCCATGCCGCAGCAGGTGGCGTCGAAAGTTTCGACCGCGAGGTCCGGGATCAGCCGCAGGGTCCGCACTGCGGCACCCACCGTGTTGAACGCCTTCTGATGACAATGCCCGTGCAACAATGCCCTGCGGCCCGGCATCGGCGCGAGCGGCAAATCGAAACGGCCGGCGGCGCGCTCGCCGTCGACGAACTCCTCGAACAACTGGGCGTGTTCGGCGAGCCCCTTTGCCGCCGCGCCCGGCAGCAGCGCCGGCAGCTCGTCGCGCAGGGTCAACAGGCATGGGGGTTCAAGGCCGACGATCGGCGTGCCGGTATCGAGAACAGGGCCGAGCGCGTCAAGCAGCCGCCGGGCCTCGCGCCGCGCCTCGTCGACGAGGCCGGCGGAGAGAAAGGTGCGGCCGCAGCACAGCGGCCTCTCCCGCTCCGGATCCGGGCATTCGACGCGATAGCCGGCGCGCGTCAGCACGCGCACCGCGGCACGCGCATTTTCCGGCTCGAAATAGCGGTTGAAGGTGTCGACGAACAGAACGACGGCACGCCCGGTTCCCGCGGCGGCCGCGCCGCGATAGGGGCGCGGCGACCATTCGGGCAGGCGGCGGCGGGCGGACAGGCCCAGCACCCGCTCGCCGAGCCAAGCCAGCGGCGGCAACCGGTTGCGCAGATTGAGCAGCGGCGCGATCCGTACCGCCGCCGGCGCATAGCGCGGCAAATAGGCGAACAGCCGCTCGCGCGGGGAAAGACCGTGCCGCCGGTGCCAATGGTGCAGGAACTCGATCTTCATCCGCGCCATATCGACGCCGGTCGGACATTCGCGCCGGCAGCCCTTGCATGAGATGCACAGATCCATCGTCGCGCGCATCTCCGGAGCGACGAGCGCATCCGGCCCGAGTTGGCCGGAGAGGGCAAGGCGCAAGGTGTTGGCGCGCCCGCGCGTCAGGTGCTCTTCGTCGCCGGTGGCGCGGAAGGACGGGCACATGGTGCCGGCGTCGCGGGCGCGGCAGGCGCCGTTGTTGTTGCACATCTCGGCGGCGGCGGCAAAACCGCCCCATTCCGACCAGTCGAGGGCCGTCGCGAGAGGCAGATGCCGGTAGCCGGGCGGGAAGCGGAACAGGCTGCGATCGTCCATTTTCGGAGCGCGCACGATCTTGCCGGGGTTGAAAAGCCCGTCCGGGTCGAACGCGTCTTTCACCTCTTCGAAGGCGCGGACGAGGCGGCGGCCGAACATCGTTTCGTGAAACTCCGAGCGCACCAGGCCGTCGCCGTGCTCTCCCGAATGCGAGCCCTTGTATTCGCGGACCACCGCCAAGGCCTCCTCGGCGATCGCCCGCATCTTCCTGACGTCGAGCTCCTGTTTGAGGTTGAGTACCGGGCGCACATGCAGGCAGCCGACCGAAGCGTGCGCATACCAGGTGCCGTAGGTGCCGTATTTGGCGAAGATGCGGGTCAGCCGGTCGGTGTATTCGGCGAGATCTTCGAGCCGGACCGCGCAATCCTCGATGAACGAGATCGGCTTGCCGTCGCCCTTCATCGACATCATGATGTTAAGGCCCTGGGCGCGCACCTCCCAAATCTGCTGCTGGAAGGCGGGATCGGTCGCCGCGACGACGCTGCCCGGAAAGCCGAGATCGCCCATCAGCGCGTCGAGCGCCGCGAGCCGCCGTCGGTTCTCGGAGGGATCGTCGCCTGAGAACTCGGTCAGCAGAATGGCCTCGGGCTCGCCCTTGACAAAGCGGTCGACGATCCCCCGGAACATCGCGATGTCGCGCGACAATTCGATCATCGTGCGGTCGACGAGTTCGACCGCCGAAGGGGAGAGCGTGACGATGTGCCGGGTCGCGTCCATCGCGCTGTAAAAGCTCGGGAAGTGGCAGATGCCGAGGACGCGGTCGGCGGGGATCGGCTGCAGATCGAGCTCGATCTCGGTAAAAAAGGCGAGGGTTCCCTCGGAGCCGACGAGCAGCCGGGCCATGTTGTGGCCCTCGTCCGAGATCGTGTCGAGGTTGTATCCGCCGACCCGGCGCAACACGCGCGGAAAGCGGCGGGCGATCTCGTCGGCTTCGCGGCGATGGAGTGCGCGCAGCCGGCGGATCAGGTCGCGGTAGCGCTCGGGGCCGACCGTATCGTCGAAATTGCCGGGCACCTCGGCAAAGCGCGCCGCCGTTCCGTCGGCAAGCAGCGCCTCGATCGCGCGCACGTTATGGACCATGGTGCCGTAGCGCAGCGAGCGCGCGCCGCAGCTGTTGTTGGCGGTCATGCCGCCGAGCGTGGCGCGGCTGGCCGTCGACGGATCGACCGGGAAAAACAGCCGCTCCTTGCGCAGCAGGCGGTTCAGCGAGTCGAGCACGACACCGGGCTCGACCCGCGCCCGCCGCCCGGCGACATCGACCGCGACGACCCGGTTCAAATATTTGCTGCAATCGATGACAAGGGCGCGCGCGACGGTTTGCCCGCATTGGGATGTGCCGGCGCCGCGCGGCAGGACCGGCACGCCTTCCTCGCGGGCGATTGCGAGCGCCGCCGCGACGTCGTCCCGGCTCTTGGGCACGATGACGCCCACGGGCTCGATCTGGTAGATCGAAGCATCGGTCGCATAGCGGCCGCGGCTGAAGGCGTCGAACAGCACCTCGCCTCGGGTCTCGCGCTTCAGGCGCGCCGCAAGAGAGGGGGCGGGGGTGTCGAGAGGCATGGGGTTTTCCGGAGAGAGGGTCGCAAGAGGGATGGAGGGCGAAGGGACATGCCGTCAACCGCTTTCGTCACGACCTGCATCGGCGCCGTGCCCGATGCGGTCGCGCCCGACGGTTCGCAGGTCCATATCCTAGCCCAGGGCGTGCGCGGCGGGCTCGCCTTGTTCGTGTTGCCGGCCTATGCCGTCTCCAAGGCGGTCGCCCATCGCAGCGTCGAGGAGGTCTGGTACTTCACGGCCGGGCGAGGCCGCATGTGGCGCAAGCTCGGGGATAGGGAGGAGATCGTCGCGGTCACGGCCGGCGTCTCGCTGGTGCTTGCGGCCGGCACGCATTTCCAGTTCCGCTGCGACGGGGCGGAGCCGCTCGTCGCGGTCGGCGCGACGATGCCGCCCTGGCCGGGGGAGCAGGAGGCCTATTTCGTGGAGGGGAAGTGGGCGGCGACGGTTTGAAGCCACCCGCCGATGTGCGTCTGCGCGGCTTTGCCGAGCGGGTTGCGGTGGCCGCGGCGCTGCAATGGATCGACGCGAGGGCACGGCGGCTGGCGGCGGAGGAGGTCGATATCGGGGCGGCGGCGGGGCGGGTTCTGGCCGCTCCGCTCGCCGCTCCGGCGGATGTCCCGCCGGCGGAGTGCGCGGCGCGCGACGGCTTTGCCGTGCGCGCCGGCGACACTCTCGGCGGCAGCGATTACGATCCCGCCGTGCTCACACTGGCCGATGCGGGGGATCCGCTCGCGCCGGGCAGCGCCGCCCCGCTCGTCGCGGGTGCGGCGCTGCCGCCGGGCGCCGATGCCGTGCTGCCGTTCGAACAGGGACAGGCCAAGGGGAGGCGCGTCGAGATCTTCGCACCGGTCGCGGCGGGGGCCGGCATCGTGCGCCGGGCGCAGCAGGCCCGCGCCGGCGCCGTGCTGCTCGATCAGGGACACGTCCTGCAGCCGAAGGATATCGGCCTGCTGATCGCGCTCGGGATCGAGCGGGTCAGGGTCGTGCGCCGGCCGCGGGTCGCTCTGGTTGTCGCCGCTCCAAAAGCAGCCGTCGGCCCGGCCCGCGACGCCAACGAACCGATGCTGCAAAGGCTGATCGCGCGCGACGGCGGCATGGTCGCGGCGCTTGCGACCGGCGTCGCCGGGCAGGCGGCGATGGCCGCAGGCATGGCCGCGCCGGAGGCCGATCTGATCCTCGTTGCCGGCCGCAGCGGAACCGGCGGCGACGATGTCGCGCCGGCCGCGCTCGCCGAGCGCGGCCGACTGGCGATCCACGGGATTGCGCTGCGGCCGGGCGGCTCGACGGGTATCGGAGAGATCCGCGGCGTGCCGGTGATCCTGTTGCCGGGCGAGCCGCTCGCCTGTCTGTGTGCCTATGAGATGTTCGCCGGCCGGCTGCTCCGGCTGTGCGGCGGACGCGATCCGGACTTGCCGCACCGGCGCTGCGAAGGCGAACTGCAGGGCAAGATCGTCTCGACGATCGGCTTTGTCGAGGTGTGGCAGGTGCAGCTCAGCGGGAGGATCGCCAAGCCTTTGGCGGCGCCGGAGGAGGGCGGGCTTGCCGCCGCCCTGCGCGCCAACGGTTTTGTCATCGTGCCGGCCGCGCTCGAAGGCTGGGCGCCGGGCGCCCGCGTGCGCGTTTACCTCTACGGCAAGGAGGCGGAAGCGTGAACGACAGCCTCAAGGCGGCGCTCGCAAGGGCGGCGCGGCAGCAGCAGTTTCTCGAAGTGCTCGACCGCGACCAGGCGGAGAGCCGGTTTCGCCGCCATCTGCGGCTCGCGCCGCTCGGTGAGGAGACGGTTCCGCTCGCCGCCGCGCTCGGCCGCATCCTCGCGCGGGACGTCGTGGCCGGAACCGACGTGCCCGGCTTCGACCGGGCGAGCGTCGACGGGTTCGCGGTGCGGGCCGCCGACACCGCCGGCGCCTCCGAGGAAACGCCGCGACTGTTGCGGCTGAACGGCGAGATCCTGACCCCGGGCAGCGAGCCCCGCATCGCCGTCGCTCCCGGAACGGCGAGCGTCATCGCGACCGGCGGCATGGTGCCGCGCGGCGCCGACGCCGTCGTCATGGTCGAACACACCGAGACGCGCGAACGGGAAGAGGGGCTTTTTGTCGAAATCCGCCGCGCCGCCGCACCGGGCCAGTTCATCCAGCCGGCCGGCTCCGACATCGCGCGCGGCGAGAGCGTGCTCTATGCCGGCCAGATCCTGACCTCGCGCGAGATCGGCGCCCTGGCGGCGATCGGCCAGGCCACGGTTGCGGTGTGGAAGAAACCGGAAGTCGCGATCTTCTCGACCGGCGACGAGCTCGTCGCCCCCGGCGCGGCGCTGCAGCCCGGCCGCATCTACGATTCGAACGGCGCGATCCTCGCCGCCGCGGTTGCGGAGGCGGGCGGCATCCCGGTGCCGCTCGGCATCGCGCGCGACGACGAGGAGGCAATCTCCGCTCTCCTCGAGCGGGCGCTGGCCTATGATCTCGTGCTGCTGTCGGGCGGCACCTCGAAAGGGGCCGGCGACATCGCTTACCAGGTGGTCAAGAGCCGTCTTGATCCGCCGGGCATCCTTGTCCACGGCGTCGCCCTCAAACCCGGCAAGCCGATCTGCCTTGCCGTCTCGGGCGACAAGCCGGTCGTGATCCTGCCCGGTTTTCCGACCTCGGCGATTTTCACCTTTCACGAATTTGTCGCGCCGGTCATCGCCGCTCTCGCCGGCTATCCGCCGCGGCGGCGCGAGAGCCTGCGCGCGCGCCTTGCGACCCGCGTTTCCTCGGAACGCGGGCGCACCGAATACGTCATGGTCTCGCTCGTCGGCGACGAGCACGGCGCGCCGGCCGCCTATCCGACCGCCAAGGGATCGGGAGCCGTCACCGCCTTCGGCCAGGCCGACGGTTTCTTCCGGGTGGCGCCGCATGCCGAAGTCGTTCCGGCGGGCAGCGAGGTCGCGGTGACATTGATCGGGGCCGGGCATCGGCTCGCCGACCTCGTCGTGATCGGCAGCCAGTGCGTCGGCCTCGACATGCTGTTGGGGCGCCTGATCCGCGAAGGGTTCGCGGTCAAGGCGCTGGCGGTCGGCAGCACAGGAGGCCTTGCGGCGGCGAAGCGGGCCGAGTGCGACATAGCCGGCATCCATTTGATGGATCCGGAAACCGGCGAATACAACCGGCCATTCCTCGACGAGGGATTGGTGCTGATCCCCGGCTATCGCCGGCTGCAGGGGATCGTCTTCCGCCGCGGCGATCGGCGCTTCGAGGAGCGCCCTGCGGAAGCGGCGATCGCGGCCGCCGCGGCCGATCCGGATTGCCTGATGATCAACCGCAACAGCGGCAGCGGTACGCGCATCCTGATCGATCGCCTGCTGGCAGGCAGGCGCCCCCCGGGATACGCCCATCAGACCAGATCGCACAACGCCGTCGCGCTGGCGGTCGCCCAACGGCGCGCCGATTGGGGCGTTGCGATCGAAACGGTGGCGCGCCAGTACGGACTCGGGTTTCTGCCGCTGCAACCCGAACATTACGACTTTGTCGTGCCGAAGACGCGACTGTCGCGCGATCCGGTGCGCCGCTTCATCGCCTTGTTGGCGGAGCCCTCGGTGCGCGCGCGGCTCGTCGAACTGGGCTTCGAGCCGGCGGCAACGGCCGCCGATCCCGACGCGATCCCTTAAGGGATTTCACCGATCGCGGTTCTCGCGGCGGGAGGACCGCGCCTGTCGCGCCGTCCGGCTTCAGGTCAGGTCGTAGGCGCGCTCGCCATGCGTTGCCAGGTCAAGCCCGTCGCTTTCCTCTTCGCGGCTGACGCGCACGCCGACGAGCATGTCGGCAAGCCGAACGATGACATAGGTCGCGACGGCCGACCACAACGCCGCCGCCGCGACCGCCGCCGCCTGGGCGGCGAGCTGGCGCGCAAGATCCATGCCGCGCGCGTAACCGCCGCCGCCGAGCGCCGGCGCCGCAAACACGGCGACGAGCAGCGAGCCGGCCATGCCGCCGACGCCGTGCACCGCAAAGACGTCGAGCGAGTCGTCAATGCGCAGCCGGTGTTTGACCAGGGCGGTGGCAAAAAAACACATAACCCCGCCGGCGATGCCGATCGCCACTGCGCCGGCCGCGCCGACAAAGCCCGAGGCCGGCGTAATCGTCGCAAGACCTGCGACACAGCCGGTAGCGATGCCGACCGAGGTCGATTTGCCGAAACGCAGCCGCTCGGCCACTATCCAAGTAAGCCCGGCCGCCGCCGCGGCGAGCTGGGTCGCGAGGATCGCCCCGGCCGCCGTCGCGTCGGCGGCGAGCGCGCTGCCTCCATTGAAACCGAACCATCCGACCCACAACATGCCGGCGCCGGCCATCGTCAGCCCGGGGCTGTGCGGCGGGTCGAGCCGGTGCGGAAACCCTTCGCGCGCGCCGGCGAGGATCGCCGCAACCAGCGCCGCGACGCCCGCCGTCGTATGGACGACGATGCCGCCGGCGAAATCGACCGCGCCCGCGGCGGCCGCCCAGCCGCCGCCCCACACCCAGTGCGCGACCGGCAGATAAACGAGCAGCAGCCAAGTAGCGGCAAAGACGAGGACGAAACCGAAGCGGACGCGCTCGACAAAGGCGCCGACAATCAGCGCCGGCGTGATCACCGCAAAAGTCATCTGAAAGAGCGCATAAGCGGCTTCAGGCAGCCCGTTCGCGACGATTCTGCCGTCCGCCCCGGCGAGAAAGACCCGGGCAAACGAGCCGATCAGCGCATTGCCGCGGCCGAGAGCGAGGCTATAGCCGAACGATACCCACAGGATCGAAACGATGCAGCCGATGACAAAACAGTGCATCAGCACCGACAGCAGGTTCCGCGCCCGCACCAGCCCGCCATAGAACAGCGCCAGGCCGGGCAATGTCATGAACAGCACGAGGGCCGAGGCGGCGAGAACCCAGGCCGTGTTGCCGCTGTCGAGCCGGCCCGGGGTGGCGGCTTCGGCGTTGCCGGAAAGGAGCACTGCGGCGAGCATCGCCGGGTAGAAGATGTGCGGCTGCCGCCGCGCGCGCTCCAACAGCCTGGACAGCATTCCTCTCTCCAATGATCGGCAACACCCGGGCGGGCCGGCGCCGGCGGGCGCGTATACTGGCGAACCGGACGGGCCGGCACAATCGGCGCGGCGTCGCAACGCAGCCCGGACCTGCCCGCCGGTTGCCGACCCTCCGAGGCCGCGGCGGCGCATGCAAAAAGCCGACCCTGCGAGGGAAGCGGCCGGGAGAATTCGTCGCGGCCCGGCCCGCGGTGATCCGGCTTGCCCGACGTCGGCCGCCCCGCCACACTGGCGGCCATGCATCAGGAGCCCGCCCGCATGAAGAACGCACCTGCCCATACCGGCCGGCATTTTCTCCAGATCCCGGGTCCGACCAACGTGCCAGACCGCGTGCTGCGGGCGATCGCAATGCCGACCATCGATCATCGCGGGCCGGAATTCGCCGAGCTCGGCCGCGAGATCGTCGCCCAGATGAAGCGGGTGTTCCAGACCGAGGAGACGGTCGTCGTCTATCCCTCCTCCGGCACCGGCGCATGGGAAGCCGCGCTCAGCAATACATTGTCGCCCGGCGATCGGGTGCTGATGTTCGAGACCGGGCATTTCGCCAGCCTGTGGCGACAGATGGCGGTACGGCTCGGGCTCTACGTCGACTTCGTGCCGGGCGACTGGCGGCATGGGGTCGATCCGGCGAGGGTCGAGGAAAAGCTGGCCGGCGATCGCCAGCATCGGATCAAGGCGGTCTGCGTCGTCCACAACGAGACCTCGACCGGCGTGGCAAGCCGCATCCCGGAGATCCGCGCGGCGATCGACCGGGCGCGGCACCCGGCGCTGTTCATCGTCGATACGATCTCTTCACTCGCCGCGATCGAGTATCGCCACGACGCATGGGGGGTTGATGTCAGCGTCGCCGGCTCGCAAAAGGGGCTGATGCTGCCGCCCGGCCTCGGCTTCAACGCGGTGTCGAAAAAGGCGCTCGCCGCGGCGCGGACGGCGCGGATGCCGCGCTGCTATTTTGATTGGGAGGCGATGAGCGAGACTGGCAACACCGGCTTCTTTCCCTATACGCCGGCGACAAACCTGCTGTTCGGATTGCGCGAGGCCCTGAAGATGCTGCTCGAGGAAGAGGGCCTCGCCGCGGTATTCCGGCGCCATGCCCGCCATGCCGAGGCGACGCGGCGCGCGGTTGCGGCGTGGGGGCTCGAGATCCTGTGCGCCGATCCGCGCGAGTATTCGAACTCGCTGACCGCGGTGGTCGTCCCCGCAGGCTGCGATGCCGACCGGCTGCGCGAGGTTATCCTCGCGGCCTACGACATGTCGCTCGGCACCGGGCTCGGGCGGCTCAAAGGCAAGGTGTTCCGCATCGGCCATCTCGGCCATTTCAACGATCTGATGCTGTGCGGAACCCTGGCCGGGATCGAAATGGGGCTTGCCCGCGCCGGCATCCCGCACCACAAGGGCGGCCTCGTCGCCGCCCTTGACTATCTCGCCGCGCCGGCTCCCGACGCGCCGGCGGCAGGATAGCGCGCAAGCGGCGAGCGCCGCCGCTCAGCAGCCGGCGGGGCCGGTCCCGCTCCCGACCAGCGTCAGGCGAGGCCGGAAATAGTCCAGAACATCGGCGAGAGTGGAGGCGGTGCGCAGCCTCTGTCGTCCGCGCAGCACCATGAATTGCGGCGGGCGCGACCCCGATCCGGCGATCTTCACGATGTGGTATGCGGCGGCGGCGTAGCTGTGACGAAATACCGAGAACAGCGCCATGCCCTCGCGGTGGTCGATCGCGTAGTCACGCCATACCGCCCGCGCCACCTGCCGACCGTAAAGCGCCAACAACTGATTCAGCTCGGAACGGTTGAAACAGACGGTGCGATGGCGCCTCCGATGGTCGCCGAAGGCCAGCACCGTCGCGTTCTTCAGGCTCGTCATCATGATCCGTGACTGATTGTCGCCCATCCCAGTGTCGATGATTTCACCGACGCCGTCCAGCGCTCTCGGCCGATCCCGGAGATGCTGCGCGATTTGCGTCGATTCCGGCAAGGCGATATGGTAGCCGTGCTGGCATGGCGGATAGCGGGGCCCCTTGAGCGACATCTTTCGCGAAATCGACGAAGAACTTCGCCGAGACAATCTGCTAAAGCTTCTGTCCCGCTATTGGCCCTACCTTGCCGGGATCGTCGTGGTGGCTTTGGCGATTGCTGGCGGAATTGCCGGCTGGCGGCAGCATCAGCTGTCGCTGCGCCAGAATCAGTCGACCCGGTACGCGGCGGCGCTCGCGCTCGCCGCCCAGGGCAAGGATGCCGAGGCCGTCAAGTTGCTCGGCGCGCTCGCTCGGGGCGGCGGCGGTTACGCCGAGCTGGCCGGCTTCGAAGAGGCGGCTGTGCTGGCGAAATCGGGTCATCACAAGCAGGCGATCGCCGTCTATAGCCGCATCGCCGCCACGAACCCGCATCCCCTCTTTCGCGATTTGGCGGTGCTGCTCTCGGCGATGCAGCAGATGCAGCAGGATGCTGCCAAAACAGTCGTCGACAAGCTGAAGCCCCTGACCGCGCCCGGCAATCCCTGGCGGCCGAGCGCCCTCGAGCTGACCGCCCTGGCCGAGCTCGAAACGGGCGACAAGAGCGGCGCGCGCGGGCTCTACAAACAGCTTTCCGTCGATCCCGCGGCGCCGCCCGGCCTGCGCGCCCGAGCCGCCGAGATGGTGTCGTCGCTTACTCCCTGAGCACCGCCGGAAGCCTGTCGCCATGACCCGCCGCCCTATCGCCGCGCTGCTCGCATTGCTGTTGCTGCTGTCGGCCTGCAGCCTGTTCGGAGGCAGCCATAAAGAACCGTTGCCCGGAGAGCGGATCTCGGTTCTCAGCTTTGATCGTCGGCTTGCGGTCGATCCCAAACTCGCCGACATCGCGATCACATTGCCGCCGGCGGTGCAAAACCCGGATTGGCCCGAGGCCGGGGGCGATCCGAGCCATGCGATCGGCCGTCCGGCTTTGCCGGACAGGCTCGCCCAGCTCTGGCAGACCAGCGTCGGGGAGGGCTCCTCCGACAGCACCCGCATCCTGGCCCAGCCGGTCGTCGCAAACGGGCGGGTCTATGCGATGGATGGCGGCGCGCAGGTCGGCGCCTATGACGCCGCCACCGGCAAGCCGCTCTGGCGCGTCAACCTGAAACCGAAGGGGGAGCGCGGCCGCTCCTTTGGCGGCGGTGTGGCCGTATGGGGCGGGCACCTTTATGCGGCAACCGGCTATGCCGAAGTTCTGGAACTCGACGCGGCAACCGGGAAGGTGTTGTGGCGCAAGAACATTTCCGCACCGGCTCGGGCCGAGCCGACGGTCGCGGGCGGGCGGGTCTTCGTCGTGACCGTCGATAACGAGCTCGAGACCCTGTCGGCACAGGATGGTCACGAACTGTGGACGCATAACGGCATTCCGGAGACCGCCGCCCTGATCGGCGGCGCCAGCCCGGCGGTTGCCGGCGAGGTCGTCGTGGTGGCCTATTCATCGGGAGAGCTGTATGCGCTCGCGGTCGAGAACGGGCGGGTGCTATGGACCGACAGTCTCGCCGTTCCCCGCACCGTCAATGCGCTTGCCGCGCTCGCCGATATCCGCGGCCGGCCGGTCATCGACCGCGACCGGGTGTTCGCGATCGGGCATAGCGGCCGCATGGCGGCGATCGATCTGCGCACCGGCGAAGAGGCCTGGGAACAGGAGATTGGCGGCCTGCACGGTCCCTGGGTCGTCGGCGATTACGTCTATGCGCTGACCAACGACAACGAGCTCGTCTGCCTGACGCGCAACGAGGGCAAGGTGCGCTGGCTGCGCCAGTTGCCAAGCTGGCGCAACGAAAAGGACAAATCGGGCCCGATCGAATGGAGCGGTCCGGTGCTCGGCGGCAACCGGCTGATCGTTCTCTCTTCGAACGGCGAGGCGATGTTCGTCTCGCCCTATACCGGAAAACCGCTCGGCGGCATGCGACTGTCGGGCCCCGCCTATATCGAGCCGGCAATCGCCGGCAATACGCTCTATGTCCTGACCAACGACGGCAATCTGACGGCCTATCGCTAGGGGTGGCGGGCCGCGCCCCGGCGCCCCGGGCGCCGATGTCCCGTTTCCGACCCGACGGAGGGGCTCGTGCCGGGAGAGAAGGCTGTTTGCTCCCGCGACCCTGCAACCCCAATTCTTTATCCGCCTCTCGCAACCCGGCCCGCGCGCCGCGGGCAGAAAGAGCGGCGGCATCCGCAAGCTGTCAGCGTCGGAATGAGCTTTACCGTTGCCATCCTCGGTCGTCCGAACGTCGGCAAGTCGACATTGTTCAACCGGCTTGTCGGCCGCCGCCTCGCGCTCGTCGACGACACCCCGGGGCTGACCCGCGACCGCCGCGAAGGCAGGGCCCGCATCGCCGATCTCGAATTCCGGGTGTTCGACACGGCCGGACTCGAAGAGGCGGCCCCCGCCGCGCTGGCCGGGCGGATGCAGGCGCATACCGGCCGCGCGCTGGCCGAGGCCGAGGTGGCGCTGCTGGTCGTCGACGCCCGCGAAGGGGTGACCGAAGCCGACCGGCATTTCGCCCGCTGGCTGCGCAAGAGCGGCAAGCCGGTCGTGCTCGTCGCCAACAAGGCCGAGGGGCGCGCGGCGCTGGCCGGCGTCGCAGAGGCCTACCGGCTCGGCCTCGGCGAGCCGGTCGCGATCTCGGCGGAGCAGGGGGAAGGGCTCGCGGAGCTTTATGAGCGGCTCCTGCCTTTTGCCCATCAGACGCCTGCGAGGATGCCGGAACCGGCCGGTGACAAGCCGCTCCGGATCGCGATCGCCGGCCGCCCGAATGTCGGCAAGTCCACCCTCGTCAACCGGCTTCTCGGCGAAGAGCGCATGCTGACCGGCCCCGAGGCCGGCATCACGCGCGATGCCATTGCGGTCGATTGGATCTGGCGGGACCGACCGATACGGCTCATCGACACCGCCGGGCTTCGCCGCAGGCCGCGGATCGAGGAAAAGCCGGAAAAGCTGGCGGTCGCCGATGCGCTGCGGGCGATCCGCTTTGCCGAAATCGTGGTTCTGCTGTGCGATGCGCTGCAGGCGCTCGAGCGCCAGGATCTGGCGATTGCCCGGCTGATTGCCGAAGAGGGGCGCGCGGCGGTGCTGGCGGCCAACAAATGGGATAAGGTGGTCGATCGCACGGCGGTGCTGGCGCGATTGCGCGAGCAGGCGGCAACCTCGCTGCCTCAGCTCCAGGGGCTGGCGATCGTCCCGGTTTCGGCGCTGACCGGTATGGGTCTCGAAGCGCTGATGGAGGCGGTGATCGCCGCCCATTCGGTATGGAATCGAAGGGTCACGACCGGCGATCTCAATCGCTGGCTGGGCGCGACGATCGAACGGCACCCGCCGCCGCTCGTCGCCGGCCGGGCTTTGCGTCTGCGCTATATCACCCAGGTCAATACCCGCCCGCCGAGTTTTGTATTATTCGCTTCCCGGCCGCAGGAACTTCCCGATTCGTACCGCCGCTATCTGGTCAACCAGCTCCGCGAGGATTTCGCCCTGCCGGGGACGCCGATCCGGCTGATGCTGCGCAAAGGCAGCAACCCCTACCTGGAGGGTTGAGCGCCTCAGAGCCTGACGATCTCGCCGTTTCTGGCACATTCCGGCAGGGCCAGGTCGAGAAAGGCCCCGACGACGCTCTCCGGAGGCGGCCAGGAGGCCGGATCTTCCCCGGGAAAGGCGCGGGCGCGCAGCCGCGTGCGGACGGCGCCGGGGTCGATCAGATTGGCGCGCACGGCAGTGTTGGCGACCTCGGCGGCGTAGAGTTTGACCAGCATTTCAAGGGCGGCCTTGCTGACCGCATAGGCGCCCCAATAGGGAAACACCCCGCGCGCCACCCCGCTCGTGACAAAGATCGCCCGGCCCGCCGCAGCGGCGCGCAATAGCGGGTCGAATCCCCGGATCAGCCGCCAATTGGCGTTGAGATTGAGGTCGACGACCTCGGTCCAGAGCCGCGGCGGGATATGGGCGAGCGGTGACAGAACCCCGAACTCGCCGGCATTGCCGACCAATATGTCAAGGCGTCCCCAGCGCTGATATAGAGCGGCCGCAAGATCGTCGATCCGCTCCAGCTCGCGCAAGTCGAGCGGCACCAGCGTCGCGCTGCCGCCGAGGGCGCGGATCCGGTCGTCGACCTCTTCCAGCCCGCCGGTCGTACGCGCTGCCAGCACGACATGCGCGCCCTCGGCGGCAAAACGCACGGCCACGGCGGCGCCGATGCCGCGCGAGGCGCCGGTCAGCAGGGCAATCTTGCCGGCCAGTCGGCCCGATGGCCGCCTTGCGGGATCGGCATCGGCGCTCATCAGCCGCCCGGATCGGCGAGCAGCGACAATTGCGCCGCAGGCTGCCCGTCATCGGCGTCGATCAACGGGATCGGATAATCGCCGGTGAAGCAGGCATCGCAAAACCGTGGGCGCCGGCGATCGTATTGCCCCATTGCCCGGTAGAGTCCTTCGATCGACAGAAAGGCGAGGCTGTCGACGCCGATAAATTTGGCCATGCCGGCGACGTCGAGGCGGGCGGCGAGCAGTTGCTCCTTTTGCGGCGTCGCGATCCCGTAGAAACAGGGATGGCTGGTCGGCGGGCTGGAGATGCGCATATGGATCTCGCGCGCGCCCGCCTGGCGGACCATGTTGACGATCTTGATCGAGGTCGTGCCGCGCACGATCGAATCGTCGACGAGAATGACGCGCTTGCCGCTCAGATTGGCGCGGTTCGCGTTGTGTTTCAGGCGAACGCCGAGATGGCGGATCTGGTCGGTCGGTTCGATGAACGTGCGCCCGACATAATGGTTGCGGATGATGCCGAGCTCGAAGGGCAATCCGGATTCGAGCGCATAGCCGAGGGCGGCGGGGACGCCCGAGTCGGGGACCGGAACGACGATGTCGGCATCGACATGGCTTTCGCGGGCGAGCTCGCGGCCGATCCGCTTGCGCGCCTCGTACACGCTGCTGCCTTCGACGATGCTGTCGGGCCGGGCGAAATAGATGTATTCGAAAACGCAGAAGCGGCTGCCGCGACGATGGAACGGCATCAGGCTCTCGACCCCGCCAGGGCCGATGACGACGATCTCGCCGGCCGCGACATCGCGCACGAACTCGGCGCCGATGATGTCGAGCGCACAGGTCTCGGAGGCGAGAATCCAGGCTTCGCCGAGCCGGCCGAGAACGAGCGGCCGCACGCCCAGGGGATCGCGCACGCCGATCAGGGCATCCTGCGACAGCGCCACCAGCGAATAGGCGCCCTGAACTTGACGGAGCGCTTCGATCAGCCGCTCGACGACGCTGCCCTTGAGGCTTGTCGCGATCAGGTGGATGATGACCTCGGTATCGCTCGTCGATTGAAACAGGCTGCCGCGGCGCACCAGCGCGCGGCGCAATCGGTACGAATTCGTCAGATTGCCGTTATGGCAGATCGCAAGCCCGCCGAATTCGAAATCGGCGAACAGCGGCTGCACATTGCGCAGGGCCACCTCGCCGCTCGTCGCGTAGCGGACATGGCCGATCGCGGCGCTGCCGCGCAGCCGGCCAATAACGTCCTTCGAGTTGAAGTTGTCGCCGACATGTCCCATCCCGCGATGGGCGCTGAACTGCCCGCCGTCATAGGCGACGATGCCGGCGGCCTCCTGCCCGCGATGCTGCAGGGCGTGCAAACCGAGCGCGGCGAGCGCCGCCGCATCGGGGTGCCCGTACACTCCGAACACGCCGCATTCCTCGTGAAAATGGTCGGTGTCGACGGGATCGGAGGTCACAACCGACGCTGCTCGCTGCTCTGAGTCAGAAGTGGTGGGTCCGCCCGGGATGTGCGAGAGGGCTCTAGTGCGCATTGTCGATCAGGCGGTCGAGGTCATGCCGTTCTCCCGGCCCGTAGCGCGGCGCCGCCGCGGCCGTCGGTTTCGCCGGCAGCGGCACGACGGGGTTGGCGAGGGCGCGCATCGCCTGCTCTGCGGCCGCCCTGGCCCGGGCGACCGCTCCGCCGCCGCCCGCGGCATCGGCGCTTTTCAGTTGCAAAGAGCGCGGCAGCACGCCGCTCAGGATATCGGCACCTTCGGCCAGGAACGGTGCGCTTTTGGCATGGCTGATCCAGCCCGGCCGATCGCGCGCCGGCACGCTGATATCGAGGAGCAGATAGGCGAGGCAGACGACCGCGACACCGCGCACAAGGCCGAACAGAAGCCCCAGCGTGCGGTCGATCGGCGACAGAACGCCGAAATGCACAAGCCGGGCGATGGACCCGGTTATGATCGTTAATATGATCAAACTTACCAGAAAAACCCCGGCACCGTCGATGACATAGGCGAGTAATGGCGTATGGACGACCCGGGAGAGCATCGCATAGACCGCATTAAAGCTGAAATAGGTGATCAGCGCGGCGCCGGCCCAGGCGACGATCGACAGCGCTTCGCGTACAAAGCCGCGGGCAAAGGCGAAGATCGCCGATAGCGCGACGACGGCAACAACGGCAAGATCGAGCATGTTCATGGCGTCGCTCCGATCTGATGGCGACCACGAACGGCACGCCGCGGCGAGGGAGCCAGCCGGGCGACGAGTTCGGCCAGATGCCCGATCGGCAGGATGGCCAGCCCTTCGCCCGCAGCGCTCTCGCGCCGGGCCTGCGGGCGCGCCGGTATCCAGGCTTCGGCAAAGCCGAGCTTTGCCGCTTCCTTGAGCCGCAGCTCCGAATGGCCGACCCGCCGCACCTCCCCGGACAGGGCGATTTCGCCGAACACGACGGCGTCGGCCGGGACCGGCGTCTCGGTCAGCGCCGAGACGAGCGCCGCCGCGACCGCCAAATCGGCGGCGGGTTCGGCGATGCGCAGTCCGCCGGCAACGTTGAGATAAATGTCGTTGGCGCCGACCGAGAGCCCGCAACGCGCATCCAGGACCGCGGCGATCATGGCAAGCCGGGTCGCGTCCCATCCGACCACCGCGCGTCGCGGCGTGCCGAGCACCGCGGGGGCGACCAGCGCCTGGATTTCGACGAGGAGCGGTCGCGTGCCTTCGATACCGGCGAACACGGCGGAGCCGGACAGGCTTCCGCGCTGCGATTTCTTGCCGTAGTCTTCCTCGCCCTTCTCTTCCTGTCCGCCCGGACCATGCCCGGAGAGAAACAGGGCGGAGGGGTTGGGGACCTCGACGAGGCCGTGATCGCTCATCTCGAAGACACCGATCTCATCGGTCGCGCCGAACCGATTCTTGACCGCCCGCAGAATCCGGAACTGGTGGCCGCGCTCGCCCTCGAAATAGAGCACGGTGTCGACCATGTGCTCGAGCACCCGCGGCCCGGCAAGAACCCCCTCCTTCGTGACGTGGCCGACCAGAACCAGCACAAAACCGCGCCGTTTGGCGGCGCGGATCAGCGTCTGCGCGGCGCCGCGCACCTGGCTGACCGTGCCGGGGGCGCTGTCGAGCGCCTCACTATACATGGTCTGGATCGAATCGACGACGACGAGGTCGGGCGCATCGGGCCGATCGAGCGTGGCCAGAATGTTTTCGACATCGCCCTCGGCGGCGAGCAGCACCGGGCTCTCGGCGATACCGAGCCGGGCGGCGCGCAAGCGAATCTGGTCGATCGCCTCCTCGCCGGTCAAATAGGCTGCGGAGAGCCCGGGCTGCATGGCGATCGCCGCGGCCGCCTGCAACAGCAGGGTCGATTTGCCGATGCCAGGGTCGCCGCCGACCAGCAGTGTCGAGCCGGGTACAAATCCGCCGCCGCATACGCGATCGAGTTCGGCGATGCCGGTCAGCCGGCGCGGCGGCAGCATGCTTTCGCCGGTAAGGCCGACAAAGCCGATCCGCCGACCGCCGCGGCGGCCGGGCGCGGCCGGCACGCTCGCGCGCGCCAATTCTTCGACAAGGCTGTTCCACGCGCCGCAAGCCTCGCACCGGCCGGTCCACCGCGCATAGATCGCGCCGCATTGCTGGCAGGCATAGCGCGCTTGCGAGCGAGCCATCCTCTCATCCTCGCCGGCCGGTCATAGGGCACGCACCTCCATTCGGATCGGGCCCTCCGGGCGGCCGTTGACGAATTGATCGACGACCGGGTTGCCGGAACGATCGAGCTCGGCCGGCGGCCCGTGCCAGACGATCCGCCCCTGATACAACATTGCGACCCGGTCGGCGATCCGGCGGGCGCTGACGAGGTCGTGGGTGATCGAGATTGCGGTGGCGCCGAGGTCGCGCACGCATCTCTCGATCAGCTGGTTGATGATGCCGGACATGATCGGGTCAAGACCGGTCGTCGGCTCGTCGAAAAAGAGGATCTCCGGCTCGGCGGCAATCGCGCGGGCCAGAGCCACGCGCTTCTGCATGCCGCCGGAAAGCGCGGCCGGATAGAGTTCGGCGACCTCTTCCCCAAGCCCGACCGCCGCCAGTTTGGCGAGCGCGATGCCCCTGGCTTCCTGCCGCGCCATGCCGCGTGCATGGATCAATCCGAAGGCGACATTCTCCCATACGCGCAGCGAATCGAACAGGGCGCCGCCCTGGAACAGCATGCCGAATTTCATCATCAGCCGCGCGCGCGCGGTGCGGCCGAGCCCCGCGGTTTCCTCGCCCGCGATCCGGATCGAGCCGGAATCCGGCCGCAAGAGACCGAGAATGCATTTGAGCAGCACCGACTTGCCCGTCCCCGAGCCGCCGATGATGACAAGGCTTTCCCCCTGCGCGCAGTCGAGGTCAAGGCCGTCGAGCACGCATTTGGCGCCGAAGGACTTGACCAGCCTGCGCACCGAGATTTTCGGAAGCGGTGCGCCGTTCGTCGCCGCGGCCATCACGAGAAGAACGCCGCAGTCAGCAAATAGTCGGCGACCAGGATCAGGATCGAGGCCGACACGACGGCGTGGGTTGTTGCCTGGCCCACCCCCTGCGCGCCGCCGCGCGAATGATAGCCGTGGTAGCACCCCATCAGCGTGACGATAAACCCGAACACCGCCGCCTTGATCAAGCCCGAGACCACGTCGATCGTCTCCAGATGCTCGCGGGTGCCGCGCAGATAGGTATAGGGATTGAACCCGAGCTTGTAGGTGCCGACCAGAAAACCGCCGAAGACGCCGATGACATCGGCGATCAGCACCAGCAGCGGCAGGCTGACGATCCCGGCGACGAGCCGCGGCAGCACCAGGTAGCGCATCGGATCGGTTGACAGCGTCTCCAGCGCGTCGATCTGATCGGTGACGCGCATCGTTCCGATTTCGGCCGCCATCGCGGCGCCGACCCGGCCGGCCACCATCAGCCCGCCGATCACCGGGCCGAGCTCGCGGGTCATCGACAGCACGACGACCGTCGCGACCGCGCCTTCGGCGGAAAACCGGCTGAAGCCGGTATAGGATTGGAGGGCCAGCACCATGCCGGTGAACAGCGCGGTCAGCCCGACCACCGGTAGCGAAAAATAGCCGATGTCGAGCATCTGGCGCAAAAGCGCGCGTCCGTAATGGGGCGGCCGCACGGCGCTTGCCGCGGCCGTTCCGGCAAAGATCGCAAGGCGCCCGGTGGCGGCGAGAAAGCTCAGCGTGGCGGCGCCGATCGTGGCGAGAAAGCTCAGCATGGCGGCTTGCGATAGATGCGATGATAGCGGCGGCCGAGAGCGGTCAGGATCTCATAGCCGATCGTGCCGGCGGCTTCGGCGGCGGCATCGACGCCGTATTCCTCGTCCAGCAATGTGATGAAGGCGCCCGGCCGGACGAGTGCGGGGTCGATCGCGGTGACATCGAAGACCGTCAGATCCATCGAAATGCGACCGACCAGCGGAACGCGCACCCCGCCGAGCCGACCCGAGCCGCGCTCGCCGAAAGAGCGCAGCCAGCCATCCGCATAGCCGACCGCCACGGTCGCGAGCCGAGCCGGCGCCGGGGCCTTCCAGGTGGCGCCGTAGCCGACCGATTGACCGCCGTCGATCTCGCGAACCTGCAGCACGCGCCCTTTGAGACGCACGACCGGCCGCATGGGATTGGGGTTGCCGGGCTGCGGATTGATCCCGTAAAGGGCCGCCCCCGGCCGCACGAAGTCATAATGAAAGGCCGGCCCGAGAAAGATCCCGGACGAAGCCGCCAGGCTCGCCGGCGGTCCCGGCAGCGCCGCCCGCGCCGCCAGAAAATGTCGGCGCTGCGCTTCGTTCATCGGATGGCGGGGCTCATCGGCGCAGGCGAGGTGGCTGAGCAGCCCGCGCCAGGGCAGCTCCCGCAAGGCCTGCGCGCAGGCGGCAAATTCCCGCGGCGAAAGGCCAAGCCTGGCCATTCCGGTATCGATGTGCAGCATCGCGGGGTAAAGGCCGCGCCGCGCGATGGTCTCCCGCCACAACGCGATTTGACCCGGATCGTTGAGGACCGGAACCAGGCCGTGTTCGATGAATTCCTCGGCGGCGCCGGCAAACGGGCCGTTGAACACGGCGATCTCACAGGCCGGGCCGAGCACGCCGCGCAGCGCGATTCCCTCGTCGAGCGAGGCGACAAAAAAGCGCCGGCATCCCGCGGCGGCGAGCGCCGGGGCGACCTGGCAGGCGCCAAGCCCATAGGCATCGGCCTTGACCACCGCCGCGCATTCGGCGGGCGCGACGCGCTCTTTCAGAAACCGCCAGTTCGCGGCGATGGCGGCAAGATCGATCTCAAGGATGCCGCCGGCGCGGTTCGCCGGATCATGGACCATGGCGACGCGCTTACCCGATCACCGCATGGCCGGCAAGTGATCGGAAGCCGCATAGTTTTCAAATTTCGTCGTGTTCCCTTCAAAGCGCAGCTTGATCGTGCCGATCGGGCCGTGCCGCTGCTTCGCCACGATTACTTCGGCCAGCCCATAGACCCGTTCGCATTCGTCCTGCCACCTGCGGATGCGCTCCTCGTATTTCTCCTCGTTTTCGTCAGGCCGCTTCATCGGCTGCAGGCGCGAGAGATAATACTCCTCCCGGAAAATGAACATCACGACATCGGCGTCTTGCTCAATCGAGCCCGATTCACGCAGGTCGGCGAGCATCGGCCGCTTGTCCTCGCGCTGCTCGACCGCGCGCGAGAGCTGCGAGATCGCCAGGACGGGGATATTGAGCTCTTTCGCCAGCGCCTTTAACCCTCGGGTGATTTCGGAGATTTCCTGAACCCGATTTTCCTGGGCGCGCACTTCTTTCGAGGCCTGCATCAGCTGCAGATAGTCGACGACGATCAGCCCCAGCCCCTGCTGGCGCATCAGGCGGCGCGCCCGGGTGCGCAGCGCCGCAACCGAGAGAGCCGGCGTATCGTCGACAAACAATTTGAGCTGTTGCAGCCGGCCGCTGGCGACCATCAGTTTTTCAAAATCTTCGCTGCTGATCGCGCCGCGGCGGATCCGGTCGGAAGAGATCCCCGATTCCTCAGCGAGAATGCGGGTGGCAAGCTGCTCGGCCGACATTTCGAGCGAGAAAAACCCGACGACGGCCCCGTCTTCGGCGACGACGCGGCCGTCGGCCGTGCGCGCCGGTTTGTAGGCCTTGGCCGCGTTGAAGGCGATGTTGGTGGCAAGCGCCGTCTTGCCCATCGACGGCCGGCCGGCCAGCACGATCAGGTCGGAGGGATGCAACCCCCCGAGCATCTTGTCGATCTCGAGAAAGCCGGTGGCGACGCCGACCGTCTTGCCGCTCTTCTTGAACGCCGCCTCGGCGTTGTCGATGGCGCTGGTCAGCGCCGCCCCGAAGGGGCGGAAGCCGCCCTCGATCTGCCCCGCGGTGGCAAGCTCGAACAGCGTCTTTTCGGCCCGCTCGATCTGCTCGCTGGCGGGGTCGTCGAGATCGTGTCGGAAGGCGTCGTTGACGACTTTTTCCCCGAGGGATATCAGCTGTCGCCGCAGATAGAGGTCATGGATTATGCGGCCGTAATCCTCGGCGTTGATAATCGTGATCGCCGAATCGGCGAGCCGCTTCAGGTATTGCGCACCGCCGATTTCGGAAAGCGCGCCGTCCTGATCGAACAGGTTCTTGAGGGTGATCGGGTTGGCGTTCTGGCCGCGCTCGATCAGCTTGCCGATCGCGGCGAAAATGCGACCGTGCACGGCGTTGCCGAAATGCTCCGGCCGCAGGAATTCCGCCACCCGGGAATAGGCGGAATTGTTGAAGAAGATCGCTCCCAATAACGCCTGTTCGGCATCGGCGTTGTAGGGCGGAATGCGCACCAGCTCGGGACCGGCAACCTCGCCGCGCAATGTCGTGATGTTCGTCTCCATGCGCCGGACGATAGCATCGGCCGCAGTCGGCGACCCGACGCATTTCATCCACAGCCCTGTGTAAGGCGGGGACAAAGGCGAGGCCGGATCAGGCGGCCCGCTCGGCCGCTGCGCCATGGGTGCTCTCCCAGATATGGATATAGTCGCGAACGAGCGGCACGGTATCGACCGCCTTGGCAAGCTGCATCTGGAAGACGAGGTGGTTGCCACGCCGGAACGCGATCTCGGCGCCGACGAGATACATCTCCCACATGCGGCAGAAGCGCTCGTCATAGATCGCGCGCACCCGTTCGCGATTCTCTTCAAAGCGCCGCCGCCATGCGCGCAATGTCTTGGCGTAGTGCAGGCGCAGGATCTCGATGTCGGTGATCCACAGCCGCGCGCGCTCGACCACCGGCACCACTTCCGACAGGGCCGGCGAATAGCCGCCGGGAAAGATGTATTTGCGCAGCCACGGGTTGGTGGAACCCGGTCCGTCCATGCGGCCGATGGCGTGCAGCAGGGCGACCCCGTCGGGCTTCAGCAGTTCCTTGAGCTTGGTAAAGAACGTGCCGTAATGGTTGATGCCGACATGCTCGAACATGCCGACCGAGACGATGCGGTCATACTGCCCGCTCTCGTCGCGATAATCGCGCAGATGGAAGCGCACGCGCTCGGCCAGGCCGGCGGCGGCGGCGCGCCGCGTCGCGACCTTGTGCTGCTCGGCCGACAGGGTCAGACCCGTCACCTCGACGCCGCACTCGGCGGCCAGATAAAGGGCAAGCCCGCCCCATCCCGAGCCGATGTCAAGCACCTTGTGGCCCGGACGGAGCAGCAGCTTTGCCGCGATGTGCCGCTTCTTGTCGCGCTGCGCGGTGTCGAGATCCTCCTGCCCGTCACGGAAATAGGCGCAGGAATATTGCCGGTCCTGGTCGAGGAACAACTCGTAGAGCTCGCCCGACAGGTCGTAGTGATGGGCGGCGTTGCGCCGCGCCCGCGATACCGGATTGTACTGATGGAACCGGCGCAACAGGGTCGTCGTGCCGTTCCACAGGCGGGCGAGAAAGCCCTCGGGAAACGCCTCGAGATTGGCGGCAAGCAGATCGATCAGGTCATAGAGGGTGCCCTGCTCGATCGTCAAAGTGCCGTCCATATAGGCTTCGGGCAGGTAGAGGCGGGGCCGCAGCACGAGCTTGCTATGCAGCGCCGGATCGGAGAGGCGAATCGCGACCTCGGGTCCGGGCGCCGCTCCGGTAAAGACGTGTACCCGCCCGGCCGCGTCGACAAGACGCAGCCGGCCGATCGTGATCAGCCGCTCGAACAAACGCGCCAGCAACATTTGCGCAACCGCCGCCAGTATCCGTAGCCGCCGCTACTATCGGCGATATCGGCCGTCGGACACAAGCACTGCGGCCGCCGACGCCCGCGGCGGGCGGTTCATTCGGCCGCCGGCGGCTCTGCTGAAGCTGCTTCGGCCGCACCCTCTCCCCCCTCCTCGCGCAGCCGCAACGGGTCGATGCCGCGCGCCTGCATGTCGGCCTCCTCCGCCGATTGCGCGACATTGGCGGTAATCGTGACGGAGACTTCCGGGTGCAGCGCGATGCGCACCGGATGGAGCCCCAGGCTTTTGATCGGGCGCTCGAGCACGACCTGGCGCTTTTCGATCGTGAAGCCCGCCGCGGTCACGGCCTGCGCGATGTCGCGGGCCGAGACCGAGCCGTAGAGCTGGCCGCTTTCTCCGGCCTGACGGACGATGACGACGGCCAGTCCTTCCATTTTGGCGCCGATTTCGGCCGCTTCGGCCTTGCGCTGCAGGTTCGCCGCTTCAAGCTGAGCCCGTCGGGTCTCGAAATAGGCGAGGTTTTCCTTGGTCGCGCGCAGGGCCTTCTTCTGCGGCAAAAGGTAGTTGCGGGCATAGCCGGGCTTGACGTCGACGACTTGGCCCATCTGGCCCAGCTTTTCGACGCGTTCGAGCAGGATCACCTCAACCATCGCCTCTTCCTCCATAAGATTTGCCGCCCGCCAGATGCCGCCGCCACCCGAGCACGGTGTCGAACAAGCCCAGCGCGGCGATCAGCAGCAGCGGCCAGCCGAATAGGGCGGCCAATACATAAAACGCAAGCAGCGCCGGGAGCGGGCGCGACAGCCGCCGCGCCGCCCTGTGGAGTACGGCAAGACCGGCAAGACAGAGCGGCACGACCAGCAGGATCATCACATTGATGCCGATCAGGCGCGCATTCCCGCCGAACGCCGTCGCCGCCGCCCCGGCGGCAAACAAGAGGGGTATCCAGAGCGGCAGACGGAGGGCCGCGATGTCGGGCGAGGGCCGCCGGTTGGCGCCAAAGCGGGCGAGGACTCCTTGCGCGAGGATGCCGTTCGTCACCACGATCGTCATCCATGACAGCGCCAGCATTCCGGGGAGGATCAGCGCGAGGGAGCGAATGATGTCCCGGCGCTCGGATACGGGAGCGACCGCCAGACGATCGAGAGCGGGGCCGAGCGCGCGCCCCAAGGCTGTTTCGATGCCGTGGATGCCGCCGATCATCAATACGCCGAGAACCGTTCCCAAAAGGGCGAGAGCAGTCATCCACGCCGTCAGCAGACCGGGCGGATACCATTCGCGGGTTCCCTCGTCGCGCCCGCGCGCCGACAGCGCCAGCCGGACGAGCACGACCACCGGCGCCGCCGTTACGGCGGCGAAGAATGCGGCCGCGCTTGCGCCGGTTGCGGCCGACAGGATCGCCGTCGCAACCAGCGCGGCCAGCGCGGCGGCGCCGGTCCCGAGCCACAGCCCGGCGGCAAAAAGCGGCAGCTGCGCCATCGAGATCAGAATCAGCGATCCCGGCGAGCGGGTCAGCACGGTCAAGTAGAAACCGGCTGCGAGCGCCCCGCAGAGCACCGCGGCGGTCGCAGCGCCGGACCGGCTCATCGCGCCGCTCGTCAGCGGACCGGCTATTTCACCACATAAGGCAACAGGCCGAGAAAACGCGCCCGCTTGATCGCCTGGGCAAGCTCGCGCTGCCGCTTGGCCGAGACCGCGGTGATCCGGCTGGGAACGATCTTGCCGCGCTCCGAGATGAAGCGCTGCAGGAGCTTGACGTCCTTGTAGTCGATCTTTGGCGCGTGCGGTCCCGAGAAGGGGCAGGATTTCCGGCGCCGGAAGAAGGGCCGGCGCGCCGCGGCCGCCCGCGTCGCCGCGCTTGTCTGACTCTCCATCTATGCCTCTCTATGCCTCCGCCGGCTCGGGGGCGGCCGCCGCCTCGGCCGCCCGTTCGCGTTCGCCGCGCCGGCCCCGTTCCTCGCGGCTGCTGCGGCTCTGCATCATTGCCGAGGGGCCTTCTTCGAGGGCCTCCACCCGTACGGTCAGATAGCGGATGACGTCCTCGTTGATGCGCATCGTCCGCTCGAGCTCGGCGATCGCCGCCGGCGGCGCCGCGAGGTTGAACAGCACGTAATGCCCCTTGCGGTTCTTGCGCATGCGATAGGCGAGGTTGCGCAAACCCCAGTATTCGCGCTTCTTAACCTCGCCGCCGTGAGCGGCGATGAGTTGGGCAAAGCCGTCGGCCAGCGCCTCGACCTGGGCGCCGGAAAGATCCTGACGGGCGATGAACACGGTCTCGTAGAATGGCATCGCAATTCCCTTACGGCTAATATGGCGCGTGCTGTTGCGGTCGCACGGGCCGAGCCGGCCGGGCCGGCAAGGGGTGGACCACATATACTGAAAGCGGTCTCCGGTACAAGATGCCCCTCTTCGGCGCCCGGATATCCCCGCAGGGTACTTGACACCGGCGCCGCCGCCGCTATGACCACCGGCGGGCAGGGGGGTACGACGTTCGGTTTCACGTCGCAGAGGGCGGCAACAGCAGAAATAGAGGACGCGTTCCGTATGAAACGCGCTTTCGTATTTCCGGGTCAGGGGTCGCAGGCGGTGGGCATGGGCAAAAGCCTCGCCGAGGCCTTTGCCGATGCGCGCTATCTCTTCGAGGAGGTCGACGACGCGCTGTCGCAGCATCTGACGCGCCTGATGTTTGAAGGCCCGGAAAGCGATCTGACGCTGACCGAAAATGCCCAGCCGGCGCTGTTGGCCGTCAGCATGGCGGCGCTGCGCGTCATCGAGACGCAGGGCGGTCTCGAGTTTGGCCGCCACCTCTGTTATGTCGCAGGACATTCGCTCGGCGAGTACACCGCACTCACCGCGGCACACGCGCTGCCGCTCGCCGATGCGGCGCGGCTCGTCAAGCGCCGCGGCCAGGCGATGCAGCAGGCGGTGCCCGTCGGCGAGGGCGCAATGGCGGCGCTGATAGGGCTTGATGTCGAGGCGGCGCGGGCGCTCGCCGCCGAAGCGGCGACCAGCGAAACCGGGGGCGAGGAGGTCTGTGTCGTGGCCAACGACAATGCGCCCGGGCAGGTCGTCATCAGCGGTCACAGCGGCGCCGTCGAGCGGGCGATCGCGATCGCCGAGGGGCGCGGGGCGCGGCGGGCGATCAGGCTGCCGGTCAGCGCTCCGTTCCATTCGCCGCTGATGGCCCCGGCCGCCGCGGTCATGGAAGAGGCCCTGCACGCGGTCCCGCTGCGGATGCCGCTCGTCCCGCTTGTCGCCAACGTGACCGCGGCGCCGGTCCGCATGCCCGCCGAGATCAAGCGGCTGCTCGTCGAGCAGGTGACGGCGATGGTGCGCTGGCGCGAAACGATCCTGTTCTTCCGGTCGATGGAGGTCGAAGAGGTGGTCGAGGTGGGAGCCGGACGCGTGCTGAGCGGGCTGACGAAACGGATCGCTCCCGAACTCAGAGCCCGCTCGGTCGGCACCCCCGCGGAGATCGAGGCCCTGATCAAGGAACTCTAAGACGGTTCTGGCATATGTTCGACCTCTCCGATCAGGCCGCCCTCGTCACCGGGGCTTCGGGCGGAATCGGGGCCGCGATCGCCCGCGCGCTCCACGCCCAGGGCGCGACGGTGATGCTGGCCGGCCGGCGCCAGGCGGCGCTCGAGGCGTTGAGCGCGGCGCTCGGGGAGCGCGTTTACTGCGCCGGGGTCGAGCTTGCCGATCCGGCGGCGGCCGATCGCCTGATCCGCGACGCCGAGGCGGCGATGGGTCGCGTCGACATCCTCGTCAACAATGCCGGGATTACCCGCGACGCCCTTGCGCTGCGCATGACGGACGAGGACTGGCAGACGGTTCTCGACATCGATCTGAGCGCGGCCTTCCGCCTGACCCGCGCGGCCTTGCGCGGCATGGTGCGGCGGCGCTACGGGCGGATCATCGCGGTGACGTCGATCGTCGCGCTGACCGGTAATCCGGGGCAAGCCAACTACGCCGCCGCCAAGGCCGGAATGATCGGCATGACAAAATCATTGGCGGCCGAGATCGCCGGCCGCGGGATCACCGCCAATTGCGTGGCGCCGGGACTGATCGCTACACCGATGACCGAGCGGCTGCCGCCGGAGCGGCGCCAGCGCCTTACCGCCGCCATCCCGCTCGGCCGCTTCGGGCGCCCCGACGAGATCGCCGCCGCCGTCGTCTTTCTGGCGAGCCGCGAGGCCGCCTATCTCACCGGACAGACCTTGCACATCAATGGTGGCATGGCCATGCTATAAGCTCGCCGCGTCGGGCGAGGGGCGATCTCTCAGCCGAATTGGCAGAGTCGGGAAATCATGTTATGTGACCCGGCCCCTGCGTATCCGTGATGGCGGCCCGTCGGCGGGTATCGCCCTGTTTCAGTGTCGCAACGGTTCTTCAATCAACTCACCAAGGATCGGAACGGATGAGTGACGTCGCCGAGCGAGTCAAAAAGATCGTCGTCGAACATCTGGGTGTCGACGAATCGAAAGTCACCGAGAATGCCAGCTTTATCGATGATCTGGGCGCCGACAGTCTCGATACGGTCGAGCTGGTGATGGCGTTCGAAGAGGAGTTCGGATGCGAGATCCCCGACGACGCGGCCGAAAAGATCGTGACCGTCAAGGATGCCGTCAATTTCATCGAATCCCATAGTTGAGCCTGTTGCCGACCGGCCCCCGGCGGCCGAGCGGAGATGAGAAGAACGCTGCGTGCGAGATTGCGATGAGGCGCGTCGTCGTCACCGGGATGGGGCTCGTAACGCCGCTTGGCATCGGCCTTGAGCGGAACTGGCAACGCTTGCTGGCCGGAGCGTCGGGGATCAGTGCCATCCAAGGTTTTGAGGTCGACGATCTTCCGGTCAAAATCGCGGCGCAGGTGCCGCGCGGCGATACCGCAGCGGGGCTCTTCAATGCCGATGACTGGGTGCCGCCCAGGGAGCAGCGGCGCATGGACGGCTTTATCATCTATGCGCTCGCCGCCGCGGCCCAGGCGGTCGCGGATGCGGGCTGGACCCCGACCACCGAGGAGGAATGCGAGCGCACCGGGGTCATCATCGGCTCCGGCATCGGCGGTCTGCCCGGGATCACCGAGGGGGCGCTGACGCTCTATGAGCGCGGACCGCGGCGGCTGTCGCCGTTCTTCATTCCGGCCAACCTGATCAATCTGGCCTCGGGCCACGTCTCGATCCGCTACGGTTTCAAGGGGCCGAACCATGCCGTCGTGACCGCATGCTCGACCGGCGCGCATGCCATCGGCGACGCCGCCCGGATCATCATGCTCGACGATGCCGATGTGATGGTGTGCGGCGGCACCGAGGCGGCGGTATGCCGGCTGGGCCTTGCCGGGTTCGCCGCGGCGCGGGCGCTGTCGACCGCGTTCAACGACGATCCGCCTCGCGCCTCGCGGCCATGGGATCGGGACCGGGACGGTTTCGTGATGGGGGAAGGCGCCGGGATCCTGGTCCTCGAGGAGCACGAGCATGCCAAGGCGCGCGGCGCGCGCATCTATGCCGAGGTCGTCGGTTATGGCATGTCCGGCGACGCCTTCCATCCGACCGCGCCGGCCGAGAACGGCAGCGGCGCCTACCGCTCGATGCGCAATGCCCTGCGACGGGCGCGGGTCTCCCCGGATCAGATCGACTATATCAATGCGCACGGGACCTCGACCCCGCTCGGCGATGAGATCGAGCTGGCCGCGGTCAAGCGGCTGTTCGGCGACCACGCCTATCGCCTTTCGATGTCCTCGACCAAATCGGCCATCGGCCATCTGCTCGGAGCCGCCGGCAGCGTCGAGGCGATCTATTCGATCCTCGCGATCCGCGATCAGGTGGTGCCGCCGACGCTGAATCTCGAGCACCCCTCGCCCTCCTGCGACATCGATCTGGTGCCCAACACGGCCAAGGCGCGCAGCGTGCGCTACGTGCTCTCCAATTCGTTCGGCTTTGGCGGCACCAACGCTTCGCTGGTCTTCGCGGCCCCGCCTTGAGCGACCAGCCATCGCCCCGGCCGGGCTATTGCGCAGTGCGCAGGGTCTTCCGCCTGCTGCTGTGGACTGCGCTTTTTGCCGGCGAAGCATTTGCCGTGGCCGGCGGCTGCCGGATCTACCGGCAGCTCGCGGGTCCCGGCCCGCTCGCCGCGGCGCGCTCCGTCGTCATTCCACCGAATACCGGGCTTTCCGGGATCGCCACGCTGCTTAAGGAGAACGGGATCGTCCGCTCTCGCTTGGCCTTTATTCTGGGCGCGATCCTCTCGGGGCGGCGTACCGCGCTGAAGGCCGGCGAGTACCGGTTTTTGCCGCGGACGAGCGCGATCGCGGCGGCCGAGCTGATCGCCAGCGGCAGGATCGTCGAGCACCGGCTGACGATCCCGGAAGGCCTCACCTGCAGCGAAATCCTGACGCTCGTCGCGACGGCGCCGGCGCTTGTCGGCACCACCGGCCCTTGTCCGGGTGAGGGCGAGCTGTTGCCGAGCACCTACTTCTACACTTACGGCGAGCCGCGCAAACTTCTGATCGCCCGCATGCGGCGGGCAATGGCGCGGGCGGTGGCCGCGGCATGGGCGCAGCGCCGGCCCGAGCCGGAGCTCAAGAGCCCCCAGCAGCTGCTGATCCTCGCCTCGATTATCGAAAAGGAGACCGCTCGCCCCGACGAGCGGGCCCGCATCGCCGGAGTGTTCCTGAACCGGCTGCGCCTCGGCATGCCGCTGCAATCGGATCCGACGGTGATCTACGCCCTGAGCGACAACGGGCGCAAGCCGTTCAAAGGCCCCCTGACGCGCGCCGATCTCGCGATCGCTTCACCGTACAATACCTACCGCGTCAAGGGGCTGCCGCCGCAGCCGATCGACAGCCCCGGGCTGGCCGCGCTGTTCGCCGCCGCGCATCCCGCCGATACCGCCGATCTCTATTTCGTCGCCAACGGCGATGGCGGGCATGTGTTCGCGAAAACGCTTGTACAGCAAAACCGAAATGTCGCACGCTACATTCATAATGCGGTGGCCGATCCGCCGCTGAAACCGTAAGCCTGGACTGTCGCCGGACGCTGGAACATGCAAGTCTGTCTCATTATTTTTATCGTCTATTGTAGATTCATGCCCGGTCTTGTATTTTGATGCTGATTTCAGATCGATCAAATGCTGCGGGTGCGCGCCATTGGAATCCCGGGTCCGGTAGCGGAAAGGTAACGGCCGTGGGCGTAGCCAGCATGACCGGGTTCGCGCGGACCGAGGGCGAGGCGGGCGGTCTGTCCTGGGTCTGGGAGGTCAAGAGCGTCAACGCCAAGTCGCTCGATCTGCGTCTGCGCCTGGCCGCCGGTTTCGACAGTCTGGAGCCGCAGCTGCGGGCCGAATTGCTGCGCCGGTTCCGGCGCGGCAGTTTTTCCGGGAACTTAACGGTCGTCAGAACGACGCCGCCGCCGCTGCGCATCAATCGGGAGGCCCTGGCCCAGCTCGTGGCGGTCATGCAGGAGCTCAAACAGCAAATCGATGCGGCACCACCGCGCCTCGACGGCTTGCTGGCGGTACGCGGGATCGTCGAGAGCGCCGATGACGAGGCCGAGCCGCTCGCCGAAGAGCGGCGCCTTGCCGTCCTCGCCGGCTGGACGGTGGCGCTTGACCGGCTCGCCGCGGCGCGTCTGGAGGAAGGCGGCCGCCTGGCGGTGCTGATGCGGGACCAGATCGCCGAAATGGCGGCGCTGGTCGAGGCTGCCGGCGCGTCCGCGGCGGCGCAGCCGGAGGCGATCCGCGCCCGGTTGCGGGCGAATCTCGATACTCTCGCCGGTCTGATGCCGCCGCTCCCGGAGGAGCGCATCGCGCAAGAACTGGCGCTGTTGGTGACGCGTTCCGACATCCGCGAGGAAATCGAGCGGCTGCGCGCCCATCTCGAGCAGGCTTTGGAACTGCTGCAGCAATCGGAGCCGGTCGGGCGCCGGCTCGATTTTCTGTGCCAGGAGCTGAACCGGGAAGCCAACACGTTGTGCGCCAAATCGGCGGATCTCGAACTGACCCGGATCGGCATGTCGCTGAAGGTCGTGATCGAGCAGTTCCGCGAGCAGGTCCAGAATATCGAATGAATGCTCCTGCCATTCGCCGACGCGGCTTCCTGCTCATTCTTGCCTCGCCTTCGGGGGCCGGGAAGACGACGATCACCCGCCGGCTTATATCCCGCGACCCGACGCTGGCCCTGTCGGTCTCGGTGACAACGCGCCCGCCGCGGCCCGGCGAAGTCGACGGGCGCGATTATCATTTCATCGATCGCCAGCGCTTCGAGGCGATGGTCGAAAGGGGCGAGTTGCTCGAGCATGCGGTGGTGTTCGGCAATTGCTACGGCACGCCGCGCGGTCCGATCGAAGCGGCGATCGCCGCCGGGCGCGATATTGTCGGCGATGTCGATTGGCAGGGGGCCCGGCAATTGAGCAACAGCGTGCCGCGCGATCTGGTCAAGGTTTTCGTGCTGCCGCCAAGCCTGTCCGCGCTCGAACAGCGATTGCGCGCGCGCGCCCAGGACAGCGCCGCCGCCGTCGCCGCGCGCCTGGCGCAAGCGGCCGAGGAGATGAGCCACTGGCCGGAATACGATTACGTGATCGTCAACCACGAAATCGAGGACAGCGTCGCCCAGCTCGCCGCCATCGTCACCGCCGAGCGATTGCGGCGCAGCCGGCAGATCGGTCTTGCCGATTTCGTTACGCGCCTGCGCGCGAGCTGAGCGTTTCCGCGAAGGCCCGGGCGAGCGCGCAGAATTCCTCGACCGACAGTTCCTCGGCGCGCGCCGTCCCCGGCAGGCCGGCGCGCGCGAGCAGGGTTTCCGGTGCGACGCCAAGGCTTTTCAGACTGGCGCGCAGCATCTTGCGGCGCTGGCCGAAGGCGGCGGCGAGAACGCGCTCAAGGGCCGGTTTTGCGGCCGGCGCCAGAGCCTTGGAGCGCGGCTGCAGGCACACAAGGCTCGAGGTCACCTTGGGCGGCGGAACGAAGGCGTCGGGCGGAACGTCGAACAGGATGCGCGGCCTGGAGAGCCATTGCACGAGAACCGAGAGCCGGCCGTAATCCCGGCTCTTCGGGGCGGCGACGAGGCGGCGGGCGACCTCGCGCTGAAACATCAAGATCAGGCCCTCATAGGCGCAAAGCCGATCGAGCCAGCCGGACAAGAGCCGCGTGGCGATATTGTAGGGCAGATTTGCGACGATCTTGCGCGGCGCTTCCGCGACCTCGGCGGGATCGATGGCGAGCGCATCGCCGGCAATGATCGTCAGGCGCCCGGGATAGGCGGCGGCCAATTCTTCAAGGGCCGCAAGGCAGCGGGCATCGCGCTCGATCGCGACGACCCGCCGGGCTCCGGCGGCCAGCAGGGCGCGCGTCAGGCCGCCGGGCCCCGGGCCGATCTCGACCACGTTGATGCCTGCGAGCGGTGCGGCGGCGCGGGCGATGCGGGCGGTCAGGTTGCCGTCAAACAGAAAATTCTGTCCGAGCGCTTTTTTGGCCGCAATGCCGTGCCGGGCGATGACCTCGCGCAACGGCGGCAGCGGCGGGGCGGGCGCTGCCGGCGCGGACGCCCTTTCGCGCGACGCCTTGCATGTCATTCCCGTTGCCGTGCCCGCGAGATCTATGCGGCCGCACCGCGCCGCTCTGCCATTTCGGCGGCAAGGCGAAGCGCCGCAATCAGGCTGTCGGCGCGGGCGATGCCGCGCCCGGCGATCGCGAGGGCGGTTCCGTGATCGGGCGAGGTCCGCACGAACGGCAATCCTAATGTCACGTTGACGCCACCCCAGAAATCGATCGTTTTCAGCGGGATCAACGCCTGATCATGATACATGCACAGCGCGGCGTCGTAGCCGCGCCGCGCCTCGTCGTGAAACATCGCATCGGCGGCAAGCGGCCCGCGCGCGTCGATGCCTTGGGCGCGCAGCGCGGCGATCGCCGGGGCGATGATTTCGATGTCCTCGCGGCCAAGCTCGCCGTTTTCCCCGGCATGCGGATTAAGACCGGCCACGGCCAGACGCGGCACGGCGATGCCGAAATCCCTGCGCAGCGCCTGTTCCGTCACCCGGCCGGCATGGACGATCGCCGCAGCGGACAGGTGCCGGGCCACCTGACGCAAGGGCAGATGGATCGTGACCGGAACCACGCGCAGCGCCGCGCAGGCAAGCATCATGACCGGCGCTTCGCCGGTGCCGGCGAGCTTGGCCAGGTATTCGGTATGGCCGGGATAGCCAAAACCGGCGCGATAGAGGCTCTGCTTGTGGATCGGATTCGTGACGACGGCTGCGGCCCGGCCCTGCCGCACGGCGGCGACGGCGCTCTCGATCGAAGCAAGGATGGCGGGCGCGTCGGCCGGGTCGGGGCATGTCGGCCGGGCGCGCGGGGTAATCGCAAGCGGTTGCACCGGCAATGCCGTGGCGAAAACGCCGCCGGCCTCCTCGGGGGCGGCGATCGGCCGCACTGGCACCGGCCAGCCGAGAGCGCGGGCCAGCGCGGCCAGACGCTCGGGATCGTCGATCAGATAGAAGGGCGGCATCGTCGCGCTCCGGGCGAGCCAAGCCTTGAGCGCAATCTCGCCGCCGATGCCGGCCGGCTCGCCCATGGTGACGGCGAGCGGCAGCGCGGCGCCGCCTTTGCTACACCCGGACATCGACATAAGCGGCCTGCCGCAGCTCGCGCATATAGCTTCTTGCGATCGTGTCGAGCCGCTGGCGGATCAACATTTCCTCGACCTCTTCGCGGGTCGGCACGGCCGGCTGCGCCGAGCTCTTGGCGCAGACCATGACGATGCCGACCCCGTTCTTCTGAACGATCGGATCGGACGGCCGTCCCACCGGCAAGGCCAGCAGAATTTTGCGCATCGCCGGGGCGATCTGGCTCACCCGCAAGGTTCCTTCGCTGGTCAGCGGCGAGGATTTGGCCTTGCCGATTTTCATCAATTGCGCGCACCCCGAAGGATCGGCGGCACGAACGCTCTCGGCCGCGGCGATGGCGGCACGGCGCGCGGCGGCGCCGGCCTGCGGCAGGAAGGGAAAGACAACCTGGGCAAGGTGCAACTCCTCGTCCTGCGCGTCCCCCTTGCCGCTGCGGCGATCGAGCACGAGCAGCAGATAATAGCCGGCGCGCGTCCGGATCGGCGGCGACAGCTCGCCCGGTTGCATCTTCGCCACCACCTTGCCGAGCTTGGGGTCAAGCTCGTCGGGCCGGACCCAGCCGATGTCGCCGCCGACGGCGGCGGTCGCCGATTGCGAGAATTGCTGGGCAATCGCGGAAAAGCGGGCGCCCTGTCGCATCTGCTGGATCAGCCTTTCGGCCAGCCGGCGGACCTCGGCATCCTGGTTCGGATTGTCGACCGGTAAAAAGATCTCCGCGACCCGGATCTGCGGCTCGTTCGCGGTCCGCTTCAGGCGGGCGAGGGCCTGATCGATCTCCTCGTCAGAAATGGGATTGGTCTCGGCGGCCCGTCGCCGGACCAGCTTGGCCCAGACAATGGCCGCCGTGATCTGGTTGATCAAGGCGCTCGGCTCGATATTGTGCGCCTTCAGGAATTTTTCGAGCCCTCCGGGCGGCATATGATTCTGCTTCTCGAGCTGGGCGATCGCTCTTTTGAGCTCGGCATCGGTGGCGGTGACGTGCTCGCGCTTGGCCTCCTGCAGTTGCAGCTTTTCGTCGATCAAAGTGCGCAGGACCTGCGGGGCCAGCCGCGCCCGCATCTGCGGGGTGTCCGGCAGGTCGGAAGACAGAAGGACCATCTTGATGCGGGAATCGAGGTCTTCGACCGAGATCACCTCGTCATTGACGACGGCGGCGATCCTGACTTCAAAGGAGGGCTTCGGCGCCGCCGGCGCCGCCCCCGGCGAAACCGCGCCCGCCGATGCGGCGACGCCGCAGATCCCGGCGATCAGCCCCAGCCAGCAGACAAGCTTTTTCATCGCTATACCCCCGGCACGATGCCCATCCAAACTACACCCGCGGCACGGGCCTGTCGCCTGCGGCGCGCCCGTATGCGTCAAAGGGCCTGTCATCGTCCCGCCCGCGCGCACCGTTGCGTCACGCGCCGGCATTATTCGGCGCTGGCGTCAATGGATCAGATGGGCGAGGGCATCCCGCATCGGCCGGCTCGATACGGCGATGATCCCACCAAACGGCGTATCCAGCTCCAGAATCGCGAAGATCGCCGAGGAAATCGACAATGCTCCCAATACGATTGCCGTATACGAGAGGGCATTGCGCGGCGCCGTCAATCCGAAACTGGCAAACACGATGATGAGCCAGAATACCAGAACCACATAGAAGGGGGTTGTAATTGAACTCTCTGAGTCTTCGATCAAATGCCAGCGTATTCTCATTAAATTCTGCATCTGATCGAGGCAATCTTTTGCCAGCCTGCGATGCATTTCATCTTTCGCATTGAACCCCCGGATATCGCGTTCGATATGGTTCAAAATGTCCCCCAGCCTCGGGTTCTCGGCTTGCGGGGCGGTTGCGGGGCCAGACGGCTGCCTTAGATAGTAATTTCCCGCCGGTTTTGGCTCCTCCTGCCAGGTCATGGCGATGGCCGAGGCGGTATAGCTGCGCAGCAATACGCGGGCCGGCTCGGCAACCTCGCCCCATTCCCGCAACAACCGGTCGAGCTGAATGATCGCGATGGCAAAGCCCGTCACTTCGCCGCCGACCTTGTCGAACGAGGCCTTCACCGAGGTCGTCAGCAAGCCGAGCACCAGCGCCACGAAGGTGATCAGCATCGTCACGATGAGCCGCAGGAATTCGTTCGTCTGCGCGCTCCTGTGATGTTCCGACAGCAGCGGGCGGACGAACATACCGGCGGCGCTGCTGGCGAGCAGCAGGAAGAGGACGAGCGCGGCGCGGGCGAGGGCGGCCATTGCGACTGGCGGGCTATGCGGCCGGCGGGGCGACCTTGAGCTCGCCGAGATAGGCGTGACGCACAAGCTCGCTCTGGCGCAGCTCGGCGGCCGGTCCGGAGAGCACGACCCGGCCGGTCTGCAGGACATAGGCGCGATCAGCGATCGCAAGTGCCATGTTGGCGTTCTGCTCGACCATAAAAATGGTCGTCCCCTGCCGGTTGATCTTCTGGATGATCTCGAAGACCTGCTCGACATAGGCCGGCGACAGACCCATCGACGGCTCGTCCATGCACAAAAGCTTCGGGCGCGCCATCAAGGCCCGGCCGATTGCGACCATCTGCTGCTCGCCGCCCGACAACGTTCCGGCAAGCTGCCGCAGCCGCTCCTTGACGCGCGGGAACAGCGCGAGCACGCGTTCGAGATCCTCTTCGAATTGGCGGCCGCGCGGCCGCGTATAGGCCCCCATTTCGAGGTTCTCATAGACCGTCATCCGCGGAAACAGGCGCCGTGCTTCGAGGACCGGGGCGATGCCGCGACGCACCCGCTCGGCGACGCTGACACCGGCGAGGGAGCGGCCCTCGAAGCGGATTTCGCCGCGGGTCGGCCGCACGATGCCCATGATCGTCTTCATTGTCGTCGATTTGCCGGAGGCGTTGCCGCCGAGCAGACAAACGATCTCGCCGGCTTCGATGCGGTAATCGACCGACTTCAAAACGTGAAGGTCGCCGTAATGCGTGTCGACCTGACGGAATTCAAGCAAGCACGGCGCTCCTGCCAAGATAGGCACGGATCACCTCCTCGTTGCGGCGCACCGCTTCCGGCGGTCCCTCGGCGATCTTTTCACCGTGATCGAGGACGATGACCTTGTCGGCCAGATCGACGACGACGTCGAGTTTGTGCTCGATCAGCATGATCGTCAGGCCGAGCCGGTGGAGGCTTTTGATCTGCTCGGCCAATTCCAGGGTTTCGGCCGGGTTCATACCGGCCGTCGGTTCGTCGAGCAGCAAAAGCATCGGCTGCGCGGCGAGCGCCCGGGCGATCTCGGTGCGCCGCCGGTTGGCGTAAGACAGGCTGCCGGCGGGGTGATCGGCTCGCGGCAACAGCCGATTGCCGAACAGGGCCAGCAGTTCGCGCGCGCGCTCTTTTGCCTGCCTCTCCTCACGCCGCGTGCGCGGCAGCCGCAATACGGCGCCGACGGTGCCGGTCGAAAGCCGCGCATGCAGGCCGATCATGACGTTCTCGAGCACGCTGAGCTCGGCAAAAAGGCGGATGTTCTGAAAGGTTCGGGCGATGCCGCGCGCGAGCACGGCATGCGGCGGCAGCCGGCCGATCTCCTCGCCGGCGAACCGGATGCTGCCGGCATGGTCCGGCAAAAGCCCGGTGACGGCGTCGAACAATGTCGACTTGCCCGAACCGTTCGGTCCGATCACCGCGACGATGCTGCGCGCGGGCACGCTCAGATCGACCGATCGCAGCGCCACAAGGCCGCCGAAACTGACGGTCAGATCTTTGACTTCGAGCAATGCGCCGGTTTCCCGGTGCGGGTCCGGGCTGATCCAGGGGAGGCCGTCGAAACCGCCGCGCGTAACCTGCGCGTCCTGCTCGGCCGGCGCCAGAGCCGGCATGCGCCGCCGCGCCGGGAACAGTCCCTCGCGGCGGAACAGCATCATCACGACAAGAATAAGGCCAAAGATCAGTTCGATCGACGAAACCAGTTCCACCCGCTGCAGCCATGCGATATGGACGAGTCTGCCCAGAGCGTGTAGCCAACCGGTCAGGTCTTCGAGCAGCCAGGATTGCAAGATCTGCAATAATAAAGCACCGGCGACAACACCCCAGACATTGCCGATGCCGCCGAACACAATCATGACCAGAATCATGACCGAAACCGGAAACATGAACATTTCCGGCGTCGCAGTCTGCAATTTGGCAACATAAAAGGTCCCGGTGGCGCCGGCAAAGGCGGCGCCCATCGCAAAGGCGAGCAATTTGTAGCGGACCCGGTCGACCCCCATCGCGGCGGCGGCGATTTCGTCTTCGCGAATCGCCATCCAGGCGCGGCCAATTCGCGAATCCTTGAGCCGCTGGCTCACCACTATCAGGAAGGCGACGAGCGCCACCCCGAGATAGTAATAGGGCATCGCGCGCACCCCGAAATCGTGGCCGAACAATCGCGGGGCCGCGACACCGTTCAAACCCATCGCGCCATTGGTCAGGCTCGGCGTGTTGCGCACGACAATCGGCACAATTTCGCCAAATCCGAGAGTCACAATCGCCAGATAATCGCCTTTAAGGCGTAAGGTCGGCGCGCCGAACAGAACGCCGAAAAAGGCGGCAATTGCCGCCGAGATCGGCAGCATTAGCCAGAACGATACCTGGAAATGCACGACGTCGCCGCCCGCCTGATGGATCCGGGCGACGAGGTCGAGCCACCGGAACGGCTCCCAGAACCCGCTCCAGGCCGGCTGCAGCTGCCACGAGGCGGCAATCCCATAGGCATAAGCGCCAATTGCAAAGAATGCGGCATAACCGAGATCGAGAAGCCCGGCGAAGCCGACAACGATATTAAGACCGAGCGCCAGTGCGGCAAAAGCCAGCGCATTCGCGGCCGCGTCGATATCGGCGTCGTTGCCGTGAACGAGCGGGAACAGAAAGGCGATCGCCGCCGCTGCGGCAATGCCCAGACCCCTGCGCAGCCGCGGCGACGCGGGCAGGAATAAGGCCAGCATCGTCGCCGCCGTCGCAGGGCCGGCCATTCCGGAACGCGGCGGCCTGCCGATATCGGTCATCTCTCACGATTTGGTTGGGCTGGCCCGGCCGAAGAGGCCGTTCGGCGCGAAGACGAGGATGAACACGAGGATCGAAAAGATGATGACGTCGGTCCAGCGCACCGCGAGGAGCTGGCCGCCGAGCGTTTCGATGAGCCCGATCAGGATGCCGCCGACCATCGCCCCGGTGATGCTGCCGATGCCGCCGAGCACGGCGGCGGTAAATGCTCGCAGCCCGGCTGTGTATCCTATGATGAAGCTCGTATAGTCATAGTAAAGGCCGAATATCAGCGCTGCCGCGCCAGCCAAAGCCGAGCCGAGAAAAAACGCCGTCATGATGACCCGATCGACATCGATGCCCATCATGCGCGCCGCTTCCGCGTCCTGCGCGGTCGCCCGCATCGCCTTGCCGAGGCGGGTGCGATCGACAAAGAGCTGCAGCCCGAGCATCAAAACTAGGGCGATGCCCCAGATCAGCACCTCCTTCAGGTTCAGAGTGACACCGCCGAAATGCCAATGAACGACCGGCAGCGGGTCGGGGTAGTTCTGTGAGCCGGCGCCGATCGTCAGCAGGATGCTGTTGAACAGGATGTAGGAGACGCCGATCGTCGTGATCATCGCCGCGGTGCCGCGCACCCCGCGCAAGGGCCGCAGCGAAAGGCGCTCGATGACGACGCCGAGTATGCCGGCCGAGACCATCGTCATGAAGAACGCGAAAACGAGGACCGCGGCCAGGGCCAAGCCGGTCAGGACGCGGCCCTGGCCGTGAATGCCGAGCAATTCGAGCGCCCACATGCCGACAAAGGAGCTGACCATGAAGACGTTGAAATGGGCGAAATTGATCAGCTCCATGATGCCATAGACAAGCGTGAAGCCGAGCGCCAGCAGCGCGTACATCGCCCCCAGGCTCAACCCATTGATCGCCTGCTGCAGCAGGACGCTGGTCCCGGACATGACGGATCCGGTCATTCAGGCGCTTGCCGGCGCCACCCCCACATACTTGTACTGATGGATCGGATCGTCGAGCGGATATTTGTCATTTCTGACGATCTTGAAGACGCTGATGACGTGGTTCCGCAAATCGCCGTTCTTGTCAAACGAGATCTCGCCCTGCAGGGTCTGCAAATGCGTGCTGGCTATGGCATCGCGCACCGCCTCGCGGGTGACTTCCTGGCCCGCGGCGGCGACGCGCCTTATGGCGTCGAGAATGACGAGCGCGGCATCGTATGCGGTGATCGAATAATCTTCCGGCTCCTTGCCGAACTTTGCCGCAAAGCGCTTGACCCAGGCACCGACCTTGGGATCGTCCATCACATGCGGCGAGGCGGTCGTCACATACCATCCTTCGCAGGCCGGAAAACCTGCCCCTTTCAGAACATCGGCGCTGTACATCCCGTCTCCGCCGGCTTTGATGATTTTGGGCAGGATCTCATAGGATTGCTTGACCAGTTTGACCCCGGCCTGCGCCACCCCGCCATAGTAAATGGCGTCGGGGTTGAGCGGCTTGATTTTGGTGAGAATCGTCGTGTAATCGGCTTCCCTGGGATCGAGCCGGTCGTGGCCGAGCACCTTGATGCCGTCGTTCTTTGCCTGTTGTTCGAAGGCGTTGGCGATGCCGACGCCGTAGGCGCCGCTGTCGTCGAGAACGTAGACCGATTTTACCTTGAGCCTCTGGGCGAAATAGTTCGCCATGTTCGGGCCCTGATAGGCGTCGGTGGTCACCGTGCGAAAGTAGATCGCCTTGCCTTTTGGCCGATACTGGCTGGCATATCGGGGATCGGTGATGTCGGGGTTGGTGGAGGCGGGGGTGATCGTAGCGAGATCGCCCTCGCTCAGGATCGGCGACATGGCCTTGCCCGAGCCGCTCATCTCCGGACCGATCGCCGCGACGACGCTGGGATCGGCGACCATTTTGCGGGCATTGGTGGCCGCCTGGGCCGGATCGTACTGGCCGGCGGTCGCGGTGCCGTCGTCGAGCAGCATGACTTCGATCTTGTAGCCGGCGACCCCGCCCATGGCGTTGGCATCCTCGATCGCTAGCAGCGCGCCATCCTTGATGCGCTCGGCCGAATCGGCATCCGCCCCGGTGAAGGGCAGATTGATGCCGACCGTGACGGTCTTATCGGCGGCGGCTGGTCGCACCCGCGCCAGGAACGAGCCCGCGAGAGCGCTCACCGAGAGGCTTGCGATCAGGGAGCGACGCGTCAACATCAGACGAACCTCCGATAGGGCCTAGGCGCGGCGGCATACAAATCCCGTGCCACGCTGGGCGCCGATCGTAGCACAAACCGAGACCGGCCGCCCCGTGCGCGTCAGCCCGGCGGCTTCATCGCGACGTCAAGCATGACGTTTGGCAGGATTTCGCGAATCACGCCACGCAATGCCGCCTCGTCACCGGCGGTGGCAACGGCGAGCACGCGGCGCGAGCCGCGGCGCAGGATGCGCGCGGTGGCCCGCCCGTCGCGACCGGGCCGGATTGTCGCGAAGGCCTCGGCCGGCTCGATCCGCTTCAAGACCCGCTTCAATCCTTGCAAGCCGTCCGGGGTCTCGATGTCATAGATCGGCAGCTCGGTGGTTTCCGGCTCGGGCTCCTCCTCGACCACGGCATCGACCGCCTCCACCGGCCGATAACGGGCCAAGGACAGATAGATCGCGCGACCCGCCTCGGTATCGATGCGCGATTGCAGCTCCCAGCTTTCACCGCGCGCCGACAACTCGGTGATCAGGGCAAAAAAATCGTCGCTGTCCTCCTCATGCGAGCAGGTCAGGAAAGCCAAACGGCCGTCGTGTTCGACCACCCGATCGTCATCTTCCGCAAAGCCAAGCTCGGCCAGCGCATTGTCAAGGGCGCGGCGCGAGGCTACGAGCAGCGTCGTGACGTGGAGACGCCGCCCGCCCTCCGCCGGATCTCTCTCGGCCATGGCATATCCCTCCGCGTCGTGCGATCGGTCGATCCTCGCGAGGCGGAGATGTCCTTAGCAGGATTAGCCGCATCAGGCCATAAGCTCGGCCGCGCGCAGAGGAACCGACCGCACCCATCTCGCCGCTCCGCCCGATCCCTCCCTTGCGGTGGACCAGGAGGTTGCACAGGGCCCCTCCCAGACACCGTGAGGGTATCGCGACGCCGCTCGTAACCGGCGGCACGGACCCCCCGATGACCGGGACGAACCCATCGCCACCGTTATATTGGTGCGCATCGGCGTACGCAAAAAGAAGCTGCCCGCAACGGACCGGACATTACGGCTGCGGGGGTGGGGCGCCGTGCGGGCGTTGCGCCGAAATTCCGGCGACGATGCTCGGCCAGATCGGCCGTAAAAAAAACGCCGGTGTCGATCGAGCGACGCCGGCGAGGTTGCGGGTGGCAAACCCGCGACAGGGAGACTTTGCCAAGCCGGACTGCAGATCGGGGGCGAGGGTCCGGCGCCTCGCCTGCCACATCAACACCTCCCGCGCTGCGGAGTTCCGGTCCGGCACGGAGCTTTGCGGTGCTCCGCTCAGCCGGCGACGCTCTCCGCCAGCCTTGCCCCGTCGTTACGGCTCGCGCGCCGGCGCACCGGGAACCGGGTGCGATCGAGGGCGATCCCAGAGCGCAGCCTCCCCGCCGGACGCCGGGAGGCAGCTGGTTCGTCAACGCTCCTGCTCTCTTCCTCATCCGGGATGATGCCCATCAGCCGGCGCAGCGCTTCGCGGCCGCGCGATAGGCGGGAGCGGATCGTGCCGACCGGTACGCCGAGAACCGCAGCGACCTCCTCGTAGCGCATCCCTTCGAGGCCGACCAGCAATATGACCGAACGCTGCTCTTCCGGGAGCTTGGCGATCGCCCGTTCGAGGTCGCGCAATTCCAGGCGCTTGCCCTGCTGCGGGGCGCGGGTCAGCAGCGGCTCGCTCTCGCTGAGCCCGACGGCTGCACCCTCGCGCACGGCCCGGCGCACGTGGTTCACATACTGATTGTGCAGGATCGTGAATAACCAGGCACGCAGGTCCGTTCCTTCCTGCCACAGGTGCAGCTTGCCAAGGGCGCGGGTCAGACAATCCTGGACGAGATCATCGGCGGACACCAAATCGCGCGTGAGAGCGCGGGCATACCGTCGCAGGCGCGGGATTTCGGCTTCGATGTCCCGGAAAGTATCAGCCACGAATGCCCCCTCTTTGGCGAAAACCGGCCGCGCGGCCGATCCGATGGCGGGCAGTCTATCGGCGGGGTGTAATCGATTGATGTCATCGGGGACGGTTTTCTGTAAGATTTTGTAACCATATGTATGGCCGAAAAGGGCGCGCGGAGACCCGGTGCGGGGTCCTTTCCGGGATCAAGCGTCGCCAGGGGAGAACATACGGATCGCATGAACGACAACGCTCATATCCTGGTCGTCGACGATCAAAAGGAGATCTGCGAGGTCGTCCAGGAGTATCTGTCGAGCGAGGGCTATCGCGTCTCCACGGCCCATGACGGCGCCGAGATGCGGCGGATCATGACGCAATCTCCGGTCGATCTGGTCATCCTTGATCTGATACTGCCGGGAGAGGATGGGTTGACGCTCGCCCGCTCGCTGCGCGACGAGTCGAATGTCGGCATCATCATTCTGACCGGGCGCGGCGAGACCGTCGACCGCATCATCGGGCTTGAAATGGGGGCCGACGACTATCTGCCAAAGCCGTTCCACCTGCGCGAGCTGTTGGCGCGGGTCAAGAGCGTGCTGCGGCGGGTGCAGACGCGGTCCGCCGAAAAGGCGGTGCCGCCGCGCTCACGCGCCCGCTTTGCGGGTTGGCATCTGGATTTGTCGAGCCGCGAGCTGTGGTCGCCGTCGGGACGGGAAGTGCGGCTGACGACCGGGGAGTTCGATCTGCTCGCCGCCTTCGTTACCAACGCCAATCAGGTGCTAAGCCGCGACCGGCTTCTCGATCTGGCGCGCAACCGCGAAGCCGGGCCGTTCGACCGCACGATCGATGTCCAGGTTGGGCGGTTGCGGCGCAAGCTCGAGGAAGACCCGCAGCATCCGACGATGATCAAGACCGTGCGGGGCAGCGGCTATATCTTCACCCCCACGGTGGAGGTCAGCTGAGGCCAGAAAGCGGTAGGAGGAGAGCGATGACCGACAGCGACGCGGTGCTCGCCGCCAATCTCGAATTCTACCGTGCCTTTGCGGCGCGCGATCTGGAGGCGATGGACGCGTTGTGGGCGCGGCGCGCGCCGGTCGCCTGTTTGCACCCCGGCTGGAGGGCGCTGTGCGATCGCGAGGCGATCATGCGCAGTTGGGAAGGGATCCTTTCCCACCCGCAGGCGCCGCGGATCGCCTGTTTTGATGAACGGGTGTTCCTTTATGGCGAGGTCGCGCTGGTGCTGTGCGAAGAGCAGCTCGAGGGTGGCACGCTTGCCGCAAGCAACCTGTTCGTGCGCGAAGACAACCGCTGGCGCTTGGCGCATCATCAAGCCGGACAGATCGTTCGCCCGCAGGGTGAAAGACGCCCTCCGGGCCGGCTCAACTGAGCGGCAATAGCGACTTTCTCTGCTTTCAAAAACCCTGAAAGGGGCGGATCAGGAGGCCTGGGCGCCGGTCCTGAGCGCAAGCCGCCTCGGACTGACGGTTACCGCAACGTGCGGCGTCGTTGGCGTGCGGCGTCATAGGCGGCGCGGACCTCGGCGAGGCGGACCGCGGTTTCGCCGTCGAGCCTGCCGTCCCAGCGCTCGGGCCGAAAGCGCCGCTGAAAAGCGGTCAGCGCAACCGCCGGGTCGTGCGGATCGACGCAATAGCCGATCGCGGCGAGATCGGCGAGCGCGGCCGCCCGCTCGACCGCCCCGATCCCCCGGCCGCGGCCGCCTCTCGCCGCCGGCGGCGGCCAGATCCCGATGCCGGCAGCGGCGAGCAAGGCCCAGTCAAACAATTCGCCGGGATCAGCCTTGCGATCGGGCGCGATGTCCGAGTGCGCGACGATGCGATCGGGCGGGATCGGATGGCGTCGCAGGATCTCGCGGGAAAGCAGCACGAGGGCTTCCATCTGGGCCCGGGGAAACGGACGATAACCCCATTCGTGACCGGGATTGACGATCTCGATCCCGATCGAGACCCGGTTCAGATCGGTTTCTCCCTGCCAGCACGAAATCCCGGCATGGAAGGCGCGCCGCGCTTCCGGCACGAGCCGCCATACCGTGCCGTCCTCATCGACGAGGTAATGGGCGCTGACCCGCGCGGCCGGATCGCAGAGGCGATCAAGCGCGGCCTTAGCGCTTTCCATGCCGGTATAGTGCAGCACCAACATGTCGATGCGCGGCAGGCCGCGCTCGGCATGGTTCGGGGAGGACCGCTCGCGGAGCGAGAGCAGCGTCATGGCGCGGCCGGCGCCCGCTTGGCGCCGTTCCCCGCGCGGGCGAGGCGATCATAGGCGGCGTTGATCCGCGCCACCCGCGCGGTCGCCAGCGCGACGCATTCGGGCGGCAGGCCCCGGGCGATCGCCAGATCGGGGTGGCTGGCGCGGACGAGCCGCCGATAGGCCGCGCGGATCTCGCGCGGCGAGGCCCCGGGCATCAGGCCGAGGATTGCGAAAGGATCCTCTTCCCCGCCTTCCTTATCGCCGATGTGATGGGAGCGGAGGCGGGCGTAATCGCGCTCGTCGAAGCCGAAATGCCGGGCCACCTCGGCGAGATAGGCGTCCTCGGCGGGGGAGAGCCGGCCGTCGGCGAGGGCGATATGAAAGAGCCCGCCGAGCAGGTTTTCCAGAACCTCCCGGTCGGCGGCGAACATCCGCCCGACCTGGCGGGCATAAGTCTCAAAGCCGAGCGTGCTGCGGCGCGCCAGGTCAAAGACCAGGCGGAGGTGCTCCTCTTCGCCCGGTGGAACCTGGAACACCTCGCCGAAAGCGGCGATTTCCTCGCGCGTCACTTCGCCGTCGGCCCGCGCCATCTTGGCGCCAAGCGCGATGACCGCGATCGTAAAGGCGACAGACCGGCGCGGGTCGGCGCCGCTTTTCTCGCTCCCGCCGTCGGGGCGATGCGACAGGTGAGAGGCTGCATGCTCGATCAAAGCGCCGAGCGGACCGCCGAACCGCAATTCTCGGGCATGGGCGAGGAGGCGGCCGATAAAGCTCATCGGATCCCGGGGCAGCAGCCACAAACGGCCGGCGGGGCCGACCGACAGCGATAATAATGCAAACCGCAGGGCAGGGGGATGCGAAGCACGGCCGCACGTTCTATCATGACCGTCGCAACCACCATGCCGCGGACCTGTCGCCCCGGCCTTCCCGCCGATGTCCCGTCTTTCCACCTGCGCGGGGCAAGGTCGGAGCCGAAGGCTTGCGGGAACTGAGAGCCGATCGAGGAGCCCGAAGAGCGGATGAGAGGGTACGATGCGATCGTGATCGGCGGCGGGCTGGTCGGCTCGGCGATCGCCTATGGCCTCGTCCGGGCCGGGCTGAAGACGGCCCTGCTCGATGAGGGCGATGTCGCCTATCGCGCCGCGCGCGGCAATTTCGGGCTTGTATGGGTGCAAAGCAAGGGCTTGGGCGCGCCCCATTACCAGCGCTGGACGCGGTTCTCGGCGGAGGCATGGCCAAGCCTTGCGGCCGAATTGCGGGAGATCACCGGGATTGCGGTCGGGCACGAGCGGCCGGGCGGCATCCATCTCTGCCTCGGCGAAGGCGAATTCGCCGCGCGGGCGGCAATGATGGAGCGGCTGCGGCGGGAGGCCGGCAATTTCGGTTTCGCATACCGCATGCTCGACAGAAAGGAGGTCGCCGCGCTGATGCCCGGCCTCGGGCCGGCGGTGACGGGCGCCTCCTATACGCCCTATGACGGGCACGCCGATCCGCTCACCCTGCTGCGCGCCTTGCATACGGGGTTCGTCCTGGGCGGCGGCCGCTATTATCCGCATAGCCGGGTCGCGGCGGCCGCGGCGGCGCCCGGCGATTTCCGCCTGCGCGCCGGCGGCGAGGAGATCGCCGCGCCGAAGGCGGTGCTCGCGGCCGGCCTCGGCAATGCGGAATTGGCGCCGCTTTTTGGCCTGTCGGCCCCGGTGAAGCCGCAGAGGGGTCAGATCCTGGTGAGCGAGCGCGCCCGCCCGTTGTTGCCGCTGCCGACGACGACAATCCGCCAGACCCGCGAAGGCGGCATCATGCTCGGCGACAGCCAGGAGGAGGTCGGCTTTGACACCGGGCAGAGTCCGGCGGTGATGAAGGCGATCGCACGGCGCGCGGTGCTCTGCTTTCCATGGCTCGCCGAATTGCAGATCGTGCGCGCCTGGGCGGCATTACGGGTCATGCCGCCCGACGGGTTGCCGATCTATGACCACTCCGAGCGCTGTCCCGGCGCCTTCCTCGCCAGTTGTCACAGCGGCGTCACGCTCGCCGCGGCGCATGCCGGACGGCTTGCGCCGATGATCGCAAAAGGCATGCTCGACCCGATGCTCGAGCCCTTTTCGGCGAGGCGCTTTGATGTTCCGGCTGCGGCGTGAGCCGGCCGCGGCGGCGATGATCGCCGTTGCGGTCGAGGGGCGGATGGTGCGCGTGCCGGCCGGTGCGTCGGCCGCCGCAGCCATGCTCGCCGCCGGCTGGCGCAGCGTGCGCGAGACCCCGGTCAGCGGCGCCGCGCGCGGCCCCTATTGCATGATCGGCGTGTGCTTCGACTGCCTCGCCGAGATCGACGGCATGGCGAATCGACAGAGCTGCATGGTGGTGGTGCGGCCGGGCATGAAGATCCGCCGCCAGCGCGGTGCGCGGCATGTCGATCCGGCGCGCGCATGAGGGTCGAACTGGCGATCGTCGGGGCCGGCCCGGCCGGCATGGCGGCGGCGGCCGAGGCTGCCGAGCTGGGGCTCGACACGCTGCTGGTCGACGAGCAGCCGGCGCCCGGCGGACAGATCTACCGCGGCCTCGAGCGCGCGGCCGACGATACGCCGCTTGGCCGCGACTATCTCGCCGGCCGCGCGCTCATGGCGGCATTGCGGGAAAGCCGGGTTGCGTATCGTCCGGCGACGGCGGTGTGGCATATCGAGGCCGCCTCGGAGTCGGCGCGCGGGTCGCAATCGAGCGGGACCGGCGGCACGCTCTATCTGGCGAGCGAGGGTCGCACCGAGACCGTGGCCGCGCGGCGGATCGTGCTGGCGACCGGAGCCATTGAGCGGCCGGTGCCGATCCCGGGATGGACCCTGCCCGGGGTCATGACGGCGGGGGCGGCGCAAATTCTGCTGAAGACCGCCGATCTGGTGCCCGCGGGGCGGATCGTGCTGGCCGGGCAGGGGCCGCTCCTCTATCTGGTCGCGGTGCAGCTCGCGCGCGCCGGAGCGCCTCCGGTCGCGCTGCTGCAGACGACGCCGCCGCAGAATTACCGGCTTGCCCTGCATCGCGCCGCCGCGCTGTGGCCGGGCCGACGAATGCTTGCCCAAGGAATAGGATTGCGGCTCGCGCTCGCCCGTTCCGGAGTGCCGGTCCGGCGCTGGGTCAGGGGGTTGCGTGCCGTCGGCCGCGACGGCCTCGAGCGGGTGCGGTGGGAGGGCGGCGAGATCGCCGCCGATCACCTGCTGCTGCATGAGGGCGTGATCCCGAATGTGCAGGCGAGCCTTGCCCTGGGAGTGCGCCACGAATGGGACGAGGAGCAGCTGTGCTGGCGGCCTTGCCTTGATGCGTGGGGCCGCACCAGCCTGCCCGGCATTGCCGTCGCCGGCGATGGCGGCGGCATCGCCGGAGCCGCGGCGGCCGCGCTCAGCGGGCGGCTCGCCGCGCTCGACGCCGCGCTCGCGCTTGGCCGTATCGGCGAGGGCGAAGGCCTGCGCCGGGCCGCGCCGCTGCGGGCGGCGCTCGCCCGCGAGCGGGCGCTGCGGCCGTTTCTCGACCGCCTGTATCGGCCGCCGCGCACGGTTCTGGCGCCGGCCGAGGATGAGGTCGTCGCCTGCCGCTGCGAGGAGGTGAGGGTGGCGGAGATCCGTCGCGCGATCCGCCTCGGCGTGCCCGGACCAAACCAGATGAAAGCCTTTACCCGCTGCGGCATGGGGCCCTGCCAGGGGCGGATCTGCGGGCCGATCGTCGCCGCCGTGATGGCCGAGGCGACCGCCAAACCGATCGCGGAAATCGGCACTTGGCGGCCGCGCGCGCCGTGGAAGCCGCTCACCGTCGGCGCCCTTGCCGAGCTTGCCCTCGAGGAGGCTTGTGCGGCCTCGACGGCGGCGATTGCCGAAGGAACGCAAGCATGAATGAAGCCCATCCGTTGGCGCCGCTGCTGGCTCCCCGTTCGGTGGCGATCTTTGGTGCCTCGAACGATCCCGATCGCATCAGCGGCCGCCCGCTGCGCTACTACAGGGAGGCGGGTTACCAGGGCGCGCTCTATCCGATCAATCCGAACCGCGCGATCGTCCAGGGTATCCGGGCCTATCCCGATCTCGCCAGCGTTCCCGGGCCGGTCGAGTTCGCGCTGATCGCGGTTCCGGTTCCGCATGCGATCGCCGCGCTCGAGGCCGCGATCGCCAAAGGGGTGCGCGCCGCGGTCGTATTCACTGCCGGTTTCGCCGAGACCGGGGCGGCGGGGCGGGCGCTGCAGGATCGCCTCGCGGCGATCGCGCGGGCCGGGGGTATAAGGCTTTGCGGCCCCAATTGTCTGGGCCTTTTCAACCTGCGCGTCGGGCACACTGCGACCTTTGGCTCCTATCTCGAGGCGGGGCCGCAGAGACCGGGACCGCTCGGCATGGTCACCCAATCGGGCGCTTTTGGCACTCATCTGTTGGCGCTGGCGCGGCGGCGCGGGATCGGCGTCGGGATCTGGATCAGCACCGGCAATGAGGCCGATATCCAAGTGGCGGACGGAATCTCGTTTCTTGCCGACGATCCCGAGACGGAGGCCATCGCCTGCTATATGGAGGCGATCAAGGATCGCGACCGCTTTGCCGCGGCGGTCGCCCGCGCTCGCGAGAACGGGAAGCCGGTCATCGCAATCAAGGTTGGCGGCTCGGCGATCGGCGCTGCGGCCGCGGTTTCGCACACCGCTTCGCTGGCCGGCAGCGATGCGCTCTATGACGCCGCCTTCCGCCAATGGGGCGTCGAGCGCGCCCGCACGCCGGAGGACCTCGTCGAGATCGCCTATGCCTGCACCCGGGGGCGGCTGCCGCGCTCTCGCCGCTTGGCGGTGATGACGATCTCGGGCGGCGCCGGCGTGCTGATGGCAGACGCCGCCGAGCGCTTTGGCGTCGATCTCGCGCCGCTGTCGCCGGCGGCGCAGGCCGAGGTGACGGGGTGGGTGCCGTTCGCCGCGGCGCGCAACCCGGTCGATCTGACGGCGCAGCCGATCAACGAGCCGATCCTGCTCGACAAGGCCTTCGATCTGCTGCTCGGGCGTGAAGGCTTCCCGGCGGTCGTCGCCTATTTGCTGGCGCTGGCCGCTTCGCCGAAGCTCGGCGAAACCGTCTACAATCTGGTCGCAGGCGCCGCCCGCCGCTATGCCGACCGCTATATCGCGCTGGCGGTCATCGCCAGCGAGGAGGTCCGTCGGCGCTATGAAGAGGCGGGGGTCGCCGTGTTCGAGGATCCGTGGCGGGCGGTCGAGGCGGTGGCGGCGGCGATGCGCTGCGCCGAGCGTCTGTTTGAGCCGCCGGCACCGCCGCCCCCCGTGCCGGGAAACCTGCCGCCGCTGCCGCGGCGACGGATCGGCGAATACGAGGCCAAGCGCATTCTCGCCATGGCCGGTATTCCGACGCCTGAGGAACGGCTTGTGCGAAGTGCGCAGGAGGCCGAAGCGGCCGCGGCCGCGCTCGGCGAGCGGCTGGTTTTGAAAATCGTCTCGCCGGATATCGCGCACAAAACCGAGATCGGCGGCGTTGTGCTCGACATACCACGGGCGCAGGCGGCGGAGGCTTACGACCGGCTGATGACCACCGTCGCAGCGCGGGCGCCGCGGGCGCGCCGCGACGGCGTCCTGGTCTCACCGATGCTCACGGACGGGATCGAGACGATCCTCGGCGTGCAGAACGATCCGGTCTTCGGGCCGGTCGTCATGTTCGGGCTCGGTGGCGTCTTTGTCGAGGTGCTGCGCGATGTAACCTTTCGCATCGCCCCGTTCGGGGTCGCGGAGGCGCGGCGCATGATCGGCGAGATCCGCGGCGCTGCATTGCTCGAAGGCGTGCGTGGCCGGCCGGCCGGCGATCTCGACGCGCTCGCCGCGGCGTTGTCACGCCTGTCGGTGTTCGCCGCGGCGCAGGCCGGGCATTTCACCAGCATCGAGATCAACCCGCTGCTGGTGCGCCCAAAGGGTCTTGGCGTCGCCGCCCTCGACGCCCTGATCCTGCCCGCCCCGGAAACTTCCGGCTGAGCGAGCCGCCTCCGCTTGGCGCGCGGCGTCAATAGACGTGCTGGCCGCCGGTGACGAAGATTTCGGCGCCGGTAATGTAGGCGGCATCTTCGCTGCACAGAAAGAAGATCGTCGCGGCGACGTCGGCGGGGACGCCCAGGCGGTGCAGCGGGATGCGGGGCAGCAGGACCGCGCTCTCCGGCGAGAGCATCGCGGTCTCGATCTCGCCCGGGGCGACGGCATTGACGCGCACGCCCAGTTCGGCGAAGTCGACCGCCATCTCGCGCGTCAGCGCCGACAGCGCCGCTTTCGAGGTCGAATAGGCCGAGCCGGCGAAGGGGTGCACGGCATGCCCGGCGATCGAGGTGACGTTGACGATCGCGCCTTTGGCGCGCGCCAGCGGCGCCGCAAAGGCGCGCGCCAGCATCAACGGCACGAAGAAATTGAGCTGGAACACCGCGCGCCAAGCGTCGATGTCGCCGTTGAGACAGCCGAGCCGCTCCTTGATCGGCGTCTTCGGCGACACTCCGGCGTTGTTGACGAGCGCATCGAGCGTGCCGTCGAGCAGCCGGCTTGCCGCGGCGATGAAGCGCTCGACATCGGCGGGGACCGCCAGATCGGCGGTGATGTGATGGGTCCAGTTCGGGTCGCGCTTGCATTCGGGCGGTACGGCCTCGCGCGAGCAGGTGATGATGCGCCAGCCGGCGTCGCTGAAACGCTTGACCGTGGCGTGCCCGATACCGCGGCTCGCACCGGTCAACAGCAGCGTCTTGCGAGCGCCGCTCATCGCGCCGCCCCGCTCTTTGCCGCAGCGGGCCGTTTCGGCGGGAAGCGCGGGCGCGCCTCCTCGACACCGGCTGGATCCTCGTGGATCAAGATCTCGGCATTGGGATAAGCGCGGCGCAGCTCCGCTTCGACCTCGTCCGCGATCTGGTGCGCGCGCAACAGCGGCAGCATGCCCGACATTTCGAGATGGAGCTGGATGAAGGCGGTGGGTCCGGCGGCGCGGGTGCGCAGATCGTGCACGGCGCTGACCTCGGGATGGGCCTCTGCGATCGCCCGGATCCGCGCCCGTTCGGCATCGGGCAGCTCGCGGTCCATCAGCTGCATCAGTGACAGCCGCGCGAGTTTTACCGCGCTCCAGATGATCCACAACCCGATCGCGGCACCGAAGGCCGGATCAAGATAGGGTACGCCGAAAAAGCCGCCCAGAACGAGAGCAACAAGGACGCTGCCGTTGAGGATCAGGTCGCCGCGGTAATGGAGCTCGTCGGCGCTGATCGCAAGCGAGCCGGTGCGGCGAACCACCGAACGCTGATAGGCGATCAGACCCGTCGTCACGACGATCGAGAGCCCCATCACGACGATGCCGGCCGGCGGGTTCGCCACCGGCGCCGGCAGGATCAACCGGCGTATCGCCTCGGCGAGCAGCAGGATCGCGCTGCCGGTGATGAAGGCCGACTGGCCGAGCACGGCCAGCGGCTCGGCCTTGCCGTGGCCGAAGCGATGCTCGCGATCGGCCGGGCTCATGGCGTGCCGCACGGCGAGCAGGTTGACGATCGCGGCGACGATGTCGAGCATCGAATCGATCAGGCTCGACAGCAGCGCGACCGAACCGGTGGCGAGCCAAGCGAGAAATTTGAGGCCGACCAGCCCGCCTGCGACCGCGACCGAGGCCCAGGTGGCGCGGCGGCGCAGCCGGCTTGCCGGCGCGCCGCTCACGGATAAAGGCGTTGCCGCCGCCATGTCTCACCCTCCCGGGTATAGAGCCAGCGGTCGTGCAGCCGCGAGGGTCGCTCCTGCCAGAATTCGATGCGCTGCGGCACGACTCGAAAACCCGACCAGAAAGGCGGCCGCACGACCGCACGCCCGGCAAAGCGGCTGGCAAACTCCGCGACCCGGCGCTCGAGGCGGGTGCGCTCGTCGAGCGGCCGCGACTGTTCGGAGGCCCAGGCGCCCAGCTGGCTGTCGCGCGGCCTGGTCGCAAAATAGGCGTCGGCTTCGGCCTCGCTCACCGGTTCGGCAATGCCCTCGACGCGCACCTGCCGGCGCAACACGTGCCAGAAAAAGCACAATGCCGCCCGCGGATTGACGGACAGCTCCTCCGCCTTGCGGCTCTCCATGTTCGTGTAAAAGACGAAACCGCGCTCGTCGAACCCCTTCAAAAGCACAAAACGCAGCGACGGACAGCCATCCCGGGTCGCCGTGGCGAGCGCCATGGCGGGCGCATCGCGCTCGCCGCTGGCTGCGGCAAACCAGCGGCGGAACGGGGCGAACGGTTCGGGTTCGGAAATCTCGTCCATGGTTCTGTCCATCCCCGCTTGGCAATTCATTCCGACCCGAGCCGCTCCGTGCGCCCCGAGACAGGGCGCAGGCGCGCACGCCCCGGGTCGCCGATTTCGGCGAGCAGATCGGCGATGCTCGTCTGCATGACCGCGCTCTCGGCCCGTACGATGCGCTCCATCGCCGGCGCGACCTGGCGCTGCCACGCCGCCGAGGCTTCCGTCCAGTGCCCGGCGAGCGGCAGGCGCAGAGCCTTATAGAGGTCCTGCAGGGTCGAGGAGGCGGGATCCCAGGCCAGCACCCAGCCGCCGGACTGGGTCTGGGCGACAAAGCCGGCCGCCGCGAGCGGCTTCATATGCTCGTCGACGACGGTCGTCGCGACGCCGAGATCGGCGGCCAGAGCCGGAGTGCTGCGGGCCTCGCCATGGCGCTGCGCGCGCGCCAGCGCGGCGATCAGCGCCAGGCTGAAACCGAGCCGCACGCCGCCGGCCGGCACGTCGCCAGCCTCTTCATCGATGCGCCAATTCGGCAGGGCGGCGGCGGCGACCGCGCCCAGGAGCACAGCCATCCACGAAATATACATCCACAGCAGGAAGATGGGGATGGTGGACAGAGCCCCGTAAACTGTCCGGTAGTACGAAACGGCGCCGATATAGATCGAAAACCCGACTTTCAGGATCTCGATCGCGACGGTCGCGATCAGCGCGCCGAGCGCGGCGTCCCGCCAGCGCACCATGCAGTTCGGGATCACGCTGTAGAGAAGCGTGAAAGCGATGAATTCGAGCAGAGAGGGGGTGACGCGGGCCAGGCCGTGCAGCGTCGCGCTGCTGCTCATCAACTCGGCCGCCTTCTGTCCCAGCCCGCCGTGCTGCGCCGCGATCTCGAAATAGGTCGACAACGATATGCTGACGCCGAGCAGGACCGGGCCGAGCGTGATCAGCGTCCAATAGGCAAGGACACGCTGCACCCACGGGCGCGAAGCGGATACGCGCCAGATCAGGTTGAGCTGGTCCTCAACGGTGACGAGAAGCAGGACCCCGGTGACGGCGATGCCGGCGATGCCGATCGCCGTGCTCTGCGTCGCCGATTCGGCGAAGGTGCGCACCCATGCCGCCGCCTGCTCGCCGACCGCCGGAACGAAATAGCGGAACAACGCGGCGAGAAGCTTGTCGCGCGCCTCGGACAGAATCGGGATCGCCGACAGCGAGCTGAGAGCGATGACCCCGAGCGGCACCAGAGAGACGAGCGTCGCGTAGCTGAGGGCGCCCGAGGCGGCAAAACAGCCGTCGCGGAAGAAGCGCCGAAAGACGTAAAGCGAAAAGGCGCCGATCGTCGCCGCGCCGCGGCGGAGGCGACCGAGTATGCGGCTTTCTGCTGCGATCTTGGCCATTACGCGACCTTGGGGCCCGCCGTTCCGACAGATATGGGGAGCCTGCGGCGATCCCCGACAGCCGGCGGCGGCGCCCCGGATTGGCCGCCGCGACCACCTTCGTGTAGGATGGCGGCGGATTGCGCTGCGGGACGGAACGTACGATGCCGCTGATGGCGGGGAAGAAGGGCCTTGTCATGGGGGTTGCCAACGAGCGCTCGCTCGCCTGGGGCATCGCGAAGGCGTTGCACGAGCACGGCGCGGCGCTCGCCTTTACCTACCAGGGCGAGGCGCTCGGCAGGCGCGTGCGGCCGCTCGCCGAAAGTCTTGGCAGCGATTTCGTGATGGCCGCCGACGTCGCCGATGAGGGCAGCCTCGATGCGGTTTTCGCCGCGCTGGCGCGGCGCTGGGAGCGGCTCGACTTCCTCGTGCATGCCATCGCCTTTTCCGACAAGGATCAGCTCAAGGGCCGGTACATTGATACGACCCGCGAGAATTTTCTGCGCACGCTCGAGATCTCCTGCTTCTCGTTTACCGATGTCTGCCGCCGGGCGGCGCCGCTGATGCGCGCGGGCGGAAGCCTGCTCACCCTGACCTATGCCGGAGCCGAGCGGGTCATGCCGCATTACAATGTGATGGGCGTCGCCAAGGCGGCGCTCGAAGCGAGCGTCAAATATCTCGCCGTCGATCTGGGCCGGAACAACATTCGCGTCAACGCCATCTCGGCCGGTCCGATCAAGACCCTGGCCGCCTCCGGCATCGGCGATTTCCGCTACATTCTCAAATGGAACCAGCTCAATTCGCCGCTCCGGCGGAATGTCACGATCGAGGATGTCGGCGGCGCCGGCGTGTATCTGCTGAGCGATCTGTCGGCCGGCGTCAGCGGCGAGATCCATCATGTCGATTGCGGCTATCACGTGGTCGGGATGAAGGCGGTGGATGCGCCCGATATATCGGTCGTGTGAGCGCGCCCGGTGCGGCCAGTTGAAACGGAGATCGGCATCATCATCAGGCCCGCCCGGCGCAAGCCGGCGGGCGCGGGAGCACGGTGGGCATGGCCGGCAACTCGTTCGGCACTTTATTCCGCTTCACCAGCTGGGGTGAAAGCCATGGGCCGGCGATCGGCGTCGTCGTCGACGGCGTGCCGCCGCGCCTGCCGCTGTGCGAAGCCGACATCCAGCCCTGGCTGGACCGGCGCCGGCCCGGCCAGTCGCGCTTTACGACGCAGCGCCGCGAAGCCGACCTCGTGCGCATTCTCTCCGGCACTTTCGAGGGCAGGACCACCGGCACCCCGATCCAGCTCCTGATCGAGAACACCGATCAGCGCGAAAAGGACTATCGCAACATCGCCGACCGTTTCCGCCCGGGCCACGCCGACTATACCTACTGGCGCAAATACGGCATCCGCGATTACCGCGGCGGCGGCCGCGCCTCGGCCCGCGAGACCGCCGCGCGCGTCGCCGCCGGGGCGATCGCCCGCAAGATTCTCGGCCCCGATGTCGTGATCCGCGGCGCTCTCGTGCAAGTGGGGCCGCACGCGATCGACCGTAAGGCCTGGGACTGGCAGCAAATCGAGCAGAACCCGTTCTGGTGCCCGGATGCCGAGATGGCGCGGGTTTGGGCCCTTTATCTCGACGAGATCCGCAAAGCGGGCTCCTCGACGGGCGCCGTCGTCGAAATCGTCGCGAGCGGCGTCCCGCCCGGCCTCGGCGAGCCGGTCTACGACAAGCTCGACGGTGATCTCGCCCGCGCCTTGATGACGATCAACGCGGTCAAGGGCGTCGAGATCGGGGCCGGCTTCGCCGCCGCCCGATTGCGCGGTGAAGAGAACGCCGACGAGATGCGCGTAAGGGGCGGCAGGGTGGTGTTTTTGTCGAACAATGCCGGCGGCATCCTGGGCGGCATCTCGACCGGACAGGACATCGTCGTGCGCTTTGCCGTCAAGCCGACAAGCTCGATCCCGCGGCCGCTGCGCACGATCGATGTCGAGGGCAACGAGGTCGAGATCTCGACCCATGGCCGGCACGATCCTTGTGTCGGCATCCGCGCCGTCCCGGTCGGCGAGGCAATGGTGGCGTGCGTATTGGCCGATCACCTGCTGCGCCATCGCGCTCTCGTCGGCGGCTAGCACATGGAGGTCCAAATGCCGCAACCGGATCATGTCTCGGGGCTGCCTGTGCCCGATCCGGCGACGCTCGACGAAGACCTCAAAGCCCTCTTTGCGCGCTGCGTCGACAAGTTCGGCTTCGTGCCGAACGTCCTGCGCGCCTACAGCCTGCGGCCGTCCCGGCTGCGCAACTTCATCGCGATGTACAACGAGCTGATGCTGGCCCCCTCGGGCCTCTCAAAGCTCGAACGCGAGATGGTGGCGGTCGTCGTCTCGAGCGCGAACCGCTGTTATTACTGCCTTGTCGCGCATGGTCAGGCGGTGCGGCAGTTGTCCGGAGATCCCGAGCTGGGCGAAATGCTCGCGCTCAACCATCGCGTCGCCCGCCTCGAGCCGCGGCAGCGGGCCATGCTCGATTTCGCCTGGAAATTGACGAGCGAGCCGGCCATGGTCGGTGAAGGAGATCGCGCGAGCCTGCGCCAGGCCGGCCTGAGCGAGGAGGAGATCTTCGACCTCGTCGAGACGGTCGGCTTTTTCAACATGTCGAACCGGATGGCGAGCGGTTTGGACATCATGCCGAACCGCGAATATCACCGCCGGGATCGCTGAGCCGGGGCGGCTCTGCGCAGGGGGTGGCGAGCAGGCGCGCGATGCGGCGCATCGTGATCGGCATTTTTGCCGCGATCGGCTTTACGGTCGTATTGCTGGCCGCCGCCGGGATCGCCTTCGCGCTTTTGCGGGCGGTTCGCAAGCCGCTGGCCGAGCGCATACTGCTGACCGTCGATCTGACCCGGGGTCTTGCCGAGGGCGCCGGCGAAAATCCGCTGGCGCAGCTGATTGTCGGAAAGCAGCCGACCTTGCGCGACTTCCTCGACGGGATCGAGGCCGCCGCCCGCGATCCTCGCGTCAAGGGCCTTTATGCGCGGGTCGGCGGCGACGGGCTTGGTCTCGCCGAGATCCAGCAGGTGCGCCAGGCGATCGCCGATTTTCGCGCCCGCGGAAAATTCGCGCTCGCCTATGCCGACAGTTTCGGCGAATTCGGCCCGGGAACGCGGCCTTATTACCTTGCCACCGCGTTCAACGAGATCTGGCTGCAGCCGATGGGGACGGTCGGCCTGACCGGGCTCTATTCCGAGGTTCCATTCTTCAAAGGCACGCTTGACCTGCTCGGCATCGAACCGAGCTTCGACAAGCGCGAAGAGTTCAAGACCGCGGTCAACACCCTCACCCACACCAAGATGACGCCGCCGCAGCGCGAGGAGGTCGAGGGCATCCTCGGCTCGATCGGCGACCAAATCATCGCCGGGATCGCCGAGGGACGCGGCCTGTCGGAGGCGCAGGTGCGACAGGCAATCGACAACGGGCCGTTCTTCGCGACCGAGGCGCGGCGGGCCGGCCTGGTGGACCATCTCGGCTATGACGATCAGGCGCTTGCCTATGCCCGCCGGCGGGCCGGACCGGACGCCGAGCGCATCCCGCTCGCCACCTATCTTGAGCGCGTCGGCCGCCCTTACAGCAAGGGGCCGAAGATCGCGCTGATCTACGGCGTCGGGCTGATCCAGCAGCGCGACAATCCGCAACTGGCATTGCTCGGCGAGAAGGTGATGTCGGCCCGCGCGCTGGACCGGGCCTTCCGCGCCGCCGTGCGCGATCCCGAGGTGCGGGCGATCCTGTTCCGGATCGACAGCCCCGGCGGCTCGGTCGTCGCCTCCGAATCGATCTGGCGCGACGTCGTCTTCGCCCGCAAGCGCGGCAAGCCGGTCATCGTCTCGATGGGTGATGTCGCCGGTTCCGGCGGTTATTACATCGCCGCGGCGGCGAACAAGATCGTCGCCGAGCCGGCGACCCTGACGGCCTCGATCGGCGTCTTTGCCGGCAAGCTGGTGCTTTCCGGTTTCTACAAGAAGCTCGGCATCACGATCGACTCGGCGCAGCTCGGCCGCAATGCGGGGATGTTCAGCGCCGCTGAGGATTTCTCGACCGAAGGCCATCGCCGCCTTGCGGCGATCCTCGATCTGATTTATCGCGAGTTCAAGGACCGGGTTGCGAGCGGCCGCCACATGCCGCTCGACAAGGTCGAAGAGGTCGCCAAAGGCAGGGTATGGACCGGCGCGCAGGCAAAGGCGCGCGGCCTCGTCGACGCGCTCGGCGGCTACCGGACGGCGCTGCGCCTCGCCAAAAAAGCGGCCGGGATCCCGCCTTCCGCGCCGGTCACGCTCGCCGTTTATCCGAAGAGAAAGAGCCTGTTCGAGATTTTGTACGACCGGCTTTCGGGCCAACGGGAGGAAAGCGGGGAGGGGGCGGTGGCGCTTCTCCGCACCCTGAAGCTCTTGCCGTCGTTGCGGCGGCTCGCCGTTCTGATCGACGACCCCGGCGTGCTGACGATGCCGCCGATCGGTCTGCCGCGATAGGGCGGCGGCCGCAATCGAAGCGAACGCCCCAAGCGCAAGGCCGTCGGAAGGCAGGCGCCGGGGCCACGGAAATAGAACGGCAAGACGCGCCGGCCGACCGTCCCAGGGGCGGGCTATCTTTTGGGGCTTGGTGTGGGCGGGGTGACGACGCGCCGGACCGGCATCGGCGCCGCGCCGATATCGGAGAGGTCGATCTGCGGCATCGCGAGATCGAGTTGCCGCAGCACCGCGTTCGCCAGCTCGTTATAGCGCCCGAAATTGCGGCGCAGCCGTCCGCGCCAGGCCGGGAGGCCGCCGCTGGCATGCAGCTCGAACGACGATTCACGCCCGTCAAGGGCCGAGGAGACGTGGTCGGCGGCGAGCTGCAACAGCGCCGCGCGCTGCAATGCGGTGTAACCGCCGCCGCCGAACGCGTCTTCAAGCTCCGCCGCCATTTCGGGCGCCGCCAAGTCCTTGTCGGTCGGAGTGATGACCAGCGAAGAGCCGGGAATGATGCGCAACAGTTCGGCCATGCGCTGTCGCGCTTTCAGGATGGCGATGCCGCCCGGCGTCAGATGCGTGTGATTGGGGCAGCAGTGGCCGCCGGAGGTGAAAGAGGGATCGCGCTCGGCCGCGATCAGGCAGCTGCGCACGGTCTCGACCTCGACGATCAGATCGATCAGATATTCGATCGTTGGCTCGTGCTGCCTGAGACCGAGGGCATCGACGCAGGCCAGCGCCAGTCCGAGCGTGAACTCGGCTTTCGCAAGCCACCCGTAAAGGTGGTGCCAGATCAGCCAGCGGGCAACCGGCTCCGGCGAAGGCTCGACAAAAAAGACGCGTTCCCAGGGGACGAAGACCTTGTCGAGCCACATCTGGCCGTCCAGCTCGTCGTAGCGATGGGAAAGCGGCGCGGCGAACGGGTTCGCCGGGCGGGCCGCGACCTTGCGGCAGACCGTCGTCACGCCGGGCGCCCCGACCGGCACGATGAAGCTGACGCGCTGCCCCTCCAGCTCGATGCCCGAGAGCGCGCCGATATAGACGTCCTCGGCATAGGCCGGGCTCGTGTGCATGCCGACCTTGCCGGACAGGACAAGGCCGGCATCGCTCTCGCGCACGAGCTTGAGCGCGACGCGCTCTTTCGGGTCTGGGCGCAGGCGCGCGCCGATCGTTGCACCGCCGCCGCAGAAGGTCAGAAAGCGGCCGCTGGCGGCGATCTGCTCGCGATAGGCGGCCGCCGCGGCGATCTGGCTGGCGGGAGCGCGGAAATCTTCGACGGCGCTCAACACGCCGAGGGCGATCAGATTGCCGTAGGCCGGGGTGTGCGTGATGTTGCCGGCGGAAAGGAAGGTCGTCGCCGCGAAGGAGCGCCCCATGCCGATCAGATCGGCGGCGCTTTTGGGCAACACATAGGCCCATGCCCGGCGCTCGCCGGCGGCGTCGGGCGGAGCGAACAGCACCTCGCGCCAAGCCGGGTCGAAATGGCGATCGTACCAGGCGGCATATTCGTCGACCATCGCCCGGGTCGCGGGGTGCGTCGTCACATCCGCGATCGGGCCTTCCCCCAGCACCCACACCTTGCGCCCGTCGCGCAGCGCCTCCCGGTATTCGGCCCCTGTTCGCATCCCCGGCCTCCCTCCTTTTTTCGGTCACGACGGCTGGGATAGAGTGCTGCTACTGTGAGCGAAGCGGCGCGCCCAAGACAAGGAGACTCGCATGGCTCTTCGCATCGGCTATCTGCTGCCGACCCGCGAGCGCATCATGGAGGGCCATCCCGAAACCGCGACGCTGTTGCGGCTGGCCGAGCGGGCGGAAGGGCTTGGCTATGACTCGGTATGGGTTGGCGATTCGGTGCTGGCCCGGCCGCGCCACGATCCGCTGACCTTGCTCGCCGCCGTCGCGGCGCGCACCGGCAAGGTCGCGCTCGGCACCGCGGTTTTGTTGCCGGCTTTGCGCAACCCGGTGCTGCTGGCGCATCAGGCCGCGACGATCGACCAGATCAGCGCGGGCCGGCTCATTCTCGGCGTCGGCATCGCCAGCGATCTGCCGAATATTCGCGCCGAATTTGCCGCCTGCGGCGTGCCGTTCGAGCGGCGCGTCGGGCGCATGCTCGAGGGGCTGCGCCTGATGCGGGCGTTGTGGACGGGCAAGCCGGTCGACTGGCAGGGGCGCTGGACCGTCACGGGCGGGGTTCTCGCACCGATCCCGGCGCGTCCCGGCGGCCCGCCGATCTGGGCCGCGGGATCGACCCCGGCCGCGCTCGAACGGATCGGGCGGCATTTCGACGGCTGGTTCCCGAACAATCCCGGCGCCGCTTTCTGGGGCGAGCGGTGGCGACAGGTGTTGCAGGCCGCCCGCGACGCCGGCCGCGACCCCGCCGCTCTTGTCGGCGCCGCCTATCTGACACTTGCGATCGATGAGGACAGGGCGCGCGCCGAGCAGCGACTCGACGCCTTCATGGAGCGGTACTACGGCCAGCCCGCGGCGGTGATGCGCGCAAGGCAGGCCAGTTTTGCCGGTCCGGCCGCCGCCGCCGTCGCCTGGTTGCGCGAATTCGCCGCGGCCGGCGCCAGCCATCTGGTGCTGCGCTTTGCTGGCGACGCCGAGCGCCATCTCGAAACGATCGCCCGCCGCCGCGGCGAGATCGGATAGGCGCTAGCCCAGCTTGAAAAACGCGACGGCGTTCCCGGCCCAGATCTTGCGCTTTTCGGGCTCGGGAACATCGGCGTAGATCTCCTCGACGAGAGGCTTCGTATGCGGCCACTCGCACTCGATGTGCGGGAAGTCGGTCGCGAACATGATGCGGTCGACGCCGATATGGTGACGCTCCTCGACCGCGATCCGCTCGTATTGCACGCTGAAATAGATGTGCTCGCGCACATATTCGCTCGGCAATGCTTTCAAAGGCTTGAAACCGAGCTGCTCCTCGGCCCAACCAAGATGGCGGCGATACCAGAGGTCGGCGTGTTCGAGCCAGAACGGCACCCAGCCGAGCCGCGTTTCGGCGAAGAACACCTTGAGCTTCGGAAAGCGTTCGAAGACGCCGGAGAGAACCAACTGCGCGATGCTGATCGCCGGCGGCAAACCGAAATTGCAGATCCATTCAAGGAACGGCCGGCGCAACCGCTGCATGACCTCGGGAACCTCTCTCGGGTAGCGGAAGGTCGGCTGGGCGGCGCGCGGGCCGGTACGGTAGAACTGGACATGCACGGTGACCGGCATGTCCATCGCCACCGCCGCGGCCCAGAATTTGTCGTCTTCGGGGGTCGGGTAGCCTTTGGCGTTCGGTAGGGCGCCGAGCAGGACGCCCTTGAGGCCGAGCCGGGCGCAATGCTCCATCTCGGCGACGGCGTCGTCGACATTGGTGATCGGGATGACGCCCATGCCGATCAGGCGATCGGGGGCGACCGCACAATATTCCTCGGCAAGCCAGTCGTTATAGGCGCGGATCACCGCCTTATAGACTTCGTCGTGAGCGATGTTGCGCCAGAATACGGGCCCGGCGACCATTGCCGGGAACAGCACTTCGGCATCAAGGCCGTCCCTGTCCTGTTCGCGCACGCGCTGCTCGGGCGAGCCGGTGCCGGCCGCGTCCTCGACCTTGAGGCCGAAGGGCTGCCACTGTCCGGCCGGCCGGCCGGCGCGCAGGTCGAGAAAGTTGGCTTCGAGAAGCGGCTGGCCCTCGATCAGCAGGGCGTCGCCGCCATCCGGCAGATGCACGGTGCGCGGCGCACGGTCGCGATATTTCGCGGGAACCCGCCCGGTCCACCGCTCGGGCGGGACTTCGAGGTGACCGTCGCTCGACATCAGCCTGTATTCCCTTGCCATCAGGGCCTCCTTCCATGGCGCCCGCCGATATTAACGCAACCCGGACGGCGGCGCGAAGCCCGGCTCGGGAGCGCAAGGGGGATGGCTGAGCACGAGGTTTTCTCCGCCTCCGGCGCTCGGCGCGCAGAGGCGGGCGGGAAAGCGGCGGGGGTCTTGTTAAAGCGCGTTGATGCGCGCGGCAAGGCGCGAGAGCTTGCGCGCGACCGTGTTCTTGTGCAGCACGCCCTTGCTGGCGGCGCGATGGAGTTCCGGCTGCGCGAGGCGGAAGGCCGACTGCGCCGCCTCCTTGTCGCCGCTCGCGATCGCCACTTCGACCTTCTTGACAAAAGTCCGCACCCGGCTCTTGCGGGCGCGGTTGATCGCCGTGCGCTTTTCGGTTTGGCGGATGCGCTTCTCTGCCGATTTGTGATTGGCCATGAACACCCATTCCCGCACGAAAGCCGGCGCTTATATCGGCGCGCCGCGGCTCAAGTCAACTCTCTCGGAAAGAGGAAGCGCCCCGCCTCGAGGCCTTTCCCGATCGGGGTTTGCGGCGGGCTGCGCCTTGGGCCCTCGCGTCGCTGCGGCTCGCTTTGCTCTCTTCATTTGCGGCGGCGCGACCGTCGCGGGAGGGAGGCAGGGCGTCTCCCTGATCCGGGCTGCGGCCTTCGCCCCCTGGCGGGGCCGGGCTCTCAGCGGGTTGGCAATTGTTCGGGACGGTAGGTTCCGGACAGCTTGTCGAGCCGCAGTGCGACCGGTGCGCCGAGCCATAGCGCGTAGCGGCTATGGTCGTCGACCGAATTGTCGGTCAGCGGATGCACCAGGATGTCGAGACCTTCGCGGTTCAGCATCAGCCACGGTACGACGGCGGGGAATTGGGCGGCATTGAAGATGATCTGGAGCTGCGGGACGGGGTGCGGGCCGACCGCCTCGCCGCTGGAACGGCCGCACTCGACGCCAAACCGCTCCACGAGCTGCTGGCGCAGCCGCTCGGCGAGCGGGCGGGTGCCGGCATCGTAATAGACATGCGCGTGATAGCCGCGAATTGCCTTGGTTTCGGCGGAAGCTTCGTTCATGGCGTGACCTCCCGGGAAGCGTCCCGATTGTGGCAAACGCGCGCGCCCCCGGCAAGCCGCGCGGCCCGCCTCAGCGGCCTTTGAAATTGGCTTTCCGCTTCTCGATAAAGGCGGCCATGCCTTCCTTCTGATCCTCGGTCGCGAAGGTCGCGTGGAAGAGCCGGCGTTCGAACCGGATGCCTTCGCTCAAAGGCGTCTCATAGGCGCGATTGACCGCTTCCTTGACCATCATTGCGATCGGCCGCGACATCGCCGCGATCCGTTCGGCGACCTTGACCGCCTCGGCGAGCAGCTCTGCGGCCGGAACGACGCGGCTGACCAGCCCCAAGCGCTCGGCCTCGGCCGCGTCCATCATGCGGCCGGTCAGACACAGATCCATCGCCTTGGCCTTGCCGATAAAGCGGGCAAGGCGCTGGGTGCCGCCGGCGCCGGGGATCGTGCCGAGCGTGATCTCGGGCTGGCCGAAACGCGCGGTGTCGGCGGCGATGACGATATCGCACATCATCGCGATCTCGCAGCCGCCGCCCAGCGCAAAGCCGGCGACGGCGGCGATGATCGGCTTGCGGCATTGGGCGACCCGTTCCCAGCCGCGGGTGATGAAATCCTCGCGATAGGCCTCGACATAGGTCTTCGCCGCCATCTCCTTGACGTCGGCGCCGGCGGCAAAGGCCTTGTCGCTGCCGGTCAGAACGATCGCGCCGATCGCCTCCTCGGCCTCGAATGCGTCGAGGGCGGCGCCGAGTTCCGTGATCAGCGCCGCGCTCAGCGCGTTCAGCGCCTGCGGCCGGTTCAAGGTGATGATGCCGACCGCCCCGCGGCGTTCGACGAGAATGTTGTGGTAGCCTTGAGGCTCGCTCATCCGATCGCTCCGTTAGCGTTGCCGCTTGGCACAAAAGAAGGTCGAGCGGCCGGCCTGCACGATGCGCCTGACGCCTCCGGCGCAGTCGCAGCCGGGGCAGGGCATGCCCTCGCGGCCGTACACCGCCCAGCGATGTTGGAAATAGCCGAGCCCGCCATCGGCCTGGACGTAATCGCGCAGCGAGGATCCGCCGGCCGCGATCGCCTCTTCCAGCACCGCGCGGATCGCCGCGGCGAGCCGGGCGGCGCGATCGCGGCCGATCGCGCCGGCGCGCCGGCGCGGCGACAGACGGGCGCGGTAGAGCGCCTCGCAGGCGTAGATATTGCCGAGCCCGGCGACGATCCGCTGATCGAGCAGCGCCGATTTGAGCGGCGTTGTCCGGCCGGCGAGGGCGGCGGCGAGATAGGCGCCGTCGAACCCCGGCTCGAGCGGTTCCGGTCCAAGATCGGCCAGCAGCGGATGGCGCGCCAGCTGGGCGCGGCTCGCATAGTCGAGCAGTCCGAAGCGGCGGGGGTCGTTGAAGCGGATGTGGATGCCGTCGTCGAGCGTCAGCACGACGTGATCATGGCGGCCGGCGGGGGACGCGGCGCCGGCGGTGATGCGGCCGGACATGCCGAGATGCAGGATCAGGATCCCGTCATCGTCCAATTCGATCAGGAGGTACTTGCCGCGGCGGCCGAGGGCGCCGATCCGGGCTCCCTGCAGCCGCTCGGCGAGCGCCGGCGGGAACGGCCGGCGCAGATCCGCGCGGCGCAATTCGGCGCGCAGGATGCGCCGGCCGCTCATCACATGCGCAAGACCGCGCCGAATCGTCTCGACCTCGGGAAGCTCGGGCATCCGCCGCACGGGGTTTTGCCGGCCGGCCGCCCATGGCGCGGGCGGCCCTCTCTCGGCTATCTTCCTGCCCGATGAACGGCAACGACACAAGCGCGGAGACCGATTTCGGCTTCCGCCGCATTCCCGAGGCGGAAAAGGCGCCGCGGGTGCGCGCGCTGTTCGACAGCGTGGCGTTCCGCTACGATCTGATGAACGATCTGATGAGCGGCGGCATCCATCGCCTGTGGAAGGCTGAGATGGTGGCCGCCTTGCGGGCGCGGCCGGGCCAGCGCCTCGTCGACGTCGCCGGCGGCACCGGCGATGTCGCGTTGCGGGCATTGCCGGCTCTGGCGCCGGAAAGCGGCGGCGGCGCCGTCGTCTGCGATGTCAGCGAGCGAATGCTGGCGATTGGGCGCGCCCGCGCGCTCGACCGCGGCATACTCGCGGGCATCGTATGGCTCGTCGCCGACGCCGAGCGGTTGCCTTTCGCCGATCGCAGTTTCGATCTTTACACGATCGCCTTCGGGCTGCGCAATGTCACGCGGATCGCGGCGGCGCTCGCCGAGGCGCGGCGCGTCCTGAAGCCCGGAGGCCGCTTTCTCGCCCTCGAATTCACCCCCGCCGTGATCCCGCCGCTGCAACCGCTCTACGATCTCTACAGTTTCGGAGTGGTGCCGCTGATGGGCCAGATCGTGACCGGCGAGCGCGAGGCGTATCGCTATCTCGTGGAGAGCATCCGGCGCTTTCCGCGGCAAAGCGCGCTCGCCGCGATGATCGCCGAAGCCGGGCTTGAGCGGGTCAAATTCCGCAATCTGTTGGGGGGCGTCGCTGCGCTCCATTCGGCCTGGCGTCTTTGAGGCATTCCGGCCGCTGGCGGGGCCGCTGCGGGCCGGCCGCAACCTGCTGCGCTTGTGGCGCATCGGAATAACGCTGGCGCGCCACGATGCGCTGTTCCCGCTCGACCAGGTTACGGCGCTGGCGCCGCTGCTGCGGACCGCGCGTCTGCTGGCCCGCCGCCGCGGCCCGGAAGAGCCGCGGCCCGGCAAGCGGCTTGCCGCGGCGCTGAGCGAGCTCGGGCCGAGCTTCATCAAGCTCGGCCAGATCCTATCGACCCGGGCCGATCTGTTCGGCGACGAGATCGCCGCCGATCTGGCGAGTCTGCAGGACCGCCTCCCGCCCTTCCCGGGCCGGCAGGCGCGAGCGTTGATCGAGGCCGAATTCGGCGAGCCCGTCGCCAATCTGTTCGCCGATTTCGAGGATACTGCCGTGGCCGCCGCCTCGATCGCCCAGGTGCATTTCGCCCGCACCACCGACGGGCAAGAGGTTGCCGTCAAGGTGCTGCGCCCGGGCATTGCCGAGGCGTTTGCCCGCGATCTCGACCTTTTTTTCTGGCTCGCCGCGCTGGTCGAGCGGCTGCAGCCGGCATTGCGCCGGCTGAAGCCGGTCGAGGTCGTCGAGACCCTCGCCGAGATGGTGCAGATCGAGATGGACCTGCGCTTCGAGGCCGCGGCGGCCTGCGAGCTCGCCGAGAATTTTGCCGGCGATCCGGGCTTTCGGGTGCCGCGCGTCGACTGGCGACGCACCGGCCGCACCGTGTTGACCCTGGAGCGGATCAGCGGCATCCGCATCGACGATCGCGCCGCACTGCTCGCCGCCGGCCACCGCATCGACGACCTCCTTGCCAAGGCGGCCAGCGCCTTCTTCAACCAGGTCTTCCGCGACGGTTTCTTCCACGGCGATCTCCACCCCGGGAACATGTTCGTCGCCGCCGACGGCGCCCTTGTCGTCGTCGATTTCGGCATTATGGGCCGCCTCGACCGCGCCACGCGTTATTATCTCGCCGACATGCTGCTCGGATTTCTGTCCGGTGATTACCGGCGCGTCGCCGAGGTCCATTTCGCCGCCGGCTATGTCCCCTCGCGCCGCTCGATCGACGCCTTCGCCCAGGCTTGCCGCTCGATCGGCGAGCCGATCCTGGGCAAGCCTTTGCAGGAGATCTCGATCGCCCGGCTGCTGGCGCAACTGTTCCAGGTGACCGAGCAGTTCGATATGGAAACGCAGCCGCAGCTGCTGCTGCTGCAGAAGACCATGGTGCTGGTCGAAGGGATCGGCCGGCGCCTCGACCCCGGAGCCAATATCTGGGCCCTCGGGCGGCCGCTGATCGAAGCCTGGATGCTCGAGAATCGCGGCCCCGAGGCGCGGCTGCGGCAAAGCCTTGAAACCCTGATCGAGACGGCCGAGCGCCTGCCGCAACTGGTGCAGAACCTGGAGGAGCTGGTGAGCAAATGGTCGCGTGAGGGCGTTGTCCTGCACGCCGAGACCCTGGCCGCGAACGCCGCCCATCGGACCCGCGGGCTTGTCCTCGCGCTGGCCCCGCTCTGGATCGCCGCTGCCGCTCTCCTCGCCATCGCCTTTGCGCTCGTCCTTGGGCGCTAAGCAGCGCGGCGGCGGGCACGACAGCAGAGCGGGCGCGCGCCCTGGGATACCCGATCCCATGGGCGAGGGCGCGTTTCCGGGCAAGCCCGACGGCTGGCCCGGTGCCGTCGATAATGCGCGGCTCGGCGCGATCTCCGAGGGCGGAATGAATCCCCGTCCGCAGCATCCTTCCCCGACCCTGCCGCTCCTGCAACAGCCGATCCGCACGCCGCGAAACGTTTCATAAGGGCCGCAGAAGATCTGAAAAACGTGTCCGCGGCGCCACAAAAGCGCCCGATCAAGTCGACGGGCGTCCTCGAATCGCCGTTTGTGAGCAAAAGGGGACCACGGGTTGACAGTGGCGGTTGAGGCTGTTTAACTTCGCCCGTTCCTGCCTGTCACACCCGGATACCACCCCCAACAGTCCGGGACGACGCCAAACTGCATGCTTCGCCCCGTCCTATACCATAGCGACGGGAACGTGCGGCTTGCTGCGCGACACCGGGGCATGCGCTGCGAGAGGAGATGACGCCGCATGCCGCTGCGACAGAGGGCCAGCCTTGCCGTTGCGCTGCTGATGGTCTCAACCGCCGCGCTAGCCGGAACTCCCCAAAAAAGCGGATCGGAACCGCTGATCCGGCCTTCCGCCGACAGCCCGGCCGCGGCCGCGTCGCGGGGGATCAAAAACCGGGGCGCCCGCAGGCTCATATCCCGGCGCCCGATCGCCCGTGCCGGTTTTCCGGCCGGCATGCGCGCAATCGGAAGCCGACAGATCGGCAGGGCGGTCTGGTACCAGCTGGAAGGCAGCCGCACGGCAAGCGGAGAGCGCATGGACGATTCCCGCGCCACCGCCGCTCATCGCTCGCTGCCGCTGTTGTCCTACGCCCGGGTTACAAATCTCGACAACGGCCGGTCGGTCGTCGTGCAGATCAACGATCGCGGCCCGGTCAGCCACCGCTTTATCATCGATCTTTCGCCGCGGGCGGCGGCCGAGATCGGCATGATCCGGAGCGGGGTGGCGAAAGTCGCGGTGCAGCCGCTCGCGCTCGATGAGCCGCAACCGGCGCAAAGGATCGCCGCGGCCCAGTGAGGCCGCCCCGATGATCGCTCCGCCGGCAGGTTTGCACCGCTTCAGCCGGCGGCGATGTCGAGGATCGTCAGCGCCAGGGCCTGGGCGCGCGGTACGATCGTGTCGATGCGGCACCACTCATCGTCGCGATGGGCATTGCCGCCGACCGGCCCCGTCGCGCACAGCGTCGGCGTCCCGAGGGCCGCGGTAAAACCGCTGTCGGCCGAGCCGCCGGTCGCCTCCGCGGAGACCTGGAAGCCGAGACCGGCGGCGGCTCGCGCATAGCGTTCAAGCAAGGCGCGGCTCGCCTCGTCCTGTTCGAGCGGCAGGAAGTTGCCTTCGCGCAGGATGCGCCCCTCGCTGCCCGGGAATTCGCAGCAGCGGCAGATCTCGCGCACCTCGCCCAGGATCTTTTCCATGATGTTGAGGGTCGGGAAGCGCACGTCGACCGCGGCGGTGGCGCGCGCGGCGACGGTGTTGACCGCGGTGCCGCCGCCGATCAGGCCGACATTGACCGTGGCGCCGAGCGCATAGTCGGTCAGCCGGTGCAGGCGCTGGATCTTGCGCGCCAACGCCTCGATCGCGCTGACGCCCTGGTCGTGCGCGGCGCCCGAATGGGCGGCGCGGCCGGTCACCTCGAATTCGATGAAGGCCGCCCCCTTGCGCCGCGATACCAGATTGCCGGAAGGCCGTCCGGGCTCGGAATTGAAGACGGCGCGCGCGCCGCGCGCCTCGGCTTCGATGACGGGGCGCGAAGAGGGAGAGGCAATCTCCTCATCCGCGGTGAACAGGCCGACGAGCGGGCACGGCGCACCGAAGCGCGCGAAGGCCGCCAGCACGAAGGCGTTCATGACGAGGCCCGATTTCATATCGGCGACGCCCGGACCGAAGGCTTTTTGCCCCTCGATGCGGAACGGGCGGAGAGCGGCGGTGCCGTCGGGGAATACGGTGTCGCGATGTCCCATCAAGACAATGGGTCGATCTCCCGCCCCTTCTGCCGGCAGCCGCGCCGCAATGCAGTCGCCATAAGTGGCGTTCGCAAAGACCTCGCAAGTCAGGCCGAAAGATTCGAGAAAAGCGCGCAGGCGCGCGCCGACCGCATCGACGCCGGGCTTGTTGTAGCTGCCGGAATCGATATTCACGAGATCGGCCAACAGCGCGATCATCGCCTCGTACTGCCGGCCAAGATGTTCGACGATCGCGGTTCCAGTCTCGATGCTCATCGCTGCCCTCGCTGTTGCCTCACGATTGCTCCCTCCGCCGGCCGCGCAGTCAGGGCAATGGGCTGGCGAAGGAGGCAAGGGTGCCCCCGATCTCGCCCAGATTCTTGAAAACGACGCTGAACAGCACCGACACCCCCGGCTTGACGGGGCCGTTGACAATCCCCGATTGGCTCAGCGAGCCGATGAAGGCCATGCATTCGTCCTGGTAGATCGCCGAGATCGAGGCGTAAAGGCTGGTATTGACAGCCTGCGGCACCGCGACCCCGTTCACGAGATTGGTGCTGTTCGTCAGGTTGAGGGTCTCGGTCCCGCGCAATGACCAATAGCGCGTCAATCGCACGGTGGCGTCGAACGAGAGCTGCTCGCGCTTGCCCAGCACGAGGCTCTGGCCCGTCGTCGGAATGATCTCCGCTTCGTTCGGCTGCTGCGCCGGGATTAATAGAAAATTGCCGCTGACGCGAAAGCTCTGCGGCCCGGCGCTGACCCCGATCTGCTGGCTGCGGTTGGTAAGATCTTTGCGGTCGAGCCGGAAGCGATAGGTCAGATCGAGATAGGAGCTGGGCGCCAGTACGACGCTCCCGACCACGTCGGACAGCCGGTGCTCGGCACCCGAGGCCAGCGGCAGAAACGGGTTCCGTTCGGCGCGATAGCTTTGGCCGACCAGCATCCGATAGCTGCCGCCGCGGTCGTCGTAGAGACCGAGCTTGAGCCCGTAATCGACCCGCTGGCCGGTATCGAGCACATCGTAGCCGGGCAGGCGGTCGGGACGGAACAGATCGGTGGCGCTGAAGTCGAAATCGAGACTGTCCTCGTCCGGGATGCGGTGTTGATTGCCGCCCGACGGCCCGGCGAAGACCGCCGCGATCGGCTCGACGAGCTGGGTCGTCGCGGCGCCGCGACGGATCAGCGGGTAGTTCCAGATAAGCCCGACCTGCGGGAATATGCGGCCGGTCGCAAAATTGCGCCCGATTGGCTCGGCCGCCGGCATACCATTGACCGGGAAATAGGCGGCCGGCAAATCCGGGTTCGATTTCAGGCTGAGGTCACTGACCGAATAGCCGTCGGCGCGGGCGCTGAACAGGAATCTGTATTGGCCGCCGAGACCGTCGCGGAACGTGCGCTGCCATTGTGAGCCGAGCGACAATCGCCGTGTCTGGGTGCCGACCTCGCGGACAATATTGAGAAGATTGGCATTGAAGCGCCATATCCCGCCAAAGCCGAAGGCGTTGGGCTCGGTTTCCCAGCTGCGGGTGGCGACCGGCAGGACGATCGGCTGGGTCGAATCGCCGAGTCCCGGCAGCAGCGGTTGGAACATATAGGCATCGATATCGGTCGCACCGCGCGGCTCGAAGCCCTCGAGGTAGGCGCGGCTGATCAGCGCGTCGAGCGGCGGAGTCGGAAAGCCGAATTCCTGCAGATAGGTCTGATCGGAAGCGCGCTCGATGGCAAAGCCGGTGCGGAACTCCGAATCGAGATCGAAGGCGCCATCGGCGTTGATATGGCCGCGGAAGCGATCGCTCGTGCCGGCGCCGACATTGCTGTAATTGGCGCTGGCGATCGCGTCGATAAAGCCGTTGCCGAAGCGCTCGCGATATTCACCGGCGAGCACCGGCCCGGCCGCGGTCGTAATGCGCGGCGACAAGGTCAGATCCTTGTCGGGCCCGAGCACCCAGAAATAGGGGATCCCGAAATGCACGCCCAGGGTATTGGAGCTGCCAAAGGACGGCGTCAGAAAGCCGCTGGCGCGCTTGACCGTCGGGTCGGGCGCCGACAGGTAGGGGGTATAGAAGACGGGCCACCCGTCGATTTCCATGACCGCGTCGCGGAATTCGATGATCTTGAGCTGTTCGTCGTGGTCGATCTGGCGGGCTTTGAGCTGCCAAGCCGGCGGCGCGGCCGGATTGCGCCGGCACAGATCGCAGGGGGAGTAGACGGCGCGGGCCAGTTCGGTGCGGTTGCCGTTGGTGCGGCGGGCGGCGTTGGCGGCTAGGCGGGAGCGGTCGGCGAACAGCATCCGCACATTGGTGGCGAAGGCGTCGTTCATCCGGTCGCGCAGCTCCATGTAGCTGGTGAAAATGATGTCGCCGCTCGGCAACAGCAGAGTGACATGGCCGGAGGCGGTGACCGTGTCGCTGCGCTGGTTGTAGGTCACGACGTCGGCGAGCAGAATGTTGCCGCCCTGCGCGATCTCGACATGGCCGCGGGCGATTATCAGCGCGTGGGCCTCGTCATACTCGATCTGATCGGCGCGAAAAGTGATCGGCGTACCCTTGTGCAGCCGCGGCCGCCTCTCGTGACCGAGCTGGGCGGCGGCGGGGGCGGCGGCGAGGAGTGCGGCGAGGATGCCGAAAACGGCGCCGAAGAGCCGCCTTTTGTAGCCTTTTCGCCCGAACATCAGCCGTCTTCCAGATGCAGCAGCAGCGAAGTGCCGAAGATCACGCTGACGCCGGTCGGTGTCCAGGCGGCGAGGGTGACGGGAACCCGGGCGGAGAGCCCGAGGGCGAAGACGAGGTCGGAAAGGAAGTAGAGCAGAAACCCGGCCGCGACGCCGCCGATGATCATCATCGTCGTGCCGCCGCGCCGCTGCATGCGCAGGCTGAAAGCGGCGGCGACCAGAACCATGGCCGACAGCAGGAACGGGCGGGAGAGCAGCATGTCGAAATAGAGACGGTGGCGCTGCGCTGGGAAGCCCGAGCGTTGCAGCAGGCGGATGAAGCCGGGCAGCGCCCAGAACGACATCGTGTCGGGCGCGGCGAAGCTCTCCTCGATGTTGCGGCGCGTCAGATCGGTCGGCAACCGCAGCCGCGCAAAACTTTCAGGCGGCCCGTCCGGCAGCCAGCGGGTGCCGTTTTCGATGATCCACTCGCCGCTCTCAAGCCGTGCCGCGCGCGCGTCGATGCGCGAGGTCACCTGCGGCAAATCATTGAAGAAGAATACGGTTACGCCTGTCAGGCGGAAATGGCGCGAGGCCACCCTGTCGGCGTGGATGATGATCTGGTTGCCGGCCTCGTCGCTCTGCCGCAGCCACAGGCCGGTCCCCGACAATAGCAGCTGGGCCGCGCCCTGATGCAAGATCCGGCTTTCGAGACGTTGATAGGCGGTTTCCATCAGCGAGGCGACCGGACTGAACAGGGCCACCGAGAAGAGCCCGATCAAGAACGCGGCAAGCGCGGCCGGGGTCAGGAACTGCCAGGCGGAAACCCCGGCCGCCCGGGCGACCACCAGCTCATTGTTGCGCGTCAGCCGCCAGAAGGCGAGCATCGTGCCGAACAGGATCGCGAAGGGCAGGATCTCCTGTGCCGTCTGCGGCGATTTCAGCGCCGCCATCTCGCACAGCACGCCGAGCGTCGCCTGCGCCCTGCTGGCCCCGCGGCGCAACAGCTCGATGTAATTGAGCAGGAAGGCGATCACCAGCATCGCCGTGAAGACCGCGCAGAACCAGGTCAGGAACTGGCGGGCGATATAGGCCGACAGCGTCCTTGCGATCGGCACCGGCCTTCTCCCCCCTCAATCGCCATCAGCAACGGCCGCGGCGGCCGGCCGCAACCGCCGCAGGCCGAGCCTTTTTCCCCCATACACCAGAATCGCAAGCCCGCCGGCCAACGGCAACAGATCGGTGATGTACATCAGCGGGATCGCGAAAGTATAACGGTCGGCAAGATCGCCGACGCTGATCCCGAGGGCTTCGAACAAAAACCCGAAAACGATCGCCGCGAGCACCCGCTTGACCTGACTGCGGCGGCCGGCTTCGCCCGGCAGCAGGCAGGCGAGCGGGATCAGGCTGAAACCGAAGACCGAGAGCGGAATCACCAGGCGCTGATTGCCCTCGACGATAAAACTGCGGCGGAAGCGTCGCGGGACGTTCGCCGGCGGGAAGAACAGCTCGTGCAAAAACCGCTCCTGAGGCTCGCGGAACCGCACGACCGGCGCATTGCGCAGAGTATCGAGGTCGAGCGTATAACGCTTGAAGCTCAGTACCGACAGCTTCCCGGTCCGCTTGTCGTATTGCTGGCGCTCGCCGTCGATCATGATGATGCGCGGGCCGGCCGGCATGTCGACAAAAGCCCCGCGTTCGGCCAGGATGGTGACCGGCCGCCGCGGATCGCGGCTGTCGTTGATCAGAAGCCCGGTAATGTCGCCGCGATCGTCGCGGCTGCGCGCGTAGATGGTCAGCTTGTCCGAGACCGGGGTGAACGTCCCTTCCTGGATCAGGCTGGCGACGAAGCGGTTGCGGATCTCGAATTCCAGGTCCTTGAAGTCGCGGCTCGTCACCGGCAGGAAATACGCCGACAAGCTCATCAGCACGGCAAAGGCGGACCCGGCCACGACGAATACCGGCTTGGCGAGGGCGAGCGGGCCGAGGCCCGCCGCCCGCATGACGAGGAGCTCGCTCTCGCTGGCCAGACGGTTGAATGTGAACAGCACGGCGATGAAGACGCCGATGGGCAGTACGATGTCGAGAAACTTGGGCAGGATCAGCAGCGCCAGATAGAGAAACAGCTCAGCCGACAAGCCGCGATTGACGATCAAGTCGATAAGGCGCAGCGACTGGGCCAGCCACACCGCGGTGCAGAGCGCCGCCGTGACGAACACCATCACGCCAAAGCATTGGCGTAAAATATAGCGGTCGAGACTGGTCATCGGGCGAGGATCATAGGGAGGATGCGGCGCTCGCACCAGGGGCGTCGTGGCGGCGATTGGCCGTTGACTCGGCCCCTTGTTGTCTCTATCGCCAGCATCCAATTTCTTCCCGAGAAGGCCGGTCCCGCCCGTCGCCGGCCATCCTCCCCGTAGCGTGAGGTCGCGCGATGAAAATCGAATTCGTCGAGCCCGAGTTGCCGTGTCCGGGTGCGGTTGCCGTTGGAGTCTGGGAGGAGGGGGTGCTCACCCCGGCGGCCAGAAAGCTCGACGGCATGACGGGAGGAGCGCTCGCCCGGGCGCTCTCCGTCTCGCCCCGCTTCCGCGGCCGCAAGGAGGATCTGCTGACCGTGGTGGCGCCGCAGGGGGTGCCGGCGAGCCGGATCGTGCTCGCCGGCCTCGGCAAGCCGGCGGCCATGGATGCGCGGCTGCTGCAGGATATCGGCGGTCTGCTTGTCGCGCATTTGAACGGCACCGGCGAGAAGGAGGCGACACTGGCGATCGACCTCGACGCGGCGGCGGGGCTCGGCGAGGCCGAAGCGGCAGCCGAACTCGCCTTTGGCGCGCGCCTTCGCTCCTATCGCTTCGACAGGTACAAGACCAGGGAGAAGCCGGAGCAGAAGGCGTCCCTGCTGCGGCTGCGAATCGCCACCCCCTCTCCCTCTGCGGCGGCCCAGGCGTTTTCGCCGCGCGACCTGGCCGCCGACGCGATCGTCTTCGCGCGCGATCTCGTCTCCGAACCCGCCAACGTCATCTACCCCGAGACGCTCGCGGCTCGGGCCGAAAGCCTGCGGGAGTTCGGGGTCGGCGTTGAGATCCTCGACGAGACAGCAATGCGCGCGCTCGGCATGAACGCCCTGTTGGCGGTAGCCCAGGGCAGCGCCCGGCCGCCGCGGCTGGTCGTGCTGCAATGGCGCGGTGCGGGCGAGGACGAGCCTCCGCTCGCCTTTATCGGCAAGGGCGTGACCTTTGATACCGGCGGCATCTCGATCAAGCCCGCCGCCGGCATGGAAGACATGAAGTGGGATATGGCGGGCTCCGCCGTGGTGATCGGCCTTTTGCGCCTGTTGGCGGCGCGCAAGGCGCGGGTCAATGCGGTCGGGGTGGCGGGCTTGGTTGAGAACATGCCCTCCGGCACCGCGCAGCGTCCGGGCGATATCGTCACCTCGATGTCGGGCCAGACGATCGAGGTTCTCAACACCGATGCCGAAGGCCGCCTGGTATTGGCCGATGCGCTGTGGTATTGCCAGGATCGCTTCAAGCCGCAGCTGATGGTCGATCTCGCGACGCTGACCGGGGCGGTGATCGTCGCCCTCGGCAATTACTACGCCGGCCTCTTTGCCAACAACGATATGCTCGCCGAACGCCTGATCGAAGCCGGCAAGGCGGTCGGAGAGCCGGTCTGGCGCCTGCCGCTTGCCGACAGTTACGACCGCGACATCGACAGCGATGCCGCCGACGTCAAGAATATCGGCAGCGGCCGCGCCGCCGGCAGCATTATTGGCGCGCAATTCCTGCAGCGTTTTGTCAATGCGGTGCCGTGGGCGCATCTCGACATCGCCGGGGTGGCCTGGTCGAAAAAGGATACCGCCACGGTGCCGAAAGGCGCGACCGCCTTCGGCATCCGCCTGCTCGACCGGTTTGTCGCGCAGTACTACGAGCGAGAATAGCGAAAGGGCTCCGCAGTGGCCGAGATCGGCTTTTATCACCTGACCCTGACGCCGCTCGAGCGGGCGCTGCCGAGGCTGCTCGAACGGGCCGTGGCCCAGGGCCATCGCATTATCGTGCGGGCCGCATCGGCGGAGCGGGTCGAGCATCTGAATGCGCTGTTATGGAACTACGACGAGGCGAGTTTTCTGCCGCACGGCTCGGCTCGCGACGGCCATGCGGCGGCGCAGCCGATCTATCTGACCGACGGTGCGGACAACCCGAACGGCGCCTCGATGCTGGTGCTGGTGGACGGCGTCGCCGTCACCGATCTGGGCATGTTTGTCCGCTGCGCCGATCTGTTCGACGGCCGCGACCCGGCCGCGGTCGCGGCCGCGCGCGAGCGCTGGCGGCGCGCCCGCGAGGCCGGACACCGGCTCAGCTATTGGCAGCAGACGCCGTCGGGATGGGAGCGCAAATGACGGCCGTGCGCGGCCGTTGCCCGCCGCCGTGCCGGCCGATATAAGCGCGGCTTTCCGCGTGCGGAGATGCCGATGGCGATTGAACGAACCCTGTCGATCATCAAACCCGATGCGACGCGGCGCAACATAACCGGAGCGATCAATGACCGGCTCGAAAGGGGCGGTCTGCGCATCATCGCGCAAAAACGCATCCGCCTCTCCGAGGAGGAGGCGGCGCGCTTTTATGCGGTTCATGCCGGGCGACCATTCTACCGCGATCTCGTCCGCTTCATGAGTTCCGGACCGATCGTCGTGCAGGTGCTCGAAGGGGAGGATGCGGTGGCGCGCAACCGCGAGATCATGGGAGCGACCGACCCGGCAAAGGCCGCTCCCGGCACGATCCGCAGGGATTTCGCCCAATCGATCGAGGCCAATTCGGTGCACGGCTCCGACTCGCCGGAGACGGCGGCGCAGGAAATCGCCTTCTTTTTTTCCGAGGCCGAGATCCTGCCGTAGCGGACGGGCGCCCGCGGCCTCGCGCCCTTTCCCGGGGCGGGGCTTTCCCGTCCGGCCACAGGCATCGGCAAGCGGCCGATGGCCGCCGGGCGCGACTCGTTACAGCAGAAAGATCGCCATCCCGATCAGGATGATCACGATGATCGCAACCGACCATCTGAGAAACCGGGTAAAGCCGATCCAAGTTTGGCGATGCCGCTCGAATTCGGGATCCACCGTCGTCATCGCCATGCCCGCCTCGTCCCACTGACAATCCTGCCTCACCTATAGCCTAATCGGCGGAGGAGACAAGCGGCTCGCAGGGATTAAAGCCAACGAGGTCCGGGGCCTGCCAGCCCGCGATTTCAACCCGTTCGCCGATGACGCGCACCCGTCCCTCGGCGATCAGCCGCAGCGCCAGCGGGTAGAGGCGGTGCTCGGCCGCCAGGATGCGGGCGGACAGCTGCTCTTCGTCGTCGTCGGGATGGACGGGAACGACGGCCTGGGCCAGGATGGGACCGGCGTCGAGTTCGGGACGGACGAAATGCACGGTGCAACCGGTGAACCGCACGCCGGCTGCGAGGGCCTGCCGCTGGGCGTGAAGACCGCGAAAGGCCGGCAACAGAGAAGGGTGGATATTGACCATGCGGTCGCGCCAGGCTTCGACAAAGCCGGTGTCGAGCACGCGCATGAACCCGGCGAGGGCGATCAGTTCGACACCGTGCCGGCCGAGCACGGCCTCGGCCTCGGCGGCAAAGGCGCGGCGGTCGTTCTGCGCGATCAGCGCTCGCGGGATGCCGGCGCGGGCGGCATGATCAAGGCCGGCGGCATCGGCCCGGTTACTGATGACGAGCGCGATCTCGGCCGGCACGGAGCCCTCGACGCAGGCCGCGATCAGGGCGGCGAGATTCGAGCCGCGACCCGAGATCATCACCCCCACCCTGAGCCGCCTCATTCCGTCCGCTTTCCCACGGCCGGCGCCGGGCGCGTGCGCCTTGTGTCGATGGCATCCCGGCGAAAACTGCTGTATGACCCGCTCACCCGCCCTAGCCCTTGTCTTCCCGGCACGACCTGCGGATCGCGGGAAGGAAACGGCGCCCGCAAGGGCGGACGGCGGCGAACATATCGGATCGGAGGCGGTTTGCAATGGTCTTGCCGCTGGCATTGGCGAGAGTCGGGAAAAGATTCGGATGGCCCCTGGCCGGCATGCTGCTGATCGTCCTCGCCGCCGGGTGGCGGGCGGAGCCGGCGCGGGCCCAGGACGGCGCCGATCCTTATTCCGCCTCGGTCAAGGTCGACGCCACCGCCGACAATGTGGTCGACGCGCGCCGCCTCGCCCGTCGCGACGGGGAGCGCCGGGCCTTGATGAAGGTGATCGAGCGGATCTCGGGCGCTCCCACCGTCCAGCTCCCGCCGCTCGACGACAACGCCATCACCGATATGGTCAAGAGCTTCGAGGTGGCCGATGAGCGGATGTCGGCGGTGCGCTATCTCGCCGACTATACGTTCCATTTCTACCCGCAGAAGGTGCAGCGCCTGTTGCGCAAAAGCGGCCTTGCCGCGGCGCCTGCGGCCGCAGCGCCAAACGCCGCGGCCGGCGCCGGCGCTGCCGCAGGGGTCGTCGTCCTGCCGGTCTATAAGGACGGGGCAAAGGCGGTGTTATGGGGAGACCCCAATCCCTGGCGCGATGCCTGGTCGGAGCATGCGCCGGTGCCCGGACCGGTCCCTCTGATCGTGCCGCTCGGCGATGCCGGCGATCTTGCCGCGATCGATGCACAGCGGGCGCAGGCAGGACAACCCGAGGCTCTCACGGCGATAACCCGGCGCAACAACGGAGGGGAGGTGATCGTCGCGCTGGCAAAGCCGCGGCGGGAGGCCGGCGGTCTCGCCGGCCTCGATGTGAAGCTGAGCGGGTACCGAGACGGTCGGCTCATCGTCAGCAGCGGCGAGAGCATTGCCGCCAATCCCGGGGAAAGCGAGGCAGGGCTGCTGCAGCGGGCCGTGGCCGTGACGGCCGGCGCGATCGAGGGCCTGGAAACGGCTCTTAGCACCCCTCCCGCCGCGAGTTCCGGACCAGGCTCGTCGGGGCAGGAAAAAGAGGGCAGCCTTGCGGCCGTCGTGCCGATCGGCAGTCTTGATGACTGGATCGCGATCCGCCAACGCCTCGCCGCGATGCCGACGATCCGGGCGATCGATCTCTTGTCCCTGAGCCGCGAGGAAGCCAGGATAAGGCTCAGCTATGTCGGCACTCCCGGCCAGCTGAGGGCCGATCTCGCCGCAGCCGATCTCGCTCTCGACGGGGGAGATCCGGTGTGGCGGCTGCATCCGGCGGGCGCGGCGGGCCTGCCATAGCCCGACCCGAACCGCGCCCTCTATGATGCCGCGCCGGTCCGGGGCCGAGACCCGTGTCCCGCCGCAGGAGATCGTCATGAGCCGGTTGGGGCTCAACCTGCCGAATCTGATTACGCTGGCCCGCCTTCTGGTGGTGCCGCTCGCCGTCTGGCTGATCCTCGCCGGGCGTTACGGCCTGGCGTTCTGGGTGTTTGCGGCGGCCGGGATCTCGGACGCGCTCGACGGCTTTATCGCCAAGCGTTTCGATCGCCGCACGCGGCTTGGAGCGCTGCTCGATCCCGTCGCCGACAAGACGCTCGTTGTCAGCCTCTATGTGACGCTCGGTCTTGCCGGCGAGTTGCCGAACTGGCTCGTAATATTGGTTGTATTTCGTGACACGATGATTGTTGGCGGCTTTCTATTGACTCAGTCGATTGCCGCACCGAAACGGTACGATCCGCTCTATATCAGTAAGATCAATACGGCGCTTCAGATCATTTTATTGGGTTTCGTTTTGGCCAGGCTTGGATTGAATGCCAATGCCGATCTGCCGACATTGCTGCTCATCTATGCGGTAGCGATGACGACAACCGCCTCAGGGCTGTCGTACCTTGTGCGCTGGGCCCGGATCATCGGCCGCTCGGAGCATGCCTTGTGAACCCACGCCTGATCCGGGCACTGTTTTGGCTCGCTCTCGCCGCCTTCACGATTGTGTTCGTGATGCTGTTGCACGGCATCTTGATGCCGTTCGTCGCGAGTTTTGTGCTCGCCTATCTGCTGAAGCCGCCGGTCGACTGTCTGGCCGCCCGGGGGGTGCGGCGGAGCGTTGCGAGCCTTGCCATCCTGATCGCCTTCATGCTCGCGCTCGCGCTTGTGCTGCTGCTGCTCGTGCCGCTGGTGCAGGGCCAGATCGTTCTGCTGGTCGACCGCATGCCGCGCCTCGTCGGTCTGGCGCAACAGCAATTCGCGGATGTGATGCGGCTGCTGCAAAAGCACTTGCCGGCGACCGAAGTGGCGAAGGTCCAGGACCTCGTCAACGACAAGATTGGCGACGTCGTCACCTGGATCGTCGGCCTGCTGCGCGGCATGATCACCAGCAGCTTTGCCATTCTCAGCCTGCTTTCGCTGATCGTGGTGACGCCGGTCGTCACCTTCTTTCTGCTGCGCGACTGGCACGCCATGATTGCCCGGATCGACGCCTATCTGCCAAGGACCGCGCTGACCACGATCCGGGCGCAGTTTGCCATTATCGACGAGACCCTCGCCGGTTTTATCCACGGCCAGGCGATCGTCTGTCTGATGCTCGCCGCCTATTACGCGACCGCCCTCTCTCTCGCCGGCCTCGATTCGGCGGCGGCGCTCGGCCTGTTGATCGGGGTGCTGGCGATCATCCCCGTGCTCGGCGTGGCGATCGGGCTCGGCTTCTCGCTGGCGCTCGCCGGATTACAATACGGGACCTGGAACGAGGTCCTTATCGTTCTCGGCATCTTTCTGTTCGGCCAGACAGTCGAGGCCAACATTCTGACCCCGAAGCTCGTCGGCGACCGCATCCACCTCCATCCGGTATGGGTGATCTTTGCGCTGCTGGCCGGCGGCGAGCTGTTCGGCATACTGGGCGTGCTGGTCTCGGTGCCGGCGGCGGCGGTGCTCGGCGTGCTCGTCCGCTTCGCCCTCGACCGCTACTGCCGCAGCATGCTCTACGGCGCATGCGAGCGCGATCGTCAGCCGCGGATGGCGCCCTTCGAATGAACCAGCTGACGATCGCCTTTCCCTGCCGTACCGCGCTGGGTCGCGCGGATTTTCTCATCTCCTCCGGCAATGAAGAAGCCGTCGCCTGGCTTGACCGCTGGCCTCTGTGGCCGGCCGGAACCCTGGTGCTGCACGGGCCGCCGGGGTGCGGCAAAACCCACCTCGTCCATCTCTGGTGCGAGCGCACGGGCGGCGCCGCGATCGCCGGGAACCGGCTCGACGAGCGCGCTCTCGCGGCCGTGATCGAGGCGGGCCCCGCCGGCGTCGCGGTTGATGATGCCGATGGCGCCGACGAGCGCGCCCTGTTGCACCTCTACAATTGGTGTCGCGAGCGTTGCCTGAGCCTGCTGCTGACCGCCGGGCAGCCGCCCGGCCTGTGGGCGATCGCGCTCGGAGATCTGCGCTCGCGCCTGCGCGCCGCCGTCGCGGTCGGCATCGCGCTGCCCGACGACGCGCTGCTCGGCGCCGTCCTCGTCAAGCATTTCGCCGATCGCCAACTGCGCGTCACGCCCGAGGTGATCGCCTATCTCGTTTCTCGTCTCGAGCGATCCTTTGCCGCCGCCGCCGATATCGCGGCCCGCCTCGACGCCGCCGCCCTCGCCAGCGGACGGGCGGTCACGATCCCGCTCGCGCGCCGCATTCTGGCCGAGCGTCAGCATTCCTCGCCGAGCGAGCCCGGCGTGACGTAATCGATCAGGGCGGGGCGGGGCCGGCCGAGCGCGGCCCAGCGCGTCTCGACCCGAAAGCTGACCCGGGCCGCGGTCGGGAACTTGCCATAGGCAAGGGCGCGAAACGCCGGCGCGTCGGGCTTGGCGAGAGCGAGCGCCAGCTCGTGCAGGGCCGGGTTATGGCCGATCAACAGCACATTGCTGTCCTCCTCGGCGAGCTGGCGCAAGCGCTGCAGCAGCCCCTCCCGGCTGGCCAGATAGAGTTCCCGCTCGATCAGGATGTGCGGCCGCGGCGCAAAACCGGCAAGCACCAGTTCGAGGGTCTCGCAGGCCCGACGCGCGCTCGAACACAGCACGAGGTCGAGCGCGCCGGTCGCGGCCGGCAATTGCCGGCCGACGCGGCGCGCCGCCTCCCGTCCGCGCCGGGACAGCGGCCGCTCATGGTCGGGGGCGTCCTCCTTCCAGCTCGATTTGGCGTGGCGCAGCAGATACAACATATGCATCGTTGCTCTCCTCCCGGCGCCGGCGGCGGTTTGCAGTTTGCGGGCCGCGCGCCATATCTGATCCGTGTCTGTCCTTCGATCCGGCGGCGGCCGCGCCGGCATGACGGATCGGCGGCCGCAGGATAACATTGCCTTCCGGGATTGCCTGCCTGCTTGGGAACGGGGTCCATGAGCGTCGGGGCGCAGCCGGCCGCGATCCAGCCGGTCGATCTCCATTCCGAAACCCGCTTCATCAACCGCGAACTTTCCTGGCTCGCCTTCAACGAACGGGTGCTCGCCGAGGCGGAGAACATGCGCCATCCGCTGCTCGAGCGACTGCGCTTCCTGTCGATCTCGGCAAGCAATCTCGACGAGTTCTATATGGTTCGCGTGGCCGGGTTGAAAGGTCAGTGTCTTGCCGGCATCAAGACCCCAAGCCAGGACGGTCTGACCCCGGTACAGCAGCTCGAGGCGATAAGCCAGCGGGCGAGCCGGTTAATGGAAGCGCAGCAGGCGATCTGGCTGTCGTTGCGCAGGCAGCTCAACGAGGCCGGGATCGCCGTCGTCGAGCCGGGCGAGCTTGACGACAATGATCGCGCTTGGCTCGAAGAGCATTTTATGGCGGAAATCTTCCCGGTCCTGACACCGCTGGCGATGGACCCCGCCCACCCCTTTCCGTTCATCGCCAATCGCGGCTTCGGCCTTGCTCTGCAGCTCGAGCGGATCAGCGACGGGGTCAGACTGCAGGCGCTGATCCTGATCCCCTCTTCAATCGCCCGCTTTGTCCGCCTGCCGGGCAGCCGCATGCGCGTATTGCCGGTCGAACAGATGATCGGGCTCTTCCTCGACCATCTGTTCCCCGGCTTTGCCGTGGTGGCCCAGGGCGTCTTTCGCGTGTTGCGCGACAGCGAAGTCGAGATAGAGGAGGAGGCTCTCGATCTGGTGCGGCTGTTCGAGACGGCCCTGAAGCGGCGCCGGCGCGGACATGCCATTCATCTCGCGGTCGATGCGAGGATGCCGGCGGAGCTGCGTCGCTTCCTGATGGAGAAACTGGACGCCGCCCCGGCCGATGTGTTTGCCACGCACGGTCTCTTGGGCCTCAACGATACCGCGCAGCTGATCATCGACGAGCGTCCCGATCTCGTTTTCACCCCCTATAACGCCCGCTTCCCCGAGCGTATTCGCGATTTCGGCGGCGATTGCTTCGCCGCGATCCGGCAAAAGGACATCATCGTCCATCATCCCTATGAAAGCTTTGACGTCGTCGTGCAGTTCCTGCGCCAGGCGGCGCGCGACCCGGCGGTGGTGGCGATCAAGCAGACGCTCTACCGCACCAGTGAGGACAGCCCGATCGTGCGGGCGCTTGCCGAAGCCGCCGAGGCCGGCAAATCGGTGACGGCGCTGATCGAATTGAAGGCCCGCTTTGACGAAGAGGCCAATATCCGATGGGCGCGCGATCTCGAACGCGCCGGCGTGCAGGTCGTCTACGGCTTTTTACAGCTGAAAACGCACGCCAAGGTATCGCTGGTCGTGCGGCGCGAGGGCGGTCGGCTGTGTTCCTATGTGCATTTCGGAACCGGCAATTACCATCCCTATACGGCCAAGGTCTATACCGATCTGTCGTTCTTTACTTGCGACCCGGCGCTGTGCCGGGACGCGGCGCGGCTGTTCAACTTCATGACCGGTTATGCGACCCCAAGGGGCCTTGAAAAGATCGCGGTGGCGCCGATCAATCTGCGCCAGCGCCTGACCGCCCTGATCGAGGCCGAAATCGCCAATGCCAAGGCCGGCAAACCCGCGCAGATCTGGGCCAAGATGAACGCTCTCGTCGATCCGGCGATCATCGACCTTCTCTACCGCGCCTCGCAGGCGGGGGTCAAAATCGACCTCGTCGTTCGCGGGATTTGCTGCCTGCGGCCGGGCATCCCGGGTTTTTCCGACAATATCCGGGTCAAGAGCCTGATCGGCCGTTTCCTCGAACACGGCCGCATCATCTGCTTCGGCAACGGCTATGCACTCCCCTCCGAGCATGCCAAAGTGTTCATAAGCTCGGCCGATTGGATGCCGCGCAATTTCGACTGGCGGGTCGAGGCCCTGGTGCCGATCGAAAATCCCACCGTGCACCGTCAGGTGCTCGACGAGATCATGGTGGCAAATCTGAAGGATAACGTGCAGAGCTGGACACTGCTGCCGGATGGCAGCTATCAGCGCATGTCGCCCGGGGAGGAACCCTTCTCGGCGCATGTTTATTTCATGACCAATCCAAGCCTGTCGGGACGCGGCAGGGCTTTGCGGCGGAGCCGGCCGCGGCTCGTCGTGCGGTGACAACCGTTTGCTCCCGGCCCGCCGGAGACAACAGGGCAGGTGTCGGGTGGGTACGGGCACGATGGCGGAACAGGGCGGAAGAAAAGGCGCATTCCGCCCGTGTGGCGGTTTCCGATCGGGCTCGTCGAGGGCGTGGGCCGCGCTTTCCCGCTGCGCCGCGGGCCGCCCGCCGGAGCGGACGCGTTGCGCCCGTCTTCGCCACCGTCGGGGCCAGTGGAAAGACCGTGATCGCGATCCCTGGATCAAGATCCCGAGCCGCATTCCCGGGCATGTCGCATCCGATGAACCGGTGATCCGATGACCGAACTGAACACTCTTGCCGCCGAGAGCCGCATCGCGGTCATCGATCTCGGCTCGAATTCGTTGCGTCTGGTCGTCTTCGAGCGACTGGGCGGGGCCCTGTTCCCGCTGCTGAACGAGAAGGTCATGTGCGGGCTCGGCCGCGGTTTGTCGATAACCGGCCGCCTCGATCCCGAAGGGATCGCTCTGGCCTTTGCCAATTTGCGGCGTTTTGTGGCGCTCGCCCGGGCGATCGGCGTCGATCATCTCGCGGTTCTGGCAACCGCCGCCGTCCGCGACGCCGAAGACGGGCGCGCCTTCGCCGCCGAAGTCGAGCAGCAATGCCGGGTCGCGGTTACCATTATCGACGGCGCCGAGGAAGCGCGCCTGTCGGCGGCCGGGGTCCTCGCCGGCATTCCGACGGCCGAAGGTCTGGTCAGCGATCTCGGCGGCGGCAGCGTCGAGCTGATTGCGGTGGGGCCGCGAGCCGGGGACGGGGGAAGCTGGATCGGCCCGGGCGTGACCCTGCCGCTCGGGCCGCTGCGCCTTGCCGAGCTTGGGGGAGCCAAGGCCGTCACCGAGACGGTCGAGCACGCCTTCGCCGGTGTTCAGCTCCTGCATCAGGCGGCCGGGCGCAGCCTTTACCTGGTCGGCGGCGCGGCGCGGGCGCTGGCGCGGCTGCATATGGAGCACACCGGCTATCCGCTGCACATCGTCCATCACTACACGATTGCCAGCGCCGAGGCCGAGGCGTTCTTCGACATCATCGCCCGGCAGTCGCGCAAGTCGCTGTCGCGGATCACGACGATCGCGCCGAAACGGCTCGACGGGGTGCCGCTCGCCGCCCTCGTATTGCGCCGGCTGATCGCGGCGGCGGCGCCGCGGCAGGTGATCTTCTCGGCCTTCGGCCTGCGCGAGGGGTATGCCTACAGCCATGTCCCGCACGGCGCCGATCCGCTGATCGAGGCGTGCCGGGCAATCGCGCGGCGGGAGAGCCGGTTCCGCACCGATGGCGACCGCCTGCAGGAATGGACGGCGCCGTTATTCCCGAAGCTTGACGAGCGGGGTCGCCGGCTGCACCGCGCGGCTTGCTGGCTCAGCGATATCGCCTGGAGCGATCATCCCGATTATCGCGCCGAGCAGGCGTTCACGAGGAGCCTGAGGATGCCGTTCGCCGGCGTCACGCATGCCGAGCGCGTCTTTATCGCCTCGGTCCTGCACCGCCGCTATGGCGGCACCGCCGACGCGCCGGTCACCGAACCGACCCGGGCTCTGCTCGATGAGCGTGCCATGAACGAAGCCCGGACGCTCGGGCTGGCATTGCGCCTTGCCTATACCCTGTGCGGGGGAACAGTCGCCTTGCTGTCCGAGGTCTCCCTCGATCGCGACGGGGACAACCTCGTGCTCGAGATCCCGCCCACCGGCAGCTTGTTCGCCGGAGAGACGATCCAGCGCCGGCTCGATGCGGTGGCGCGCTCATTGGGCATGAGCGGGATCATCCGCCGCCGCAGGATGAGGCACGCGGTCCACGCCTGAGAGGGCGGCGATGATCACGGCCGCACGCCGCGAGCGGGGCTAGCAGGAAGGCGGGGCCGGCAGCGTGACCAGCCGGATGCGGTTGCCGGCGGCGGTCAGGGCCAGCCGGCCATGCTTCAGGGCGAGCGCATCCTCGCCGAAGATCGCGCGGCGCCAGCCCGACAACGCGCGCACCGGCGCCGCATCGTCGGCGGCGATGGCCTCAAGGTCCTCGGCCGAAGCCACCAGCCTTTGGGCGACTTGGTATTCCTCGCAGCGCTCTTTCAGCAGCACCCGCAGCAGCTCGACGAGCGGGCCGAGGCCGGGCGGGGTTTCCAAACGGGCCGGCGGGGTCGGCGGATCGGGATCGGCAAGGCCGTGCCGAACCGCTTCCAGAATCTCCCTGCCGAGCTTTCCTTCGGCCACCCCCTTCGGCAGGCTGCGCGTGCGGGCGAGCGCCTCGACGGTCTTCGGATGATGCGCCGCGATCTCGAGAAGGGCCTCGTCACGCAGAATGCGGCCGCGCGGCAGGTTGCGTTCCTGCGCCGCCTTTTCCCGCCAGGCGGCAAGGGCGCGCAGGACCGCGAGAAAGCGGTCGTCGACCCGGCCGCGCAGGCGGAAGCGGCGCCATGCCGTGTCAGGATCGTTGCGATAATTGGCGGGATCGGTCAGCTCGGCCATTTCCTCGGCAAACCACTCCGCCCGGCCGTTCAAGGCCAGCCTTTCCTGCAGCCGCTCGTAGACCGTGCGCAGATGGACGACGTCGGCAAGCGCATAGCGGATCTGGCGCTCGCTGAGCGGGCGCTGCGTCCAGTCGGTGAAGCGCCAGGACTTGTCGAGCGTGGCGCGCGCGAGTTTCGAGACAAGCGTTTCATAGCTGACCGCATCCCCGAATCCGCACACCATCGCGGCGATCTGGGTGTCGAACAGCGGTGTCGGGACGCTGCCCGTCAGGTTGAAGAAGATCTCGATGTCCTGACGCGCAGCGTGAAAGACTTTGAGGACTGCCGCATCCGCCATCAGCGCCAGCAGCGGCGCGAGATCGATGCCGGGGGCGAGGGCGTCGATCGCCGCCGCCTCCTGCGGGCCTGCCACCTGCACCAGGCAAAGGATCGGCCAATAGGTGCGCTCGCGCACGAATTCGGTATCGACGGCAAGGAAATCGGCGCCCTTTTGGCGCGCGCAGAAGCGGGTGAGCGCCTCGGTTTCGGTGATGACCGTCATCGCCTCAGCTATACCCTGAAAAACCCGGTTAGGGCAGCCCTTGCGCGCGCGAACGCCTTGGGATTCCAAGCCGGGGCGGCGCGCATTGCGGCGATCTGTCCGCCTTGCCCTCGCCGTTGGTCAGGGCGCGCGCCCCTCCGACGGGGCCGGCAATCGCCCGCATGCGATGATCCCATCGCCGTGCCGGCGAATGTACCGAACCTTCTGGACGCCCTGCCGTCCGATAATGGCCGATGGGCACCGTGCGGCGGAGCCCCGGGTTTTGCCGTCAAGAGGCCGCCATAGGAGCGCGCGGGGCGGCGTCGCGGCGTCGCGCGGCCGCCTTGACAAGCCCTGCGCTTCCGTGCCTGTTGCCGCCGTCGCATCCCGAGCCCAGGTTTCTTTTCCATGCACGTCTATCGGACCCATACTTGCGGCGCCTTGCGCCTTACCGACGCCGGCATTACGGCGCGGCTGTCGGGCTGGGTCCACAGAAAGCGCGATCACGGCCAGCTCCTGTTCATCGATCTGCGCGATCACTACGGCATCACGCAATGCGTGATCGACGTGTCCTCGCCGCTGTTCGCCGCGGCGGACGCGCTGCGGCTCGAGAGCGTCGTGACCTTTACCGGCACGGTCGCGGCGCGGTCTCCGGATACGGTCAATCCAAAGCTTGCCACCGGCGAGGTCGAGCTGCGGATCACCGATATCGCGGTCCTCTCCGCGGCCGAGCCGCTGCCGTTCCCGGTCAACAGCGAGGCCGAGTATCCGGAGGAAATGCGGCTTGCCTACCGCTTTCTCGATCTGCGGCGCGAACGCATGCATGCCAATATCATGTTGCGCGCGCACGTCATCGCCTCGATCCGGCGGCGGATGATCGCGCAAGGCTTCACCGAGTTTCAGACCCCTATCCTGACCGCCAGCTCGCCCGAGGGAGCGCGCGACTATCTGGTGCCAAGCCGCCTCCATCCCGGCAAGTTCTATGCCCTGCCGCAGGCGCCGCAGCAGTTCAAGCAGCTCCTGATGGTTGCCGGCTTCGACCGCTATTTCCAGATCGCGCCCTGCTTTCGCGATGAGGCGGGCCGCGCCGACCGCTCGCCGGGCGAGTTCTACCAGCTCGATTTCGAGATGTCCTTTGTGACCCAGGAGGATGTGTTTGCGGCGATCGAGCCGGTTCTCCACGGGGTCTTTACCGAGTTTGGCGGCGGCCGGCCGGTGACGCCGCCGCCGTTTCCGCGCATCCCCTATTCGGAAGCGCTGTTGCGCTACGGCAGCGACAAGCCCGACCTGCGCAATCCGCTCAAGATACACGACGTGACCGCGCATTTTCGCGGCTCGGGATTTCAGGTTTTTGCCCAAATGATCGCGGCGGATCCGCAGGTGCGCGTCTTCGCCATTCCGGCGCCGCAGGGCGGCAGCCGCGCTTTCTGCGATCGCATGAACGCCTGGGCGCAATCCGAAGGCCAGCCCGGGCTCGGCTACATCTTTTTCCGCGACGGCGGCGGCGCCGGTCCGATCGCCCGCAATCTCGGCGCGGAACGGACCGCGGCGCTGCGCGCCGCGCTGGACCTTGGGGAGGGCGACGCCGTCTTCTTCGTCTGCGGCGTGCCGGACGATGTCCGCTCGTTTGCCGCCGCCGCCCGGCTCAAAATCGGGCGCGAGCTTGCCGTGATCGACGAGCGGGCCTTTGCCTTCTGCTGGGTCGTCGATTTTCCGATGTACGAGCGCGACGCCGAGACCGGCGCGATCGTCTTCAGCCACAACCCGTTCTCAATGCCGCAAGGGGGGCTGGAGGCGCTCCTGCGGCAGGATCCGCTCGACATCCGCGCCTATCAGTACGACATCGTATGCAACGGGGTCGAGGTGGGGTCGGGGGCGATCCGCAACCACCGCCCGGACATCATGTACAAGGCCTTCGCGATTGCCGGCTATTCGGCCGCGGAGGTCGAGGCGCGCTTTGGCGGCATGCTGAATGCGTTCCGCTACGGCGCGCCGCCGCATGGCGGCGCGGCGCCCGGCATCGATCGCATCGTCATGCTGCTTGCCGATACCCCGAATATCCGGGAGGTCGTCGCCTTTCCGATGAACCAGCAGGCGGAGGACCTGCTGATGCAGGCGCCGGCCCCGGTCCCGCCCGAGCGGCTGCGCGAGCTGCATATCCGGCTCGCCCTGCCGCCGGAGAAGGGCGGCCGGTCCTGAGCCGAAAGGCCGCACGGGGGATGCCGCGGATGATGTCCGGGCGGGCTGCCGCCCTGCTCTTCATAAGCCTTGTCGCCGCAGCGGGGCCGGCGGCCGGCGCCGAGATCGCGCCGCATCGGGCGCTCTATTCGATGCGGCTCGGCAAGGTGCGCAGCGGCTCCAGCGTCGTCGATGCGCGGGGCGCCATGGAATACGAATGGGGCGAAACCTGCAGCGGGTGGACCATAGAACAGCGCTACCGGCTGCGCATGCGTTACGCGGAAAGCCCGGATGCCGAGATCCAGTCGAATTTCGTGACCTGGGAGTCGAAGGACGGGCAACGCTACCGTTTCAATGACAAGGAGATGCGCAACGGCAAGGTCACCCAGGACCTGCGCGGTACGGCGCGGCTCGACGGCCCCGGCAAGGGCGGCGTCGCCCTTTTCTCGCAACCGCGGCCGCACGCGCGCAAGCTTCCTGCCGGGGTGCTGTTCCCCAGCGCGCACACGATCCTGCTGATCGATGCCGCCCGTCGGGGCAGACATTTCATTGTCCGCAAGGTGTTCGACGGGTCCGCCGACGAAGGCGCGATCGAGGTATCGGCGGTTATCGGTCCGAAACTTATTCCGGATCCGGCGGAAGAAAAGCTCAGTCCGCTGTTGCGGCGGCCCGGCTGGAATTTCCGGCTCGCCTTTTTCCCCGCCGACAGCAACGCCGAGGAACCCGATTACGAACTCGGCATGCAGCTGCTCGATAACGGCGTCTCGCAGGCGATGGTCATCGATTACGGCGAATACGTCATCGACGCCAGACTCGACGACATCGAGCCCCTGCCGAAGCCGCACTGCTGAGCAGAACCGTCAGAACTGCCGCGCAAACCACCGGCCAAGCGCGAGAAGACCGATCCCCGCCGTCGTGAAGACGAAGCCGTAGCCGCAGCGCTCGATCCCGACGCCGATCAGCGGCGCACCGATCGCTTGGCCGAGAAAAAAGCACGAATAAAACAGCGACACCGCTGCCCCGCGCGAGGCCGGCGCCATCTGCGTCGCCTTCGTCTGCAGCGTATTGTGAAACATGTACAAGGCAAAGCCGAGCGCGGCCATGACGGGAACGGCGCCGGACCATGACGGGACGAGCGCGAGGGCGAGCAAGCCGGCGGCGAGGCCAAGGCCGCCCAGCCGCATCATTCCAGCCTCCCCGAACCGCGGAACGATCCGACGGGCGGCGAGGCTGTAAGCGAGTCCGCCGAGGCCGAAGCAGCCGAGAATCAGTCCGACCGCGACATAGCCGATCGCGAAATCGCGCCGCAAAAACGCGCCGAAATAGGCGAGCATTCCGAAAAACAGGAAGCCTTCAACAAAGATGGCAAGGAGCACCGCCCGCGAGCGGGAGGCCGCCGCCAGCGCCGCGTATTGCCGGATCAGGGCGCCGGGCGCGAGCGGCGCCGGCGCGCGCAGGCGAACGACGCGCGGCGAGCGGAATTCAATCCACAGGAGGCTCGCCACGACGGCGAAGATCGCGCCAAGTATCAGAAAGACAATGCGCCAACTGACATAACCGATCAAAACACCGCCGGCCGCCTGACCGAAAATCACCCCGAGAAGCTGTCCGGACAAGATGCGCGCAAGTACCGCCTGCCTGTGCTCGTAAGGAACGACATCGCCGACATAGGCGAGCGCCAGCGGCAATATGGCGGCGGTGCTGGCCCCCGCTGCGAGCCGCAACCAGGCCAGAGCCATCAGGGTGGGCGCGGTTGCGGCGGCAGCAATGAAGAGCGCCGACAGCGTCATCGCTCCGGCGATTACGCCGTATTTGCCGAAACGGTCGCCGATCGGGCCATACGCCACCTGGGCGAGGCCGTAGGCAAAGGCGAAGGCCGTAACCACGACCGAGGCGGCGCCGATGCCGACCCCGAACGCGCGCGCGACGTCGGGCAGCAATGGATCGGTAATGCGCAGGCAGGCGGCCACGCAGAATGCCGCCGTGCTGAGAATTCCGATCGGGCGCAGGCTCAGGGCCCGCCCGCCGGCGACGGCAAAGGGCTTGCCGGTAGTGGCGGCGCGATAGCGCCAAGCGTGCAACAGGGGAATGCCGTCGAGAGCGGAGATCAAGGCCATGGTCGAGCCCATCGTCCCGGTGTGGTTGCGAATGGAGCGGCAAGGAGTGAGGCGGGCGAAACGCCATCCTCCGGCCGCATCGGCATGCGATCGCCGATGGCCTCTTCTCCCGCGCGTTCGAACAGGGTCGGAAGATCGGCCGCGGCGGCGCCGACGAGCATACCGGCGCCGATGCCGATGAGGCGAGAGCGGCGCGGTTCTATTCGCTTGAAAGGCGAGCAACGCCGCTGCCGCAGCAAACAGCGCGGCGGCGCGCCGGGCCGGGCGGCAAGCCGTTGGGAACGGGCACGCAGCCGGAAATCGGCGGTCTTCAGCTTCACAATCACCGCCGTGATGGCATATCCGGCCCTTGCAAGCGCGCCGCCACCCGCTCATAGAGCGGCTGCAGCGCCTGCATGAGGCTTTCCCTGTCGGCGCAGTCGCGGGCAAAGGCGGTTTCCGCCGAGATCGGCCGCGCCCTCGGATATGGAGCGATGCCGCGATCGTCCTTGCCGCAGGCGAGAGGTGCAAGATACAGGCCGGTGCGGCCGCGGCGGCTGGCAGGCTCGGCCTCGCCAAGTGCGGCGAAGTGGCCGATGCGGGTGATGCCGTCGCCGGCAAGGCGGCGCGGGAGCGCCGATCCGGCACCCCACAGCGGCGAGACCGGCTTGTCGGCGAGAAACAGGGGCGCATCGGCCTGGATCACAACGGCAAACCCGCGCGGCCTGTCGAGGTCCGAGGCTATCTTGGAGCGCCGCGCCGTGCCGAGGGCGGGCATGAGGGCGCGACGCTCGCGGCAGAGCCGGCTCACGGCGCTTCCTCCGGCGGCCACAGCCAAGCCGCTCCGCGCACGCCGCTTGAATCGCCGTGCCGCGGCGCCAGCAGCCGCGTGTTCACGGTATCCGAGAAGATCCACCGCGACCAGCATAGCGGAACACGCTGATAAAGCATCGCAATTGCCGACAGGCCGCCGCCGAGCACAATGGCTTCGGGATCGAAGAGATTGATGACCACCGCCAGCCCGCGGGCGAGCCGCTCGGCATAGCGCTCGAGGGTGGTAACAGCGAGGGGATCGCCGCGCGCGGCGGCCTCGGCGATGGCGGCCGCGGCGAGGTCCTGCCCGGTATGGCGGCGGTGGTCCGCGGCGAGACCCGGCCCGGAGAGAAACGTCTCGATGCAGCCGCTGCGCCCGCAATAGCAGGGCGGGCCGGGGATTTCGTCCGCCGCCGGCCAGGGCAGCGGGGTGTGACCCCACTCGCCGGCGATCGCGTTGGCGCCGGCGAGGACGCGTCCGCAAACGGCGAGGCCGCCGCCGACGCCGGTGCCGAGGATGACGCCGAAGACGATGTCGAAACCCGCCGCCGCGCCGTCGGTCGCTTCCGACAAGGTGAAGCAATTGGCGTCGTTGGCAAGGCGGAGCGGGCGCCCGAGCGCGTTCTCCAGGTCGTGCTGCAACGGCCGACCGTTGAGCCAGGTCGAATTGGCGTTCTTGACGAGCCCGGTCAGCGGCGAAATCGCCCCCGGCATCCCGATCCCGACCGATGCGGCGATGCCGAGCTGCCGCTCGATGCCGCGCACGAGATCGGCGACGGCCGCGATCGTCGCCCAGTAATCGCCGGCCGGCGTGGCTACGCGCCGGCGGCAATGCACGGCTCCCGAGCGGTCGAGAGCGGCGGCCTCGATTTTGGTCCCGCCGAGATCGACGCCGATGCGGAAAGCGGCTGGCATAAGGCCGTCCTTTGTGGGAACTTAGCGGTTTAGCGAATTGTTAAGGCCGCCCGCCTAAAACGAGCCGGACAGCAGCGGCACTGCCCAGCCGAGCAGGAGCGGTGCGCTCGACAATCCTTTCGGGGGCGACAACCCATGACGTGCGCAGACCTGACACCGGAGGGACGCCACGGGCGCCCGACGCATAAGAAAATTCTGATCGTTGAAGACAACGAACTCAACATGAAACTCTTCAACGATCTGCTCGAGGCCCAGGGCTATCACACGCTGCAGAGCAGGGACGGCGTTGAGGCGCTGGCGCTGGCCCGCCGCCATCGGCCCGATCTGATCCTGATGGACATCCAGCTGCCCGAGGTCTCGGGCCTTCAAGTCACCAAATGGATCAAGGACGACGATAACCTGAGGACGATCCCGGTGGTGGCGATCACCGCTTTTGCGATGAAGGGGGACGAGCAGAAGATTCGCGAAGGCGGCTGCGCAGCCTACATTGCAAAACCGATTTCGGTCGCCAGCTTCCTGCACACCGTGGCGCGTTTTCTCACCTGAGCTGGCGGCGCATCGCGACGGAAGAGGCCGATGAGCGCGCGCATTTTGGTCGTTGACGATATTGAACTCAACGTTAAGTTGTTAGAGGCGAAGCTGTCGTGCGAATACTATAACGTCATGCGCGCCTATGGCGGCCCGGAGGCGCTCGCGATCGCCGATGCCGAGCAGCCGGATCTAGTATTGCTCGATGTCATGATGCCGCAGATGGACGGCTTCGAGGTTTGCCGCCGCTTGAAGGCCAATCCGCGCACTGCGGATGTCCCGGTCGTCATGGTGACGGCGCTGTCCGACATCGCCAGCCGGGTGCAAGGGCTCGAAGCCGGAGCCGACGATTTCCTGACCAAGCCGGTCAATGACATCGCGCTGTTTGCGCGCCTGCGCTCGCTGGTCCGCTTGAAACGAACGCTCGAGGAATGGCGGGCGCGGGAAGAAATCTGTTTGCGGCTGGCCGGACCTCGATCCGCCGCCCCGGCTCCCGATCCCGCTCGCGCGCGCATTCTGATCTACGAGGAGGATGCGGCGGCGGCGGCGCGGATGACCGAAATGCTGCGGCCGATCGCCCGCAGCGTCGTTCACGCTGCAAATGACGCCGAGGCTCGACGGCAACTCCATGCAGCCGAGGTCCTGATCGCCAGCTTGCCCCCTGCCGACGACGGCGCGTTGCGGCTGCTCTCCCACTGCCGGGCCACCGAGTCGCTGCGTCAACTGCCGATCCTGTTGGTCGCCGAGGAGAACGATCTACCCCGGCTGGCCAAGGGGCTCGATCTTGGCGCCAGCGACTATGTGGTGCGCCCAGTGGACGGCAACGAGCTTGTGGCGCGGACCCGCACCCAGATCCGCCGCAAACGGCTGCAGGACCGGCTGCGCGAGAATTATCATAAAAGCCTGTCGCTGGCCCTGACCGATGAGCTCACCGGTCTCTACAACCGGCGCTTTTTATTCGCTCATCTCGAGCAGTTGCGCGAGCGTATCGCCCACGGCGCTCCCGAGGGAGCCGTGCTGCTGTTCGACCTCGATCATTTCAGAGAGGTCAACAACACCTATGGCCATGCCGCCGGAGATGAAGTGCTGCGCCAGCTCGCCGCGCGCGTGCTGCGCACGATCCGGGACGTGGATCTCGTCGCCAGGCTCGGGGGCGACGAATTCGTCGTGGTAATGGCGGAAACGCCTCTGGCGCAGGCACTGGCGATCGGCGAGCGCCTGCGCCTTGCGGTCGCGGACGAACCCTTCGTCGTGGGGACGGGCCGTGCGGCTCTTCGTCTTACGATCAGCGTCGGGGTCACGACCGTTACGGCGGGTCATCAAACCTCCGACACTCTGCTGACCGGCGCCGACGATTGCCTTTACCGTGCAAAAAATGCCGGCCGCAATCGTACGATCGGCTGCCCGTCCGATCCCCGGTCTGCCCCTTTTGTCGAATCCTGCCGCATCGGCGATCAGCCCGAGAGGATCACTTGATTTTCGCTTCCCGAAAGATGACGTGCTTGCGCACGACCGGGTCGAATTTCTTCAGCTCGAGCTTGCCGGTTTTCGTCCGCGGGTTCTTCTTCGTGACGTAGTAGAAGCCGGTATCGGCGCTGCTGACCAGCTTGATCAACACGGTGTTGGTCTTGGCCATCCGGCACCTCTCTGGTTCAAGGGGTTGGTGACACCGAGATTAGCGGCAGGTCGGGCCGTGTCAAGGCGGCGGCCGGCGATCGTCCAGAGCGTCGCGATAGAGAGCGGGATCGGCCAGCAGACGTTCGGCGACTTCCAGATCAAGCGGCCGTTTGTCCGTCCGCGCCGGACAGGCCCGGCGCAGCCGCAACAGCTGCGCCTGATCGAGCGCCGCCGCCGGGCGCGCCGGCGCCGGTGCCGCCCGCACCCTGGCGAGCACGGCCGAGACGGCGCGCGCATCATTCGCAAGGCCGCTCGTGCATATGCTCGGGATCACGCCGTTGCGGGCGAGAAGATAGCCGGACGGCCTGACCAGCAGCGCCCAGGTCAGCGTCAGCTCGCCGCCATTGCGCAGCGGCAGCACCGTCTGTACCGTGCCCTTGCCGTAGGAAGCGCTGCCGACGATAACCGCGCGGTGCAAATCCTGAAGAGCCGCCGCGACGATTTCTGAGGCCGATGCCGATCCCCCGTCGATCAACACGACGAGCGGCACGGCGGGCGCGATCGCCGTGCCCGAAGCGGCAAAAAACTGCCGGCTCGCGGGATTGCGCCCGATGGTGGCGGCGATCGGCCCTTTGGCGATGAAAAGGTTTGAAACGCCGACGGCCTGATAGAGAAGACCGCCGGGATCCCCTCTCAGATCGAGCACGACCCCGCGCAAACCGGAGCCGAGCGCGCGCTGCCAATGCGCCAGCCCGGCGGCGAGGCGCTCGCTCGTATCGCGGCTGAAACCGGTAATGCGAAAAATCACGACGCCGTCCCGTTCCGACGCTTTGACCGTGGCGGGCACGACCAACGCGCGCCGCACGGAGAAGCTCCGCTCGCGGGCGAGGGCGGGGCGATAGACGGTCAGTCTGACCACACTCGCGAGCGGGCCACGCAGCCATCCGACGACCGCAGCGCGCGGCTGGCCGGCGGTGCTGTGTCCGTCGATCGCGACGATCCGGTCTCCGGGCTTGATGCCGGCGCGCGCTGCCGGACCCTGCGGCAGAACCGCGCCGACCAAAAATCTTCCGCTCACGGCTTTGAGAGTGATGCCGATCCCGCTGAAGCCTTCGAGCGCGGCGCGTTGCGCGCGCGCGGCGCGCGGCGCCGAATAGCGGGAAAAGCGATCGAGCGCGCCGGCCAGGCCGTCGAACACGATTTCTTCGATGCGACCGTCGGAATGCGCGGCGACGGCGGCAGAAGCGGCCTTTGCCATCGCGACGGCCCGGCTTGCCAATGCGCCCCAGGCGGCGGCATCGTTGTCGGCAGGCGGGGAAAACAGGGCGAGCTGGCGGTTGCGATAGATCAGCGCGAGCTCTGTCCGCCCGTCCGGCGCGGGCGTCTCGACAACGGAGAGATTGCGGTCGAGCCGCGATAGGTTGGCAAGGCCGAAAGAGACCAGTTTCCGGTCGGACACCGGCTTGATGTAGAAGCGGGCGATATCCTGCAGCGCCTGGGTGAACAGCCGGGCTTCCGCGTCTGCCGGAGCCGGCGGCGCCGTATGCGCGCAGCCGGCGAGAACGGCGAGGCTCAGCAGCAGGGCCGTGCGGATGCGAGCTGCGGCGGTGAATAGCGGCGACATCGCAGCCGATCGGCCCTCCGAAATACCGGCCGAGAGCCGCGGTAAACGGCACAAAGGCGCCGGCGGGCGGAAGATTAAAGCCGTCGGTGCGGCCGATCAACGTCGCCGGCGGCGCATTTGCCGCATACTCCGCCGCCCGGGCCGATACGGCTCAGCTCGTCTCGCTGCCGGCCCCGGCGGCGCCGGCATGGCGGCGGACGCCGCCGCGCGGCGCAAGGGCCGGCGATGTCTGCTCGACCCGGAACAGCATTCGGCCGCTCAGGCTGTCAGCCTCGACAAGCCGGACCAAAAGAGGATCGCCGAGCTGAAAGACGCGGCCGCAGCGCCGGCCGATCAGCCGCTGCCGCTTGGGATCGTGCTCGTAAAAATCGCCGGGCAGGCTCGAGACCGGCACCAGCCCTTGCGCACCGCTATCGGCGACGGCGACAAACAGGCCGAACGCGGCGACGCCGGCGATGCGGGCCGCAAAGACGCGACCGAGGGAGCCGGCGAGCAGCATCGCGCGATAGCGATCGAGCGCGGCGCGCTCGGCCGCCGCGGCGCGACGCTCGCTGGCCGACAGGTGTTCGCCCAGCTCGGCCAAGTCATGATCGGCGGCAGGCGGCATTCCGCCCGGACCAAAATTGTGGCCGGCCGCATTGGCCCCGGCGATCAGAGCGCGATGCACGACCAGATCGGCATAGCGCCGGATCGGCGAGGTGAAATGCACGTAGCGGCGCAGCGCCAAGCCGAAATGGCCGATATTGGAGGGGCTGTAGGCGGCCTGGGCTTGGCAGCGCAGGACGAACTCGTTGACGATCGCGGCGGCGGGGCTGCCGGCGGCGCGGCGCAGCACGTGATTGAACGAGCCCGGCTGCGGCGCCTGCCCCTTGGCGAGGGCGAGAGCGGGCAGCGACAGCCCCGACAGAAATGCGCGCAGGGCCGCCACCTTGTCCGCGGCCGGAGCATCGTGGATGCGATACAGGCAGGGCTGGCGCAGCGCTTCGAGCTCCTCGGCGGCGGCAACATTCGCCAGAATCATGAACTCCTCGATCAGGCGATGGCTGTCGAGCCGCCGGACGGGTTCGATTGCGGCCGGCCGCCCGCCGGGATCGAGAAAGACCCGGTATTCGGGGATATCAAGATCGAGCGCGCCGCGGTCCTCGCGGGCGCGGGCGAGCGCCCGGAAGGCGCCGTAGAGATGCGGTACCGGCGCGGGCGCCGCCGCCCCGCTCGCGCGCGCCGCTTCGAGCTGTTCATAGGTCAGCCGCGCCGCCGAGCGCATCAGGGCGCGCTCGAACCGATGCCGCCGCTTGTTGCCCGCGGCATCGATCCACAGATGCACGGCAAGGCAAGCGCGATCCTCGCCGGGTTTCAGAGAGCACAGTTCATTCGACAGCGCCGCCGGCAGCATCGGCACGACGCGGTCGGGAAAATAGACGGAATTGCCGCGTCGCCGGGCTTCCCGGTCGAGCGCGCTGCCCGGTCTCACATACCAGGCGACATCGGCGATCGCGACGATGATGTGCCAGCCGCCGCGCCCCTCGGGGTCGGGCTCCGCCCATACCGCATCGTCGAAATCGCGGGCATCGCTGCCGTCGATCGTGACGAGCGGCAAGTCTCGCAGATCCGTCCGCCCCTTGCCGTCGACCGGCCGTGCCGCCGCCGCCTCGGCAACGGCCGCCTGCGGGAACTCGCTCGGAATATCATGAGCGGCGATGACAAGGGCGCTGACCGAACGCGGGTCTTCGGCGGCGCCGAGGCGTTCCACGATGCGCACCCGCGGCGGCCCGAGCCGGCCCGCCGTTATCGCCTCGGCGACGACGAGATCACCGTCGGCCGCATCGCCGGCATCGCCGGCCGGGACGAGATATTCGCTCCGATCGCGCCGATCCGCCGGGATCAATCGGCCATCGCCCCGGCCGCGCCGGAAGAGGCCGACGATCCGGCCTCTCTCCGGATCGAGTGGGCGCAGCATGTGCGCCTCGATCGCGCCGCCGTCGCATAGCACAAGGCGCGCCAAGGCGCGCGCCCCCGGTGCGAGAGGTTCGGCACCCGCGGGCTCGATCAGCCGGATTGCGGGCGCCGCGGCTGGCCAATCGAGCGGCCGGACAAGCGGAAAGCCGTCCTCGTCGCTGCCGACCCGCTCGACCGTGACAAGCCGTCCGGACGACAGACCGGCGACAAAGCGCCGGTTACCGGCGCGAGCGACGATGCCGCCTTTCTCGGCCGCCCGTAACAGCTCGCCGAGCGCGCGGCGGTCGCCGGCGCCAAGCCCGAAGGCGCGCGCAAGCTCGCGGCGGCCGACCGCGGCCGGGTGCGCGCGAAGGAAGGCGAGGAGATCACCCGCCGAGGGGAGGCCCGGCCGGCTGCGTCGGGGCTCTCCCGGCACGCGCTTGCGTTGCGGCGGCGAAGCGCGCATTACGGAGCGTCCTCGGAGCGGGCGCGGTTGCCGTTCGCCGGGCGGGCCGTCCGCTTTTTGCCGCTGCTGCCGCCGTTGCCGGCGCCGGTTTTCGTCCGCGCCGACGCCGTCCTCCCCGCCCGCGCGGCCCGAGCGGTGCGGCCCTTGCCCTTCTCGCGCAGCAGCGCGATCGCCTCCGCGAGCGTCAGCGCCTCCGGCTCGGCCGTCCGCGGCAGCGAGGCGATCGTGCCGCCATGCGCGAGGTAGGGCCCGTAGCGGCCGCGATAGATCGCGACGGTGCCGCCGTCCGGATGTTCGCCCAGGGTCTTGAGCGGCTGCGCAGCCGGACGACGCCTAGCCGCCTCTTCGGCCAACAATGTCACCGCCCGGTTGAGGCCGATCGTCAGCACATCATCGTGAGCGCCCAGCGAGCGGAAGGTATCGCCGTGCTTGATATAGGCGCCGAAACGGCCGATGCCGGCGACGATCGGCCGGCCCGTATCGGGGTGCCGGCCGAGCTCGCGCGGCAGCGAGAGCAGGCGCAGCGCGCGATCGAGGTCGATCTCGGCGGGGCTCATGCCGCGCGGAAGGGCAACCCGTTTCGGCTTGTGCTCGCCTGCGGCGACGCCGAGCTGGACATAATGGCCGTAGGGGCCCTTTTTCAGCATGACCGGGAGGCCGCTTGCCGGGTCGGTACCGAGCGCCCGTTCGGCGGCGGTCTCCTCGCCGTCGAGCGCGAGCGGACGGGTATACCGGCAGTTCGGATAATTCGAGCAGCCGATGAACGCCCCGAACTTGCCGAGCTTGAGGCCGAGCCGCCCGGCGCTGCAGACCGGACAAAGGCGCGGATCCCGGCCGCTGCCGTCCGCGGGAAAGAAATGGGGTCCGAGTTCGGCATCGAGGGTGTTGAGCACCTGGCTGATCGTCAGCTCCTTGGTGCCTTCCACCGCCGCCGAAAAATCGCGCCAGAACCGGCGCAGCACCTCTTTCCAATCAATGCGCCCGCCGGAGATCTCGTCGAGCTGGTTTTCGAGATCGGCGGTGAAGCTGTATTGCACGTAGCGCTCGAAGAAGCTGGCGAGAAAGGCGGTGACGAGGCGGCCGCGGTCCTCGGGGACAAAGCGCCGCTTGTCGAGCCGGACATATTGGCGATCCTGCAGGACCTGCAGGATCGCGGCATAGGTCGAGGGCCGCCCGATGCCGAGCTCTTCAAGCTTCTTGACGAGGCTCGCCTCGGTATAACGCGGCGGCGGCTGCGTGAAGTGCTGCCTGGGGACGACCGCCGCACGGCTCAGCCGCTCGCCTTGCCGCATCGCCGGCAGACGCACGCCTTCGCCCTCTTCCTCGCCGGCATCGTCGCGGTCCTCCTGATAAAGCGCGAGAAAGCCGTCGAAGGTTACGACCGAGCCGGCCGCCCGCAGCCGCACCCTGCCGTCGGCGTCGGCGATGTCGACGGCGAGCTGATCGAGCACCGCCGAGGCCATCTGACTGGCCACCGTGCGCCGCCAGATCAATTCGTAAAGGCGCTGATGATCGCGGTCGAGATGGCGGGCGACGGCGGCCGGCCGGCGCGCAATATCGGTAGGCCGGATCGCCTCATGCGCCTCCTGCGCGTTCTTGGCCGGGCTCTTATAGAGACGCGGCTCGGGCGGCAGGTACTTCGTCCCGAACTCGTCGCCGATCAGCCGGCGCGCCGCGGCGATCGCTTCGCTGGCGATGGCGACGCCGTCGGTGCGCATATAGGTGATCAGTCCGACCGGCTCGCCGCCGAGGGCGAGGCCCTCATAGAGGCGTTGCGCGATCTGCATCGTGCGGGTGGCGGAAAATCCGAGCTTGCGCGAGGCCTCCTGCTGCAGGGTCGAGGTGGTGAACGGCGGAAACGGGTGGCGGCGGACCTCGCGGCGCTCGATCGCGGCGACCGTGAAACCCGACGCGGAGAGGATCGCCGCCGCCGCTTCCCGCGCCTTTTTTTCGCTGTCGAGATCGAAGCGGTCGAGCCGCTTGCCGTCGAGATGGGTCAAGCGGGCGGTAAAGCTCTGACCGGAGGCGGTCTTAAATTCGGCCTCGACCGTCCAGTACTCGCGCGGGCGAAAGGCCTCGATCTCGGCCTCGCGCTCGCAAATCAGACGCAGCGCCACCGACTGGACGCGGCCGGCCGAGCGGCTTCCCGGCAGCTTGCGCCATAACACCGGCGAGAGGGTGAAGCCGACCAGATAGTCGAGCGCGCGCCGGGCGAGATAAGCCTCGACGAGCTCGCGGTCGATTTCCCGCGGCCGCCGGAACGCTTCGAGGACGGCGTTCTTGGTGACCTCGTTGAAGACCACCCGCTTGACGTCGAGATCCTTCAGGACCCGCCGGGATTTGAGCACTTCGGTGACGTGCCAGGAGATGGCCTCGCCTTCACGGTCGGGGTCGGTCGCGAGGAACAGCCGGCGGGCACCGCGGGCGGCCTCGATGATCGCCTTCAGATGCTTTTCCGATTTGCCGTCGATCTCCCACGACATGGCAAAATCGGATTCGGGACGCACCGATCCGTCCCTGGCCGGCAGATCGCGGACATGGCCGTAGCTGGCCACGACCTTGTAGTCGCTGCCGAGATAGCGGTTGATCGTTTTCGCTTTGGCGGGGGATTCGACGACGACGAGGTTCATGAATTCAGTCGATCGGGCACGAAATTGCGGCTTCCCGGATCCGGGCGAGGGTCATGACCGCTGTTCTGGAGGCATGAGAATCTTTCCACAACTGCCGCACTCACCGGTGATGGCGCCGCTGTCAACGCAGGGAGACGAGATTGCCGGGATGACGCTCGACCCGGCCGGCGAGTTCCAGCTCTAAGAGAAGGGTGGCCACGGCCGCGGCTGACAAGTGGCATTGACGCACCAGCTCGTCAACCGGCACCGGCGTCGGTCCCAGTCGTTCGACGATCAGCGCGAGGCCGCTTTCGTCGGCCACGGGCGCGGGCATTGCGGCGGGCGGCGCCGGGGGAATGGCGGGGGGTGTCGGCGGCGACGGTCCGGATTCGACCAGCGGCCGCAGCTGCAGCAGCACGTCCTCGACGGTTTCGGTGAGGGTGGCGCCGTTCCGCAACAGATCGTTCGTGCCGCGGCAGCGCGGGTCGAGCGGCGAACCGGGTACCGCGAAGACCTCGCGTCCCTGCTCGAGCGCGAAGCGGGCGGTGATCAGCGAGCCGGAGCGGGCCGCCGCCTCGACCACGACGACGCCGAGCGCCAAGCCCGAAATGATCCGGTTGCGGCGCGGGAAATGGCGCGCCTGCGGCTCGCTGCCGAGCGGCAGCTCGGAGAGGATCGCGCCGCTCTCCGCAAGCGCCGCATGGAGGGCGCGATTTTCTTCCGGGTAGACGACATCGACGCCGCCGGCGACGACAGCGACGCTGCCGCTGGCAAGCGCGCCCGCATGCGCCGCGGCATCGATGCCGCGGGCCAGACCCGAGACGACCACGAAACCGGCCTCGCCCAGTCCGCGCGCCAGATCGCCGGCAAGGCGGCGCCCGCCCGCCGAGGCGTTGCGGGCGCCGACCACGGCCACCATCGGCCGGCCCAGCAGGTCGCCGCGGCCGCGCAGGATCAAAACCGGCGGCGCATCCTCGATCGCGGCGAGGGCGGTGGGATAACCCGGCTCGCCCCAGCACAAAAGCCGCGCGCCGAGCCGGGAAAGCGCGGCCAGTTCGGTTTCGGCCGCGGCCCGGTCGGGGGCGGCCACAGCCCCGCCGGAGGCGCCTTTGCGGGCAAGCCGGGGCAAGGCCGCGATCGCCGCACGGGCCGAACCGAAGCGTCGCAGCATCGCGTGGAACGTCACCGGCCCGATCGTCTCGGTGCGGGCAAGCCGCAGCCAGTCGAGGCGTTCCTGCGGATCGAGTTCGCGTCTCTTCAGGGCGGTGTCAGCCTTTTCCGAACGAAATCCGGCTTTCGTTGCCGGCGATCAGGCGGCGGATATTGGCATGATGCCGCAGCATGACGAGCAGCGCTATGCCGACGATCACCAAAGCGCTTGCCCGATCGGCGGCGAACAGCATCGCCAGGATCGCGCTGGCCAGCGCCGCGACGAGCGCGGCGAGCGAGGAATAGTGAAACAACAGAGCGGTCACAAGCCACAGAAAAGCCGCCAGCAGGGCCACCGGCCAGGCGAGCGCCAGCAGGACGCCGAAGCCGGTGGCGACCCCTTTGCCGCCGCGGAAGCCGAGCCAGACCGGAAACATATGGCCGCAAACGACGGCGGCGGCGGCGGCAAGTGCCGCCTGCCGGCCCAGCAGCGCGCCCACCCCCACCGCCGCCGCGCCCTTTGCCAGATCGAGCAGCAGCGTCGACAGGGCCAGAGCCTTGCTGCCAGTCCGCAGGACATTGGTGGCGCCGATATTGCCGGAGCCGATACGGCGAATGTCGCCGTAACCGGCCGCCCGGGTCAGCACGACACCCCACGGCACTGCGCCCAACAGATAACCGGCAAAGGCGGCAGCGATAATCCCGCCCACTTCGCCCTCCCCGCTACGGCGATGCGCCTGCCGGTGTTGCGGGAGAGCCGCTGCGGCGGTGCCGATCCGTCGTCCTTGCGCGCATATGCTCCCTCTATCCCTCCCGCCGGAAGATCGTGCGGCCGTCGACGAGCGTGCGCAAGGCCCGGCCCCTGACCGGGCGACCGTCGAACGGCGAGTTCTTTGATTTCGAGCGGAATTCGTCGGTACGGATCGTCCACGGGCAATCCGGATCGAACAGAACAAGATCGGCGGGCGCACCCGGCGTCAGGCGCCCGACCGGCAGGCGCAGGATCTCGGCCGGGGCCAGAGTCAACCGGCGCACCACTTCGAGAAGTCCCAGATGACCATTGTGATAGAGCTCGAGCGACAGCGGCAGCAAGGTTTCGAGTCCGACAATGCCGCATGCCGCCGAGCTGAACGGCAGCCGCTTGGAATCCTGGTCCCACGGTGCGTGGTCGCTGGCGATCGCGTCAATGGTGCCGTCGGCGAGCCCGGCGATGACCGCCTGCCGGTCCTGTTCGCTGCGCAGCGGCGGCGACAGTTTGGCGAAGGTGCGGTAATCGCCGACCGCGGTCTCGTTCAGCGTGAAATAGGGCGGGGCGGTATCGCAGGTCACCGGCAGCCCCCGTGCCTTCGCGGCGCGGATCGCCGCGATCGCGGCGGCGGTCGACAAATGGGCGGCGTGATAGCGGGCGCCGGTGATTTCGACGAGACGCAGATCGCGCTCGATCATGATGACCTCGGCCGCGGGAGTGATCGCCGGCAGACCGAGACGGGTGGCAACCTCGCCCTCGGTCACCTCGCCGGCCCGCGCCAGGCTCGGTTCCTCCGGATGTTGCAACACGAGAAGGTCGAAAGTGCTCGCGTAGGACAGCACCCGCCGCATCACGAGCGCGTCGGCGATCGCCTTGACGCCGTCGGTGAAGCCGAGCGCGCCCCCGGCCGCAAGCAGGCCCATTTCGACCAGTTCGCGCCCTTCGAGCCCTTTTGTCGCCGCGGCGTAGGTATGCAGCTTTGCAAGCCTGACCTCGCGGGCGCGGCGGGCAAGGAACTCGATGACCGAGCCGTCGTCGACCGGCGGTTCGGTGTTCGGCAGGGCGACCATTGTCGTCACCCCGCCGGCGGCGGCGGCGTGCCCGCCGCTGGCGACCGACTCCATGTGCTCGGCGCCGGGCTCGCGCAATTGCACGCGCATGTCGACAAGGCCGGGTGCAAGGCACAGCCCTGCGCAAGGCACGATCTCGGCATCCGCAGCCGCGAGCTCGCCGCCGACGGCGGCGATCCGCTCGCCCGCGACGAGCAGATCGCCCGGGGCATCGCGCCCGCTGGCGGGATCGATCAGGCGGGCGCCGCGGAACAGCAGCCGCTCGCTCACGGCCGCGGCGGCGCGTTGCCGTGACCGCGCGCCAAAATCTCGAGACAAGCCATGCGCACTGCAACGCCCATTTCAACCTGTTCGCGAATGAGACTGCGATCGATATCGTCGGCGATCTGGCTGCCGATTTCGACCCCGCGGTTCATCGGGCCCGGATGCATGATCAGCGCGTCGGGCTTGGCGAGGCTCAGCTTGTCGTAATCGAGCCCGAAAAAGTGGAAGTATTCGCGCGTCGAGGGGACAAAAGAGCCGTGCATCCTCTCGCTCTGCAGGCGCAGCATCATCACGATATCGGCCCCGGCCAGCCCGCGGGCCATGTCATGATAGACCTCGACGCCGAGCCGCTCGACGGCGGCCGGCAACAGGGTGCGCGGCGCCACGACCCGCACCCGCGCCCCCATCGTGTTGAGCAAGGAGATGTTCGAGCGGGCGACACGGCTGTGCAGGATATCGCCGCAGATCGCGACGATAAGACCGCCGAGCCTGCCTTTGCGGCGCCGGATCGTCAGCGCGTCGAGCAGGGCCTGGGTGGGATGCTCGTGACTGCCGTCGCCGGCATTGACGACGGCGCAGTCGACCTTTTCGGACAGCAGCTGAACCGCGCCCGATTCGGGATGACGCACGACCAGCACGTCGGGATGCATCGCATTCAGCGTCATCGCCGTGTCGATCAGCGTCTCGCCCTTGCGCATCGCGCTCATGTCGACCGCCATGTTGATCACATCGGCGCCGAGCCGCTTGCCGGCCAGCTCGAATGAAGTACGGGTGCGCGTCGAGTTCTCGAAAAAGCAGTTGATGATCGTGCGGCCGCGCAACAGCGCGTGTTTCTTCTCGGCTTGGCGATTGAGGGCGACATAGGAATCGGCCAGGTCGAGAAAATGCTCGATGTCCTCGCGCGACAGACCCTCGATCCCGAGGAGATGGCGGTGCGGAAAGGCGCGTGCCGGCGCGGTTTTATTCATGAGCCCCGGACTATAGGGAGGGGCTGCGGACCCGGCAAGCACGGGCGACACTATCGCCCGGGAGCGGAGGAAACGGCGGAGGGCGAAGGCCGCAAGGCGGCGTCGGCGCCGCCGGCGGGCGACGGCGGGGCCGGAATTTCGGCGGCGCGGCGGCCGTCGACCAGGGTCAGCACGAGCGCGTCGGCGGAGAGATCGGCCCGGCTCACTCCCGAGACCGGCACCGTCAGCACGGCAGCGCGGCCGTGATCGGAGAGCATGACCTTGGGACGGCCGAAAGAGGCTCCCGCCGCCCCTTCGACAAAGAGGTCGGGGGCGACGAACGGCGCCCCGGTGCTGGCCAGCCGCACGCGCAAGCGAAGGCGGCCGCTCTCGCTCTCGAGAGCGATCCGCTTCAGGACGATCGCAGCGGCCTTCGGATCTTCCGGCACGCGGGCGGCAAAGCGCGCGATCGCCGCGGCTTGTCGCGCCGGCCGGGCGGGACCGGCCGGCAATGCGAGCGTGAGCACGGCATGATGGGGCACGCAGATCGTCGCGCAGGCTGCATAATCGAGGGTCAGATGAAGCGTCAGCTTCCGCCCGGGCCGGGCGGGAATTACCGTTACCGGCAATACGACGTCACCGCTATAGCCGATCGTGTCGAGGCCCTGCTGCGAAAACCGCCGCGGCGTCGGCCAGGCGAGGGTGGCGCGAGCCAGATTGTGCGAGCCGCGCCAGTCGAACCGCGGCGCCACCCCGGCATCGCCGGGCGAGCGCCAATAGGTATGCCATCCGGGCGCCAGACGGAACTCGATCCCCGCGCCGAGCCGTCGCGCCGATCCGGTCGCCGCGGTTGCGGTGAGGAGCCGGACCGCGGCATTGGCATCGCCGATCCAGGGCGAGGCGGCGGCCTCCGCGCGCGCCGCAAGGCTCCCGCCGATCAGTGCCGCCGCGGCGATCGCGCCCATTCTTGCACTCACGTCGGCACCCGCCCCGATGCGGAAGGCCTGCCGCCGCTCCGCGCCGATCCCGTTGCTAACCCGTCGGCGCGAGCATAGATTAAAGCGGGAGGTCGTCGCAAATGATCCTCTTCACGTTGCGTTGCGCCGGGGGCCACGAATTCGAGGGCTGGTTCCGCGACGGTCATACGTTCGAAGCGCAGCAAAAGGCGGGGGAAATCGCCTGCCCCGAATGCGGCGACACCGCAGTCGAAAAGGCGGTCATGGCGCCGCGGCTCGCGCGCTCCCGCGAGAACGGCCGGCCCCCCGTCGATCCGGCCAAGCTGCGCGCGGCGCTGCTCGAGCTGCGCCGGCAGGTCGAGGCGAATTGCGATTATGTCGGCGACCGTTTTGCCGAGGAGGCGCGCCGCATTCATTACGGCGAAGTCGATCCGCACGGCATCTACGGCGAGGCGACCGAGGAGGAATCGCGCGAGCTGATCGAAGAGGGGATCGAGATCCGTCGCATTCCCTGGATTTCGCCGACCGACAGCTGAGGGCAACGCCTTTTCCCAAAAAGCTGAGCGCCGCGCGGCGCTCAGCTTTTTGTCGCCATGACGATGTAATTGACGCCAAGATCGGGCGAGATCGACCACTCGCCGGAGAGCGGATCATAGGCGATGCCGGCCAGGCGGACGGCGTGCAACCGGTGGCGGCGAAGCCCGAGCACGAATTCCGAGGGGCGCAGGAACTTGCGCCAGTCATGAGTGCCGCGCGGCAGCCAGCCAAGGATGTATTCGGCGCCGAGGATCGCCAGCACGAACGCGCGCACGGTGCGGTTGATCGTTGCGCCGATGAAGGCGCCGCCGGGTCGCACCAGCGCGCCGGCGGCGGCGAGGAAGGCGTCGGGATCGGCAACGTGTTCGATCACTTCGAGCGCCAGCACCACGTCAAAAACGACGCCGTCGGCTGCCAGCGATTCGGCGGCGGCGAGGCGGTAATCGATCGCAAGGCCGCTGGCTTCGGCATGGCGGCGGGCGGCGGCGATCGCCGCCGCGCCGGCATCGATGCCGGTCACGGCGAAACCGAGGCGCGCCATCGGCTCGGCGACAAGCCCGCCGCCGCAGCCGATATCGAGCAGCCTAAGGCCCCGGAACGGCTGCAATGCGCGCGGGTCGCGGCGAAAATGCCGACACAATTCGGCGCGGATGAAGGCGAGGCGGACAGGATTGAGACGGTGCAGCGCGCGCAGCTCGCCCTCGGGATCCCACCAGGTTTCGGCGACGCGGGCAAAGCGGCCGATCTCCTCGGGATCGACAGTGGCGTCTGCTCCCTCCGCGCTCATCCCTCGCCCGCTGCGACGGCCTGTCCGGCCAGAAAAGGATATGTCCCGCCATGCCGGTCCGGCAATATGCTGCGCCCGGCACAAGATTGGATCACGGCATGGCGCGTATCGTGCAGAAATTCGGCGGCACCTCGCTCGCCACCATCGATCGGATCAAGGAAGTCGCCCGCCGCGTCAAGCGCGAGGTCGATGCCGGTCACGAGGTCATGGTCGTGGTTTCGGCAATGGCCGGCGTCACCAACGAGCTCGTCGGCTGGACGCGCGCCATCAGCACGTTGCACGACGCGCGCGAGTACGATGTCGTCGTGTCCTCGGGCGAGCAGGTGACCGCCGGGCTGCTGGCGCTGGCTTTGCAGAATCTCGGCGTCGATGCGCGCTCCTGGCTCGGCTGGCAGATCCCGATCCGCACCGACGGCATGCACGGCAAGGCGCGCATCGCGGCGATCGAGACCGCGGAGATCGCGCGCCGCCTCGCCGCCGGCCAAGTCGCGGTCGTCGCCGGCTTTCAGGGGCTGGGGCCGCGCGGGCGCATCACCACGCTCGGCCGCGGCGGCTCCGATCTGACCGCGGTGGCGCTGGCGGCGGCGTTCAACGCCGATCGCTGCGATATCTTCACCGATGTCGACGGCGTCTATACCGCCGATCCGCGCATCGTTGCGAAAGCCAGGAAGCTCGGTAGAATCACCTATGAAGAGATGCTGGAAATGGCGTCGCAAGGCGCCAAGGTGCTGCAGACGCGCTCGGTCGAGTTGGCGATGAATCATCGCGTGCGGCTGCAGGTTCTGTCGAGCTTTACCGATACGCCCGGAACGCTCGTGGTCGACGAGGACGAAATCGTGGAAAAACAGGTTGTCAGCGGCATCGCCTACAGCCGCGACGAGGCCAAGATCACGGTCCTGAAAGTGGCCGACCGCCCGGGCGTGGCGGCGGCGATCTTCGGCCCGCTCGCCGACAATGCCATCAATGTCGATATGATCGTCCAGAATGTTTCGGAGGATGGCTGCACCACCGATCTGACCTTTACCGTCGCCCGGGCCGATCTTGAACGCGCGGTTTCGGTGCTGGAGGAGCGGCGCGAGGCGCTGGGTTTTGCCGCGCTCAAACCCGATCCCAACGTCGTCAAGGTTTCGGTGATCGGGGTGGGCATGCGCAGCCACGCCGGGGTGGCCAAGAAGATGTTTCAGGCGCTTGCCGACAAGGGTATCAACATTCAGGTGATCTCGACCTCCGAAATCAAGGTCAGCGTGCTGATCGCGGCCGAATACACCGAGCTCGCACTGCGCGCGCTGCACACCGCCTACGGGCTCGACGCGAGCGGATGAGCGCTCTGACCGACGCCGGCGCCGCATCGGCCCGCGTCGAGCCTACTCCATCCTGGCGGAGCGGCGCGGAATTCGCCCGCGCCGAGCTCGACCGGCTGTGGGCGCGCGGCCGCGCCCTGCTCGGTTCCGACACCGCGATCATGGGCGGAGCCATGACCTGGGTTTCGGAACGCAACCTCGTCGCCGCGATCTCGAATGCCGGCGGCTTCGGGGTCATCGCCGGCGGTTCGCTGTCGCCCGCCGCTCTCGCCGCCGAGATCGCCGCGACGCGCGCGCTGACGCCGCGCCCGTTCGGGGTCAATCTGATCACCTTGCATCCCGAACTGCCGGCCCTGATCGAGGCCTGTATCGCCCAAGAGGTCCGTCACGTCGTGCTGGCCGGCGGTCTGCCGAGCGGCGCGACGATCGCCCGGATCAAGGCCGGCGGGGCGCGCGTGCTGTGTTTTGCGCCAGCCCTCGGGATCGCCAGGAAACTTGTCCGCATGGGGGCCGATGCGATCATTATCGAAGGCAATGAGGCGGGCGGGCATATCGGGCCGGTATCGACCGGGGTCTTGGCCCAGGAGATCCTGCCCCATCTGAGCGAGGTTCCGGTTTTTGTGGCCGGCGGCATCGGGCGGGGCGAGGCCATGCTGGCCTATCTCGAAATGGGGGCGGCGGGGGTTCAGCTTGGCACCCGTTTCGTGTGCGCCTATGAATCGATCGCCCATCCGCGCTTCAAACAGGCCTTTATCCGGGCCAGCGCGCGCGACGCCGTAGCCTCGGTTCAGCTCGATCCGCGCCTGCCGGTGATCCCGGTGCGGGCGCTCGTCAATCCGGCGACCGAACGCTTCATGGCCCTGCAGCGGCGCCTGGTCGAACGCATTGCCCGGGGCGATCTGTCGCTGCGCGAGGGGCAGCTCGAGATCGAGCATTTCTGGGCCGGAGCGCTGCGGCGGGCGGTCATCGAGGGCGACATCGAATCGGGCTCGCTGATGGCCGGGCAGAGCGTCGGCTTTGTCACGCGCGAGCAGAGCACGGCCGAGATCATCGCGGAACTGATCGATCAGGCCGCGGCCGTCCTGATCGCCCGCGAGGGGCGCGGACGCCGGCGGATGTCGCAAGAAGGGTGCCCGGCGGCGGGCCGGGACGCCGACGGATGATGCAGGAGGGAGCCGGTCTCAGCGGGATTCGCCGCCTGTTGCGCCGCCTGCGCGACGTCATGGCGGGCTCGGGAAGCGCTCAGGAGCGTCTCGATCAGATCGTGCGCATCGTCGCCGCCGAGATGGTGGCCGAGGTGTGTTCGGCCTACGTCATGCGCGCCGGCGAGGTCCTTGAATTGTTCGCGACCGAAGGGCTGCGTCCGGAGGCGGTGCACCGGACGCGGTTGCGCGTCGGCGAGGGGCTGGTCGGCGTCATTGCGGCGACTGCACGGCCGCTTGCCCTCGCCGATGCGCAGTCCCATCCGGATTTCGCCTTCCGCCCGGAGACCGGGGAGGAGATCTACCACTCTCTGATGGGAGTGCCGATCCTGCGCGGCGGCCGCGTGCGGGGGGTTTTGGTCGTGCAAAACCGGACGCCGCGCCACTATACCGATGACGAAGTCGAAGCCCTGCAGACGATCGCGATGGTCGTCGCCGAGCTCGTCGCCAGCGGCGAGCTCGTCAATCCGCTCGAAATCTCGCAGGGTCACGGCCACGGCATAACGCCGGTGCGGCTGGTCGGGGTCCGGCTCAATCCCGGCTTGGCGATGGGGCCGGCGGTGCTGCACGAGCCGGGGCTGGTCATTCGCCAAGTCGTGGCCGAAGACGTCGCCGCCGAGCTGGAGCGCCTGCGGCAGGCGGTGGCGCGGATGCGCGCGGCGATCGACGAGCTGGTCGCGGCAAGCCACGGGCTCGGCGCCGGCGAACATCGGGACATCCTTGAGAGCTATCGCATGTTTGCCGCCGACCGCGGCTGGGTGGCGCGGATCGCCGATGCCATCAAAAGCGGGCTGACCGCCGAGGCGGCGGTGCAAAAGGTGCGGGACGACACGCGCACCCGCATGATGCAGGCCGGCGATCCCTATCTGCGCGAGCGCCTGTTCGATCTCGACGACCTCGCCAATCGCCTGCAGCAGCACCTCGCGGGCGACGGCAGGGAGCTTGTCCGCGCCGAGCTGCCCGCCGAGTTCATCCTCGTCGCGCGCAGCATGGGCCCGGCCGAATTGATGGATTACGCCCACCGGCGCATCCAGGGGCTTGTGCTCGAAGAAGGCTCGCCGACCGCGCATGTCGCGATCGTCGCGCGCGCCCTCAACATTCCCGTCGTCGGACGGGTCGAGGAGGCGACAAGCCGCATCGAGACCGGCGATCTTGTCGTCGTCGACGCCGACCATGCCCAGGTGCTGATCCGGCCGAGCGAAGATATCCGGCAATCCGTGGCCGCGACGGTGGCGGCCCGCCGGCGCCGGCGGGCGCTGTCGGATGAGCTGCGCTCGGCGCCGGCGGTGAGCCGGGACGGGGTCGAGATCCGGCTGCTTCTGAACGCCGGGCTCCTGATCGACCTGCCGCAGATCGCCGCCACCGGGGCCGAGGGCATCGGCCTGTTTCGCACCGAGCTGCCGTTCATGGCACGGGATACGTTTCCCGATGTCGACGAGCAGACGGAGCTTTATCGTACCGTATACGAACATGCGGCGGGCCGCCCGGTGGTCTTTCGCACCCTCGACATCGGCGGCGACAAGGTCCTGCCCTATCTTCCGCATGCCGCCGAGGACAATCCGGCGATGGGCTGGCGGGCGATCCGCATCGGGCTCGACCGTCCGGCGATGCTGCGGCAGCAGCTGCGCGCGCTGATCCGCGCCGCGGCGGGGCAGGTCCTCTACGTCAAGTTCCCGATGGTCGCCGAGGTCGCCGAATTGGAACGCGCCCGGGCGCTGCTCGATCTGGAGCTGGCGCGCGCCCGGCGCGAAGGCCGCCCGCCGCCGCGCGCGGTCAAGATCGGGGTCATGCTCGAAGTTCCCTCGCTGGTATGGCAGTTACCGGCGCTGTGCCGGCGCATCGATTTCCTGTCAGTCGGCAGCAACGATCTGATGCAGTTCCTGTTCGCCTGCGATCGCGGCAATCCCCGGCTGGCCGATCGCTACGATCCGCTGTCGGCGCCGATGCTGGCGCTGTTCCGCGAGGTCGTCCGGCGCACGCGGGAGGCGGGGGTGCCGCTGAGCATGTGCGGCGAGATGGCGGGCGAGCCGGTCGACGCGATGGCGCTGATCGCGCTCGGGTTTCGCACCTTGTCGATGACCGCGACGGCGATCGGGCCGCTGAAGGCGATGATCCGCAGCCTCGACGTCGCGGATGCCGCCCGCTATCTCGACGAGATCGGCGGCCGGCCGGATCATTCGCTCAGACCGTGGCTTGAAGCCTACGCCCGCGACCATGCGATCGCGCTGTGAGAGCCCGGCCGAACCCGGCGCAAAACGGGATAACGGGCGCACGGCAATTCGCCGCCGAGTGCTGCCGCGCTTTTTTCCGCCGTCGAAACGTTCTATAAGCCGGAGCCGATGGCGAGTGTGCGAGGGTGACGATGAGCCTCAGGCCTTACCGCGACATAGTGCGCCGCCGCTGCCGCAAGATCCATGTCGGCAAGGTGCCGGTCGGCGGCGACGCGCCGATCTCGGTGCAGTCGATGACCAACACCGTGACGAGCGACGTCAAGGCCACCGTGACGCAGATCCGGGAGCTCGAGCGGGCCGGCGCCGACATTGTCCGGGTGTCGTGCCCGGATCGCGAATCGGCGCTCGCCCTCAAGGACATTGTGCGCCAAGTCTCGGTGCCGATCGTCGCCGACATCCATTTCCATTACAAGCGCGCCATCGAGGCGGCGGAAAGCGGAGCGGCCTGTCTGCGCATCAACCCCGGCAATATCGGCTCCGCCGAGCGGGTGCGCGAGGTCATCAAGGCGGCCAAGGATCACGGCTGCTCGATGCGCATCGGCGTCAATGCCGGTTCCCTGGAGCGCGATCTGCTCGAGCGCTACGGCGAACCCTGTCCCGAAGCCATGGTCGAGAGCGCGCTCACCCATGCCAAGATCCTCGAGGACAACGATTTCTTCGAATTCAAGATCTCCTGCAAGGCGAGCGACGTGTTTCTCGCCGTTGCCGCCTATCAGCAGCTCGCCGAAGCCTGCGACTATCCGCTCCATCTCGGCATTACCGAAGCGGGCGGTCTGCGCAGCGGCACCGTCAAATCGGCGATCGGGCTTGGCATGCTGCTGTGGTCGGGGATCGGCGATACGATCCGCGTATCGCTGTCGGCCGATCCGGTCGAAGAGGTCAAGGCCGGGTTCGAGATCCTGAAAGCGCTCAATCTGCGCCGTCGCGGCGTCACCGTGATCTCGTGCCCGTCCTGCGCGCGCCAGCAATTCGAGGTCATCAAGACGGTCCAACTGTTGGAAGAGCGGCTTGCCCATATCACGACGCCGTTGACCGTGTCGGTCATCGGCTGCGTCGTCAACGGCCCCGGCGAGGCGCGCGAGACCGATATCGGCTTTACCGGCGGCGGCAACGGCACCCATCAAGTTTACATCAACGGGCTGGCGGACCATCGTCTGAAGGACGCTGACATCGTCGATCACCTCGTCGCGCTGGTCGAGAAAAAGGCGGCCGAAATCGAACGGGCGCGGCATGCGGCGGAAACGCCGGCGCCGGTCCCGGCGCAGTAGCGGCGGATTACGGAAGCCCGTATCCCGGTGCCGCCCGGTGCGCCTCGCGCCGGGCGCGCGCCGCGACGATCAAGACGAGGACCAAGGCGGCAGCTGGGATGACTGGCAGGTGCCAATCGGCTAGATTGCGGCCGTCAAGCAATACTAGATAAAGCCCAGCGAGCATAAGTTTTTCCCAGTATCTAAGGCCTTCCCGCTTAGAGTCGCGCAGCAGCCAAACGGCTGCAATTGTCCCCAACATTATGTCATAAAGTAGCACGATTGGCACGGCAATGATCGCTGCAGAAGAAAGCACTGCTGCTCGCAGCGGCAGCGGCAGACTGCGGCGCCATACCCAGATCATGAGCCCCGCCATGGCGAGCAGAGCGAACATCTGGACGGCGTAAGCGATCACCGGTTTGCCTCCAAGGAGCAACACCGCGCCGAACGGGCTGGCGAATCCGGCAAACAGGATCCGCCCGGACTCATAGGTGCCGTGTGCGAGGAGAGCGCCCGCAAGGAAGGCGTGCCAAGTCTCGGCGCCGAACAGAAGCAATGACGCCAGACAGAGCGCTGCCACCGTCGCGGCGGCCGCGGCGAAGGCGCGCCAATGCCCGCCGGCGGCTAGCGCCACCGGGACCAGCAGGCCGAAATGTGGCTTGTAGCAGAGCGCGCCGAACAGGAGGCCGGCGACGAGCGGCCGGCGATCGACCAGCAGCGTGCCGCCGCCCATCAGGGCGGCGGTCAGAAACGCGTTCTGGCCGAGCCCCAGGGTCCAGAAGGTGGCCGGGAAGGCCAGCAGCGGCACCAGCACCGCAATGCTGCGCTCGCCGAGGATCCGGCATGCAACGAACAGATAGAGGCCGAGCGTTATTGCCTCGAAGGTAACAAACGCGACGAGATAGGGCAGGCGGGCGAGGACCGCGCAAAGCAGCAGATAAACGGGCGGGTAATAAAAGAACTGATAGCGGATGCCGGCGGCGGTCGCCTGCTCCTCGGCGGCGTAATGCGCGGCCTGGTCATAGGCGAGCGCCGGCGTGCCGGCGTCGGCAAGGCTGCCGGCCGCATAAAAGCTGACGAAATCGGTGGTGGTCGGCTTCTTGAGCGGCACGATCCAGCCATGGGTGCCGGCAACCAGGAACAGAAACAGGGCCGCTTCGATTGCCAGCAGGATGCGGCAATAGGCGAGGATGCGGCGGCGGTCGAGCGCCTCCGCAAGCCTTTGCAGGAATGGGATCACGCCTGCAGGCATCGGCGTTTTTCGACCGCAGCCGGCGGCGGGACGAATCATCGGGCAATCCGGTATCACCGCCGCAGCGTGGCACATATTGGTTAGTAAAGGCTGAATAAATCCTATCGACCAAAATGGCAGCCCGATCGCATGCTTCTTTACGGCGATTTAACAGGATCGAGTCAGGTCTGATCATCGCATTTTTTGGATTCATAAGCGGTCGAACGCGTGTCTGGGTCATCATCGGCTGACGGGAAGGGCAGGATTGCCGCTAAGGCGGCGATCGCACATTTGCGTGCAGCCGTTATGCCAAGGCCGTGGGGCGGAGCAAAACCGGGATCTCCCGCTTATATCCTGTTCCTGCTGTGGAGCGTATTGACAGGCTTCTGCCTGATCGTGCTGCTGCTCGATGCGATGCAGCCAAGGGGCATTCTGTTCCTTGACTGGTTTCTGATCATCTCTGTCCGCCAACGCCTTCTGCCCCTTGCCGCGCTCGGGCTCGGTGGGATTGTCTTCGCGGTTGCCGTACAAAAGACCGGGCTTGCCCGAGGCGCCGCCGCATTGCCGGCGATGATCACGCGCCATTGGCGTATCGCGGCATGTCTGACGATCGGCATCGGGGTCGCCGGGGCGCTTGCGAGCGTGTGGGTGTTGCGCGCTTTTCCGAATTCGGGCGACGAATACGACTACCTCTTTGCCGCCAAAACGTTCGTTGCCGGCCGCCTGTGGAACCCGGTGCCGCCGCTGCCCGATTTGTTTGCGCACTTCCATATCCTTTCCGAAAACGGGAAGTGGGTGGCCGGATACCCTCCGGGGTGGCCGCTGCTGCTGGCAATCGTGATCGGCCTGCGGTTGCCGCCCTGGCTTGCCTGTCCGCTTGCCGGGGGGCTTTTGCTGTCTGTCGTATTCAAGATCGGACAGCTTCGTGACGGTACCCTGGGCGGCATACTCGCCGTTGTGCTGATCGCGGTTTCGCCATTTTTTCTTTTCAATGCCGGCTCCTATTTCGACATGGTACCGGCCGCCGGCGCGGGCGCGCTGTTCTGCTGGGCGGCTCTGAAGTTTCTCGATCGGCCCGGTTTTGCCAATGCCGTATCGGCCGGGCTTGCATTGGGAGCGCTCGGGCTTATCCGCAGCCAGGATGTGCTGCTATTCGCATTGCCCTTTGCCGCGCAATTCCTATGGCGGGCGCGGCGGCATCATTATCGCTTTGCCCCTGTCATCGTGCTTTCCGGGCTGCCGTTTCTGATAGCGTTGCTGCTCTACAACTCCGTCGTCTTCGGTTCCCCGCTGCCGCACGCTAACCTGGAATTCCCGACCGTTCGGTTTGGCCTTTTCCCGGTCGACGAGGCGGGAAATCATATGACGCCGCTCGACGAACTGCACTTCGCCGTCGCCCGTATGGTCATGCTGGCCGAGTGGACCTCGCCGCTGTTGGTGCTGGGCTACCCTCCCGCGTTCCGGTTTGTCGCCGAGCGCCGCCGCCTGAGCTTTATCGATTTCGTTTTTCCCGCCTATGTGCTCGGCTTCATGCTGGTGCCGTTTGGCGGCGGCAATCAATATGGGCCACGCTATGATTTCGAAGGCTTCCCGTTTCTCGTACTGACCGTCGTCTCGGCGCTGACGCCGCTGTTGCGGGATGCCGAGCGGCCGCGCAGACAGGCATTTTTTGCCTCCCTTATCATGGCTCACGGCGCAATTTGTCTCGCCGCGGTGGCCGTCTTTGCTCCATTCATGCGGACGGTCGTCGATCAGCGCATGGATGTCTACGATCAGGTCGACGCCGCACATTTGCATAATGCTGTCGTGATCCTGCGCTCCGGGACGAGCCCGCTGCGGCCGATGGGGCCGCGGGATCTCACGCGCAACGGGATCGGGGTCGGCGGGCCGGTGATTTATGTCCGCGATATCCCCGGCGAGCTGGGGGGGCTGCGTCGACGCTTTCCTGGCCGGTGTTTCTACGTCTATGAGCGCGCCCCGTTGAGCTCTCACGGCAACCTGCATGCCGCGGGGCCTGGGATGGCCGGATTGCCTGGACCGCCAAAGGGGGCCTGCGCAAGAGTCCGGTGAGGCAAGGAGAGGATATGGTCGGTGCCCGGCGGCGCACTTGCCTTAAGAGCTGATGTTACGGCCGGTCGTTTTTCTGCAGGAGTGGCCGATATGGCGACGTCGCGCCTGACAGAGGCGTCGGCATCCGATCATCGATAAGCTCGCATTGCGCGGTCCGCACCTTCCGGCCGGCGCAGGACCGCCGGCCCCGCATCGACAGCCGGCGCGGCGGCGCCTATATCTTGCCCGGCCGCCCCTTGCCGGGGGCGAAAGGGAGAGTCTTTATGCCCTTGTTGCAGCCGGTGCGCGGCACCCAGGATCTTCTGCCCGAAGCGGCCCGCCGCCACCGGCGGGTCGTCGAGACCGCGCGCGCCGTCGCCGAATTATATCTTTACGACGAGATCGCGACGCCGATCTTCGAATTCACCGAGGTGTTCGCCCGCCCGATCGGCGAGACCAGCGATATCGTGACAAAGGAGATGTACACTTTTACCGACCGCGGCGGCGAGGAAGTGACGCTGCGGCCCGAGAACACCGCCGGGGTCGTGCGCGCCGTGCTGTCGGGCGGCCTGGCGCAAAAGGCGCCGCTCAAATTCTTCTACAGCGGCCCGATGTTCCGTTATGAACGGCCGCAAAAGGGGCGGTTCCGGCAGTTCCACCAGATCGGCGTCGAGCTTTTGGGAGTGGCGGGCCCGCAGGGCGATGTCGAGGTCATCGCGATGGGCCACCGCCTCCTCGAAGCGCTCGGCGTGCGCGCGGCGACCGTGCTCGAGCTCAACACGCTCGGCGATCCGGAAAGCCGGGCCCGCTACCGCGAGGCGCTCGTCGCCTATTTCTCGGCACGCCTGCCGGAGCTCTCCGAGGACAGCCGCCGCCGGCTCGAGCGCAATCCGCTCAGAATCTTCGATTCGAAAGAGGAAAGCGACAGGCGGGTCAGCGCCGACGCGCCCTCTTTCACGGATTATCTGAACGCGCCTTCGCGCGAGTTCTTTGCCCGCGTCTGCGGCGGGCTCGACAGTCTCGGCATCGCCTATCGCCATAACCCGCGGCTGGTGCGCGGGCTCGACTATTATACCCATACCGCCTTCGAGTTCGTGACCGAAAGCCTGGGCGCGCAGGGAACCGTGCTCGGCGGCGGCCGCTATGACGGGCTTGTTGCGCTGATGGGCGGTCCCCAGATGCCGGGGGTCGGCTGGGCCGCCGGGATCGAGCGGCTGGCGATGCTGATCGCCGAGCCGCCGCCGCCGCCGCGGCCGGTCGCGGTTGTGCCGGTCGGCGCGGCCGGCGAGCGGGCGGCGCTGCCGCTCGCCGAGCGCTTGCGCGATGCCGGATTTGTCGTGGATCTCGGCTATTCCGGGAATCTGGCGCGGCGCTTGAAGCGGGCCGACAGGCTGAGAGCGCGCGCCGCTGTACTGCTTGGCGAGGACGAGCTGGAGCGCGGCGCCGCAACGGTGCGCGACCTCGATACCGGCGCCCAGAGCGCGGTGCCGCTCGCCGAATTGCCGGCATGGCTGCGGGCGCTGTTGGGCTGAAGCGGACAATATGGCTGGAACACTCGAAGACCATCTGGATCAGCTCGTGCGGCGCCATGCCGAATTGCGCGAGGCGCTGGCCGGCGGCGGTCTCGGCGGTGCCGAATTCGCCAGATTGTCGAAGGAATATAACGATCTCTGCCCGATCGTCGGGGAGATCGAAGCGCTGCGCCGGGCCCGCGCCGAGATGGCGGCGCTTGAGGAGATGGCGCGCTCGAGCGAGGACGGCGAGCTGAGGGCGCTGGCCGAGGATGAGCTGCGGGTGCTGCGCGAGCGCCTGCCCGAACTCGAACGGCGGCTGCGGCTGGCGCTTTTGCCCAAGGACGAGGACGACGAGCGCAACGCCATCATCGAGATCCGCGCCGGCACCGGTGGCGAGGAAGCGGCGCTGTTCGCCGCCGATCTGTTCCGCATGTATCAGCGCTACGCCGCGCTCAGGGGCTGGCGGTTCGAGATCCTCGACCTGTCCGAGACCGGTCTCGGCGGCTTCAAGGAGGCGATCGCCGCGATCAGCGGGCGCGACGTATTCGCCCGGCTCAAATTCGAGTCCGGCGTGCATCGCGTGCAGCGGGTGCCCGAGACCGAGGCCTCGGGCCGCATCCATACCTCGGCCGCGACCGTCGCCGTGCTGCCGGAAGCCGAGGAGGTCGATGTCCGGATCGACGAGAAGGATCTGCGCATCGATGTGTTCCGCGCCAGCGGCCCGGGCGGGCAGTCGGTCAACACGACCGACAGCGCGGTGCGGATCACCCATCTGCCGACCGGCCTCGTCGTCGTCCAGCAGGAGGAAAAATCGCAGCACAAGAACAAGGCCAAGGCCTTGAAAGTTTTGCGTGCGCGGCTTTACGAAAGGGAGCGGCGGGCGCGCGAAAGCGCCCGCGCCGCCGAGCGCAGAAGCCAGGTCGGCAGCGGCGACCGCTCGGAGCGGATCCGCACCTACAACTTCCCGCAGGGCCGGGTCACCGACCACCGCATCAACCTGACCCTCTACAAGCTCGACAAGGTGCTCTCTGGCGAGGCGCTCGACGAGATCATCGATGCGCTCCTCTCCGAGGATCAGGCGGCGCGATTGGCCGCGGCCGCGGCGTGAGCAAAACGATCGCGCAACTGCTCGACGAGGCCGCCGCGCTGCTCGCCGCCGCGGGATTTCCCGACCCCCGCCGACAGGCGCGGCGCCTGTTGGCAGCCGCCCTCGAACTCTCGCCGGCCGGGCTGCTGGCGCAGTCCGAGAGGGTGCTGGCGGCCGGCGAGATCGCGCGCAGCCGGGCGATGCTGGCGCGCATGGCGGCGGGTGAGCCGCTGTCCCGCATCCTCGGTCGGCGCGAGTTCTGGGGTCTTGAATTCGCCTTGTCCGAGGCGACGTTCGACCCGCGGCCGGAGAGCGAGACGATCGTCGCGGCGGTGCGCGAGCGGTTGCAGGGGGACGGCCGGGGCCGTCGCTTTCTCGATCTTGGCACCGGCTGCGGATGCCTTGTGCTGGCGCTGCTCTCGGAGTTTCCGGAAGCGCTCGGCGTCGGCGTCGATATCGCCGAGGCGGCGGTCAGGACGGCGCGCGACAACGCCCGCGCGCTCGGGCTTGCCGATCGCGCCCTGTTTCTCGTCGGGGATTGGGCCCAGGCGCTGGCCGGCCGATTCGATGCGGTCGTCGCCAATCCGCCCTATATCGCGACCGCCGCCCTTGCCGACCTGCCGCCCGCGGTTGCGCGCTACGATCCGCGCCGGGCGCTTGACGGCGGCGCGGACGGGCTTGCCGCATATCGGGTGCTCGCCGCCGCGGTGCCGGCGTTGCTGCGCCCGGGCGGCCTGTTCGCCTGCGAGGTCGGGCAGGGGCAGGCCCAGGCCGTCGCGGCGATCCTCGCGGCGAGCGGCCTGGCGGTCGAGACCCCGCTGCGCGACCTTGCCGGCATCGAGCGCGTGATCCTCGCGCGCGGCGGCGACAGCCCGGTGCCGGCCGGTAAAAAAGTTGTTGGAAAGGACGGCGGTCCCGTCTAGGGTGAGGCTTTGGGGAGCCGGCGCCGCGGGAGGAGGGCGGCGCCATCAGCCGATACGTGTGAAAACCCGCTCGGGATCGCTCCCGCCGGACCAAGTCCGACGAGGTTTACGATAAGATCCGACCATTCTACCGAGAATATACGGGTGTTATGAGACCAGGACCAAACAAGCGGCCGCGCGGCCGCAACAATGGAAACAATCCGCACCATCACCGGGGACGGATGCCGCATCGCGCGCAAACCTTCGAAAGCAACGGTCCCAATGTCAAAATCCGCGGTAACGCCTATCAGATCTTCGAGCGCTACATCGCGCTCGCGCGCGAAGCCGCGGCCAGCGGCGACCGGATCGCGGCGGAAAATCTGTACCAGCACGCTGAACATTATTTTCGCATCATGAACTCCTACGGGGAGGGCAGCCCGCACGCGCCGCCGCGCCCGACCACCCCGGCCGATCTCGAGGCGAGCGGGCCGGAGGACGAGCGGCAGGAGCCCGAAGACGAGACGATGTCCTCGGAGCCGCAGCCGCCGAGCGACGATCAGCCGCTGCCGTTCTAGGCTGCTACGCCGGCCGGGCAGCGGAAGAACTGGCGCTCTTTGACGCGCGGCCGCGCCGCCGGGAGGCTGCGCATGCCTGCCATTGTTCCAGCAGAAGTTGGGGTTGCTCGGCCCTTGGACCACACCATATAGGCTCCGGAAGGGTTGCGGAGGCTGCCGCGAGCGGGGCCGCCGCAGCCGGTTCACAGGAGCCCGTGCCATGGAATTCGAAAAATATACCGAGCGGTCGAAAGGCTTTGTCCAATCGGCCCAGACGCTGGCGCTCAGGAGCGGCCATCAGCGGCTCACCCCCGAACATCTGTTGCAGGTCCTGCTTGAGGACAAGGAGGGGTTGTGCGCCAATCTGATCCGCGCCGCCGGCGGCGACCCGCAGCAGGCGCTCGCCGCGGTCAGGGCGGAACTGGCCAAGGTGCCGCGCGTCGAGGGCTCCGGGGCGGGACAGATTTACCTGACCCCGGAACTGGCGCGCGTCTTCGCCGAGGCCGAACGCATCGCCGAGAAGGCCGGCGACAGCTTTGTCACGGTCGAGCGGCTGCTGCTGGCGTTGGCGTTGGCGCGGGATACCGCGGCCGGGAAGGCGCTGGCACAGGCCGGGGTAAACCCGCAGAACCTCAATGCCGCGATCGAGAGCCTGCGCAAGGGCCGCAAGGCCGACAGCCCGTCGGCCGAGGAGGGCTATGACGCCCTGAAGCGCTATGCCCGCGATCTGACCGCGGCGGCGCGCGAAGGCAAGCTTGATCCGGTCATCGGCCGCGACGACGAGATCCGCCGCACGATCCAGATCCTGTCGCGCCGGACCAAGAACAACCCGGTGCTGATCGGCGAGCCCGGGGTCGGCAAGACCGCGATCGTCGAGGGATTGGCGCTGCGCATCGTCAACGGCGACGTGCCCGAAGGCCTGAAGAACAAACGCCTGCTGGCGCTTGATCTGGGGGCGATGATCGCCGGCTCCAAATATCGCGGCGAATTCGAGGAGCGCTTGAAGGCGGTATTGGCGGAGATCACCGCCGCCGCCGGCGAGATCATCCTGTTCATCGACGAGCTGCACACGCTGGTCGGCGCCGGCAAGGCCGAAGGGGCGATGGACGCCTCGAACATGCTGAAGCCGGCCCTGGCGCGCGGCGAGCTGCATTGCATCGGCGCCACCACGCTCGACGAGTACCGCAAGAATATCGAGAAGGACGCGGCGCTGGCGCGGCGCTTCCAGCCGCTTTATGTCTCCGAGCCGTCGGTCGAGGACACGATCTCGATCCTGCGCGGCATCAAGGAAAAATACGAATTGCACCACGGCGTGCGCATCACCGATGCGGCGCTGGTCGCCGCCGCGACCTTGTCGAACCGCTATATCACCGACCGCTTCCTGCCCGACAAAGCGATCGATCTGATGGACGAGGCCGCCGCGCGGTTGCGGATGGAGGTCGATTCGAAGCCCGAGGCGATCGACGAGCTCGACCGCCGCATCATTCAGCTCAAGATCGAGCGCGAGGCGCTCAAGAAGGAGAGCGATCCGGCCTCGCGCGAGCGGCTGCAAAGGCTCGAGCACGAGCTGTCGGAGCTGGAGCAGCGCTCGGCCGAGCTGACCGCGCAGTGGCAGGCCGAAAAGGAAAAACTGGCCGGCGCGCAAAGGCTGAAGGAGCAGCTCGACCAGGCGCGCGCCGAACTTGAAATCGTGCAGCGCCGCGGCGACTGGAGCCGGGCCGGCGAGCTGACCTACGGCATCATCCCCGAGCTCGAGCGCAAGCTCAAAGAGGTCGAGGCGGCCGAGCAGGCGCGCATGCTCGAAGAGGCGGTGACCGAGCAGCACATCGCCGCCGTCGTGTCGCGCTGGACCGGGATCCCGGTCGAGAAGATGCTCGCAGGCGAGCGCGACAAGCTGCTGCACATGGAAGAGAAGTTGCGGGAGCGCGTCGTCGGTCAGGACGAAGCGGTCGTCGCCGTGTCGAATGCGATCCGCCGCGCCCGCGCCGGTCTGCAGGACCCGAACCGGCCGATCGGCTCGTTCCTGTTCCTGGGGCCGACCGGCGTCGGCAAGACGGAATTGGCGCGGGCGCTCGCCGAATTTCTGTTCGACGACGAGAGCGCGATGATCCGCATCGACATGTCGGAATACATGGAGAAGCATTCAGTCGCGCGGCTGATTGGGGCGCCGCCCGGCTATGTCGGCTATGAGGAGGGCGGCAGCCTGACCGAGGCGGTGCGCCGGCGGCCCTATCAGGTGATCCTGTTCGACGAGGTCGAAAAGGCGCATCCCGACGTCTTCAACGTGCTGCTGCAGGTGCTTGATGACGGGCGGCTGACCGACGGCCAGGGCCGCACGGTCGATTTCCGCAATACGCTGATCGTGCTGACCTCGAACCTCGGCAGCGAGGCCTTGGCGCGCCTGCCGGACGGCGCCGATGTAGCGCTGGCGCGCGAGCAGGTCATGGCGGCGGTGCGGGCCGCGTTCCGGCCCGAATTCCTCAACCGGCTCGACGAGATCCTGCTGTTCCGCCGCTTGTCGCGGCAGGATATGCGGGGCATCGTCGACATCCAGCTGCGCCGCCTGCAAAAGCTGCTGGCCGAGCGCAAGATCACGCTCGAAGTCGATGCCGCGGCGAATGCCTGGCTGGCGACCGCGGGTTACGATCCGGTTTACGGCGCGCGGCCCTTGAAGCGGGTCATCCAGCGCGAATTGCAGAACCCGCTGGCCATGCAGATCCTCGAAGGCCGCATCCCCGAAGGCGCAACCGTGCACGTCACGGCCGGCGACAAGGGGCTCGTCATCGGCGAGGCGGTCACCGCCGCGGCCGCCTGAGGAGCGGCCGGAGCTCCCGGCCTTTCCCGCCGCTGTCGCAGATCCGCCCCCTGCCGCCCGGCAGGGGGCGGATCTTTTCATGCAGGCGGGATCAGCCCTCCTGGTCGCAGCCGACGACGAGGTGGCATTCGAGCACCTCCTCGCGCGGGATGCGCAAGCTCTCGGGCGGGTTCAGCTGGCGCAGCACCAGCGCATCGCCCTCCCAGCCGACGAACTGCTTGATCAGCACCGCATCGCCCCGCTTGTAGACGACGACGTCGCGGCCGCGCACCGGCGGTTTGAACGGGTTGACATGCAGCAGCCAGCCCGCTTCGTAGCGCGGCTCCATGCTGTCGCCGACCATGTAGATCGCATAGGCGGCGCGCACGCCGGCGAGATTGGCGGGGCGCGGGGTATAGCCGATCGGGCCGTCGGCGAGAAACATCTGCTGATCGGCGCCGCCCCGCCCGGCGCTGCGGATCGGGATCACATCGGCATTATGCGCCCCGCCGGCCGGCGGCAGCGGGGGCCGCGCCGCCGGCGGCCGGCCGCGCCCCGCCCGCGGTCGCTCGCCGGCGGGCGGCGGACCGGCCTCGCCGGCATGGCGCAGCACTTCCTCCTGCGAGACGTTAAGAAAGGCGGCGATCTGCGCCACTTCGAGCAGCTTCATCTGGCGCTCCGCCTTCAACAGGCGTGAAACAGCCGAGGGGGCCAGCCGCAAATATCGGGCGAGGTCGGCCTGGGTGGCGCCGACCCGTTCCAAGGCGTCATGAAACCATTGAGTGTCCATTGTTACTATTTTAGCAATTAAATGTTGACTTGGCAAACGCAATATAGCATCCTCATGCGATATCGACAAGGGGGACGCCAATGGGCCGGACAGACAGGCCGCTCGCGGGCAACGGCCGCGAGGAGGACGGGTGCGCCTATCTCTTCAGCGATGCGGGAGAGGGCGTGCCGGACTATTGCGGCGCGCCGCGGCGGCCGGGATCATCCTATTGTCCGCGGCATCACGCGCTGTGCTATCTGCCCCGCGGCAGCCGCGCCGAAAAGGTGCGGCTGCGCGAGGCCAAGGCGCTGGCGGACATGGTCGGCGGGCGCTGCGGGTGGGAGGAGGAGGACGAACCGCCGCAGCGCTTTATCGAGCGGCTGGAGCGGGCCGTTCGCGGATTTTCGTGACGTTTTTGTTCTTATTTTGTTCGGGAGAAGCGCATGGCACCTTCCCGCCCCCTGCGCCGCGGCGGCGCGGTCTTTCCGGAGCCGGCCGGCGCGCCGACGCCGGAACGCCGGCGCCATCAAAAAGTGGAGCGGCTCGAACAGCCGATCGCCGATGAGAACGGCCGGCCGGCGCGGCCGTACCGGACCGTCGACACGCTGCTGCTGATGCAGCGGCGCGGCTCGATCACCGCGACGATGCGCCAGGCCGCCGAGGATTTCCGGGCCTGCTTTGCCGCCGCCCAGCTCGATCCGCTGCGCGCCCTCGACTGGTCGCGGTTCAGGAGCGGGGTCAAGACCCTGCGGCCCGATGCGGACGCCGTCGGGGTGCGCGCCGAGGCCGCGCGCCGCGCGGTGTGGCGCGCCATCCAGGCGGTCGGCGGCATCGCTTCGCCGGCCGGCTCGTGCCTGTGGCATGTCGTCGGATGGGAACAATCGTTAAAGGAATGGGCGTGCGGGCAGGGCTGGAACGGACGGCGCGTCAGCCAGGAAGCGGCTTCCGGCATCCTGATCGCCGCGCTCGGCGCCCTCGAGGTTCATTTCGGAATTGCGAAAAATTGCGAATAACGCATTTTACACTTGACAAATCCGGATCGCAATGGTATAAAACAGTCATACTGGCATAAAGTAAAAAGACAGCGGGGCGAGACGGTTTCGGTCGGCCGCGGCGTTCCGGCGACCGCCGCCGCGGCGGATCCGATCCCGAAATCTCGAAGAGCGCGCAGAGTGGCATCCCGTTCCGGTCGCCGGCCGCCGGCAGCGCCGCCGCGGGCGCGGCGGCGCAAGGGCGCCGCAGGCGTCGGACCGGCGGCCGCGGCGGCGGCCGATCGCGATGAAATCATCGCCCGGGCGGCGCGGCTCGGCATCACGCCCGAGCGGGTGCTGCAGGAATACGCCCGCATCGCCTTCGCCGATCTGCGCCGGATCGCCGATTGGGGGCCGAACGGCCTCGTGCCGAAGACCCCCGAGGCATTGTCCGATGCGGACGCCGCGGCGATCGCGGAAATCGTCTCCGGCCGGGCCGGTGCGGACTGCCGGATCAGGCTTTACGACAAGAAGGCGGCGCTCGATGCGCTGGCGCGTCACCTCGGCATGTTCGTGCGCGCCGCGCCGCGAGCGGAGGAGGCGCCGCAGGCCGGTGTGGAGGATGCCCGTGAAGTGCTTGCACGCCGCCTGGCTCGCCTCGCAGCCGGAAGCGTTGAGGAATAGCCTGATCGCCGGGCTCAGCCAGCGGCAGGCGCTGGACCTGCTGAACCGGTGAGAATTCTGGGCGCGGCCCGAGCAATTGCCGCCGCCGGGCGACTGGCGCATCTGGCTGCTGCTGGCCGGCCGCGGCTTCGGCAAGACGCGCACCGGCGCCGAATTGACCGGCGCCAAGGTCAAGACCGGCGCGGCCCGGCGCATCGCGCTGGTCGGCCCGACGGCGGCCGATGTGCGCAACGTCATGGTCGAAGGGGAATCGGGCCTGCTCGCCGCCGCCGGGCCGGCGCAACGGCCGCGCTGGGAGCCGTCGAAAGGGCGGCTGACCTGGCCGAACGGCGCCGTCGCGACGACCTACTCGGCCGACCAGCCCGAGCGCCTGCGCGGCCCGCAGCACGATTTCGCGTGGTGCGACGAGCTCGCCGCCTGGCGCTATCCGGCCGCCTGGGACATGCTGATGTTCGGCCTGCGCCTCGGCCAGGATCCGCGGGTGGTCGTGACGACGACGCCGAAGCCGATCAAGCTGATCCGCGAGCTGCTCGCCGCCCCCGATGTCGCGGTGACGCGCGGCACGACCTACGACAATCGCGCCAATCTCGCCCCGGCCTTCCTGCGCCAGATCATCCGCCGTTACGAAGGTACAAGGCTCGGCCGCCAGGAGCTCGAGGCCGAGATCCTCGACGATGTGCCCGGGGCGTTGTGGACGCGCGAGCGGATCGAACATGCGCGGGTCGGGCACGACGCCCGTCCCGAGCTCGCCCGCATCGTCGTCGCGATCGATCCGGCCGCGACCAGCGGCGAAGAGGCCGACGAGACCGGCCTCGTCGTCGCCGGCTCGGATTACGCCGGGCACGGCTGGGTGCTGGCCGATCTCAGCGGCCGCTATGCGCCGCCCGAATGGGCGCGCCGCGCGATCGCCGCCTATCGCGACTGGCGCGCCGACCGCATCGTCGCCGAGGTCAACAACGGCGGCGACATGGTCGCGGCGACATTGCGCATGATCGATCCAGAGGCGCCGTTCAGCGCGGTGCGCGCAAGCCGCGGCAAGAGCGCCCGCGCCGAGCCGGTGGCGGCGCTCTACGAGCAGGGCCGCATCCATCACGTCGGCGCCTTCTCGCAGCTCGAGGACCAGATGTGCGCGTTCACGAGCGACTTCGACCGCGCCCGCGCCGGCTATTCGCCCGATCGCGTCGACGCGTTGGTGTGGGCGCTCAGCGCGTTGCTCGTCGCGCCAATGGCCAACCAGGGATTGTTCGATTTCTATTGCGGTCCGGCAGGGGGCGGAGAAGCCCGCCAATGACCCTCGGCCATCGGGATCGGCAACCGGCAATGCGGAGGCGATCTGAAATGCGCGCATTCTCCGCCGCGGCGCTGGCGGCGCTGCTGCCGGTTGCCGCGCTGCGCCTGGCGCCGCCGGCGGCGGCGCAATCGGCCGGCAACTTCACCAGCCTAACGACGCAGGGGCCGAACACGCTGGGCGGGACAACGACGGCGCAAGGCGATCTGCTCGCCTGTTCGGGGCGGCCCTGGTACGACGTCAAATGCGCCGGCGCCAAGGGCGACGACACCACCGACGACACCGCGGCGTTGCAAGCCGCGATCAACACCGCCGTCGCCAATGGCTGGCCACTGCACATCCCGGCCGGCACCTACAAGGTGACGAGCCAACTGACGCTCGACTATGCCGGCCAGGCGCGGGCCGGCTTCACGCTGATCAGCGAGGGGGCGACGCTCGACGGCAGCACGATCGCCGGCGGCCCAGTACTGCAGGTCATCTGTTCGGGCGGCTCGGTGTCGAACCCGGCCACCTGCTTCTATTTCCGCCAGCGCGGCACCCTGTTCATCAAGGCCAATGAGGGCGGCGTCACCCTGACGACATTGGCGGCCGCCGCCGCTTCGGGCGCCACGACGCTGTCGGTGACGGCGACCGCGCCGTTCTTTGTCGGCGGCACGATCGACGTGCTCTTGTCCGACGGCACGACGCAGGCCGTTGCGGTGACCGCGATCGGCACCGGCACGATCACGATTGTGCCGGGCCTGCGCAACTCGGCCAACAGCGGCGCGCAGGTCTCGCGGCCCAGCTACCCGTTCACGCTCGGCAAGATCGATTTCTCGGACCAGCACAATTCGTTCAAGATCGACCATTTGAGCGTCAACAACGCCTCGACCGCGCCGGGCGCCGGCGGCTGCCAGTTCAACGCGGTCTATGACAGCGACATCTACGCGGTGTGCGACAGCGCCGGCGGCGCGGGCGGCATCGCCCTTGAACAGACGCAGTTCTCGCGCATCTCGGGCGCCGGCTCGGCGGCGGCGACCGGCGGCGACGCGCTCTTGCTCGAGAACGGCTACAATTTCTCGAACGTGTTCTATGCCCTCGATCTCGAGGTCGCGCCGACCTGCATCGCGATCACCGACCAGCATCACGGCGACAACACCTTTGTCAGCCCGTACATGAACTGCACGACCGCGGTCAACGCCACCGGCAGCGACAACAACGTCTTGATCAACCCGCAATATGCCGGCGCCACGGTCAATTTCGGGCCGCAATCGACCGGCATCTCGGTGATCGGCACCGGCAGCCGGCAGAAATGGCTGTTCCCGACCACCGCCAGCTACACCGCGGCGCCGATCGACGACGGCATGGCGGTTTCGTCCTACAACGCGCCGGGCGCCTTGCTTGCCGTGACCCTGCCGGCGATCGCCACGGTCAACCCCGGCTGGCGCATGGAATTCGCGACCGACAACGGCAAGGGTATGACGATCAGCGCCCCCGACAACGCCAAGATCGTCAGCGGCAACAAGAACCTGTCCACGATCACGCTTGGCGGCGGCAATTACGAGTTCGTCGCGCTCGAAAGCGACGGCAACAACTGGCGCATGACCGCTTCGACCCGCAACACGCGGCTCAACATGGGCTACGAGGCGCCGCCCTGGCCGTCGAACTGGCTCTATCCGTCGAGCGCGGGCTATCAGGCCACGCTTGGCGACAACGGCAACATCCTGTCCTCGTACAACACCGGCCTGGCGCCGCCGCCGGCGCCAAGCCTTTCTTCCACGGCCGGCGGCAGCCTGGCGGCGGCGACCTATTACGTGCGCGTGACCTACCTCAACCAGAACGGCGAAACGACCGCTTCGGCCGAAGCCTCGCTGGCGGTCGCCGCCAACAATCTGCTAGTTGTCCAGCCGCCGCCGGCGAATGGCGGCGCCACCGGCTGGAACGTCTACGTCGCCACCGCGAGCGGCGCCGAGACCAAGCAGAACGCCGCGCCGCTCGGCTTCGGCGGCGGCTGGACCGAGCCGACCACTGGGCTTGTCGCCGGCGCCGGCCTGCCGGGCGCCAACACGACCGGCGGGCTGACCGTGACGCTGCCGCCGACCACCGCGATCCCGACCGGCTGGGCGATGGGCTTTGCCACCGACAACGGCAAGCCGGTGACCGTGCAGGTCAACGGCACATCGGGCGGGCACATCATCTATCCCGGTTCGGGCGCCGCGGTGACCGCGATCAGCCTCGCGAATACCTCGCAGGGCGCCTATGAATTCCTGGTTCTGCAGTACGACGCTTCGGGCAACGGCGGCACCGGCAATTTCCGTGTCATCGACGCGACGCCGGCGACCGCGCAGGCGCTGGGCGAGATCGGCTCGGCCTCGATCAGCCACTGGACGTTCCCGGCCACCGCCGCCTATCAGGCCAGTATCGCCGACAACGGCAACGTCATCTCACCGTTCAACTCGCCGCAGAGCTACATGGTGGTGACATTGCCGCCGAGCGGGGCGGCGCTGCCGATGGGCTGGACGATCGGGATCGCCTCGGACAGCAACAAGACGATCTCGGTGCAGGTCAATGCGAGCGGCGGCGCCCACATCCTCTATCCCGGCTCGGGGGCGACGGTGACCAGCTTCTCGCTGGCGCCGGGCGATTACGAATTCGCGGCGCTGCGCTATGACGGCTCGAACTTCCGCATCACCGAAGTGACGCCGGCGACGGCAAGCGCGATCGGGGTCAACGGCAGCGCCCCCGGCATCAACCGCTGGAACTTCCCGACCGCGGCGACCTATGCCGCCAGCCAGGCCGACAACGGCAACGCGCTATCCTCGTACAACACAAGCGCCGGGCTGACCGTGACGCTGCCGTCGACAACCGCGATCCAGCCGGGCTGGACCTTGGGGCTGGCCACCGACAACAACAAGCCGCTGACCGTGCAGGTCAATGGCACAAGCGGCGGCGCGATCCTCGAGCCGGCGCGCGGGGGCGTGTCGACGACGGCGCTGACCCTGGCGGCCGGGCAGAATTACGAATTCGCGCAGGTGCAGTTCGACGGCTCCAATTTCCGCCTGGTCGCGCTGACGCCGCAGAGCCTCAACGCGCTCGGCGGGCTGATCTCGCCCGGCACGCCGGCGACAAGCTCGGCGCCGTGCAACACCGGCGAGCTCGGCGCCGACAGCAACTACCTCTACTTCTGCACCGGCCCCAACACCTGGAAGCGGGCGGCGCTGTCGAGCTTTTGAGCGGGCCGATGGGGGATTGGAAGGGCATTGTCGGGCGCGGCTTTGCGCCCGACGATTTCGCGAACTACGTGCGCGGCCTCGCCTTTCCGGCCTGGCGGCCGTATTTCGTCGTGTTGCACCACACCGGCTTGCCGACCCTGCAGCAATGGCTGTCCGGGCCGCCGCCGGGGGAGCGCCTGCGGAACCTCGAACACTACTACCGCGACCAGATGCACTGGTCGGCGGGGCCGCATCTGTTCATCGACCCGGTCCATATCTGGGTGTTCACGCCGCTGACCGTGCCGGGCGTGCACAGCCCGAGCTGGAACCTGCTGTCCTGGGGCGTCGAGATGGTCGGCGACTACAGCCGCGAGCCCTTTGACAGCGGCCCCGGCGCGCAGGTCGCGGCGACCGCGATCGCGGCGCTGGCGGTGTTGCACGAAGCGCTGGGGCTGGCGCCGGCGACGCTGCGCTTCCACCGCGAGGACCCGCTGACGACGCACAAGGACTGCCCGGCGCTCGGCATCCACAAGCCCGACATCATCGCCCGCCTGCAACAGGCGCTCGGGCAGGAACACGATCCGGGGCAGCCGTTCTGATCCGGGCGGCGGCCCGGGCCTGTCAAAGGAGGCAAGCATGATCACTGTTGCGGTCGTCAATCAATCGACCGTCGTTTCCGATTCCGAGCTGCCGGCCGTCGTCGCCGCGCTACAAAAGCAGGTCGAGGAGCATTTCTGGCCGGCCTGGAACCTCGACGCCGAGCTCGATCTGGTCGCCAAAGGCCGGCCGGTCCGCGCCGGCGCCTGGCAGCTCGTCATCCTCGACGACAGCGATCAGGCCGATGCGCTCGGCTATCACGAGACGACCGCGGACGGGTTGCCGCTGGGCAAGGTGTTCGCGCGCACGACCCTGCAGGACGGCGGCCAGTGGAGCGTGACCGCCAGCCACGAATTGCTCGAAATGCTGGCCGATCCCGAGATCAATCTCAGCGTGTTCGTGCAGGACGGCGCCACCAGCGGCAGGCTCTACGCCTATGAGGTGTGCGACCCGGTCGAGAACGATATCTATCTGATCGACGGCATTGCGGTCAGCGATTTCGTATTGCCGAGCTGGTTCGAGCCGGCGACGGCGGGGGTGACGCCGCCGGCGCCGTTCGATTTTCTGAAGCAGCTGAGGGCGCCGCTGCCGGCGCTGTCGCCGGGCGGCTATATCGGCGTGTTCAATGTCGGCGACGGCAGCGGCTGGACGCAGGTGACCGACATGCGGGCGCGGGCGCGGCACATGCTGCCGCCGGCCGGCAGCCGCCGCCATCGCCGCATGCTGCCGCGCGGCGCCTGGCGGCGCTCGACGGCGCGGTGAACGCGATGCTGAGCCTGCGCGGGCATATCGCCTATGCCGGCGGCATCGCGCCGGCGCCGCCGGTCGCCGCGCGCGCTCGCGGCGGCTGCGCGGCCGAGGACGACGCCTTCTGTCCGCATTGCGGCGGCCCGCTGGACAGGGAGCCGCCGCCGCTGCGCCATCCCTGTTTCGACGACGAGGGGGAGAGGATCGCCGGCACGCGGGTGCAGCCCGGCGCCTGGCGGACGCTGACGGCGTTGCGGGCGGCCTTCGGGCACTTTGTCGGCCGCGACTATCTGCTCGCCCGCATCCGGCCCAAGAAGGGCGAGGACGCCGCCCCCAAGCTCGTCGACGTCTATCTGTGCCATCTGCGCCGGGCCCTCGCGCCGACGCCATTCACGCTCGAGGCGCGCCGGGGGGCCGGGCGCTGGCGGCTGACCTGGCGGCACCCTGCCGGAGGCGATGCACCATGATCATCGAGGATTACGCCGCGATCGCCGCCCGCGCCCAGGCGCTACGCCTTGACTGCGCGCTGCGCCAGGGCCGGCCCGTCAGCGCGTGCTGGTGCTTCCGCCAGGGGCCGGGCGGCACCAACCTGCCCTGCCCCGGGGCGCCGATCGCACCCGCCGCCGACCCGCTCGATCCGGTGCGGGCGCGCGTGCGCGCCCTGTTCGGGCCGCCCTTCTGGCAGGAGCCGCGATGAACGGATCGCATGTGATCGGCACCGTCGCCGGCGGCGGCGCCACCGGCATGCTGACGACCGTGCTGGCCTATTTCCAGGGCGTGCCGGCCGATGTCGCGGCCAGCGAGGCCGGGCTGATCGTGCTGGCGCTCGGGGCGCTGGCCGGGATCGTCCAGGCCTGGGTCAGGCCCTCCACCCCCTGAAACCTCTCAACCCGCCCCCGATGCGCACCGCAAGGGCGCCCGAGGCGCCCTGCGCTCGCTTCGGAACCTTGCGCATCGGGGCTTTTTGACCCCGGACACTGCGATGAAACACGTCATTGCGGCGATCTGTCTGTGCGCGCTGTCCGGCTGCGCATTGCCGGGCCGGCCGGTCGCCGGCGTGGCCGCCGCCGACATCGCCGGCGCGCAGGCGATCGCCAAGGCCGGCGGCGACGCGCAGGGCGCGGCCTGCTGGGGCGCGCTGTTGCCGGCCGTGCAGGCCATTCAGGCGGGGCAATCGCCGGGCGCGGCGAGTGCGCTTGAGATCGAGCGCGTCGCGGTCCGCGCGGCCGAGGGGCCGTGCGCGCCGATCGTGCTGCCGATCCTCATCCGGCTCGCGCCGTCGCTGGCCGCCGCCGATCTGCTGGCCGCGGCCGGCCCGCTCGTCATCCCATAACCCTTTTCCCGACCCATCACCTTGACAGGAGTCTTGATCATGGCTTTGCCGACCACCCCGAGCGGGCTTGCCGCCACGGCGGGCAGCAACGGCACCGTGTCGCTGTCGTGGACCGCCAACCCGTCCGCCGATGCGGTCATCGAATACCGGCTCTATCGCACGCCAGCCGCCTGGTTCGCGCCCGAACTGGTCGCGGCGGTCGCGACGACCTCCTACACCGACGCTTCCGGCGAATTGCTGCCGAACACGCAGTGGTATTACTTCGTCGTCGCGGTCAATTCGTCCGGAACCTCGCCGGCCTCGACGGCGGTAAGCGTCACCATCCCGGCGCCGAGCGCGGTCAGCCTTGCCGTCGACGGAGCGGCGCATGCCAACTTCTCCGGGACCAGCGGGTCGCTCTCGCTGACGACAAAGAACGCCAATGACGTCATCATTGCCTGCGTGCAGGTTAACGGCACCACCGTCGCGTCGATCACGGGACCCGGTCTGACATTCACTTTGCGCAAACGGCAGGCAACCACCGACTCGCCGCCGAATTACGAAGAGGTGTGGTACGCGGTTGCCCCGTCGGCGCTATCTTCCGGAACCATTACCGTCACGCTGAGCGCCACTACAACGTATTGTACGGTGGACGTTTTCGGGATCAGCGGAGCCAATACCACGACGATCTTTGACGGCAATTCGTCCTTGCCGGCGGCGACGACAAACGGTCCCGTCACATTGTCGACCAGCAATGCGCACGACTTCATTTTCGGCACCTACCGGCTCTATCCCCAGATTCCGGCCGGGGGAACGGGATGGACGGTGATCTCCGCCGCCGATTATCAGCTTGTCGAGTACCAGATCGTTACGACTGCCCAGTCGAACCTGCAGATTGCACTCGGAAGCGGGGACAGCAGCAGCGGCACGGGCTATGCCGGCATCGGCGACGCCATCGTCAGCGCCTGATCCGGACCTTTCCGGGACTGCCACGGCATCTGCCGCCGCCGCGTCGCGGGCCGCGGCGGCGGCGCGGCGAAGCGCGAACCTTGCGCCCGCACCAGCGCGACACGGATAGCGACGACCGGCGCGATCCGGCCGCGACCGCTTCCCCTTTCTTCTTAGGATTTTTCGATATTCGAAGGTGAGACCATTCCCGGCTGCGGGTGACGCGTCGATCGGCAAAGCGGGCGCGGCCCGCCGGGGAATCGTTCGTCCGGCGGGCTCCCGCGGCCGAAGGAAGACGCGCCCTCCGGGATGCGTCTGCCGCATCGGAGCTCACAGAACATGTCTCTTCCGACCGCCCCGACCGGGCTGACCGCGACCGCGAACGCCAACGACACCGTGTCGCTGTCGTGGAGCGCCAACCCGGCCAATCAGAAAGTCACCGCCTACAACGTCTATCGCGAGGCTTACGGTTCCGCCGCGGCGATCTTGATCGCCACCGTCTCCGGCACGTCCTATACCGACGCCGCCAGCGCGTTGACGCCGGGGTCGCGCTGGACCTATTACCTCAAGGCGGTCAACGCGGCCGGGACCTCGCCGCCCTCCGCAACGGTCAGCGTGACGATCCCGCTGCCGCTGCCCAGCGCCCCGACCGGGCTGACCGCGACGGCGAACGCCAACGACACCGTGTCGCTGTCGTGGACCGCCAACCCGGCCGGTCAACAGGTCAGCGCCTATACCGTGTATCGCGAGCCCTACGGTTCCTCCTCGGCGACGCCGCTCGCCACCGTCTCCGGCACGTCCTACACCGACGCCGACGGCGCCCTGACGCCGGGGTCGCAATGGACTTATTACGTCGAGGCGGTCAACGCGACCGGCGCCTCGCCGCCCTCGGCGCCGGTCAGCGTGACGATCCCGAAGGGCCAGATCCTGCTGCCGCCGGCCGCCCCGAGCGGGCTGGCCGCCACCGCGAACAGCAACGACACCGTATCGCTGTCGTGGACCGCCAACGCCGCTTCCGATGCGGTCATCGAATACCGGATCTATCGCACGCCGGCCATCTGGTTCATGCCGAAATCGGTCGCGGCGGTCGCGACGACCTCCTATACCGACGCTTCCGGCGAGTTGCTGCCGAACACGCAGTGGTATTACTTCGTCGTCGCGGTCAACGCCGCCGGCATCTCGCCGCCCTCCGCCTCGGTCGGCGTGACGATCCCGCAGCCCCTGTCGATGCCGACCGCCCCGAGCGGGCTGGCCGCGACCGCGAACAGCAACGACACCGTGTCGCTGTCGTGGACCGCCAACCCGGCCAGCCAACAGGTCACCGGTTACAATGTATATCGCGAGCAGGCCGGATCCACCGCGGCGACATTGCTCGCAACGGTCGCCGGGACTTCCTACACCGACTCCAGCAGCGTCCTGACGGCGGGGTCGAGCTGGGCCTATTACCTCGAGGCGGTCAACGCCGCCGGCACCTCGCCGCCATCGTCCACGGCGACAGTCACGATGCCGGCGGCCGGCAGCGGCACGCAGATCACCACCGTGCGCATCGCCAACACCGGCGCGACGCCGGTGGCGGCGCCGCTTTACACCTTTGCGACGCCGTTCCCGCCGGGGGCGATTCCGTCGACGAGCATGGTGCAACTGCGCAAGAGCGACGGCACCACCGTCGTCTCGACGCAGCAGGACCAGGAATCGACCTGGCTGCAGGACGGCAGCTGGAAAACGGTCGCGATCTCGGCCGCGATCCCGGACACGTTCGGCGCCGACACCTTTACCTTCTCGTCCTACAATTCCTCGACCGGTCTCGTCACGCTGACAGTCGCCAATCCGTCCACCAACCATCTGGTGTCCGGCACCGCCGTCATCTCCGGGCTGCCCGACCCCTTCGACGGCGTGCAGACGATCACCGTGTCGGGATCCTCGGTCACCTACACGGTCGCCACCGGCCTGACGGCGCCGGCCGCGGGCACGGCGGGCACGGTCGGGCAGCTCTTCACCTATCAGATCTGGTCGGTCTCCGGCTCACCGTCGCGCACCGCCAACGTGACATTGGCGCAACTGACCGCCAACACCGACATCAAGTTCCTGTTCACCGGCTACGATCTCGGCACCGACACCTTCGAGGTCAGCGTCAACGACATCGTCGCGCACGGCACTGCGTGGCCGTGGACGGCGCCGCAGGTCACGACCACCGGCACGATCACGAACGGCAGCACGACGCTGACCGTGGCCTCGGCGAACGGCATCCAGGTCGGCCAGGTCATTCTGGCGTCGCAGGGCCTTGCGCCGAACACCTATGTGACCGCGGTCTCCGGCACGAGCGTGACGATGAGCCAGCAGGCCTATGCGAGCGCGAGCAACATCAACATCGGCTTCCTCAATCCGCCGTTGCAGGGATGGGAAGTCATCCGCAGCGGCCCCGTTTGCACCGAATGGCGCTTCTGGTCGGTGTTCAAGCGCGTTTCCGACGGCGCCTTCCATTATTGGCTGCGCGGCGTCATTTTCGTGCGCGCCTGGGGCGCCAACGGGCCGTTCGAGATCGGCGGCTACTGGGGCATCTTCAACGCGTTCGGCCCCAATCTCGGCGGCAGCGTCGGCGCGTCGGCGACGAAGATCAGCAAATACGCGTTTACGGCGCGCCTGCAGAACGGCACCACGGTGCTGGCGAATTGGGGCGGCCCCGGCGATTTCCGCGCTACGACGGTCGCGCAGACCGCGATCAACACGGCGAACAACACGGTGGCGCTGACGGCGGCGCAGGCGCAGGCGCTGCTCGGGGTCGGCTATTTCCAGTACGAGAACCATCCCGCGATGGGTGTCCCGGTCGTCCTGTCCTCGTCCGGAACGATGCCGGGCGGCCTTTCCGCCGGCACGCCGTACTGGATCACATCGACAAACCCGCCCGCCATCAGCTTCTGCCCGACCCGGCTCGACGCCGAACAGGCGACGAACATCATCGCGATCACGAGCCAGGGCTCGGGAACATTGTCGATCACGCCATTGTCGGCCGCCTACCCGTGGGTGCCGACGCTGGCGCTCGATCAGGACGGCGGGCGGGTCTGGTATGCCGGGACAAGCGGAGCGACAAAGCCGACCCTGCTGGTCGCGCACGACTTCACCTATCTGACGACAAGATCGCGCTTCCTGCCGCCCTATCTGGCGAACCTGACCGTCGATTCGACCGTCAGCCCGCCGGCGCTTTTGCCGTTCAGCCAGGGCGCCCTCTATTTTCCGTCGAATATCGGCGGCACCGGCGAGAGCGAACAGGACGACCGCATCGGTTATTTGACCTGGCACAGCGCCTGCGCGCTATACCGGCCGTTCGACCTCAACCTGCACCGGCTGAACGTCGGCGTCGCCCTGTCGTACTTCGAATATTCGATGATCGCGATCAACGAGTACACCGCCACATTGCCGGTGGTCAACGTGACCTACTACCCGAATTACGGCATTCCGGTCGGACCGCAGGCGCGCTGGGGCTACAACGGTTATTCCGGCTGGACCATGTGGTCGAACGCGACGATCGACAACCCCGCCTGGATCGACAATGGCGGCGCCCACAACCCGTGCCCGGCGATGCTGCCCTATCTGCACAGCGGCGATTTCCTGTATTACGAACTGCTGGCGATACAATGCAATCTGCGCATGATGTCGAGTTACTTCGGCGAAGTTGATGCCGGCGGTGTTACCAGTTACAAATCCTGGTCGGTCATGAATAGCGGCCAGGGGGGGACGGCCAACAGCAGTTGGTACGCCCAGCCTCTCTGGAATATCGGCGATGGCGCCCAGGTCCGCGGCATCGGCTGGCTGATGCGCATCCACGGCGTGATGATGCATTTCATGCCGGCAAACCGGCCGGAGGCGCAATATCTGCGCGACCAGACCTATGGCATCGCGTCGATCCCGAACCAGCTCGTGCAGTACATCCCGAGTTCGATCGGCGCACTCGGCGTATATGGATCGCTCTATTCCTGGGAAGGGAACGGAGGTTATACGACCTGGTTCCCCTTCATGCACTATATAATGTTCCTGTGCTGGGCGATGGAGGCGTGGAAGGGCGAGTATCCGCAGCTCGTCAATTTCGTCACCAACTATCTGAGCCGGATTGTCGTAGGCTTCGGCAATGAGGCCTGGGGCGGCTCGCCGCAAGGCTGCATCTTCGGCATGAACCTCTATCAAATTGTGGGAGCCGATCCACAGGGCAACTACGTATCGTCGTGGAATCAGGCGCTGAGCTTGGACGGGTACAGCACCCCATCGACAGGTTATACCGATCTGTGCAGCATCACGCAGGGCGGCACGACGATCACGCTGGTCAACGGGATCGCCCATCTCTACAACATCGGAGTTTCTCCGGGCTGGTTCGTACAGACCTGGAATTTCAACGACTTCCCGGAATACACGATCGTCACGGCGCAATCCGGCAACCAGCTCACGACCGGCCCCGCGCCGGGCACGAGCGGCAACGCGCAGGCGGCGGCGACGCGCGGCGTCTATACGGCCACGACCAGCGCCGCTTCCGCCAACGGTTCGACGACGCTGACCTTCTCGTCGTCCAGCTTCCCGTCCGGCGTCGTTGTCGGCATGGGGGTGCAGGACGTCACCAATCCCAATGCGATCCCGATCGGCGGCGGCAACCCCTACCTGCCGTATTTCGTGACCGCGATCACCTCCAGCGGCGGCACGACGACCGTGACCTTGAGCCGCCCGATCGGCATCCAGAATGGCGGCTCGGTCGCGGCCGGCGACACGATCCGCTTCGGCACGGTCGTGACGGTCGGCTCGATGCCGCGGCCGTGGCCGGGCATTGCGACGCTGATCAGCCAGGCCGGCCTCAACGACATGATCTGCCTCGACGGCGGCGCCGAATACAACACCGCGGATTCCTACATCTGCATGGTGACGAGCGGGCTCGGCATGGCCTCGGTCCTGTACAATCTGAACGGCAGCCCGGCGCTCGCCAACGCCGTCAACATCTACAACGAAATCCGGCGCCGGCAGTATCTGGGCAAATACAATCCGCCGCTGTCCTTCACCAACGGTCCGAAATGGGCGATCGGGCCGATCGGGGCGACGCAGTAGCCCCGGCGCCGGTCCGACCCCGTTTCGATCCCGGGTTGCGGCGCGGCCGCGTTGCGGCCGCGGGAGGGTACATATGTTCGCACGGCGCACCGCCGAGGGCATCCTGCAGCACATCACCGGCTATTCCGCGATCTTCGCGGCGCCGACCGCCTATGTCGCGCTATTCACGACGGCGCCGACCGACGACACCGGCGCCGGCGCGGTCGAGGTCTCGGGCGGCGGCTACGCCCGCGTCGCCACCGCCACTGGCACCACCGGCACCTGGGGCGCCGCCTCGACCGGCACCGATCCGACGACGATCGCCAATAACGGCTCCGGCGCCGCCGCGATCACGTTCGCGACCGCGACCGCTTCCTGGGGCACCGTCGTCGCCTTCGGCCTTTATGATGCGGCAACCGCCGGCAACCTGCTCGCCTGGGACTGGCTCGGCAACTTTCAATGGCAGCCGTGCACGATCTCCTCGGCCTCGCCCGCCGTCTTCACCGCGCACGCGCACGGCTTTGCCGCCAACGACCCGATCGTCTTCTCGACCGTGTTCGGCGGCACCGCGCCGACGCTGGCCAGCGGCTCGGGCGCGCTCGGCGCGAACAACGTTTCGCTCGTCGTCAGCCCGACCACCGACACCTTCACGCTGACGACGGCCGGCACCGCGGTCAACACGACCGCGACCGGCAACGGCATGGTACGCAAGATCGTGCAGCAATCGGTGCCTTCGGGCGTGCAGCCTTCCTTTGCCGCCGGCACGCTGATCCTGTCGGCGGTATGAGCAGGCAGACATTGTGAGCAGGCGTCATGCTTAAAGGCCTGGCCATTCTGTTCGGCAAATGCGCGCCCTGGGTGCCGCCAAGCCCGAAAGCGGCGATTGCCGCGATGCTGTGGTTCTATGGCGCCATACCCGGCGTGTCCTATCAGGACTATCGGGCGGCCGTATGGGACCAATATATCGCGGCCGGCGGGACGGTGCGGCAGGCGAACGCCGCCGTTGCGGCGCTCGATCGCTGCTTTGCGGCGTGGCCGCAGAAACCGCACTGACGCTCGCGCCGATCCCGGTTCTCCGGTCTTCCGATGGCCCAGATCATCGCCGATCGCGTCAAGGAAACGACGACGACGACCGGCACCGGCACGATCACCTTGGCCGGCGCCGCACCGCAGTTCCAGTCCTTCGCCGCGGCGATCGGCAACGGCAACACCTGCGACTACTGCATCCTGTCCGGCAACGGCACGGATTGGGAAGTCGGCAACGGCACCGTGACGACCGGCGCGAACAACACGCTGTCGCGCACGGTGATCTACGCCAGCAGCAACGGCGGCGCCGCGATCAATCTCACCGGCACCAGCACGGTCTTTTGCACCGCCTCGGCGCGCCGCATCCAGCATGGCGGCCTCTATCAGGGGCTGATCACGGCGCCGCCGCCGACGCAGGCCGGCACCGGGCTGACCACCTGGATCAACCAATCGACCGCAACCGCCGCCGACACCGCCGCCGGCGTCGCGATTACCTCGCAAACCACCGCCGGCGGCGTCCTCAACGCGCTGTCGAAAGCGGCGCCGGCCACGCCCTACAGCTTGACCGCGCTCGCGCTCTATGCCGGCACCGGCGCCAATTACAACAACGTCGCGCTCGGCTGGTATGACGGCACGAGAGCGGTGACGCTGAACCTGATCCCGGGCGCCGGGATGTGGGTCATGGCATGGGCCACCGCGACCAGCTACACGACTTCGCTGGCCAATCTCACCGGCCCCGCGCCCTACCACATGTGGATGAAGATCAAGAATGACGGCACCAACCTGTCGTGCCTCTATTCGATGGATGGGGTCAATTTCCTGACCCTCTATTCGGCGACGGTGGCCTCGGCGCCAGGCGGGCTGGCCAATTACAACACCGTGTTTTTCGGCGTCTCGCCATGGCAGACGGCGCCGGCATTGGTGACACTGGCGGCATGGGCGCAGGGGACAAGTTGAGCGCGGCGAAGGCTGATCGATGCTGGTCTCGGGCGGCGCCGTCAGCGAACTGCCAGTCTCGGCTGCGCCGGTCGCCGGCGGGCCGACGCCGCTTTCCTTGTCGGCGCGCGCCGGGGCGGCGGCGGCGGGCCGGGGCGGCGGCGCCTACGGGGCGGCGATCGCCGCGCGCGGGACGGCGCAGGGGGTGGCGCGGCCGGCGTTGGTCTTTACGGCGCCTTTGACGGCGCGGGCCGGGGCGGCCGCGGGCGGGCGCGGCGGCGTCGCCTTTGCGGCGATGCTGATCGCGCGGGGAGCGGCGGCGGCCATGGGGCGGGCGGCGGCGGCGGCGACGGCGGCGCTGGCGGCGCGGGGGGCGGGCTTCGGGCGCGGGCAGGGCAGCATCAATTTCGGCGTCGTCGCGCTGCTTGCGCGCAGCGCCGGGGCGGCCATGGGCCGCGCCGGCGCGGTCTTTGCCGCCGAGCTCGCGGCGACCGCGGCGGCCCGCAGCGGCGCCCGCGCCGGCGGCGGCTTTGTCGCGGCGCTGGCCGCGCGCGGGGCGATGGCGGCGCGCGCGGCGGCGGCGCTGACGGCCGGGGCGCAGCTCGCGGTCGCGGCGCGGGCGCTGGCGCTTGCCTGCGGGCGCGCGGTGCTGGCGCTGGTGACGCCGCCGCCGGCGGCGGTCACCAACCCGACGCTCGAGATCATCGCCGCCGCGCAGCAGATCCCGCCCGGCATGAAGAACGTGCTGACGCTGACCGCGGTCAATCCGGGCCTGACGATCACCGCCACCGACAAGGGGCCGCAACAGGGCTGATCGATGCCGCGATTGTTGAAAGACTTTCCGGTCACCGAACCGGGCGCGGTCGGGCTCTATGCGATCGACTTTGCGCAGAATGTGCCGGTCGGGGCGAGCCTGGTGTCGACGGTCTGGGCGCTCGGACTGCATTACACGCTGCCCGGCGCCGCCGCCGATGCGACCCCGCAGGCGCGCCTTGTCGGCGCGGCTGCGATCAGCGGCACCGTGACCCGGCAGACGATCGCCGGGCTGGTCGCCGGCAACGACTATCTGGTCACCGTGACCGGCACGATGTCGGACGGCGAGGTCGTCGTCTTGTGGACCGTCCTGCCATGTCGGATGCCGCAGTGACGAAGGCGCCTTGATGCCCGCCACCGGCAGGCGCACGCCGCTCGCCGGCATCATCGCCGGCGCGCAGGACCTGGCGGCGCGCTTTCGCGCCGTGTGGGGCAGCGGCAATCTGTTCTCGCCGGGCGAGCCGATGGTGCCGCCCGAACCGGAGAAGACCCGCACCTGGGACTTCCCGGTCGGCTGGAACTACATCTATACGCCGCGCTCCTATGAATCGATCGGCTTTGCCGAATTGCGCGCGCTCGCAGAAAATCACGACATCACGCGCCTCGCGATCGAGACGCGCAAGGACCAGATCGAGCAGCTCTCTTGGTCGATCCGCGCGCGCGCCGCGGGCAGTCCGCGCGCCGATGCGCCGCGGCGCATCGCGGCGCTGACCGAATTCTGGCGTCATCCCGACGGCGAGAACCCCTTCGCCACCTGGCTGCGCGAGGCGCTCGAGGATGTGCTTGTCATCGACGCGCCGGCCTTCGAGATCCGCCGCAACCGCGGCGGCGACATCATCGGCCTCGACGTCGTCGACGGCGCCACGATCAAGGTATTGATCGATGACACCGGGCGCCGGCCGCAGCCGCCGGCGCCGGCCTACCAGCAGGTCATCCACGGGCGGCCGTGGCGACTGCTCTCGGCCGACGAATTGCTCTACGTGCCGCGCAACCGCCGCCCGTTCAAGGCCTACGGCATGAGCCCGGTCGAGCAGATCGTGATGACGGTCAACATCGCGCTGCGGCGCCAGGTCATGCAATTGCAGCATTTCACCGAGGGCAACGTGCCGGTCGGGCTGCTGAGCGCGCCGGAAGGATGGACGGTCGAGCAGGTGCGCCGCTTCCAGGAAGGCTTTGATGCCAAGCTTGCCGGCAATGCGGCCGAGCGCACGAAGCTGATCTGGGGGCCGCCCGGCGCCAAATACCAGGCCTTCAAGGAGGCGCCCTACAAGGACGATTTCGACGAGTGGCTGGCGCGGGTCGTGTGCTTCGCCTTTTCGATCTCGCCGAACGCCTTCATCCGGCAGGTGCAGCGCACGACCGCCGACACGTTGCAGGAGGCGGCGCTGAAGGAGGGCCTGGAGCCGTTGAAGCAATGGGTCAAGCGCCTGGCCGACGGCGTCATGCAGCGCCATATGGGGCACGCCGACCTCGAATTCGTATGGGACGAGGAGGAGGCGCTCGACCCGCAGGGCCAGAGCCAGATCCTCGACCGCTATGTGCGCGCCGGCATCTACAGCCTCAACGAGGCGCGCGCGGCGATCGGCCTCGATTCGGTGGCGGGGGGCGACGAACCCCGCATCTACCTGCCGTCCGAGCCGCTGCCGATCGCGCCGGAGGCGCCCCGCGCGAGGGATCGCGCGGAGGCCTCGCCGCCGGGCAATTCCCCCGCGCCGGCAGGTTCGCCCCAGCCCCCGCGCAATCCCTGACAAAATTCGGGATTGCGCCAGGCTCCCGCCGATTCCGACCGCCGGCGGGGCCGCCGGCCGGGGGGATGCTCCCCGGGCCCGTCCCGGGGAGCAAGGGAAGGGCGCGGCCTGACGGCCGCGCCCTTCCCGCCGCCGATGCTCTTCGCCGCCTCCGCGCTCCGCGGCGACCCGCGGCAACCCCTGATCTGAGGATCCCGACATGCTTTTAGGCGTGATGGCGCCGGCCGGCTCGGGCAAGAGCAAGGCGGCCAAGCACCTGGTCAAGCGGTACGGCTTCAAGCGCCTGCATGCCGGCGCGCCGATCAAGAAGGCGCTGCGCGCCGGCTTCGGGCTCGGCCGCGCCGACACCGACGGGGCGCGCAAGGAAAGCCCCCACATCAAGCTGGGCGGAGCGACGCCGCGCGCGGTCATGGAACCGGTCTCGGATGCGATCGCCGAACAGGCGCCGGCGGCGACCGCGATCGCGCTGCGGCCGAAACTGATGCGCGCGCTCTCCAAGGGCCGCGACGTCGTCGTCGACGGCGTGCGCCAGCCGAAAGAGGCCGAACTGATCCACAAATTGGGCGGCAAGCTGGTCGCGATCGACACCGGCAAGTCGCCGGACCCGACCAAGCCGATGGATCTGCGCCAGGCCGAACTGGTCGCCGATCACGTCGTGCGCGCGCCCGGCGGCAAGGCGGAATTGCACGCCGCGCTCGACGCGCTGATGCGCAAACTGATGGCGGCCGAAAGCCAGGCCGCGGTCGCGTAGGGGGAGACAGGGACATGCAAGGCTTTCGCCTGTTCGCGCCGCTGGTCAAGGTCGACGCGCAGAAACGGCTGGTCTACGGCGTGGCCGCCAGCGAGGCGGTCGACAAGGCCGGGGAGCGCTTCGACTACGACAGTTCGGCGCCCGAATTCCAGAAATGGTCGGCCGAAATCGAGAAGGGCTCGGGCGGCAAGTCGCGCGGCAATGTGCGCGTCATGCACCAGCCGATCGTCGCCGGCGTGCTGACCGATCTCGACTGCGACGACGCGCAGAAGACAATCCGCGTGTGCGCGAAGATCCTCGACGACGAGGCCTGGAAGATGGTTGAAGCCGGCGGCTATACCGGCTTTTCGATCGGCGGGCGCTACGCCAAGCGCTGGGCCGACCCGCAGGACCCGCAGGTGTACCGCTACACCGCGATCCCGGTCGAAATCAGCCTGGTCGACAATCCCTGCAACCCGGAAGCCCATTTCGAGATGGTCAAGGCCGACGGCGGCCGCGAGCGGCGCCCATTCGCGGCCGGCGCGGCGGCGCCGCCGCATACGCGCGACGGCGTGCGCCAGCGCTGGATCGCCGAAGACGGCTCTGAACACCTGACCAAGGCGGCGGCGCTGGCCCGGAACGCGCAGCTTGCCGCCGCGCAGGCGAACCGGGCGATGGATCTGGCGCTCAAAGGGGGCGATGCGCCGGGCGAGGGCGATCTGCCTTATGGGCATGTCGAATACGCCGACCCCGGCTATCAGGACGACAAGCAGAAGCGCTACCCGATCGACACCGAAGCGCATATCCGCGCGGCGTGGAACTACATCCACAGGCAAAGGAACGCCCGCCCCTACACAAAGGAACAGCTTGACAGGATCAAGGCGCGCATCATCGCCGCCTGGAAGGACAAGATCGACCCGGACGGGCCGCCGGGGGCGGCCGAACCGGAAAAGGCGGCGGCGGCGGCGCTGGCCAAGCATCTCGCCGATACCGGCGAAGTCGCCGCCATCATCCTCGAACTGAAGGCGCTCAAGGACCGTCTCGCGCTCGAAGCGGCGGTCGAAGGCGACGACAGCCAGAACGCGCAGCGCGTGCAGGCGATCATCGCCGAACTGTGCCAGTTCCTCGAGGCGCTGGTCGCCGAAGAGGCGCAGGAAGTCGTCGACGACACCGAAGCGCCGCGCGATCTGCTGTTGACGATGGCGCGCGCGCTGCCGGGCGGGGCGCTACAGCAAAAGCTCGCGGCGCTGGCCAAGGCCGGCGCGAAGCATTCGCTCGAAGATCAGGCCCGGCTCGACCTGGCGCACCATGCCGTGACGATGGCGCGGGCGCTGCCCGGATTGTCGAAGACCGATGACGAGCACCTGGCGGGCGCGCAGGCGGCGCTGCGCGCGGCCGGCGCCGCCGATCTGCATCAGGGCGCGGTCACCGAAGAGGTGGTGACCGAAAAGCGCCATGGCGGCCATCGGGCGCTGATCGACGCCGCCCATGACCAGATCGCCAAGCTGACCGACGGGGCAAGCTGCGCCGCCGACAAGGCCGGGGCGCGGCATTCGGCGCAAACGATGAAGTGCCTGAAAGAGGCGCACGATCACCTGGTCGCCGCCGGCGCCGACTGCCCGGGCGCGATGATGGGCGGCCCGGCCAAGGCGGCCGGCGACCATCTCGCCAAGATCGAGGCCGATTTCGCGGCGCTGACGCAGACCGTTGGCATGCTCTCGCAGCGCGTGCAGCAGGGCGCCGAGGCGCTCTCCAAGCTGACCGCAGAACGCGACGCCTTGCAGGCGCGCTTTGCCAAGATCGAGGCCGCGCCGGTGCCGCCGAAGACGGTCAAACTGCCGCCCGGCATCACCGCGGTCGAAAAGAATGCCGCCGGCGCGGCGGCGCCGGATGATCTCGCCGCCGAACTGCAGAAGCTCAGCCCCGAAGAGATCCAATTGCTGCTGATCAAGGCGGCGCGGCGGCAGCCGATGCGGCCGGTCTTCGCCGGCCCGCCGCCGCGGCCGGAATGAATGCGGCAGCCGGCGCCGGCGGCAGAACGCAATTGAACGCACGACAATTCCGCCCGCTTCCAGATTTCGGGGGCGGCGCGGAAGCGGAAACCGCCGCGCCGGCGCCGATATCGCCAGTATTGCGCCAGCGCGGCGAGCTCACCGACCAGGCCGTTGATGCTTGTCGGCGCGTGCGCCCGGGCGGCGCTTTATTTGCGCAGGCGGCCCCTTTCCAGGATCGCGGCGAAACGTAACTTGACGAATACCTGTTTTGCACCGGCTTGGCATGGATCGGGAACGCCGCCTTGCCCGCCGGCTTTTCACCCGACCCTGCAACCCCTTGCCGTGAGGAGGACATCGTGAATCTCACGCAAGAGACGCTTGCCCTGATCAAGGGCGTCTACGGCGCCGGCCCGGTCGATGCCGGCACCCTGACAAAGACGATCGCGACTGGCACCGGCATCATCGGCTACGATCTGCAGGCGCCGGCCAAGAACCTCTATCCGGTGGTGACGCCGATCCGCAACCGGCTGCCGCGCGTGATGGGGCCGACCGGCAGCGCCACCCACTGGGTGCAGATCAACGCCATCATCGGCTCCGGCTTTGACGCGATGGGCTGGGTGCCGGAAGGCCAGCGCGCCGCCCAGATGAGCTACAACACTTCGGCCAGATCGGCGCCCTATGTGACGCTCGGCGAAGAGGACGCGGTCACCTACGAGGCGATCTCGGCGGCCCGCGGCTTCGAGGACGTGCAGGCGACGATGACGCTGCGCCTGCTGCAGAAGATGATGCTGAAAGAGGAGATGGCGCTCTTGGCCGGCAATGCCGGCGCGAGCAATGGCGGCCTCTCGCTCGGCACGCCGGGGACGCCGACCCTGTCGGCTTCGGGCACGGGCGCGAGCCTGCCGGCGGCGACCTATTACGTCAAGGTCGTCGCGCTGACCCTCGAAGGCTATCAGAATTCGAGCCTGACCACCGGCGTCGCCACCAGCCAGACGATCACCGGCGCCGACGGCAAGAGCTTCACGCTGTCGGGCGGCAGCTCGAACATCTCGGCCGAAGCGAGCCAGGCGGTCACCGCCGGGCAGACTCTGTTTGCCAGCGTCGCGCCGGTGATCGGCGCGGTCGCCTACGCCTGGTATGTCGGCACCGCCAGCGGCGGCGAGACATTGCAGGCGATCACGACGATCAACTCGGCCGCGTTCTCGGCGCCGCTCGCCAGCGGCCGGCAGGCGCAGACCGCGATCACCGCCGACAACTCGTTCAACGCCAACTACGCCTTCAACGGCCTGTTGACGACGGCGCTGGCGGCGGGCTCGAACGCCTACGTCAACGTGATGCCGACCGGCACCGCCGGCACCGGCACGCCGCTGACCGCTTCGGGCGCCGGCGGCGTCAACGAGATCGATCTGATGCTCGAAACGATGTGGAACAATTTCGAGCTCAGCCCGACCGTTCTCTATGTCAACGCGCAGGAACTCAAAAACATCACCAACAAGGTGCTGAACAACGCTTCGGCGCCCTTGCTGCGCTTCCACGAAGACGCTGACGGCGGCGGCGGCTTCCACCTGACCGCTTCGGGCACGATCGATTTCTACTACAACCCGTTCGCGCTCGACGGCGGCCTCAAGATCCCGGTCAGGATCCATCCGCGGCTGCCGCCCGGCACGATCATCGGCTGGGCCGAAAACCTGCCGATCCAGTACCAATCGAACAACGTGCCGAACGTCGCCGAGGTCAAGACCCGGCAGGACTACTACCAGATCGAATGGCCGATCACGACGCGCCAGCGCCAGGTCGGCGTCTACGCCGAAGAGGTGCTGGCCGTCTACGCGCCGTTCGCGATGGGCGTCATCACCAATATCGGCAACGGCTGAGGCCGGGCGATGATCACGCTGATCGTGCCGCCTGGCGTGCTCGGCTATCCGATCGCGCACGGCACGATCGGCTACGATCCCTATCCCGACGGGAGCGGGCGCTGGCTGGTCGACGTGCCGGCGGCGGTCGCGGTCCACCTAATGCATGTCGGAGGGTTTGCCGTGAAGAAAGACCCCGCGCCGCCCGACCGGGGCGCGGCCGAAACCGCCGCGGCGCTGGTCGCGCTGCGCCATCCCGACGGGGCGGGCTGTTCGGTCGGCGGGCGCAGCTACCGCCCCGACGCCGCCGGTGTCGTGCGCGTGCCGGCCGCGGCCGTGGCCGAACTACTCGCGCACGGGTTTGTCGTCACGGAAGAGGAAGGATCGCAGCGAAAGCGAAGGGCGTGAGACCCGCGCGAACCCGGGGCAAGCCCCCAACATCGCCCGGCGCCGGGCCTTGGCTGTTTTCAGGTCAGCCGTGGGGCGGCCAGAGATGCAGCGCCGCGACGAGCAGCCCCCAGAGCACGACGGCGAGGCCCCCGAGGCGGATCACCACCCGGTTGATCTGGGCTTCGAGACGCTGTTCGGTCTCGCGCAGCTCGGTATGGACGGCGGCAACATCGGCCTTCAGCTCGGCGCGGACGGCGGCAATATCGGCCTTCAGTTCGGTATGGACGGCGGCGATGTCGGCCTTCAGCTCGGCGCGAAGGGCGGCGATGTCGGCCTTCAACCCGGCATGGACGGCGGCGATGTCGGCCTTCAGCTCGGCCTGCATCCCGGCCATGTCGGTCCGGAGCGCGGACTCGGCCTGCTGCAAATCGGCCTTTGTTGCGACGTTCTCGCGGATGGCATCGAAGATCGTGCTGGCGATGGTCTCGGCCGCCTTGCGCTCGATGCCGGCGGCCGCGATGGCGTTCGCCAGATCCAAGCGATCGGTCATTCCGGGTCATCCCGGGCGATCGGGGCGAGATGGCGGGGCATGTGACCGGTCTCTTGGTTGCAGGCTCTTCCCGTATTTGCGCGCAACGGAGCGGCCGCGCAAGCGCCGGGCGCCCGTTGCCAAGTGGCGGCGAACCGCCGGGGGCACGCAATGGCATCTGGGGATTTGACCTCGCTCGCCGACGTCAAGGCGTGGCTGTCGACGGGCGGCCCGGGCAGTCCGCTGCCCTCGTTCGACGACGCCCTGCTCGCCCGGCTGATCACGGCCGCCAGCCAGGCGATCATAAGCTGGCTCGGGCGGCCGCTGCTGGCGGCCGACTGGATCGAGGTTAGGGACGGCCTCTCCGGCCCGTTCGGCCCGCGCGAGGCGCGCTTTGCCTTTGCCGTCACGCCGGCGAGCGCGGTCGGCCTGGTCGTCGTCGACGGGCTGACGATCCCGCCGATCCCGCCGCCGGCGCCGGCGCCGCCCGGGCAGGGCGCGGTCAGCCCCTATCCGAGCCAGGCCGGCTATGTGTTCTCGGCGACAGAACTCGTCATCCGCGGCTATTACGTGCCGCGGAAGGCGCAATGCGTCACGATCCAGTACACCGCCGGCTATGCCAGCGTGCCGGCCGATGTCGCGCAGGCCTGCATTGAATGGGTGGCGCTGCGCTACCGCGCGCGCACGCGCATCGGCGAGCTGTCGCGACGCATCGGCCAGGAAGTCGTCGCCTATGATCACAGCGACCTGCCGGCGAGCCTGAAGATGCTGCTGCAGCCCTACCGGATGGTCGCGCCGATCGCCGGCGCGATGCCGCAACTGGCGCCGGGTTCGGCCGGCGCGGTCATGCCGGCCGGGGCGGCGACATGATCACCGCACGCCTCGTCGGCGACGAGGCCGTCATCGCCCGGCTCACTGCGATGGGGCCGGAATTGCAGCGCGGCCTGGCGCGCGCGGTCGCCCGCCTCGCGCTCGAGCCGCGGCGCCGGATGCGCGGCAAAGCCCCGCCCCGCAGCGCGCTGAAGGCGGCGCGCGCATCGGCGTTGCCGCGGAAGGGCGCGCAACGCTTCAGGCCCGCCGGAATGCCGGAGGTTGCGCCGCCCGCGCGCGCGTTCCTGCGCTCGGCCCTGCGCGAAATGACGCCGCGCATCGAGGCGGGGCTGAAAGAGGCCGTCGCCGAGGCCCTGCGCAAATGACGATCGCGCGCGAGCCGATCTATGCGGCGCTGTGGGCGCTGGCGGCGGGGGCGGCGCAGTTCGCGACCGCCTCGCGGCGGCTGCGGCACTGGTCCGACGTCTCCCCGGCCGAACAGCCGGCGCTGTTCATGAGCGAGAAGGGCGGCCACGCCGTCGTCAAGGCGCTCGGGGCGCCGGTGGTGTGGACGCTCTACGCCGATTTCTTCATCTACGCCCATTCGGGCGACCCGTATGCGGCGCCGGCGATGATCCTCAACCCGCTGCTCGATGCGCTCGAGGCCGCGCTGGCGCCGGCGCCGGCAACCGGCATCCAGAACCTCGGCCTGCCGAACATGGTGCAGCACGCCTACATCGCCGGGCGCGTCGAGACCGACGAGGGCGTGCTCGGCGACCAGGCGATCGCGATCGTGCCGGTCGAGATCCTGTGCGTCGCGCAATAGGAGACATCCATGGTCGATGATGTGACGGCCCCGCCGGCGGCGCCGAGGCGTCGCCGCATCCGCTCGAGGCGCTGATCGAGCGCTGGTGGGCCGACCATTTCCCGGGCTCGGTCGTGGCCCGCTGCACCGAATGCCGGAATTATACCGGATCCCGATGACGAGAACCCGTATTCCCCCCTGTCATTGCGAGGAGCAAAGCGACGAAGCAATCTCGGCGGCATACCGTACCCGGCGCGAGAGTGCTTCGCTGCGCTCGCAATGACAACTGTTTCTTTCTATGGGCTCTGATCAGAGAGAGTTGGCATTAATCCTCACTGTCCTCACTGGCTCATTGTTATATCAATTCACAGGGAGACAGTGAGACCAGTGAGGAGGAAAACGATGAGAGAACTCCATAGCGCGCCTGCGGCGCGCATCATCTTTTCCTCCTTCCCTTATCCTCACTGTCCTCACCGGCTCCCTGTTCTATATTTCACAGGGAGGCAGTGAGATCAGTGAGGAGGAAAACGATGAGAGAACGCCATAGCGCGCCTGCGGCGCGCATCATCTTTTTCTTCCTTCCCTTATCCTCACTGTCCTCACCGGCTCCCTGTTCTATTATTTCACAGGGAGGCAGTGAGATCAGTGAGGAGGAAAACGATGAGAGAACGCCATAACGCGCCTGCGGCGCGCATCATCTTTTCCTCCTTCCCTTATCCTCACTGTCCTCACCGGCTCCCTGTTCTATTATTTCACAGGGAGACAGTGAGATCAGTGAGGAGGAAAACGATGAGAGAACGTTATAGCGCGCCCGCGGCGCGCATCATCTTTTCCTCCTTCCCTTATCCTCACTGTCCTCACCGGCTCCCTGTTCTATTATTTCACAGGGAGACAGTGAGATCAGTGAGGAGGAAAACGATGAGAGAACGCCATAGCGCGCCTGTGGCGCGCATCATCTTTTTCTTCCTTCCCTTATCCTCACTGTCCTCACTGGCTCAGTGTTATATCAATTCACAGGGAGACAGTGAGATCAGTGAGGAGGAAAACGATGAGAGAACGCCATAGCGCGCCCGTGGCGCGCATCATCTTTTTCCTCCTTCCCTTATCCTCACTGTCCTCACTGGCTCAGTGTTATATCAATTCACAGGGAGGCAGTGAGATCAGTGAGGAGGAAAACGATGAGAGAACGCCATAGCGCGCCCGTGGCGCGCATCATCTTTTTCTTCCTTCCCTTATCCTCACTGTCCTCACTGGCTCATTGTTATATCAATTCACAGGGAGGCAGTGAGATCAGTGAGGAGGAAAACGATGAGAGAACGCCATAGCGCGCCTGCGGCGCGCAAAATGTTTTTCTGATGCCTTATACCAGATCCCAATGATGAGAACCTATACTCCCCTTGTCATCGCGAAGAGCGAAGCGAGGAAGCAATCTCGGCGGCATATTGCACCCGGCGCGGGATTGCTTCGCTGCGCTCGCAATGACGGCTGTTTTTATGGGTTCTGATCAGAGTTTGGTATTACGCGCTGGGCGCCAAGGAGGCGCTGAAAGCGCTGTTGAGGAGGAGCGGCTGACATGCAGCTTTCGTTCGGCTCCGGCGCCTTGTGGGGCGAGCGCCTCGATGCGACCGGCTCGGGCATCGGCCCGCGCCAGTTCGGCGTGTTGCAGGATATCCAGATCGATTTCGACTGGACCACCAAGGAGCTTTACGGCCAGTACCAGTTCCCGCAGGCGATCGCGCGCGGCCAGTGCAAGGTAACCGGAAAGGCCAAGTTCGCGCGCATCCTGGGGCTGCTCTACGCCGATCTATTCTGGGGGATCGGCGCCGCCACCGGCCAGTTCGCGGTGGCCCAGAACGAGGCGCAGAACGTGCCGGCGACGACGCCCTACACGGTCACCGTCGCCAACGCCGCGTCCTACAACGACGATCTCGGCGTCTATTACGCCGCCACCGGCAAGGCCTTCAACCGCGTCACGACACCCTCGGCGGCCGGGCAGTATTCGGTCAACTTCTCGACCGGGGTGTATACGTTCAGCGCCGCCGACGCCGGCGCCGCGCTCTTGATTTCCTACACCTACAATCTGACGACAAGCGGCTCCAAGATCACGCTGACCAACCAGTTGCTCGGCACGACGCCGACCTTCAAGGCGACGTTCTACCAGCCGATCAGCCCCTACGGCATCGGCGGCTCGGCCGAAAACGCGCCGCTGGCGCTACGGCTCAACGCCTGCACCGCCAGCAAGTTCACGGTGCCGACCCGGCTCGACGACTGGACCATCTTCGAGTTCGACTTCCAGGCCTTCGCCGACGCCGCGGGCACGCTCGGCTATCTGTCGACGGTCGAATGATGATCGACGGCGTCGCACTGCGCATGGGCGGGCGCGAATGGATCGTGCCGCCCTTGACGCTGGGGCAGATGCGCCGGCTGTTGCCGCGGATCGCGCAGCTCAAGGATTTCGGCGCCGAGATGGGCGAGGTCGAGATCGACGTCATCGTCGACCTGGTCGCCGCCGCGCTGTCGCGCAACTATCCCGGCGTGACGCCGCAACAGGTCGCGGAGCTGGTCGATCTCGGCAACGCCCGCGAGGTCGTGCAGGCGATCCTGACCGGCTCCGGGTTGAAGCCGGCGGGGGAAGCGCAGCCGGCGGCGAGATCGAGCGGGGAGTGTGCCGATTGTACGGCGAGCTCGCCACCGGCTGCGGATACCCAATCCCCGTGATCGACGCGATGACGATGGCCGAGGCCGAGCTGATCTTCGCGGCCTGGCGCGAGGCGCCGCCGGCGCATCACATGCTGCAGGTGCTGGCGCGGCTATGGGGCTGGCAGGGACCGGCGGCGGGTCGCGTAGAGACCCCGCCGGCGCCAACGATCGCCGATCTGGCCGGCATGCCCGGCTTCAGCCGCCGGCGCGACGTGCATGAAGGGCTGCCGGCGCCGATCCTCGATTTCGAGACCCTGAAGGCGCGCCATGCCCGATGACGTCCAGCTCCGCTTCGGCGCCTCGGTCGGCGATCTGAGCGCCGGCGTCGCGCAAGTGAAGGCGCAGATCGCCTCGATCCGCGCGCCGGTCGACGATCTGATTTCGGGCTTCCGCGAGCTCGGCAAGGCGATCGGCGCCGCCTGGGCGCAGCGCCGCAGCGAATCAGCCTGGCATCGCTTCTCGGCACCGATCGCGCGCGGTCTCTCGGACGCCCTGACCAACGCCGTGCTCGGCATCCGCACTTCGGGCGGCCTGCGCGAAATCATGCTCGGCCTCGAGAAATCGGTGGTCGGCGGCATGATGTCGAACCTCGTCAAGGGGCTCGGCGACACGCTGGTCAAGCCGCTGTTCACCGGCCTGATCGGCCAGGGCGGCATTGTGGGCGGCCTTGCCAATCTGCTGCTCGGCAACCCGCGGGAGACGACCAAGATCTCGCTGCTTTCGATCATCGCCGCCAACACCGGCGCCACCGCCGCGGCGGCCGGGGCGACCGCGGCGGCGACCGGCACCAGCGCCGTCACCGGCCCCCTTGGCAGCCTCGGCGGCGGCATCCTCGGCGGCGGCTTTTTCGGCTCGATCTTCAAGGGCATCGGCTCGTTCTTTACAAGCCTGTTCGCGCAGGGCGGCATCGTGCCGACGGCCGCCGGCGGCTGGGCGCTGCCGGCCTTCGCCGGCGCCATGCCGGCGCTGTTGCATTCGCGCGAAATGGTGCTGCCGGCCGACATCGCGCAGGGCCTGCAGGGCCTGATCCGCGGCGGCGGCACGGGCGAGGTGCACGTCCATCTCGGCTTTCACGGGCCCGCCGACGGCGCCTCGATCGGCCGCTGGTTTGCGCAGAACCGCGGCGCGCTTGCCGCCGCGGTCGGCGAGGCCTGGAACGCCGGCGCGCTGTCATGGCCGTAGCGCGCGGGGCGCCCCCGGCCCGGCGCCGCGATCATCGGCAATGACCCGCAGCAATGCGGCGATGTCATCGGCGCGCGCCGTCAGCAGCGCGCAGAGATCCCGCCACACACCGGGCGGGATCGGATGATCCCCGGCGGTCCAGCGCTGCACCGTGCGCAGCGCCACGCCGAGATCGCGGGCGAGCGGCGCCTGCCACCGCTCTCCATAAAGCGCTTCGCCGCTGCGCCGCAGCAGGCTTGCCCCGGGCCCCGATCCGGGAGCGATCTCGCGCATCGCGCCTTCTCAGTGCGGCGGCGGCACAACGCGCAGCAACGCAAACAGGATTCCGTCCAACAGGCTGACAACGGCAAAGACCATCCCAAAGAGACGCCAGCTCTGCTGATGAACGGCCTTTTCAATCGTCAGCTTCAGATCATCGCGCGTCATCCGCAGCTCATGCCCGAGCTTATCGACCGCCTGCTGGAGATCGTCCCTGCTGACAAGGTCGGGGAGGACATAGCTCACCAGCGCCGCGACCTGCGCCTCCGCGTCGCGGCGATCGAGTCCGGCCGCTTCAAGGGCTTTTGCATAAGCGAGCGTATCGATCGTCATCTCGGCCTCCCCGCCGACATCGCCTCGGTCCTCCGCCGCAGCCGTGTCGCTAATGTGTGACATTGCCGGCGGCGGTTCAACCAGAAAGCCATGAGCTTCAACCAGTTCCCGAACCTGCCCGGGCTGGCCTGGTCGGTCACGAAGACGCCGACCTTCAAAACCCGCATCCAGAAAGCGGTGTCCGGGCGCGAACGGCGCGCCAACGATCAGGCGCTGCCGATCTGGACCTGGACGCTGACCTACGATTTCCTCCGCGACAACATCGCCGGCGGCTACAACGAACTGCGCACATTGATGGCCTTCCACGCGCAGCAGCAGGGCGCCTATACCGGCTTTCTCTACACCGACCCGACCGACAACGCGGTCACGGGCCAGGCGCTCGGCACCGGCAACGCCTCGCAAACCCAGTTCCAGCTCGTGCGCAACCTCGATCCCGCCCTGCCCGGCGGCGGCTACAACGAACCGATCGTCGCCCCGAACCTGGTCGGCGCCGTCTATCTGAACGGCGTCGTGCAATCCCCTTCGAGCTATTCGGTCAACGCCAATACCGGCATGCTGACCTTCACGACGGCGCCCGGCTCCGGCGTCGCCGTCACCGCCGATTTCAGCTATTTCTTCCGCGTGCGCTTTTCCGACGACACCGCCAGCTTCGAGAACTTCATGTTCCAATTGTGGCGGCTGAAGCAGATCAAGTTCGTCTCGATCCTGCAGTAACAAGATGGTCCGCCCCGCCCCGGCCGCGCTGGTTAGCTGGCTGGCCAGCTCGCGCCTGTTGACCGCCTATGATCTGTGGACCTTCCAGCTCGCCGGCGGCGAAGTGTTGCGCTATTCCGGCGCCAGCGTGGCGCTCATCGTCCCCGGCACCTGCTGGGCCGCCAATTCCGGCTCGCTGAACTATTCGGCGACGGCCACCTGGACCTTTGCGCTCGGGCCGGTGTTCCAGCGCGGCCGCGTCAAATGCAAGATCGGCGTCGAGGCGCAGCCGCTCAGCGTGACGATCGGCGCCGGCCCGCAGGATCTGATCGGCACGCTGACCTGGCAGCAGGCGATCTATGCGCGGCTGTTCGACGGCGCCGTCGTCGAACTCGATCGTTTCTTTCCCGGACCCGGCGGCCCGACCGATACCTCGATCGGCTGCATCGTGTGGTTCTACGGGCTGGTCGGCCAGATCGCCTGGGGCCGCACCGGCATCACCATGACGGTCAATTCGCCGCTCGGGCAGCTTGCCAATCTGCAGATGCCGCGGCGCATCTACGGCGCCAACTGCACGCATGTGTTCGGCGGCGCGATGTGCGGCTACAACCGCACCGCCGGCACCAACGCCGCCGGCGCGGCGACCGGCATCGGCGCCGTGACCGTCACCGCCGCCGCCGGCTCGACGCAGCTCGCGGTGGCGACCGGCTTTTCGCCCAATCCCGCAACCGCCTATGACGAGGGCACGATGATCGGAACCTCCGGCGCCAACAGCGGCTTCACGCGCACGATCCAGTACCTGGCCGGCGGCACCGTCAACCTGACCGCGCCGTTCGTCTATCCGGTCGCGGTCGGCGACGGCTTCACGCTGCTGCCGGGCTGCGACCATACCGCCGCGACCTGCCAGAACACGTTCAACAACCTCGCCCGCTTCGGCGGCATGCCCTACATCCCGCCGCCGGAGGCGGTCGTATGAAGTGTCGCATGGCGGGGCGCTTGCCGCCCGGGGCCGCGTGCCGCTGCAAGACCGCCCCGGCGCAGGAGGGGGCGCCGTCAGGCCGGCATGTACGGCGGACGGTGATCCGATCGTCTATGACGAGGACGGTCAGGCCCATGCCTACGATACGGGAGGCCGTCCGCGCGCGTGCATATTGCCGCTTTGCGATCGATGTTGGCGTCGGCCAAGGCGCTGGTCAGCGACAGCCGGTCGGTCATGGCCGCTCACATAGCGGTTCGCGGGGCAGGGGGCAAGGCGGGACGGGCCGTTCCGCCGCCGTTCGCGAACGCGCCCGCGGCGCTGCGAGGCGGCGCTTCGGGTTCTTCACGGTGTTCTGAGGATCAGCCGTGCGGCGGCCAGTAGTGGAGCGCGGCGAAGAGAAGGCCGGCGAGCACGACGACGAGACTGCCGAGACGGGTCAAGAGCCGATACTCGACCAGATCGATGCGGTTCCGGAGCTCCGCAATGTCGGCCTTCAGCTCGATCCGCAGCTCGGAAAGGTCGGCTTTCGTCGCGACGTTCTCGTGGATCGCATCGAAGATTTCGGTGGCGATGCGTTCGGCCGCTTTGCGGTCGATGTTGGCGTCGGCCAAGGCGTTGGTCAGCGACAGCCGGTCGGTCATGGCCGCTCACATAGCGGTTCGCGGGGCAGGGGGCAAGGCGGGACGGGCCGTTCCGCCGCTATTCTCGAACGCGCCCGCGGCGCTGCGAGGCGGCGCTTCGGGTTCTTCACGGTGTTCTGAGGATCAGCCGTGCGGCGGCCAGTAGTGGAGCGCGGCGAAGAGAAGGCCGGCGAGCACGACGACGAGACTGCCGAGACGGGTCAAGAGCCGATGCTCGACCAGATCGATGCGGCGCTCGACCAGATCGATGCGGTTCCCGAGCGCCGCAATGTCGCCCTTCAGCTCGGTCCGCAGCAGAGCGATGCGGTTCCCGAGCTCCGCAATGTCGGCCTTCAGCTCGGTCCGCAGCTCGGAAAGGTCGGCTTTCGTCGCGACGTTCTCGCGGATCGCATCGAAGATTTCGGTGGCGATGCGTTCGGCCGCTTTGCGGTCGATGTTGGCGTCGGCCAAGGCGTTGGTCAGCGACAGCCGGTCGGTCATGGCCGCTCACATAGCGGTTTGCGGGGCGGGGGGCAAGGCGGGATGGGCCGTTCGACGCCGCCGCTCGCGAACGCGCCCGCGGCGCTGCGATGCGAAGAGCCCGCGCCGCAATACCGCGCGGCCGGTGCGCCGCAGATTGCGATCGCCGCCGCCGGCGCCAATACCGCCGACGCGCGCCGGCGCGCGGCCGTCGTCGCCGAAGCGATCTCGTGGCTCGGCACGCCGTTCCACCACGAAGCCCGCGTCAAGGGCGCCGGCGTCGATTGCGCGATGCTCTTGTGCGAAGTCTATGCGCGCGCCGGCCTCGTCGACCACATCGACGTCCCGCACTACCCGCCGGACTGGCACCTGCACCGCGACGTCGAGCGCTTTCTCGCATTGCTGGCCGCGCATGCCCGCGAGATCGCCGGGCCGCCACAGCCAGGCGACGTCGCGCTGTTCCGCTTCGGCCGCTGCTTCTCGCACGGCGCCATCGTCACCGCCTGGCCGCGCCTGATCCACGCCAATTTCGCGGCGCGCGCGGTGACCTGGGGCGATGCGACATTGGCCCCGCTCGCCGGCCGCGAGGCGCGGTTCTTCACGGTGTTCTGATGGGCTTTTCTACACCCTCGCCTTTCTCGAATGCGTTCGACGGGCCGCAATTCGGCTCGCTGCGCTACAACACTTCGCAGGCCGGCTCGCCGGTGCCGCTCGTCTACGGCACCGCCCGCGTTTCCTGCAACCTGCTCGAATTCTGGGGCTTCTCAGGCCCTTCGCATCCCTCGGGATCGAAGGGCGGCAAGGGCCTCGGCAGCGCGGGCGGCAAGAAGGGCGGCGGCAACTATTCGGTCTATGTCGCCTTCGCGCTGTGCCAGGGGCCGGTCAGCCTGACCGGCTCGATCTGGGGCATCGGCGGCAACAACCGCATCTTCTCGAACGGCGGCATCGCCGCCGGCGTCGCCAATGTCGGCCTCAACTTCTATGCCGGCAATGACGGCCAGGCTCCTGACCCGGTCTTCGCCTCGCAGGACCCGAACCAGCCGGTCATCGGCTATTCCGGCACCGCCTACGTCACCGGCACGCCGATGCAACTGGGCTCGTCGCCGGTGCTGCCCGACATCCAGTTCGAGGTCACCGGCTTTTTCGCCGGCACCGCCGGCCCGACCTATCCCGATGACGCCCGCCCCGATTACATCCTCGTCGACCTGTTGACCAACCCGCGCTACGGCGCCGGCTTCAACCCCGCCCTGCTCGACAATGGCGGCGTCGGCATCGCCGCCTACACCGCCGCCCAGGCCGGCTCGATCGGCGATTACGGCACCTATTGCCAGGCCGCGCTGCTCGGCATGTCGCCGGTCCTCGACCGCATGCAGGCCGCCAGCCGCTGGCTCGACGAAATCACCAAGCTGACCAACGCCGCCGTTGTGTGGACCGGCACGCTCTTAAAAATCATCCCCTACGGCGTCGCCGCGCTCAGCCAGAACGGCGCCAACTGGACCCCGAACCTGACCTGGGTCGCCGCCCTGACCGACGACGATTTCCTGCCATTCGAGCATGCCGGCGACGGCCGCCCGGTCGAAAACGCCACCGATCCGGTGCAATGCGAGTTCACCGACCCGCAGAGCCTGCACAACTGGCTGCCGGTCGAATACGACGACGGCGCCAATTCCTACAACCCGCAGATCTCGCCGGTCTTCGACCAGGGCCTGATCGACCAGTTCGGGCTGCGCGTGCGCGCCAGCCTGGTTGCGCACGAATTCACCAACCCGGTTTCGGCCGGGCTCGCCGGCTTTCTGCAACTCGAGCGCGAAGTGCAGATCCGCGCCCGCCCGAAGTTCAAGCTCGGCTGGCAGCACTGCCTCTTAGAGCCGATGGACATCGTGCTGGTGACCGACACCGGCGCCGGCTTCAACCAGCAACCCTTCCGCATCACCGGCTATGAAGAGGACGACAACGGCGATCTGACCTTCGACGCAGAAGAAATCCCGGGCCTCGTCGCGGGCAGCCAGATCGCCCCCTATTACCCGAACGCGCACGCGCACAACCGCAGCAATTCGGCCGGCGCCGCCCCCGGCTACCTGACCCCGCCCGGCGGCGCCAACATCCCGGTCATCTTCGAGCCGCCGCCCGGGCTGACCGGCGGCCAGTACGAGGTGTGGATGATCGCCTCGGGCGGCCTCGTCAAGATGACGACGAACGCGGCGACGAGCTCGGGGACGGTGCTGCACTTCGCCAGCGTGCCGGCGGCGATCGTGCCCGGCGTCGTCGTCGAAGACCTGACCACTCCCGGCGCGATCGCGCCCGGCACGACGGTGGCGGCGACGAGCGCGACGACGGTGACGCTGTCGGCCGCGGTCGCCGGCGCCGGTGTCGGCAATGGCGACCAGATCGCGTTCTATTCGCCCAACTGGGGCGGCTGCGAGGTGTGGATCTCGAGCGACAACAACACCTACGCGCTGGCCGGCACGATCGCCCGCGGCGGCCGCCAGGGCGTGCTGACCGCGGCGCTGCCGGCGGGATCGGATCCCGACACCACCGACACGCTCGCGGTCGACATGGCGATGTCGGGCGGGCAATTGCTGTCGGGCACGCAGGCCGACGCCGACAACGCGATCACGCTGTGCTATTGCGACGGCGAACTGATCAGCTACGAGACCGCGACCCTGACGGCGCCCTATCGCTACAACCTGACCTATCTGCGCCGCGGCCTCTACGGCACGCCGATCGGCGCGCATTCGGCCGGCGCCAGCTTCGCCCGCTTCGGCCTCAACGATCCCTATCTGTTCAAATACGTCTACCCAGCCAGCCTGATCGGCAAGACGATCTACGTCAAACTGCAAAGCTTCAACACTTTCGGGCAGGAATTGGCCAATCTGTCCACTATCGTGCCGACGCAGTACACGTTGACCGGCAACGGCGTTTCGGCGCAGCCGACGACGATCTCGGGCGGCTTTTCCGGGGCGCCGGCGGCCGGCCAGCAGATCTTCCGCTATGTCTTCGCCGGCCCGGTCGTCTTTCCGGCCGGGCTGTCCGGCAGCTACGGCTCGGCCGGCGCCGCGGCGACGGCGCAGGCCACCTTCCAGATCGACAGGAACGGCGCTGCGGTCGGCACGATGGTGTTCGCCGCCGGCGCCGCCAGCGCCAGCTTTACGATGGCCAGCAGCACCACCTTTCAGGCCGGCGACGTGCTGACGATCATCGCCCCGAGCCCGGCCGATGCAACGCTCGCCAACCTCGCCTGGAGCCTGGTTGGGTCGGCGTGAGGGGGATCGAGGCCGGGGCGGGGCGGCGGGGAGGGGGAGCGGAAGTGCAGCCGCTCACGATCGGGCCGCGCGGGCGGGCGGCGGCGGCCGCCACGGCAAATCTTGCGGATCCGCCGATGCCGCCGGATTGAACCAGCGATCCCTCCCTTTACCGAAGAGTGCTCTACCACCGAGCTGCGGCAGCCCGAGGACAGAGAGAGGATTGCTTCTTGAGTACGCGACGGTCTCTGGCGATGCAAAAACAGGCGCAGCAGGAGGAAATCATTTGGGTGATGCCTCCGGCCCGCTTCCGGTTGTTCTTAGGCCTGTCAGCCATTACACTGGCTCGGCTTTTCGTCGAGTTTTGGAGGAATTCTTGCACACCACGCCCAAAAGCTGGCTGGCACGCAAGCTTGCTCCGTATCCGAAGCTTTTTGCCGCGGCCAAGCAGCTATTCTATCGCGCCGGCGGCACGGTTTACCGGACCGAGCATGAATGGCTCTGTTCCGTCTTTGGCGATCGCAAGGACGTATTCTTCCTTCAAATCGGCGCGAATGACGGGAAATCCGATGATTGCCTTTACCCGTTCGTTCGAGCCTATTCCTGGCGAGGGGTGCTGATGGAGCCGGTCCGGCATCTGTTCGATCGCCTGATCGCGAACTATCAGGGCGCGGACGGCCTCATATTCGTCAACAAAGCTCTGGCGGAACATGACGGAAAACGTACTTTTTACCGATTGCGGGAAACTTCCGATGCGATGCCCCCATGGTATCAGGAAATCGGGTCATTGCGGCGCGAGGTGATACTCAGCCATGAAAAAATAATTCCAAACATATATGAATATATTATAGAAGAGCAGGTTGAATGCATTTCGTTTTCAACGCTCATCGAAAATTATAACTTAGAAAAATTGGATTTGATATTGATTGATACGGAAGGTTATGACTTTAACATTTTGCGAGTTATAGATTTCGAAAAATTTCACCCTGCACTCATTATCTATGAAGAAAAACATCTTTCGGCAGAAGACAAAGCCGCAGCGCGCCGGTTGCTCCTGTCCCATGGCTATGTCGTGCATGCGATCGGTGCCAACGCCGCGGCGACACGAACAGCCTTCTACAGTCGAGGCTATTGGCACCGGCTATTGAGAATGCCGGCCATCGAATCCCGTCGTCAAATGCAGTAAACAGTGGTATACTGCCGTATTACGCTGCAATGACCGTCACGATATTCGGCTTCGTTGACGACAGATGGCACGGTGATGTTTTTCCGGAAACCTGTTCAGAGATTGCTCCATGCTGTCGCCCAGAGGCACGACAAACTGGCGAATGCCGCTTTTCGCCTGTCCGAATTTTATCAGAATGCGTACAAGAATTTCTGTTATGACATGGAAATCAATGGAGAATGCTGGCTTCTTGATCGCCTCAGAGAGATCCCGATCACAACGATCTTTGACGTAGGCGCCAACCGCGGCCGGTGGTCGGCAGCGGCGAGCCTGCGCTTTCCGGATGCGGAAATCCATGCATTCGAAATCGTTCCCGCCACATATGGGGACCTCGAGGCTGCTGCCCGCAGTCTTGAGAACGTGCGGCCCAAGGTCGTGCCCGGCGGGTGGTGGAAAATTGAAAGTGGCGTAATCTCCTGAGTGCCAAACCCAAGAAACCGGCGGTTAGGGCCGCCGGCGGAGATCACGCCATGACAGAGCATACAAGGGTCGAGGCTG